>Ga0164241_10000024_pt1 | contig 426140 bp, 357 predicted proteins | sample OricomyardsoilBY_FD_108780 | JGI IMG/M metagenome (GOLD analysis project Ga0164241, IMG submission 108780) | Backyard soil microbial communities from Emeryville, California, USA - Original compost - Back yard soil (BY) | ecosystem: Environmental > Terrestrial > Soil > Unclassified | place... | reverse complement strand
TCCCCAATCGCCCAATGTTCGGTCTCGCTCAAGACTAAGCCTGGGTAGTAATCCACCATAAATAACTGACCGCGAATTTTAGCGGGAGAGATAAAATCAGCTCCTTTTAAATATTGTTTATGTGCACCAGTTTCGCACGCGTTGCGCAAGGTGCCGTAAACAAATACATAATGCATATCGGGTTCGCCATCAAAACTTGAATCATACATTTTTGTTATTTGCCTGCTTTGCAAAGTTTATGTCTATAACAACTTACAATATGATCATTCAGCATGCCAGTAGCTTGCATAAATGCGTAACAAATAGTGCTACCTACAAAATTAAAGCCCCTTTGTTTAAGAGCTTTGCTCATCGCATCTGATTCAGTGGTAAAGGCGGGAACTTGGCTCATACTAGTCCATTTATTTTGTTTGGGTTTTCCACCTACAAAGCTCCACAAAAATGTGCTGAAATCTTCGCCATTTTTTTGCATGGCCAAATAAGCATTAGCGTTTTTAATGGCACTATCAATTTTTAAACGATTGCGAATAATACCTTCGTTTAATAACAGCTTGGCTTTTTTAGCCTCGGTGTAACGCGCTATTTTTTCTGGATTAAAGTTATCAAAAGCTTTGCGATAATTTTCGCGTTTACGCAATACCGTAATCCATGAAAGCCCCGCTTGTGCACCTTCTAAAATTAAAAACTCAAACAGTTTTTGGTTGTCGTAAAGCGGTGTTCCCCATTCATTATCGTGATAGTCCATGTAAAGCGGATCAGTTCCACACCAAAGGCAGCGTTGTCTTTCAGTCATTGTATTAATCCGTGCAGTTATCGTTTTGAGAGTGTTTTTCTTTTTGTAAGGCTAAAAAATGTTTGAGGCTTTTACTATCGTTAGTTTCAAAATAATCGGCGAGTACATTTAAATCATTAATACGGTCTAGCCGAAAGGTGCGGTAATCATTGCGCAATTGGCACCAAGCGATTAGCGTCCATACCTTGCCCCAAAAAATTAACCCCATGGGGTCAATAATCCGGGTGGATCCTTGCCCATCGGCGCGCGTGTAATCAATTTTCACTTTTTGGCGAGAGCGAATGGCTTCTCGAATAGGTTGGCTGTGGGCGGTATAAAATCTCTGCACATCTTCCATGTGCGGCACTAATAAAGGCAAACTTTCGTCGCTGTGGCGCAAGTGATAAGGCAGCACCGCTAAGATTTTTTGCATGGCTTGTTTGGCATGAGCAGCCATATCCGTATCGCCCCAGCTATTCACCATGCGCGCGCCGAGTAACAGCGCATCTACTTCGTGGCGATCAAACATTAAGGGCGGAAGCTGGTAGCGGTGCGATAACCTATAGCCCACTCCTGCTTCACCTTCAACCGGAACACCGGATAAGCTGAGCGATTGAATGTCGCGATAAATAGTGCGCTCAGATACCTGTAAATGGTCACTCAATTGTTTGGCTGTCATTACCGTGCGGCGGTTGCGCAGTAATGTGAGCAATTGAAAGAGGCGTTCGGCGCGTTGCATGGGTTGCTCTATGTTAGCTTGGTGGAAGTTCGCTAAAACGGTTGAATCGTGCAAAGTTTACACGAGCTTCTGTCAACAAATGTCAGTAGGGTGTAATCGCTTCTCTTATTTGTCGATTACCATGGGGAATGTTCTAAAAAGTCCGCCTAAACCCCTAACCTCTGTGCTACCTTTAGAGGATTGCTTCGGTCGAAAATGGCTCTAGTGCTTGGTTCACGTCGCTTTTTGATGCATATAAAGTTTCATGCAAATAACAAGGTCAGTCTATGCATACTTTTTACCCTGAGATAAAACCCTACGAGCGTCATTGCATTGTAGTTGAAGCCCCCCACGAACTTTATGTGGATGAATCGGGCAACCCCGATGGCATTCCTGTGTTGTTTGTTCACGGTGGCCCTGGTGCGGGTTGTGGTAAATATGATCGCCGCTTTTTTGACCCAGAAGTCTATCGCATAGTCCTGTTTGATCAACGCGGCTCTGGCCGCTCGCGCCCCCATGCCGAGTTGCAATCCAATAGCACGCAAAAACTGGTTGAAGATATTGAAGTTATTCGCACCACGCTCGGTATTGATAAGTGGGTTTTATTTGGCGGCTCTTGGGGTTCAACCCTGAGTTTGGTTTATGCGCAAACTTACCCTGAGCGTGTACTCGGTTTAATTTTGCGGGGCATTTTTCTCTGTCGCCCGGTAGATTTGTTATGGTTTTATCAAGACGGCGCCAGCCGTTTGTTTCCCGATTATTGGGACGATTTTATTCAACCGATTCCTGAAGATGAACGCCACGATATGATGAACGCCTATTATCGTCATCTCACCAGCGAGAATCAGATTCAACAAATGACCGCCGCTAAAGCGTGGTCGTTATGGGAAGGTCGCACGGCAACTTTGCGCCCTAACCAAGAGGTGGTGGACTCTTTTACCGAGCCGCATCGCGCTTTGTCACTCGCTCGCATTGAAGCACATTATTTTGTGAATAATGCTTTTCTTGAAGAGAACCAAATTCTGCGCGATGCGCACAAGCTGGCCGATATTCCCGGTGTGATTGTACATGGCCGTTACGATGTGATTTGCCCCTTAGATAACGCTTATTTACTTCACAAAGCGTGGCTGGGCTCGGAGTTAAATATTATTCGCGATGCGGGTCATGCATCACGTGAGTTAGGCATTGTGGATGCGTTAATTCGCGCAACCAATGATATGGCGAAAGAGCTGGGTGAAAGGCCAGATCAGTCAGCTTAAATTTATTGAGTATTTTTTGTTGTTTAAAAAGGAGCCCTAACGGCTCCGTTTTTTTTGTAAAAAACCGCACGGCCATTCATATTATTTTTGCTGCGTAGTTCTCGTTTTTTTGCGCGCTTGGCGCAGGTTCAAGCTTCTTCCTTTTATTGGCATTTATCTGAACGTTCAACTTTATGTTTGAGCGCGAACTTGGGCGAATAATCGTTGCGGGCAGAACATTATCGCCCGCGCACGGTACAGACAACTTATTCCGTCACGTTTCGCCATCAAATCAATAACGAGGTCTTGAATAATGAAAGGCTATTTAGCAGCAGTTTGCAGTTTAATTGCACTTGTGGCTCTCATAGGTGTATCCAACATGAGTCATGCCCAGTCTGGGCCTAACGGAAGAGGTTATGACTCTTTAGACATAGCAACTCATAAGACTGCGGGGCGACTCAGTAAAGGGGAATTGTAAGTATCTTTAAAGATGGCTTGCCAAGCATTATGTTTAGAGAATAAAAAACCAGCCCGAAGGCTGGTGCAGAAGTAACAGTATAGTTAATTTTTATTAACGTTTATTCACTGAGAAATTGACTTACCCAAACGAGCGGTGCTTGCCAATTTATTGCGACTTCATTGGAGCCAAAATCGAGCCAATAATCGTTGTGGCAACGCATAGGGTAAACAGCTCCAACACCGCTGCTTGGATTGACCAAACATTGTTTGCGGGTAGTATTTAAAAAATACTTGGCAGATTTATCGTTAATTTCGCCTTGATCATCTCTTGTTGCACCCGCTTCCACACTCGCCATGTCGCGGGTATTTGGACCTCCTGCTACAAAACCTGCTGGAACTGTTGCCCAACCTAATAGGTCATTTTTAGCGAAAAAACGGTGGTGTGGATTGCTTAACGCATTTGCACCGTAGCCAGAAATATATGAACGTTTTAGCGGGTTGTTACCCAATAAATAATTCATTGATGCGACAACACCATTGCGGAAATCTGCTTTGTCAGTTGCATTGGTTGTGTAGTCAGATGCTAATGCAAGGATAAGTGCACGGTTAAGTATTTCACCGTTACTGCCCCAGGGGAAATTAGTGTTGTTATCAGTGTAGCTATAAGGTATTGATGGAGTTTTATAGCTGGCAACTGCAGAACCACTTAGTTTGCGCTCTATTTGGTTGTCTACAATCGTTCGTGCGCGCGTCAGCAGATTTGTCAGCGGAGAGATGCGAGTTGCTGTCAATCCTGGTAATGCGATTGAACCCTCTTCCCTGAATGCTGGATCAACAACCAGCGCAGAAATGGAGCCCAGTGCTGCAACGTTTTGCCAGTTAAATCCGTTAATCCAGTCGTAACTATAGATTGGAAAACCTTGTTGTGAGCTAAGTGAATGTTGACCGTAATCACCGCGGTTTCTATCGTCGGTTGCCAAGGTTCCAGCACTTATAAATGACTCAGCATTTTTTAAATAATTGGTGTCTTTTGTTGTTAAATAAAGCTCCATGCCCGCCCAATAATATTCATCGCGTAAACGTAAATCACCGTAATTTCCACCACCTAAGAAATTGGGAGATAAAGCAAAGCCATATTCCAATGTTTTTAAATTGGCGCTGTTGGTGCTAGTGTCGACACTTTTCCATGATGGGCTTGTGTTCGTTGTACTTACTACAGAACTGTTTGACGTATTTTGATATTCGTAGCGGAATACATCTCCATAGTCGCGACGTACTCTTACCGCAGCATCCCATGCATCTTTACTCGCTTGTAAACAGCGATCTGCGAATGCGGCATCTGCAGTTTTCCATACGCGATAGCATTGAGCTGCAGTTGCAGCTAAATTCAATGTGGCTGCAGTTGTGGGATAACTCAGTACGCGCTTATTATTATCGCCATTGTAAAAAAGCGTCGTAATAACTGGATCTTGTCCATTGCAGTTCACGTCATAGTTGGCCGGATTTGTTGGAATACCTGTCCAGCACCGGTCTGTTATTGAATGAAATACCATTCCACCAACATCAATTCCACTCGTTAAGTTGAGCGCAATTTCCAAACTGGGTAGTTGTCCACCGTTAAAAGAAATGGTTCCTGGAACAGTGTTGTTGGCATATTGTTTAATGCCATTTAATTTCCGGATTTGATACACACCTTGAGTAGGACGAGTTGTTGTCCAATTATTAACGGGTAATCCCTGGGCAGATTTCGCCTGATAATCTACAGGCAGTGACATAGTAATTCCCTGGCCTTTTGGAATTTGCATGTTCAACATAAACTCCATTTCAACACGCGCTTCAGTCAGTAGATCTGAATAAGAATTGCGGCTGCTTTGGAAATTCATCATTCCAGCTGGAAATGCTTTCGTCAGGCTCCCTTTCGATTGCAGGCGTTCAGCAAGGTTTTGCAGTGTCCATACACTGATGCCGCCATTTACAACATATTTGCCATGGTCTGCAGCGTCATACCAACCCTTGGATACATTAAATCTCCTGTTGTCGCAGCCTGGCCATACGTTGCCATGCAAGTCAGTTCCAGAATAACAACTAACGCTTGAGTCTGTCGGTGTGCCTGCATCGTGAAATAAATTACCGAGGGTATTTTTCCAAAATACATTTGCATCGGTACCATCAGCATAGGGTTCAATTTTTTCATTGCTACGCTGATGGTAGAAGGAAAAGAGGGCGTCTTTTTTAAGTGGGTTATAAAGGCTTTTTTGGCCAATTCGGAATAATTCGCTTTGTACAATAAGATTATTTTTTATAGAGGCTGTTACATAAAGTTTGTTGGACAAAACAAAAGGTGATGTTCCTGCGGGTGCGTTGCCCATTAAACAGAGTAAACCGTTGAATGATGAATTCGCTGGGCAATAGGTAGTAGACGGAGTGTGATAGAGGTTGCCATTGTATATAAAAGGACTTGTACCTGGTGGAGGTGTTGCAACAAAACAGTTTGCACCATCAAACCACGATCCATTAAGAGGACATTTTCCGCCCCACAATGCGGTGTAATAGAGATTGCCGTTGTATATAAATGGTTTTGTGCCTAGAGGGGGGGTTGCTACATAGCAATTAGCTGAATCAAAAAAAGCCCCAGGAAACGATAGCGGACAACGAACCACGCTGTGATACAGCTTACCATTGGAGGCAAATGGAATTGTTGAAGCTGGTGTTGGAATTAAACAGCCCTTCCCGTCATATGTGCCAAGTAGACAATACGGAACACTGTCTACAACACGTATTCTAAAGCGTGGGTCGATACTGGTGCCCGTGTAATCACTAAAATCAGCGATTCCTAATTTATCACCGCTGTCGTCATCCGGAGTTAATGTTGGTATCGCAGCTTGCTTCCTGATGATAGTGGTATTTTCAAATTCAGATACTAATTGCCACATAGTTGCTGTGCTAGGTAAGTTACTAAGCGTCGCCTGCTTTGCCGCATTAGTAAGGTAGCCATAACTGTTAACTGCTACCTTGGGTGCATTTACGTTGGGCGTTTGTACTTGTTGTAATGAAACATCAGTAACACAAATACCTTCATTATTATTGGCAGACAGCGTATACGCGAAATTGATCGTTGTTGGCTGCCCCGCTGGTATGACGGAAGGTGTCACAAACTCCATGGTCTGGGCTTGAGCAAGAGTATAGAAGCCGGAACCATAGACTGAACTATTATCCAGTAGGGTATTATTGCTATTAAATTTTACTGCTGGCGCGGGCGTGCTCCAGTTGGCATAAGTTGTTGCAGGAGTTGGCCAGTCGCTGGTCCCAGCAATACTAGTAATTAAGGTTGCCGGATTGGTATTTGCGGTTGTTGCTGTTATGGGGCGCAGAGCCTTAAAGCTAAGTTTATAGCGTGTATTCGGTAGTAAGCTACTGAGGGGTTGCCGTAAATAAGTGCTGGCATATGTTCCCGACTGGCTATTAGATTGGAGGCAAGCAAGGCTTTTATTGCCTGTTTGTGGACACTGGGAGTCATTGCTGCCGTTATGCTGGCAGTTGCTGTTGCTTGTTTTATCCTGTCTTATGCTTACCGAAGAGATTTGCCAGTCTTGTAAGGTATAGAAGCTTCCATTTTTGATTAATTCAGAGCTTGCCTGAGCATATTGGCTTTGTACTATTCCACACAGTGAAGTAAAAAGTGCCAGATACAGGCCACCGTGTTTTGAGATAAATCTTTTCATACGATCCTCTTTATTTATTTTAGGTTTTACTTAAGTGTCTAGTGCTGGATTTGATGAGTTAATAAAATTTATATTCATCGCGGGGCATCATCATGATTTAGCAAAAAATCGTCGACCAACTAACAGCTTTTCATAAGTCTGAACGTTCAGATTTGTGAAATTGAACTGCAAAAGATTGAACCTCTACTATGATTGGCATTTGCTGGTGCTATGAAGCGATCATTAAGTTTTGTAAATGCGTATAATGAGCAAGAAGCAGCGTGTTGAAGCTGGTAGATTAGGGCTTTAGGCATGGGATAAAAAGAAAGCTTAAGCTTGCGGCAATACCATAATAAAGATTTAGATGACAGCCTTGGTTTGTACATCTATTCCCGGCAACATAAAAATTAATTAACCAAACACTGCCTTTGCTCCGAGTTAATTTGAACGATGCGCATTAGCTATTGTGTAGATTTGACGTTGAAACAGCCGCACAAACACCTAATTCTTGTTCGACAAAGTCACAATCAAATCATAATAACGGTTTTAAAATAGATGACCTTTTGGCCATCCTTCAGCCTAGGTGTTGTATGTATCAAGTTATTTTTAACACCCACGATGTTGTTTTGCTAATGACTGCCTATCAGTGCATTCTCTTTGCTGTGCTGTTATTAACCATCAAACGTGAAAAACCTCTCAGTAATTTTTTCCTAGCTTTTTTTCTCTTGCAACAAGCAGCCATCCCGTTAGATATTCTGATTAGTTTTGGCGCCGAATTCCGTCATATTGCACTAGAGTGGTCACCCAATCTTTTTTATGTATTTGGCTTTGGTTATTGGTTGGAAGCACCATTTTTATTGTGGTATACCCGCTCGCTTATCTATAAAGATTATCGTTTAACGAAAAAGGATTTGGTCTATCTAATTCCCTTTTTTAGCTATCTTATTTACCAAGTTCTCTTTTACTATCAGCTAGAACTACAAGATAAGCAGCATTTGCAGGAAGATTACGATCTTTTTTCTGCGCCCTATTACATGAATTACGTGACTCTTTTCAGAGAAGTTTTTCGTGCTGCGTTGGGGGTTGTGTGTATTTTAGAAATAAGGCGTTATAGCCAGCACATCAAAACAAACTTCTCGGACATTGAGCGGCTTGATCTCGCATGGCTAAAAATTCTAGTGATTGGTTTCTTGGTAATTAGAATGTGGGCTGTGTTGGTGGGGCTACTTATTTTGTTTTCAGTGAGTTTTGGCATCAACACCAACTTTGAGGTGATTGGCTTAACCGGAAACTACACCACCTTTATTATGGTGAGTATGCTGATTTTCTTTGGCTTAGGGCATTCCACGGTATTTGAGGGCATTGAAACTAAGAATAACGATACTGCCGATACAACAAAAAATGATCAACTTAAAGATAAAATCAAAGATATTCAGATCAAGCAAGTTGCCGATTATATGCAAACAGAAAAACCTTATTTAATGCCTGCCTTAACGTTGGATAAATTGGCAACGCAATTAAAAATGCAGCCGCGCATTTTATCGCATCTGATAAACCGTCACTTTGCCTGTAATTTTTTTGAATTTATTAACTCCTACCGTGTGCAGGAAGCTAAAACTATGTTGGCAGATCCTGTGTTGGGTGAAAAAAACATGCTAGAAATTATGTATGATGTAGGCTTTAACAGTAAGGCTACTTTTAATACTTTGTTCAAGAAAAAAGTCGGTATGACTCCAAGTGAATTTCGTAAACAAGCTATAGCGCAACAAAAAACTCAAAAGTCTTTAGGGTCTTAAAATGTTAGGTTTGTTACAAAGGGTCAAAAAAGCCTCTGTTGAGGTAAGCGATAAATGTGTTGGCGAAATAGGGCAGGGAATTTTACTGTTTGTGGGAATTGAGAAAACCGATACTCAGCCTACGGCCGATAAATTGATCGATAAAATATTGTCCTATCGAATTTTTGCCGATGAGCAAAACAAAATGAACTGCAATGTGCAGCAAATTAATGGCAGCATCTTAGTCGTTTCGCAGTTCACATTGGCGGCAGATACTCAAAAAGGTTTGCGCCCCAGTTTTTCTTGCGCTATGCCACCCGCAGAAGCTGAACAGCTCTATAATTATTTTGTGACCACCATGCGAGATAAGCATGCAAAGCTTGCAACAGGAATTTTTGCAGCAGATATGCAAGTTAGCTTGGTTAATGATGGGCCTGTTACTTTTATGCTAAAAATGGATTAAAAATTAAATCCCGTTCATTTTGCGTGCTTCGTTAATTTCCTCTAATAATTCATCCAAATATTTCTCTGCTAATACCAAATCGTATTGGCGTATAGCATTGTGGATTTTTTGATAGGCGTTGATGCCAATACTCTGGGCACTTTGTGGCGCGAATAATTTTTTGCTGTTATTCATGTCACCGCTGTTCAAGCTGAATTTCAGCGTTTGCAGCTGTTGCTGTAGCGCTAATAACTCTTGTTGATTATCCCAGCAATTTTTTTCATTTATTGCTGAGCTTTCATCCTCTTTCGTATCGGCTATATCCACAAACTCTACGTGGGTAAATTTTTGCAAAGCGGCATAGATATCGCGAAATTGATAAGGTTTACCAATAAACTCATGAAAGCCTTCGGCTAAATAAAAGGTGCGTTCGTGTTCAAGGCTAGACGCGGATACCGCAACTACTGGCAAGTCATCTTTAGCAACAGTTTTGCGCAATTCTTTTAGCATATCCGTGCCGGTTAAGTTAGGCATGCGGATATCGGTGAAGATAATATCGGGTATTTGGCTTATTGCTTGTATTAAACCTTCAGCGCCATCTGTGGCAACAATAACCTCGCAGCCCATGTCTTGTAGTAAATTTATTAACAAATCACGGCTGGCAAAGTCATCTTCAACCACTAATACTTTGCAGTGCGATTCTTTAGTAAGTTTTGTGAGTATAATCTGCGGGCTCGCTTTTAATTGCACATTGGATTCAATCATCAAGGGCAAACGTAAATTCGCGCGCGTGCCCTTGCCTAGGGTGCTATCTAGAGTGAGTTCTCCCCCAAGGCTCTCGGCAATATGTTTGGATATAACTAACCCTAATCCTGTGCCACCAGATTCCTCGCCAGATTTCCCTTGTTTAAAGGCAGCAAATAATTGCTGCAGTTCTTGTTCAGAGATGCCGGGGCCAGTATCAGTGATATTAAATACAATTCCCGTGCTATCTAACTGCACATCTAATTTTACTTCACCGCTATAGGTGAATTTAATTGCGTTGCCCAATAGATTTAAAATAATTTGCCCAATTTTCTGGCGATCAGTTTTTATAATGGCTGAGTTTGGCAGTTGAATATCGTAATTTAATACAAGGCCTTTAGCGATAGCTTTGGCACGCATAAGCGCTAGTATGTCGTTTAACTCTTGGCGGAGATCAAAATAGTCTTCACGGAAATGCAATGCACCGGCTTCAATTTTTGATAAATCCAAAATGTCATTGATTAAGTGTAAGAGGCGCTGCCCTGCACTCAAAATGGCGCTCATGCGCTCATGTTGTTGTGCGGACAGTTGTGTATCGGTCATTAGTAGTTGCGAGTATCCAAGCACTGCATTTAAAGGGGTGCGAATTTCGTGGCTCATATTGGCGAGAAAGCGGCTTTTGGCGAGAGTAGCCTCTTCAGCAGTCTCTTTGGCTAGTTGCAACGAAGCTTCTACTTGTTTTTGCTCGGAAATATCGCTCATAACTTCGCCGATATAAACCGGTTTGCTTTTTTCATCGCGCATGATAAAAAAAGTGTGTTTGGTGGGGAAGCGCGAACCATCAATGCGTAAAGCGGCGAGTTCACCGTGCCAATAACCTTTTAATAATAAATAAGGGAGAATTTGTTCTTGCCATTGTGTATGTAAATCTGGCGGAAAATAATTTAAAAAATTATTGTGCTCTAGGCTTTGGCTACTCAGCAGCATTTTTTGTAGGCTGCGGTTCATATACAAGGTTTCTGCTTTAAGTGTCATAATCGAAAACCCTTCGCTTGCGTACTCTGCAAAGCGTTTAAATTTTTCCAGCTCGTCAATAAGTTGATGTTGCTCAGTTATATCGCGAGCAATACTCAGTATACCAATCGGTTCTTTATTATGGTCGCGTACAGCAACTTTAATAGTGTCCATTAAACGTTTTTGATTGCGTTCTGGGATGTGTATCCATAGTTCGCGACGCACAGCATGTTGGCTCGCAAGTACTACGCTTTCGAATTCGCGAATAGCTGCATCAAGATCGCTATCAATATAGTCGCCCGCCTTTTTCCCAGCCACATCATTTTCACTGCGATGAAATAGTTTGGTAACGGCTTTGTTAACGCTCAGGTAATTTCCCTCTGGCGACTTAAACCAAATAGGATCGGGAATATTATCTAGCAAAGTGCGCATATGTGCTTCGCTGGCTTTTAATTGCTCTTGGGTTGTATGTTTTTCTGCTATTTCTTTAAGTAGCCAATCGTTGGCAACGCGCAGCGCTTGAGTTTGGCTGTTAATTTCTTCTTTAAGGCGTGCTTGGTTATCAATAATTAATTGATCTTGACGATACAGTGCCTGTAAATAAGCACTGAGTAAAATCATCACGGCTAGGCCAATAACTAAAATAATACATTGCTGTAGGTTTGGTAAAAACCAAATAGCGATATTTTTTGAATTTGCTAAGAGTTGCCAGTTGGCGCTTGAATGTTCTTGGAGTGTACTGCGAAGCGTGGCGCGTGTGTTGTGCCCCATGATGGCAACTGTTAATAACACGATGCCGATGCCTGCGCAGAAAATCAAAAATGCGTGAGCTTGTGAGTTTGTCCGTAGTGCTTTTCTGTGGTAAATCCACAGTAAGAATGGCGTAATAATTAGAGCTCCTATAGCGTCGCCTATCCACCACATCGCCCATGTTTGTAGTGCAGTTGTAAGATCGATAATACCTGCTTGCCAGAGAGTTATACTGCTAATGGTGGAGGCAACGCTGCAGCTTGCAATCACCATAAAAGTAAATGTAACTGACGCTATAGTGGAAACGTGAAACTGGCGTTCATAATAGCGGCGTGAAAACCTTGCAATTAATAACGCTTGTAAAATGCTGGCGCTGCCGCTAATAACAGCTATAGAAAAGTTAATAAAGCTATTGTTAACTAGTTGCGTAAGCGAAATTAATTGGCTGGAGAAAAGTGCGCCTAAGAATAGCCCCGGCAATATGCGATGGCCGAAAACAATTAGCCCAAATACCGCGAGGCCAGAAGCAGGCCAAAGTAAGGCAGCGCTGGTTGCGAAAGTGCCCCATTCCAAACCAAGCGAGGCTAGCAAAAAATAAATAACACAAAAAAAAATATTCAGTGTTATTTTGTGGTTGAGAAATTTATTCAATCATTGGCCTTTTTGATGGTTTTTATTATTGAAGACTCTAGTGCGGGCTTAAGGTAAATGCTCTAGCAGTGACTCATAATTTAATGCTTCAGGTTTGTGATAGAGGAAGCCTTGTCCCCATTTTACATTAAGTTCTTTTAATAGATCGGCAACCGCTTGGGTTTCTACAAATTCGGCGACTACGTCTTTTTTAAGTGTATGTGCCATCTCAACAATGGCTTTTACCATAGCGTAGTGATTAATTTCGCGATCCATGCCCCGAACAAAAACTCCGTCAATTTTGAGTGTATCAAATTCCAATTTGTGCAAGTAAGCGTATGAGGCAAAGCCGCTACCAAAATCATCTAATGAAAAGCGGCAGCCTAATTTATGTAAGCGCTGCATAAACTCATTGGCAATATCGAGGTTGGTAATAGCTTCAGTTTCGGTAATTTCAAAACTGATCATAGTTGGCGGGATTTTGTGTGACTGAATAAAGTGAATTATGTGATCAGCAAAATGCGGTTCGCGAATAGATAATGCGGACAGATTAATGGAAACCGACTCAATACCTTCGCGCAAGTCTGCATGCTGCGCTAAGAGCTTAATTACTTCTTCAATCATCCATTTGTCTAGCTCCGGAATTAAATGCAAACGTTCTGCCGGGCCAATAAACTCACTTGGTGGAATTAAACGCTTTTGAATGGGATCCCACATTCTAATCAAGACTTCTATACGAATTTTTGGATTAACTGAGTCTGGAAAGAAATTTTCAATTAATTGAAAGTGTGCCCGAAAGTGTTTGTGATGATTGGCATCTACCAAGCGCTGCGCCCAATTAATATTTTCTTTGTCATCGCTAGAGCGTTTGGTGGCTTCGTCATAAGTGCGAATTAAACCCCGCCCTTCGCGCTTGGCTAAAAATAAAACTTCATCCGCCATCAACATGACTTGATCAAAGCTTACTATATCGCGGTTGAGTGGGAGTAAGGCTATTGATGCTGCCAATTTAAACTCGCGCTCCTCCCACACAAATTTAAAATTTTGAATTTGTTGCAAAATGAGTTGTGCTAAGTCGTTACTGTTATCCGCCAAAGGGTTGTGAGTCACTATGGAAAATTTGTCGCTGCCAATTCGGGCAAAAAAATCATCGCGGGAGAGTATGCCAGAGATGGCTTCAGAAAATTGGCGTAAGAGTTCATCGCCGGCAATACAGCCACAACTTTCATTGATTACGCGGAAACGATCTATATCAATTAAAATAAAGGAGGCTTTAACGCTAGCGGTTTGTACTTGCGCTAAGAGGCTGCAGACATAAGCTTCTAGTGAGTTGCGGTTGTGCAGACGCGTTACAAAATCATGAGTGGCTAGATAACTGAGCCGATCTTGCATATAACGACGCTCGTTAATTTCTTCGCGCAATTGACGATTAGCAACAGTTAAATCGGCAGTGCGCTCACGTACTTTTTGTTCCAGCTCTTTATTGAGGGTTTGCAATTCATTAAGTAACGCCCTGCGTTCTAATTGATGGCGCACACGGGCGCGCACTTCATCGGCGTTAATGGGTTTGGATATATAGTCGTTGCCACCTACCGAAAAGCCAAGGCTGATATCGTCGGTGCGAGCGGTAACAAAAATAATAGGAATATTTGCCGTGGCGGGATTGGCTTTAAGTAGGTTGCAGACTTCAAAGCCATTCATGCCAGGCATCATAACATCGAGCAGAATTAAGTCTGGGCATTGTTTCTGGGCCAGCTCTAACGCGCGCTCACCATTAGTGGCAACAATGAGTTGGCACTCTAGATCTTCGAGTATTGCACTGAGTACGTCTAAGTTTTCGGGGGTGTCATCAACTAACAGTATCCGTGAACTAGCAAGCATAACTAGCCTCATTCCATCGTTATTGTTTATTACCGCAGATTGATAATAACAGAGGCTAGTTAAATTGCACTATTGCGCCAAACATTAACGGAAGATAAGGGCTAGAAAAAATCAGTGATCATAGGTTCTTGATGTGCACCCTAAGCAGGCATCATAAGAATAATTTTCTTATGACTTTTTAATCACTAAAACGATCAGGCCTAAGCTGGCCAATATGAAGCTGGCAGTGGAAAAATTGAGCCCGCGCACTTGTTCACTAACCGCTTCATAAATGCTTGGGTGTGCGAGAGCAAGTGCCCCTAAAAACAAGCCGCTCGCTAACCAATAGCGGCGTGGCGCTTGGGCATTCCGCGCTTGTAATTGCTGTGCGGTTTTGTGCACTTCTGGGGCGAGATCGCCAATATTTTGTAATTGCTGCAAGCTGTTGAAAATAAGTTGTGGGATTTGTGGGAATTTCTCCATCCACTCGGGGCCATAGCGTTTGAGTTCGCCCCATAGGCTTTTAGGATGAAAACGCTTTTTCAGCCAGCGCTCTAAAAACGGATGTGCTGTTGTCCACAAATCTAAATCGGGGTAGAGCTGGCGCCCCAAACCTTCAATATTGAGCAGCGTTTTCTGCAACAGTACCAGCTGTGGTTGCACTTCCATATTAAAGCGGCGCGCGGTACGGAACAGGCTGAGTAATACATGGCCGAAAGAAATATCTTTTAAGGGTTTTTCAAAAATAGGTTCGCACACGGTGCGAATTGCCGCTTCTAATTCTTCTACGCGCACATGGGCGGGAACCCAGCCGCTTTGTACGTGCAGTTCTGCCACTTGGCGATAATCGCGGCGGAACATGGCGAGCAAGTTGCGCGCTAAATAGTATTGATCTTCACGGGTGAGTGAACCAACGATGGCCATATCCACCGCAATATATTGTGGTAATGCGGGGGTTTCTCTTGAAACAAAAATATTGCCGGGGTGCATATCTGCATGGAAAAAATTGTGATCAAACACCTGCGTGAAAAAAATCTCCACACCGCGTTCAGCCAATTTTTTCATATCGGTATGTTGCGCTTTAAGTTCATCGATGTTGGTAACCGGAATACCGTAAATACGCTCCATGACCATCACATTGTTGCGCGTGTAATCCCAATATATTTCTGGCACATAGAGCAAGTTTGAATTGGCAAAGTTGCGGCGCAATTGTGATGCATTGGCAGCTTCTTTCTGCAAATTCAGTTCATCAAAAATCGTGTTGCGATAATCTTGCACTATTTCCACTGGGCGCAAGCGGCGGCCATCTTCACTGTATTTTTCTAGCAGGCGTGCGAGCTTTAAGAGCAGGGTGACATCCTGCGCGATAATATTTTCTATATTAGGGCGAACGGCTTTAATAACCACGGCCTTGCCATTTTTTAAAGTGGCGGCGTGTACTTGTGCAACTGATGCTGATGCCAGTGGTTCATGGTCGTAATCGCTAAAAATGGTATCCACCGATGCACCCAAAGAGCTTTCCACAATGCGGCGGAATTCATCGTTAGGGAAAGGTGCAACACGGTCTTGTAGGTAATTTAATTCGGTGACTATATCGTCTGGTACTAAATCTGGGCGGGTGGAAAGCAGTTGGCCGAACTTTACAAAAATTGGCCCCAATTCTTCGCAGGCGCGGCGCAGGCGTTCGCCACGACTGAGTTTGGATGAGCCAAATAATTTGCACGGTAATAACAAGAATTTTGCACGTAAAGGCAAATGCTCTTGGGGAATGAGTTCATCTAAGCGGTAACGCAAAAAAACGCGAAGTATAGTGATAAAACGGAAAAAAACAGTCACGAGTTATTATTCCTGTTGTGCAGCCTGCGGCTGTGTACTTTGGCGCTCAATGCGCGCGAGAATTTGTTCTATGCGCGCGGTTACGCGATCTGCGCCCAGTTTTAATTCATCCACCTGCGCATTAAAAAAAGTGAGTTCGGGTTTGCTGGGTAATACGCGCAATTCTTCGGTAAGGAATTCGCTAGTGAGGCGTTGGATATTGCTGACGCGATCTTTGGTCCACGACATTTTGCTGCGAATAAGTTCGGCACCTTGGTGGCCAATAATATCGCCGAAGATTTGGCTGAGCATTTCTTCCCAGTCAATTTCCAGATTTTTTAAAATCTTTTGCAACTCTGCTAAAAAGCTGGTACTGCCAAATAATTGCACGCCGCTATCTTTTAAATTTAAACGATCACTTTTAATTAAACTTAAGAGCGCGGGCAGAGTACCTTCTAGCTGGGTAGTGATGTCACCTTCATAATGACCATGCAATCCAAGGCCTTCTGTGCTAGGCATAACAAAGACTTTAAAATCTGGCGAGCTAATATGCACGGCTAATACTTGCGGGCTCAATTCTGCCAAGGCGATACGCGAAGCTGGGTCATAAGCTAGCGCAGCATTAATGATTTTTTCAGCGCTGGCGAGCGCGGCGGTGCTAAGCATAGGATCCATAGGGCAACTCTTTTTTGTATGGAAAAACTTTCAAGACATCTCTATGTTTAAGACTTAAAACCTTTATGCAGCGCTACAATGCCGCCGGTCATATTGGTGAATTCTGTATTTACAAAGCCCGCATTTTTCATCATATCTTTCAAGGTTTCTTGATCGGGATGCATGCGAATGGATTCTGCTAAATAACGATAGCTATCCGCATCGTTGGTCACGAGCTTGCCAATCAGCGGCAGCAATTTAAACGAGTAGGTGTCGTAGACTTTTTCGAGCGCGGTGTGCTGTGGTTTGGAAAATTCCAGCACCAATAAACGGCCACCAGGTTTAAGTACGCGCAACATGGAGCGCAACGCTAAATCTTTATCGGTCACATTGCGCAAACCAAAGGCGATGGTGATGCAATCAAAGGTATTATCGGGAAAGGGCAGGTATTGTGCATCGGTCTGTGCGAATTGAATATTGCCAGCAACGCCGCGATCAATTAAACGGTCGCGCCCAACATTCAACATAGAGGAATTGATGTCAGCGAGAATCACTTGGCCATCTTTACCGACAAGCTTGGCGAATTGGTAGCTGAGGTCGCCGGTGCCGCCTGCAATATCCAAGACTTTATGGCCAGCGCGCACGCCAGAGGCTTCAATAGTAAAGCGCTTCCATAGACGATGAATGCCTGCTGACATTAAATCGTTCATCACATCGTATTTGGCGGCGACTGAGTGAAATACACCGGCCACGCGCTCCGCCTTTTTCTCAACCGCTACCTGTTCAAAGCCGAAATGTGTCGTTTTTTGCTCGCTCATGCTTTTTTCTCGCTGCTCATAAAGAGGGCTCGTTTGTGATAAAAAGGCCACCTGAAAAATCTGGTGGGTATTGTACAATGCCGCGAGGGTACACCCAATCAAAAAGCAAGGGAGATATGAATTTATGCGAGTTTCATGCTTACTGGCTGGATTTTGCCTGATGCTAGTGTCGCTTTCGGTGCAACACGTCAGCGCGCAGTTAGCGCCGTACGTTAATACGCTCAAACCTTTTACAACAGATGGTTGCTCGGTGTGGATTGATGGCACTGTAAGCGAGCCTTATTTATGGCGGCACTGTTGTGTGGCGCATGATAAAGCCTATTGGATTGGCGGAACCAATCTGCAGCGCAACCAAGCCGATGAAGATCTTTTGGCCTGTGTGTCTGACGTTGGCGGCAAGGCCATGGGGAATTACATGTACTTTTTTGTCACTACGGGCGGCGGCCCGTTTTTGATAACGCCTTACCGCTGGGGCTATGGGTGGGATTTTTTAGAGCAGGGCAGGCCGCGTGGCTACAAGGCCCCAACGGCCGCGGAGTGGGATCAAATTAACCAGCTGTTGCCCTTAGCAGAAAAAACAATTGCGGAGGATGCGATTGAACATCCGGTGCCAATTAAGGGCGCGAAAAAATAATCAGTTCCTGAGGATTAGTGTTTGTTTTTATCGTGATGCAAACGAATTCGCGCCCGCCACGCACCCAAAGCAGCGAGCGCGCCTTGAAATTCGCGTTCAATTAAATCGGCTTCAAGTTCAGTAATTACGCCATCCACCAAAGCTTCAGAAACCGCTTCGGCCACATCGCCTATTTGGCTCATTACCTTGCAAACGGTTTGCGATAAATCATCACTACTGATACTGGCGGGTTCAGGTACTAAAAATGCCGCCATACTGTGGCGTGCCAAGAGTGCGTGGAGTGGTAAAGTCGCATCTTTTACGCCTGCGGTTTGGCACAGGCTGATAATGCACGACACTTCTTCAAATGAAGGGTAGTGAGATGCAATGCCGGGTGCTAATTTATTGCGCAATACATTGGCCGACATATTCAAGCTTTGTGCAAGTGCTTCAATACCGCCAGGGTAAGCGCGGGCGATTTTGTAAAGAGCATCGTGCTGGTTCATATCTGAATAGCGGCGTGTCATGGCAATAATTCCTATAATTTGTGCGATTTATGCAACAGCGGCTGCAAGGTGTAAATGAGAACGCGATTGTAACCAATTCACGCGCTATTGAAAGTGGTGATTTAGCAGCAGATTTACCGCTGATGAGTGAGCTTACCCATTGATGTTTCTATTGATATTTAATTGTCCTTTAAGGATTGCCTGAGAAAATGAAAATAAACTATGTGGCTTTATTATTGTTCTCATTATTCATATCTGGCTGCGCCACTATGAGCAAAGATGAATGCAAGCAAGCGGATTGGTATTTAAAAGGCGTGGACGATGCTACCCAAGGTTTCGCGTTAGATCGCGTGATTGAACACGGTAAAGCCTGTGCGCGAATTAATATCGTGCCCGACATGAAAGATTATCGTGAGGGTCACGCTAAGGGCGCACGTTTATATTGTGTGCCCGAAAAAGGTTACAGTGAAGGACGTAACGGCGCTGCCTACAATGGAATTTGCCCTGCAGCGGTAGAAGGTAGATTTTTACGTGCCTATCGTGACGGTCAAGACCTTTACAATATTCAGCAGCGCATAGATGCAATGCACGGCCAAATCAGCAATAACAGTTCGCAAATCAATAATCGCTACAATGATATTGCACAACTAAGGCGCGAGATTGTTAGAAGTAATGATGAAAATGATCGACGCTACAAAATGCATTTAATTGTCGATATGGAATATGAAATTCGCAATTTAGATTTGGAATCCCAGCGTGCCGAGCGCGAGTTGTATTTATTAAACAATGATTACCGTGTGGTTGAAGATAGTCATCGCCGTATGGGCTACATAAACTAATACCAACCAGTCAGAGAAATTTATGCCCAGTTTGAATCAACAAATATTTATCGGTGCGCTGTTCGGCCTATTGGTTGGCGGTGTGCTAACGCAACTGGGCGATGCATCGCCGGTGCGCGAATGGAGTTTATACGCCTGTACTTTGTCTGCTGGTGTGTTTGTCGATTTACTGAAAATGATTTTAGTTCCGCTAATTTTTTCTACCATAGTGGTGGGTGTGGCTAATTTGCAGGCGCATCAACAAATTCATCGCGTTTGGATTGCAACGCTGCTGTTCTTTATGACCTCTACAGCCTTGGCGATGCTGCTGGGTTTGACAGTAATGAATGTGTTTCGCCCCGGTGAAGGTTTGCATTTGGCGATGTTCCAAGATGCGCTGAATAACTTTCAACACAAGCAAATGACAAGCGCAGAGTTCTTTACGCAATTTCTGCATGGCTTATTTCAAAACCCCTTTGCAGCTTTTGCTAAGGGCGATGTATTGGCAGTAGTAATTTTTGCCTTGTTTTTAGGTGTAGCCTTAGTGGTTGGCGGTGAGCGCTATCGCAATATTTTAAATTTGTTTCAAGAGTTTTTAGATTTAATGATGCGTATTGTCGGGTGGATCATGCTGATTGCCCCGCTGGGTATTTTCGCACTTTTAACAAAATTAGTGGCAACACAAGATGCCGCACTCTTATCCACCTTGGCAAAATTTATTATATTAGTCACAGGCTCAACCATAGTGCATGGTGTGGTTGTATTGCCGCTGTTGTTATATATCGTTACTAAAAAATCGCCATTGTGGTTTTTTCGCGGTGCGCGTGAAGCTTTAATAACGGCATTCGCAACCAGCTCTAGTTCGGCAACACTGCCGGTGACATTGAAATGCACCACCGAAAATTTACAAGTGAGCAAAGATATTAGCGGTTTTGTCGTACCCCTGGGCGCAACCATGAACATGGATGGCACAGCACTTTATGAAGCTGCCGCCGCGCTTTTTATTGCCAATCTCGCTGGTATTGATTTAAGTATTTCGCAGCAGATGATTGTGTTTGTTACCGCCATGATTGCTTCCATGGGCGCGCCAGGAATCCCCAGCGCGGGTATGGTCACTATGATTATGGTATTGCAATCCGTAGGTTTACCCATTGAAGCTGTCGCCATACTGCTCCCCATAGATAGATTGCTGGATACCTTCCGCACCGCCGTTAATGTAGAGGGCGATATGATTGGTAGTGTGATTGTGCAGAAGTTGGTAGAGGGTAAAGAGGATATTAATAATGAAAGCGTGAAAAGCTAGCTAACAGAAAAGCGACTTCAATATGCAAAATAATAAAAGCCTTGGTTTTCAAAGAAAGGAAGCTCGAAAGGTTTTAATTATCTAAATTTCCAGCTTAAAATGAGTTTGATTACTGTGCTTTCATTGCTAATTATGATCGGGTTGTATGAGGCGGCTTTGGTGCTTGGTCTGGTTTACTAAATTTAAAGGGCATTAAAATGAAAAGCGACACCTTAATTTGTGTTTATTTGGAAAAGAAATTTCTCTTGGCTTTTCGTTGCTTAATGATTTTTGTGGCTTTGTTTTTTTTGTGGCCAATTTACATTGCATTCAATGATGGTTATGTAATTGGTAAAGGCTCAAAGCGGATGGCCAGCGAGCTTTCATTTTATTCTTATTTGCTTAAAGAATTTTTTATTGCATCACTCTTTATTTGGCTGGGTACAGGAGGCGCTCGCGAGAAAAAAGCTGATGAGGATGATAAAAAATAGCAGCATAGGGCGCATCTAAAGCGGAGCGTGATGCGCCATTTTCGTTAGTCTGCAATTACTTTGGCGTATTCGGCTCTGTCTTCCTGCTTCGCTCTACCTTCTGCATCCATGCAGTCGTACGCTTCGCTTTAAATACGCCTTGCGAAATTAAAGGGAGTTGTTATTTCTTTCGCAAGTGAGTCTTCGTTTTTTACGAAGGGCACACTCACAACAATTACAGAAATAATCAGACAGAAAATCCGTAATGAGTGCCATCTGGTAATTCAATATCTAAACGCAGCTTACCGCCGGTCGCTTCAACATAGCGCTTAAGGGATGATATCTTCAGATCTTGACCTTGCTTTTCCATCCCAGCAACCGTCGGTTGTTTTACGCCAAGTGCAAGTGCTACATCTCCTTGGGTTTTTTGTACAAGCTCGCGTAACTCTGCCAAGTGAATATTTAATAAAATTGCATCTGCTTTTGCTCTAGCGTTTGCGACGACTTCTGGCTTCTCTGCCGAAAGTATTTGTTCAAGACTTCTTGCCATAATAGTTACGCTCTACTTAAGTTTTTCAAGATGTGCCGTAAACTCACGGTCAGCAATGGAAATCATTACATCGTAAAATCGTTTTTCATCACCCACTTTATTGCCCGCGCAAAGTAAAATTCCTTTTCGTTTAGGATCAAACGCAAAAAATGCTCTAATCGGGTCACCTTTACTCTGCACTCGCAACTCTTTCATGTTGCTATGGCGCGAACCATTTACGGTATCCGCATAAGGTCGGGATAGCATTGGGCCTCTTTCTTTCAACACCATAAGTGATGCCAGCACATTCTCCCTGTCAGTGTCATCCAATCTGTCGAACCACTCATCAAAGGTATCCGTTGTTTCAATTAGCCACATGATCGCTCCTTGTTTGGTATAGGCTATATCCTATATAGGTTTAAGCCTATATTCAAGTCTTGTGAGGGTGGGCGTAAGATGTAGGACGCATCTAAAGCGAAACGGGGTGCGCCCTACGAAATTAAAGAATGGAGTTATCTATTTCGCGATTGCCCCTTCTCTTTTCACAAACGGCACATTCACCGTTAAATAAGTCGCTGCTCTCCAGCACCATTCTAGTGGGCCGTAGTGGAAGCGTTTTAACCACCAGTGCGCAAATAATACTTGCAGGGTGAAAAATACCACGCCGATCATTAGCGCTTGTGCTTGGGTAAGTTTGTCGTACATGTGCAAGCCGTAGCCATAGAAAAAGGGTACGCCGCAAAGGCTTTGGCTGACATAAATGGTAAGACTCATGCGGCCTACGGGAGCGAGCAGACCAAGAATTTTTTGGCCGATTTGTTTTTGGTAAAAGGCAAGAAAAGACAGCACCAAAATTGTCATAAAGGCCAAACAGAAATAACCGCCCACGGTTTCATCCAAATACCATTTGGCCATATTACCTTCTGGCCAAAGCGCTTTAATCTCTGGCGTGGCTAAATATTTTTGCAGTGCAAAGAAAATAATCGCTCCAAAAATTGCACCTACCAATAATTGTTTGCGTAAGCGAGTAAAGGCAACGGGTTTAACCAAAAAGCCCGCGCGCCCCATAACCAGCCCAATCAAAAACAAACCAAAGAGTTGAAAGCCACGGCTGCCATCAAAAAAGAAAAACCATTTGGCGAGCGAACCGGTGGTGACATTGAACGCGAGTACTTCTGGCAATGTGCCCTTGGTCCATACTGCCGCCGTTTGATCGTAGAGAATCCAGCTGTAGGGTTTATCGTTTGCGCTAGGTAAATTTTGCATGGCAGCCCAATAGTGGTACAGCAAATGGGGTGTTAATAAAAACGCGATAGCGAGCAGAATTAACCACTTGCTGGGAATGCGGTACGCCAATATCAAGAAGAAACCATAGCCTGCTAAGACTTGTAATACCTCGCCGGAGTAAACCATGCTGTTAAGTGTGCCCAGCGCAAATAAAATCGCCAGTCGCCATGCAAAGCGCAAACGAAAATCCACGCCTTTTTGTGCTTGCCTATCCATAATAATAAAAAAGCTCACGCCAAACAGCATGGCGAAAATCGCATAGGCTTTGCCAGCGAACAAAAAGAAAATCACGTCGTGAACAAGGCTGTCTACGGGGTTTTGCCAGTAGAGTTCAAACAATTCAATTGAGTGGACCAGAAATAAACCCATAAGCGCAAAGCCGCGCAGGGCATCGACGAGTAATACACGCTGAGGTGTTTCGGGGTGTTGCAGAGGAGTGGTTGTATTCATAATTTTTTTCTTGGGATTAATTTAAAAACTTTATGGGCGTCGCATACCTATATGGCTTATGGATGCCGGGCGTTATATTTTGTGTTTTTGCTCAATGCTGACTCTAAGTATTGGCCTAGGCTTAATCTTGAGCGACTTTACTTCATGTGCCCCTTTAAGAATTGTTAAGTTAGGGCTTACAGAGGTCTTCAAAGATCATTTTAGTTGCACTAACTCTATAATGCGACCTTTGCACGAATACTGCGCTCGACATAACTGCGTTAAAAATTACTAAAAAATGCTCATTTACTGCGTGTAAACTCCGCTTTTTTAATAATTTTTGCCTTGTTCTGTCATCGCTCGCTACTTCGTGCAAAGGTCTCATAATGCGATTTTTCGCCTGCACTGGAGTAACTTGTGTCGCGTGCTGTAACTGAAATTCCCGCCGTCAATTCAAAAACGTTCTTAATTACCCTGCTCATGTTGGCCTTGCCAGTGGCAGGGCAAATGCTATTGCAATCCTTTTTGGGTATGGCCGATGTGATGATGGTCGCTCCTTTGGGTGAGCAGGCAATTGCCGCTGTAGGCCTTGCCGCCAAAATTCATTTTCTTTTACTGGTGTTGATGAGCGGCTTTGCGACTGGAGGCAGTGTTTTAATTGCGCAGTATAGCGGCGCCAAAGATTTTGCCAGTTGTCAGCGTATGTTTGCGGTCACCTTAGTGGTCGGCATTTCGATTATTGTTCCTATTATGTTTATCTGCGGTTTCGCTGCGCCTATTTGGGTGCATTGGATTAATCCTGATCCGCAAGTCGCTAATCTCGCTGCACAATTTTTAGTAATCACCGCTCCCGTGTTATTGCTCACACAAATTATTGTCATCATTGAAGCATCGCTGCGCGCCCTTGGGCAAACCACTATGCCGCTAGTGGCGGGTATTATTGCCGCTGTCATTAATGTCACCTTGAACTACGCCTTAATTACCGGTAACTGGGGTTTCCCAGCATTGGGTGTGGCGGGTGCTGCATGGGGAACCTTGATTGCGCGCTGTGTTCAACTCTTATTTATGTTGGCTTATATTTACGCTACAAAACATGGTTTTGCCTTGACGCTAAGACAATTGGCACAGGGGATCGATCCTGTACAAATTAAACGTTACCTTGCTTTTGCCTTGCCCTTGGTAGCCAATTATGGCATTTGGGCGGTGGGTAACGCGACTTACCATATAGTTACCGGTTATGCGGGAACAGATGCACTTGCAGTCATGGGTATGGCGGTGCCGGTTGAAAGTATTTTCTTTGCGCTGTTTGTAGGTTTAGCAAATGCGGCGGCGGTATTAGTGGGCCGTGCTTTGGGTGGTGACAATAAAGACGAAGCTTGGCGATTACAGAAGTTTTTTAATGGCTTAACACTTGGGCTTTTAATCATTATGACGGTGGGCTTATGGTTTGCGCGACCATGGGTTTTGGAAATATTTAAACCCCTCCCTGATAGCACCGCGCAATTACTTATGCAAACTTTGGCGATTTTTTGCGGTCTCGTCTGGTTAAAAGTTTTTAATATGATTCGCATCATCGGCATATTGCGCGCCGGTGGTGATAACAAGTTTTGTTTAATTACCGATACGGTGGTGATGTGGGGTGTGGGTTTGCCTATTTATGCCATGGCGGTATTTATCGGCGGCTGGTCGTTTACGCTCTTGTATGCGCTCATGTTTTTAGAGGATGCCTTAAAGTTTTTACCGGTCTACTTCCGCATTAAAAGGAAAAAGTGGATGAAAAATTTAACGCATGCACATTAATTGCAAACCGTTACATAAACTTGAATACTCCGAGCTCACTGGCTAATAGAGTAAAAAGTGGCCGTTATTAGCGATGTGGTGTTATGTGGTGAGTTATTAGTAAGTTGTTTCTCAAGTGAGAGATTGTTTACAGGCTTGTGTACAAATGTGTTTTTATGTGACCATTCTCGGTTACCACTCATAATATGCGGACTTCCTTATGATAAATACTATTCGGTCAATGAGTTTTGTCGCGGCCATCAGCGTGGGGGCTTTCACTCCCGCTGTTTTTGCTGCAGAAGAGTTGCCCTATAAAGACACGAGTTTGAGCTTTGACGAGCGCGCCAAAGATTTGGTGGCGCGCATGACATTGGAAGAAAAAGTGTCGCAAATGTTGAATGAAGCTCCGGCCATTCCGCGTTTGGGAATTTCCCCTTATGAGTGGTGGAATGAAGCTCTACATGGCGTGGCACGTGCGGGTGCGGCTACAGTATTTCCGCAGGCGATTGGCTTGGCAGCAACATTTGATAAAGGGATTATGCATGATGTGGCGCAGGTGATTAGCGATGAGGCTCGCGCCAAGCATCACAATTTCTTGCGGCAGGATTCATATGCCCGCTACCAAGGCCTTACTTTCTGGTCGCCCAATGTCAATATCTTTCGCGATCCTCGCTGGGGGCGCGGCCAGGAAACCTACGGTGAAGATCCCTTTTTAACAGCGCTGATGGGCGTTGAATTTGTAAAAGGTTTACAGCAGAGCGATGGCACTTACCGCAAGCTGGATGCCACCGCAAAACATTTTGCCGTGCACTCGGGGCCAGAGGCAGATCGTCATCACTTCGATGTCTACCCTAGCGAACGCGACCTCTATGAAACCTATCTCCCTGCGTTCCGTGCATTGGTACAAGACGCTGGCGTAGTATCGGTGATGGGCGCCTACAATCGCGTCAATGGAGAATCCGCTTCAGCAAGTGAACGTTTGCTTGAACAAATTTTGCGTAAGGAGTGGGGCTTTAAAGGCTATGTAGTGTCTGACTGTGATTCGGTAGAAGATATTTTTAAATACCACAAAATTGTTGCCACTGCTGAAGAGGCTGCTGCACTTGCAGTTAAAACTGGCGACGATCTCAACTGCGGCAATACCTACAAAGCGCTAACAGCTGCAGTGAAGCAAGGTTTAATAACTGAGGCAGAAATTGATAAATCATTAACTCGGTTAATGCTCACACGTTTTCAACTCGGCATGTTTGATTCAGCCGATAAAGTGAGCTGGGCACGAATTCCTTATTCTGTTAATCAAGCGCCCGCACACGATCAAGTTGCCTATCGCGCCGCACAAAAATCTTTAGTCTTACTGAAAAATAATCAGTTCTTACCACTTTCCAGCAGTACTAAAAAAATTGCTGTGATAGGCCCAACTGCGGATGAAATTATGTCGCTCTTGGGTAATTACTACGGTTCACCGGCGAGCCCAGTCACTATTTTGCAAGGTATCAAATCGGGCGCTCCGGCAGGCACACAAGTGACTTATGCACGCGGTGTGGATTTGGTGGAAGGCCGCGAAGATCCGCGCGCGGCACCCTTAATTGAAGCGCAATATTTACGTCCTACCGCACAATCAACCGAGCAAGGTTTGAAAGGTGAATATTTCCGTGGGCAGGAGTTACAAGGTACACCGGTATTTACGCGGGTAGACTCACGTGTTGGTTTCCGTTGGGACAGAGGCTCACCTGCAGATAATATGATTGCGCGCGGCGAGTTAGCGGCCAGTGCCGCCATGGCTAAAGATGAGTTCAGTGTGCGTTGGACTGGGCAATTATTGCCGCCCGTATCTGGCCGTTATGAATTAAATGTTGGCGCCAATGATGGCTTCCGTTTATTTATTGATGGTAAAAAAGTATTGGATTCATGGGCAGCTACCGATCGCCTGCAAAGCCAGTCTGTCAATATGGATTTGGAGGCAGGTAAAAAATATGCCATTAAGTTGGAATATTTTGAGGGCACTCGCGATGCCGAAGTGCGTTTGTCTTGGCGTATGCCCGGCGCGAAATCTACCGCTGAAGACGCTATGGAAATAGCACAAGCCGCTGACGTGATTGTGTTTGTGGGCGGTTTAACCGGCGATGTAGAAGGCGAAGAAATGAAAGTGATTTATCCCGGCTTTGCTGGTGGTGATCGCACTGATACTCGCCTGCCACAAATTCAGCAGGCCATGCTGGAAAAACTTCATGCGACAGGTAAACCTGTTGTGCTTGTGTTAACGGGTGGCTCTGCCTTAGCGGTCGATTGGGCGCAACAAAATCTACCGGCAATTTTGCTGTCGTGGTACCCCGGCCAACGCGGTGGTGATGCAGTAGCCGATGTTTTATTTGGCAAAGAAAACCCAGCGGGGCGTTTGCCAGTTACCTTCTATAAGGCGAACGAAAAATTGCCAGCCTTTGATGATTACTCCATGAAAAACCGCACCTATCGCTACTTTACCGGTGAACCTTTGTATCCTTTCGGCTACGGTTTATCGTACACCCAGTTTGCCTACTCTTCATTAAAAGTGAGCCAAAAAAATGTTAAGGCAGATCAAGCTATAGAAGTTTCAGTCAAGGTTAAAAACACTGGGAAAATAGCGGGCGATGAAGTAGTGCAGTTATATGTAGCGCCAGTAAATAGCAAACACACACGTGCGCAAAAAGAATTGCGTGGCGTAGAGCGTGTACATATACCTGCGGGCGAAACCCGCGAGCTTAAGTTCAGCGTAAAACCCGATAAGGATTTCACGATTTACGATGCAGACAAGAAAGCTTACATAGTAGATAGCGGTAAATATCAATTACAACTGGGAGCATCGAGTGCGGATATTCGTTTACGTCAGGATGTGAGTGTTAAAAACAAATAAGCCTTTTGTTTATATTTACTGCTTATTGTATTTATATGGGAGTCGTCATCCTCGCGCAGCGGGGATCCAGATTTTGATTTTTTAAGAGCTGGATCCCCGCTGCGCGAGGATGACGACTCCCTTCTTGCTAACGTGCGGACAAAAAAGTGAAAGCTTTTGGTTAAGCTTGCATGGATTAAAAAACGAAGTTTACGAAAAAAGTTTCTCCCTAAACATAAAAAATACCGCCCCCAGCAAACACAGCCCTGCCCACAAATAATCTAACTTTAGCGGCTCTTTTAAATAGAAAAATGCAAAGGGAACAAAAACGCTGATCGTGATGACTTCTTGAAGTATTTTTAATTGCCCCACGTTCATTACCGTGTGACCAATTCGATTGGCAGGCACTTGTAACAAATATTCAAACAGCGCAATGCCCCAACTGATAAGCGCTGCAATCACCCAAGGTTTGTTGTTGAGTTCTTTTAAATGCGCATACCAAGCAAAAGTCATAAATACATTGCTACAGGTCAGTAACAGAATCGTAATAATGGTTGGGTGCATAATATGTTAACTCATGCGTTTGTTTTGGAGGGGGTTTCGGCTAAGTCCATTTTCTTGCCCACAAAATACGAAGAAACAATACTACACAACCAGCAGGCAACAAAAATAAATTGCGCAGCATTAAGTTGGCTTTGGTGGGCGGCGATACCTTGAAACATTTCCTGATAGAGTTTGATAAACATACTAGAAAAATTTGTTGCGTCTACAACAATTAAACCTTCTTCCGCATCGCGTAACATTTTGTTGTAGATGGGTGCCACGGAATTATAGACAGTAGTAATAATGTAACCAAGTGAGCCAATAGCAGAGACAATGAAAATACTCGCACGCATGTAGTTTTTTAACCACCACAGGCCTGCGCCGGGAAATATAATCGTGGAGTAGAGCGCAGCTTTACTTGCTTTGGTCATGGCCATAATATGTGCTCAATTATTCTGCAACAAGTTGTTCTAAACGATAAAAACCTTGCCCTTCTTCGCCTAGAGTATCGGCAAGATAAGGCAGTGCTTCTTCCATTGCTTTCCACAAAGTCCATGGCGGATTAATGACAAACATACCGCTGGAATTCATGCCGTACTCGGGGCTATCGGGCGCAATGCCTAATTCAAACAATTGAATATTTTTGATACCGCTTTTTGCCCAAGCTTTCTGCATGTCATCAATCCGTTGGCGCAACACCACCGGATACCAAATTACAAAGGTACCAGTAGAAAAACGCTTGTGAGCGATAACAACTTGCTTTACTACTTCATGATACTCATTTTTTAATTCGTAAGACGGGTCTATAAAAATCAAACCGCGTCTGTCGGGAGGCGGCAAGAGCGCTTGCATACCCGCAAGACCATCATCATCGATAATCTTTACTTGTTTGTCATCACCGATAGATTCAGTGAGTATGCGCCAATCTGTACTGTGCAACTCATGCAAAAATAAATTGTCTTTAGGTCTAAGCATAGCTTGCATAAATAGCGGTGAGCCTGGGTAATAATGCAATTGCTTATCAGCGTTGAAGGCTTTAATAAAAGTGACATATTCTTGCACTATGGGCGGTAAATCATCGCGCTCCCAAAGTTTGCCAATACCATTGTCAAATTCGCGATTTTTAAGAGGTTGGTTGCTGCCGAATTTATAAGCGCCTGCGCCTGCGTGAGTATCAATAATCCGCAAGGGTTTTTCTTTTTGTGCCATATAGCTAAGCACATGTAATAGCAGGCTGTGTTTTAGCACGTCGGCAAAATTGCCTGCGTGAAAGGCGTGTCGGTAACTGAGCATCTTGGCATCCTAAAAATGAATGTGCGGATTATAGCGGAATTTAGTAACGAGCCTTTGAGTCTTTTCGGTTTAGTCCCTAGGCACAGTTTGCTTGCGTGAAACCGCCGCAGTATGATGCTGCTTATATACTTGGCGCAGCCAGCAACATTGGATTGGTAAAATTTAACCTTTCATGCGCAAGTTGATTTCGTATTGGTACGGACGGAAGAGTAGCAAGCCTTACGGAGGGTGTTTAGTGCTGCCAGAACACGCCCTCATGCAATTGACGAACGGCCATAGCCTTTCCTTTGTTTGTATTCACCCATCTATGGATGGTAATGGCTGTTTCGTCGCTACCTTATGCATGATGTAGTTGCAAAAGCAGGCTTTACGCCGCGCGGTATTGTCTTTACTTTATCGGCGATCATTGAGCACTTACCAGACTATATAGATGCCCTTGAGCAGTTCTCACGGATACTGAATTAACTAATCGAGTTTAGCCCCGAATACTGAATGCCCCCGCAACAGGTAATGATGCAATCTACTATCGTGATTATACCGCGCAGGCAGAATTTCTCTATTGTGCATTAGAATCCACAGTAGAAGAGGGCTTACAGCAAAAAATAGAAATACAGCATTCATTAAAAGCCGGTGCGTAGATCTATTGTCCCTACATAACAGAGAGCACCATGGATAAACTAAAAATGCACAGCCCCAATTTTGTAGATAAAAATATTGCCAAAATTGCCGAGCTGTTTCCCAACTGTGTAACGGAAAGCCATAACGATAAAGGCGAATTACAAAAGGCCGTAGATTTTGATTTGTTAAAACAAGAGCTTTCTGCACAAATTGTGGAAGGCGCCCAAGAGCGTTACCAATTAAATTGGCCTGGTAAGCGCGAGGCCTTGCTCACCGCCAATGCGCCCATCGCCAAAACTCTACGCCCTTGCCGTGAAGAAAGTGTGAATTTTAATACTACGAAAAATCTGTTTATTGAAGGCGATAACTTGGACGCGCTTAAGCTCTTGCAAGAGACTTATCTCGGTAAAGTTAACATGATTTACATCGACCCGCCCTATAACACAGGCAATGATTTTATTTATGAAGATAATTTTGCGGAAGATGCAGAAGAATACAAATTGCGTTCAAATGAAAAGGATGTTGACGGAAATAGATTAATTGCTAACAACGAGTCGAATGGTCGATTTCATTCTGACTGGTTGAGTATGATTTATTCTCGACTTACATTGGCAAAATCGGTTTTAAGTAATGATGGCGTCATTTTTATTAGCATTGACGATAATGAGGTTTTTAATCTTAGAAAAATCTGCGATGAAATATTTGGCGAGGCTGGCTTCGTAGGGTCTTTTTTGTGGGAAAAAAGGATCACTCGGGAAAATAGAAAAGTAGTTTCTAATCGCCATGATTATATTTTGTGTTATACAAAATATAGCTCGTCGGAAAATAGAGCCTTAGGTCTTCTTCCTATGAATGAAGAAGCAATTAGTCGCTACAAAAACCCTGACAATGATATCAGAGGCATTTGGACTTCCGTTCCTGCCATAGCCCAAGCTGGACATGGAACGAAAAATCAATTTTACACGTTAATTACTCCTTCGGGCAGGCAGATTGATCCGCCTTCTGGTTCATGTTGGCGCTATACACAAGAGAAGATGAATGAAGCTATAAAAAATAATAAAATATGGTTTGGTTCTGATGGAAATGGCGTACCTAGAATCAAGAAATTTCTTGATGAAGGGCAGCAGGGGCTTACGGTTGAAACTATTTGGTGGGCAAAGGAAGTTGGGACTAATGACTCTGCTAAAAGGGAGTTGACGAAACTATTTGATAATGTGGCTGTATTTGATACGCCAAAACCGTATCAATTAATTAAAAGGATGCTGAAAATAGCGACAAGTAAGGATTCAATTGTCCTAGATTTTTTTTCTGGCTCTGCGCCTACAGCGCAAGCAACGATTGATATCAATAATGAAGATGGCGGTTCGCGAAAATTTATAATGGTTCAGCTTCCTGAAGTTTGTGATGATAAATCCGAAGCCTTTAAGGCAGGTTATAAAACAATCGCTGAAATAAGCAAAGAACGTATCCGTCGCGCAGGTAAAAAAATCAAAGAAGAAAATGCCAATAAAGAAGGTATTGAAAATCTAGATATAGGTTTTCGCGTACTTAAAATAGACACCTCAAATATGGCTGAGGTCTATTACAACCCAGCCGCTATTAGCCAAGAAGACTTATTCGCTCAAGTGGATAATCTAAAACCAGACCGCACTGAAGAAGACTTGCTATTTCAAGTCATGCTCGATTGGGGTGTGGATTTAACCTTACCCATTCGTCGTGAAACTATTGCCGACAAAACCGTGTTTTTTGTTGATCAAAACGCCTTGGTGGCCTGCTTTAATAAACAGGGCACCATTGATGATGCATTCGCAAAAGAGCTGGCTAAATATCATCCCCTGCGCGTTGTATTCCGCGATGCCGGTTTTAAAGATGACAGCGCCAAAATCAACGTGGAGCAAGTGTTTAAATTGTTATCGCCCGTTACCAAGGTGAAAACCCTTTAAGGATTAGTGCGTAAATGAAATTACAATTTAAACACCAGACCTACCAAACTGCTGCCGTGCAAGCGGTTGTGAATTGCTTTAAAGGCCAAGAGCCGAGTGACCCTGCTACGCGCTACCGTATAGATTTGGGCAAAGGAAAAGCAGGCCAAACGCTAAGTCTTTCCACTGAAGAAGGCTTCAAAAATGCTGATATTCAAATTCCACTTACTCAAGTACTCAGTAATGTTCAGCAATTACAACACCAGCAAAACCTACCACAATCTACCGAGCTGAAGAAAGATAAGGTGTCCCATATCAATCTTGATATTGAAATGGAGACCGGTACTGGCAAAACCTACTCCTATTTAAAAACTATATTTGAACTTAACAAGCAGTATGGTTGGAGTAAGTTTATTGTCGTCGTGCCTAGCATTGCTATTCGTGAAGGAGTGTATAAATCACTGGAAATCACTGCAGAGCATTTTTTAGAAATCTATAAAAAGAAAGCCCGTTATTTTATTTATAACTCCAAGCAACTTCACGAGTTAGAAAGTTTTTCATCATCCGCTGATATTCAAGTTATGGTGATTAATGTGCAGGCGTTCAATGCAACCGGTACAGATAACCGCCGTATTTATGAAGAGTTAGACGATTTCCAAACTCGTCGCCCCATTGATGTTATTGCCAAAAACAAACCTATTTTAATTTTGGATGAGCCGCAAAAAATGGAGGGTAAAAAGACTCTTGAGTCTTTTGCTAACTTCAATCCTTTATTTATTTTGCGCTATTCGGCTACACACAAAACCGAATACAACAAGATCTACCGCTTGGATGCACTAGATGCCTACAATCAAAAGCTGGTGAAGAAAATTGCCGTACGCGGTATTTCTATGCGCGGCTTAATAGGCACTAATGCTTATTTGTATTTTGAAGGCATTGAGATTTCATCTGCCAAGCCACCTTTGGCTCGCTTGGAGTTTGAAATTAAGCAAAATGATGGCATAAAGCGTGTTACTCGCAAGTTAACCAAAGGAACGCATTTATTTGATGTGTCTAATAATTTAGAACAGTATCAAGGCTTTGTGATTAGCGATATCAATGCCAATACAGATATGGTGAGCTTTACCAATGGCCTCGAGCTTTATGTGGGAGATGCAACGGGTGATGTTCATGAGCAAGAGTTACGTCGTATTCAAATTCGGGAAACTATTAGAGCTCATTTTGAAAAGGAGCAGCAGTTATTTGGCCAAGGGATCAAAGTGCTCTCGCTATTCTTTATTGATAGCGTTTCCAAATACCGTGATTATTCCTTGCTTGATGAAAAAGGCGACTATGCCAGAATATTTGAAGAGGAATACAGTCAGCATTTGAATGAAATCCTCACACTGGAAAATACGCCTTATAACCGTTACCTAAAGGGAATTACAGCAGAAAAAACTCATAATGGTTATTTCTCTATCGACAAAAAGTCCAAACGTTTAGTTGACCCTGCTACTGGTAAAAAATCTACCGAAACAGATGACGTAAATGCTTATGATTTGATCCTCAAAGACAAAGAACGCTTGTTGTCGTTTGAAGAGCCTACGCGATTTATATTTTCGCACTCCGCGTTACGAGAAGGTTGGGATAACCCCAACGTATTTGTGATATGTACTCTTAAGCACAGCGACAACACCACAACGCGTCGCCAAGAAGTAGGGCGTGGTTTACGCTTGGCCGTAAACCAACACGGCGAACGTATGGACAACCCTGCCATTGTTCACGATATTAATTTGCTTACAGTAGTGGCGAGCGAAAGTTATAAAGAGTTTGTGACAGCGCTGCAGCGTGAAATTGGTGATTCACTTTCTGCAAGACCGCGTAAGGCCAATGAGGAGTATTTTGAAGGTAAAGTACTTAATACACACAGTGGTGATGTTGTTGTAACACCTACAATTGCGCGCCAAATTTACAAATATCTTCTCAAGAACGATTATATTAATGATGCAGACGATTCAATTAGTGAGGTTTATCATCAGGCTAAAAAGGGCCAGGTGCTTGCTTTATTACCGGATAATTTTACGTCTTATGCGGAATCTATTTTCAATTTGATTGACAGTGTATTTAGCCAAGGCAGTATGCCTACACCAGATGATGGCCGTCGCCCCAAACAAAACCCACGCAATGCGAATTTTGATAAAAAGGAATTTCAAGCGTTATGGAACCGCATTAACCGTAAAGCAGTTTATACCGTTCAATTTGATACGGGTGAGCTAGTAGATAAATGCGTAACGGCGTTGAATGAAAAACCTTTTGTCGAAAAATTGCAGTATACGGTGCACCGTGGCATGCAGCGTTCTGACACTACTTATGAACAGCTACTAAAAGGAGAGGCTTTTAACATCAGTGAGTCTGAAACTGAAACCCACCAAAATGCCGTACATACATCTGTCAGTTATGACCTGATTGGTAAGATCGGTGAATACACAAAGTTAAAACGCTCAACTGTAGCTGAAATATTAACGGCTTTGCACACTCATATATTCGGTCAGTTCAAATATAACCCTGAGCATTTTATTTCTGAGGCTTCACGTATTATCAATGAACAAAAAGCGCGTGTAATCATTGAAAACTTAACTTACTGTCTTACAGATCAATGCTACAGCAAAGATATTTTCCCCCCTGTACAAGTGGGGCAGGACTTCACTAAAGCAGGCGATAAGCTTCAGCGCCATATCTATGATTATGCAATAACTGATTCGAATGTGGAGCGAAAATTCGTAACTGAATTGGACGCAGGAAATGAAGTTATAGCGTACGCAAAATTGCCAAGAGGCTTTTCAATTCCAACTCCTGTAGGTGATTACAATCCAGACTGGGCCATCGTGTTCGATGAAAGAAAAACTAAACACATTTATTTTGTCGCAGAAACTAAAGGTTCGATGTCATCTATGCAATTAAATGAAATTGAAAAGAGCAAAGCCAAATGCGCTAAGAAGTTTTTTGGGGCGATAAACGAAAAGCTGGCAGATAACAATGTACGCTATGATGTTATAGATAGTTACACAACCTTGCTGCAAGTAATAAGTTAACCAGGTTCGGACAGGTGCCATATGAATTCTGTTAGAGTGCGAGAGAACTTAGGGTTCGGGACCTTTTTGAATATTTTTGGGATACTGCGTTGAACTTTGTAATAACTCGACCTTGTGGGCATATATTCTTGCCACTTTTGATTGTCTTGATTCTAGCTTTGGTGGGAGTACCTGCACAATCCGCGTCTGCACCGGAGATTAAAATAGAGGGTGGGTCAAAGGCTTTGCGAGATAATGTTCACCAATATTTGGCGATTGTGGAAGAACCTTGTTCTGCGCCTTTATGGCGCCTCAAATCGCTGTTATTTGATGCTGAAAATGAGATTAAAAAAGCAGCGCAAGCTTTAGGTTATTATCAGCTCACATTTTCCACTGATCTCGCACAAGCCAACGATTGTTGGCAATTGCACATTGACTTGATTCCGGGCGAGCCCGTGAAGGTTACCGAATTCAATTTCTTGTTGCGCGGCGATGGTGCAGATGATGAAAATTTCCAACCACTGATTACCGCACCCAGCATTAAAGTGGGCGATAGCCTTCACCACGGCACCTACGAAAATTTTAAAGCGCAGATTTCCACTCTGGCAACCGGGGAGGGTTATTTTGATGGCCGCTTTGATGTTTCTAGAGTGATCGTGAATGCCGCAACCAATACCGCTAGTATTGAGCTTATTTACAACACCGGCACGCGTTATCGTATTGGTGAAATACGCATGAAGCATAATATTTTGGACGAAGCATTTTTGCGTCGTTATCTCAATATTAATTCAGGCGACTATTACGATACAGATAAGCTGCTGGAACTCAAAAGTTATTACAACGCTAGTAATTATTTTTCGGTGGCAATGGCATCGCCAGATCTGCAACATTTGCACGACAATACCGTGGATATAGATGTGCAATTAGAAGAGCGTAAACGTCGCGCTTATTCAATCGGTGTGGGTGCAAGTGCGAGTGAAGGTGGTGATGCTAGCCCGCGTATTCTATTGGGTTATGAAGATCGATATGTAAATGATGCAGGTCATAGCATTAAGGCTGATGCGAGTAAATCTGTGTTAACAACAGATGTCCTGTTGAGTTACAGCATTCCTATGTCGCAACCTTTTTATGAGTTTGTAAAAATTTATGCCGGCATAGAGGAAGAAGAAACGGATACCGCCTATAGCGATATAAAAAAAATAGGTGTGAGTTATACCAACTACCAAAAAAATCGCTGGTTACATACCTATGCTATCAATATTGAAAATGAAAATTCGCGTGTGGGCAGTGCAGATTTAACGTTTAGCCATCTTATTATTCCCTCAATAACCTTCTCACGCATTAAAACTGATGGTAGTCCTTATCCGTTAATGGGTTGGAGCATGCTAGCAAAATTATCCGGCTCACCCAGTACTTTGGGTTCAGATGTTAGCTATGAGCAATTTTATGCACGTGCAAAATATATTCACTCGCTAACCTATGGGCGATTGTTGGTGCGAGGCGAAGTTGGATTAACCGAGGTCAATGGCGTGCGAGATTTGCCAAAATCTGTGCGTTATTTTGCAGGCGGCGGCAACAGCGTGCGCGGCTACGATTACGAATCACTTGGCCCAAAAATGAAAGTAACTGATAAAGAAGGCAAATTGGTTGAGGAAGTTATTGGCGGGAGAAATTTATTGGTCGGCAGCATCGAGTACGACTATCAGTTTCGTCCTAGTTGGGCAGTCGCCACTTTTTTTGATATAGGTAACGCTGCCCAAGATTACAAATTTGATCTTAAACGCGGTGCAGGTATTGGCTTACGTTGGATATCGCCGATTGGCCCGGTGCGGATAGATGTGGCGCGCGGGTTAGATGATAAAAAAGCGTGGAATCTGCACATAAGTATGGGGCCAGATTTATAAAATGAAACTGCTAAATGTAAAACCGGCCTGGTTAAAACTTAAAGCATTAAGCCGCCTAAAAAAAATCCTGCTCAGCATTTTTTTAATCCTCAGTATTTTTATCGCACTCTTAAGCAGCTTAATGGCTACTCAAGTGGGTAGCCATTGGGTGGTACGCACTTTAGCTACTATGGCTCATGTGCAGCTGGGTGCATTGCATGGTAATTTGATTACAGGATTGGATATAGCGAGTATCGATTTTAAACGCGATGAATTGTCACTGCATGCTGAAAAATTATCCTTCCGTTGGCAGCCTTTGGGATTATTTTATACCGCCGTCTCGGTAAAATCTTTATCGGCTGAAAACATAAAAATTCATTTGCCGCCCAGTAACAATGAGTCTGATCCTAAAAACTATCAGTGGCCCAATTTAGCACAACCTGTGCGCGTGAGCTTACAGAGCTTTCATTTGCGCAATATTGAAATTCAGCAGGGCGATACACTCATACCTATAACTGCTTTGCAGGGAAATTTAAGTTTGGGTACTTTTCATTTGCGCACCAGTGATTTAAAGCTCACTCATGAGCAAGCCAGTATAAGTTTAAATGGTTCGGTTGGTTTACGTTATCCCTATAGTTTAGATTTAAATAGTCAATGGAAATTTAACAATGGCGATAAACCTGCGGATAAATACTCCGGTAAATTTAAGCTTACAGGTGATATTAAAACCCTTAAATTACAACATGAACTTTTGCAGCCGTTGCAGCTAAATACAACCGCGGCAATTTCCCCAGCCTTGCGCCAACCCCCAACGCAATTAAAAGTACAACCAAAAGCGGATGTGAAATTTGCATGGGCCGAACAAGCTGTATTACCCGAGTGGGTAGAGCTATTAAAACTAAATCAGCTTGCGCAAGCGCCTAATGCCCAGAACCTTACTCAAGGTAGCATCACACTTTCCGGCTGGCTAAATAGTTTTAACGTGAATAGCAACATTCAACTTAAGGCGTTAAACAATCAGTTTAATGTAATGGGTGATGCGCAAGTTCAGTATGACGCACAAAAAAAATCCCTTCATGCGAAAATCAATAAATTAACGCTTTCCAACAAGCTTTTGGAAAGTGTAGATCCAGGTGAAAATATTGTTCACGTAAACGGTGATTTGGGTGGGGATTTTGAAAATAAAAAATGGCAGTGGAGTTCTAATCTTACTACCGAACATTTTAACCTCAATCACTTTATTACGGATTGGCCGAGCGATGTGCACCTTGCGCTTAATGCACAAGGCTCATTCGATGCACAGCCAAGCAATAGTGAAACTAGCGGATTAAAGCTGGCCTTTAACAATATTAATGGTGGAGGTGAGTTGCGAGGGCTTTCTGTGTCCGCCCGGGGTGATCTTACTTATGACGGCGCTAGTTGGAGTTCTTCCGATGCCAACCTCGCCATAGGTGCGAATCAATTAATTTTGAAAGGCCAAGCGGGCAATAATTTGGCGCTTGAGTGGAAAATTAATGCGCCGCTGTTGGGGCAAATAGATCCCAGTATTGGTGGCAGTATTATTTCAAGTGGTGTTTTGTCGGGCGATAAGAAAAATCCACGTATTCAAATCACCGCGCAGGCGAATCAGTTTTTATGGCGTGATTATGCGGTAGAAAATTTATCGCTAAGTTTAAAGCCGCAAACGGCAACGGCAGATTATGATTTGCTATTAGCGGCTACCCATGTGCAATGGCAAGCGCAAAGCTTATCGCGTGTTGATATCAAAGGTGCGGGCACGCTTGCGCAGCATAAAATAGAAGCGAAATTAGATAGCCCTACCCTTGGCTCAGCAAATTTTGCGTTCGACAGTAGTTGGAAGGATGAAATTTGGCGTGGTCAGTGGCGTGAGTTTGTATTTGGGTTGAAGAAAGTTCCACGTTGGGTATTGGCTTCTGCATCAGCTATGCAAATAGATACGCGCAACGATAAGTTCAATATGGATTTAGGCCGTTTATGTTTAACCACAGAGCGGGCGCGCTTGGTAAAAAAAGCATCGAGTTCGAATGCCAATAATTTACCCCCTAGCGATGTAAAATCCCCATTGTCCCCTGTGTTGGCCACTGACGCCATGCAAGATTATCCAGAAATTTGCATGAAGAGCCTTTGGAATAGCGCGCAAGGATTACAGATTGATGCTTCCATAAAATCCTTGCCTATCGATCACTTTCAAGCTTGGTTTAAAACCGAGGTGATTCTAAAAGGCGTGTTGGATGGCGGTTTAATATTGCGTGTACCACCATCAAAGCCACTGACGTTAGACGCCAGCTTGCAAGCGCGCGATGCGCAATTTTTATATCAATTTCAAGGGGGTGATATAAAAAATTATCCGCTCAATATCGGCAAGTTGGAAGCGAATATAAAGAATAATCAACTGAATAGCAGCTTGTTATTGGATTGGGCGCAATATGGCGCAATCAATGGCACGGCAAAATACAATCTAAAAGATCAAAAAATTCAAGGCAAACTCGTTGCAGGTTTGAACGATTTGGCGCCACTGGAAAGTTTGTTGCCTTTTTTAAATAAAGTGATTGGTTCTGCAAGTGCGGATATTAATTTTTCTGGCAGCGTAACTAAGCCGGAAGTTGTAGGTAATATTAAATTTATCAATGGCGGCGCCAATCTGCCAAAGCTGGGTTTGGTATTGCACGATTTTAATTTGCAGCTGAATAGCCAAAGCTCAGGTAAGTTACATTTAGATGCCCAAGTCACGTCGGGTGACGGCACGCTTATGGTGAAAGGCGATTTAGAAAATTTTGGCACCCCGCAATGGACATGGCAGAGCAATATCTATGGTGCCAATATTCGCTTTGTAGAGCAGCCGCAACTTATGGCTACGCTCAGCCCTAATTTGAAATTGTCTGCTAGTGCCAGTGCAATTAATTTGACCGGCAGTACCGAAATACCTTGGGCGCGAGCTGCACTAAAAACCTTGCCCGCTTCCGCTACGCGAGTAAGTGCAGATGTCACCGTCATTGAAAATGAACGTATGGTACAAAATGAGTTTTTAGGCAAAAAATCCATTCCAGTTTACACCGATATTATTTTGTACTTTGGCGATGATGTTTATTTTAAAGGCTTCGGATTAGACAGTCAGTTACTCGGCAAAGTTAATGTGCTAAAAGAAGAAAATCGCCAAACCTTTGTGACTGGTTTTATGGCGGTAGGAAAAGGTAACTACAAAGCCTATGGGCAAGATTTAGTGATTGAGCGGGGGCGCTTAATTTTTCAAGGGCCTTATGATAACCCCGGTTTAGATATTCGCGCGCTGCGCGTAATGAATGATGGTACGGCGGGCTTGGAAATTGGAGGCACCTTGCAACACCCTAAAAGCAGTGTGTTTGCAGTTCCAGCACGCTCAGACAGCGAAGCTATGGCGATGCTCTTAACCGGAAAACCGCTATCGCAATCCTCACAGGCAGATGCCTATTCATTGATCGGGGCAATTGGCAGTTTGGGAATGGATCGAGGTCAAATGATGACGTCAGATATTGCGAGTATGTTTCGTATTGATGAAATTGCCATTAAGTCTGATAAAGGTTTTGAGCAAAGTGAATTGTGGATGGGTAAATACGTGACCCCGAAACTATTTATTCGCTACATGGTAGGCTTGTTCGATCAAGCTTTTTCACTGGGTGTGCGCTATGAAATTAACGATAAATTACGCATTGAAGCCGAATCGGGCAAAACCCAAAGTGTGGATATGATTTATAAAATTGAGCGGTGATGATAGTTAAATTTAAAACCTAGACGGTGCTCGGCACTCAGGCTTGCTCTTGGCTGGGCGCTTCATTGGCTTTGAGGGTTGTTTTGTAGGCTGTAATCTAGGCCAACGCGTAATGTCTGCGTTCACATAGCCCATGTGTGAATGGAAGGTGGAAAAGAGAATCTGTTGGCAATTTTACTGGTTCACGCACGGCTGCTGAGGTAGAGTACATGTTTCGCTGCTGTGCGCTGCAGCTTTTTGCAACGTAATCTATCGACGACTATAACAATAGGTTTCTGGGTGTTTTCAAGATTTACTTCTTCATTATTTATCAAGGTTTTGCGCCTGAGTTTGTGCGTTTTAGCCGTTTGCTGCGTAGAGTTGGCGCAAGCTGCCACGGTTAAAAATGTGCGTATTTGGCGCGCCGAAGGTTACACCCGCATTGTGTTGGATTTGGATGCGCCGGTGCGTTACAACCTAGTACTGGCGAGTAATCCAACCCGTATTATTCTGGATGTCGCCAATAGCAATTTAAAAGCTTCAGTTGCCAAGTTGCCTTTGGCACTGACTCCCATTGAAATTGTGCGCCCATCAGTAGTGAACGATACCGATGTGCGTTTGGTCTTCGATTTAAAACACCCCGTATCCCCTAAAAGTTTTTTACTCAAAAAGCTTGATGATAGCGATGATCGCTTGGTTATTGATTTGCACGATGCGCCCAGCGCTGCAGTCGCGAGTTCGGCAGCGAAAACTAGCGTTTCTTCAAACGATAAAGCTTCTACGAGCGAAAAGACACCTGCAAAAACATCGGCTGCCGATACCAGTGAATCAGCAAATATAGAAACGCTTATGGGCGACGCAGCATCAAGCGCGCAAGCACAAAACACGTCCGCTACGGTGGGGCGTACCATTTTAATTGCGGTGGATGCGGGCCACGGCGGTGCAGATTCCGGTGCGCTTGGCCCACAAAATATGCGCGAAAAGGATGTCACTTTATCGATAGCGAGAGAATTGATTCGCATTATTAATGCACAACCGGGTTATCGTGCTAGCCTAACGCGCACGGGCGATTATTTTATTCCCTTGCAAAAGCGTCGCGATTTTGCGCGCGATATGAAAGCAGATTTATTTATTTCCGTGCACGCGGATTCGTTTAGCAACCCCAGCGCTTATGGTGCATCGGTTTTTGCGTTATCTCGCAAAGGCGCTACCAGTGAAATGGCGCGCTTTTTGGCGCAGCGCGAAAATGATTCGGATTTAATTGGGCGTGTGGGCGGCGTAAGTTTGGAGGATAAAGACCCGCAACTTGCTGGGGTTTTGGTTGACCTCTCCATGACCGCTACCGTGAACTCAAGCTTGCAAGTGGGTAGCAAAGTGCTCAATGCAATTTCTGCCATAGCGCCCTTGCATGCAAAACACGTCGAACAAGCAGGTTTTATTGTTTTAAAATCGCCCGATGTCCCCTCCATTTTGGTAGAGACCGGCTTTATTTCCAACCCGGCAGAAGCTAAAAAATTAGCGACGTCTGAATATCGTGAACGTATGGCGCAAGCAATTTTTAAAGGCGTGCGTCAATATTTTACACAGCATCCCGTTGCGCCGGCACAGCCGCCATCGGGTTGTTGTTCAGCAGAGAGTGCACGCACTGAGTCGCAGCCAAAATTGAGCAGTGCGAAAAAACCGATTCAAACAAACAGTATTACAAAATCAGCGCCAGCAAAAGGTAATGCAATAGAGCGCAAACATTTGGTGATGCGTGGCGATACGCTTACCGATATTGCGCGCAAATACGGTGTGAGTGCGAGCAGAATTAAAGCTGCCAATAACATGAAAACTGATACGGTAAAACTCGGCCAAACCTTAAAAATTCCGGCGCAATGAAATGAACCGCATTAAATTACTCAGCCCTCGTTTAGCCAACCAAATCGCCGCTGGTGAGGTGGTTGAGCGCCCATCGTCCGTGATTAAAGAATTGTTAGAAAACGCTTTGGATGCAGGTGCAACGCGTTTGGAAATTGATGTGGAAGATGGCGGTATAAAATTAATGCGCGTGCGCGATAACGGTGGCGGCATAGACAAAGACGATTTGCCGCTCGCACTTAGCCGTCACGCCACCAGCAAAATTTATGAGTTGGATGATCTTGAGGCTGTAGCCACTTTAGGTTTTCGCGGTGAAGCTTTGGCCTCTATCAGTTCGGTTGCGCGTTTAGCATTACTGAGTAGCACTAACGACGATAGCGCAGGCTGGCAAGTGGTGGCTGAAGGCCGCGATATGGAAACTGAAGTATCTCCCGCACCACATCCACGCGGCACTACCGTTGAAGTGCGCGATTTATTTTTCAATACGCCTGCGCGGCGTAAATTTTTACGCACGGAAAAAACGGAATACACGCATTTAGAAGATGTTGTGAAACGTTTGGCGCTTTCGCGTTTCGATGTCGCCTTTAATTTACGCCACAATGGCCGTGCAATTTATTCGTGGCGCGCGGGTGATTCGCAGTTAGAGCAAGAGCGCCGCGTTGCCCAAGTGTGCGGCCCAGCGTTTATGGAAAATGCGGTTCACATCGAAATTGAACGCAATGGCTTACGTTTATGGGGTTGGGTTGCGCTGCCGACTTTTTCGCGTAGCCAAGCTGACCTGCAACATTTTTATGTAAACGGTCGCTGCATTCGCGATAAATTAGTAAGCCACGCCGTGCGTCAAGCGTATCAAGATGTACTGTACCACGGTCGCCATCCCGCGTTTGTATTATATTTGGAAGTTGATCCATCAACTGTGGATGTAAATGTTCACCCCACCAAACACGAAGTGCGTTTTCGTGACAATCGTAGTGTGCACGATTTTATTTATTCGAGTTTGCATCGCGCTCTGGCAAATGTAACGCCTGAAAGCTCGCTTGCGAAAAATGCACAAGTTGAAAGCAGCGATGAGTTTTTGCAGGTATCCGTTGCGGTTCAAGGGGTTGCCGCTGGTGAATTCCGTAGGCAAGAAACTTTAGGTTTGCGCGCTGCGCCAACGCAGTCTTATTCGGGCTCGCAAGCTTATCCCTTCGCCAATCAAAATACTTATTCACGCCCCTTAGGTGTTAATGAACAATTAAAAACCTATGGCGATTTGCATCAGGCAGCGCCTGCGTTTTCATCGCCATCAATTATGCCAGACAGCGGCGATGAAAATATCCCGCCGCTCGGTTATGCCATAGCGCAACTCAAAGGTATTTATATTCTGGCAGAAAACGCGCAAGGCTTAATTGTGGTGGATATGCATGCCGCGCACGAGCGAATTACTTACGAGCGTATGAAAGAATCTTTTGCTTGCGGTGGAATTCAAACTCAACCGCTGTTGGTGCCCGAGTCAATTGCTATCAGTCAAAAAGAAGCGGATTGCGCTGAACAGTTTTATGAGATTTTTAAAAACCTCGGTTTTGAACTGCAACGTGCCGGGCCAGAAACATTGTTGATTCGCCAAGTGCCCGTAGTATTAAATCGCGGCAAGGTTGAGCAGTTAGTGCGCGATGTGCTTTCCGATTTAATCGAGCACGGCAGCAGTGAACGCATTCAGCACCATATCAATGAAATTCTCGGTACCATGGCCTGTCACGCATCTGTGCGTGCCAATCGCAAGCTTACCATTCCCGAAATGAATGCGCTGCTGCGTGATATGGAAGCTACCGAGCGCAGCGGCCAATGCAATCATGGCCGCCCGACTTGGTTGTTACAATCGTTGGACGACCTCGACAAAATGTTTATGCGTGGGCAGTAAGAAGTTTTGATTTACAGGGTATCAAGCCACTGTCTATTTTTTAGAGAGTAAAGTTAATGGAGTTACATTATGGAGTATAAAATTATGTTTAATCGTCGATATAGTCTTAGTGCGGTAATGGGTATTTTTATATTATTGCTGATTAATGTTCATGCCGTTGCCCAAGAGTCTGCAAAGAGTGAAGCTGTAGAGTACAAATTTATTAAAATTAAAGACTCAAAGTTCAATTTTTTTGCGCTCAAGTCTAAAGATGCATTAAAAAAATATTCCAAAATTTATTATGTTCCAATGTCTTCCGCAGATCTTGTATTAAAAAAATCAGGGGATCGTGACATAGATAAGAGTTGGAAAAAGGCAACGCCGGAAGATTGGTTGAATTTTACTTCCGCGTTTGATGCGATGGTACCTAAACACTTCCCTAATGATAAAATTTTTTCGTTAACGGATAAGGTAGGTTCTGATGTTCTTGCCGTGCAGTTTCGATTAGCAGAATACACGCCTAGAGTTAGCCGCAAAGGTGAAATGGATCTAGACACTATAGGTACTCAAGAAGCTAGAAGCTATGGTGAGTTGCTAATTATGATTATGTTGGTTGATTCGGTTACTAAAGAAACCATTGGTGTTGCAAGTGACGGAATTTCTATAGGTGGCGGAACGGGTCTTGTAAAAAATTCTAACTCAGCGAGTCAAATGGTGGGCTGGCAGCGAGCCTACGAAATTTGGCTTAATAAACTAAGGGATCAGTTAGATAGCGCTCATGCGAGTGCTAACTAAAATGTTAACTAAATTCGACCTTCTAGGTTAAGCACGGAGTTGTCATTTTCGCTACGCGGGAATGACAACTCTCTATTACAGCAGTTTCTCCCTCTTTATTAAAATGTCTTCGCGATTCCTACAAAAACTCCCCACGCATTTTTTTCACCGATGATGGGGCTGTCAGTAATTTCCTCCGGTAGGAATTCCACTTCGGCGCCGCCTATTAAGGCCCATGATGTTGATAGCGAATAAATGGCCAGTGCATTTACTTTGGGTATTAACGCAGCTTTTACTTGGTAGTGGGTACGATTGAACAAACTACCTTGCACCACAAAGTTTTGCGCCTCGCTGGTATCCACACCAAAATAATAGTGGTTTAGTTTTTCACTCTGCCAAGTTACGCCAACGCCGGTCATCAGTTGTAATTTACCGAGATCAAATCCCTTGCTGTAAGAAAGCGCGACCTCATCGCCTTTGTATTTGGAAAATAGATCGTGTTTGTACGATAGGCTAAAGCCATTCCAATCCAAACTAATCCCGCCGTCTAAGGTATCTGAGCGTGTTCTCATACCGCGCAGATAAGGGCTGTCTATAGCTTCATAGCCTTGAATGCGGCCTGATACCAAAGCATTTATTTCCACGTTCCCAAATTCTGCCATTGTGTAGCTCAAAGTGGTGACTTGAAAGTTCAAGCGCTCACCTCGGTAAGACACCAGCGGCAGCGCAATTTGTTTGGCATCGAGCCCTTTTTGGGGGTCTTGAAAACTGGCCAAGCCAATGCCGAGAGCGAGTTGGGCCTGAGTGGTTTGGGTAAAAAAGGTGAGGCCGAATAGGCCGAGATAAAAAGATGCTTTTTTCATGAGGCAAGATTTCCAATGGTTGGCGCTTTAGCGCGGGTAGAGTTGTAATAAAGATAGGTTTCAACGATGACGAGATTGATGCTCCAGCTCAGCCAAGCGACTAAGGCATAGCTAGTTTCAAAACTGAAAACAAACGAAAGCGAAAGTAATAGCAACCGCAAGCTGATAGCTGCACAGCTGAGTGCGAAGCTGCGCAGAATCCAGCGGCGGTGCGCATCAAATTGACGGATCATCGCAAAGCGCAGGGCGATAAAGGTGGTGTAAATCCATAAAACATCTGCGATGAAAAAGCCTAGGCCGGTGATTGCACCGAGATGGGAGTAGAAAGAAAGGTAGCCGCCGCCAATCGCCGCCACTAATACGCACAGGCAATAAGCTCGCCCCAACCAACGGTGCAAGCGAGAAGGTCTTTTGGTCCAGAGTTGGATTGCGCCCAAGCTGAGGGCGAGGCCGCCGCCGATAAAATGCGCGTATACCAAGAAGGGGTTGAGGGTACGGAATTTAACGATTAGACCCTCATCACTACCACTATAAATCCAGTAGTAGCCAAGGGCATAGGCGGTTACCGCCAAGGCCAGAATTAGCAATAAAACTTTGAGGCTGTAATGTCGTGCGCGGGATATGATGCTAGGCATAGGTAAGTCCTTATCAAGTAAACACTGAGCGCTGGCAGCGCAAATCTGTGTGTATCTTGCTGAGGTGGCCTTACTTAAGCGTCGTCTTTTCTAAGATTGGACGTGCAAACTCTTATCTTTGTACCTGTTTGCGATATTCTGATGGGGTTTGGTTGGTGTGTTTCTTGAAAATGGCATTGAAACTGGATTTGGATGAGAAACCACAATCCAGTGCAAGATCAAGCAAATTTTGCGAGTGAGGTTCACGCAAGCGCTGGCAAACAGCATGGATGCGGAATTGATTCAGATAATCATTAAAGGATTGGCCCAGATGATCATTCAGCACTTGCGAAATATGATGGCTGGCAATGCCGGTCATCTCGGCTAATTGCGCGAGGCTAAAACTGCTGGCGCGCCAAGGGGAATGCTCGCGCATATGTTGTTCCAGTGCAGCGAGGATTTGTTTGCGCAAATCGTCGGGCAGGCGATTGTCACCATATTTGAGGCCGCTCTCTTTGATCGCCGCAAAAATATCGGGCTGGCGCAGGCTGATATAACCCATGATGTAAATAAACAAGCTCACCAAGAGATAAACCAGTTGGTTGTTGGTTTCAATATGAACTATAGGTGCGATAGTGCAGCCCCAGACTACCAACCAAATAATCATGTTAATAATCAGCAACGTTTGTAGCCATCGCAGGCGTGGCATGCTGTTGTCGGCAGATTGCTGATAGCGCCACAGGAGAATGCCGCTGAAAATTGCGTAGGCGGTGGCATACACTGGCATGAGCCAATCGACGATTTGAAAATACCAAGGCGCTTGGTTGACGATAATATTTTCAACGAATTGCAATTTGCCCGCAGAGTTTTGCAATAGCGCGGGCAGATTGAGTAATACGCCGATAAAAAAGCCAACAAAATGTAGCCCATCATGCCACCGCAGCGGCTTGGCTTGAGTGAGGCTGCGAACATATAAAAATAAAAAACCGCCGTAACTGAGCGGCAGAAAATTGGTGAGGCCGATGAGCTGCGGAAATTGTCTAAAAATATTTTCGGCGTAGTAAATTTGCCCCAGTAAATCTATCGATAAAAGTGCAATCCACGCAGCTAAAATATGATTCGCCTGAATATTGCGCTTGTGCAGCGCTAATACGCCTGCTAATAAAAAACCTTGCAGGGCGGCAGCAAAAAAAAGCAATGAAAGAGGCTGATCAAACACAAGCGTACTCACCGAAATTGTTGATGTTATTGACCTGGGAGTTTACCGCAAATGGTATTATCAACGCCGTTAAATTTATAAGGCCGTAGCGCCCGAGGTTATGCATGGCCGATTCTCGTCCGACAGTTATTTTTTTAATGGGCCCCACTGCATCGGGCAAAACCGATTTGGCAATGGCGTTGCGCCAACATCTACCGTTGGAATTAATCAGTGTGGATTCGGCGTTGGTTTATCGTGGTATGGATATAGGTTCGGCCAAGCCTACGGCAGAAGAATTAGCGGTTGCACCGCATAAATTGATTGATATTCGCGATCCCTCAGAGCCTTATTCCGCTGCTGATTTTTGCGCAGATGCCGAACGCGAAATTGCGGCGATTCACGCGCAGGGCAAGATTCCGTTATTGGTGGGCGGAACTATGTTGTATTTCAAGGCGCTGTTGGATGGCTTGGCAGAAATGCCGGAGGCCGACCCGGAGATCCGCTCGCAAATTGAGCGCGATGCCGAGCAATTCGGCTGGCCATTTGTGCATCAACAACTGGTTGAAATTGATCCAGACCTAGCGGCTGAAATTCATCCTAACCACTCCCAGCGTTTGAGCCGTGCACTAGAAGTCTATCGCGCGAGTGGTAAAACCATGAGCGAGTTGCGGCGTGCCCAAGCACAAAATACCGCGCAACCTTTTAGTGTACGGTTCAATGTGGTGCAAATTGCCATAGCGCCGCGCGTACGTGCGCTACTACACGAACGAATCCAATTACGTTTTAGTAAGATGCTTGCTGCAGGCTTAGTGGATGAAGTTCAAGCGCTCTACAACCGCGGCGATTTACATGCGGATTTGCCTGCAATTCGTGCAGTGGGTTATCGTCAGGTGTGGGATTTTATTGAAGGGCGGTTGTCACAGGATGAGATGATTGAGCGTGGGATTATTGCCACACGGCAATTGGCCAAGCGTCAATTAACTTGGTTGCGTGGATGGCAAAATTATCCAAACACAGATTTAAATTGGCTCTATACTGATGGTGATACTGGAAAATCACTATCGAAAGAAGAAATTGTGCGTTGCGCCTTGAATTTTATAGCAGTCGCAACCATATAATAGATAGTTGAAAACAGTAGTCCGTTTTTCATAACCCCGTCCACCTTCCCTAATTACAAAAAGATGCGGGGACAAGGTGGGTAAATTTTATCTTCCCTAGGAGAATAAACATGTCAAAAGGGCATAGTTTACAAGACCCTTACCTGAACGTTCTGAGAAAGGAACGTGTACCTGTATCCATTTACTTGGTAAATGGTATTAAGTTACAAGGTCAGGTTGAATCGTTTGATCAGTTTGTCGTGCTGTTGAAAAACACCGTAAGCCAAATGGTTTACAAGCACGCGATCTCCACTGTTGTTCCCTCACGCGCTGTGCGCGTACCCTTGCTGAATGAAGCAGATGGTGTTGATGGCGAAGAAGACGAGCAAGCTGAGTAATCAACCCTCTACGAGGCTGCTAATTGTTTTTTGATCGCCCTGAATCAGGTGAACTAGCGGTGCTAGTTCACCTGAACTTATCCCATGGCCAAGAGCCAGAAGACCCCCGCGAATTTGAAGAGCTGGTACTTTCAGCTGGCGGCGATCCCGTGGCTTTTATTACGGGTAAAAGTATTTCCCCCAACGCAAAATTCTTTATTGGCACTGGCAAGCTACAAGAGCTGCAAGCTGTGGTAGCTGCCAATGAAGCCGAAGTGGTGATTTTTAATCACACACTATCCCCCAGCCAAGAGCGCAACCTCGAAAAAGAATTGCAATGCCGTGTGCTGGATCGCACTGGTTTGATTCTGGATATTTTCGCCCAGCGTGCACGCACCTTTGAAGGCAAATTACAAGTTGAGTTGGCGCAGCTGCGCCATATGTCCACGCGTTTAGTGCGTGGCTGGACTCACCTTGAGCGCCAAAAAGGCGGTATAGGTTTGCGCGGCCCTGGCGAAACTCAGTTAGAAACTGACCGTCGTTTATTGCGCGGCCGCATCACCATGATTGAGCAGCGGCTTGAAAAAGTTCGTTCCCAACGCGAACAGGGTAGGCGTTCGCGCCAGCGTTCTGCGATTCCAACAGTTTCTTTAGTCGGTTATACCAATGCTGGTAAATCTACCTTATTTAACCGCGTAACAGGCTCGAATGTGTACGCCGAAAATCAATTGTTCGCCACCCTCGACCCCACTATGCGCCGCGTTGAAGTGGCGGATATTGGTGCGGTGATCATGGCCGATACCGTAGGTTTTATTAGCCATCTTCCCCATAAGTTAGTCGAAGCCTTTCGCGCGACTTTGGAAGAGGCGGCTAACTCTACGCTCTTGCTGCATATTATCGATGCCGCTGCCGATGAGCGTTTGCGCAATATTGAGCAGGTAGACTTGGTGCTGGAAGAGATTGGCGCTGCCGACCTTCCACAGCTTAAAGTCTACAATAAGATAGATTTGATTACAGAGGTCGCCCCACGCATTGATCGTGATAATGCGGGTAAGCCTGTTGCAGTTTGGCTGTCGGCTCAGTCGGGATTGGGGTGCGACTTATTGGATGAAGCCATTGCCGAATTACTCGGCACAGAAATGGTGATAGCGCAGCTTCTATTGCGCCCGCAGGATGGCCGTTTACGGGCGGCACTTTATGAGCAGCAGGCGATAGCACAAGAGACCTTTCGCGATGACGGTGTGTGCATAGCGAATTTACGGGTTCCAAAAAGTGATTTATTGCGTATATTGAGCGCTCAGAAAATTCAATTTGACGATCTGGTCTGGGCGGAATAACCCCTCGCGTTGCGAGTTAATTTCATCGCCTTGGTTGAAAAGCCGAGGCTTGCCCTCACATCAAGCAAAATTATCTTAATTAAACTCTTAATAATCAAACAGTGTGGAGATTTGGTATGGCCTGGAATGAACCGGGGAAAGACAAAGACCCATGGGGTGGTCGCGGTGGCAATGATGGCCCTCCAGATTTAGACGAGGCCTTTAAAAAGCTGCAAGACAAGCTCAATGGCATGTTTGGTGGCGGTGGCTCTGGGCGCAATAACAATTCCTCCAACGGCTCGTTTGGCATTCTGTTTGGCATAGTCGCGGTTGTTGCGGTTTTGGTATACGTCTTCTCCGGTATTTATACCGTGGATGCTAAAGAGCGTGCGGTGATTTTAAAGCTAGGTGCTTTTCACGAAATCACCAATGAAGGTTTACATTGGTCTGCACCTTTAATCACTACTGTATTTGTGGTGAACGTTACCGGCGAGCGCCAGTACCCAACACGTGGCCTGATGTTGACGCAAGACGAAAGCATCGTTGAATTGCCCATTACTGTGCAGTACAACGTCGTCGATGTGAAAAAATATGTGCTTAGCGTGCGCGAGCCGGAAATCAGCTTGAAGCATGCAACCGACAGCGCCTTGCGTCATGTAGTGGGTTCTACCGAGCTTGAACAAGTGCTCTCGGAAGGCCGCGCTAAAATGGCTGCTGAAGTGAAGTCGCGTTTACAGACCTACCTCGATAATTACGATGCGGGTATTCAAATCATTAATGTGAACATTCAGCAGGCGCAACCGCCAGAAGAAGTTCGCTCCGCATTTGATGATGTGATCAAAGCCAAAGAAGATGAAACGCGTTTGAAAAATGAAGCCCAATCTTATTCTAACGGCATGATTCCAGAAGCGCGCGGTAGAGCCCAGCGTTTATTGGAAGAAGCAGAAGCTTATAAATCTGAAGTGGTTTCTCGTGCAGAAGGTGAATCCTCGCGCTTTGAAAATTTATTAGCAGAATACAAGCGCGCACCCGAAGTGACTCGTAAGCGTTTGTATATGGATGCGGTTGAATCAGTCATGCTTAAGTCATCCAAAGTTATGGTGGATGTGAATAACAACAGCATGATGTATTTACCTTTAGACAAGCTTGGAAAACAGCTGCCACCTGCTGTGATTGAAGAAATGGCTGAGCGACCAGTACGTGAAGTTGAGCCCGTTAAGCCAATGATTCGTAGGGAGACACGCTAATGTCTACTAAAAGTTTATTAAGCGTAATCGGCCTGCTGGTTCTGTTGGCATTGGTATCGAGCAGTGTTTATATCGTGAACCAATACGAGCGCGCGGTAGTATTGCGCTTTGGTGCATTGGTTAAGTCGGATGTTAAGCCGGGGATTCATTTCAAGGTCCCTTTAACCGATAAAGTGCGTCGCTTCGATGGCCGTTTGTTAACGGCCGATATGAGCCCAGAGAGTTTTTACACCGTTGAAAACAAGCGTTTGGTGGTGGATTCTTACATCAAATGGCGCATTAAAGATGTAGATACCTACTACCGTACCACCAGTGGTGATGAGCGTTTGGCTGCTGACCGTTTAAGTCAACGTGTGGCCGATGGTCTGCGTAACCAATTTGGTCGTCGCACCTTACATGATGTGGTTTCCGGTAAGCGTGATGAGTTGATGGCAGAGCTAAAAACGACCATCAATGAATCTGCAAACACCTTGCTGGGCATTGAAGTGGTAGATATTCGTGTTAAACGTATCGACTTCCCACCGGAAGTGAGTCAATCCGTATTTGCGCGTATGGCTGCCGACCGTGAGAAAGAAGCGCGTGAATACCGCGCCCAAGGTAAAGAGCAGTCTGAGGTGATTAAAGCGGATGCTGACCGTCAGCGCGTGGTGTTAGAAGCTAACGCCTTCCGCGATGCCGAGCGTTTGCGCGGTGAAGGCGATGCGAAAGCCGCCGCTATTTATGCGTCCGCCTACAACAAAGACCCAGAGTTTTACGCCTTTACTCGTAGCCTCAATGCCTACAAGAAGAGCTTTAGTGGCAAAGATGACTTAATGGTCTTAGATCCAAAAAGTGATTTCTTCCGCTACCTGAATGATCCTCAGGGTAAGAAATAAGGAGTTTTGGCTGGTTACTGAGGGGAATTTGTATGAATCTCATCGACTCACCTACAAATCCTCCTTCAATCAGTGTTAAAATACTGCAACCGAGCCGAAAGCTCGGTTTTTTTATGTTCAGGCTGCGCCTATATTTTATATTTAGGCTTCCCTATAGCCGAACGTCTTCCGAATTCTTGGATCTCTAGAGTCGCCTTATGACCTACGCCGATCGCTGGTTGTTGCCGGATGGGGTGGAAGAAATTCTGCCTGCTCAGGCTAAACCTATCGAATTATTGCGCCGCCAGTTGTTGGATCTTTATGCCACTTGGGGCTATGACTTGGTCATTCCACCGTTGCTGGAATACACCGATTCACTCCTTATCGGCCTTGGCCGAGATGTAGACCTACTCACCTTTAAAGTGACCGATCAGCTCACTGGCCGCACCCTCGGTATTCGTGCGGATATTACCCCACAAACTGCCCGTATCGATGCTCACAGCATGGCGGCCACAGGCGCTAATCGCCTCTGCTATACCGGTAATGTGGTACATACTAAGCCGAAAAATCCTTTGGCAACCCGCACACCTACACAAGTTGGCTTGGAGTTTTACGGTGAGGCCGGGATTGCAGCAGACATCGAAGTAATTTCGCTTTTACTGGAATCGCTACGTGTTTCGGGTTTGCCAAAATTACACATCGATCTTGGCCACGTGGGTATTTATCGTGCCTTGGCTGCCTGTGCGAAGTTGAATAGCGCGCAAGAAGATGAGTTTTTTGATTTATTGCAGCGCAAAGCCACTACCGAAATTCGCGCTTGGGTTGCGGCTAAAGTGACTGATCCAGTCTGTGCCGAGTTGCTGTTGGTATTGCCTTCGTTGGCGGGCAATCGCGATATTTTGATTAAGGCTCGTAAGCTATTTGCAGTTATCCCCAATGCGTTAGCGGCGGTTGATCAGTTGCAGCAAGTGGCGGAGGTGATGGCACAGCGCTATCCCGCTGCTGAACTCTATTTTGATTTAAGCGAATTGCGTGGGTATCACTACCTTACCGGTTTGGTGTTTGCTGCCTTTGCGCCCGGCTTTGGTAACCCTATCGCCAGCGGCGGCCGCTACGATCATATCGGCGAAGTTTTTGGTCGCGCACGTCCGGCTACCGGCTTCGCGCTGGATATTTGCGCGCTTAGTAAACTGGGTTTATTGCCCGCATTAAACGCCTGCGCAATTGCAGTAGTGGATAATGGTCAAGCTGGCCAATGGCATGCCGTGCAAGCTTTGCGTGCCCAAGGCGAGCGTGTTGTTTATGGCGCAGCAGAAAATATTAAGGCCGAGCGCGAGTTGCGTTTGGTGGGCAGTGAATATCAAGTGGTAAATATTTAAGATTCTATTTTTCATTATTGTCTAACAGAGAGTTTTCCAGTCATGGGCAAAAACGTCGTCATTTTGGGCACCCAATGGGGTGATGAAGGTAAAGGCAAGATCGTAGATTTGCTGACCGATCAGGTTTCCTTGGTTACTCGCTTTCAGGGCGGCCACAACGCTGGTCACACTTTGGTGATCGACGGCAAAAAAACCGTCTTGCACTTGATTCCCTCCGGTATTTTGCGCGAAGGCGTAACTTGCCTTATCGGCAATGGCGTAGTGCTATCGCCAGAAGCTTTGTTTAAAGAGATTGGCGAGCTGGAAGCGACAGGTGTTCCCGTGCGCGAACGTCTGCGCTTATCGCATGCTTGCCCCTTGATTCTTCCCTACCACGTTGCGCTTGATCAGGCGCGTGAACTTGCGCGTGGCGATGCCAAAATCGGCACCACCGGCCGCGGTATTGGCCCAGCTTATGAAGATAAGGTTGCGCGTCGCGGTCTGCGTTTGGGTGATTTGGTTGATTTGAAGCGTTTTGCCGTAAAGCTCAAAGAGATTCTTGAATTTCATAATTTCGTGCTGACCAATTATTACAAAGTAGAAGCGATTAGCTACGAAAAAACCTTGGCTGATTGCACCGCTTGGGCGAAGCTGTTGTTACCGATGATGGCCGATGTCACTGATTTGCTACACACCGCACGAGAGCAGGGCGAAAGCATTTTGTTTGAAGGCGCGCAGGGTTCGTTGCTGGATATCGACCACGGTACTTATCCCTTCGTAACCTCATCTAATACCACCGCTGGTGGTACTGCGACCGGTTCTGGTTTTGGTCCTTTGTATTTGGATTATGTGCTCGGCATCACCAAGGCTTACACCACGCGTGTTGGTTCAGGCCCATTCCCCACCGAGTTGGATTGCGAAATTGGTGCTTACTTAGGCGAGAAAGGTCATGAGTTTGGTGCAACCACTGGCCGTAAGCGCCGTTGTGGTTGGTTCGACATTATTGCAGTGCGTCACGCTAACCGCATCAACTCGGTAACCGGCGTTTGCTTGACCAAGTTGGATGTATTGGATGGCTTGGAAACCGTGAAAATCTGTATCGGTTACCAAGATGCCAACGGCAAAGCCGTAGGTATTCCCTACGATGCTGAAGGTTGGGAAGCGATTCAGCCCATTTATGAAGAAATGCCGGGTTGGAGCGAATCTACTGTGGGTGCACGGAGCTTGGAAGAATTGCCAGTGAATGCGCGCAACTACATCAAGCGTTTGGAAGAGCTGATGGCGACCCCGATCGATATTATTTCTACCGGCCCAGATCGTATCCAAACCGTGGTATTGCGTCACCCGTTTGCGGAGTAAGGCTATCTATCCTCCTCTTTAGCAAAGAGGGCTTAGGGGAGATTTGACGCTCAGCACTTAAAGAGTTAAATTCCCCCGGGCCCCCTTTTTCAAAAGGGGGAGTTATAAAAAAACGGCGCTCCAGTTACCTGAGAGCGCCGTTTTTTTATGAACGAAATAGCGGTTACTGCAAAGAGTAAGCTTTGGGTGGATACTCTTCCATGTCTTGCTCTGGCATCTCGCTCCAATCGTCTGGTGGTAAATCGGGAATGCCTGCCGGCGCTTCTAGTGCAGGATATTCCATTGCCAGCAAACGTTTCAGATCCGTTAAAACGGGGTCTTCATTGGTCTCGTCCGGGCTGACGAAAATGCTGTGTTTGCGACAATCTTCTCCCAATGTAAGGCTGCTGGAATAGCGCACTATGGGTGCAGCCAATATTAAGCCGGTCAAAATTGGTAGCAGCCACCAGAAGAAAATGGGTGCATAAGTAAAGGTCATATAGCCCCACAACAGCGCCACTATGGTGGTTTTGAGAGTGCGTGCAAAGCTTTCGCCCCACGTTAGCAAGCGGCCTTCACGATCTTGAGTATCCCAGTTCACTTTGAAGCCCAGTAGTACTGAAACCACAAAATAAGCATGGAAAGCCATCATGATAGGAGCGATTAAAACGGCAAAAGCTGTTTCAACCAGGGTGCCGCGAAGAATCGCTTTGGTGCCACCGAATTGCTCCCGCCTATGCGCCATGGTGCTGATAATGCCCATTATTTTGGGAAAGATTAGCAAGGTGGTGGTCATTAAAATCAGCGCAATAATCAACCCTGTCTTGGCGATAGGCCATTCCGGCATACTGATAAAATGTTCTACCGTTTGAGTTGAATTGCGGAAATATTGATTGCTGTGCAGGGCGCGAACCACAGCATCGGCAGTACTTAACACCAGCATCAACAACCAAATTAGCGAAGAAATGTAAGCGGTAGCGCCCAACAAAAAATGTAAGCGGCTAATGGGGTGTAAGCCGCCCGCATCCAGAATACCCAAGTGCTGAATATTGCCTTGCACCCAGCGGCGATCGCGGGTGGCGTAGTCAATGATATTGCACGGTACTTCTTCGTAGCTGCCTTCCAAGTCGGCAAGCAGGAATACATCCCAGCCCGCACGGCGCAACATAGCCGCTTCCACAAAGTCGTGGCTGAGAATATCGCCACCAAAAGGCGCTTTACCGGGAAGGGTAGGTAGGCCACAGTGGTCGATAAAGGCTTTTACACGGATGATGGCATTATGACCCCAATAGTTAGCCGCGCCGGTCTGCCAAAAGGCGATACCGGTAGCCAGCATAGGGCTATAAAGCACAGCGGCGAATTGCACAAAACGGCCAAAGAAAGTGGTTTGGCGCACAGGAATAGGCACAGTTTGAATCAGGCCGGAGCGCGGGTTGGCTTGCATGGTGCGCACCATCCGCAACAGGCAGGTACCGCTCATAATACTGTCGGCATCCAGCACAATCATATGATCGTAGTTCTTGCCCCAACGCTGTAAAAACTCGGCGATGTTGCCTACTTTTCTGTGCAAATTCTTTTCGCGACGGCGGTAAAACGTTTGCTTGCTCAAATCGCCAATTCGATCAGTAAATTGTTTCCATTGATTTCGTTCGCGTTGGGCAATATCCAGTTTGGTGGTATCGCTCAACATAAAGAAATCAAAGTGCTCGATCTCGCCAGTCGCAACCAACGAATTGAGCGTTGCTTCAAAACCGGCAATAACGCGATGGGTATCTTCGTTATAGATAGGCATTACCACTGCGGTGCGAGTGGTAATCGGTAAAGCATCGTCGTAGAAGTTATCTATAGGCTTAAGTGTTAGCGGATCAAGGCGCAGCATTAATAACGCGAAGCCGAACACCGCGCTCCAGAATGCGGTGGAAATCCAGCAGAAGGAGATGGCAAACAAAATCAGAATGACAGCTTCCAGCATAGTAATGCCGTTGGCGCTGAGGATGTCGTACATCATGTATACGCCACTAATCGCCGTAATGATGGTGAGTAGGGCGTAAACAATGCGGCGTATGGATTCGCCTGGCAGCCGGATTTGATTCTCCGGCAGCAGGTCACGGTTGATCGGTTTGCTCACAATAGGCTCGCTGACAGTTGAATTATTGGATGTCATCTGGGTACCAGACATAACTCCAAACCTCACTTAAGCGCTTATTGTTGGATTTAATAAATACGCGCATATCTACCACGTTGTTGCCATCGGGTTGAACTTTAAAAGACGCGCGATAAGTTTTGCCATCGGGCAACTTGCTCACATGCAGATCGGTGAAGGTGCCAGAGTTTTTGCCGAGGTCAGCTTCAACCACTGCGTTGGCTGGTAGTTTATCTAGCTCGCCGCCGTGGAAATCAATGGCAAATTGACGCTTGCTCTTAGGGGGTGGGTTGCCTTGTGCTGCAACTGCGCCCCAACCGGTGCGAGTACGAAGGACTTTGGCAACCGTTTGCTCTGGCACGTTAGCATCCAAGGTGCGCAAGGTGTATTTGAATTCACGGGTTTCGCCGGCTTTTAAGGCTTGATCGGGTACCCAGTAGGCTACGATGTTGTCGTTGGCTTCGCTGTCAGATGGAATTTCAACCAGTTCAACACGGCCTTTACCCCATACGTTATCGGGAGTGATCCAGATACTTGGGCGGCGCTCGTAGTTAGCTTCGGTATCCAAATAGTTGTTGAAGTCGCGGTCGCGCTGCATCAAACCAAAGCCTTTAGGATTGGTATCTCCCAATGAAGATACGTGCAGGCCGCGATGGTTGGTAAGCGCACGCCAAATCCATTCACCTGATGAAGCTTGCATTAAGAGGCCATCAGAATCGTGCACCTCTGGGCGGAAATCATCAAAGCGAGATACGTTGACGCTGTTTTCGCCAAACATAAACATACTGGTGAGCGGCGCAAAACCTACTTTATTAACATCTTTGCGAGCATAAATACGCGCGGTGATTTTTGCGTAGTTGGGGTTGCCGGGGTAGAGATCAAAGCGGTAGGCACCGGTTACGGAGGGGCTATCCATTAACGCGTAAATAACCAAATGCGTTTCTACGGGCGTAGGTTTTAGCATCCAGAATTCGCGGAAGAAGGGGAATTCTTCGCCTTTAGGTTCGGCGGTATCAATCGCTAAGCCGCGCGCTGATAAACCGTAAGCTTGGCCGGGGCCAACCAAGCGAAAGTAAGATGCGCCTTGGAATACGGCAAACTCATCTTTGTATTGCTTGTTATTGAGTGGGTAGTGCAACCGGAAGCCAGCAAAGCCAATGTCTTTTGGCGCTATACCCGCGAGCGGGGCAGCTTTGCCGTCGTAATTAAAAAACTCTTGTTTGAATTGCATAGGTGCATCCGAGCCCATGTGCAAAGCGATGGGTTCTTTAAATAAGAAGCCGGCATGGAATAGTTGCACTTCAAATTGTGCTTCATTGCGCCATAGGGATGCGTCTGGGCGGAAACGAATAGATCTATATTGATCGTAATCCATTTTTGCCAAGGCTTCGGGGATATGGGTTACCAGTGGTTTGTAGTTGCCCTTGGCCAGTAATTTCGCGCGCGAGCTAATGGCGTCGTACAAGCTGGGTTGAGAGGCTTCGCTCGTGGAGGTAGGCGTTATGGTAGGTTGCGCACTATAGGCTGCGCCGCTAACACAGAGAGCCAACAGGCAGGTGGCGGCAAAGGTCATAGGTTTATGCAGTGGCTTGGCATAGCTTGATAAGGTGCGCATAGCATTTTTGAGTGGGTTACTCATCCGCTTTTCTCCGTACTGGATTGGTCATGCATGATTGTTATGTCGTTCAAAACGAGAGCTCTGGTTCAAATAGCCAAAGCTTTAAGTTTGTTCTTGGCTTACAGAAAATAGGTGCCCATCAAGTGCCTATTTTTAAGCTGGCGCATTGTAATACATCCGCTAACAAATATAGGCGTTAAAACAGAGCGTTGATAAATATTTTTACGGTAATACATGAATGTAACGTCGTATTGAAACAGTTTTTCTACCGTGAAATTGGCTTCAGTGGATTCTGCTATTGGCTCATTGATTGAGTTGTTAGTTTGGTCTTTGACAATCCTAATTTGATAGTGGAAAACGTAGTTAAGTTGGCTTTGTAATCCGAATTGATAAGTAGGTTTGGTTTTTAGGTTGAATTGAGGCTTTAGGTGCCATTGGTTGTTAGGCTGTAGTAATTTAAAATTGCACCTCAGTGTGAGCCTAATGGGCTTACAGAATTGGGATTTTAGGGTTGGGGTGGGTGCTATGGAAAACACGAAAAAAATATTGCCTTTGGTTGCAGATATGGTTGCACAATTGGACGACTTGTTTGTGGGGTTGGTGGGACCAATTGGCTTTGAGTTGGCGGAAGTTGCTTTCAAAAAATGGTCGGCTGAGGGCAAAACAGGGCCTTCTGGTTTGCGGCGTTACCTCGTCGCCTTGAGTGAGCAGTTAGATGATGTAGATCAGCGTAAAGCGTTTTTGGTGAAGGCGGAGCGCTTGTTGTTACAGCTTCAATCGGGATTAAGTTCTTAATAAAGGGTAAGGATTATTCATGAATAAAAGTAAGGTTTCCATCTCCAGTAAATTTACCGCCCTGCTGCTAGTGATTATTGCGCTCAATGGTTATGCCTATTATTTGATTTTACAAAATATTTACCTGCAGGAGTTAAGGGCTCAGGCTCAGACAGTGGTGGGTAATGTTGAAGCCTTCGGGACTTGGGTTGCCCAAGGGGGACGCGTTTGGGTTAAAGGTAAGAGTTCCGATAGTTTTCTGAGCCAAGAGTCTTTTGCGCAGTTGGATGACTCGCAAGAACAAGTGCATTTTTTCTCCAAAAACCCTGCGCTCGCGCAACGCGAGTTTTCTGAGGTTGTCGCTAAATCGACTTCACCGGCTAAATTTCGTATGACGTCACAAAATGTGATGAATCCTGTTAATGCGCCCGATGCCTTTGAAATCACCGCGCTGAGTAAAGTTGGCGTCGCTGGTGCGGTGGAATATGCTGATTTTGTGGGCGGTGATTACCGCTACGCTAAGGCGGTCTACCACAATCAATCCTGCATTGTCTGCCATGGCGATGCCAGTAAAGCCCCCGCAGATGTAATTAGCCGTTATGGCACAGAGCGTGGGTTTGGCTTTAGGGCGGGGGATTTGGCGGGCGTTATCAGCGTCACTATTCCGGCGCGAAAACTTTATCAAAGCATCTGGAGTTTTGTTGGCGTCAAAGAGATTGCACTTGTTCTGACTTCTATCGTGCTGGCGTTATGGTTTGTTCGCTCGGCCTTGATTGCGCCCATCAAGCGCTTGACTGAGGCAGCCCACGATATCTCCACTGGTAAAGATACGCTTATAGATATTCAAGGCATAGATTTGAATACCAAAAATGAATTGCATCAGTTGACCTTGGCTATCAGCCGCATGAAAAGTAGCACCAGTATTGCAATTAAAAAAATGCGCGAGGCAAAAACTGTAGCGGTGGATATTTTAGCAAAAGCCAAAGTGGCAATCGCCAAGGCGCGCGAGGATGCGCAGGGTAAATAGCTGTGCATTAACGTTAACTGCTACACTCTATGAGTAACTAGGGTAACCGATCAGTTTAGGCTGACCGGTTTACATCAATGTGGCGGGAACCATAGTACCAAGCCAAGGGTTGACGCGGGTTATGCGTGCCAACTCTTGGCGGTGCCCATAGTTTTAGCGCTTCTTGAGATGCTGGCGATAATGGGACGATTGGGCGAACTAATTCATGTTAAATCTACGGCGTTATTCACGCGAAAACCCCATCGCATTTCGATTGCTTGGCTTGATTGTGGTTAGCAGTTCGCTGATCACTCTATTTGCTATTCTGCTTCAGCTTTACTCCAACTTTCACGACGATGTCTCCTCTCTCGAAAAACGCCTCGATCAAGTTCGCATTAGTACCCTTGCCAGTATTACCAAAAGTTTATGGGGTTTTGATCAAGAGCAGCTCAGTATTCAAATTCATAGCGTTTTGGATGTGCAAGATGTAGTGCAAGTGCAGGTGCTTTGGCGCGATTGGAATAACTCTGAGCAGTCTATGGTGGTTAGTAACAATGAGTATTCGCAGGCGGAAATTGAAGCAAAAAAAAGCCAATTTTTGGTTAAGGAATATCCCTTAACCTATGAAGATGAAGGTTCGCCAGAGCAGCGCCTAGGTACGTTGTATGTCACCGCATCGCTCGCTAGCATTTACGATAAGTTATGGGAGCGAGCGCTATTTATTGCAATTGTGCAATCCGCTAAAACGCTGCTGATTTCACTGTTTATTTTATGGTTGGTGCACACACTATTAACACGGCATATGGAATCCATTGCTAATTATGCGCGCCATTTAAATTTAGAACGCTTACATAAACCGTTGCGTTTAAATCGCGTTAAATCAGATTATCGTCAGGACGAGCTGGATAATGTGGTTGATGCAATTAATCACATGCGTGAAACCTTGCTGGACGATTTAGATCAGCGTCGCCGCATGGAGCTGGAACTCTTGGCTGAGCAAGAAGAAAAAATCGAAACTCGCCGCCAAAAAAATGCAGCAGAAGATGCCAGCCGCGCCAAGAGTCAATTCCTCGCCACCATGAGCCACGAAATTCGCACGCCTATGAATGGCGTGATTGGCATGTTGGAAATGTTACGCGACACACCGCTCAATGAAAACCAAAAACACTACATTGATGTGATTCATCGCTCGGGCGAAACATTGTTAGAAATTATTAACGATATTCTCGACTACTCCAAAATTGAAGCTGGAAAAATGCAGCTGGAGAAAACCGTTTTTAATTTAGATGATTTGATTGAGGATTGTTTGCAGTTGTTTGGCGCCACCGCCAATAAGCGGCACATCGAATTAGTGGGTGGTGTAAAGCCGGGTTCGCCGCTATTGTTAAAAGGCGATTCCACACGCCTGCGGCAAGTGATTATTAATTTGTTAGGCAATGCATTTAAATTTACCTCGGAAGGATTTATTGCGCTAGAAGTAGGTATGGTGGAGGGCGCGAGTGATGGCAAACCTACATTGCGTTTTTCAATTGCAGATACGGGTATTGGTATAGATTTAAGTTCGGGTGTGGATCTGTTTGATTCTTTTAATCAAGCGGATGCATCTACAACACGCAAATACGGCGGTACCGGTTTGGGCTTGGCAATTTGCAAAAGTTTAGTGGAGCTAATGGGTGGAGAAATTGGCGTAGAGAGCATCAAAGGTAAGGGCTCGGTGTTTTGGTTTACCGCTGAATTTGCGGCGGCAGATATCATTATTCAAGAAACTGTTCGCGAGCGCGAACTCTCCTCTGTGCTTAGCGGTAAAAAATTATTATTGGTGGGCGCTAATCCTAAAATGGTTGAATTTCTGGGAGCGCATGCGCGTACGTGGGGAGTAGAAATGCATTCTGCGCCCTCGGCAAAAACGGCCCATACCGCGATTTTACATGCTGTACACAGTGGTGACGAGTTTGATTTTGTCGGTGTGGATTCTCTTCTTGCCGATATGAGCGCTATAGATTTTATTCGGCAGTTGCGAGCTCACAGTGAGGCTAAAATGCTGCCTGTATTTATTTTCTCGGCGAGCAATAGTTTGCAGGATCAACAACTATTACGGCAGTATTCGGTGCACGGTGTTTTGCGCAAACCGTTGTCGGGCAAAGCACTTAAATACGAATTGACAGCGCTTTTAGGGCATGAAGCTCCTGCTCCCGATACATTGCCTGCAATTGAATTACAACCTAATAAGTTTGCGCATTTTCATGTTTTAGTTGCAGAAGATAATGCGGTTAATCGCATGGTCATCAAAGGCTTGCTGAGCAAGCTTAAGATCATTCCAGAAATGGTTGATAATGGCTTGCTGGCTTTTGAGAAGGTACGCAGCGCTGCGAAACCCTACGATGTTATTCTCATGGATTGCGAAATGCCAGAAATGGATGGTTTTGAGGCTACGCGTAGTATTCGCGAGTTTGAAGGACAGCGGCATTTGCCATTCACGCCGGTTGTTGCGCTGACCGCTCATGCACTGCAGGAACATCGCGATGCGGTGTTTGCCAGCGGTATGAATTACTATCTCTCCAAGCCAGTAACGTTGGATAACTTGGTTGGCGTCTTTGATAGCATCTTGAATAAAAACTAATACCGATGCATTTATAATTGTCCGGCGCTATAGCAACTATAGGTTTTTTCTCCTTGCGAGAGGGCAACCCAATCCTTATGATGGCCACAGTCAATTAATACCTAGCGGTGGAGTTTAAAATGAGTAGTGATGCAATCGTTCATGTAAGTGATGCCAGCTTTGCGCAAGATGTATTGAGTGCAGATGTTCCTGTATTGGTGGATTTTTGGGCAGCTTGGTGCGGTCCGTGTAAAATGATTGCACCTATCCTTGATGATTTGGCTGAGCAATATGCGGGTAAATTAAAGATCGCCAAAGTAGATGTTGATGCCAACAAAGAAGTTCCGGGCAAGTTCGGTATTCGCGGCATTCCTACCTTGATTCTCTTCAAAAACGGCGAGCCTGCAGCCACTAAAGTTGGGGCTTTGTCTAAAGCGCAGCTCATTGAATTTATCAATAGCTCATTGTAATCCCTCAGGTTTCCGCTGCACTACTTTGTAGCGGAAACCTTTGTTTTTGCCCTATCTCCCTCTGTCTTTTTGCTTAAATTATCCCATTTTTGTATTTGTTTTGGTTTTGGTTTTGCACTTGTCAGATTTAGTCGCTATACTCGGCTCATCTACTTGTCCCGCGTTGAACCCGCACAAGGTTTAGCTCCCGCTGGATCAGATCTAACTCCCTGCTGTTTCTTAACCCTATTACAGAATACATCCAGTCGAGTTGGCGAGCGCCATACCGTAAAACTGCTAAGCGGCCAATAACAGAAAAATTACGCAATAGAGTTTATGTCAACAGAGTTAACACCTGAGTTAAATCCTAGCGAACGTAGTTCTAGATATTTTTACCCTAAAAAATCTAATTTTAGGGCATTTAATCCTAAACAATTCAGCCATCCGGCTTATTTCCGCAACAACCATCCTACAAAGCCTTACTTATGAATCTTACCGACTTAAAACTCAAACCCATCGAAGCTCTTATTGATATCGCGCGTGAAATGGGGCTAGAAAGCCTGGCGCGCTCCCGCAAACAAGACATCATCTTTAATATTCTTAAGCGACATGCCAAAGGCGGCGAAGATATTTACGGCGATGGTGTGCTTGAAATTTTGGTGGATGGTTTTGGTTTTTTACGTTCGGCCGATTCTTCGTATCTTGCAGGGCCAGATGATATTTACGTTTCACCCAGCCAAATTCGCCGCTTTAACTTGCGTACTGGCGATACCATTTCTGGCAAGATTCGCCCACCGAAAGAAGGTGAACGTTATTTTGCGTTGTTAAAAGTTAATGAAATTAACTTTGATAAGCCAGAAAGTTCGCGCAACAAAATTCTGTTTGAAAACCTTACCCCACTGTTTCCCAATGAGCGCTTAATTCTTGAAGCGGGTAATGGTTCTACTGAAGATTTAACTGGCCGTATCATTGATTTGATTGCACCCATTGGCAAAGGCCAGCGCGGTTTGATCGTGGCACCGCCAAAGGCCGGTAAAACCATTATGATGCAAAATATTGCGCAGGCGATTGCGCGCAATAATCCAGAGTGTCATTTAATTGTATTGTTGATTGACGAGCGTCCAGAAGAAGTAACGGAGATGCAGCGTTCAGTACGCGGCGAAGTAGTTGCTTCCACCTTCGATGAGCCGCCCTCACGTCACGTGCAAGTTGCCGATATGGTAATTGAACGTGCCAAGCGTTTAGTGGAACACAAAAAAGACGTTATTATTCTGCTCGACTCAGTAACGCGTTTAGCGCGCGCGTACAACACTGTAATTCCCTCTTCAGGCAAAGTATTAACCGGTGGTGTGGATGCTCACGCGTTGGAGCGCCCTAAGCGTTTCTTCGGTGCTGCACGTAATATTGAAGAAGGCGGTAGCTTAAGTATTATCGCCACCGCGCTGGTAGATACCGGCTCCAAAATGGACGAAGTTATTTACGAAGAATTTAAAGGTACCGGTAATCTCGAATTGCATTTGGATCGTAAAATTGCTGAAAAACGCATCTACCCTGCGATCAACGTGCGCCGTTCCGGCACTCGCCGCGAAGAGTTGTTGATGAAAGAAGATGAAATGCAACGCGCATGGATTCTGCGTCGTTTGTTAAACGATATGGAAGACGTAGCGGCAACCGAATTCTTGATCGACAAGTTAAAAGATTTTAAAACCAACGACGAATTCTTTATGTCGATGAAGCGCAAATAAATACCCCTTTATCTCCTCCCTTTAAAAAAGGGGGGGTAGAGTAACGCAGGAAGCAGTTACCGAGGGGATTATGTAGGGCGGAAAAGAGAATCGCCTTCCGCCATTTTTTAGTCGGTGGAAGGCGTTTTGCTTTTCCGCCCTACTGGTTTCTAGCGAATGAAATATAAAGACCTCCGCGATTTTATTGCGCTGCTGGAAGAGCGCGGCGAATTAAAGCGCATCACTCAAGAAATTGATCCCAACCTCGAAATGACCGAAATCTGCGACCGCACTTTGCGTGCAGGTGGCCCTGCATTATTGTTTGAAAATCCCAAAGGTTATGACATTCCCGTGCTTGGAAATTTATTCGGCACACCCGAGCGCGTGGCTTTGGGTATGGGGCAAGAATCAGTTTCTGCGTTGCGCGAAGTGGGAAAATTATTGGCTTTCTTAAAAGAACCTGAGCCGCCCAAAGGCTTTAAAGATGCGTGGGACAAACTGCCAATTTTTAAACAAGTGTTAAATATGCAGCCCAAGGTTTTAAGTAAAGCGCCGAGCCAGGAATTTGTGCTTGAGGGTGATGCGGTAGATTTAGATAAATTGCCAATTCAAACTTGCTGGCCGGGCGATGCAGGCCCACTCGTCACATGGCCTTTAGTGGTCACGCGCGGGCCGCACAAAGAACGGCAAAATCTCGGCATCTATCGTATGCAAAAAATCGGTAAAAATCGTTTGATTATGCGCTGGCTTTCGCATCGCGGTGGGGCTCTGGATTTTCGCGAATTTCAGATCCAAAACCCCGGGCAGAATTTTCCGATTGCTGTTGCATTGGGTGCAGACCCAGCAACCATTCTTGGCGCAGTAACGCCGGTGCCCGATACACTTTCTGAATACGGTTTTGCCGGCTTGTTGCGCGGTGATAAAACCGAAGTGGTGAAATGTATTGGTAATGATTTACAAGTGCCTGCATCCGCTGAATTTATTTTGGAGGGTTATATTGCGCCCAATGATATGGCGCCCGAAGGCCCTTTTGGTGATCACACCGGTTATTACAACGAAGTTGATAATTTCCCCGTCTTCACGGTGGAGCGTATCACGCATCGAAAAGACCCTATTTATCACAGCACCTACACCGGTCGTCCACCAGATGAGCCGGCAATTTTGGGTGTGGCCTTGAACGAAGTATTTGTGCCGATTTTGCAAAAACAATTTCCCGAAATCGTAGATTTTTATTTACCGCCTGAAGGTTGCTCTTACCGTATGGCAGTGGTGACCATGAAGAAACAATACCCTGGTCATGCCAAGCGCGTGATGATGGGTGTGTGGAGCTTCTTGCGACAATTTATGTACACCAAATTTGTCATAGTCACCGACGATGATGTGAACGCGCGCGATTGGAATGATGTGATTTGGGCGATGACCACCCGTATGGATCCAGCGCGCGATACGGTGATGATTGAAAATACACCTATCGATTATTTAGATTTTGCCTCGCCTGTTTCTGGCCTCGGTTCAAAAATTGGCTTCGACGCCACCAATAAATGGCCGGGCGAAACCAACCGCGAATGGGGTGTGCCCATTGAAATGGATGCTGCAGTCAAAGCGCGAGTAGATGATCTGTGGGCATCGCTTGGAATTGATTTGCCTAATGCAGATTAGTATTTATTCGGAGATGATATGAATCTGTTGGAAGAATGCGCTGCTGATTGCCCCTATTGCGGCGAACCCATTACGCTTTTGGTTGATAACTCTTGTGCCGAGCAATCTTATATTGAAGACTGTGAGGTCTGCTGTCAGCCCATGGTTGTTAATGTATGGGTGGATGAAGATGGCCGAGTAGGCTTGGTTGTAAACAGAGAAGACGATTGATGTTTGCAGATTTCGCGAATAAGCTCGCTTGGTTTGGTGGGTGCTATAAGGTATAAAAACAGAAGTGCGAGCTATTTTTTGCCGCTGCACTTTTGAATCTATGCTTCTAATTCTTTATAAAAGGGGATTTATATGAGTGTTCTAAAAGAGTTCAGAGATTTTGCAGTTAAAGGCAATGTCGTGGATTTGGCAGTGGGGATTATTATCGGTGCTGCGTTTGGCAAGATCGTCACCTCGTTAGTAGCAGATGTGATTATGCCGCCGATTGGCTGGATGATTGGCGGAGTGGATTTTTCTGATTTAGCGATCTCTCTACCTGCCATTGTCGAAGGCAAAGAGGCGGTGACTATAGCCTATGGTAAATTCCTGCAAACCATGATTGATTTTACGATTATTGCTTTCGCCATTTTCATGTTGATTAAGGTGATTAATAAAGTGAAGGCGAAAGAACCGCCTGCTGCTGCCGTACCCACCTCGCAAGAAATCTTGTTGACAGAAATTCGCGATTTATTGCGTGAAAAGAAATAAACCCATTCGTAAAAGCTGGCTTAAAAAACGCGGCACTGCCGCGTTTTTATTCTGAGCTATAGTCATGGGAACAGCCTGATTTGGCGATCCGCAGTTACATTGCCAAGTGGTTTCTGATATACAGGCGCTACGCAGAAAACTAAGTCGTTTTTATGCGGTCACAGGGAGTGAATATCCCTGCCAAGCTTTCGCTTTTGTAATAGGGATAGAGTAGAATCCTCGCCCTATAACTATAATGAACAGGTTCAGTGCTTGGTAATCCGCAGCTCATTGAACCCTCTAGGCGATTATTCGCGAAGGAAATAATCATTTCTTATGTTAGCCAATCGTTCATCGCTGAGCCGTTTTGCTATTCCGCAAACTAGCGCCGAATGGGAGCAGCTATTTGCTCGGTGTTTAGCTGTGCTCGCTCAAGTGCCTTTAAGTACTTGGCAATTTATTGTGCGGTTATTGCTGGTGGTTATCTTAAGCCTTAGTTTGGCGCGCTTATTTTGGTTGCTGTTTCCCACACCAGCTGTGCCTGCGGCAACCGTCGCTATACCTACTGCGTTGGGGCCGGTGGATTCTGCCAGCGGCTCAGTGAATATTGCCGAACTAAAGTCTTTGGCCGTATTTGGTAGGGCTGATGCGCCCAAGCAAGATCAGCCAGCCGCGATTGATAATAAAGTGGTAGACACCAACCTCAACCTAACCTTGGTGGGGGTAATGGAGAGCAGCGATGAAAATTCCGCGCGCGCTATTATCTCCTCTGGCGACAAGCAAGACGTTTACGCTGTTAATGCACCGCTACCCGTGGGCAATAATGTCACACTTTCCAAAGTGATGATTGATCGTGTGATTATTAATAACAACGGTCAGTACGAGTCACTGTGGCTGTATCAAAATGATCCGAATGCGCCGAAAACGGCACCTGCCGCGCAAGCTGTTTCATATTCGCAACCTATCGCGGTTCAACCGGCCGAACAGCTTGCTGGTCGTAACAATAGTACCTATGGGCCAGAAGTTGGCCCCTCCCGAGACCCACGTACATCTAATGAAAGAAGTAGTGACCCTGCTTTAGCTGAGGTCAGCCGCAACTTGGCGGATGTGGTGTCGATGAGCATTCACCGCGAGAATGGTCAGGTGATGGGATACAAAATTCGCCCGGGACGTGATGCGGAAAGATTCAGAGCTGCTGGGCTGCAAGCAGATGACATAGTTACGGCTATTAATGGTACGCCATTAAATAATCCGGCCAAGATTATGGAAATTTATAAAAATATGGGCAATACCACCTCAGCTAGTCTTGAGATCAAGCGTGGTGCTAGCGTTATAACAGTTAATGTTGAGATTCAGTAAAGAGGGTGTGCAGTGAACGCTAAATTTGTTAAGAGTCTTTTGGTGCTGGCCATGTTAAGCATGGGCGCTAATCTCATGGCTGCAGAGCCAAAAGTGAGTGTGCCCGAGCAGACTTGGACAGTGAACTTTAAAGACACGGACATAGTTGAAGTGGTTAAGTTTGTGCAGGAAGTCACTGGCAAGCCGATCATTGTTGACCCTAAAGTGCGCGGCCCAATACGTGTTATCGCCAACAAGCCACTGAATAAAAAAGAGCTTTACGCTTTGTTTTTGGCAGTCTTGGATGTACATGGTTTTACCGCGTTTGAAAGTGATGGCGTGGTGCGAGTAGTCGTTAACCGCGAAGCGCGCAACCTACCGATTCCCACCGAGCAAACCATTAGATCTCGCGATGATGGTTACATCACCCAAATTATTCAGCTCAACAATATCAGCGCTGCCAAAGTCTTGGCTGCGTTGCGCCCCTTGGTACCGCAATACTCACATCTTTCGGCCTATGAACCCAGCAACGCGCTCATTATTAGTGATACCCGTGCCAATATCGCCCGCATTAATGATTTGATTTTGCAAATGGATAAAGCCGCGGTTTTGGCTACTGATGTAGTGCAACTGCGTTATGCCCAAGCTGTAGATGTGGTTGCTATGCTCACTCAACTGGAAAAGCCCGATCCCAACCGTGGTGTGACAACTTCCCCGCCGATTGTGGTGGCCGACAAGCGAATTAATGCAGTAATTATCAGCGGCGACGAAATGTCGCGTCAGCGCATTAAAGGTGTAGTAGAGAGTTTGGATCGCCCACAAACCAAAAACTCCAATGTGCGTGTGGTCTATCTCAAGTACGCTAAGGCTGCAGATGTTGCCAAGGTGTTAACGGGCATGTCTCAAGGTCAAAATCAGGGCGCTAAACCAGGTGAAGGGGCTACGGCGCAAACCAATGTGCAGGCTGATGAAGCAACAAACTCGATATTGATCACTGCCGATGGCGATAATATGAGTTCCTTAATCGCCGTGGTTGAACAGCTTGATATTCGCCGTGCGCAGGTTTTGGTGGAGGCGATTATTGTTGAGGTTCAAGGAACGCTTGATAAGCAACTCGGACTTCAATGGTTATTTACCGATACCAAGAATGGCTTTGGTAGTTCTGTAGTGGATAAAAGCCCAATTGCAGCGCTCGGGACTCAGGCTGCGCTTGCGAAACTAGGTGAAACTCAGGCGCAACGTGATACCGCAAGCGCTGCACTTGCACAAGGTTTAGCCTCACTTCCAGGACAAACATTTGGTGTGGCGAGGTTGGGTACGCAAACCAACTTTATGGGCTTAGTGAATATGCTCCAAAACAATGGAGATACCAATGTGCTCTCAACCCCCAGCTTGCTAACCACGGATAATACTAAGGCAAAAATATCGATTGGCCAGAAAATACCCTTTAGAACGGGAAATGTAGTGCCATCCAGTGGTGGTACCACGCAGAGTTATCTGAATTCAATTGCGCCAATCAACCGGGAATCTGTAGGCATTTCATTGGAAGTTACTCCTCATATTAATGACGGGGATAGCTTGATTATGGATATTAAACAGGAGGTATCGGGGCTTTCTAATAAAGACAGTCCTGAGGGGCCTATTACCGATGAACGTAAAATTGATACGCAAATATTAGTGTCTGATGGTCAAACAGTTGTTCTTGGCGGTCTGATTAAAGATGAGGTGCAAGTGAGTTCTTCGCGCGTGCCGGTGTTGGGAAGTATTCCTGTGCTCGGTAGGTTATTTCGGAATGACTCTAGCTCTAAAGTAAAAACCAACCTTTTGGTATTTATTCGCGCTACTGTTATTCGGGATGATAAAACCCTTGAAGGCGCAACCGCAGAAAAATACAAACTTATTCGCGATGCAGAGTTGGAAGCTCGCCGCAAAGGCTCCAAATCGGTACCTGTGTTGCCCGAGTGGACATCTAGCTTGGACGTAACTGCGGAGGCTATATCCACTACCGCACCAACGGCTCCCGTTGAACCAGCTGTTGCCCCGGCACCCACGCTAACACCCATTACAGGTGAATAATGGTCACCAATGAAGATGTATTAGCGCCTGAGGCGGCAGACATTATTGACTTGCCTGCGCTCACAGCGGAGCCATCAGTTGCGCTGGGTAAAACAGTGGCCGAAGAAGCTGATAGTTTCCGTCTGCCTTTCAGTTTTGCTTCAGCGCAAGGCGTGATGTTGGCCGATGCTGAGAGCAAAGTGGTTCTGCATCGCCCCGGTTTAACCTTGGATGTCTTGCTCGAATTACAGCGTTATTTGGGCGATGGTTTTACCTTGCAAGAAATCCCAGCCGATGACTTTCAAAAGCGTTTAACCAAAGATTATCAAAGTGGCGATGGTGCAGCCCAGCGCGCGGTAGATGACTTGGGTGCCGAGTTTGATTTGTCGTCCATGGCCGAAGATTTAGCCGAGCGCACCGATTTATTGGCCGGTGACGATGACGCGCCCATTATCCGTTTGATCAACGCCATTCTCTCCCAAGCCGTGCGCGAAGGCGCATCGGATATTCACCTTGAACCCTTTGAAGATCGCGTGTCAGTACGTTTTCGTATCGATGGCGTTTTGAATGAAGTCTTATCGCCCAAGCCTGAGCTAGCGCCAGTCTTGGTGTCGCGCTTAAAAGTCATGGCGCGTTTGGATATCGCTGAAAAACGCCTGCCGCAGGACGGTCGTATTACCGTTCGCCTTGCGGGTCACGCAGTGGATATTCGTGTATCTACCATTCCCTCTGCCTTTGGCGAGCGAATCGTATTGCGTCTGTTAGATCAGTCTGCAGGTCAGTTATCGCTTGATCAGTTAATGATGCCCAAAGCGGTGCAAGACAAACTCAGTCGCGCCTTACTCAAGCCTCACGGCATTATTTTGGTTACCGGCCCTACGGGTTCTGGTAAAACCACCACGCTTTACTCCGGTTTAAGTCATATCAACAGCCGCAGCCGCAATATTTTAACCATTGAAGACCCCGTGGAATATTTGCTACCCGGTATCGGCCAAACTCAAGTTAACCCCAAGGTGGAGATGACATTTGCTCGCGGCCTGCGCGCCATTCTCCGTCAAGACCCGGATGTGGTCATGGTGGGGGAAATCCGCGATGGCGAAACTGCCGAAATTGCCATTCAAGCATCGCTCACCGGTCACTTGGTGTTATCAACGCTTCACACCAATACGGCGATTGGCGCAGTCTTGCGTTTAAAAGATATGGGTGTTGAGCCTTTCTTGCTGGCATCCAGTCTTGAAGTGGTTATGGCACAGCGCTTGGTGCGCTTGCTGTGTAATCACTGTAAAGAGTCCTATATGCCGGTGGAATCTGAGCGCGCTATGCTCAAATTGCCAGAAAATACCCCCATTTTCCGCCCGGTTGGCTGTTCGCACTGTAACAACCAAGGTTATCGCGGTCGTAAAGGTATTTATGAATTGATTGAGATTAATGAGCGCTTGCGCCATCTCATCCACGAACAAGCTGGCGAGCAAGAGTTGCTGGCCGAAGCCCGTAAACACAGCCTTTCTATTAGTGATGATGGCCGCCAATGCGTATTGGATGGCATCACCAGTATGGAAGAGGTGCTGCGTGTAACCACGCAACTCTAAGGGTTATAAGAGTATATGGGCGCATACAGTTACAAGGCGTTGAACGAAACGGGTAAAACCGTTAAGGGCATTATTGAGGCCGATTCTGAACGCCATGTGCGCAGCCAATTGCGCGCCAAAAAGCTCAAGCCTTTGGAGGTAGAGAGTGCCCATGATCAGCCGCAGAAAGCGAGTGATGATGGCCTCGATTTAAGTGGTTGGCGCAAACGTTGGGCAAGCCGTTTAAGCAATCGCGATTTGAGTATTATCACGCGCCAGCTTGCGTCTTTGGTGCGTTCAGGTTTACCCCTGGATGAAGCGCTACACGCTACTGGCAAACAGGCGCATAAACCCAATATCAAACGTATTGTGCTGGGTGTACGCACTAAAGTGCTGGAAGGTTTTAGCCTAGCGCAGGCGCTTGGCGAAAACCCTATCGCCTTTAACGATATGTACCGCGCTTTGGTACGCGCTGGCGAAAGTTCCGGTTATTTGGGGCCAGTATTAGAGCGTTTGGCGGATTACACTCAAAGCAGCCAACAGATTCAAGCGCGCATTAAAATGGCAATGATTTACCCCATAGTCCTGTTATTTGTGAGCTTGGGGGTGATTACTGCGCTTATGGCATTCGTAGTGCCTAAGTTGGTGGGGATTTTTGAGCATAGCCGCCACGAATTACCTGCCTTAACCAAGCTGTTAATCGCAGGCAGTAATTTTATTGTTAGCTATGGTGTATTTGTGTTTTTGGCCATTGTAGGCATTGTCATTGGCGTGCGTAAGCTACTCAAAGTGGAGGCTAATTTGCGTGTGTGGCATCGCATGCAATTAAAGTTACCGGTTATTGGTGAATTGGTACGGCAGATTAACGCGGCGCGTTTTGCTGCAACTTTGAGCTTGCTATCGTCTAGCGGCGTACCTTTATTGCAAGCCTTAAGCATTGCTGGGCAGGTTATGAGTAATCGCATTCTGCAAGACTCCTGCGAGCAGGTAGTAAATGCTGTGCGCGAAGGTAGCAGTTTAGCGCGCGCTATGGAAAATGCCGGCACTTTCCCGCCATTGCTGGTGCAGTTGGTTTCCAGTGGTGAAGCTAACGGTACTCTGGCGCAGCAGTTGGATAATGCGGCCAAAGACCAAGAGCGCGAGCTAGAAATGGTATTAGGTATGGCGATGGGTTTATTGGAGCCCCTCACCATTGTTTTTATGGGGGCTTCGGTGTGTTTGATCGTAATGGCGATTTTGCAGCCGATCTTCCAAATGAATCAACTTGTTTAATCGCAAGCGACGTTTTTAATCTGATGTATAGGAGTAGATATGCGTAACGTAAAACTGCACTTTTCAAAACAGCATTCGTTGGGTGCCCAAGGTCGTCAAAGCGGCTTTACCCTTATCGAAATTATGGTAGTGGTAATTATTATCGGCCTACTGGCCAGCGTTGCAGTGCCCGCGGTATTGGATCGTGTCGATGAATCCCGTGTACAAAAAGCCAGAGCCGATTTTAAACAGCTGCAAACAGCTCTCAAACTCTACAAAATCGATAACTTTGTCTTCCCAACGGGCGAGCAGGGTCTTGAAGCCTTGGTGACTAAACCGAGCTTGGCACCCGTGCCACGCAACTGGAAATCCAGCGGTTATATTGAACAATTACAGATGGATCCTTGGGGGCGCCCTTATTTGTACATGAGCCCGGCTGACGGCGGCCATGAATATGATATTTACTCCTTGGGTGCCGATGGTGTGAGCGGTGGCGAAGGCCCAGCTGCTGACTTGAGCATTTGGACGCAAGCGGAAAAAGCTGAGTAACTCGCGGCGATTCTGGTGCGCAACTACGGGCGAATGCAGGGTTTTACCCTGATTGAAATCCTTATAGTGGTGTTTATCATCGGCCTAACGGCGAGTGTCATATCGCTCTCCATGGGCGATGATAAAAAGGACAGCCCAGCCTACCAGGAAACGCGCACGCTCTTGCAGGCTATAGACTTTGTTAGTGAGTACTCGGCCCTCAATGGCGAAGTGATCGCTATGTTTGTCAGCCAGAAAGAATCAGAAGATGAGCTTAATGATCATTGGTGCTATAGCTGGAAACGGTTTCGCGATAACACGTGGAGCGAGCTGCCTGACGATACTCTCCCCGAGCATTGCCTACCTAGCACTTTGGTGTGGGAGATGGTGATTGAAGGCCGTATTTATGTCTATGACCCGGATTTAGAAATTCAGCCGCCCGTATTGGTGTTTTCCCCGAGCGGTGAAGCGACTCCCATGGAAATGGCGCTTTTTGAATCTGTGGCCAGCGAAGATGCTCAGCATATCGAGATCGACATGATGGGCAATAGCCGCTGGGTGGAGCAAGACGAAGCAGAACGATCTGATGAAAAACGGTGATAAAAATACGCGATGAGAAATAGAGCAGTCAGTCTTAATCGCTCATTCACCGAGGGTTTTACCTTGGTGGAAGTGATGGTTGCGCTTGCGATAGTCGCTATGGCATTACCCGCCTTGATTACGCTGGTGATGACGCAAATCGACGGCGCCGCCCATATTCGCAATAAAACCTATGCCATGTGGATTGCTGAAAACGAACTGACACGTTTGAATCTGTTAAATAACAAAGAGCGTTTTCCCGCTTTTAAATTGCCTGAAAAAGATTCAGGTAAGACTGAAATGATGGGCTTGGAATGGCAGTGGCAATTTGAAACTACCCCCGCGGAAGAGATTCCAGTAGAGGGCATACTAAAGTTGGATATCGATGTAACCGTGTTGGGCATAGCTGCTGAAGGCGCAGGCTTCAAGGGTGTGGATGATAAGGTTAAGCTTGACCCACTCGCGCACCTAACGGGCTATGTCAGTGAGTAAGCTGCGCGCGCAACAAGGCTTTACACTGCTGGAAATGGTGATTGCTATTGCCCTTTCTGCGCTAGTGGCGGCCATGGCTTATGAATCGTTTGACAGCGCCAGCCGCAATGCTGAGCGCACCCGCGAAGTGCTAGGTAACATCAATAAGCTCGACAAAGCGTGGCAGTTAATCGGGCAGGATATGCGCAATATAGTGCCCTTAAATCCGGCCTTGCCAAGTACGCAGGTTCGCTTTATTGGGGTCAGCCAAAACACCAAGGGTAGCGATACCTTTCAAGTCATTATGGTGTTTGCGCGGCGTGGTTGGATAAACCCATTGGGGCGGATGCGCAGCGATTTGCAACAAGTGAACTACCGTGTGGCTGAGGGCAAGTTATGGCGCGATTATTTGCCCGAACGCAATATGCCGCTAGAGAATATTGATTTTGAGCGCGAGTCTTTGCATCAATTGCTGTTGGATAAGGTGGTGGATGTGCAATTGCGCTTTTTGTCCAAGGCAAAAATTCAGGCTGATGGTAAAAGCGTTTTGGAAGGTAGCGAGTACAGCAAATCGTGGGAGATCATGTGGCCTCCCATTGGTGGTGGGGCTAGTAGTGGCGCTGGAGCGGCCATGCCCGTTGCCATGGAGATGACGATTGAACTTGAGGGGGGGAATCGCAGTGTGCGCTTGTTCGAAATCCCTCAAAAATAAGCGCCGCCAAGAATGCGGCGCTGTATTAATTATGGTGTTGCTGATTGTTGCGCTAGTCGCTGGCTTGAGTATTAAATTCGCGGGCGATTATCAACTCGGTATGGCGCGGGCAGAGGCGCGCTGGCATGGTGCTCAAGCGCGCGCCTATTTGTTCAGTGGTGAAGGTGCGGCCATTAAATTTTTGGCGACCGATGACCCCGCCGCAGATTACCGCGAAGAGCTGTGGGGGCAGACGGTGCCTATCGCATTGCCGGACAATATGGGCAATTTGTTAATCAGTGTGGATGATGCCAATAGCCGTTTTAATCTGAACAGTATTTTGGATCCACTGGATCCGGCTAAGGGGATGTTAGAACCCACTCGCTATAAGCCAGCGCAGCGCATGTTTATTCGCTTGCTGCAAGCGCTACCGAGTGAAGAAGATCCTAATGTGTTCTTGGTGCAATCGCCGGATGAAGCGGTTGCGATTTTAGAGGCGATAGTGGATTGGACGGACGTAGTTGAAGGTACATCGGGCGCGGGCGGTGCAGAGAATGACTATTACCTAAGTCAGCCGGATCCCTATCAAGCCGCGAATACGCCGTTTCGCAGCATTGAAGAATTACAGATGGTACGCGGAGTGACGCCAGCAATTATGAAAGCGCTGCGCCCTTTGCTCAATGCGCTGGAGCCGACTGAGCGGATGAATATTAATACTATCCCAGAGATTCTGTACCGCACGATTAATGTATCAACAGATCTAACACCCTTAAGCCAAAGCCAAGCCAGCGCTTTGAAAGCTGAAATGCCAAGCGCCGGCTTTTACAGTAGCCCCGCTGATTTTGATGTGTCGTGGAACAAGGTGATGGGTACGGGTGTTGCGGATAAAGATATAACCACCAAGACCAAGTACTTTTGGCTGACTACCGTTGTACAAATTGGTGATCAGCGGCGTATTGGGCGCAGTTTACTCGAACGCGGTAACCCGTTGTTCACCGTAGTTAGGCGCGAAGAAAGCAATTAAAATTTTTCCTTTAAAAAGCAGCGATTAGGTAGGTTTCATGTCCTCACAACTTGTAGTCTCCATCAATAGCGCGGCGGATTATTTTCGCTGGTGTTGGCTGGGCGATGATCAGGCTTCTACTGCCGGAGGCGATCTGGATGCCTTGCGCACTGCGCTCGGTGATCTGAGCCAACAGGCATGGCTGCTTTTACCGGGTGCCAAGGTGGTTACTCGCAGTTTGGAATACACTGAAAAAGAAAAGAAACACCTGCGTAATTTATTGCCCTTCCAACTCGAAGAATCGGTAGTGGGCGATATTGAAGACTTACATGTTGCCATAGGTACAGCATCAGCGGGCAAGGTTGCGTTGGCCTATACCGATAAACAATGGTTGAAAGCGGTATTTGCGCAATTGGCAAATATCGGCATAGAAATTACCCGTTGTTGGGCAACTCCACTGGTGCTGCCTTTAGATGCTCCCGCCTTAACGGAGCCACAAGAGCCTAGCTTGCTAGAATCGAGTGAAACCTTGGCGGAACAACTAACCGCCAGCCCCGCTGCTACGTGGGTTATAGGGTTTGAAAATGGCCAAGCCAACCTGCGCTTTGCCGAGCAAGAAGGCTTTAGCGTGCCTTTGCCCTTGTTGGCATCCGCTTTGGATATGTTGATTGCAGCGCAGAAACTGGGGAATAACTTGCCCTTTTTGGTGTTGCGCGCCCCCGAACAAGCTGATTTAGATGCGCTTCACCAATGCTTGCCTGAACACTTGGCCGCGCAAGTCAGCGGTAAAACCCTTGCCGATCCTTGGCAATTAGACTTTAACGGCAAAGCCATAGACTTATGCCAAGCGGAGTTCTCCCAGCGTCTACCCTTGGAGCGTTGGCTCAAGCTCTGGCGCGGCGTGGGCATTTTGGCGTTGATCACTGTAGTGGTTTATGTGGGGGTGCTGGGTTTTAACATCTACAAACTGAACAAGCAAAACCTACAGTTGCGCCAACAAATGGAAGCTATTTACCGCTCTGTGTCCCCTAATGGCCAATCGGATGATCCAGAAAAGCGTCTGCGTTTGAAGCTGCAACAGCTCCAGCCCAAAATCCAAACGGGGAGTGTCATGACCATCTTGGCAGGAGTTATGCCCACTATCGCCGCTAATTCCGATATCACCGTGAAAGTTATTTCCTATTCCGCTGAAACCGGCGATTTGTCGGTAACCGCGCAAGCACATTCCTTCGGCTCGCTCGACGCTTTGCGGCAGGCATTAATTACGCAGGGATACGAGGTGGATCCTATCGCGGCCACTACGCAAGGCGACCTGAGCAATGGCCGCCTGAAAATCAGCAAGCCACAACGTTAGGGCAAAATCATTATGGAAAAATTACTGAGTTCGCTCTCACAGTTTAATCGCCGCGAACAGCTAATGTTGCTTGCCGGCGGTGTTCTAATTGCCGCTTATATACTCTGGCTGGCGATTTTGGCACCGCTCCAGAACAAGCGCGATTCACTGTTAAACACGACTACCAACACTGAGCAATCTTTGGGAAAAGTGCAGGTTTTGGCGCGGCAGTTTGAAGTCTTGGCGCAGCAATCCAGTCAGGCCAACGAAGGCAGCGATATCAGCGGTTTAATTGATACTAGCCTGCGCGAGAATGGCGTTACCATGACCAGTTTTACTCCCGGTGCGGGCGGCGAAGTACGCGTGCGGGTCGATAAAATTTCCGCAGAATTAGTCATGCAATGGCTTTATGATTTGGAAACTAAATACCATTTAGCTATTCGTGAGTTTTCTATTACTTCCAGCAATGATCCAGGCTTGGTTTCTATTAATGTGCGCCTCGTGAAGCTCTAATGCATAAGGTTAATTTGTCGATGATATCTCCACGCTTGGCATTGCCCAAACTCAATGCCAGTAAGAAATTTTGGATCGCCCTAGGGGTAATGGTCTGGTTCTATTTTATAGTCATCAATCTACCTGCTATTTGGGGTGCTTATGCCTTAACGCGCAGCGGTACAGTGGCCATGAATGGTGTATCGGGTACGCTATGGTCGGGTCGCGCGAGCTTGGTCAGCGTAAAAATTAAAGGGTTGGATCAGTCCATCGGTCAGGTGACCTGGAAACTGGATGTCCTTTCGTTTTTCACCCTAAAACCCTGCGCTTTCATTACTACCAAATTGGATAATCAAGAGTTTGATGGCCGTGTTTGTGTAAAAGGCACAAATGGTTTCGCCATTAAAGATGCCACCATCAACATTCCCGCCGCTTTAGTTCAGCCCATGTTGCCCTTAACGGTTGGTGGGCAGTTTTCATTGACGATTGAGCAGTTTGAAATAAGCGATACCCGCGTGCAAAAGTTGCGCGGTAAAGCAACTTGGGTACAGGGCAAAATTTTTAACGGCTCTAACTGGATGAGTTTGGGTAATGTGGGTGCAGAGTTGGTAGATGACGGCAAAAATGGCCTAAGTGCGCACATAATGGATATTAGTAGCCCACTGCGCATGGATTTGAATGCTAACCTACCTTTCCCAACCGGCGCGCGGGTTACGGGATCTTTGGCTATGCCAGAGCCGTATTTCCGCGAAATTAATGCTGGCGCTTGGCTTTCAATGTTTGCGGTACAGCAGGCGAATGACGCTCAAGGCAACATTGTGTATGCCGTGGATTTGAATTTCTAATCGCTAGCTAGGGTGTCAATCAATGTGGGGGCGATTGTGAACAAATTCTTGGTCGGTTGCTTGTGCCTAGTAAGCTTGTCTGCATGGGTAAGTTTGCCGGCATTGGCAGGTTGGCATGGCGACACCCAAAATATTATGGGCACCGTTATCAATGTCACCCTGTATCACCCCGATGATGCCAAAGCCGAGCAGGCTATAACAGCCGTTATGGCCGAGATGCGCCGCATCGATCAGCAGTACAGTCCTTATATTGCTACCAGCGAACTCTCCCGTGTCAATGAGCTTGCTCCCAAAGCTACGGCGGCTAAACCCATGCCTATTTCGGCAGAAATGGTACGCTTGATTCAAAAAGCTAATCACTACAGCGATTTGAGCGGTGGCGCTTTTGATATCACCTTTGCCTCTTTGGCGCGTTATTATGATTATCGCAAAGGCCTAAAACCTACGGATGCGCAGTTCAAAGAACTGGTGCCGCAAATCAATTACAAGTTCATTCATCTCGATCCCAAAAACAATACCGTCTATTTTGATCACCCCAAGGTTTACATAGATTTTGGCGGTATCGCTAAAGGCTATGCGGTGGATCGCGGCGCGGAAATTTTGCAGCAATACGGTATAGCCAACGCCAATGTCAGCGCCGGTGGCGATAGCCGCGTACTGGGCGACAAGCTAGGCAAACCGTGGTTGGTGGGCATTCGCAACCCGCGCGCAGAAGATAAAAATGCTGTGGCAATTACCTTGCCGCTGGAAAATTGCGCGATTTCTACCTCCGGTGACTACGAACGTTTTTTTATCGACAAAGATGGCGAACGGGTGCATCACATTATCAATCCCAAAACCGGTAAGTCGCCCCACGGCATTATTAGCGTGAGCGTGATTGGTCCCGCAGGTTTCGATACAGATCCACTTACCAAAACCCTTTTTATTATGGGGCCGGAAAAAGGCTTGGCGTTGATTGATAGCTTGCCCGGTTTTGATGCCGTAGTGATCACCGAAACCGGAAAGGTTCTCTATAGCAAAGGTTTAACGCCACCTTGATCACGAAATTGAAAATTGCTCAGCGGATTTTCTAATCCTGTCACCGAGAGAAGCTATTCTTAGCGACATTCTTAAGATGAATAGCGGCTGCTTGAGTAAGCCCCAATTTTAAAAGAGAGTGGTCATCCTCGCGCCGCGGGGATGGCAATGAATAAATAAGAAGAAACTATCCACGTGGGTAGATTAAGTGTGCATAGAATCACACCCAATAAACCCACGGGCTTCTAGAATTGCACAATCGCAAACCACAATTGGCACGACACAGGGCGGGGCATCATGTTTAATCAATCGGTAAAACTACCGCTGTTAGGATTCATTGTTGGCTTGTGCCTAAGCGCCATCACTCATGCGCAAGAAGTTGCTCCTATACCCGTACCATCAACCGCGCTTTCTTCGACAGATCCTTCCTCGATAGCCCCTTCCTCGACAGCCCCTACCGAATCCGTACAAAAACAAGCCGTTACTCCGGAAGTAGAAAATCTGAAGGTTTCGGTGTTGAATCTCCATCGCGATTTGTTAATTCTGGAAGAAGAATTGCTCTATCCCGCTAGCAATCAAGTCGCTATTTATCTCTCGATGGATCTCGGCCAGTTTTTTAATCTGGATGCGGTGAAACTTGAAATTGATAACAAGCTCGTCGCCAGTGAGCTGTATACCGATAAACAAATTAGCGCGCTCTATCGCGGCGGCGTACAGCGCTTATACATTGGCAATTTAAAAACGGGCGAACATGAAATCAGTGCTTTTTTTACCGGCCGAGGCCCGCAGCAAGATTACAAACGCGGCGCGAAATTAATTATCAATAAAACCCAAACTCCGCTCGTGCTTGAATTAAAAATCCTGGACTCGACCGCGCAATTGCAACCCACCTTTGAAATTAAAGAATGGAAAGCTGAGTAGCATGATGCAATCCCTTGTGGAATGGTTCAGCAGCAAATGCGCCTTGGCCTCAGTGTCAAAGCGGTGTTTGGCGATGGTTTTATTCGCTGCCCCTTGTGCCAGCTTGCTGGCTGCCGAAAAGCCCAAAACGCAAGTAGCGGATTTACGCTATGGCGTATCCCTCTATCATTATTATCAGCAAGATTATATTCCTGCGATTAGCGAGCTGATGGTGGCCGATGCGCGCGATGGTATTCAGGGGCATGGCAATAACCCCGAATTAATTGCCGGTGGTTTAAGTCTCGCCTTCGGAATGCAAAACCATGCCGAGCAATTATTTACACAACTCTTGCAAGATAACAGCCGCCCCCAAAATGTACGCGATGCCGCGTGGTTTTATTTGGGGAAGCTCCAATATGCTCGTGGGGATTGGGCGGGTGCAGCGAGTAGCTTTAGTCGAGTAAGTGAAAAATTTAATGAAGACCTGTTGGCAGAAATGCATTCGCTGCAAATCAATTTGCAAATCAAGCAAAACGACCTCACACCGTTTAGTATTGAGGTAGTTGAGCAAGAAAACCTGAAACAGTGGGCGCCCTTTGCGCTCTACAATCTGGGCGCAGCCAATGCGCGCAATGGCGACATGAAAACCGCCAGGCTCTTTTTTAATGAGTTAATGGAGCTATCGTTCGATTCCAACGGCCAATCGCGTGCAGAATATTTAACCCTGCAAGATAAAGCGCACACCGCCACGGGTTATGCCTATCTTCAAGAAAAAAGTTATCTCGCCGCTATTGAAGAGTTTCGCCAAGTACACTTAGACGGCATTGAATCTAATCAAGCTTTATTAGGTTACGGTTGGGCGGCTATCGCGCAAGAAAAATATCTTGAAGCCATCAAACCTTGGCAGGTGTTGCAGCAGCGCAGCCTGTTGTTCCCCGCTGCGCAAGAGGCGCTCTTAGCATTACCCTTTGCTTATGAAAAATTAAATGCTCCGGGCGATGCGTTGCGTGAGTATGAGGCTGCTGAAAAGCTCTTATCGCAAGAAATAAATTTAGTGCGCGATATGCGTGCAACCTTAACGGCTGGTGAGTTGTTAACCTTAGTGAGCAGCAAACCTGTTTCAGCTAAAGAGTTGCAAGAACTGGAAAAGAAAAATGAACCTGGCACGCTCACGGCGTTAATTACGGATGATGGCCAAAACTGGCTAAAACTCAGCGACACCAGCGTGATTAAAACTCGCTCCATTTATTTGCGTGAACTCTTTGCGCAAAATAGCTTTCAATCTTCAGTATTGGATTTACGCGATCTTTTGAAAATGCAAAAGCTTTTGCTGGATTGGCAGCCAAAACTGAAAGCCTACGACGAACTGTTGCAACAGAAGCAAGTGTGGCGCCAACAAAAAGAGCAACAACTTTCGCAGCAAAGCTTGGCGCAAAAGCAACTCTCTATGCAACAAGAACGCGATGCACTGGTTGCACGCATAGCCACTATAAAAGCCACTAATGATTATATCGCTTTAGCTGATGCGCAAACTCGCAAACGTTTCGCTGCCGTAGAGCGTTCAACTAATACTATCGCGCGGATGAAAGCGGATGGTCAAGATACTAGCGATTATGAAAATCGTTTGTGGGTTAGTCGTGGTATTTTGCTATGGAACGCAGCGCAAGATTTTCCAGTCAATCTCGCAGCACTGGAAAGTTCGCTGGTTACTATAGATGCCGCAATCGCAAATATTACTGCGAGCCGCGCAAAAGTAGAAAACATCACCGCCAGTGGGCAAGACTTGCAGCCACTATTTGCACGCCTTCATCAGCAGCAAACACAGGTTGATGCGCAACTGCACGATTTAAATGGCGTGATAGATGTGCGCGCGGAACAACTACGTCGCAAAGTGGATGCACAATTAGCTGCCCATGAGCAGCGTTTGAATCGCTACCTTGCGCAATCGAATTTGGCTGTGGCGCGTTTGTATGACACCGCCTTAAGGAAGCAAGCGCAATGAAATTACTGACATTGCTTGCACGCACCGCGCCACTGATTTGCACCAGTTTATTATTGGCGAGTTGCCAAATGTTGGGTGGTGATGAGAAGAGTAAAACTCTGGCTGATTTACCTACTGCTAGTGTCCCGGATGTTAAGAACGTTGTGGCAATAGTCGATAAGCAAAAAATTGAAACCAGTTATCAAAAAGCCTTAGCGGCAGCTGAAGACCCGGTATTGCGTCAACAAATTATGGCACGTATCGCCGATTTTGAAATGGCGCGCAGTGAAGAGAAACAATTAAGCGCTAATGATAATGGGCGCTACTTTGAAAAGCCCGTTGCGCTGTATCGCGAGTTAATTGCCGTGCAAGAAAAATCTGGCCAGCCAGTAAAAGGTGTAGAGCTGGATCAATTGCGTTACAAATTGGCCAAAGCGCTCTCTATGGATGCCCGTGGCGATGAAGCTGCCAGGGCGCTCGATCAATTGGCCGCAACCGCACCGGCATCAACCTACATGGGCGAAACACAATTTCGTCGTGCGGAAAAAGCCTTTGCCGATGGCGATTATGTAGCCGCCGAAAAACATTACAAAAGTGTGGCAGACGATAAATCTAACCCCTTGCAACAAAATGCACTTTATATGCAGGGTTGGGCCGAATTTAAACGTGCAGATTACGATAAAGCCTTGCAATCTTTCGCTAAAGTTGCCGATCAATTGTTAACCTTGGCGAAAAAACCAGAGCAAGTTGCACAAGCGGTAGAGCAATTAAGCGGCGCGCAAAAAAACATGATGGAAGACACCTTCCATGTAATGAGTTTGTCTTTCTCTTATCTGGACGGCGCGCAATCAATTATCGATTTGCAAAAGGAAATGGGTGATCGCGTCTATGAACATTTGCTTTATGAGAATTTGGGGCAACTCTATCTAGAGAAAAAACGTTTTAGCGATAGTGCAGACACTTACAAAAATTTTGTAGAGCACAACCCACTTAGCGATTTTGCGCCAGAATTTTCTATTAAAACCATTGTTGTTTATGAGCAGGGGAATTTCCCCAGTTTAATTTTGCCCACCAAACAAGAATATGCGCAACGCTATGGCATTAGCAGCAGCTACTGGACTCAGCGCAACGGCGTTATCGGCGTTAAGGCATTAAACTATCTGCATAAATCTCTGCAGGAATTGGCCGAGTTTGAACATGCCCAAGCCCAAGAGCTGGCACTAAACAATAAAGCCGATGCTAAAGCGGCCTTTAGTCGTGCCGCAAATTGGTATCGTGAATTTGTAGCCACTTTCCCCAAAGATCCAAAAAATCCTGAGATGACCTTCTTGCTGGCCGAATCACTGAGTGAATCGGGCGATTATCCGCAAGCTATTAGCGCTTATGAAAAAGTGGCCTACGAATATCAGGATAAAACGCGCGGTGCGGATTCAGGTTATTCAATCGTTTTGTTAGCAAGCGAGATGGCGACTGGGCAAGCGCTAGCTGAACCCCAAAAAGCGGCGTGGCAAGAGCGCAAAACCAATTACGCCCTGCGTTTTGCGCAGGGTTATCCTGCAGATACGCGCGCAGCGGCGGTGTTAACGCAGGCCGCACAAGAACTCTTAACGCAGAAACGGTACGCTGAGGCCGCAACAGTTGCAGAAGAAATTATCAATTTAAAACCACCTGCCGAAGCCAAACTGCAATTCACTGCGTGGTTGGTATTGGGTCACAGTAATTTTGATGAAAAAAATTACGCCGGTGCAGAGAAAGCTTATTGGCAAGTGTTGAAATTATTGCCTGCTCATACTCAAACACTAGGCGCACCCAGCGCGCAAGAAGTGCGTGAACGTATCGCCGCCAGTATTTACCAACAGGCACAAAGTGATTTGGTGCTGAGCCAAAAAGATGAAGCGATTAAAAAACTTTTACGCATTGCGGATGTTGCACCTGATACTGATATCGCGATTAAAGGACGCTATGACGCAGGCGTGTATTTAATCGAACAGCAAAAATGGGCCGATGCAGAACAGGTGTATTTGGGTTTCCGTCAGCAGTATCCCAAGCATGAATTAACTGCATCTATTCCCGCGAAGATGGTTTTAATTTATCAAAACCAAAGTAAGTGGGCGTTGGCCGCGAATGAATTGAGCATTATGGAACGCAGTAGCAATGACCCGAATGTGAAGCGCCAATCGCTAGCCATGGGCGCAGAGCTTTACGAAAAATCTGGCAATAAGCCTATGGCCATTGAGCAGTATCAACGCTATGCCAATGAATATCCTCGCCCGGTAGCAGAGGCGATGGAAGCTGAATTTCATTTGGCGAAAATTTACGGTGAGTTGCAAGATACCAAAAAGCGCCAGTATTGGTTGCAGCGGATGATTGATGCTAATACTTCAGCCGGTTCGCAACAAAATGATCGAACTAAATATTTAGCGGCATCTGCTACTAATGAGCTTGCTGATCTTCCCTACAAAGATTTTGCCAGCACGCCGCTCACCTTGCCGTTAAAACAAAGTTTGCAGCGCAAGCGTGCCGCACTTGAAAAAGCACTCAAAGCGCAAGAGTCGGTGTTGAGTTTTGGCGTAGCAGAATTTACTACGCAAGCGAGTTATCGTATTGGTGATATTTATGCGCAGCTGAGCCGCGATCTGATGAAATCTGAGCGCCCCAAAAATTTAGACGCGGATGCGCTTGAGCAATATGATTTGTTGCTAGAAGAACAGGCGTTTCCGTTTGAAGAAAAAGCTATTCAAATTCATCAAGTTAATGCACAGCGCGCAAGCAAAGGTATTTACGATCAATGGGTGAAACGTAGCTTTGATGAGTTAGCCAAGTTGTTACCTGCACGCTACAAAAAAGTGGAGTCAGTATTGGAGGCGAGCAATGAAATTCAATAAGCCATTGTTTGCCCCTTTATACACATTTATTTTGTTGATGTTTGGCTTGCTTAGCGGTTGTGGTTCAGTGCCAGAAAAGCCCGCTGATCAAGCGCCTATTGAAAAAGCTGCAAGTGCAGAAGTTAAAGCGGACGCTAGTGCTGATAAGTCAGTCGCTGCAAAAAATGAAATATCATCGTCAGTGTTGCCTATTGGCGTAGTAACGCCAAATCCCTATTTGCAAAATCCACAAAAATTTAGCGAGCAGGTTGAAGTTAATTTCCGCGCAGCGGTGGTCGCTATGCAGCAAAAAAATTGGGATTTTGCGGAGTCAACCTTAAAAAAGCTGGCAGAAAAAAATCCTAAATTGTCGGGCGTTCATTTGAATTTAGGGATTGTTTATCGCAATAAAGGCAATGCTGAGAAAGCGGCAGAAGAATTTAATCTCGCGATTAATACCAATATGAAAAACGTGGATGCCTACAATCAGCTCGCCGTGCTAAAACGTGAAGCTGGTGATTTTTCCGCAGCAGAAAGTCTGTATAAAAAAGCGCTTGGTATTTGGCCGTTCTACCCCGAGGGGCATAAAAATATTGCGATTCTTTATGACTTGTATTTAGGAAAGCCAGAGCAGGCATTGCCGCATTATCAAGCCTACCAACAATTGTTGCCTGCGCCGGATAAGCAAGTCGATAGCTGGGTTGCCGATCTGCAGCGACGTCTAAATGCTAGCAAGCCTAGCGATAAAGCGGAGGCGAAATAATGCGCCTATATATCCAACTCAAATTAATAGCATTCACCCTATGTGTGAGTCTGTGTACGCTTCATATTGCTGCCCAAGAAACTCCTACTGCAGATGCTGTTCAAGACTCGCAAAAGCCTGCTGTAATAACTAAGGTTAATTCGAGTGCTAATACAGAACCAAAATCTAATGCTGAAAAATTACCAGCGAATAAAAAAATGGTACAAGACGCTACTATCAGTTTGCAAACAACTATTACCGGCAATCAGGAGCAACCCAAGGTGTTATATATATTGCCTTGGCAATCTCCGCAAACTGAAAATGTCGATTTTGAACCACTCGATAATCAACACAAAGCAGTATTTAATCATGTAGAACGCGATGAATTGCGGCGTGAGTTAGAAGCCGCAAATGAGTTGCAATAAATATTTCTAATCCAATAATCTTTAATAAATTTTATTTTTTGTGCAGAGGAAAATCTTATGACTATGGCAGGCATTATTCGTTTTTTTCAAGATGGAGGCATTTTTATGTTTCCTATCGGTATCATTCTGATTGTAGGTATAGCGATTGTTGTTGAGCGCTTTATCTATCTCGGTAAAGCCAAACAACTGAATCGCGACGCGTTTGATCGCATTTTAGTGATGCTGCAAAAAAAGGATTATCAAGGAGCGCTCAATGTGGGCAAATCCTCTGAGGCTCCAGTCGCTAAAATTATTAGTGCAGGTTTGCAACGCATGGCACAATCCAGCCGCCGCGAAGATATTGAGCTAGCAATGGAAGAGGGTGTAATGGAAGCCGTACCGCGTTTGGAGCGTCGCACCGGTTATTTAGCAACGCTTGCCAACGTTGCCACTCTGCTTGGGTTGCTCGGTACTATCCACGGTTTGAGTGATGCCTTTGGTGCAGTAGCCAATGCTGATCCCTCTGAAAAAGCCGCGCTCTTATCTGCAAGTATTGCAGTTGCAATGAACGCAACAGCATTTGGTTTGTTTACCGCTATACCTCTCTTGCTTTGCCATACCATGATTCAAAGCCGCACCTTGGAAATTATTGATAGCCTCGAAATGGCGGGCGTGAAATGCATGAATATTTTAACCCACGCGCAAGATTTAATGGCGAAGCAACGCGCCGACAATAACCCAGCCAAACAATAATTGTAGTTCGAATATTTGAAAGCCAATAATTGTAGGTTAGAGGTAAAACCAACATGCGCCGATTAGCGAAAAGAAATGGCGAAGAAGCTGATGTGGACGTCACCGCATTTATTAATTTGGTGGTGGTGTTAGTGCCTGTTCTTTTAATGGGAATGGTGCTCTCGCACATTACGGTACTGGATTTGAAATTACCGGATATTCCCGCTGCAAGTAGCGAGCAGCTAGAACCACCGGCACAGCTTGAGCTCATCATTCGCCCAGATTATTTTGATATTAATTATCCCGCAGGCATTCGTTTAAAGCGAATCGAAAAAACTGCTAAGGGAGAATATGATTTTGAAAGCCTAACTTTATATCTGCAAGAAATTAAACGGCAGTTAAGTGATAAGGGTATTCAAAAGCGCGATATTTATTTGCTGTCAGAAAAGCAGACTGATTATCAAACCTTGGTAGCGGTAATGGATACAGTGCGATCCTACCGCGCAGTTGTTGTAACCTCAGTGGTCAATGCGGAGCTGTTTCCTGAAGTTTCGTTGGGCGATGCGCCTCCAGAGGGAAAACAAACGCAAGCGGTAAGCGGTGAGCAGGGAGTGCAGCCATGAAGCAATCTATGCGCGCAAAACGTATGGCAAAACATCGTCAGCGATTAAGTAAAGTGCCTAAATTAAATTTGGTTCCCTTAATTGATTGCTTTGTATTGTTGATATTTTTTCTACTAATTAACTATTCATCAACCGTGGAGGTTTTAACGGCAGATTCGAGTATTAAATTGCCTGTATCTATTTCGGATGCTCCACCTGGCGAAACTATTGTTGTCACCGTGAGTGCTAACGACATTATTGTTGCAGGTCGCCGGGTAGGTAGTGTCAGCGAGATGATGGCAGATAGCTCGGCAAAATTTGCAGCGCTGGAATCCGAGTTAAAAACTTTGGCGAGCCAGGCGGCACCGTTGGATGAGCAAGGGAAAATAGAAGGGCGACCCATCACTATTTTAGGTGACCGCGCCATTCCCTATGAGCAGCTGAAAAAAATCATGGCAAGTTGCGTAGCCGCAGATTATCGCAATATTGCATTGGCGGTTTCGCACAAAGCCGCGAGCAATAAAACGGCAACGGGAGGCTGATATGAGTGACTATGTCATGGCAAATATGCAGCTTCCTTGGTCACTTAGTGGCGATGATGCGCGCTTTAAAAAAATTCTTACCATTGCGTTGGTTATTTTTTTGGCTTTTGCAATTCCATTGACCGTTATCAAGTTACCGGAGCTCACGCGTAAAGAAAAAGCCGAGTTGCCGCCGCAACTGGCTCGCGTGATGTTGGAAAAACAAGAGTTACCACCACCAAAAGTTATTGAGCCACCCAAAGCGGAAGAGAAAAAGCCAGAAGAAAAAAAACCGGTAGAAAAGCCGTTGGAGAAAAAACCAGTTACGACAAATACGTCTAAACCGGTTGATCGTCCAGCGAACATTGATTCAAGAAGTGACGCTGTCGCCAATGCTAAAGCACAGGCGCAAGCGCAAATTTCAACCTTCAAAGATGATTTAATGGAGATGCGTGAAGCCTTACAAACCAGTGCCGTGGAAACAGCAAGTGCCACTGTGATTGATAGCGCTGGCCAAGCGACGCAAGTTGATCGCTCTATGATTAACAGCGGCCAAACCAAAGGCAGCGGCGGTATTAATGTGGGAGCTTATGCGAGCCGCGATGTGGGCGGTGTTGCGCTCTCCGGGCGCGAAACGACCAAAGTTAAAAGTGGTTTAGCAGAGGCTAGCAAAAAAGCCGCAGGTGCCACTGGAAGTGGCGGTGGTAACAGTGACGGTGCAGGCGGCGCGGCGCGCAGTGAAGAAGATATGCGTAAGGTGATGGAGCAGCATAAAAGCTCAATTTTCTCTATTTACAATCGCGCACTGCGTGACAATGCGGCACTACAGGGTAAAGTGAAATTTAAAATCGTGATTGATCCATCGGGGCAAGTTGTTGACGTCAGTATTGAATTCAGTGAATTAAAAGAACCTGCACTGGAAGCTAAGTTGGTATCGAAACTTAAATCTATCAGCTTTCCTTCTGCTGCCGTTTTGAGAACTACGTTTTATCAAACGTTGGATTTCTTGCCGCAATAATGTGATCTCAGTCTAAACAAAAAAGGCGAACCGAGAGGTTCGCCTTTTTTGTTTAAAATATTGCCCAGCGGGTTGTTGATGTTTCAGGCGTTGTTGCTGAGTTTGTAGCGTTGCTGCTTTTGTAGGTTGGTGCTGAGCTTGCGAAGCCCAACAGTATCGGAGTGATCATGTTGGTGGCTTGAGGTCAGAGTAAAAATAAAATGGCTCAGATGGAAATGACTTTAAATTTAATTTTACTCTGATTCCAATTGGTTACGATTTTCTATTAAATGTTGACTGTTGTAAGGACATTTTTCACGCTTAATGTTGCACTGTTTTTCGAGTAAAAATCTATGCACCGTCGCCTGATGGAGGATCCGTGTTTCGGCACTCTAGTTGTAACTGCATAACATTCCTTTTTATGCTTCAAATACACTTCATTTGTGTGCCTAAGAGTTGACTCTAACTGTGAGATCGCCTTATCTAAGTTACATCCTTTTAACTCAATAAACATTGCTTTCCCAATATCATTACATGCGACAATCCAATCACACCTTTCCCTGCCATCCGCAATCAAACAACCATCTACTTTCACCTTTGAAAGAACACGTTTATCAGGATTTTGAACTTGAAATTTACTTCTGTTTTCACAAACAACAATTACGGCATCACTTGTTTCAAGAGAACATTTTTGAAAATCCATAAACTATTCCCCTAAGGCCAGAAGCTTATTTAAAACATCTTCAAAATGTTCTGACACATTATCAAGTAGCTCTCCTCCAATCATTCTATAGTCATCATCGGCTATCGATTCAGCCACGCCATTAACAATGGTATAAGCGGATACATCCTCAAACCTAATTGAACTCCCTGCTCCATTAATTGCCACAAACTCTTCCTCTGTAACTTTTCCTTCGCCAACCATATCTCCCGCTAAAATAAAATTATTTAGTGCAGATAATATGTAGGGGCTATGCGATGTAACAAAAAATCTTGTTCCAACTTTATTATATAATAAAGATAATGCAGAAATCACATGACTTTGAGACGTAGGAAAAAGATGCGCTTCAGGCTCTTCAATAAAAAACATACTCCCTTTTTCTCGCCCCTTAATCATTGGCCACACACAAAGAACTAACAACATTGGTAATGATTCTTGCTGACCCGAGGATGCATTAGCCAAATTAACTCGCTTACCTTTTGATGCAATCCAATCCTGCTCACTGTGATATTCATAATCTCCACTTACGATGGAATCGAGAACTTTACGCAAATCATCAAATAGAATTTTATTATTCCGAGAAAAATAATCTTCCCTGTATAGTCTTTTTGAGCTTTCATACAAACTACCAAATTCCTTTAAAAAAGGATCAATATCTAAATTAGAAGCCAAAAACGTGAATATATTTTTTTGCAGATTGGCAAAAAAAGATCTACTTGCAGGAACAAAAACGGAATCACAAAAGAAAGCCCCAAAATCCTCACTTTTTAAAGGGTCAGTTATATATTCATACATTATCTGACGTTCTGGATTATTATAGCGACGCAATGGTTTTTCTTGTTCTTTGTATTCATCATACTTCCGCTTGAATAATTTTTTCTTAACGTTAAATACTTTTATCAGATTCTCAGAAAAAGCAATGGAAAGATTGGTTTTTCCTCTTGCATTTTTTTCGCCAACGATAGAAACATGAATGCCGTCAACGTGATAATCAATGATAAAAGCCGTGCCTTCCCATGAATAACGAGGAAACCTTGACTCGAAGTCCAAAAGAATTTCCTTGTCAACATCTCTTTTTGTGCTTTGCGTTCGAATGCCTTCAATATATTTCGAAGACATACTCTGAAAAAAATAAACAAGCTTGGCAATCAAGCTCTTTCCATTAGCTTGGGGGCCAATAATTATATTTATTTTTTTTAGTTCAATATCAGCTTTTTTAATTACCAAAAAGCTTCTCACCTTAATACTCTCTTTCATTTCAACTCCATTTATTAAAAATAACTTATAATTAAACTCCAGCTATTGAAGCTCGTAGATTGGGGTAAGCTTGCGCACTCCAACACTTCTGACTTATTTACAACGCAAACTTTAACCGCATGGTATTTTTACCGTGCCTGTGTAACCAAAGAGCTGTTGGGGTGCAGCCTTCGCAAGCTCAGCCTTACCCGCAACCTACACGAATAAATTTTACGAAGCCTAGCAGTTGATCGAGCGCATGTCACTTACGCTGAATTACATGCTTTTCCATCCGCATAAAAAAAGCGAACCGAGAGGTTCGCCTTTTTTACTTAAAATATCGCCAGTGGCGGTTCTTGTAGCGCCGCCAGCTGCTCACGCAATTCTAATATGTGTTGTGACCAATAGTGCTCGGTATTAAACCACGGGAAATAGCGTGGGAATGCGGGGTCGCTCCAGCGTCGTGCGAGCCATGCGCTGTAGTGCATAATGCGCATACTGCGCAGGGCTTCTATGAGTTGCAGTTCCGCCAAATCAAAATCGCAAAATTCTTGGTAACCTTCCAACATCTCACTTAATTGCAAACGCTGGTTTTCGCGCTCACCGGTCAGCAGCATCCAGAGATCTTGAACCGCAGGGCCGGTGCGAGCATCGTCAAAATCTACAAAATGTGGCACGCCTTCGCGCCACAACACATTCCCAGGATGACAATCACCGTGTAAACGAATGGGGTTATATTTCACGCGATCAAAAAGTGCATCGCATTGAATAATAATATCGGCACCAACGCGCTTATAATTTTCTAATTGATTTGCAGGAATGAAATTGTTGTTGAGTAAAAACTCGTAAGATTCGCGTGCAAAATTTTGCACCGTCATTGACGGGCGATACTGAAATGGTTGCGCTTGCCCCATAGCATGAATGCGGCCAAGGCAGCGACCAATCATCAACAGCGAGTCAAAATCATCAAGGTTGGGCGCGTGGCCACCTTGGCGAGCAAAGAGCGCGAAATCAAAACCTTTGTAGTGGTGCAGTGTGTTTCCTGCTTCATCAATGAGCGGTGCAACTACGGAAATTTCTAATTCTTTTAGCGCTTGTGTGAAGCTGTGCTCCTCTAAAATTTGGTCGCGCGTCCAGCGCTCTGGGCGATAAAATTTTGCAATGATCGGGCTGCCGCCTTCAATACCAACTTGGTACACGCGGTTCTCGTAAGAGTTTAACGCGAGGATTCGCGCATCGGTTAGAAAGCCATTGGCTTCCACCGCATCCATCACTAAATCCGGGCTGAGTTTTTCGTAGGGATGTGATTGTGGAGTGTGTACGACGGGAGGAGCTTCTGATTCGATTTTGTTGCTCATGGGGCTGTCTGCAATAAAGTGGCGGAGCGGTTAACCCCCTCCCAACCTCCCCCTTGAAAAGGGGGAGGGGCTAGATTGTGTTATTACTTCACACAATCCACAAAGTAACCACGCTTACCATCAACTTCGCGCTTCACCAAACCGTGAACGTCGGTTTCAAAGCCAGGAAATTTTTCGTTGAAGTCGCGTGCGAAGCGTAAATAATCCACGATGGTTTTATTGAAGCGCTCGCCCGGAATTAACAGCGGAATACCCGGTGGATATGGCGTCAGCAAAATTGAGGTGATGCGACCTTCCAATTCATCAATCGGTACACGTTCAATTTCGCGGTGCGCCATTTTTGCAAAAGCGTCTGACGGTTTCATCGCCGGTTGCATATCGCTCAAATACATTTCGGTGGTTAAGCGCGCAACATCATAAGCTTTATAGAAATCGTGAATTTGTTGACACAAATCTTTCAAACCCATGCGCTCGTAACGCGGATTTGCTTGCGCAAATTCCGGCATGATTCGCCACATGGGTTGGTTTTTGTCGTAATCATCTTTGAATTGTTGCAGCGCAGTTAGTAATGTATTCCAACGGCCTTTGGTGATGCCGATGGTAAACATAATGAAGAACGAATAGAGGCCGCACTTCTCGATAATTACGCCGTTTTCTGCCAAGTATTTGGTGACGATAGACGCAGGAATGCCTGTTTCACTGAAGTCGCCATTAACTGACAAGCCGGGGTTAACGATGGTGGCTTTAATCGGGTCGAGCATATTAAAGCCGCTAGCCAATTTGCCGAAGCCGTGCCAATTGTCATCACTACGCAAAATCCAGTCGTCGCGCTCGCCGATGCCTTCTTCGGCGAACTCATCGGGGCCCCAGACTTGGAACCACCAATCTTGGCCCCATTCGGCATCCACTTTTTTCATAGAGCGACGGAAGTCGAGTGCTTCCAAAATACTTTCTTCTACCAGCGCAGTGCCGCCGGGCGCTTCCATCATCGCGGCTGCCACATCGCATGACGCGATGATTGAGTATTGCGGCGAGGTAGAGGTGTGCATCAAGTAGGCTTCGTTAAACGCATCCTGATCGAGCTTCACGGTTTCTGATTCGCGTACCAATACTTGCGATGCTTGCGATAAACCCGCAAGTAACTTGTGCGTGGATTGTGTTGAGAAAATCATCGACTCTTTCGCGCGCGGGCGATCTTTGCCAATGGCGTGCATGTCTTTGTAGAAATCGTGGAAGGTGGCGTGCGGCAACCAAGCTTCGTCGAAATGCAAAGTATCAATCTTGCCGTCCAGCATATCTTTCAGGGTTTCTACGTTGTAGATAACGCCGTCATAGGTGGATTGGGTGATAGTCAAAATGCGCGGCTTTTTATTCACGGCAGCGCGCGCGAAAGGGTTAGCTTCAATTTTGCGCGCGATGCTTTCTGGCGTGAATTCTTCCAGCGGAATAGGGCCGATAATACCGAGGTGGTTGCGTGTCGGCATTAAGAACACAGGAATCGCGCCGGTCATAATAATCGAGTGCAGAATCGACTTATGGCAGTTGCGGTCAACCACAACGATATCGCCCGGCGCAACGGTTGAGTGCCACACCATTTTGTTGGAGGTCGATGTACCGTTAGTCACAAAATAGCAATGGTCGGCGTTAAAAATACGCGCGGCATTGCGTTCAGACGCGGCGATAGGGCCGGTATGATCAAGCAGTTGGCCGAGCTCTTCTACGGCGTTGCACACGTCTGCACGCAACATGTTTTCACCGAAGAATTGGTGAAACATTTGGCCGATAGGCGATTTCAAAAAGGCTACGCCGCCAGAGTGACCGGGGCAGTGCCATGAATAAGAGCCATCGTTAGCGTAATGCACCAAGGCGCGGAAAAACGGCGGTGCAAGGCCATCCAAGTAGGATTTAGCTTCGCGAATAATATGGCGCGCCACGAACTCTGGTGTGTCTTCAAACATATGGATGAAGCCGTGCAGTTCGCGCAGGATATCGTTGGGGATATGGCGCGAGGTGCGGGTTTCACCGTAGAGATAAATCGGGATGTCGGCGTTTTTGTAGCGAATCTCTTCCACGAAGGCGCGCAGGGATTTGAGCGCGTGGTCGGTTTCTTCCAGCGAACCTTCACCGAATTCTTCGTCATCGATAGACAAAATAAACGCGGAAGCGCGCGATTGCTGCTGCGCAAACTGCGATAAATCGCCATAGCTGGTTACGCCCAGTACTTCCATACCTTCTTTTTCCATTGCATCGGCAAGTGCACGAATACCAAGGCCAGAGGTGTTTTCGGAGCGGAAATCTTCATCGATGATGACGATAGGAAAGCGAAACTTCATGGAAACCTCCAAATAGAGCAAGTGCGAAAAAGACGCCTGGGCAAGGTTGAGGCCACCGCTTGCGCGCCGAAAAGCTGGATGCGAATTCTCGCAGAATTAGACGAATAATGGGGAAAAAAATCATGCTCTTAGGCCTGAGAGAGCGCTTTTTATCAATTATTGGCTTGATCCCGCCAAAGCCAAGTAGCAATTGTTGAAAGGCAAGCCAAGATTGCCAATTCAAGCGACTCGGCAGGCGTTCCCGCTTTGGTACAACTTATATGCGTTTTGGCGCTTTCATAATCGTTTCGTGACTTGGCCTCGCAAAGGGAGAATGCTTTTCTATACTTGCTGCATTCCATCTGTTTCGTCGCTTTTTAAGGGTTGCATTCCTTGGCAGTAGACGCTTAGACAAACCTATAGTGAGGTAGAGACATGGCGACGCCCATTGACCAGTATTTAAATATTCTTGCCAAAAAAGACGGTTCAGATTTATACCTGAGTACGGGCGCGCCACCGTGCGCCAAGTTTCAGGGACAGTTAAAACCTTTGGCGCAAGAGCCTTATAAAGTTGGCGAGATTGAAGCAATTGCCAATGTGCTTATGGATGAAGAGCAGCGCCAAATTTTTGTGCGCGATTTGGAAATGAATTTAGCAATTTCCATTCACGGCGTTGGGCGCTTCCGCATTAATATTTTTAAACAGCGCAATGAAGTTTCTATAGTGGCGCGCAATATTAAAACCGAGATTCCGCAATTTGATAGTTTAAATTTGCCGCAAATTTTAAAAGAAGTGGTAATGACAAAGCGCGGTTTGGTGTTGTTTGTGGGCGGCACTGGCTCTGGTAAATCTACTTCGCTGGCGGCGTTAATTGATCATCGCAATGCGTCTAGTGGCGGCCACATTATTACGATTGAAGACCCCGTTGAGTTTGTTCATAAACATAAACGTAGCGTTATCAATCAACGCGAAGTGGGTGTGGATACGCGCAGCTATAAAGCCGCGTTAAAAAATACCCTGCGACAAGCGCCGGATGTGATTTTAATCGGTGAAATCCGCGATCGCGAAACTATGGAGCACGCGCTTGAGTTTGCCGAAACCGGGCACCTCGCTATTTCTACGCTGCACGCCAACAATGCTAACCAAGCGCTGGAGCGTATTGTTAATTTGTTTCCAGAGGAGCGCCGCCCGCAATTGTTAATGGGGCTATCGCAAAATTTGCGGGCGTTTGTATCGCAACGTTTATTGCCAACGGTGGATGGCAAACGTTGTGCGGCAGTTGAAGTTTTGTTGGGCACTAAAACTATTCAAGAATTAATTCTCAAAGGGCGTTTCACCGAGATTAAAGAGATTATGGAAAAATCTGAAAACCTTGGTATGCAAACATTTGATGGTGCGATTTTCAGGCTTTATACAGACGGTAAGGTGAGCTTTGACGATGCTATCGCCAATGCCGATTCACCTAATAACTTGCGTTTGCGAATTAAATTGGCAACGGATGATCGCTCTGCACTTGCGCCAGTTCCCCCTGTTGCCAAAGTGCCGTCACCCACAGATTTTAGCGAGTTGAGTTTGGAAAAAATTGATGATGGTGATAGTTAATTAATCATCGCTGTATGCACTACATAGTCCGTGCCAGCGCCCATACTTGAACCTCTTTGGCGCCCGCTTTTATTAGCAATTGACTCAGTTCGCGTACGGTGGCGGTGGTGGTGACTACATCATCAATAATCGCGATACGTTTGCCCTTTAGCTGTGTGCGATTTTTTGCCGAAATAGCAAATGCTTTGCGCAAATTTTGCTGGCGCTCGGCGCGCGTTAATTCTTTTTGTGCTGGCGTTTTATGAGTGCGTTTAACAAGGCGGGTTGCAAGCGGAATATTCAATTCGTGAGCAATGTAGTGCGCTAGAAATTCAGCCTGATTAAAACCGCGCTGCCAGCGTTTTAACCAGTGCATAGGTGCGGGAATCAGTAGATCTGGCGTGCGCCAATTTGCATCTTCTTGAGCGTAATGCTGAAGATGGTCGGCAAGGAGTTGGCCAAGCAATTTACCACTGGTGAGATGGTGGCGATATTTGAAGCGATGAATTAAACCATCCAGTGGATATTGGTAAGCGAACGGAATAATGCTGCGCTCAAAGGCCGGTGGTTGGTGCAAACAATGGCCGCAAAAATGGCTGAGGCTTTCTATTTGCAATGCACATTGTTGGCAAAGATTTTTGTGGGATACGTGCGGCAAATCGATTTGGCAGCCAACACATAAGAGCCCCTGTTGAATCGTGCCGGCGCACAGCAAACACGTGCAAGGCAAAAGGTTCTGAGTTATTTTTTGCAGGTGAATGAGAGAATTAGTGAGTTTTAGCATCTTCCAACATCCTTTTGGCTGATTTTTAAGCGCTAGTGTAGCAATTTTTGTGGAATATCCAAGATGGCGTTGAATTTATAGGGGCTTCTTCTAGGCTTAGCATAGCTTTCGTTGTAAACATTTGATTTGTTTAAGGGTGTACTTTGTGGACGCGGTTAAGAGTAGTGATTACGCCATTTATAAAAGCGCTGTATCCCAGTTCTTAAATGAACCGGAGCATCTACCGCTTTTGCCTAGTATTACCCAAGATATTCGCCACGCTTTGGCTCGCCCCGATAGTTGTGCGCATAGCCTCAGCAAAATTATTGAGCGCGATGCGGATCTTAGCCAGCTGCTGCTGCGCTATGCCTCCAGTGTGATGATGCACAACCATATGCCACCGCAGTCGATATTCGATGTGGTGCGCCTGTTGGGAATGGCGCAGGTTGAACGCGTTACCCTGTTACACGCGGTTAAATCCCTATTTAGCAGTAATAGCCAAGCCTATACGCGAATCTTTGCCGCCTCTTGGGATAGGCTGGTCACGAAAGCCAGTATGAGCGCGCTTATCGCCAAAAAACTGGGCCGAATGGCGCCGGATTATGCCTTGCTAGGCAGCGTTCTGAGTGAGGTGGGTAGTCTTGCCGTGCTCTCGGTGTTTAAAGCTGGCGATCTCTCGCTTCCTGACCGCGAAACCTATGTCAGACTCTGCCGCGAATTTTCCAAAAGTTTGGGTATTGCGCTGTTGCAGAAGTGGGAGATGGATGACGAATATGTTCAGCTTATCCGTCAAGTGGGCAACTGGCAGGCCGCTGAAGAGCATCCTTTGAGTTTGTTGGATGTCGTCAATCTCGGCCTTTATCACTCGCTAAAAGCACGCATGACGCCTTGGCGTTTGCCACCTCTCAGTCATTTGGCAGCTTACCAAAAGCTTTCCGAGAAACATCGCAGCATTACCGATACCAACGAGTTAGAGATGGTGGTTACCCATCGCGATGATATACGCGCAATTGCCGATAGTTTGTATTAATAACCTGTCAACCAAAAAACCATTTTTGGGTTGACAGCTTGGTTCTTACCGTTAATATGGCTTTATCTCGTATTAACGGAATCCCGCTATGAATGCTTTCACCAAAATTCGTCACGATTGGACTCGCGCAGATATTCAAGCGCTGTTTGATTTGCCGTTCAGCGATCTTATGTTTCAAGCGCAAACCGTGCATCGCGCTAACTTCAACCCTAATGAAGTTCAAGTCAGTACTTTGTGTTCCATTAAAACCGGCGCTTGCCCGGAAGATTGCGCTTACTGCCCGCAATCCGCCCGCTATGACACTGGCCTTGAGCGCGAAAAGCTTATGGCCGTTGAAAAGGTGATTGAGGAAGCGAAGGCAGCCAAAGCCAGCGGTGCAACCCGCTTCTGCATGGGTGCCGCTTGGCGCTCGCCTAAAAACAAAGATATGCCTTATGTCACCACCATGGTTCAAGGTGTAAAAGCGCTCGGTTTGGAAACCTGTATGACGCTGGGCATGTTGGACGAAGCGCAAGCGCAAGAGCTGTCTGATGCGGGCCTCGACTACTACAACCATAACCTAGATACCTCGCCCGAATATTACGGCGAAATTATCACCACCCGCACCTACCAAGACCGTTTAGATACTCTAGCCAATGTGCGCAAAGCCGGCATGAAAGTTTGCTGCGGCGGTATCGTCGGTATGGGTGAAGATGAAACAGATCGCGCTGGTCTCTTGCAGCAATTGGTTAATATGCCTGAGCACCCTGAATCTGTGCCTATCAATATGCTGGTGAAAGTGGGCGGTACGCCGCTGGAAAACGAAGCCGATTTAGATCCTTTCGATTTTATTCGCACTATTGCCGTTGCCAGAATTTTAATGCCGCAATCACATGTGCGCTTATCTGCGGGTCGCGAACAAATGAATGAGCAAACGCAAGCTATGGCATTTTTAGCGGGCGCGAATTCTATTTTTTACGGCGAAAAATTACTAACTACGCCCAACCCCGAAGCGAACAAAGATATGCAATTGTTTAAGCGTTTAGGCATTAAGCCCGAAGCTTACGAAGTGCATGAAGATGAAGGCGAGCAGGAAGCGGCGATTGTGAACAAGCTGCAAGAAGTGTCTCTCTATAAAACTACGGGGGATTCCATGTTTTACAACGCAGCTAAGTGATTTGTGATTGAAATCCTCTCTTGACAATATTCTCTCCTTTGCTTTGGCTGAGCGCCGCGCCGCGAAATTATATCGCGCGCGCCGCGTGCTTGAGTCACCGCAAACACCGCAAGTCGTTGTGGATGGCAAACAATATCTCGCTTTTTGCAGCAATGATTATTTAGGTTTAGCCAATCACCCCGATGTGATAACCGCATTTCAAAATGCCGCCCATTTATTTGGTGTGGGTAGTGGCGCATCGCATTTGGTTGCAGGTCATACGAGGGAACATCACGCACTTGAAGAAGAGTTGGCAGCATTTACCGGTCGCGAACGTGCGTTATTATTTTCTACTGGCTATATGGCTAACATGGGCACAATTACGGCATTAGTGGGGCAGGGCGACGCGTTATTTGAAGATCGTTTGAATCACGCCAGCCTATTGGATGGTGGGCTCGCAAGTGGCGCGCGCTTTCAGCGGTTTTTACACAATGATGTCATCAATTTACAAGCCCGTTTAGACAAAACGGATGCTGAGCGAAAACTGATAGTGGTGGACGGTGTTTTCAGTATGGATGGCGATTGTGCGCCGCTAACTGAGCTGGCTGCGCTCGCACAAAAAAATAATGCTTGGCTGATGGTGGACGATGCCCACGGCTTTGGCTGTTTAGGAAAAACTGGCGGTGGCAGCGCAGAGCACTTTGGTTTAACGCAAAATGAATTGCCTATTTTAATGGGCACCCTCGGCAAAGCCTTCGGCACCTTCGGTGCGTTTATTGCGGGCAGTGAAAATTTAATTGAAACGCTTATTCAATTTTCGCGCACTTATATTTATACCACGGCTATGCCACCTGCAATTGCTGCCGCAACACGCGTTAGTTTGCGGCTTTTGCAAGAAGAAAATTGGCGTCGTCAACATTTGCAGGAATTGATTGCACGTTTCCGTACTGGCGCACAGCAACTTGGTTTGCATTTACTCGATTCTTTTTCGCCGATTCAACCCATTATTGTTGGTGATGAAATGCGCGCGTTAGCGATTGCAGAAAATCTAGCGGAGCGCGGTATTTTAATTATCGCAATTCGTCCACCCACAGTGGCGCCCGGAAGTTCGCGTTTGCGTGTTACCTTTTCTGCCGAGCATACACTTGCGCAAGTGGATCAATTGCTAGATGCCTTAGCGGGTATTCTCGGCAATACTCAGGTTGGCGACATTGGGCATGAGTGAAAATAGTTACGCGCTGGCAACACATTTTTATCCCTGCCTGCTCAGCCAACCCGTATCGGATGATATTGTTTTATTGCACGGCTGGGGCAGTGCGAGCCAATCGTGGCAACCCTTAATTCCTGCGTTGCAAAATAGCGCCAATGTTATTGCATTGGATTTGCCGGGTTTTGGCAACAGCCCAGTTATTCCTGAATTTGCATTGGATGCAGTTGTGCAGTTAATTGCCGCGCAATTGCCAGCAAAGTGCGTGCTTATCGGCTGGTCGCTGGGCGGTATGCTTGCAGTGCAAATCGCGGCGCGGTATCCACACAAAATATCGCGCCTTATCACGCTTGCGACTAACGCCAAATTTGTCGCCAGTCGTGATTACGAAACTGCCATGCCGCTTGCGGTGAATCGCCAATTCAATAAAGGCTTTGCATCTGACCCGCAATCAACATTGAAGTTGTTCGGTGGTTTGTTAGCGCAAGGCGATACCAATGAGCGTGCTCTGCTAAAGAAAATTCGCGCACTGGCTGAGCCGGATAAAATTAATCCGAATTGGCTGCAAGCTTTAGCCTTGCTGGCGCAATTAGATAACCGAGAAGCTTTTGTGCAACTAACCCAGCCAGGTTTACATTTGCTCGCAGAGAAAGATGCCTTGGTTCCTGTTGCAGTGGCCCAAGCGCTTGCGCAATTTAATTCGCAGCAAACTGTACAAGTTAGTGCTGGTGCAGCGCATGCGTTGCATTGGAGTCATCCGGAATTGGTAGTGCAAGCTATTCAGGATTTTATTCAGCCAGTTGCGCTGGATAAAAAACAGGTCGCACACTCATTTAGTCGCGCAGCAGCTACCTATGATTCGGTGGCTAATTTGCAGCGCAAAGTGGGCGAGCTGCTCTTAAAAAAATTAATGCCTAATCCAGAAGTACAAGTCGTGTTAGATTTAGGTTGCGGTACGGGTTATTTTACGCCCCAGTTGCAAGCTTTGTTTCCACAAGCTGCGGTGATTGGTGTGGATATCGCAGAAGGTATGTTGCGCTTTGCGCGCGAACATAACGCGCTAAAAAGCGGGTTGTGTGCAGATGCAGAATATTTACCTTTTGCAGATCAATCCGTCGATATCATCTATTCCAATTTCGCCTTGCAGTGGTGCGCTAATTTATCGCTGCTGTTTACAGCGTTGCAGAGGGTTTTAAAACCGGGCGGACAAATTATATTTACTACGCTTGGGCCTGCAACTTTGCACGAATTAAGATCCGCATGGGAGCGGGTGGATGCGCTTGTCCATGTCAATCAATTCCATGAGCGCGAGAAACTATTGAGTCAGTTGCAGGCTAAAGGGTTGCAGGTGCTTGAGTTTGAGCAGGCGTCTGAGGTCATGAAATTTGAGCGCTTATCTGATTTAACACGCAGTTTAAAGGCGCTGGGCGCCCAGAATGTAAACCGCGGTCGTGCGGCAGGTTTAACCGGGCGCAAAAAAATACAAGCCTTTAAACAAGCTTACGAAAATCTCCGCAGCAATAATTTATTGCCGGCTACCTATGATGTGTTTTACGTAAAAGTGAAAAGCTAATGATCAAGAAAGCATTTTTTATTACAGGTACCGATACCAATGTGGGTAAAACATTAATTGCGGCTGGGTTATTGGTTGCGGCAAAAAATAGAGGCCTGACTACGGCGGCCTTAAAGCCAGTCGCTGCTGGTTGTGAAAAAACCAGTGAAGGCTTGCGTAATTCCGATGCACTTTTATTGCAATCCGTCATCACTCAGCCTTTGGTTTATGATCAAATAAATCCTTATGCTTTGGAAGCTGCTATAGCGCCACACATCGCCGCGCAACAAGAAAAGCGCAGCTTGTCGGTAGATCGTTTGTCTGGCTTTTGTCGCGGTGTTTTAGCGTCGGCAGACTTTACGTTATTGGAAGGTGCTGGTGGTTGGCGCGTGCCGATTAATGCGCGTGAAACGCTCGCGGATCTTGCTAAAAATTTACAGTTACCGGTAATTATGGTGGTGGGAATTCGCTTGGGTTGTATTAATCATGCACTCTTAACTTTTGAAGCTATAGTGCGCGACGGTGTTCCCGTTGCTGGTTGGGTTGCCAATTGTGTGGATGCGCATATGCCCGCGCTGCAAGAGAACATCGATAGCTTGCGCGCCCGTTTACCGGTGCCCTGTTTGGGCGTGGTACCCTTTTTGGCTGATCAGTCGCCCGCAGCGGTTGCCACTTACTTTGATGAAACAGAACTGCAAAAAATAATTCAATAATGACTATGAAATATTGCCACAGGCTCATTTTCTGGAGAGCTATTCTTTTAACCACCAGCCTCTTAATAAGTTTTTTTCTGGCGGGTTGCGCCGCTATGCCGCGCGCCCAAGAGATTCCTGCGGTCAATGCTAGACACACTATTTATTTTATCTACAAAGGTTTTCACACCAGTATTTTATTGGATGCTAAAACTGTTGTAGCACTAAACCCGCAGCTTGCCGATGATTTGGAAGGCCAAACTTATGCGCGAATCGGTTGGGGCGATGGCGATTACTTTACCGGTAAGAGCAAATCCGTGGGTACGGCCACCAAAGCCTTGATTGCTTCTGGCTATTCAGCGGTGCAATTATTGCCCTATGATTACGAACCCTTTGATGAAATTCCGGCGGAAACCATGGTGCCACTTGCCATTACCGATCAAGGTTTGCGTCAGTTGGCTATATATCTCGGCAACTCGATAGCGTTAGATACGCAGGGCAAATTGATTCGCCTACCGTCCTTTGGCGATACTATGGGTTCGTTTTTTCAATCGCAGTATCATTACAGTATGTTTAGCAACTGCAATACTTGGAGCGGCAAGGCGCTGCGCAGTGCAGGATTGCCCGTCGCTAATAGCTTGACGGCAAAAGGATTATTTAAACAAGCGCAATTTATATCCCAGCATCAGGCTGAGCAGGGTTTATTCAAAAAGCGGCCATAAACTACCTTCAGTTATATTTTTTTTATTCTTAATCCAAAGTCGTCTTAAAATACGTAAAAAAGCGGCAAATTTGCCTGTTTTTTAGTCAGGCCTGCGGGTAAACTTAATTTGTGTAAAGTCTTTCTATCACTTTTTGAGGGTATGAGTCATGGACGTAGGTTCAGTAAGCGGTTCAGCCGTAAACCAAGGTCTTATTGGTATGCAGCGCAGTCAAACCGAAATTGCTCGTTCGGCACAGCAAATAGTGAGCGCGGGAGCAACGCAGCGCGATAACCCAGCGCAAAACGACGTGGTTGAGCCGTTGGTGAATATTAAGGCGCAAACCCAGATTTTTGATGCATCTGCCAAGATTATAAAAGCGGCGGATGAAACCATAGGTACTCTTCTTAAGACCACAGCTTAAACCTGCGTGTAAATAGTCAGTTTGAAAAAGGAAGGTGATTCAAGTGATTAACTCAATTCCATCTGCTAGTGCCAATACGGTTGCGCCCTATGCGCCGCTTGGGCGGCAGCCAGTTGGGTTGGAATCGGCTGAATTAAAAAGCTCTAGCCTGAAAGCGCTGGAGCAATCTGCTAACTCTGCGCGCAGTGAGAACCGCCGCGATCCTGAATATCGCCCCAGTGAAGATATAGAGCGGGAAAGAGTCTCTCCTCAAGAGCGCCAAAGCGCTGAACCTAAAGATGCTGCGCAGCAAAAACAGCTTGAACAAAAAAGTGCAATTGCCGAGTTGGTGGCAACTGACCGTGAGGTGCGCTCTCATGAACAGGCGCATGCCGCTGCAGGTGGGCAATTCGCAGGATCCCCTACTTATTCATTTGTGCGTGGGCCCGATGGCCTCAGCTATGCCGTTGGCGGTGAGGTTGCTATCGATACTGCCCCAGTCTCTGGCGACCCCGAGGCGACCTTGCGTAAAGCGCAAATTATTCGTGCTGCCGCAAGTGCGCCCGCCGAGCCATCACCTCAAGATCGCCGTGTAGCCGCGCAGGCTGCTAGCCTAGAAGCGGATGCGCGAACAGAATTGGCGACTAAAGATACCTCTGACGTTCAGCAGCAAGTTTTACAGGCTGAGGAAGAAACCAAAGCTCGCAAGCTTGAGGCGCGTGAACAGGCCGAACAAGAGGAAGCGCTGCGTAAAGAGATTCGTCGTGAGTTGGATAAACAGCAGGCCGACTTGGAGCGCAGCAACCAAGAGCGCGCTGCTATTTTGGCGAAGTCAGCGCAGGCTACCTTTGATATCAGCCGCCGGTTGGTGGAGATTGGTGCAGTAAAAAGTGCTCCCAGCGTGGGCAATTTTCTCAATAGCGTAGTTTAATTGGGTGGTGCCATCTCGTTGTCATCTAATACTAATAAGCTGTACCGCATAAACTAAGTGATTGAGTTGTAAAGTTTTACTTGACCACTTAAGGGTAGATCCCTATACTGCGCCACCTCGGTTAGGCGTAAGCAAAACCGAGTTACGGACGCGGGGTGGAGCAGCTTGGTAGCTCGTCGGGCTCATAACCCGAAGGTCGTAGGTTCAAATCCTGCCCCCGCAACCAATTTCTACGTTTGATCAGGTAAGCCGACGAGTCGGGCTCTCTTTTTACCTAGTGAGGCGTAGCCTGCGAAGGTCATAGGTAAAAACCCAGCCGCCGCAACCAAATTTTATCTGTAGTGAGTTTTCATAAAGAGCTTTCTACGGAAAAGTGTGAAATTCCGGTTGAATTTCCACTAAAGGTTTTCTGAGTTGGCCAACGTAGCCTCTCAGCTAAAAAAAGCCCCTTTATGGGGTTTTTTTGTATGTGTCGTTTGTGCAGGTCTTTGCCTCATCGACGGGTTGCCCTCTTAACTGATCTTTAAGTTAGTTCGCAACCACATATGCAGTATCGTTCGAATGGGCCTTGTGCCCATTTTTGTTTTCTGGGTTTTCTTGTGTTTTACTCAAGTAAATCGCTTAGATTTAATTTTATATCCCGCAGGGGAAGGTTTTAAGGCATGGCATCAAAGCAAGAAATTTTGCATAACATGATTACCCCAATAGTGGCGTCATTAGGTTGTGAACTTTGGGGATTAGAATATTTAACGCAAGGGCGTTACACAACGTTGCGTATTTTTATTGATGCTCCGGCCGGCGTTTCATTGGAAGATTGCGAAAAAGTAAGCCGTCAAATTAGCAGCGTGATGGATGTAGAAGACCCTATTGATGGTGAATACACTCTCGAAGTTTCTTCACCCGGAATGGATCGCCCGCTCTATAACGTTGCACACTATGCACGCTATGTGGGCGAAACGGTCAATGTGCGCTTGCGTATGGCGCGCGATGGTCGCCGTCGCTTCAAAGGCAAGATTGTAAAAGTTGAAAATGAAGACGTGTTGCTTGAAGTTGAAGGCAAAGAAATTTTGTTGCCGGTTGACGCTATAGACAAGGCTAACATAGTGCCCAATTTTGATTCTATCGTTTCTCGCCTCGAAAGTTTAAAAGAAGAGTAGGTGGTTTGAAAGACGAATAATTTACAAAAAAGATAGAAATGCACCAACAAATTAAGTGATTTTTTTAAACGGATATGTAATTTCACCTTAGCAATTTACATATATTTCCAGCCACCCGTTATCTAATCGCGCAGCGATTAGCTTCAGGAGTTAACAGAGGTTAAATAATGGCAAAAGAGATTTTATTAGTCGCTGATGCAGTGTCTAACGAAAAAGGTGTCGATAAAGAATTAATTTTCCAAGCGATTGAAAGCGCTTTGGCAATGGCCACCAAAAAACGTTTTGACGAAGACTCAACGATCGAAGTGCTTATTAATCGTCAAACTGGCGATTACGAAACGTTCCGCACGTGGGAAGTTGTTGCTGACGATGTTATGGCAGAATTAGGCACGCAGCTTTATGTTGATGAAGTGCGTGAAAAAAATTCAGATGTAACCGCCGGCGAAGTTTTCCGCGAAAAAATTGAGAATGCTGATTTCGGTCGCATTGCAGCGCAAACGGCTAAGCAAGTTATTGTGCAAAAAGTTCGCGAAGCTGAGCGTGCGCAAATGGTTGATGAATATCGCGACCGCATGGGTGAACTTATTAGTGGCACTGTTAAAAAAGTGACACGCGACAGTATCATTATCGATTTGGGTAATAACGCTGAAGGTTTGCTGCCGCGCGATCAATTAATTGGCCGTGAAATTTTCCGCATGGGTGATCGCATTCGCGCCTTGCTGTTAGAAGTGCGCAATGAAAACCGTGGCCCGCAACTATTTTTGAGCCGCTCTTGCCCAGAAATGTTGATTGAATTGTTCAAAATTGAAGTGCCGGAAATTGCTGAAGATATCATCGAAATCAAAGGTGCTGCCCGCGATCCAGGTTTGCGCGCGAAAATTGCAGTAAAAACCAACGATGGTCGTATCGATCCTGTGGGCGCGTGCGTCGGTATGCGCGGTTCGCGCGTACAAGCGGTATCGAACGAACTAGGCAATGAGCGAGTTGATATAGTGTTGTGGGACGATAACCCAGCGCAGTTTGTTATCAACGCTATGTCTCCGGCTGAAATTGAATCTATCGTGGTTGACGAAGATGCCGGTTCAATGGATTTGGCAGTAAATGAAGATAATTTGGCGATGGCGATTGGTCGTGGCGGTCAAAACGTGCGTTTGGCGTGCGATTTAACCGGCTGGAACATCAACGTCATGAGCGTTGCCGATTGGCAAGCCAAACAACAAGCGGAATCTGGCAGTTTCATTCAAATCTTTATGAACGCACTGGATGTGGATGAAGACGTTGCGGCGGTATTGGTAGAAGAAGGTTTTACCACGCTGGAAGAAGTGGCTTATGTGCCGCTGGAAGAAATGCTGGCAATTGAAGGTTTTGATGAAGATATTGCCGAAGAATTGCGTGCGCGTGCGAAAGATGCTCTGTTAACCCAAGCTTTGGCATCGGAAGAACGTTTGGAAGGTGTAGCTCCGGCAGAAGATTTGCTCAATATGGAAGGTATGGATCAAGCTCTTGCGATCAGCCTTGCCGGCCGTGGCATCATCACTATGGAAGATTTAGCCGAACAATCGGTTGACGATTTGTTGGGTCTTGAAGGTGTTGACGCCACCCGCGCAGCTGCGCTGATTATGAAAGCTCGTGAGCCGTGGTTTGCGTAAGCAGCCCGGTTCCCCATTTTGAGCCAAGGAAGCCTGTTGCAGTTGAATGATGTCGCTGCAGCAGAGTTTCAAGAACTATCGCCCTGAGGAAAAACAATGGCAGAAGTAACAGTTAGCGAACTCGCCAAATCGGTCGGTGCACCGGTTGATCGATTGCTAAAACAAATGCAAGAAGCGGGCTTGAGCCAAAAGTCGCCTGATGCGCGTGTATCTGATGATGAAAAGCAGCGTTTGCTGACTTTTTTGAAAACCAGTCACGGTGAATCACTCGACGAGCCCAAGAAAATTACCTTGCAGCGCAAAACCACCACTACCATCAAAACCGGTAGCGGCGCTGCGCGCAAAACCGTTAACGTAGAAGTTCGTAAGAAAAAAATCTACGTGAAGCGCGATGATGAAGACGTACAAGCTGAAGAGCCGAACGAAGCGATCGCTGAACCCGTGATTGAAGCTGTTCACGAGCCAGTAGTTGAAGTGGTTCCTGAGCCAGTAGCCGTGGTTGAAGCGGTTTCTGTCGTATCAGATACGCCTGCTGAAGCCGCGCCTGCACCTTCACACCGTATCTCCTTTACCGATGGCGTTGAAGAAAAGCGTCGTGCGGCAATTGAGCGTCGCCAAGCTGAAGAAGTCCAGCGCCTGGCCGATGTTAAAGCGCGTGAAGATGCCAAGCGTCAGCCTGCTCCTGCAGTCGCTAATCGCACTGAGCAAAAGCCAGCCGCAAAAGATGCAACCGGTGCAGCAGCTCCTGCTGCGCGCCCAGCACACAACAAGCCGAAACCGGCTGGTGTAGCTGCGCCAGCGGCTGATGATGCTAAGGCTGGCCATGGTCATGGTCACAAAAAGAGCCATAAGCATACCGATGATGATGCTGACAGTGGGGATGCACGCAATAAGCGCGGTCCTGGTGGTAAAACTGCTAAGAAAGGCGCTGCGGGCAAGAAAACCAGTAAAGTTGAGTTGTTGGATATTGTTGCGGATGAGAGTGAAGACAGCGATGTATTAGCACGCCGTACACATTTGCGCGCCAGCCACAAAAAGCACAACAAACACGCCTTCAAAAAGCCAACCACCAAAATCGTTCACTCGGTTGACGTGCCAGAAACTATTGTGGTTTCTGAATTGGCTTCGCGCTTAACCGTTAAGGTTGGCGAAATCATTAAACGCCTCATGAAAATGGGTGTTATGGCGTCCATGAATGAATCTATCGATCAAGACACTGCCGTTTTGTTGGTAGAAGAGATGGGCCACCAAGCGAATTTGGTTAGCGTTGATGCGATTGAACACGCACTTGAAAAATCGCTTGAGATTGACGGTGATATGGTTCAACGCGCGCCAGTGGTTACCGTTATGGGTCACGTTGACCATGGTAAAACCTCGCTGCTCGATTACATTCGTGAAGCGAAAGTTGCCGCTGGCGAAGCCGGTGGTATTACCCAGCATATTGGTGCCTACCGCGTGCAAACCAGCCGTGGCGAAATCACCTTCCTGGATACTCCCGGTCACGCCGCGTTTACCGCCATGCGTGCCCGCGGTGCCCAAGCAACGGATATCGTGATTCTGGTGGTGGCTGCGGATGACGGCGTAATGCCGCAAACCGAAGAAGCTATTTTGCATGCTCGCGCTGCTGGCGTACCCATCGTGGTTGCCATCAACAAGTGCGATAAGCCAAGTGCTGATCCAGAGCGTGTTAAAAATGAATTGGTCGTTAAAGGTGTTATTCCTGAAAACTACGGCGGCGATACCCAATTTATTGAAGTATCTGCCCACACCGGTAAAGGTATTGATGAGCTGTTAGAGGCGATTTCATTGCAAGCTGAAGTGCTTGAACTGAATGCGGTAACTCACGCTGCCGCTAAAGGCGTCATCATTGAATCGCGTTTGGACAAAGGCCGCGGTAACGTTGCGACTCTCTTGGTTCAGCAAGGCACTTTGAATCAAGGCGACTTGGTTCTGGCTGGCCAAAGCTATGGTCGCGTGCGCTTGATGACCGACGAACGCGGTCAAACCGTGAAATCTGCTGGCCCATCAACGCCCGTAGAAATCCTCGGTTTGGATACCGCACCGAGTGCAGGTGATGACTTCGTGGTGCTGACGGACGAGCGTAAAGCCCGTGAAGTTGCCCAGTTCCGTTCTGAGAAAGAGCGTCAAGAGAAGCTTGCGCGCCACACCGCAGCAAAACTTGAAAATATGTTTGCCGGAATGGACGCAGGCCAGAAGAAAATTCTGACCGTCGTTGCCAAGGCAGATGTACGCGGTTCACTCGAAGCGATTCTGTCGTCATTGGCAGACATTGGTAACGAAGAAGTTCAAGTTAACGTAATTTCGTCCGGTATCGGTGGCATTACTGAAAACGATGTGAACCTAGCGATTACCACGGGTGCCATCATCGTTGGCTTCAACGTGCGTGCGGATGCAGATACGCGTCGTATCGCTGAAACCGAAGGCGTGGATATTCGTTACTACAGCATCATTTACCAATTACTGGACGAAATCAAAGCAGCGCTAAGTGGCATGCTTGATCCTGAGCGCATCGAAACTATCGTCGGTATTGCCAACGTGCGCGAAGTGTTTACTTCGCCCAAGTTTGGTCAAGTGGCCGGTTGTATGGTTGTCGAAGGCACCGTATACCGCAGCAAGCCAATCCGTGTATTGCGTGACAACGTGGTGATTTTCCAAGGCGAATTGGAATCTCTCCGTCGCTTTAAAGACGACGTTAACGAAGTCCGTAACGGTGTGGAATGTGGTATCGGTGTGAAGAACTACGACGTAAAAGTCGGCGATCAGATCGAAGTCTACGAAGTGAAAGAGGTAGCACGTAAGTTATAAGACTTGCGTAATACCCCGCGCCCCGGCATCTAAATGATGTTCGGGGCTTTGTTATTTTTAGAGGTTTACGGCAGATGCCAAGAGAATTTACAAGATCAGACCGCGTATCGGATGCTATCCAGCGCATTTTAGGGCAAGTGATTGCTCAGGAAGTTCGTGATCCCCGTATAGGTTTGGTCAATATTAATGCGGTGACAGTGACTCGCGATATGGCGTATGCCAAGGTCTACGTGACCTTTGTTGGCTCAGAAACCGAAGCTGAAAGTCTGGCAGCGGCATCTGTGCTCAATAAAGCCAGCGGCTTTTTGCGTGGTTTTATCGCCAAAGAATTGATCATGCGTTCGGTTCCAAAGCTACAGTTTATTTATGACAAAACTGCGATTCGCGGCCAAGAATTGTCCTATTTGATCGAACGCGCCGTGCGTGAAGATAGTCTGCATGAGCACGACGATGAGCCCACAGAAGGCACTGATTCAAACGCTGCGAATGACGGCGATGTGCCAATTGATCCATCGCAAAGTGATGATTCAACAGGCGAGAAGGCTTAATGGCGCGTAGAAAAGGTCGTCCTGTTGATGGTGTCTTGTTGTTGATGAAACCTGACGGCATGACGTCAAACCATGCCTTGCAACGCGCAAAGCGATTGTTTTTTGTGGAAAAAGCCGGCCATACCGGTGCGCTTGATCCTTTAGCAACTGGCGTATTGCCCTTATGTTTTGGTGAGGCAACCAAGTTTTCGCAGTTCTTGCTGGATGCCGACAAGCGCTACCGCAGCACTTTCTTGTTGGGCGTGCGCATGAACACCAGTGACGCTGATGGCGAAGTTGTAGCAGAAGCATCTGCAGCGGGCGTTACGCTGGAAGCTGTTAAGCAGGCGCTAATTCCACTGACGGGCGATATTTTACAAGTGCCGTCTATGTTCTCGGCGCTCAAACACCAAGGCCAACCGCTCTATAAATTAGCGCGCGACGGTATTGAGATCGAGCGCCAGCCGCGCCCGGTCACGGTGTATGCCATAGAAATTTTAGGTTTTCGCCCTGGCGAACGTGCGGAAGTGGATGTGGATGTAACCTGTAGTAAAGGCACTTACATTCGTTCCATCGCAGAAGATCTAGGCTTTGCTTTAGGCTGTGGGGCGCATGTGAAAACCTTGCATCGCTCAGCTGCTGGTCCCTTTTTAGAAGATCAATGCATAACGCTGGAAGAGCTTGAAAAAGACTTCGAACAAGGTAGTTATGAGGCGCTCGATAAACACCTGTTGAGTGCTGATGCGCCAGTCGCGAGTTTGCCGGCCATCATACTGCCAGAGCCAAGTGCACACTACTTCCGCCTAGGGAATCCGGTGATGGATCCGCAGGTCTATCGCGTTGGCGAACAAGGTGATATGGTGCGCGTCTTTTGCGCAGAAACCGAACACAATGCCCAACAATTTTTGGGCTTGGGCGAGCTGACCGAAGATGGTCGCGTAGCCCCGAAACGAATTATTGCTAACCGCTCGGTGAACGAGCAATAGCGCAGAATTTATCGATACGGCATTGCCAATCGATAAAACGCCTGCGGTGACATCCTCTCCTTTTGAAGAGACGGATAATCCCCGCGACAACCCACCTGTAAATATGCACGGGCGGGCTGTAATTTAATTGCATATTAACTGAGGAAAATATCATGGCACTGAGTGCTTCTGAAAAAGCTGCAATTGTATCTGAGTACCAACAAGCCGCTGGCGACACTGGCTCACCTGAAGTTCAAGTTGCTCTGTTGACTATCAACATCAACAAACTGCAAGGCCACTTCGCTAGCCATAAAGCTGACCACCACTCACGTCGTGGTTTGATTCGTATGGTAAATGCGCGTCGTAAGCTGTTGGATTACCTCAAAGGTAAAGACTCATCACGTTACGTTGCACTGATTCAAAAATTGGGTCTGCGCCGTTAATTTGATCCATGCCCGCCTCGGCGGGCATTCTTGTTTTTGATGAGCTGAAAAATGATGGAGTTGTGCGCCAACGAGAGTAGAAATGGCGTAATGGCAGGATGCGATTTTATTAAAACTTGAACGAAAAAATTTATAGCGCGTAAAAAAAATCTAAGATGTTTTGCACGAAAAATTAGCTGAATGTGAAAGTGGCATTGCTTGTCACCCTTCGTGAGAAAATATCTAAGCAACCAAAGGATAAAAGAGTGAATCCGATTATTAAAAAATTCCAATACGGCAACCAAACCGTAACCCTAGAAACTGGCCGCATTGCACGTCAAGCAACCGGTGCCGTTCTAGTAACCATGGGCGAAGTCTCTGTACTTTGTACCGTTGTTGGTTCAAAAGAAGCAAAAGCTGGGCAAGATTTCTTCCCTCTGTCTGTGCATTACCAAGAAAAAAGCTACGCTGCCGGCCGTATTCCCGGTGGTTATTTGAAGCGTGAAGGCCGTCCTTCTGAAAAAGAAACTTTGACCTCTCGTTTGATCGACCGCCCAATTCGCCCTCTGTTCCCAGAAGGTTTTTTGAACGAAGTACAAGTAGTTTGTACTGTTGTTTCAACCGACAAGCAATACGATCCCGATATCGTCGCAATGATCGGTACGTCTGCTGCTTTGGCAGTTTCTGGTATTCCGTTCAATGGCCCAGTGGGCGCAGCACGCGTTGCTTACACCGCTGCTGAAGGCTATATCCTCAACCCAAGTTTTGCTCAACTCGCTAGTTCTGAGTTGGACATGGTTGTTGCTGGCACCAAAGACGCTGTATTAATGGTTGAATCTGAAGCAAAAGAATTGCCAGAAGACACCATGTTGGGCGCGGTGCTTTACGCTCACCAAGAAATGCAAGCTGTGGTTCAAGCCTGTGCTGAATTGGCTCGCGATGCTGGCAAGCCGCGTTGGGATTGGTCAGCTCCCACTGAAAATCTCACTTTGAAAGAAGCGTTGATGAAGGGTTTTGCTGATTCAATCGGCATGGCTTACCGCATCACCGACAAAGCCAAGCGTTATGACCGTTTGGGCGAGTTGCGTAATGAAGCTGTCGCTGAATTGGCCATTGAATCTTTAGGTTTCAGTGCAGATGACGTGAAAGCAGCCTTTGGTACTTTGGAATATCGTTTAGTGCGTGCCAACATCGTTGCTGGTCAACCACGTATCGATGGCCGTGACAACAAGACTGTACGTCCAATTCAAGTTGAAGTTGGCGTCTTGGGCAAAGCGCACGGTTCTGCTTTGTTCACTCGCGGTGAAACTCAAGCGCTCGTAGTAGCAACCTTGGGCAACGCACGTGATGCGCAAATTATCGACTTCCTTGAAGGTTCAAAGAAAGATGCATTCATGCTGCACTACAACTTCCCTCCGTTCTCGGTAGGTGAGTGTGGTCGTATGGGCGCAACTGGCCGTCGCGAAATCGGTCATGGCCGTTTGGCACGTCGCAGCGTTACAGCGGTATTGCCAGCTGAATCAGATTTCCCATACACCTTACGTGTAGTGAGTGAAATCACCGAGTCTAACGGTTCAAGCTCAATGGCTTCTGTATGCGGCGCGAGCTTGGCATTGATGGACGCAGGCGTTCCGTTGAAAGCACCGGTTGCCGGTATCGCTATGGGCTTGGTTAAAGAGCCTGAAGGCTTTGCGGTTCTTACCGATATCCTCGGCGACGAAGATCACCTTGGCGATATGGACTTCAAAGTAGCCGGTACCACTAGCGGTGTAACTGCACTGCAAATGGATATCAAAATTGAAGGCATCACCGAAGAGATTATGGAAATCGCACTTCAGCAAGCTCTTGCTGCGCGTTTGCACATTCTCGGCGAGATGAACAAAGTATTGGCTGCATCGCGCAATGTTGTTAGCGAAAACGCACCACGCTTTGAAACCATCAAGATTCATCCAGACAAGATCCGCGACATCATCGGTAAAGGCGGCGCAACTATCCGTTCTATCACCGAAGAAACCGGCTCTTCTATCGATATCGATGATGACGGCACCGTTAAAATTTACGCCGACAACAACGAAGCATTGCAAGCGGCAATCTTCCGCGTTCAAGGTATTGTTGCAGAAGCGGAAATCGGCGCAATTTACGAAGGTACTGTTGTACGCATCGTAGATTTCGGCGCATTCGTAAACTTCTTGCCCGGTAAAGACGGCTTGGTACACATTTCACAAATCGCCGATGAGCGCGTAAACAGCGTTGCTGATTACCTGAAAGAAGGTCAAGTTGTGAAAGTGAAATGCCTAGACGTTGATCAGCGCGGCCGCATCAAGCTTTCTATTAAAGAAGCTACTGCGGATGCAGCAGGTGAAGCGCCAGCCGCTGAATCTACTGAAGAGTAATCTGAAGTGTCAGCAAAAAATGCCCCGATTTGTTCGGGGCTTTTTTTTAGTTAAAAAATAGTTTTTCCTTGAGCGTCTGACTTCCTCGGAATAAACCAATCTCATCTCCTAGCTTGCAAATAAGGATAAAAGATATTTGCAAATCTAATATTTGTGTATTAGTGTAGCAATACACATGTTTTTGCATGTGTTAGGCGTATTCATTCCATTTGGCTTCTCAAGGACTTCTGTATGAGCAAGGCAATTCGTATTCTGTCTGTTTTAACCGGCTTGATATTTAGTCATAGTCTATTGGCTGAATCTGCCGTCTATGAAATTACCAAAGGCAAAAATAAAATTTACTTAGTGGGCACTATTCATATGTTGCGCGCGCAGGATTTCCCGCAGCCAGTGGAATTCGATGCTGCTTACCGCGCATCGCAAAAAATATTTTTTGAAACTGATCTGCAGAAAGCCAAGGAGCCTGGGTTTAGTCAGCAGTTTGCGCAAGCCATGATCTTGCCTAATAACGGCACCTTAAAAGATGTATTGAGTGCTGATACCTGGGCAGCGTTACAAGCATTTTCAGCAAAGAGCCAATATCCGCTCAGCCAAACCATGATGTATAACCCGGCTATGACCAGTATTTTAATTTCTATGACGGAAGCTAAAAAATTCGGTGCGGGTGATGGTATAGATGTTTATTACGATAAAGCCGCTCGTGCAGATAACAAAGCTATAGGTGAGTTGGAATCTGCGGATGATGTGATTGCTTACATGAAGTTATTTGCACAAGAAGATCCAAATAAAATCATAATAGCACTTTAGAGGATGCAGAAAATTTACAGAGTCATTTTGAGTCTATGACTGCGAGTTGGAAAGCGGGCGACTTGGATACCTTGGATAAAGAAATGGGACAAAAAATGAAAGAGGAAACTCCCAATGTTTATCAAGCGCTGGTGGTGGATCGCAATAAAAAGTGGCTACCGCAGCTAGAACAAATGTTTAAAACGCAAGAAGTGGAAATGGTTTTGGTAGGTGCTTTGCATTTATCGGGCAGCGATGGCCTGTTGGCGCAATTGAAAAAATCGGGCTACCAAGTAAAACCTTATAAGATTAAGCAGTAACACTCTATTACATAACAAAATAATCTGAAAAGACAGGAAGCAAAGTCGTGGAAAATCTAATGCTTGATATCAAAAGCCTTCAGCGAAAAATTGATAATGTCACCATTATCAAAAGCATAACTGCACAAGTAAAAGCGGGCGATGTGATTGCATTGCTGGGTAAAAATGGGGCGGGCAAAACCACATTGTTGGAAACCTTGCTCGGCTTTAGTTTTCCGTCTTTTGGCGGAGTAAGAGTATTTGGTGAAAATGCTACGGAAATGAAAGGCGATATCAAACAACGTATTGGCTTTGTTCCGCAGCAAGATGAATTGTTGGCAGGTTTTAATGGTCGGGAACATATAAGTCTATTTAAAGCTTTCCGCAAAACCTGGAATAGTGAATTGGTGGATCGCCTAGTGGTTGAATGGCTAATTCCTATGGATATAGCGGCGCGTAAAATGTCGGTCGGTCAGCGCCAAAAATTATCCATTCTTTTGGCAATAGCCCATGAGCCGGAATTATTAATTTTGGATGAGCCTGTAGCCAGTCTTGATCCGGTTGCGCGCCGTCAATTTTTGCAGCAGTTGGTAGATATTGCCGCTGATGAAAATCGCGCAATTATTTTCTCCTCACACATAGTCTCAGATATGGAGCGCGTAGCAAATCAGGTATGGATGCTGCAAAACGGTGAATTGAGTTATCAAGGGGGGTTAGATGAGCTTAAAGAATCTATCGCTCGTTTAACCATTAGTGCGAAAGAAGATTTACCCACTAATTTAGGTTTGCATCACGTTGTCAAGCAGCGTATTCAAGGCAAGCATGCGTGGGTTACCTTAAAGAATTGGGTGCCTGAACAGCAAGAGCAAATCGCACAACAATTGAATGCGGATGTCAACGTTGAATATTTATTCTTAGAAGATATTTTCCTAGAGCTAAATGCATGAAGCCTCAAACCTTAGCCAAAACCGGTGTGCTCCTAAAATATTGTTTGCCAGCCAATATTGGTGGTCGATGGACGGCGCCACTTGCATTAGCCTTATTTATAGGTAGCTATATTTGGCGAAACTATTTGAACGGGCAGCATGATGCAGTTTTTTTTGAAGTGTTGAGCTTAGGTGCACTTTGGTATGTCTATTATGTTGGATTTATCAAAACACTTTGCGGGCTTAGAGTTAATTCAAATAGCTTTTTAATGGATGATGTTCAGGAAATTTCTTACTGGTTGGGCTTAGGCGCAAGCCTGCTAATTCACTGCTGTACGTTTCTGCTTCTTAACCAACTTGGTTCTGCTGGAGCCATTGTGTTTTTGATTGTCTTTCAGCCCGGGTTTGTTCTTTTGTTAGGGCGGCGCTGGAGTAAATGGATTGATGTCGCAAGGTTAAATGTTGCAGGCATCATTCCTTTTTTGCTGATTAATGCTTATGTAATGATCGCCAATATTTCCCCTGTATCAACGAGCTGGTTGATATTTCTAAGTCTTATTTCCATTTTATTTTCTTTGGGTATTTTTTATAGTCATTATAATATTTGGATGAATAAGCCAAGAAATTCAAGTTTTTTAGATGTCGATTATAAGAATGTAAAAAAATATTACTACAGCAATAGAGGTTTTGACTGATGAATCAATTAAAGCCGCTAGCGCCAGTTGGTGTCGCCGCTAATCAATATTGGCAGTTAATCAATGTCATGTTGTTTAGTCTGAAAGTTGTTGGTTATATTGTTGTGCTGTTTCTAGGAATAGCTTTTGTATCCACTGTGCTTAGCTTGGCGTTTCCAGCTTTTTCCGTGCTTGCATCGGTTTCATTTTCTATTTTTAGTGTCGTTGGTTTTATGGGATTGCCTATAGGGGTACTTGTTCTAACTGCCAATAGAAGTATTAACTTGATGGCAAACATAAAGCAAAAGCTGTTTGTCATTACATTGATATTTACACTATTGAGTGTATTGATTAATACATTATTCTCAGCTAACCCAGAGCACGCAATATCTAAAATTAATTTGATATTGATCGGGCTGTTTTTCTGTCCGCTCTATTTTATGTTGACCATTGTGATTGCCAGTAAAGATATTGGCTTATCCATGTTTTCGCCGATACTAATGATTGTTATTGCACAAGCTGCACTTTCCTATCTTTTGGATGTGCATTTCATCTTGTTGTCTATAGGTGGTTTTTTCGGCTGGTTGTTGTTTTATCGTTGGTGGATTAATTTTGTTCCCTCTGGAGGGATTAATAAATCTGTTTTCTTGCAAACTGATAGTTCTAAAGTGCAGGAATTGCCCTGGGAAAAACTCTTATGGTTTAAAACCGGAAAAATAAGTACAGCTATGGGGACATTTTTATTGGGGTACAGTGATCACATATCGTCTTTTCTAAAGCGAATTTTATTGATTTTCTTCTTTGGCCTGTTGTGCGCACTCTATGCAACGGGTGGCTTTAAAATTAATAATCTCGATGGCGATACACTACGAATTGCCGTTTTTGTGGCCAGTGCCTATTCATTTATTTTAATGAGTATGGATTTTTACAGCAAAAAAATGATGCAAAATATCAAGCGCGCATGGCTCGTATTCGCTGGTAATAGAGAAGGTCTTTTCTTATATATGGAATCCTTCTTTTGGCGTGGTCTTGGCTGGCTGGTAGCTTTTAATTTTGCGTTGCTGACATTGTTTTTGCTCTTCACCCACCAACTGCAATACCTGATTTATATGGTGGTTGGTATATTGATCATGAGTTTAATTGTTACCTTGGACTTTTATTGGGATGTTTACTGCTACAGAAAAGATCAACAAGTAGGTCACATCAATTTTCGTAAAACTATAGTCAGTACATTTCTAGTGATACTAAGTTGCTATTATTTGGTGAAAAAATATAGCTCTTTTAATATACCGGAAATAAAGGACGCAGTTGTTTTTCTGATAGCTTTGTTAGTGGTGGGGCTGCTAAAGCCTATCCGTAAGCTTTGCATGAAGCGATTTAACCTAGTGGATATTTGAATGCGGGATTTTGTAATAACAAATATCGCAGCGAAAATTATGGATTTATTGCCAGATGTTTTTCCATCTGAAGGTTTTTAGAGGATTAACTATGTATAGCGTTTCTATAAATAACAGTAATTTAATGGATCGAAGTATTTCTCTTGCTAACATTTTATGTTTTGGTGTTTCTTGGCTAAGGGGAAGCTTTATTGCTTTGTTTGGCTTATGGGTGCTGGCATATACGGCTAAAGCCTTTTCATTGCCTGTGCAAGTACAAGCAACAATGGTGATGTTACCTGTCCTCATTCAGGTATTTATTGCGCTTTTTATAGGGATGCGTGCAGCTTTCTTACTTGGAAATTCACAATTGCATTTAATGGGTTTGCGAAAAGAGCTTTACATAAGTTTATTGTTGCTTGGTTTGCTATTTGGTGGTCTGGCTTTTGATCCTAAAGATCCTGACAATTTGTACAGAGCAAAACTGTTGGTATTTAACTATCTCAGTTTAGGTATGCTATGGATGATGTTGCTGTTTAGCTTTCAGCTGTTGCCGATGTTTGTGTTGGCCTTAGCAGGTGGCTTGAGTATCTATTTAGCTTTTGTTGTAGGCTTCAATCTAGCTATGTCAGGCTTGGCCATTTTTACGTGGGCTTATGTTGGCTATTGGTTGTGGCGCAGCCCCTTACAAAGACAGTTCAAGTTTGAAAGCTTTACTGGGTTTGTAGACTACTGTGTGGAGCGTTTAAAAATTGCGAGCCTAAAGCAAGCATTAACGCGAGTTAAAAATAAAGAGCATGTAATGCTCATGGGAGAGGGTGATGGTTATTTAAATAGAATTATTCTGGCACCCATATTCAGTTTGATTTTTACACTTATCTATGTTGTCTTCATGCAGAGTATGCGAGAGCTTTGTTTGTGGATGATTTTGCTTTTTCTAAATGGCACTAGGGCAAAAATTAAAATAACCCAGTCGCACGCAAAATTATGGTTACTGAACGATGGTGGTAGAATTGAACAATTTAAGACTGCGGAAAACCTCACTTTCAGGCTTAATATGTACCTGTTTTTAGTGGCTTCGTTGATGCTAATTATTTGGATAAGTATGAATCCAAGTCTACTTATTCATGGTGTTGCAGCTTTGTGCTTAAGCTTTTTATTGATTACAGCTACCGATTACTACACAGGTTTAATTATGCCTGCGAATAAAGTGTCATTAATGGTTTTGGTTTTTTTCAAAATGGGGTTTATGGCTGTTATAACATTCATGCAGCTTGATCTTTTATGGTATCTATTAATAGCAATAGTCTTACTGTTCCTTTGTGTGCTGTTTCGTAAGCGCGCCCAAAGTGATTATTTGGGTGCTAATTTATCGGTGAGAATCTCCTAGTGTTTATTTTAAACCCGCAATCGGGTATCCCCATTTATCGCCAGCTAATCGATCAGATTCGGCGCATGATTGCGGGTGGGCAATTAAAAGCAGGCGATGATTTGCCTTCTGTGCGTGAACTTGCACTTGAGCACGCAATTAATCCCATGACTATCTCTAAAGCCTATTCCATGTTGGAGCTTGAAGGTCTGTTGGTTCGGCAGCGCGGTAAGCCTATGCAGGTTGCTGCAGAAAATCCGCTCACGAAAACCAAAGAATCACGCTTGGCGCATTTGCGGCCACAGTTGGAAAACCTGGTTATGGCGGCTAAGCAATTAGAAGTTAGTGATGAGCTTTTACTTAAAGAGCTGAAGCGTTTTTTAACAGAAAACTAATAAGATGTGTGCTGCGAACAATAATAAGCCGTACGGAGAGCTAGCTATGCGTAATTATCTATTTGTGATGTTTTGTATCTTGCTGTCTCTAGGCATAGTGGGTTGCGACTCAAGTAACAACGTTGACGCAGAAAAAAACGTTTCATTGCTAAGCCTATGTCCTGATTTTTCAAAAACTGGCAAGGCACTTGTTGCACAAAATGCACAATGTGGCAGTCTGGATGTAGCAGAAAACCCGCACGATAAGAACTCTAAAAAAATTGCACTTAATGTATTGCGCATTCCCGCGGTAAATCCCGTTCCCGAACAAGATCCGCTCTTCGTTATTGCTGGTGGCCCCGGTCAGTCTGCCGTTGTGGTTGCGGAATCTATGCATTCGCTGTTTAGGGATGTACGAAAAAATCGCGATATTGTGTTTGTGGATCAGCGCGGTACCGGAAAATCTAATCCCTTCCCCTGTGAGTTTGATACTGAATCTACCAAGCCTATGCCTATCGCTGAGGAAGAGGCCCTAGGCCGCGAAGCAGTTAAACAGTGCATAGAAAAAATTAAAAATTATGCAGCCTATTACACGACTAATTATGCTGTTCAGGATTTGGATGCGGTGCGCGCAGCTTTAGGTTATGAAAAAATAAACTTGTGGGGCGGCTCCTATGGTTCGCGAGTGGTATTGGAGTATCTGCGTCGCTATCCCAGCCATACGCGCGCCAGTGTTATCGATGGCGTTGCGCCGGTTGCCATTGCGCTGCCTTGGTCGATGGAGGCGGATGGTTTAGTCGCATTGCAAGCCATTAATAAACAGTGCGCGAATACGCCTGCATGTCTCACACATTTCGGCGATATAGCGAAAAAAGCGCAAGCTATTTCCAATCGGTTATTGGCAAAGCCACAAGATATAAAAATTACTCATCCGCGTACGCAAGAAAAAGTTGTCGTAAATATGACGGCTCAAGATTTTTCTGGAGTGATCCGCTTGGCGCTTTATAGCCGCGATTTATCATCGCTCTTACCTCAGGTTATCAGTGATGCCGATAATGGCGATTATTCGGTATTGGCATCGCTGATTTATTTAGCGAAATCGAAAAGTGAAATGGCGGGTATTAATTACGGTATGCACTACACGGTGGTGTGCAATGAAGATTATCCACTTTATAAAGATAAACCTGCCACAGATGCCAATGTGTTTTTAAATATCCAAATGGTGCAAAAATATTCGGAGGTTTGTGAGCATTGGCCACGTGCACAACTGCCTGCGGATTATTGGACGCCGATTAAAAGTGATTTGCCTGTGTTGGCCTTGTCGGGTGCTGTTGATCCGGTAACTCCGCCTTATTGGGGTGAACAGGTAAAAGTCGGCTTAACCAATCTAACGCATATAGTGGCGCCGGGTGGGCATCACATAGTGACCTCGGAAGGTTGCATTGCACAATTAATTACGACTTTTATAACAACGGGCGACGGTAAAGCCTTGGATGCTAGCTGCGCCAAGAATATTCAACCGCTCGCTATTTATATTCCACCTTCTTTTATGGAAAAGACGGATTCTCCAGAAACGCTTAAGGGAAAGGAATAAATCATGATTCGCATTGAAAATATCAGTAAAGATTTTGGTAACAAAAAAACAGGCGTTGTGCACGCACTCAAAAATATTTCATTTACCTTGCGCGATGGTGAAATAACCGGTTTGTTAGGTGTTAATGGTGCGGGGAAATCCACGCTCTTGCGTTTGATTTATGGTCTGCAAACACCAACGGCAGGCGATATTTTTGTTGATGATATTAATGTGCAAATAAAGCCTGACAGTGCGCGTCAGCGCTTGGGCGTGTTGCCAGATGATACAGGCTTATACAAGCGTCTAACGGCACGCGAAAATATTCATTACTTTGGTGGGTTACAAGGTTTGTCGGCTGAGGTATTGGAGAAAAATTCGCAAGAGTTAATTTCACTCTTGACGATGGAAAATATTGCTGAGCGTCGAGCGGATGGCTTTTCTTTGGGCGAGCGAATGAAAACTGCGTTGGCGCGTGCGATTGTACATCAGCCACAACACATTTTGTTGGATGAACCAACCAATGGTTTGGATGTTATTACCACGCGCGCGGTGCGCCATATGTTATTAACCTTGCGTGATCAAGGCCGCTGTGTGTTGTTCTCCAGCCATCTTATGCATGAGGTGGCTGGTTTATGTGATCGGATATTAATTATTGCTGGCGGTGAAATTGTAGCGGATGGCAGTGTGGCGGAGATTATTGAGAAAGCTAAAACAGCTACATTGGAGGATGCTTTTATTAAGTTGTCACAAGTGTCGGAGCAGATATCTGAGCAAGGAGAGCGACATGTTAATTAAGCGCAATATTGCTATGGCTCTGGTAGTTCTACGCAAGGAGTTAAAAGATGCCTTGCGCGATAAGCGCGCATTGCGCATGGCATTTTTGCCCCCTATTTATTTTGTCGCCATTTTTGTTGGCTTGGTGATTTTTGCCGTGAATATCGCCAATGATAAAAAAATCGCTGGCGTTAGTTCTATTCCTGTCTATGTAGAAGGCGAACAAAATCTACCGGAATTGGTAGCTTGGTTGCGCGAGCAAGGCGCAGATATTAAGCCAATTCAATCGGGCGCATTTCAGCAAGTAAAAGATAAGAAAATTGATTTCGCATTAATTCTTTCAGATGAAGCAAAGCAGAAGCGTGCCAAAGGTGAGTCTGCTCCGGTGTGGTTGGTGTATGACGGAGCCAATCAAAAATTGTCATCCAGTATTGGTTTTGTACGCTCGCAAATTTATGTGTGGGGCTCGCGCGTGGGTGCTGTGAATTTGATGGCGCGCGGCATAGCGCCGGATGTCGGAAACCCCATTCAATTGCGCGAGGAAAATATTGCTGATGAACAAAAGATGAGTGTTTATTTGTTGGCGAGCGTGCCTTTAACACTATTGTTGGCGGCGTTTATTGGCAGTGTGGGTTTTTCTGCGGATATGACAGCAGGTGAACGCGAACGCCGTTCACTGGAATCACTGCTTATTACACCTGCAGCGACTTTTTCTATTTACCTTGGTAAGTGGTTAACATCCATTTTGCTGACTATTGTTATTTTAATTATCCAGTTAGCGCTGCTTGCAATAGCTTTTCGTTTTTTGCCTTTTAATCAACTGGGTTTGCGTGTGGATGTTGATTTCGTAGATTTAATAAAAATATTCTGGGTGCTTTTACCTGTCGTATTTTTTGCGGTTGCACTGCAGTTAAGTTTGTCTATCTTTGCCAAATCGTTTAAAGATGCGCAATCACTAGTGGCTGCTTTAGTCTTTATTCCCATGCTGTTGAATTTATACACCATGTTTAATCCCGGCGTATTTTATGAGTGGTGGCTTTGGGTGCCAGTGCTGGGGCAGGCAGTTGTGATTAAAGAAATTTTACTGGGTGGAACGATTGTCGCCTTTGCATTTTGGAAGTTTTGGTTGGTGGCAATTACCATTACCGTAGCTGCATTTTGGTTGGGTATTAAGCAATTGCGGCGGCCTAAAATAATTTATGGGTCGTAATTTTTTATCTATTCCTCTGAGCTTGCCGAAGGGTCGTAAGCCAAAACCCTTCGACTGCTCTGGCTCAGAGTGAACGGGATTATTTAAACCGGTGGTGCTGTATCTGCAAAGGGTTTGTATTTATCAATGCCCGCTAAAAATCGTTGTAAATTTTCGTGAGCATCTATATTAATACGCTTACGAAATAATCCCCAGAATAAATAACAGGCTAAACGCAGTTCTACATCACTATAAGGTGCTTGTGTGGGCAGTGTTAATGCATTCAATTCCGCAAGGCTAGACTCAATACGCGCTGCTTGGCGGCGCGTATATTCGTAAGCCTGTAAATCCACGCCATCGCGTTCCAAGAAAAATAAATTTACGGTGGTGTCTAGTGCTGTGTTTATCATGGAAAATAAATCGAGTTCGCTTGCGCTAGATAAAAAAGCAGTGCCGGCCTTCTCGCGGATGTGTTTCAAAATAGAACTTGAATCCGTTAAAAAAATATCGCCATCCTCCAAAAAAGGTACTCGCTTGGTGGGTGATTGGGCGGCGCTTCCCGCTTGATCTGTCTCAATAAATTCATACGCTAACCCAGTTTCTAATAAGGCTATGCGACAGTGGCGAACAAAAGGTGATGTGTAACTACCGTAAAGTTTCATAGTTTTCTCTGTGAACAATTAATGAGTTTTATAGGCTTGTCTGGCAAGCAGCTTCCATTTGCCATGTTGTTTTTGCCAAATCAACATAACACCTATATCTACCTCGCCGGGTTTGCCCTGATTATTCGTGGTGCCAATCAGGGTGTGGCGAACTATGGCGATGTCTTTAACAATTTGTATTTTCTGGTTTTTAAGTTCAATGGTGACAAAATCTGATTTTCCACTCACGATTTTCTCAATAAACTCAGCTTGATTTTCAACGTGGCCGCCGGAGTGTCCATAGCTGAGTTCGCTGAAAGAAAGTTCTTTTAGTTTTGCTGCGTTGCCATCGATCATTGCTATGCGCAATTGCTCAACACGTGCTTCAACTTGCTGAACCTTTTTGTCTTTTTCTTGTGCTGCGAAAGCTGGTGTGCTGAAGCCGAGGCTAAAGCAGCAGAGCGTAATTAAAATGTGTTTTTTCATGATAGTTTTCTCTTATGAGGGATTGATTTTTTGAGCGAAAACTATTGCCGAGAAGGTTATATTCAACTTTTATTTTTTGTGCGCTTAAATAGTGCGCCCTACGCTGATTTATAACGGATTATTTAAAAATAGATGCACTGAAATATACCATAAATCGCTAAAAAGGATCATTTTTCTCAGGGACCCGGCGGTAAGAATCATAAAACACATGGATATGTTTTTGCGCTCTTTCAGGTGTTTTTCATATTCCAACTTGGTTTTTGACAAACCCGTATATAAAGGCAAGACTGCACTTCAGGGTTCGAAGCTTGGTACAGGTTGATGGTGTTCTTTTTTTAGCATGCACCGTTTTTTAGTCGTCAATAAGGAGATGTTATGTTGGATTCCATTCGTAATTTCAATGCAGATTTTGATGCAATTTTTGATGAGGCGGTGCCATCTCCCAAAGAGGAGGCGCGGGGATCTCGTTCTGCCGTTCCTGCTGATGTAATTTACTACCTCAATGAGGTGCAACGTTTAGCATTGCGTAGCTTGGAAAATTTTGGTTGGCAGTTGGCTTTTATTCGTCGCCCTTTATTTGTACCTCCTATGATTGTGGTAAAAAATTCCGAGCAGTCAAAGTTTGCAGTGTTAGAAGAGGATGGTAGTGTGAATCTATCGCCTCTGGTTCGGTGGCGCCACTAGAGTGAGGCGTGTTTACTTTTTAGTACGTCAGGGAAAGAGTGGATTTGATTTTCGTTGATGATTGATTGGTCGATCTGTTTGAAATGTAACAGCGTGCGTGATTAGCAGTAATGGACGAATGTTTGGAACAGCTTTTATGGCCCCTGCTCAGGATGAATGGGGCTTTTTTTTGCGCGGAATTTCGCTTGTCTCTCTTTGTTATGCAATAGCTCTAGCGGCTATCTACGGGCATAATGGTATCGAATCCATTGTCCTCGATACATTATGTCGCTCTCTTTTCTAAAAAATTCAGCTACTCCCTTACCCTTTGCATTTGAGTTGGTACGCTCCGCGCGGCGACGTAGTATCAGTATTGAAATCGCAAAAGCACAGGTAGTCGTGCGTGCACCGCAGTTCGTGGCGAAGGCTGACATTGAAAAATTTGTGCGTGAAAAATCACTTTGGGTGCAACAAAAGCTGGTGCAGCAGGAGCGGCAAATCTCCGCGCTTCCGGAATATACTTTTGCTAATGGCACTAGCATCCCTTATCTCGGCGAGCCCTTGGAGTTGGTCGTGCATACTCAGCCCAAAGCGGATGTAGTGCGTTACGGCGAAAAACTCTTGGTGATACTCACATCGCGCAGCCGCTTGTCCTCAGAGCAGCAAGCCAAGCGTTTGGTATGTGCATGGTATCAAACGCAGGCGCTTAAATTGCTGCAGGAGAAAACCGATGCTGCGGTGGCGCGCTTAGGCACTAGCTATCGTGGCATTACCATCAAGGCGACTCGCTCCAAATGGGGTCACTGCACTGCGCAGGGGGCGATCCAATACAACTGGCAGATTCTGCTAGCCCCTGAGCCCATAGTCGATTATCTTGTCGCCCACGAAGTTAGCCACCTTTTGCACCATAACCACAGCCCAGCATTTTGGGCGGTCGTTGCAAGTCTTTGCCCCAATTACAAACATTGTCGTGCGTGGCTTAAAGCGCACTGCATGCAGTTAATGTTTTAACCTCTTTATTCTGCTTCTTTACTTTTGACCCCTGGAGATACCCCATGACTGAACCATTAAGCGATAATGATTCTGAGAACTTCGACCGTTTTGTTGTTGAAGCCATTGAGAATGGTTGTGTATGGAGCTTGGAAGGACCAGATGGATGGGCACTGTGTGGCTCAGAACAATATGAAAATACGGATGTTATGCCCTTTTGGTCACAAGAAGAATTTGCCCAAGTTCACTGTAAAGAAGACTGGAAGGATTACAAACCCGTAGCCATAGAGTTGGTAGAGTTTTTAGAAGATTGGCTCACCGGCATGCATGAGGATGTGGTGCTGGTGGGGATTAATTGGAACCAGGAATTGGATGGTACAGAGATAGAGCCTATCGATTTACTGGAAGAGTTTGATCAAGAGCTTGCGGACTAATGAATTTAACGCCAAGTGTTCTGATTGATGTCGTCGCCAAACAGGTGGTCATGCAGAATATCAACATGGCTTCTTTTTGCGAATATCTCTAAATCCAACAGGGTATCGCACCAAGGCGAAAACACTTGGCCGGTGGTGCGGTAATCGCGGTTGGTAATAATGAAGGCGTTGGTAGTGGCGAGAAAGCGTTTGGAGATATGACTAAACGCCCGGCGTTGCACTTGCAGCACAACCAAGTCGAAATCCATACACAAACGCATCAACTGCGGATGTATAGAATCTTTACGATTGGTGAAGCTAATTTCCCTGCTACCGAGTATATCGTCAGCTTTCAGTTTAGGGTAAGGCATAATAATTTCATCTAGTCTGGCGCTCCGTTGCGTTAACCTGCCTCCGTGCAGTACATCAGGGCGCGGATTACACCACAAGCGATGCCTCAGGGCGAGAGCTTTGAGTCACATTTTTCATCATTAAAACCCCATGAGTTATTCTATGCGTAAAATCCTAAGTCTAGTGAGTCTGTGTTTCTTTATGATGATGGCGGGCTGCGCCGCGCTGAATCCCACGCTAAAAGACCCGGATGTGAAGCTAGTGGGGCTGCGGGTTTTACCGTCGCAGGGCATTTTTCAGCGCACCATTGCGCTCGATTTAAGTATCTACAATCCCAATAAACAAGAACTCAGCGTGCGCAGTATTGATTACGCGATAGATATCGAAACCATTAAACTCCTGAAGGGCACCAATACTCAAGTGCCCGCGCTGAAAGGCTTGGCAGAAACCCCCGTGACCATGGAGTTCTCCGTTGATATTATTCAGGCTGTGCGACTCTTGGAACATTTCAGTCGCAATGGCGTTGGCGATAAGGTGAATTATAATTTTGCCGCTGTAATAGATTTTAGCGCTTGGCTGCCGGCCATGCATATCGATAAGAAAGGTGCTTTGCCCTTGAATTTGCAAAAATAAAGCTCTTAATAAATAACGCGCTGTGCCCAATCAATGTATTGGTTAACGTTTAACGATCAGGATATTCAATGAGTGAGTTAATAAGCCTCCCCGATGCGGATGAACGCATTGCTTTAAAAGATTTTAGTGAAAAAGCCTATCTCGATTACTCCATGTATGTAATTTTGGATCGCGCCCTGCCGCATATTGGCGATGGCTTAAAGCCTGTGCAGCGCCGCATTGTTTATGCGATGAGCGAGTTAGGGTTAAAGTCCACCGCGAAATTTAAAAAATCTGCGCGTACAGTAGGTGATGTAATTGGTAAGTTTCATCCGCACGGTGACTCGGCTTCTTATGAGGCTATGGTGCTTATGGCGCAGCCATTTTCTTATCGCTACACATTGGTAGATGGTCAAGGAAACTGGGGTTCGCCGGATGATCCTAAATCCTTCGCCGCCATGCGTTACACCGAATCGCGCCTCACCAAATACAGTGAGATTTTGTTGGAAGAGTTGGGGCAAGGTACGGTGGATTGGCAGCCCAACTTTGACGGTACTTTAGAGGAACCATCGGTTTTACCTGCGCGCGTTCCCAACGTATTGCTGAATGGCACTACCGGTATTGCGGTAGGTATGGCGACGGATATTCCACCGCACAATTTGCGCGAAGTGGTTAACGCTTTAGTGCATTTAATTGATAACCCGCAAGCCAGCGTAACGGATTTGTGCCAACACATTCTCGGCCCCGATATGCCTACCGAGGCGGAAATTATTTCCACTCGTGAAGACTTGATAAAAATGTACGAAACCGGGCGCGGCAGTGTGCGCATGCGCGCGGTTTGGCAAAAGGATGAAGAGTCGGGCGATATTATTGTCACTGCGCTGCCACATCAGGTGAGCGGTGCAAAAATCATGGAGCAAATTGCCGCGCAAATGCAGGCGAAAAAATTGCCCATGGTGGCGGATTTACGCGATGAATCTGATCACGAAAACCCAACGCGCTTAGTTATTATCCCTCGTTCAAATCGTGTCGATCTTGAACAAGTCATGCAGCATTTATTTGCGACTACTGAATTAGAGCGCACTTATCGTGTCAACATGAACATGATTGGTATCGACGGCAAGCCAGCTGTTAAGTCGCTCACTAAAATTTTGAATGAGTGGCTGAGTTTCCGCACTGTCACCACGCGCCGCCGTTTGCAATATCGCTTGGAAAAGGTAGAAGAGCGCTTGCTGCGCTTAGCAGCATTGATGGTAGTGTTTTTAAATGTGGATGAAGTGATTCGCATTATTCGCGAAGAAGACAACCCCAAACCGGTGTTAATGGAGCGTTTCAATTTAGTTGAAATGCAAGCGGAATATATTCTAGAAACCAAATTGCGCCAGTTGGCGCGTTTGGAAGAAATGAAAATTCTGGAAGAAAAAACCGCGCTGGAAAAAGAGCGCGACGGCCTGCAAAAAATTCTTGAATCTGCCGTGAAATTAAAAAATTTGGTTCGCAAAGAATTGATTCAAGTCGCTGAACAGTTTGGTGATGATCGACGCTCGCCAATTGTTGCGCGCGCAGAAGCGCAAGCGCTAAGTGAAACTGAATTGTTAAGCGTAGACCCTATCACTGTAGTCATTTCCGATAAAGGTTGGATTCGCGCCGCTAAAGGTCACGATATAGATGCCGCCGGTTTGAGTTACAAAGCCGGCGACAGTGTGAAATTTGCCATTCACGGCAAAAGTAATCAGCAAGTTATCCTGCTCGACTCCACTGGCCGCAGCTATTCATTGCCCGCGCACAATTTGCCATCCGCACGCGGCCAAGGTGAGCCGATTACCGGAAAGATTAGCCCGCCGAGTGGTGCAACTTTTGAAGGTGCATTAATGGGTGCTGATGACCAGCGCGTATTGTTAGCATCCGATGCCGGTTATGGCTTTGTCGCTAGGTTAGAAGATTTATCGAGCAAAAATAAAGCCGGTAAAGCCTTATTAACCTTACCCGAAAATGCAAAAGTGTTGCCGCCACAATTTGTAACAGATCCAGAAAATGCGCTGCTTGCTGCGGTAAGTAATGATGGTCGTTTGCTAGTATTCCCCGTTACCGAGTTGCCAGAGTTGGCGCGTGGTAAGGGTAATAAAATTATGAATATTCCTTCTGCCAGAGCACAAACGCATGAAGAGTTTGTGGTGTCGGTGAGTGTGATTAATCCCACGCAAATGCTGACGCTGTATTCGGGTAAGCGCCATATCACTTTAAAAATGTCTGATCTTGAACATTACAAAGGTGAGCGTGGTCGCCGTGGTAATAAGTTGCCGCGCGGCTTCCAAAAAGTTGATGCGGTTGAAGTGACAGATAAGTAATAAGCGGTAAGCTAGACTGATCTTGTTGTGTTGTTCGTGTATTTATTTGTCGTCATCCCCGCTGCGCGAGGATGACGATTCCCTTTTAAATATAAAATCTATAAATATTAATTATTAAAGGAATCACTATGAGTTCAAACGATAAACGTCGCCATATTCGCACTCCTTTGGCTTGCCGCATTAAAATTGTTCACGATAGTTTGGGTGAGCTTATTGTAAAAACGCGCGATATTTCTGATGGCGGTGTGTTTGTCGTTTTAGAGCCAGATCAAGTTCCGCCCATTGGTACTCATGTGACTGGGCAAGTACAAGGCTTAATGGATGATGCGCCCATTTTAGATATGGAAGTGGTGCGTGTAGAACCTTCTGGTGTTGGCTTGCGGTTTGTAAATTTATAGTCAGAGGCTTGTTTTCTGCTAAATATTCAAACTCATGTGTAGCTCCTCCAGCATCCTATTCAATGTTATGCGCAGTGCATGTAGCAAATCTTCCGTCATTTTTTCTTGTTGTAACTCCAATTCCATTTGTAGCGCTAGCGCTTGCAGTTCCACTGCTCCAATGGTACCAGCTAAGGATTTAAACGAGTGGGCTTGGTGGAGTGCTTGGTTAAAATGTTGCTCGGCGACTGCGTTTTCAATGTCATCCACAATTGTGCGGCGTTCATTGACGAAACGTTGTATTAATTTGATGTAAAGTGTTTCGTTGTTCAGCAGGCGCTCCAAGGCGTCGTCTACATCCAAACCAGAGATACGATACAACCGCGCTAGCACTCGAGTGGATTCGCTGGTGGATTTAATTTCTTTAGGGATTGTGGGTGGAACAAGGCTATGCGGTTGAGTAACTGTCGGGGTATGCCAGCGCAGTATGGTGCTATAAAGAGTTTCGGGGTAAATGGGTTTGGAGATGTAATCGTTCATACCTACATTGAGACAGTGCTCGCGATCTCCCGCTAAAGCCCCCGCCGTTATCGCAATAATAGGCAGACGATCAAAACGGTCTTGAATTCGCAGATGGCGAGTTGCTTCCATGCCGTCCATGATTGGCATTTGTACATCCATAAGTACAATATCAAACGGTAGTCGATCTAAAAGTTCCAGTGCATGTTTGCCATTGTTAGCGGTAGTTACTTTGGCGCCGATTAAATAGAGCAATTCTTTCACTACGTCTTGATTGATTTCGTTATCGTCCACCAAGAGTACACGGCAACCAGCCAATTTTTTGTAGGTTGATAAGTCGAGCGAGGTATCTTGTTCCGTACGCATATAGGTGTTTTTAAAAAGAGTGATCAGAGTTTCAGAGAGTTCAGAGCTAATGATGGGTTTGCTGATAAGTGCATCAAATAGTAGTTCGGCATTAGCCGTTAGCGCTTGTTTGTTATGTGTGCACAACAGCACTAGCTTGGAGTGAGGCGCCAGTGATTGGAGGTGAATTTGCTCGGCGGTTTCAATGCCGGAGAAGCCGGGCATTTTCCAGTCGAGCAGGATAATGTCGAAGACTTTGTCTGCGCTATTTTGTGAATGCAACAAGGCCAGCGCAGCTGAACCAGAATCTACGCTGGTTACCTCTATTGTGAGGCTGCGTAAATGCTTTTCTAAAATGGTTCGCGCTGCCTCATTGTCATCTACCAGTAACACCTGTTTAGTTTGCAAGATATTAGTATCAATACTGTCTTTTTTTAGTGTCGCGCTTTTGGCGAGGCTTAACTCTATTGAAAAGGTACTGCCACTACCCAGCTGACTCTCAATTTTAAGCTCGCCATTCATCAGTTCCACCAAGTTTTTAGAGATGGTGAGCCCCAGCCCTGTGCCTTCAAAGCGTCGAGTGGAAGAGGTGTCTAATTGGTGAAACGGTTTAAATAATTGTGCGAAATTTTCGGCGGGTATACCTATGCCGGTATCTTGAACTTCAAAACGTACTTTCACATGGGTATCGCTCTCATCGATTTTGCGCGCGCGCACCAGCACATCACCGGTTTCAGTAAATTTAACAGCATTGCTGGTGAAGTTAATCAAAATTTGCCCAAGCCGAAGGGCATCGCCGTTGAGTTGGTCGGGCAAGGTTGGGTCTATATCCAGTAACAGCTCTAGCTCTTTGCTGTCGGCTTTATCCCACAGTAGGCCCAGTACATGATCGAGCGTTTGCTCAAGCGAGAAGTCCGCATTATCAAGTGTCATTTTACCCGCTTCAATTTTGGAGAAATCCAAAATATCATTAATGATAGTTAACAGATGATGGCTGGATTGATGGATGCGTTCTAAATAGCTGCGCAGTTTAGGGTCGTCTGACACCAGCGAGGCCAATTGTGACAGGCCGATAATGGCGTTCATTGGCGTGCGTATTTCATGGCTCATATTGGCCAGAAACTCTGACTTAGCTTGCGCTGCTTGTTCAGCGTCCAGTTTGGCGGATTCAAATTCTGCGGTGCGCTGTACGACCATTTCTTCTAAATGCTGACTCAATACTTCTAGTTTTTGGGCGTTGCGCATTTGCTCTGAAATATCCAGCATGATGGTGCCAACAGCGTTAATAGTGTTTGAGTCTTGCTCGAAAATAGGAAAGCGGACAACCTTTACCCACTCCATGGTATCTATGCCGTAGACTTCTTTAATGTTGAGGGTTTTTTCGATAGGTTTACCTGTATTAATCACGGTTTCGTGCTCAAGATTAATCTCCTGAACGACTTTGCTTGAGAAGGGCAGAGGGTTAACCTTGCCCTCAAGTATTTGGGTTTTAGGTACCTTAAGGAACTTCTCTAAGCTGTTGTTGGTGATTAAAAATTTGCCATCCGGCGTGCGCACATGGGCGAAGCCAGGGAAATGATCTAAAAACGCGTTTATGCGTGCTTCACGAATGGCTAACGATTTACGGCTGAAGATTAATACCAGCATAAGGGCATTAATGAGAACAATGGCCAGTACAGTCAAGCCGATAATGGCTTTTGAAGCGAACTGGAAGGGGGCGTAGACTTCATCTGCATCTTGCTCTACCACAATACCTATATCCATGCCGGGCAGCCATTTAACGGCTCCCACAACCGTAATGCCGCGATAATCTATATAACCATCCATAAAACCGCTTTCCCCTTTTTGCAGTGCACGATCCAATCCTTGGGTCAGTGGGTTATTTTTTGCATTACTGATAAAGGTGCCGGTACGGGTTTTACTGGGTACGCGTGCCTGTAGGCCTTTTACGTAATTGGGCGCGGCGCTGGTGGTGGTTCTATTCAGTGCAATTGCTTGCCCAAAGCGGGTGGGCGACAAGATATTGCCTTGGCGATCTACCGCATAGGCTTCACCGGTGGCGCCAGAGAAACCGGTGCTGAGCATGGCAAAAAAATTACGCGCAGGGTCTTGGCGCAAACATAATACGCCCAGAAGTTTTGCGTTCTTATTGATATGCGCACAACCGAGTTGAATTAAGGTGCCGGGCTTTCCAGTGCCATCGGGCATTAGCACTTGATAGGTGGTTTCAGTAGGGCGCCCCATAGCGCTTCCCTCACGCAACGCTTTAGTAATGATCTCGCGAGAAATGGGCGATATAACGGGTTTACCTGTGACTGCTGGGCTGCTGGATAAAATAATAAGCATTTCGGGTGTGATAATGGAGTGGCCGTCGTAGCCGCGCCCCAAATAAATTGGTCGTAACCATTGATCCATTTTGATACCGGCAACATCGGCACTGATTTTATTATTGATGAGGTTATCCATCACCGTAATAAATTCTGGATCTTCGGCAATAGCCTGCACGCCCAAAAGGTAATCGCGTTGCCATAATTCCAACAGGCCCGTGGTTGCCTGTAAGCGCGTTAGGATATGGCTGGATATGTTCTCGCGGTCATGCGCGTAAATAGAGCGCACCGACACGCTGGATACAACAAGCAGCAACATACTGATACAGACTGAAAGCAGTAAAGGAGTGTATTTCCCTAGCTTCATAAAAAGGGTTTCATCCATTAATTTTATAGTTGCTTTATTTATAGTGACTTTATTTATAGTTGCTTTATTTGCAGTTGCGTTATGGTAATTCCAAGCCTAACTCTTGTTACCTTATGGCTGACCTCGGCACAGCGCTTTTATCAGTAGCGCATGGTCATTTAGCCAAGGCAGAACATCACCGGCGGGCATCGCAGCTGAAAACAAATAGCCTTGTATTTCATCGCAACCCATATCCCGCAATACACGCAGTTCTTCTAGGGTTTCAACACCTTCAGCCACGGTAGTTAAACCTAAGCGCTGACCCATATCGAGTGCGGATTGCACGATGTTACACAGGTGCTCGCTTTCATTGACGCGACAGACAAAAGAGCGATCCAACTTTAATTCGCTAAACGCAATACGCGATAACTGCTGCATGGACGAAAACCCCGTGCCGTAATCATCGATAGAAAACCCGAAACCATTAAGCTTCAAGCGGCCGATGCTACCCAAGGCGGTTGCCTGATCTCTCATTAAAGCACTTTCGGTGATTTCCAAGAGAATTTTTGTGGGAGCGATATTGGCTTGTCTAACTTTACGAATCACCTCGTTGGCAAAATTGCGGTCTTCTAAAAGGTTAACGGCAATATTGAGGGAGATCACCGGGAATATTGCCAAGCTGTTCCACGCATTCATATCTGCCAATACAGAATCCAGCATATTCAGGGTGAGGCCTTTAAGTAGACCATAATCGCTGGCAAGATCAATAAACTCGCTGGGCGGAATTAATCCTTTAAGCGGGTCACACCAACGCGCCAAGGCTTCAAAGCCAACTACTTTGGCCTGCTTAAGCGATACCTTGGGCTGATAAAAGGGCTTGATGTGGTTAAGACGAAGTGCGCGCTTGATATCGAGCGCCGACGGCGTGATCAGCGGGGGCTGTGGTCTTGCCGGTAGTGTGGGTTTATAACGTTTTAAGCTGAGTAATAAGTGTTGTCCATTGAGGGGTTTTGGCAGTGCGCCAAGCATAGGCATATTACAGGCGCGCACCAGGCTGCCTAGCGTATCCAGCAACATCCCATCGGCGCTGCTCACAATAATAATAGAGATTTGTGAGTTGAGTTTGGCAACCTCTTGAATAAGCTCAATGCCATCCATTCCAGGCATATGCAAATCCACCAGCATAACCGCCGGGGGCGTTTTTTGGCTGCGTAATAATTGCAATGCTGCTAAGCCGGTGGCGGCTTCAGAGATTAATTCTATGCCTAAGTTGCGCAGCAACTCGCAAGAAACCAAGCGTTGTAAATCACTGTCGTCAACCACTAACACACCTGCCTGTAAAATAACGGAGTGTAGGGTTGGTTTTTCTATGCCGCGCGGCTCAACACCTGAGTTCATAATCATCCCCTTGGGCATTAGTAGGTGATTCACAAAATCCAGCTCCTATGTTTGAGCGCTGAGGATTGGGCACTGGGTAGGCTTGCATAGTATTTAAGGCATGAGCTCTGAGCATTTAAGATGAAGCGATTTAGGCGTACGGGCGACGATAAATAGAGGGGCGCACCAATTGAAGTTGCGAGTCTAACCCCAGCAAGGATTCTGAATGACTCGACACTAGCCAACCCCCTGGGCGCAATTGTGCAAAGAGATTATGTAAAACTTGTTTTTTAACGTCGCTATCAAAGTAAATCAACACGTTGCGCACAAAAATAATGTCAAACTGGCCCAGGTTGGCCGCGTTGTCCAAGAGGTTGTGTTGTACAAAACTCACCTGCTTACGCAAGGCAGAATCCACCATAAACATACCTTCATAGGGGCCAGTGCCTCGACGGCAATATTTTTTAAGGTATTCTGGGGGCATGTGCTCCAAGCGCTGCATACGGTACAAGCCTTGCTCGGCGGTTGCTAACATGCGCACCGAGAGGTCGCTGGCCGTAAGCTCCCAGCCCGTTGCACCTAAATTTTCATTGAGCGTCATCGCCAAACTGTAGGGTTCCTCGCCACTAGAGGCGGCAGCACACCAGATACGCAAGGGGCGGTGCTTTATGCTGGGCAACATCAGGCTGGCCAAATGTTTAAAGTGTTCGGCTTCGCGAAAAAAATAGGTTTCGTTGGTGGTGAGTAAATCCACCACGTGAGTGCGTTCAGCAAGCGTGGCGGAAGTCATTAAGTAGTTGGCGTAGCTATCAAACTCTTTAAACCCCAGCGACAGCATATGGCTACGCAGACGAGTAACGATTAACTGTTGCTTGTGCTCGGCAATCAAAATCCCGCTTTGTTGTTGGAAAAATGCTTGAATTTTGGCGAAAGCGGCACTGCTTATTAGGCTCATCTCAGTGGATATATCGAAAATATGTGCGTTCACTGTGCTAATACCACGGCTTAAGGGCTTCACTGCTTGCACCTGTGTGTGCATATTTCATTACCTTTGAGATCGAATTCGGTGTTTAAGAGGGGGAGCATGAAGGCCTACTTAGGCTTCCTTTTAATGGAGCCCATTGTGAGCGAGAGGCAAGATTGACGAGAGAGTAGAACTACTCAATAGCGGCAAGGGTAATTACGTAAATACCCCAAAGTTTGATGTGCGTTACCTGTGTGAAACAGGCTATATAACTTGGGGTTGAGAGAGTTTGATTGGGTAAAAGATGGCCACCAATAAATACACGGGGTTGGGGCTTGAGAGGAGAGGCGAGAGAGATGCGATCGCTTACATAAACAACTTAACCAGCTCCACGGCGGAGGTGGTGTGTAGCTTATCCATAATTCGTGCGCGGTGATTCTCAACGGTGCGCACGCTAATATCCAAAGTGGTAGCAATTTCACGGCTGGAATGACCTTGCACTACGAGGTCCACAATCTCGCGTTCTTTGGGGGTGAGCAAATCCATCCGCGCTTGTTTGCTCGATTGTTTTAGGCGCTCGCGGTGTAGTGTGCGGCTTTGGGCGAGTGCGGCTTGTACTTTTTCAATCAGCACATGGCCATTCACAGGCTTTTCTACAAAATCGAAAGCGCCTGCTTTCATAGCTTCCACCGCAGCGCTAATTTCAGAATGGCTGGTGATAAAAATAATGGGTGGTGGTGAACCCGTAGTGAGCAGTAGGCGCTGTATTTGTAAGCCGCCAATTTCCGGCATACGTACATCGGTAATCACACATTCGCAGGGGGATGGGCTATAAGCGGCCAGAAACTCTTTGGCTGAAGTAAACGTGTGCACACACGCACCAATGGATTCCACCAGTTCTTTTAATGTCCAGAGGATAATATCGTCGTCATCGACGATATAAACTACGCATGCTGCTGTTTTAGTAACACTCATGAGGGCGGCCATAACTCAGTCTTGTCCTTGGGGATCATTTTGTCTTGCGAAGAAAGTCTTCTTAGCTTAGCAAAGCTTTACCAAAAATCGACTTTTATGCGCCTGACTTGCAGGCCTATCGCAAGGTTACAGCTCCAGCTGCTTTTTAAGCGCTTCCATACGCTTTAAATTTTCTTCTTTGCTCAGCGGAGTTTCAATAGTTTGCGGCAGCGCAAGCACGCTCGGTGCTGGCAACTCTTCGCCATTCATCACCCGCTCACACAATTTCAAATAGTGCCGTTCAAAAATGGGGAAGGCAGTTTTCTCTGCATTGCTGGAGAGAAAAAACCAATCGCTCGCGCAACCTGCGTGATAAATCGCTGAGTGGCTCCAGGCATAAGCCGCTTTCGGGCTAGGCGCGCGGCAGGCTTCTACATAGGCGCGGTGCGCATCAATCAAACCAAATTTTTCCGGGTCGCCTTGGCAGGCGCGCATCATGCGATTGAGCGTTGGCAAATATTCCGATTCTTCAATCACTTTGCGCGCGCCGCGCAAAATCGTTTCCGGCGCGAACTGACTCAAGCTTTCCAGCCACAATTTTTTAATTTGGCTGAGCACTTGGGTATCGCTATAGGCTTTGTAATATTGGTTGTGATAATTAATGCGGAAGAGCGCAAAAATTTCATTCAGCGCATCAATATGCGCATCGCTAATCACGCGCTCGCGGCGAAAGCTCTGTTCAGCTCCTTCACTGCGCCCAGCTGCGGTCGGTGAGGTCTTGGACAAGGCTTCGATCTCTTGTGCTACTTGCTGAATGATGGGTTTGCTGTCCTGCATGGCTATTACCTTGCTGTGGGGTCAAAGCGTGTTGCTTCGCCCAGTGATATTTTACATGTTGCAAAAATTTGGTATTCCACGATGCATAAAGCTGATTGCTCTCGCGCCAAAATAAAACAAATTCGGCCACTTGGTTTTTGGCAAAATCCGCTTTAATTTCGGCCAAGCGCAGCACATCAAATACTTCAGTGCTGGGCTGCCAGCTTTCAGGAATACGTTTGGGTTCAGTATCATTTTCAAGTGCGGATGAATAGCGTACCCACTGGCGTTTTACGTGCTGAATAAATTTGCTATTCCATGTGCGGCCAACTTCGCCACGCTCTTGCCAATAGAGCACAAATTCGGGAATGGCATCTTCTACAAAGGCATAGCTGATGTTGGCGTGCTTCACCAATACTTCAAGCGCATCGTTACTTGGGCGCCAGCTCATATGCATCGCAATATCTTTATCGCGATTCAAAAACTCTTCGTTATTTTCACGCGCTTGCCGCGCCATTTGCGTTTGATGATTGCGCCACTTGTGCAACACATCTTTCAAAAATTTTGCGCCCCATGAATGGCTCGTTTCACCGCGCTCGCGCCAGTAAGTAATAAATTCTGGCACCTGTAAGCGAATAAAGTCTTCTGGGATATTGTGCTGGGCGACCTGACGCAACAGTTCTTGGTCTGGCTGCCAATTAGGCGCAATTAAATTGGCGCCCCCATTTTTACTGCTAGCGGTCATATTAATAATGGGTAATGAACGTTGCTGCTCAACCGGTTTACGCGCTGTTTGCTCATCATTAAAGGCAATAGTCAGCCTACGGCTTTCCATAAAGGGAGCCGATGCCAGCAAAATAATCCCCTGATCACGCAGGTTCTTGCTGATGCGTTGAATATCCTGTGGCGACCAAAACGGCATGGCGCGGGTGATTAAAGCTTCATCCACATCCAGCCATTCCTGACCCTCGCGCGCAATCAGTGGGCGATACGCCGCCATATCACCCAAGAGCGAGAGCATGCAGGCCTCTTCAAGGCCAATTGTCGCTGCAAGTGAAGGCGAAACCAGCAAAGGGCGTTCAGGGATTAGGGATGAACTCATGGCGTATTTTGCATCAAAATCTAAAGGTGGAATTGTAGGGGGATTGGGGGGGGGATGCCAGTCTAATAGCAGAATCCGTATTTGCTTGGTTGTTACAACCTGATACAAATCGAATCTGAGTGTTACACCCTTAAAGGAACTTAATCCCTAGTATGCCGAGATCGAATTACTTCAGCATAACCTTATTAAGGAAAACATCGTGACATTCAAAAAATTACCACTGCTAAACGCTATTGCCTTGATCTGTGCGTCGCAGGTGAGTTTTGCGGACTCGCCTAATCAACCTGCGGTTAATGGAGATATAGATGAAATTATTATTCTTAAACGCCGTGAAAGTGACTATTCAGTCATTACCGAACAAGCGCAAAAATTTTTAGACGTTCCCGGCGCGTTGGGAGATCCGCTAATGGCAGTATTTAGTTTGCCGGGAGTATTGGCGCAAGGAGAGGGCGGTGCGCCCGCAGTACGGGGATCATCCCCAAGCGATAATCTTTACATGGTGGATGGCGCGCCTGCAGGCTATGTATTTCACGCGTTTTCGACCTCGGTTTTTAATGAAAATATCATTCAAGATTTCGAGCTCTATTCAGCGGGTTTTGGCCCCAGTTACAGTAATGCCATTGGTGGTGTTTTTGATATCACCTTGCGCGACCCTAAGCATCAAGCATTTACCACAAAGCTCGATTTAAGCGTATTGCGCGTGGGAGCGTTTTTTGAAGGCGAAGTTACCGAAAATTCTGCGTTTTATTTATCCGCACGCGGTAGCGTGCTGCAATATTTTTTGGATGATAAATCAAAAAAGGATATTGAAAAAGAAGACGGCATTCGAGTGCAAACGGCACCACAAGATTCAGATTTTCAATTTAAGTATGTGTACGACATTAATAGCGACAATAAAATTACGTTGAGCGCGAATGGCGCTACAGATCTTGCCGAGGCAGACTTTACCAATCTCTCAAAAGACGTATTGGAAGATCCTGATATGGCGGGTGATGCAAAATTAGAAAACAAGTATCAAAACGCAGCCCTTAACTGGCGCTCTGAGGGCGAGCGCGGCTCCGTATTGAACCTTCAGCTAGGGCATTTTGTTAAAAACAATAATACTTTCTGGGGCGATCATAAGTATCTTTTTAATATTGAAACTCGCGATAGCTATCTGAGAGGGAATTATGACTTTCTTCTTGGCGCGCAACACAATATATCGGTAGGTGCTGAAGCGCATCGTACCGAGTATGACTATACAGCACGTTTTATTAATTATGTTTGCACTGAAACTGATCCAGATTGTGTCTACCGACGCGGTGATTTAATTGATAGTTCCAATACGATTAAGGTCAATGAGGTTATGGCGTACCTTAATGATCATTGGCTGATAACGGATTCATTCTCGGTGGATGTTGGTGCGCAGTCTCACTATAACGACTTCACGGAAGAAAACGTTTTGAATCCTCGCTTGGCTAGCGCATGGAATTTTGCCGAGGGTTGGACGCTAACATCATCACTCGGCACTTATAATCGCTTTCCAGAAATTGATAAATTATTCCCCGAAGTGGGTAATCCAACATTAAAATCACCTCGCTCAAATCATTTAACGTTTGGCTTAAAACAAAATTTAAGCAACGGCTGGAGTTGGACCACAACCGCCTATTATAAAACCATGGACGACCTTCCTTTGGCGATGAAAGATGGTCAAATACCAAACTACACCAATAACGTAAAAGGCAATGCTTACGGTCTAGATATATTTATCAATAAAGAGTTGACGGATCGTTGGTACGGTTGGCTAGCCTTAAGCGCATCTAAGAGCCAGCGAACTGATAAGTTAACGGGGAAAGAAACAAATTATTATTTAGATACACCGCTAGTGTTAAACTTGGTCATGAATTATAAGTTTACTGATAAATGGACATTTGGTGGGCGCTTTAGTGCGCAGACGGGGCGTGCATATACGCCTATTATAGGCGCGCAAAAGAATCCCTATTTTGACAATCATATATTGCCTGTTTATGGCGATGCTTTCTCAGAAAACTTACCTGCCTACTCGCGTTTAGATTTGCGTTTTAAACGTGAAACAACTTTTTGGGGTTATGAGGGCGCTTGGACATTAGACATACTCAACGCGCTAAATCGCCACAATGTGACTGATCGTCACTTGGATTACAAAAAAACACAATCACTGAAAGATTACAGATTAGAAGACGAAGCTGGTTTAGGTATTATTCCCGCTGCGGGAATGTCAGTAACGTTTTAAACAATCTATATAGTTAAGCAGTAACGCAACTAATGTATTAATGCAACGCATGTATGCACGTGACTCAATTATGAAATTTCCAAAATCTATTTCCCTTTTTTCGGTTGCTTTATTGATACCGTCTGTATGGGCCGGTGATTTATCGACCGATGTTCGGAAGGGCGCTGACAATCCCCATGCTGGCGATGGTAATTATGTTGAGTTGGGTATGACGTTGAATGCGGAAAATAGCCCTTTTTATGGTATTCCTGAGGGCGCAACTAAAGGTGAAACCAAATACAATGTTTCATTAGATTTAAATGTGCATTGGCAATACAAAGGATGGTTTATGGAGGGCTTTTCGCAAAGTCTGGAAAGTTTTACCCTAGGCTATAACTTTGCAGATGGTGATCACTGGTCACTGGATGCAGTTGCGCTTGAGCAGCATCCTGAACTGAGCGCAAAGGTAAGTAGCGATTTAAAAGGAATTAAAACCCGCAAGGGTGATTACATGTTTGGTGTGCGTGCTACAGGTTACATAGACAACTATATTTTACAGCTACATGCATTAACGGATATTAGTGATGTTCACAATGGGCAGGTCTTGTCCATAAAAATGGCGCAGCACTGGCAATATAAGAATTGGAATTTTCATGCAATTGCCGGTGTAAGCTATCGTAGTGAGCGCGTTGCAAATTACTATTATTCCGTGCAGCCAGAAGATGCCAATGAAAAATTCCCTGAATTTGAGGCGAATGCAGGTTTTACCCAAACGGCAGAGTTTGGAGCAACCTACCCGATTAGTCAGAAGTGGGTACTTAGAAGCCTGATTCGTTTTGTTGAGTTAGATCATCAGTGGGTAGGGAGTCCGCTGATTGTTTCTGGTCACGGTAGTCTCACAATGATGTCTCTCAGCTATGTGTTCTGATTAAGATGATTAAGGTTGAGGCTTTAAATAAAGTATCGCTCAGGTTGCTTTCCATAGGTTTGGTTTTGTTACCCGCAATGACCTATGCGGATCAAAATCTACTGAGTGTCAAACCATCTCGTTGTATTGCTTTGCACGAGGGGCAAGTTTGTTATCAAACACTAAGCATTAGTTGGCAGGCAGACAGGGTGGATAGTTATTGCTTGTATCAACAAGATATTAAAACACCGCTTATGTGCTGGGAGAGCCTAGCTGTTAAAAAATGGAATTATGAATTTGAAAGTAAAACCACGCAAAAATTTATATTGGTTCGTAAGCAAGACGCGAAACTAATTGCAGAAGCCTCAATTGAGGTGGCCTGGGTTTATGATGCAAGTAGTCGCCGAGAAAGCCATTGGCGTATATTTTGATGTTTCTATGTTTGGTTATTTTATTCGTGAGGTGTTGTAAGTGAGTACAGCAGTGCAACCCCATATTCTATTAGTGGAAGACGATACCTCGCTTGCCGAATGGATACTGGATTATTTAACGGCGCACGGCTATCGCGTTAGCCATATTCATCGCGGCGACCAAGCGCTCGATGCCATCCAAAAAATGCAGCCCGAGTTATTGATTTTAGATGTCATGCTGCCGTACAAAAACGGCTTTGATATTTGTAAAGAGTCGCGCTTATTTTACCGCAACCCCATTTTGATGCTAACTGCCTGCGCCGAAGAGGCTGATGAGATTTTAGGGCTTGAATTGGGTGCAAATGATTATGTGAGTAAGCCGGTAAAGCCCCGTGTACTATTGGCGCGAGTTAAAGCTTTATTGCGCCGCGACACAGTCGAAATGCCTCTTGCAACTACATTGTTGTTTGGTCAGCTTAAAATCGTGGAAAGTACTAAAACTGTATTTTTGAATAGCGAATCAATCAGTATTACCTCTAATGAATTTGAGGTGCTTTGGTTATTGGCGTCGCAAGCGGGTAAAGTCATTAGCCGCGAAGAATTGGTGACGCAGTTGCGCGGTATTGAATACGATGGCTTGGATAGATCAATTGATATTCGCATTTCGCGCTTACGCAAAAAACTGCACGACAACACTGCACAACCTTTTCGTATTAAAACCATTTGGGCAAAAGGTTATTTGTTTGCTGCAGATGCCTGGGAGTAGCGGTGAAAAAATTAACGCTTTCGCTATTGCTAGTCGTAGTTGCCGCCGTTATAGGCTTGGGTTGGGGCATAGATCAATGGTACAAAACGCAAACTATTCCCGAGGAAAACCAATCGATTGCGGCCTATAAGCAACTTGGTCGTGAAATGTTGCATCTAGTAACTGTAGCGGGTATTGACGAAGCACAGCTTACCCTATGGGCGCAGCAATCCAATGGCAAGGTGCAAGTTACCCCAGCTGCTGAATTTCCGGTGCCGCCTAATTTAAAACAATCCTTTGAAACCGGCACTCCGCTTTTATTAGGCTCTGGCTCTGGCGTTTCATTGCATTACTATGTTGCGCCGCAACAAAGTGTTATCTCATTTACTTTGCCTTCTAATGCTCCGAGCGAAAAATCTCTGCATTTAAGTTGGATGCTTACTTTATTATTTTATTTTGGGGTTATTTTAATTGTTTTAATTTGGTTATACCCACTATTGAAGCGTTTACATTTGTTGCGAAAAGTGGCTCGCTCATTTGGGAGTGGCGAGTTAGCTGTACGTATTCCTATTAGTGGCGTCTCTTATATTGCTGATATTGAGCAAGAGTTTAATCGCATGGCGCAACGTATTGAAAGTTTGGTGTACGACAACAAACTATTATCGCGCGGCTTATCGCACGATTTGCGTACACCGATTGCACGCTTGCGCTTTGGGTTGGATGTATTGGAGGAGGCGGAGCTGTCAACTGCACAGCAAAAAACACTCGCACATTTAAATCGCGATTTAATGGCGATGGAAGTTTTAGTAGAAACGTTGTTGAGTTATTCGCGCCTGGATCAGGTGCAAATCGCATTCAAGCCCGCGTTGGTAAATTTGCAGCAATGGGTTGCGGATATTGCACACGAGTTTTATCCCGAGCTGGTTCGATTTGATTGCCCTCCCAGTGAATACGCGGCCACTATTAAGGCAGATACTGAATACCTTAATATGTTAATTCACAATCTGCTGCAGAATGCAGAGCGTCACGGTAAGGGAATAGTTCAGACGAGTGTTATTGCAACAGGAAAGCATGTTGCATTAATCGTTGAAGATAATGGCTTGGGAATTCCGGAGGCTGAGCGCGAGCATGTATTAAAGCCTTTTTACCGTATTGCAAGCGCACAAAATACTCAAGGGCATGGCATGGGCTTGGCGATTGTGGATCGCATTGCGCAATGGCATAAAGCGGAAGTGAAACTGGAGGCGAGTGAGCAGCTCGGAGGATTAAAAATTAGTGTGGTATTTATCCGCGGAAATTTGTCTTTAGCGTGAAAGCTACTGTAAGAAATAAACACGTACGCAATGTAAAGTTGAGTACGTGTATTAAGACTAAACCTCAACCGGCGTAGTCGGGTGATTGCCCCACTCAGCCCATGAACCGTGATAAGCGCGAATGTTAAAACCGAGCGCCTTGCCTACTAAATAGGTAAAGCCAGAACGGTGATGGCTTTGGCAGTGGGTGATTATGCGTTTATCCGCAGTTAGACCTAAAGATGCCAAATATTCTTTGGCATCTTTGCGAATACGTAGGCCATCGTTGCGATCCATAAGCGATGTCCACTCCGCATTAATTGCGCCGGGAATATGGCCATTCTTGGCGGCAGTTGCGCGCGTGCCGTTGTACTCACCAGCACTGCGTGCATCCCACACCACAAAATCGGCTTTGTCTAATTCACCAATAATATCGGGAATTTCAATCACAACATTGGGGTCGAGTTTTATATCAACGGCACTAGGCGTCAGCGTAGGCACTTCTTGTGTAAGCGATTGACCAGAACCAATCCACGCGTGCAAGCCGCCGTTCAAATAAGAATAATTTTTATGGCCGATGGCATCGAGCGTCCAAATCATTCTGCCCGCCCAACCGCCACCTTCATCGTCATACACAACGACGTGAGTGTCGGGCGTTAAGCCCAAAAATGAAAACACGCGATTAAGTTGTTCAACAGGTGCAATTTTGCCGGGCACAGGTGCTTGGCCAATTAGAATTTTTTGTGGCGGTACGTGAATTGCGCCATCAATATGGCCTTGCAAATACGTTTGCTCTGCACACATATCAATAATTAATAATTTGCTGCTCATAGGCTGCCCTAAGAGTGCAGCGAGTTGCGTGGGTTCTATAACAAAAGGAAGAGCCATTTTTTTACTCCTTTGAAATTTTAATTTGGTGGTTTCCCCTCTTTCGTAAAAGAGTGGGATTAAAAGCACCCCCTCCTAGCCTCCCCCTTCAAAAAGGGGAGGGACTTTACTCCCTGCTTGCGGAGACCGTGCAGTTTGCGACAGGAATTGTGCGATGCGCAATCTGCTCCTCCCCGCTTTTCAAGGGGGAAGTTGGGAGGGGGGGGGTTAGCTTTCGTTAATCGTTCGCAAAATATATCTATAAGAATCCATTCGCGTTGCGCTAATTTTTCCGCTTTCTAGCGCAGCTAAAATCGCGCAGCCGGGTTCGTGGCGGTGCGAGCAATCGCGGAATTTACAGTGGCCAAGGAACGGGCGGAATTCAATAAAACCTTCGAGCACATCGTCTTCTTCCATATGCCACAAACCGAATTCGCGGATGCCCGGTGAGTCGATTAGCTGGCCGCCGCCCGGAAAATGCAAAAGCGTGGCGCTGGTGGTGGTATGAGTGCCTAGTTGACGATCAGACAAGCCGCCGATACGTAAGTTGCTTTCCGGCAAGAGTGCATTAATCAGCGATGATTTACCCACACCCGATTGCCCTACAAATACGCTGGTGTAATGCGTTAAATATTCACGGAATTCTTCCAGGCCGGAACCATTCTTGGTGGACACCATCAGCACTTCATAACCTAAATCGCGATAGGTTTTTTCTAAGTAATTTACTTTGTCGCGCGTGGCGTCGTCGATACGGTCAGTTTTATTAATTAATAAGACTGGCTCAATATCAATTGCATTGGCGGCGACTAAATAGCGATCAATTAGATTCGCATGGGGTTCGGGGTAGGGCGCGACTACGATGATAATACGGTCGATATTAGCGGCTACCGTTTTCATATCGCCGTGGGGATCTGGGCGCTGCAATGCAGAGTTGCGCGGTAATACTGCGACCACAACACCAAGCGGGTTGCCCGCACGCCAAACAACTTTATCGCCGGTCACAAGTGAGCCGAGATTACTGCGAAAATGGCAGCGTTGTTGTAGGCCGGCAGATTCGCCCTCGGTGGCTTCTACCACTACTTGCATGCCGTAATGGGTAATGATTAAGCCGTGCTGTTCTGGGCCTAAATCGCTCTCATTGAGCGTTTCATCCGCTTGTTTATCGCGTTTGGTGGCGCGCACGGTGCGCTCGCCTTGAATCTTTTCAATGCGCCATTGCTGGCGACGGGTGAGTTTGCGTTTGGTCATGCGGTTTGAGTGTGCTCGATTGGCGATAAAGCCGAAATTGGTTTAGTCTGAGAGGCAATTGTGCCCTATTTGCTAAGGAAATACCCTATGTCTGCTCAAGCGTCTCATGAAAACAACCTAATTTGGATCGACCTCGAAATGACCGGTCTCAATCCAGATACTGATGTCATTATCGAAATTGCCACCATGGTTACCGATGCCGACCTCAATGTACTCGCCGAAGGCCCTGTATTCGCCATTCACCAGCCTGATAGCATTATGCTGACTATGGATGACTGGAACACCAATCAACACGGCAAGTCTGGCCTCACGCAACGCGTGCGCGAAAGCCAAGTGAGCATCGCGCAAGCAGAAGCTGAGACGATTAAGTTTTTGGAGCAATGGGTGCCAGCGGGTAAATCACCCATTTGTGGAAATTCTATTTGCCAAGATCGCCGCTTTCTTGTGCGTGGCATGCCGTTGTTAGAAGATTATTTTCACTACCGCAATTTAGATGTAAGCACCGTAAAAGAATTAGCCCGCCGCTGGCGCCCTGATGTTATCGCCGGAGTGAAAAAATCTGGGGCACATTTAGCGTTGGATGATATTAAAGATTCAATTGCCGAGTTGCAGCATTATCGCGCTACGTTTTTTAAAATGAGTTGATCGGTAATAGCAAAAAACGAAGGCGCCTATTGGCGTCTTTATTTTTATTCAATAAATAATATCCAATAAAATAATAAGAGGTGGGTTATGAGATGGCGAGGACAAGGTTTGTTGACTGGAGTGGTGTTAATCGCAGCCGCTACTTTGGGGTACCAATGGACATCCATGGCGACATTGGTAGAGAGAGCCAATCACGAAGAAATTGAATATTCCACGTACACTCGGTTGGTTTCGCAATTTGTGGAGGAAAATAAACGCTGGCCGGAACCTCACGACATTACCCTGCCAAAACCTCCGCATAAGGGCGTTATCAAAAAAGCGACATTAAAAACGAATGGTGAAATCTTATTTACGTTATCCGGTTGGACAATCCAATCAGGCCGGGTCACCGTTTTGCTTTCGCCCACGTTGAAAACGCACAGTCATTTATTACCAGGTAGCCGCAACCGTTTGGAATATAACTGCACAATCGTAAATCCTGCATCAATGGAGCGTACCTTGTGCGATAGAACGGGTACCGCTACCGTTGCTGAAGTGAATAGTAAAAATGCTAATGCGTTTGCCGAGTGGGAACGAAATGATGCTGACGCAAAAAATGAAATAACCACGCGCGAATCCAGTTTGAATCTAGCCAGTGCCACTGAGACTCAATGTGATGTGCATTTACGTCAGCTAGAGGAGCAAGTAACGCCGTGTTTATCGCAAGTGGATGACGTTGCAGCGCAGCATATTAAAGAGCATTTACGAGGGCTAATGAATCGCCCACGTTTGCGGCCTGAAGTTATTGTTGATAACCCTGATTTGTTAGCAGAATTTAATAGCTCCTGCGATAACGATTGGAATAATGCGGTCGCGATGGTGAAAATGCAGAACTCAAAATTTGAAGCGTGTTTTTATTAAGCATTACACGGCGAAACTAAACAAAGCGTATCTCTAAAAAAGGGCATCTCTAAAAAAGGTATTTAAGGATGCCCTGTTTGTTTTACGTGGCACAGGAATTGTTCAGTAAACGATAAGAATAAAAACTCAATGCAGCGGTAATTGCAGCAAGAATAATAGGCATCAACCATAAAACGCCCATCGCCTCGCGCCCAGCTGAAAGAACAAGCACGTACAAAATATAAATTAAACCGCCGAAGAAAGAGATAGAAAATAAGGTGCTGGCAATGCGATAGCGGAAAAGTAAGGCTAAAGAGGCGAGTAATCCGCCCCAGACACAAAGCGTCCAGCCGATAATTGCCCAGATGGGAATATTTGAGAAATAGATGATTTGTGACTCAGTCATGCCGGATGAACGATAGTATTCCTCACCTAAACTCAGACTCATCACATGATCGAACGCGGCGGCCAAGCTGTACAGTAAAAATATCCCACCTAATACCCATGCATGCCATGGGAATCTCAAATTTCGTAATGTGCCTTTTTCAAAAATGTTCATCATTCCAATTGCCTCGTTGTGGTTTTTCTTACGCTCGCTTCGTTAGGCGTAAAAAATGAGACTTTGGATTAAAAATATTTTTGAAGTTAATCATCATTTATAAATAAAACCACACTAACGTCTAAAATCCAGGAAGGCTAAACGTAACTATGCTACCGCCTGCTTTACCTTTTGGATTTTTACCGCCGCCAGCGCCGATGGTAATAAATTGTTTGCCGTTAACAGAATAAGTAGCTGGCGTTGCATTGCCTGCAGCTGGCAAGGTGGCTTGCCACAATAATTTACCGTTAGTTTTATCGAACGCGCGGAACTGATTGTCGTATACGGTGGCTGCAATAAATAACAACCCGCCTTTGGTAACCACTGCGCCGCCATAATTTTCGCTGCCGGTATTTTTAAATCCCTGCGCGGCCAATTCGGGGTATTCGCCCAAAGGTTGAGTCCATACATATTTACCTGAATTCAGGTTGATCGCGCTCAGCGTACCCCAAGGCGGTGTGATGGCGGGATAGCCTTCTTCGTCCAGAAATCGGGTGTAACCTGCAAATACATAAGGGTCGCCATCTGTTGAGGGGTAAGCGGGCGTTCCTTTTTTCACAGCTTGCGATGCATCGCCTTTGAGGTAACCCATCACTGCATCAATATCTTCTGGCGATAACACTTTCCCGAAGCCGGGCATTCTGCCCGCGCCCTGCGTAATTTGACGAGCCAATTGTTCTTTCGTGAGGCGATCACTCACACCAATTAATGGCGGAAATTCTGGCGGGCTGCCTTTGCGTTCTGTGCCGTGGCAAACCGAACAATTATTCATATACAAAGCCTCGCCACTTTTACCGGCAAGCATCGGTAGGCGCTCTTTTACTTTCAGAATCCAAGCCATTTCATTCGCATTTACATACAGCATTCCCGTGTCGGGATCATAAGCCGCGCCACCCCATTCAGCGCCGCCATCCATACCTGGAAATAAAATGGTTCCCTGAATCGACGGTGGATCAAACGGCCCTCGCGAGCGCAAATTCGCAAATACTTTTTTAGCGTATTCATTGGCTTTGGGTGTACGCGTGGTGAGCAAATTTTCGGTTAAATATTGGCGAGCAAAAGGTTGGGGATACGATGGCAATGTTTGCGAATCAGCAGCGAGTTCGCCGGGAATATCAGACGCAAAAACGTTCGCTGGTGTTAACGGAAACAAAGGCTCACCCGTGGTGCGATCAAGAATATAAATCACACCGGCTTTAGTCGTTTGCGCCACCGCAGGGATTATCTTTCCATTGCGCTTTAGCGTAACAAGCGTTGGCGGTGTTGGTGGGTCTCTATCCCACAAATCGTGTTTCACCAATTGGAAATGCCACACGCGCTTGCCTGTGTTTGCGTCTAACGCAACCAGCGATGTTCCAAAAAGATTATCGCCTGCGCGATCACCGCCATAAAAATCTTTGTCGCCCATGCCGGCAGAGGCCAGCGGAACAAACACAATGCCGCGTTCAGGATCAAGCGTAAGGCCAGACCAAGCGTTTGCGCCCTTCGCCGTTTTCCATGCATCTTTCGGCCAGGTTTCATAACCGAATTCACCCGGGTGAGGAATGGTGTGGAAAATCCACTTTTGTTCGCCCGTGCGAACATCATAAGCGCGAATATGCCCCGGCGTATTTCCAGTGGAGCCCATCACAATCAAATTTTTATAAACAACGCCAGGCGAAACGCTGCCAACGTTAATGCTGTCTGGCTCGCGCCCCAGCCCTTCACGCAAATCTACCGAGCCATCGCGCCCAAATGTTTTTATCAGTGCGCCGGTTTTTGCATTTACTGCCATTAGCAAACCGCGAAAGGTCATGAGAATGCGTTCATCATTCCCATCGCGCCAATAAGACACGCCCCGCAAGCGTTGCTTGGTATTAATGGCTTCTCCAAATGCCGGGTCGAACACCCACTGCTTTTCTCCGGTCGCCGCATTCAAACAAAACAATCTGCCCTTGGGCGAAATAAAATATAAAGACCCCTGAATCACCAAGGGGTTGCTTTGCATATCCGATTGGCTTCCACCTTCACCAAATGCATCACCAGAATCAAACGTCCACGCAACTTTTAAATCTTTCACATTTTTTTTATTAATGTGATCAAGCGTGGAGTAGTGAGTACCATGCGGGTTCCCGTGATACCAAGGCCAATCCTCCCCCGATTGGTAAGCGCTGGAATTATTTGCATTAGCAGTGCCCGCTAGCAGTACGGCGCTAAGAATTGTGGTGAGCGTTAAATATCGAATGAGAGCAAAATGCCAATTCATAGTAAAACCTTAGGTGTGATTTTTATTGTCGGAGTAGATAGTGAATCATTAAGGTTCGAGCCGGTTAGGGCTCAAAGTTAGGGCTTCGGCGCGTCATCATGATGCGATTGCATCGTCAGGCCGATCAAGCGGGCAACCACGCCAGCCAGGTAAAGCAAGCCGACAAACATTTCTACGCTGGCCACCGCGCGTGCATGCGGGGTCAACGGTATAACATCGCCAATCCCGGTACTCGACAGCAGCGCAAAGCTAAGATAGTTAAGCTCGGTCCAGGTACGCATGTCCTGTGGGTTTACGGCGGCACCATAGGCGCCCGGCTGAAGTATTTGGATCAGCATGTACAAGTGGGTAAAGCCCCAAGCCAGTAAAGTAAAGGTCGCGCCGGCGGCAAACAGTTCGTCGGTTGTGGCGCGCCGGTCTTCCAACATGTAGGCAATCAGGCTACCTGCGGCATAGAAGTAAAAAATTGCTTCCAGCCCCGAACTCCAAGGCAGCAAGTGGCTCATCGAAAAAAACGTCTGCAGTATTAACAGCACGATGATAATCGTGGCCAGGCTCCCGCTAATCCAGGTTAACCCCGGGGTGCGCCGCACCATGCGCGTGGTGAGCGTCAGCACCGTCACACCAAAGGCGTTGAATGCAACCAGCCCCGCTTGCGTTCCTTCAAGGAAGGGATACAGCAGCATTCCCGCGAGCTGAACCAGCAGCAGGATTGCCGATGGATGGCGCGAGGTGAGGTGTAGAAGAGGAAAATGTGTCATCGATAACGCCATGAAAATGTTGAAACAATGAAAGGATTGAGCTCTTCGCCAGAGTGAAATGCGTTAAATCAAACGCGCTGATTGTTTTTGATTTTATAGCTTGGTTTATACATGGTTACCAGCTCTTCTGCGGCTGTGGGGTGAACGGCCATAGTGCGATCAAAATCTTCCTTAGTAACGCCTGCCTTCAGCGAAATCCCAAGGAGTTGTACCATCTCGCCAGCATCATGACCAAGAATATGGGCACCAACGACCTTGCGGCTTTCTGCATCAACAATCAGTTTCATGATCATCTTTTCCATGCGACCGGAAAGTGTTGCCTTCATTGGCCGGAATTCTGCGCGATACACCTCAAGCTCGCTATAGCGCTTGGCGGCATCTTCTTCAGACAAGCCAACTGTACCTATTTCCGGTTGTGAGAATACGGCTGTAGCAATCAAGTCATGATCAGGCGCGGTGGGATTGTTTTTGTATTCGGTCTCTATGAAACACATGGCCTCATGGATGGCCACTGGCGTCAGCTGTACCCTGTCGGTGACGTCTCCCAGCGCGAAAATGCTGGGCACGTTGGTGCGCGAGTATTCATCCACGACGATTGCGCCGCGTTTGTTCATATCGACACCAGCTGCTTCCAGCCCAAGACCCTTGGTGTTTGGATCGCGACCCAGCGCCAGCATAACGGTATCAACGGCAATGGCCTCACCGGTCTTTGTCTTGGCTAATAGCCCACCACCTGCCGTCTTTTCTACGCTCTCGATAACGTCAGTAAGAATAATGCGGATTCCTTTCGCTTCCATCGCTGTGTGAAGGCCTAGCCGCATATCTTTATCAAAACGCGACAGGATTTCTTTCCCGCGATAAATGAGCGTCACAGCCACGCCAAGCCCGTGAAAAATATTGGCAAACTCAACGGCAATATAGCCGCCACCTGCAATCAGGATTGAACGCGGCAAGTCGGGTAAGTCGAACGCGTCGTTGGAAGAAATGCAAAGTTCATGACCCGGCAGAGCCGCATGAAGATTTGGTGAGCCGCCCGTGGCGATAACAATCTTTTCCGCCGTAACAGTCTTGCCCGTTTTAACCAAGCGGATGGTGTGCGCATTGACCAACTCAGCGCGGCTTTCAATGATCTCGGCTCCGCTGTTTACAAGCCCGCTGCGATAGAGGCCTTCGAGCCGAGCAATTTCTTTATCCTTGGCAGCAATCAACTTCTTCCAGTCAAAAGTGTTTGTGCCGACGTCCCAACCGTAGCCGACCGCATCTTCGAAATGCTCATGATACTGGGACGCATAAACCAAGAGCTTCTTCGGCACGCAACCCCGAATAACGCATGTGCCTCCGAATCGGTATTCTTCAGCAATGGCGACTCGTTTGCCCATTGACGCAGCAACGCGACCAGCTCTTACTCCACCTGATCCTCCGCCGATGACAAACAGATCGTAGTCGTATGTGCTCATGTGATTCACCCAAAAAAGAAAGGTTTAATTGTTAATGGCGGCGTATATCGTACGCTATCAGACTTACAGTTACATGATAGGAGTAGAGACTAATGGTTCACTTGCTTATGAGAACACCATTCTGTGCTCCGATTAAGAAAGCCGCGATGGCTCTCTAGGACATCTTATTAAAACTTATTTCACTATTTTTGTAGCGTGTACCACAAGTAGTTTATTAAATCTGGATTGGTCATGAAAGCCGAAGAAGATTTTGCAACCGCAATTTTTGCGGGACGCTATAGTCAAGACGCTAGCTCAATCCAAATCGCTGATGCAGCAACCATGATTTGGAGTGACATCTCCATCGCATTGTCACCTGTTATTGGTCAACGCGGTGTAGATACTCTTACCAAACGCTGTCTCCATTTACAAAAGCTTAATTATACTTCGTTAAAAACAATAAGCGACGAACAAATTATTCCATCTGATTTCCACGCTCTCCACTCCATACTTGCTTACGAAACAAATACCAATGCCTTATTAATTAATAACGCACTCTTAAATACTTTTTATGAATTGTTGAGCAATTTAATTGGCACCTCTCTTACGCTTCAACTTCTCCATTCTGTTGTTGATACACCATCTAACGGCGACGCCGAACAGGACACTTTGTCATGACAAATGCCAAATCATTACCAAGCAAAGCAACAATAAACCGACTTAAAACAGGTATAGAAGGATTTGATGAAGTCTTGGGCGGTGGCCTACCTGAATTTTCGTTTAACTTGATTGCTGGTGCACCAGGCTGCGGAAAAACGACGCTCGCACATCAGATGATGTTTGCACTTGCGACACCTGAACGCCCGGCCCTTTACTTTACCGTGCTCGGTGAACCGCCGTTAAAAATGTTGCGCTACCAGCAACAATTTGATTTTTTTGACAGCGATAAAGTGAATTCATCCATTCACTTTATTAATCTCGCGGACGATATTGCCAGTGGCAATCTCGACAGAGTAATTAATCGCATTACATCTGAAGTGGAAGCCCGCAACGCAGGCTTAGTTTTTGTAGATTCCTTTCGTTCAGTGGTGCTTGCGAGTCAGAGCGAAGGTGTAACATTTTTTGGCCTTACAAGAATTTATTCAGCATTTGGGAATATTGATGACCAGCTGGCAGGCGACAACATTCTTAATTGGCGAATATTACACCGATAAAGAAGCCAATCCGGTTTTCACCGTTGCCGATGGACTGATTTGGTTAAGCCAAAGCGTGCACAGAAATTCCGTAGTGCGCAAAATGGAAATTATGAAAATGCGTGGGCAACCTTCGTTATCAGGGCTGCATACTTTTCGAATCGATCATAAAGGTGTCAATGTATTTGCACCGCCTAAGCTAGCTGTGCCCAGTAAGGAACCCGTATCGCCGCTCGAAAGTAGATTACAAATGGGCGTAGCCGGATTGGACGACATGATGGGCGGCGGATTACCCAGCGGATATTCGCTTTTAGTTGCGGGGCCATCCGGCTCAGGTAAAAGTATTTTAGCGCACGCATTTTTAGTGCAAGGAGCACGTAATGGCGAAACCGGTGTTATTGCAGCGTTTGAACAACGACCCAAATGGTCGAGGGGACGCGAGATGGCCGACCTTATTAATAATGATCAAATTGGCGTAGTTAACACTCAGCCATCCTCGTTATCAGTCGATGAAATTTCTCGTTTAATTATTGCAGAAGTTAATCGATTAAAAGCAAATCGTGTTGTCATAGATTCACTCTCAGGTTTTGAATTAGCTCTAGCACCAACCTTTCGTGATGATTTTCGTGAATCGCTTGCGCAAATGGTGTCTGCTATCGCCAGCACTGGCGTTACCGTATTAATGACATCGGAATTAGAAGATCGCTATACCGATCTCCGATTCAGCCCTTACGGAACTGCTTTTTTAACCGACGCAATTATTGTGCAGCGCTACATTGAAGTTGATAGCCGTCTCTTGCGCGTGATGGCCGTCGTTAAGGTACGTGGCAGTGCGCACTCGAATGAATTACGTTTATTTCATATTGACGATAGAGGCATTCAACTCGGCAAAAAAGCTGATGATCTCGAAGGGCTTTTAGGTGGACGCCCTTCACAACGACTTGAGTCTAATATCGAAAAGGATTGAGTTATGGAAAAAAATAACCCACAAATTGCGTCCGAAGCTCGGGTTTTAGCGTTGCTAACTGCTCAAGCCGATAGGATGCGCATTGAGTTGGTAAAATTGCGTAATGATGTCGCAGAGGCGCAACGTGATTTAGATAGAGTTCAATTAGGATTTAAGGATGCCTGCAATATGCATGTCCGTGAAGCTAATGAACGCCTCATAATTGCAGCCATTGAATCCGACATTAAAGCAGAAGTTGCCGCTAATAATTTCCACGAATTATCGCGGTCAAGTCAGCGTGATCCCTTAACCAATATCCCCAATCGAATCTTAATGCTGGATCGACTCAATAAAGCAATTGCGAACGCGCGTCGCAGAGGTACCCACATAGCGCTACTTTTTTTGGATATCGATAAATTTAAAAATATCAATGATACCAAAGGGCACATGGCAGGCGACGAAATTATACAGTGCGTTGCGCATCGACTTGAGTCGGTGGTACGCGATGCTGATACAGTAAGCCGACATGGCGGTGACGAATTTTTAATTTTTCTTGCCGATGTTGGGCAAGCGTCTGATGCGGCAATCATTGCAGAAAAAATAGTAGCTGCAATTGCAGAGCCCATTTTAATACGTGGCCATGAGCTTATTATTTCAGTAAGCCTTGGGATCACCATTTACCCAGAGGATGGCGAAGATGCTGATGCACTTATTAGGCGTGCTGACGAAGCAATGTATTTATCTAAGCGTTCAAGTCTGGGTGGATTCCGATTTTATGAACAAAGTAAAATTGTAAATTAAAAAATAAAAAGTTTCTGGTTATGGAAAGAATTATTTTTAGCAAAAATGATATCTTACAGCATCAGTTTCCGGCCGAGGCTGTGTGAAAACTAAATATTAACTTTTAAAACTAAATAAAAACACGTTGCTACGTGAATTATAGTGATTTCAATAATTCCGAATCGGAAAGAATTTGAATAGGAGCACGAAAACAACCTAATTCCATCCCGATAAATTTAGTTGCCAAGCAATTTTTGAGTTTTCAAACAGCCTCGGCAAAAAGCGGACGTGAGCAGAATTTAGGTGGGCAGCAATGCCCAATATTTTGGTAAGAGAAAAGCATGCTGGGCATGACTGCACAACCTACGTGCTAGGCCTACTTTAGATCTTTTGCATGTCAACATCTGTCGGATCACTATAGGCGGTTAAATCGTAAAAGCATGTGCTGAGAGAAGAAGTTTCTAATTGCTTAAACTCATGTTTTGCTCTTAATAAGGATTTCTTCGCAACTTTATCACTTAGCCTTATCAGTTTGTTTTGCATATTCTCTATGCCAGAGTCTGCGCTAGCGTACTGAAGTTCTATCCCTTTAGGTAAATAGAAGCTATGCTCATTAGTGAGTATTGGTATCTCGCGGGAATTTATTCTTGGGATATCGTTAAGATCACTGTCTACAATTGCGCAATAAGCCATTTCGCTTGAGTATATGTCGCTGCTAATTAATGTTTCTATGTATTTTTTCCACCCATATCGTTCTGGTTTTGTATTCTGCTTTGCTAAAAAAACTAAACGTGGCCACTGAAGTATTTTAACTTTATCACCATCAAAGTAAGTGCCATTCTTTGGAATATCATCCTCCAAACTATGACAGCTTGTGGTGCATAAATAATTTTCACCAAAGGTTTCGTAACTGGTATCTATTGCAAAATATCTGTCTGATATGACCTCCTCAGGTTTAAGATGCATAACGCCTTTCAAATATTTTGCTTGACGTATTATTTTCGGCGCTTTTCCTTCTCTATGATATGCATGGCCGATACTCACTAAGTTCTTTTCCGATAATTCGCCGTCAGCGTTTCTAAGCTCTAACCTTTGCTCGCTTTCATTCAAAACTATGTTCGTATCTTCATTTATAATGATACTGTAAGTAAGAATCCTGTTTTTCTTTTTGTCTTTAGACATATTTTCTTCCTTTTCTACGATTAAAAATATGAAAGGTTTCCTATCCTACCCTCGTCAGTTGGCCAATAACCGTAAAGCTACTATATCGTCAATTTAATTCCTCTTTGGACAAAGCCGACATTCAATAATTTTATTTATATCTTTAATGCCCGTTCAAAACTCAATGTCATGGAGTAAGAAATGAAATCAGTATTGATGAATGCAAAGCGGAGACTACAACAGAAGCTTCCCACTGTTACCCTTACTAATGCTTACAATCTCCTGACACCTGCGCTTATCTAACTGGTCAAAGCATAGTCGCTTATTTCAACGGATTCTAGTGGGGCGATAAGATTTGTTATTGGTAAAAATGCCTTGAGCATTTCACTGTCATGAAAGTTATATGAAAGGGAATTACAGTGGATTACAAGCGGGAGAACTATAAAAAAGTAGGCAGTAAAAACTAATAAAGGGTACGGAGGGATTAAAAAATAATCCACTCCGTACCCTTTATTGCGTTTAAAAACTCGAAGTTCGTAGCTAGCTCTCCGTCAAATGCTCAGCCAAATACCGAGCTACCGCTCTTACTCGCTCGACACCTCGATAATCGCTATGAGTTAGAACCCATAGGCTATTTGTTCCTATTTCATCTACCGTAAAAAGTCTTTTTATATTTCCTTGGTTAAATTCGTCGGGGAGTAAGGCCAAGCCATGATTGTTCTCTGCTAAATAAAACATCGCGACAAAATCGTCTGTATTGATCGCAATCTGCGCTCCCAGTCTCTTGTGCAACCAGCTGAACGCTTTGCCCCGAGCCAGCGAGCCAGCACCGCCTATAAGCCGATGCTGGGTCAAATCATCTACGGATGTTGGAGTTCCGTATTTTGAAAGATATCCGTAGCCGCCATAAATGCCCCAGCTAATCTCTCTGACCTTGTTCCCTATGAAATTGTCTGGCGGCGTACTTGTTACTCTTATTGCTATATCAGCCTGTCTGGTATTAAGGCATAGAGTATCGTTAGAAACTAATAAATCTACTGCGATATCAGGCCTGTCCAGCTTTAATTTTTCAATAAGTGCAGGTAGATAACCATAAGAGAAGCTCGTAGGAGCAGTAATTCGAACTCTCGATGGACCTGGCGCGCCTTGTGCGGCCACAGCACGTTCAATATCCCCAAGCAGTGATTGAATTTGTAGCGATGGAGCCAATAAGGCCTCCCCAAGTTCAGTTGCGAAATAACTACCATTCTTACGTGTAAATAGCTTTCCGAACTGTTTTTCATAACCTGTAAGATGCCTGAATAGCGTCGACTCACTCATGTTCAATACTTTTGCGGCATCACTGATAGTGCCTTCCTGTTGTATAGCTATGTATAACTTAACGAAATTCCAATCCATAACCTAAATCCCTATCAAAAATGAGAAATCATTTCTCATTTTTACATGTTGTTTAAAATCTGCCAACAATCGTACGATGTTTACGTAGCGCAAAATTGCGTTAAGGCTGAACATATTAACTGATTGCTTATGGAGGCAATTATGATTGGATACACTTCTTTAGGTACAAACGATCTGAGTAGGGCTTGTGCCTTTTATGATGAGATATTTGAATTGATGGGAGCAAAGAGAACATTCGAATTCGAGGATTTTGTTGTATGGGGAATCGATGAATCACAGCCCATGTTTTCGATTCACATACCTCACGATAAAAAACATGCATCAGTTGGTAATGGAGTGATGATTGCTCTGAAAAGTGATAGTAAAGAACTGGTCGATAATATCTATTCTTTGGCAATTAAACTTGGCGGTCTAGACGAAGGCGAGCCGGGCACTAGAATGGATGGATTCTATGCAGCCTATTTCAGGGATTTAGACGGAAATAAATTGAATATCCACCACTTTGGAAATTAATTAATGAGTGGAGTAATTGATAAAGTGCCCGATGTGAGCGCGCTCGTGGGAGAAGAAAATATATTAATAGGGCACAGAATTTGTCCTTTTGTGCAGCGGGTTGCAATAGTATTTGACGAGTTGAGCATGCCGTATAAAAAAGTCGATATAGATCTCGACCGCAAGCCAGATTGGTTAAAAAAGTATTCGCCTGCACTTAAAGTTCCAATATTGCTAGTGGGGGGAGAGGCTTCAATATTTGAGTCAGCGATTATTTGTGAGTATCTAGATAGTGGAACCAATAAACTCTTCTCCATGAGTAGCCTCAAGAGAGCACAAGAAAAATCATGGATCTCTTATTCGGCATCTATTTTAGATGTCATCGCCAAAATTATTTATAAGTCGAAAGATGATGTAGAAATACGGCGAGACAGTGACGATTTAAGAGAAAAAATTCTTGTTGTCGAAAAAGATCTTAATGAATGGCCTTACTTTAACAAAGACTTTTCTATGGTCGATATCATGTATGCACCGATTTTTAGATATTTTGACTTTTTTAAACGATTTCTTGGGGTCGATTTCTATGGTGGTAATGAAAAGCTTGAGGCTTGGTCATCGCATGTTTTAGCTCGGCCTTCAGTAATGAATTGTGTTTCGAAAAGTTATGATAAGGAATTTAAAGAATTTATTTTAGGAAAAAATAAGTATCTCTACAAAAAGCTAAATTAAGTTTTTGTCAAACTAAGGAAGGTGGTATGTATAACAAGGCAAATAGGCTAAATGTAACGGTTGGTGTGATTCTGGCCATAATATTGTAGTCGACGTCAGCTTACTCTCAGAATATTACCTCTAATTCAATTTTAGACGCTGGGTATGGAGCGGTGTCAGGGGAGGATATGCGAAAGGAAATTACCGTGGATTACAGACGGGGGATTTATAAGAAAGTGAATAGTAAAACAGGTTGCATCAAGGGGCGGGATTACTAAAAATAAAAAAGCCAGTGATTAACACTGGCTTTGATGTTGCGAATTAACACTTACTTCTTTTTATCCAGCTCTGCGATTTCTTTTTGCAAGCCTTTTAATGAAGCCTCTACGCTTTGCATAGGTGTCATGCCTTCTGGGTAAACTTCTTGTTCAACCGTCAGCCACAAGGTTCCGCCCACAGCTCGATTAGCTGCAATCAGTGCTTTCCAATCAGTGGTGTCTTTGCCAATGATGGGGTCTTCTTTATTGCCTTCATCCGGCGCGGCAGCTTTGTAGTGCGTTACGATGGTACGGCCTGGGTAAGCTTTAACAAAATCTACCGGGTTTTTACCGGCTACTTCTGTCCAGCCCACATCCTGCTGTAACACCACGCCGTGAGATGTGCTGGTGCCAATAACATCCCACGGTGTTTTGCCGGTTTCACCGAGCATTTCTGGTTTGTGATTGTGATAGCCCGTGTGCATGCCGTGCGGTGCTAATTTCTTTTCAATCGCTTCTAATTCAGCGGCTACTTCTTTTGCGCCTTCTGGTGTGAATGCGCGTTTATCCATAGGGATAATTAAATATTTGCAGCCGATGGCTTTGTAAAAGGCTACAGTCTTTTCAAAATTTTCTGGTGAAAGTTTATCGAATGGAACGTGTGCTGCGGCTATTTCCAAACCGGTTTTTTTCAAAAATGCTTTAAGGCCTTGTGGGTCATCGGTGTACTTACCAAAAACGCCCGCAAATTCCACGCCTTGGAAACCGTAAGCTTTCAGTTGCTTTAAGGTGCCTTCAAAATCTGCACTTACGGCATCTTTTACTGACCACAGTTGCACACTTAATTTGGGTTGAGTGGGTGTAGCTGCGTGGGTGTAAGCCGATAAAATGGCGGCGCTGGAAATTACCGCAATCGCTAAGGTTTTATTAAATTTCATACTTGGTTCCTAATCTAGTTATTAAAAGTACAGTGTTGTGGGCGTTAAGGCAGATCATAAAGTTGATTTATAAGTCTTTTGGCTGTTAAGCAGTGCAAAGCAGTATTGGTTATTGTAAAGCTGCAAAACGTGTGGACATTTTTTTGAGTTTGGCATAGATGGTTGGCTCAGGTATACATGGCTTGCTGTGGAATTAATCCCAGATAAGAGTTTTGGCTTCGGCTGTGATAACCGTCAGTTCATTATTCTTAATCATGCCGGCAAGATTACTGCTGATGCGTTGATGCAGCTTATCTGGGTTGGTGTTGATGTTGGCTGCAAGGCCAACACTGAGATTGCGGCCAGATTTTTTTGCGGCGTATAGTGCTCGGTCAGCAATATCAATAACGTGTTCCCAAGATAGCGCCATTGGTTGATCGGGTAGGAACGGATAGCACGCAAAACCTATTGAACAGGTTTTTTTCAAAACGCTGCCATCGGGTAATGCAAAGTCATGCTGCTCCATGCTTTTACGAATTCGTTCGGCCATTAATGGCGCTTCATCGCGGTCGGTGAAGCGGCTGACAATTAAAAATTCCTCTCCACCCCAGCGCACTACACAATCGGATTCACGGCAGATGTGAGTCAGCAGTTCGGATAATTGGATAAGCAATTGGTCGCCAGCGGCATGGCCATAAAGATCGTTAACTGGTTTGAAAAAATCCACGTCGAGAATAAAAAATGTTAAATCAAGTGAGGGCTTTTTCTGTGGACGGTCAGAAAATTTATGGTCGTATTCGCGTTGGACTTTAGCAATGTCCATAGGAATTAATTTTTGCAAATAGCGACGGTTATTTAAACCCGTGAGCGGGTCAGACAAACTGATGGCTTCCAGTTGCACATAGGCTTGTTCAAGCTCCACATTTTTATGCTGCAATTCCGCCGTGCGCTCCGCCACTTTTAGCTCCAACTGGCGACTGGTTTTGCGTTCGTCGAGCACTTGCTTGTGTTGTGTGTAGGTAAAATATAGCAGCAGCGCAATGCCTATTAAGGTGTAGAGGGTGTAAGCCCACCACGTTTTCCACGGCGGTGGCAGTATAATTAAGGCAATACTGCGGCCCTCTTTGCTCCAAACGCCATCGTTGTTGCTCGCTTTAACATTAAACTGATATTTGCCCGCGGGTAGGTTGGTATAAAGCGCGTTGCGCTGATTGCCCACTTGGCGCCATTCATCGTCAAAACCCTCTAGCTTGTAGGCATACTGATTTTTTTCCGGGTCGCGATAATTGAGCGCAGCAAAGCTGAAAGACAGCATGGATTTGGTGTAATCCAGCGTGATTTGTTCGGTTTGGTTAATCGCTTTGGTGAGAATGTTATCGGGCCCATTAATGGCAACTTTTTGGGTAAAAAGGCGGAAGTCAGTGAGTACCACTGAAGGTGCTTTTTCATTAATCAGGAGTTTATTGGGGTTAATAATATACAGCCCGCTGCGCGTGCCAAAAGCGATTTCACCGCTACGCATGGTGAGCCCTGCACCGGTAGCAACGCCACCTATTAATTCACCGTTGTAGCGCGTGTAATTGCGCACCAATTTGGTATCTGGGTTAAACATGACAATACCATTGTTGGTGCCCAGCCATAAGTTACCGGTTTGGTCTTCAGTAATGATGCGAATTCCCTGATCTGCAAAGCCATCTTTTTGGGAGTAAACCGTAAAGTCATCGGTTTCGGAGTGATAGAGGTGCAAGCCAGCGTCTGTGCCAAACCACAGGCGGCCTTTTTTATCTTCCCATATGCTCAACACCGAGTTATTAGCCAAGCTGCGCGGGTTCTTGAGGTCGGGCAGATAGCGTTTAAAGGTACCTTGGTCGCGATCCATTAAGTTAAGGCCATCGGCAGTGCCTACCCAAAAGCGCCCGTGGGAATCTTCAAACGTAGTCCATGCCAACGCGCTGGATATAGTGCTTGGGTCGGCTTTGTCGTGAGGGTAAAAAGTATAAATGCCGGTTTTCTTATCGAGCTTCGTTAAACCGTTGAAGTGAGTCGCTATCCATAAAGTATTCCGTTTGTCTTCGTAAATACCCCAGACCATCAGATCATTGAGTTTGGTGCCCGTTTTTTCGCCGCGCTTAACCGAGGTTGGGTCGGTGGGTACTTTCTCAAAGCGATCTTTTTCGGCGTTGTAGAGTTGAATACCGTTCGCCCAAGAGCCGAAACGAATCTCGCCATCTGAATCTACAACGCCATTCAAAACAGAGGTGGAATCTATGCGCGAATCGCTGCCATCGGTTTTTGAGTAGTGAGTAAAGGTTTCACTCTGTGGGTTGTAGCGGGTAACGCCGCCCGCACCTATCCAGAGGTTGCCATCTTTATCTTCTTCAAGAGCTTCCACATTATTGTCGAGCAAGCCTGTGCTGGGATCGATTTCGCGTTTGTAAAGCGTGATAGCTGTACTTGAACGATCATAGACGTTGACGCCTGAGGGATAAGTACCAACCCACAAATCACCTATCTTATCTTCGTAGATTCGGCGCACCGTGTTGCTGCTCAAGTAGCCGGGGCGATCATCCTGACGCGAAAAGCGGAGAAAACGGTCATTCGGTTTGTCGTAAAGACTGATACCACCGGCATCGCTCCCTGTCCAAACCCAGCCGCGCTTATCCACTACAATTTGACGTGAAATATTATCGGCGAGGCTATAAGGATCTGCGGGGTCATTCTGATAATGTTTGATGGCGCCCGTAGCGGGATTGAGCCGGTAAATGCCATTGTCGCTGCCACCCCAGATATTGCCATCATGATCGATGGCAAGCGTTCGGATTCTATTGCTGGCCGTCGATTTGATGTTGGTTGGGTCTGGAACGAACAGGGTTTGCTGTTTGTTCGACCAATCGATTCGCACTATGCCCTCTTCAAGCCCCACCCATACAAACCCTTTTGGGTCTACCAATAAATCACTTACCAAGTCGCCCGGTAGACTTTTGGGGTTATCTGCTTGGTGATTTATCTGCTGTATTTCAAACGTTTTAGTATTGAGAATAAACAGGCCATTGCTAGTGCCAACGAGCAGTTCCCCCTTTGGGCTTTCTGCCAGCGCATAGATGGTTTCACGCAGTAACAGCACACCTTTGGCGTCTTGTACTGGAAGCAATAGTTCGCGATTTCGGTCATATCGGTACAAACCAGAGCGTGTAGCTGCCCAAAGGTTGTGCTGGATATCTTCAAACAGTTCTAAAACTTGGTTTACGGGCGATATTTTGGTTAAGTCTTGAGGATTGTTAGCGACCGGAATCGTTAAAAACTCATAGCCATCGTAACGCAAGAGTGCATTGCGGCCGCCTAGCCACATAAAGCCTTCATGATCTTCGGTTATCGCTTCTACTTCACCGAGGGCGATATCCTGATTTTGCATGATGTTACGGAAATTGATTTTTTTTGGGTAAGTCTCTGCATCAATAAGCGTATTGCCAGGGGAGGAAGTGTCTGCACTCGCCAGAGAGCTTAAGAGGCCAAAAAACAAAGACAACAGCAATGCGCAAATACTGTGTCGAGTTGAGTATTCCGGACTCCGAATCTTGGAGGTGTTATCGACTTGGAGCATAGTTAGGTATATTTCCATCAATCCGGTTATGGAGTTGGGCGTACAGCAGGCTTATTGTTTTTAGTGCCAAGCCCATTAGTTATAGCATCAACCAGCGAAGTCGCACAGATGTAAATAAAAAAGCCGAATCATTACTGATTCGGCTTAGTGGGTAGATTTGAGAAGAACGCGTTAAATAAATCGATCTAATATCAAAACACCTATGATTCCCATTATTCCAATAACGGTTTCCATCAGCGACCATGATTTGAATGTGTCTTTTAAGCTCAGGTTAAAGTATTCCTTATACATCCAAAAACCGGAATCATTCACATGCGAGCACATCAAGCTACCGGCACCTACGGCGAGCACCATTAAATTAGGGTTGGCGCCAGAGCTTATTACCAAGGGCGCAACAATTCCCGCCGCAGTTAAACCTGCAACTGTTGCAGAGCCAAGCGCAATGCGAATGACGGTGGCAATCAACCAGGCAAGCACTAGGGGATTTAACGGAATTTGTTGCAGCATTATGCCCAACTCATTGCTTACTCCACTGGTAACAAAAACCTGTTTTAACGCACCTGCACCAGCAATGATTAATACAATAATGGAAATATCCCTAAGGCCGTCGGCAAAGAACTGCATGATTTTTTCAAAGCCTATGCCTCTTGCTACACCCAAGCTGTAGGTGGCAACAAATAAGCCCAGCATCAATACAATTGAAGGATCGCTAAAAAAAACTACCCATGAATTACTGGCAACAGTTGGCGCTACCACTGGTAGTAAACTTGAAATGGCAATTAACATGACGGGTAAAAGCGCGCAAAAAAAACTATTGAACGGGCTTGGTAATTGTTCGTCAGGAAGTTGTTTGGCACAAAATGTTTTGATGGGATTTGCCTGAATATTTTTCAAGCGATTTGCTAACAAAGGCCCTGCCACAATGACTGTAGGAATCGCAATCATTATTCCGTACAACAGCGTCATACCTATGCTGGCACCAAATTGTGGAATGAGCGCAATGGGTGCAGGGTGTGGTGGTAAAAAACCGTGCGTAGTAGAAAGCCCCGCGAGCAAAGGAATACCTAAATATACTGCTGGTAATTTGGTTTGATGCATTACTGAAAATATTAATGGCACCAAGAGCACAAAGCCAACGTTGTAATACAAAGGAATGCCCACAATGAAGCCGGTAATCATTAAAGCCCAGGTAATGTGTTTTTCACCAAAGGCGGCAATGAGTGTGCGGCTAATTTGCTGCGCTGCACCGGTTTCAGAAATAAGTTTTCCAAACATGGCGCCCACACACAAAATAATGGCGAGCGACCCGAGCATGGAACCTATACCTGCTTCCAGCACGCTTGGAATTTTTTGAGGTGGTATTCCCGATAAACAAGCGGCCACTATGGCGGCCACTAAAAAACCAAGGAATGGATTGGTTTTGAACCAACCTACCAACACAATGAGCAGAAAAATTGCGACTAAGATTGCGATTATTGCCATAGCGAAAAATGTCCTGAGTAATTTTATTATGGACAAACATGAATTTTATTTTTTTGTGGTTCGACTGCTTCGCACTCACCATGAGCGGGTATATACAGTAAATATGCATTCACATCACCGCTCATCCTGAGCGCGAAGCAGTCGAAGGATATTAATTTAATATTACAGGTTATAAATTTTATAGGGAGTCATTCAGTGCAATATCTGTCAACTAAGCCACTTTGTTGATTAAGGTTCCTATGGCGTCAACGTGAATGACAATTTCGTCACCGGATTGCAAGGTAAAACTACTGTCAGGAACAATTCCCGTACCTGTCATTAAAAGTGCGCCTGTAGGGAATGAGCACTCGCGGAATAAAAACCCAGCTAATTCTTCAAAGCCGCGTTTAATTTGATTGATTTCAATCTCACCGGCGAACACTTGTTTTCCACCACGGTTTATTTCCAATTCTATTTTTGTATCTTTTGGAAGTGGTTGCTCAGCAACTAATATGCATGGCCCCAAGGCTGCGCAGCCATCGTAGCTTTTGGCTTGCGGTAGATAGAGTGGGTTTTCCCCCTCAATACTACGTGAGCTCATATCGTTACCAATGGTGTAGCCAATAATTTTTCCGCTACTGCTCATAAGCAATACTAATTCTGGTTCGGGTACATCCCACGTAGAGTCTTTGCGGATGCGCACTAAGCCGCCGCTGCCAACGGTGCGGTTGCGCGTCGCTTTGAAAAAAAGTTCAGGCCGTTCGGCTTCATAAACGCGCGCGTAGAAATCTGCACCGCCAGCGCTTTTACTTTCTTCCTGGCGGCCTTGTTTACTGCGGAAATAGGTTACGCCACTCGCCCACAATTCTTGGGTGGACATGGGTGCATCTAATTGTGTCGCAAGCAGATCTTTTGCATTGGTGATTGGCTTTAACTGTTGAATAGCTTTTTTAGCTTTTTCGTGTAGTTGATCGTCGTTAATAAAATTATCCCAATCAATTTCTGCGATGTGATAAAAGTCGCTATCAACTTCAATTAATAGACCTTGTAGTAATTTGTAAATTCTCATTGTCTCTCACCTTTTGTTTTCTAATTTCTAATTTTTTTAAACTTCCTCCAACTTTTCCATTTTTTAATGGGCATTAGAGGAGATTAATTTTTAATGCGAATCGCGCGAAACTATTGATCCTGATTTACCCACTAACACATCCATATCCGCACCCAAATGTGCTTGCTCAACGTGATCTATATAGAGCTTCACGTATCCACGCTCTGCTAAAGCATCGGGTGCTACCCAAGCGGCACGGCGCTGTGCGAGTTCTTCATCTGACACATGCAAATGCAATAAACGGCGTTCAACATCCAATTCAATTTCATCGCCATCTTTTACTAGCGCAAGCGTGCCACCAACAGATGATTCAGGAGAAACGTGCAGTACCACAGTTCCATAGGCAGTTCCGCTCATACGGCCATCGGAAATGCGCACCATATCTTTTACACCTTGCAGCACTAATTTTTTCGGTAAATCCACATTGCCAACTTCCGGCATTCCGGGATATCCCTTGGGGCCAACGCCTTGCAAAACTATTACGCTGTTTTGATCAATGTCGAGATCAGGCGTGTCAATGCGTGCGTGATAGTCTTCCATGCTTGAAAAGACTACAGCGGGGCCGCGATGTTTCATTAACGCTGGCGTTGCAGCTGAAGGTTTAATCACCGCGCCGTTTTCACAAAGATTGCCTTTTAGTACCGCAATGCCCGCTGCAGGATTTAACGGATTGGCACGCGTGCGAATAACTTCTGGGTTGTAGCAAATGGCTTTTGCATAATTTTCGGCAAACGTTTTTCCATTGATCGTCAAAATATCTTGATGCAATAAATCGCCGAGCTCTTTAATGACTACACCTAAACCGCCAGCGTAGTAATAATCTTCCATTAAATATTTTCCGGACGGCATAAGATTCAGTAGCAACGGAATTTGGCTGCCGAGTCGATCAAAATCATCTAGCTCAAGCGGTACACCAATGCGCCCTGCGATAGCTTGCAAATGCACAATAAAATTGGTTGAGCCGCCGACTGCTGCATTAACGATAATCGCGTTTTCAAAGGCTTTGCGAACTAAGATGTCGGAGAGCTTTATGCCTTCATTTACCATTTCAACAATGCGTCTGCCGGAAAGCTGAGCCATAACTTTTTTGCGTGAATCCACGGCGGGAATGGATGATGCGCCGCTGAGCGTCAAGCCCAAGGCTTCAGCCATAGTGCCCATGGTAGATGCCGTACCCATAGTGTTGCAGTGGCCCGCGCTGCGCGCTGCGCCGATTTCGGCTTCTTGCAAATCTTCATTAGAAAACTCGCCGGTATCTTGCTTGGCTTTAATTTGCCAATTGAATGAGCCAGAACCGATTTCACCGCCACGGAATTTACCGTTGAGCATGGGGCCGCCAGGCACTACAAGGGTGGGAATATCTACCGAACAGGCACCCATGATGAGCGAGGGGGTGGTTTTATCGCAGCCAGTGAGCAACACAATTCCATCCAACGGATTTGCGCGAATGCTTTCTTCTACATCCATGCTCGCCAAATTGCGGAACAGCATGGAGGTAGGTTTCATAATCGTTTCGCCCAGCGACATCACCGGGAATTCAAAAGGTACGCCGCCCGCTTCTAATACACCACGCTTAACCACTTCGGCGATTTCGCGCAGGTGGCCGTTGCAAGGAGTGAGTTCTGACCATGTATTACAAATCCCAATAATGGGTTTGCCTTCAAAATAATCGTTAGGATAGCCTTGGTTGCGCAACCATGAGCGATGCACAAATCCCATTTTGTCTTTGCCGCCAAACCATTCCTGACTGCGCAACTTTACTGGTTTTTTCATATGTAATCCGAAAGGTTGATTAATCTAGTTTTTTATTTTTTTGCTCATCCTGGAGCAGTTAACAAATATGTATCCCGGTCGCGCTGAGCTTGTCGAAGGGAGCTACCCTTTCAGCGGACTCGCTCCCTAGACGAACGGAGAGCCTTCTACCGACTTGTCTGGTGGACTACTCAGGACGTCATTTGTTGCGTTGTATACGCTCTAAACAATGGCTGCAGTTGAGCGAACGCCATTGACTAAACGGTCAAGCTGTAATGGGTTGCTGTTTTTCAAAGCCTCGGGCAAGAGTGCATCGGGGAAACTCTGATAACAAACAGGCCGCTGGAAACGCTGTATTGCCGCGGTGCCAACGGCGGTAAAACGCATGTCCGATGACGCGGGGAAGGGGCCGCCGTGAACCATCGAAGGGCAGACCTCCACACCGGTTGGAAAGCCGTTAATGACTATTCGGCCGGCTTTGCGCGCTAGCACATCAACCAGTGCAGAGTGCGTGAGTAACTCGCTTTCGGTGCCATGCAAGGTGCCGGTTAACTGGCCTGCAAGAACCTCAAGAACTTGCTCTACTTCCGCAATATCTTTACAGGTGACTAGGAGCGAGGTAGGGCCAAAAATCTCTTCGTGAATAGTGTGTTGCGCAATAAAATTTTCGCCGCTGGTACCTAGCAAATGCGCTTGGGCGCGAAATCCTTCGTGCGCCAAATTGGCTTGCCCCTGCGCTAAAGCGCTAATGCCAGAAGCATTGGCGAAGCGCGTAAGGCCTTGCTGATAGGCGTTACAAATACGCTCGTTCAGCATAACCCCGGCACCTATATTCCCCAGCTCGGCTTGGACTGTTTGGATAAATTCTTTAAGGCTTGGGCTATCCACCGCAATGACTAAACCAGGGTTTACACAGAACTGACCCGTGCCCATGGTAAGGGACGCCACAAAACCTTTAGCAATACCTACGGCGTTGATTTTCAAGGCTTCCGGCAATAGCACAACAGGGTTAACACTGCCCATTTCTGCAAATACCGGGATAGGCTCTGGGCGGGCATTGGCCAGCTTCATAAGTGCCGTTCCGCCTGCGATTGAGCCAGTAAAACCAACGGCTTTGACAGGGGCGGCTTGCACTAAGGTTGCGCCCACTTCAGCGTCATCGCCCATCAAAAATGAAAAAACGCCTTTGGGCATTTGGCAGATTTCAATCGCTTTCGCTATGGCTTGCGCAACCAATTCTCCAGTGCCGGAATGGGATAAATGGCCTTTAGCCAGAACCGGGCAGCCTGCCGCTAAGGCAGACGCCGTATCGCCACCGGCTACAGAGTAGGCGAGTGGGAAATTACTGACTGCAAAAACCGCAACGGGGCCAATGGCTTGCTGCATAAACCGAAGATCGGGCTTGGGTACGGGGCTGCGTTCGGGTTGGGCTGTATCTATGCGGGCATCAACAAATTCCCCGCCCTCGAGTGCGGCAGCAAACATGCGTAATTGACCACAGGTGCGGGCACGTTCACCCTCGCCACGGCCTTTGGGATAGCCTGTTTCCTGGGTGATTCGAGTAACAAGTTCATCGCCAAGCGCTTCAATTTGGGTTGCGCACTCGCGCAGAAAAGCAGCGCGTTGGATGGCGGGCATTTTGGCGAAAGCCAAGGAATCGCGCTGAGCGGCTGCCACGGCAACTTCAACTTGCGCTTTGGTGGCTTTACCCATTACCGGTTCCAGCGGCTTTGCAGTAGATGGATCTATTGCCTGGTAGGTTCCACCTTGGCCTAAATGCCACTCACCGTCAAAATATAGTTTACCGATAATGCTCATAGTTACTCCAAGATAGCGCAATCATTGTGGTGGAAAAGTATATGCCTGCCTGCTACTTAAGGGAAGAGATTTGAAAGAGTTTGTTTGCTTCTTTCATGTTGTCATCAAAAACATAATCTGGAGAGGGTAGGTTGTTTTTTGAGCGGAGGGTTCGTGAGCCAACAATGTACGCCCTCATTTGTACACTGGTACAGAGATGTTGCATTGGTGTTGAGGGCATCTCCTCGCCCTCGAAGTACATCAGTACAGCGGCAGATGGGTTAACTTCGTGTGCTTCTCTAAAACAAAAAAGCCGAATCATTTCTGATTCGGCTTTTCGTTTTTTGCATCACATTCAAAAACTTAAACGTTGTAAGTCGATGACGAGGTGTGGCCGCCGCGACCAGTCCAGTTGGTGTGAAAGAACTCACCGCGTGGTTTGTCGGTGCGCTCGTAGGTGTGCGCGCCAAAATAATCGCGTTGGGCTTGCAGCAAGTTTGCTGGCAGGCGTGCAGTGCGATAGCCATCGAAGTAAGTCAGTGCAGAGGTAATGGTTGGAGCGGGGATGCCGTTAACAATTGCTGCTGCTGCAACACGACGCCAGCCAGCTTGCGCGGCTTCAACGGTTTTGCGGAAGTAATCATCCAACAACAAGTTGTTCAGCTCTGGGTTCTTATCAAACGCGTCTTTAATATTGCTTAAGAAAGACGAACGAATAATACAGCCGCCGCGCCACATCATAGCAATGCCGCCGTAGTTCAAATGCCAGCCGTATTCTTTACCCGCTTCGCGCATTAACAAATAGCCTTGCGTGTAAGAAATAATTTTTGATGCGAACAAAGCGTTGCGCAAATCATTAACCATGGCTTTTTTGTCGCCTTCAAATTTAACTGCTGGGCCGCTGATTAATTTTGAGGCTTGAACACGTTCTTCTTTTTGTGAAGACAAGCAACGTGCAAATACTGCTTCAGAAATCAACGTGAGTGGTACACCTAAATCGAGCGCGATAACGCCAGTCCACTTACCGGTGCCTTTTTGGCCAGCGGTATCAAGAATTTTTTCTACCAATGCTTCGCCGTTCTCTTTGTAACCAAGAATGTCGCGGGTAATTTCAACCAAGTAGCTTTCGAGTTCGCCTTTATTCCATTCGGCAAATACATCGTGCATTTCGTCGGTGCTCATGCCGAGCACTTCTTTCATGATTTGGTAGGCTTCACAAATTAATTGCATATCGCCGTATTCAATACCGTTGTGAACCATTTTCACAAAGTGGCCGGCGCCTTTCTCGCCAACCCAATCACAGCAAGGGCTACCATCGGCAACTTTGGCAGAGATGTTTTGGAAAATTTCTTTTACGTGTGGCCATGCCGCAGGTGAACCGCCGGGCATGATGGATGGGCCAGTCAATGCGCCTTCTTCACCGCCAGAAACGCCAGTGCCGATAAACAATAAACCTTTGCTCTCAAGGTATTCAGTGCGACGGTCAGTGTCTGGGAAATGCGTATTGCCGCCGTCGATAATGATATCGCCAGCTTCCAAATGCGGAATTAATTGTTCGATAAAGTCATCAACGGGCTTGCCCGCTTTTACCATCAACATAATTTTGCGTGGTTTAGCGAGAGAGGCTACTAACTCTTCAATTGAGCGTGCGCCGCGAATGGTTTTGCCTGCGGCGCGGCCGGCAATAAAACTATCAACTTTGTCTACTGAGCGGTTGTAAGCGGTAACTGTGTAGCCTTTGCTGGCCATATTCAAAATGAGGTTTTCGCCCATTACGGCGAGGCCAACCAAGCCTATATCAGAAAGTGGTTTCATAAAATTCGTAGCCTATCGTCTGTGGTTGATACATCAGGGGTAGAGACTTGGGTGCGACCGAAGCTTAAGTCTTGCGCGTCAGTGTTTGGCTGTGCTGGCAAGGTTTAAACACCCTTTGTATTGCGGCTTCGCTACCTTGGTGGAAATGATAGATGGCGCGAGGCTCTTTTGGGGGCGCTATTATTCCCGTTTAGTTAGCAAATTAATAGTGAAAAAAAGGCGACTTATGGCTATGCGAACGATTGTTTTTAGCAATGTGCCAAATTTTGTTGCAAGCGCCCTTCGGGAACTACTCCTGCTTCTATAATCCATGCAGTCGTCCCAACCTCTCCCCTCCAATAAGGAGATGGAATGAAAGGCACCCCCTCCCAGCCTCCCCCTTCACAAAGGGGAGGAGATTAGAGCAAGCCTTGCACAACGCTTATCGCACTGGGAGTTAGCCCCTCCCCTTTTTCAAGGGGGAGGTTGGGAGGGGTGCCGTTATCTTGCGCTTCCGACGATAATTCACCTTCGCCTGTTGCGCCAATGCCCAGTCGATATGCTCCTGAATCAGCGGAGATACGCTTTCTCTTTTAGCTTCTAGCGCTTCAATAATTCGCACATCGCTGGGTGCATTGCCTAGGCCCACTGCTAGATTTCTCAGCCAGCCTTCATAGCCAATCCGGCGAATCGCGGAACCTTCAGTGTTCGCTAAATATTCTTTTTCTGTCCAATTAAACAACGTGACTAAATCGCTATCAGCCAAACCGTGACGCGGTAGAAAATCTGTCTCTTGGGTGAATTGTGCGTATTTATTCCAAGGGCAAATGGCTTGGCAGTCATCGCAACCGAAGATTCTGTTGCCTATGGGTTCGCGGAACTCCAGTGGAATTGCGCCTTTGTTTTCGATGGTGAGATAGGAAATGCAGCGACGTGCATCCAGCTCATAGGGTTTGATAAAAGCATCGGTGGGGCAGACTTTTAAACACGCCGTGCATTCGCCGCATTGGTTGGGCTGATCGGATTCATCAATCGGCAATGGCAAAAAAGTAAAAATCTCGCCCAGAAAAAACCAACTGCCAGCGGTGCTATTGAGAATTAGCGTGTGTTTGCCTTGCCAACCTAAACCCGCTTTCTCTGCCAGGGGGCGCTCCATGACTGGGGCGCTATCTACAAAGGCGCGGTTTAGCCATTCGTTCTGTTTGGGGTAATCGGCGGGTAGGGCATCGTCAATTTGTTTGGCGAGTGTACTTAGGCGTTTGCGGATAAGTTTGTGGTAATCGCGCCCAAGGGTGTAACGCGACACATAGGCTTTGGTCGGGTCTTTTAATATTTTGATTTGCGCGGTATCGCCCGGTAAATAATCCATTCGCACCGAAATTACACGCAGGGTACCCGGCACTAAATCGGCAGGACGTGAACGTTTATTGTCGTGCGCGGTCAACCATTCCATGCTGCCGTGGTAACCCTTGGCGAGCCATTCTTTCAAGCGAACTTCCGCATCACTCAGGTCAATATCGGTGATACCGACTTGCTGAAAACCCAGCTCTCTCCCCCAAATTTTTATATTGGCGGCGAGTTGGTTGAGGTTGAGTGATGAGGTCATGGGCGCGGCTTGATAAAAATATGGCGATAGTTTGCCAGAAATTAGCCGTGTATAGTCAGCAGACTTTATATTGGAGATTTACCCTATGAAAACCTTATTAACTTCCGTAGCTGTTGTAACCTTGTGTTTGTGCAGTGGTTTCCTGGCGGCGTCGCCCTTGCCAGATAAGCCGCATGTTTATGTAGAGGGTTCTGCGGAACTTGATGTTGCGCCAGATGTAATGACATTTACGCTGTTACTTGAAACAACCGATATGGATCTTGCCAAGGCGAAAGCAGATGTGGATGCGCGTTCAACATTGCTAATCGATACCTGTAAAAAATTGGGATTAAAACCTGATGCCATAGCAACCACAGCATTATCGATTTCCCCGCAATACGACTATAAGGATCAGGGCCGCGTGTTCAGCGGAAATCATGTATCTCGCCAAGTGGATATTACCTTGAAAGATTTAAGTAAATATCCACAAATAATGAAAGCTTTTGTCGATGCAAAAATTTCACAAACAGTGGATACAAAATTATCCGTATCAGATATCAAAGGTTTAACCGATAAAACCTTAATGGCCGCTATGACGGATGCACGATCAAGAGCAGAGCGCTTGGCTAAAGCAGAAGGCAAGGAGTTAGGTGAGCCCTTCTCTATATCTGAATTTAATACGCGTGAAAATGAGCGCTACACCTTACAAGTTAGCCGTGCAATAGTGGGTAAATCTGCAGCTGAATCTCGCATGTTTGCTGATAAAGCCGCGGAGCCATTTGAACCGGGTGTTATGAAAGCCAAAGCACAAGTGTATGTTGTGTATTTATTGAAGTAGTAATTATCATTTAATTGTAAAAATAGAAGCTGAATTCAGTGAGTTCAGCTTCTATTTAAATTTCTAACCTTTGCTTTAATTCCTTTGCCTGCCTGCGCGACACTTCCACCTCAGTGCCATCCTGCATTTTAATTAACAACCCTTCATTGAGCCAAGGCTCAATCTTGGCAACGTAATCCATATTCACTATTTGCTGACGATTTGCGCGAAAAAATACCTGTGGGTCCAATCGTTCTTCAATGTGATTGAGCGAGCGCGCTAATAGCGTTTTAGTGCTTAGAAAAAACAAACGCACGTAGTTGCCTTCCACGTTGATTAAGCGCAAATCACTCAGGCGAATAAAATGGCAGTGCTCGCCATCACGCACAAATATTTGATCAGTGCGGGTTTTGGGCGCATTTAGAATGACTGGCTGAAGGGAATTCTTTTGCTGGGGAATGCTTTTTTGAATTGCCGCTGCTAAACGCTCATGGGTTACGGGTTTTAATAAATAATCCAGCGCATTAAATTCAAAGGCGCGTAGTGCGTGTTGTTCGTAAGCAGTGGTAAAAATCACTTGAGGAGTAAAATCACTTTTTTCAAGCACATCAAAACCATCGCCATCGGGTAGGTGAATATCCAATAAAACCAAATCGGGTTTATGCATATTGATGGCCGCTACAGCGCTATTCACATCCATCGCTTCGCCGATAAGTGTTGTATTGGGAATATCGGCCAGCATATCCACAAGTTCTTTTCGCGCTAATCGCGAGTCATCCACAATTAATAGTTTCATAGAGGCATCTCTACAGTCGCAGTAACTTGTTCGGCGATGTCTATATTAAGGCTGGCTTGCTCGCCAAAGGCAATTTGCAAGCGTTCGTGCGCATTGTGCAAACCAATTTTATTGCCTTGGTGTGTGGGCTGAAATTCTGGCAAGGGATTAATCACTTTTATTTGCCAATGTGTTGGCGTTGTTTTTTTAATGGTGATGGTTAAATTTCCACCTGTGCGACGCGCAGCTATGCCATGTTTAATCGCATTTTCCACTAAGGTTTGCAGGATTAACGGTGGCAGTTTTGCGGTGAGTAAGTTTTCATCGACTTCAATTGTTGTGCTTAGGCGATTTTCAAATTGCAATGCTTCTAGCGAAAGATAGCCTCTTACCCACTCCATTTCTTCGCGTAGGCTTACCAGTTGTTGGCTGTCATTATTTAATAGGCCGCGCAATAATACTGAGAGGTTGGCCAAACCTTCGCGTGCTTGTTCGGCATCTTCTTTAACAAGGCTGCGCAGGTTGTTTATGGCGTTAAATAAAAAATGCGAGTTAATTTGGCTGCGCAAAAATTGCAATTCATTTTCTTTAAGCTGCGCTTGTAGTTGCCAGTGGGCAATTTCGGAATTGCGGCGCTTTTGAATCTCAGTGCGTAATAAATAAATAGTACACCAGAGGCCTAACATAATGCAGTAGTTTATTGTATAGCCAATCATGCCGCCTGTGCTGGTAGGTTGAGCTCCAGCAGCAGTGGCAGGAAATAAGGTGATTAGTGCCCATATAAAAATAAATAAAATAAATTGCGCAACTAGCGCTGCCAGAGGAATTAGCCAAATTAAATTTAAACCAACTTTTAGCAGTGTCCAATTGTTTGCATAGGTTTTATATAAATGCCGAAAGCCATGGGTAATCAAACCAAGTATTAGGGAGAGAGCAATAAAGAGTATGGTTAAAAAAGGCGATAATGTTGCGCCCCATAACCCCATAAAAATCAAGTTAAGCACACCATAGCTGCACCAAAATGCGCATTGCGCTATTAAGTAGCGCTGTGTGGTTTCATCTTTATTGTTGCTCATGAGTTGAAACTATCCATTCTACGTGTGATGGCCATTCTAAGTGGTGCGGCGTGAAATTTTACGCCAACGCATTTCCAACGTGTAAATGCTAATGGCATAAACTATCACAACAAGTGCTGGGATCACGATAAAACTCTGTTGTGGAAATATATACCACGCAGCCACTACAAGTAGGGTGCGGCAGATAGCGTGAAATGTACCTACCCAATGTTGAATAATCCAAGAGAAGGGTAGCCACATTAAGCCGGTTAAAATACCAATGCTGAGCGGCAGTGAGCGCGCATCTATCATAAAGAACGGAATAGCAAGACTGTAAACTAGGGCGGCCATGGCTATGCAGCGCAAAAATAATCCATCAAAACTATTTTTAGGTTTGTCTTTTCTAAAAAAATCTTCGCCGGTAAAGCGAGTAAGCAGCATTGCCAGATAAACAATGCTGCCGGTTGCGATAAAAAGTACCCAAGCAGCCACATATGTAGAAACAAAAATGCTTGTGATGCCTGCAGTTGACCAACAAATTGCGCCAGCCAGCGGCATTGCCAAAAAACGGCGCTGTGAAAATTCTTCGCGCTGTTGATCAAGTGTCAATGTGGTGGTGTTCATCTCATCATTCTTCTATTGTAAGTTGAATATACACATCCTTGCGCGGAATGGAAATTGTGTAATCCTAAGTGAAGCGTTTAGTTTAAAAATTCGTTAATTTGTTGGTTTACCCAAGTGGCATCATCCCACATTAAAAAATGATAGCCCGTTTCAGACATGCGAATATCAACCTCTTTTAACTCTGCGTATTGTGCAGTAAAAATCGTTTTAGTGGATTCTTTTGTTGCGCCATAAGCTTTATAAGCTGCCCATGCGCCTAATACGAGAGTGGGCGCTTTTATGTTAGCAACCGGCTTGCGTAAATCGGTGAGCATCATGCTATACATTGCATTCGCTGTAGTAGAGCTATCGCTAGTTTTTAACCATTCGGTGAGTAATGAAATACGTTCTGGGTTATTGCTCATGCCCATAAGATTTTGTGCGCCGAATTTCAAGTAATCTTCACGTGGTTGATTCATCATCATGGTGCGCATTTGTTCTGCTTGCGGCTTCATCGACTCAGCTGTGGCGGCTGGGTTTTGAATGGCTGCGTAAAACGGCAGTGCATCTATAATAACAACCTTGGTTGCTAAGTTTGGTGAATGCTGTGCGATCATTAAGCTCAGGGTTCCGCCCAAACTGTGGCCAATCAAGGTTACCTTTTTCAGTTTTTTGGTTTGCGCGTAGCGCTCAATTCTATCGCGCATATCCAGTAAGAAATCTTTATCGCTTGCTGCGCGTGCAGGGTTTCCTGCAAAACCGGGTAGCTGCAATAAATGACATTGGTGCTTTGCTTTGAGTGCATCGCAAGTTTCCGTAAATACAGATGCTGCGCTGTTTAGGCCAGGAATAAAAATGACTGCCGCGCCTTTGCCCTCAACTTTTACATCAAGCCCCTCAAAACTTTCTGCATGAGATTTATTGGCGACAAACAGCGCCACAAATACACCCATAATAATTGCAATATAGCCGCCATTTTTTTTGCAAAACATTTCCTGCTCCTTAACCTTTTTTGGTTAGTTCATTGAGGTTGCAGAATAAAAGACTGTTTGGCTATGGGTGGGATGTTTCGTGCGAATGGTTGAGCTTTGAAGAGGAGTGGTGATATAGGAAGCTGAGTGGCAACACTTGCGGGGAATACAAACCGAAACAGAAAAAAGCCCAGCTTTTAGGCTGGGCTTTTGATTATCAGAAAGTGTTTATTGCAAGGTAGGTGTTGTCCAATCGCGCCACGGCTCAAGGTTGCCTTGCGCGTTGGTGCTTGCGGTAATTCCACCAGTTGTCATGCCCGATTGCCCTCTCATGAATTTGCGCAGATTTTGGCGTAATGGCTCAGCAAATTCGGTGCGTATCGCACAGTGAGTACCGCTCGCCACATTAGAGTGGTAGGTGATATTCGATTCTGCGCCCAGCGCTTTGTAGACTTCTTGTCCAGCCAATGCTGCAGTATGAGCGGCTTTGGGGCCAAGGTTGGCGATGTGAGGGTTATCCATAATAAATAATCCACGTGGGGCAACCATCGCAACCATTTCGTGCGTATCCACAGGCAGCTTGGTAACGCTTGAGGTAAATGGGCTGAAAGCATCGCCTAACCAGTAAGTTTCTCCATAAGCGCTGCTTGCACTTTGTGCGCCTTCGCCAGCTAGTAATCGCCACGCCGGAACACCGCCCGTGCCAGATTCAAGTGGCATGGTTAAGGCAATACGTTGATCTAACACACCTACCGTAAATGCACCTTTGCCAAAGCGTGAGCATCCGGTTACGCCGGTATGGGTAGAATCCAATACCAAGCTTCCCTCTGCATTCGCTTGTTCAATAACGTCAATTATGCGGCTTACGCCCCAGCTCCATGCGGCCAAAAGGCCCGTTTTACTGTCGCTACCGTAAATGTCGTAGAAAGCGCCTTTTTTAACGCCGCGTGAGCCGGACTCTGCACCCACTACATAAGGGTCATAGCTAATAATGGCGATGCCTTCTGAGTCTACGATAGCGGAATCTACTGCCAGCCCAAAGTTACCAAATCCAACCAAGGCAGGATAAGGCGCAACACCTGCGGTGGGCAGCTTAATAGAAGCAGTAAAACTGGTAGTTTTGCCTTCATGGCTAATATTTACGGTGATTTTATCATTGGTGACTGTACCCGTTACCACTTCTGGTTTAGCCGGTTTGAAACCATAAATATAGTTTTCGGCTTGTCGTAAAATCTCTTGCCTGCGGCAACGCCAATCGGCTTTAGTGGTAATGCGGTCACCACTAATTTTTGTAAAAGGGTCAGGCAATTTAGCGATCACTGGTAAAGATTCGATGGCGGGTAATATGGGGATAACACAATCAGCCCCTTCGTTTTCTGCGCTGACCACACCAGGTTCAATGGGTTCCAGTGGCGGCGGAGGTGGTGGCGGTGGAGGTTCAACAAACTCACCATCGATGGAATAAATAGCAAAGCCGCTCAGGGTTGCATTGTCTGCAAGGGTTTCAAGCGAAATCGTTAAGCTTTCGTCTGACACTGAAACATTTACATCGGGAGGTGTATAGGCACCTTTAGCGCCAACCAGTGTAAATAAATCCATATTTGAAAATACGGATTGACCTTCTACAGATGCATTAAATAATCGCTTGCCTGCGGCTGTTTGGTAGAGTTCGGCGAAGTGCAGTACCACGCGGTAGTTCGCATTGGTAACTGGCACATTATAGGTTTGGGTGCCGTATTTTTCGCTTTGGAAGAGCGCATCTTCCTCAACGCCCTTAATGTCACCTGTTATTGAATTCTGAGTGCCGCCGGTGCCAAAACGATCTGGCTGGTATTCAACGCCGTTGTAGGTGACTTTTTCGGATGAGCCCACATTAATAGCCAAAACAAGATGTTCTACCTTAGCCAAGCTACTGCTGGATGAGCTAATGGTTGAGGAGCTAACAGAGCTTGAACTCAGCGCGATGGAAGAGCTGCTGGATACAGCCGTTGAGCTTAGAGAGCTGGATGTAGTTGCAGAGCTTGAGCTTGAGCTGGATTTGGATTTTCCATCGCCACCGCATCCCGTTATAAACAGTAAAACGGTTGAAGCTATTATTCCTTGAATAATAGCTGTTTTGGGAACAGTCATAACTTTCACCTTTTATATTTATTAATTCGTTATAAGTCGCATTGGTTTCGCGCGTGAAAGTTTCTCAGAATTAAAAAATTATAATCAGTGTATTTACATAACTTTTGTATTTGTACACTTGTATGTCAGTTTTGTATTATTAACAGATTATCCGTTTTGTGTACTTGTATGCCAGATTCGCTTATGTTTATCTTATTAATAGGTTAAAGCTTCGGGTGCTGATTGAGATGCATTCATAATTTTTTCGTTTTTATTATCGTTAACGTGAGCTTTTTCAGTTGCTTCATTGTTTTATTCTGCGCCACATTCTCTCGCGATAAACTCTTTCCATTCCACAATATTGGAATTTTCAGATTCGAATAGGGCAAGTCCAATTAAAAACTCACCTGGGTTCTGCCAAGCTTGTACCCATTTAATTTCGGTGATAAGTACGAAGCGCTGGTGCATATCTTGAGTTTGCACGCAGGCGCGCACAATGCTACCTGCAGGGAGTTCGCGGTCAGTAATAATGCGCAGGCCATTGGCAGAAATATCCAAGCTGCGGCTGACCACAATGGTGGGCTCGGCATCGGGTTCGTCGCCTAATTCTAAAAAAACTGTTAGCTGGGTTTCTAGGCGATATTCTTGGCGCTGATCTTCGATGGTCATTAATGGCTCCTAACCAAGCATTTACTAAGAAATATCTTTGCGCAAACCGCGAATGACTTTAACGAGTTGATCGTCAAAGCTATCGCCGTTATTGAGCAGTGTAAGTTGATTATCAATTAGCGCTTGCACTAATTGTTCGCGCTGGAACTCTGCAATCTTGCGTCCAAGGTTGTCAGTAAAAATATATTTTCCGGTAGCGGCAATAATCACTGCCAGCTTACAGCGCAGTGGCTCGCCATTTTGCAGAAGCTCAACGCGTGCGCCTAGGTTGAGTGCGCTTATATGAATATTGGCCAGTTGCATACGCTGCAAATTTTCAGCTGCTTGCTCTGCCTCTGCTTGCATGCGCGCACGCTCTTGTGAAATTTTCAATTCTGCGGCGCGCTCGGCGCGATCTTTCGCTAGAGTGGCCGCTTCTGCCAAGGCTTTTTGCGCGGCAGCGCGGCGTGCATCTAGCTCCTGTACAATTCGTCTTTTTTCTTCTGCATTTGCAGCGGCTTTGCGTTCGGTTTCTTGTTGGTATTGTAATTCCAGTGCGGCGAGTGCCTGTTTATTTTTGGCTTCAAGCTGTGCGTGATGTTGGCTTTGTTGTTGTGCATGCGCATCAATTAATTCTTGAATGGCGTGAGTGATGCTTGCTTCAACGCTAACCGGTTGCATTTTTTTGGCGATGCCGGTTGAAAGGCATACCGCAAAATCTTTGATGCTTTTATTCATCACCTTGCGGCCATTGTGGTCAACAAAAAGGAGTTGATCTGTCTCGCTGTTCTTGAGTGCGAGCTTGCAGCGAATTGTCTGCGCATTTTCACCGCTGAATAAAATCCAATCGCCTTCTTGTAAGCTGTTAGTTTGTTGCAATAAATCTGCAGTTACGCGAGTGTTTAGGCTACTGTGGCCTTCAGGATAATTCAGCGCCATAAATATACTGCAATCAATGGGCTGTTTTTTTATCGCGAACATCAATTGTTCGTTGAGGATTTCAGTCCATTGGCGATAGCTATCGGGGTTGCTGGTATTAATATTTAAACTGCGTTCCAACTCATTCAAAAGTGCAGGAATGGTGCGGTAGAGTGCTTGTTCGTCATCTTCATTGCGATTATCCCGTGCGATGGTTGCAAATGTTTTGCTCAAAGATGGTAACAAGCGTTGCCACATTTTCCAGAAGGGGCTGTTTTCGCCAGAAATAAAATAAGCGTGTAGCAGCTCGCTCTTGAGTATGGCAATCAAGCTTGAATGTAAATCGTGTGGAAATGGGCGGCCTGCCAGTGCGCTGTTGATGAAATCCAGCACGCGGCATTCAGCGCTTAGCGTTTTAAAATGGTTAACTTCGGTTTCGCATAAACGGTTTTCCAGCATGCTTGCGCGTTTATCCTCTGCGTCTAGCCACTGCTGAAATGCAGTTTGTGAATGAGTCAATGTGGTAAGTGTGGCGTCGTTAAGCGCGAGCATAAAAGTGGATAATTTTTCTAAAAACTGCTGGCTGGTTTTTGAGTCGCGTGGGTACCAGGTTCGTCCGCGCAGGAGCAGTAAATTTAATGCTTTGCGTAGTGGGTGTTCGGGGTTGCAATAGAATGCCGCATCCTGCGCAATGTGTTGGCTGAGAGATTGCTGTAGTGCGCGCAGTTGCGGTGCAAGCGCTGCGTCAAATTGTTCGGCTTGAATGGAATTGTTTGTTGATTGTTCGCCATTCAGTAACAAACTGCACAGTTGCTCTGCCGTATTGTGGCGCAAGTCTGCAATCGCTAAAGGCGCTACCGCTTGAAAGAGTTGATCTAGCTGGGCGGTATCGCCTTGAATAATCTTGGGGAGGCTAAAGTGTAAGGGCATCTTGTATGGGGAGTCGCTGGTTCGTAAACAAAGTGTTTGAGGCGTGTGATCTTCCTAAGCATTACTTACTACTATAGGTTTAATTGTAAAGCAGTGCGAATCTTTAACGGGATAAATTCTGGCTGCGACAGCTCTACTAACTTGCGTATAATCGCCCACCATTAGCTTTCTCCCTTTCTGTTTCAATTTTTTATCTATTTGAGTGCCCTATGAAAATCACCGCGCCCGACAATGCCCTTTATTCAATTGCGCAGGTTTACGCGCTGGATGCCGCCGCCATCGCCAGCGGAATCCCCGGTATTCAGTTGATGAAACGCGCCGGTCGCGCCGCCTTTGATTTGCTGCTTGAGCGCTTCCCCGCGCCGGAATTGATCACGGTTTATTGCGGCGCCGGTAAAAATGGCGGCGATGGTTATGTGTTGGCTGCGTTAGCCGCCCAGCGCTTGCTGCCAGTGCAAGTTATTCAGCTCACCGCAGGCGATAAGCTCACTGGCGAGGCGCTCGCGGCTTACGAATTTGCGGTGCAAGAGCGAGTAAATATAATCCCCTTTGCCGATGCGACTGCACCAGACGAAGGTGTGATTATTGATGCGTTATTGGGCATTGGCCTGCAAGGCGAGGTGCGCCCGGCATTCGCAGCGGCCATCGCGCAGATTAACGCGAGCGGTTTACCTGTACTAGCAATCGATATCCCTTCTGGCTTGAATGGCGATACTGGTGCAGTTCAGGGTGTGGTAGTGAATGCGGAGCTAACGATAACCTTTATAGGCATTAAGCGTGGTTTATTGACTGGCCGCGGCCCGGCAGTGTGCGGCGAAGTGGTGCTATCAGATTTAGCGATTCCTGCAGAGATCTATGCAGATGCAACTGCCACTGCAGAGCAATTGCACCTGATAGATTTACTCGAATTGCTCGCGCCACGCGCCGCCGATGCCCACAAAGGCCACTTTGGTCATGTAATGATTATCGGTGGCGACCATGGCTATGGCGGTGCCGTGATTATGGCTGCTGAAGCAGCGGCACGTTCTGGTGCAGGCTTGGTTAGCGTGGCAACTCGCCCAGAACATGTTCCGGCAATCCTTACTCGCTGCCCAGAAATTATGGCCTGCGGCGTGGCCTCAGGTCAGGAGTTGGAGCAGTTGCTATCGCGCCCAACGGTATTAGTGATTGGCCCCGGCCTTGGCCGCTCGCCGTGGTCTGAGCAAATGCTGCAAGCGGCGGCCAAGTCTGGCTTGCCTATGGTGGTCGATGCAGACGCGCTAAATATTCTTGCCGAAGGCCGCGTGTTGCCCAATGCTCAAGCCCGCGAAAATTGGCTATTCACCCCGCACCCCGGCGAAGCTGCGCGCTTGTTAGGTGTAACCAGTGCTGAGATAAATGCAGATCGTTTTACTGCTATCGCCAGCATTCAGCAAAAATTCGGCGGCGCGGTAATTTTAAAAGGTGCAGGCAGTTTGGTACGGGGCGAATCTGGTGTGACTGGCATAGTCACCGCAGGCAATCCTGGTATGGCAACCGGCGGCATGGGCGATGTGCTCAGCGGCATCGCAGGCGCATTAATTGCACAGGGTTTATCGGTAGAAGATGCCGCGCAATTAGCGGCAGTATTGCACGCGAGCGCGGCAGATTTAGCGGTTGAAAAAATCGGCCAGCGCGGTTTAATCGCCACCGATATTATTCCCTATGTATCGCAATTGCTGAGTGAATAAAGTGTCATCGATTACTCAAACTATTACGAACGCATTTACTCAAGAATTCTATATCGATAACGAAACCGATATGGTCGCTTTCGGCGAGCGTTTAGGTCGCGCTTTTCGTGCGCAACCTAAATCGCTCTGCATATTTTTAAACGGCGATTTGGGTGCAGGTAAAACGACTTTGTCGCGCGGAATTTTGCGCGCATTTGGTCACACCGGCGCAGTCAAAAGCCCAACTTACACGCTGGTAGAAATTTACGAATTCGCTGAGCGTCGCGTTTACCATTTTGATTTGTATCGCTTAGGTGACCCCGAAGAATTAGAGTACATGGGGATTCGCGATTATTTTTCTGACGGCAGCATTTGCCTAATGGAATGGCCAGAGCGCGGCCAAGGTGTATTGCCAACGCCAGATGTATTGATTGATGTAAAGGTGCAGGGTGTGGGGCGCAAGATCCATATCACCACAAACTCTGAATTCACTTTTGCTTAACAATATAAACAATTCCTTGCTGTGCCTTTAAGTCAGATTTCGGTATAAATCCCCTCAACAATAATTCACCAAGAGCAATGGCTATGACCACTATTGAATTCCAAACCTTAAGCAACGCTATTGCCGATGAAGTAGGGCGCTTGTTGCCGCAAATTTTATTGGTGCCAGAAGATTTACACATTGGTAATGGCAATTGCGTGTTGTGCATCATGAATGCAGCGGGTGATACGGTGCTGCGTATGTATGGCGATAACCCCATTCGCCAGCGCCAAACCGCGCAGATTGCCACTAAAAAAGCGTTACAAGTTTGGTTGACGGGTTATGCAACGGGCGCTTATGAAAAGCTGGTTTACAATGGCGATGTAGATCCCGAACAATTTGGTATTCCGCACCCGGAATTTATTGGTTGGCTTGGCGGGATGGAAGCAAAAACTGCGAGTGGTGAACGATTGATCTTGGCGTTCAGCGGCGTACGCGGTGAGCAAGATCAAGGCATTTTACGTTTGGCGGCAGAGAGTTTAAAAACGTTTTCGATTGTGGATTAATTGCAGTCACTGAAACAAAAAACGCAGCTTCAGCTGCGTTTTTTATGGCTAACTTTTTATCTCGAACAGCAAAAATTTATTCTTCGCTTTCAATCAGCTCACGGTAATCGTGTGCGTCCAAGGCTTCTTCCAATTCTGCTAAATCATCTGGCTTAACGCGAAAGAACCAGCCGTCGTCGTAGGGTGATGAGTTAACGGTTTCCGGCGCGTCTTGGAGTGCTTCATTCACAGCAATGACTTCACCGGTAACGAGTGAGTAAATATCAGAAGCCGCTTTTACGGATTCAACCACGCCAGCTTCTTCGCCAATAGATACACGGCTGCCAACTTCGGGGGTTTCTACAAATACCACATCACCCAAGGCTTCTTGCGCGTGGTCGCTAATGCCGATGGTGACGGTGCCGTCTTCTTCAACGCGAGCCCACTCGTGGCTGCTGAGGTATTTCAATTCTTTGCGGATATCGCTCATGATGGTTTCCTGTGCTTTAAATATGTTCTGAATGTTGTTTGTGCTTGTCAAATAAAATCAAGAGCTGGATCTCCGCTGCGCGAAGATGACGACTCCCTATTACATAAGAATTAAATGAGAGGTTTGCCATTGCGTACAAAGTTGGGCGCAACCACATCCACTAATACTTGCTTGCCGCGCATGTCTACATGGCATTGGCTACCGACGCTCGCAGGTACGCGCGCTAGGGCTATAGAATAGCCTAAAGTTGGCGAAAAAGTCCCGCTGGTAATCACGCCTTTTTGCTCGCTGCCGTCTACAGACACCAATTGTTCAGCGCGCATTACACCGCGTTCACGCAGTACCAAGCCCACCAATTTAAACGCGGGGCCGGCATTCTTTTCGGCTTCAATTGCGCTGCGGCCAATAAAGTTACGTTCTGCGGGTGCCCACGCAATTGTCCAGCCCATATTGGCGACGAGGGGCGATACGCTGTCGTCCATTTCGTGGCCGTAGAGGTTCATGCCCGCTTCCAAGCGCAAGGTATCTCGCGCGGCCAAGCCGCAGGCAGATACGCCAGCGGCGTTCAATGATTTCCAAAAAGCCTCTACTTCTGTGTTCGGCAGCATGATCTCCAAACCGTCTTCGCCGGTATAACCGGTGCGGGCGATAAACCATTCGCCCTCGGGCAAGCCTTGGAATATTTTCAGGCTATCAATCACGGCAGCGCGCGCAGCAGAAGCCACGGTTTTGGTCAGCTCGATAGCCTTTGGGCCTTGAATTGCGACCATCGCCAAGTCATCGCGCTCGATGAGTTCAACTTTGAAGTCGGCGGCGATTTTGTTCATCCACGCCAGGTCTTTTTCGCGGGTACCGCAGTTAACTACTGTACGGAACCAGGACCCTGAAACATCTTGGGGCATGTTGTACACAATTAAATCGTCGATCACGCCGCCTTCGGGGTTAAGCATGCCGCTGTAGAGCGCTTTACCCGGCACAGCTTCAATCTTGGTGACGTCATTGGCGAGCAAATATTGCAGGTAAGCTTTGGCGTCTTCGCCTTTAACATCCACCACGGTCATGTGGGAAACATCAAACATCCCTGAGTTTGTACGAACGTGATTGTGCTCTTCAATTTGCGAGCCGTAATGCAAAGGCATATCCCAGCCGCCGAAATCGACCAGCTTGCCGCCCATTGCTTGGTGAGTGGCGTAAAGCGCGGTTTTAAAACCCATGAGGTGCCTCGGATATCAAAAAAGGAGGGGTGCGAAAAGGCCGCTATTCTAACGGCCAGAGAGCGTCTGTACCAGTTGAATCCTCAGTGCTCAGCTTGTGAGGGTTAATCTTTATGGTGATAAATCGGAGGGGCGCCCAGTATTTTGCGTTTCGGGGTTAAACCAGAAGTGCTCAAAATGGCGGTAGGTTTCATCGGTCATGAAGGGGTTTTTAACGCGAATCACATGGCGATTCTTTAAATTGGCTTTGGCGATAAATTCGCCATTAAATTGTTGAAACAGTTTATCAAAGCTGCCATCGCGCAGCATGGCTTCAAGGCCCTTTTGTATATCCTGCGCCAATACGGTGTTGTGTTGGTTTACATGGAAAAAGTAAGCGATGGGATACTGCAATACTAGGCGTTGCTCAATCACCACATTGTTCAGCATGGATTGTTGATTGGTTTCTTCGTCCCAAATTTCAGCAATGGAGCGCGGAAAGTAATTGAAGCGTTTGGACATGAGCATCTTAAAGGTGCCGGTGTAAGAAGGCGTTTCTACTAAATTGAATTTATTGGCTTTTAAAATAGCGGTGTCGTGCCAATATTTTACTTGTCCTAATGGGATTTTTTTGAGTTCTGCTTCGGTGGTGGCTTTTGAGAATAATGCTTGGTCTTCGGCATTGATAAAAAAAATTCGCCAGCCGATTAAACCTTTATCAATAGGAATTTCAATGGGCTTTAGGCGCGTGTCTACCTCTGGGCTAGGGGCATCCCAAAGCACATCAATTAAACCATCAACCACCATTTGCATTTGTCGTGCATGGGTTGCGCCGCGAACGCGCATGGTAGCTTTGTAGGGTTTGCCTGAGCGGGCAAGCGCTTGTTTAAGCAGCTCGATAAAATATACATTGCGATCATCTTTAATATTGACTGAATCTGTACCGGTATAGCCGACTTCAATAACATCTTTGGCCTCTTTCGCTTGGCAGGGTAGTGCCAAAGCCAGCGGCAACAGAAACGCTAGAAGCGCGCCGCTACGCAGGCGTAAAATAAGGGCTTGCCAAGAACGTCTCATTGCCATTTGTGCTTAAGTGGATACTCGGTGGGTGAGATTTGATTGTTCATAAGTATAGCCCTTCTTTTTGTGGTATCGATTATTAAAGTGTTTCAACTTGCCGAATGCACGTATGTCATTACACTGGCGCATATAAAAAAGGCATACTGCAGGTAAGTTTGTAATAACCATCGAATTTAAGGAGCGCACCCTTGGCCATTAAATCTGTATTGAAAATTATCGCTTATATTGTCGCATTTATAATCATTTTGACCATTGCGCTAGTATTTTTGGTGGATGCGAACAAGTTCAAGCCCCGCATTCAAAATCTTGCCGCTGAGCAGGGCATCACGCTCGCTATGCGCGGCGATTTGCGCTGGGCATTCTGGCCTTCCATAGGGGTAGCGGTGAACGAAGTTTCTATGGCCGACAGCGATGCACCGCAAAAAATTATTGCCGATGTAAAGAAGGCTAGCTTGCTGATTGCTTTCGTTCCGCTCTTAAAAGGCGATTTTCAAGTCAAGCATGTATTGGTAGATGGTGCAGTAATTGATTTGGAAGTGGACGAACAAGGTGTTGGCAATTGGGAAAAACTCATCAAAAAACAAGACAAAAAGAATGTGGATGTCAAGCCTGAAAATTCCACTGATGAGAATTCAGAAGAGTTAAAACTCGCCATTGAAAAGATCAACTTAAAGAATAGCCAAGTTACCTACACCAATTTAGCGAGCGGCCAAAAGCTGGTGCTCAAAAATATCAATGTAGCTACAGATAATGTTAATCTTAAAGGCAAACCTTTCGATGTGGATGCTTCGTTAGAAACGGAAATCAGCCAAACGAAAACCACACCCAAAACGACAACGACTATCAAAAGTAAATTTCATACCAACATTGCAATTGGTGAAGGTTTTAATTCTTTAACGCTCGATAAAGGTGATGTGCAGTTGGAGCTTCATGCAGCAGATTCGGCGAGCCTTAAATTAACCTATTCGCTTAAGTTGGATGATCTAAAAAGTAATCTGAATTACCAAGGTAAGTTTGCAATTCCCACCACCAATCTTAAACAATTAATGACCGCCTTTGGTGTAAAGCATGTAACCGCCAACCCTAAAGCCTTAAGCGAGTTCAGTTTAAGTAGCGATTTTAAAGGCGACAAAAAGCAAGCAGCATTGAGTGCCGTGCAACTGCAAGTGGATAAAACCCATTTCAAAGGTAGTTTAGGCTTGGCAGATTTTGCGAGCAAAGCGATTGTGGTGGATTTGCAGGGCGATGACATAATTTTGGATGATTACCTTGCGCCAAAAGCCGATGAGAAAACGCAGTCAGCAATTGCCAGCACAGGCGATGAACCATTAATCCCGGTAGAAATGCTGCGTAGCTTAAATGCGGATATCAAACTCAGCTTTAACAAATTAACCTTTACGGATTTAGCCTTAGAAAAATCGCTCTTAACAATCAACGCCAAGAATGGCGTTTTGCGTCAGCAATTGAACACCAATGCCTACAGTGGGAGTATTCACCAAAAAGCCGAGGTGGATACGCGCAACCAAAATCCACAGTTGCAATTTGAGGTTGTGTTACAAAACATTGAAGTTGCGCCTATATTGCAAGCGAAAAAACTAGATGAAAAATTAAAACTATCCGGTGCAATTCAAGCCAATGCACGCGGGCAGGCTGCTGGTGTTTCCCAAAACCAAATTATGGCGTCACTCACGGCTAACTCAACTTTTTCTGGTGTGAAAATGCGGTTGGCTCCGCTGAATATTGAACAGCAATTTTGTAAGTTTATTGCGTTGGTTCATCGCGAAGAGGCGCCTGAGAAAACCTGGAATGGCTATACCGAACTGCGCGAGCTATCGGGAAAAATTACCATGGCTAAGCGTGTGATTAACATCGAAAGTTTAAATGCGGGCGTAGAGAAATTACTCTTGGGTTCAAACGGCAATATCAATTTAGTGAATGGCAGTTACGATTTTTCTCTGCCACTGAAATTGGTGCGCGATGCCACGGATACGCCCACTAGCATCACCAGCAGCGCGCAAGGCTGTGTTGTGACCAGCAATTATTGGGCAGAGCGCAGCATGAATTTATTGCGCTGCAAGGGCAAGTATGCCGAGATTAACCCCGCAAGTGATTGCCGCCCCGATAAAGACATGCTCAATACCCTTATCAAAGATTTTGCCGAGTACAAGTTGAAAGAAAAACATGGTGCAAAAATTGAAGAGAAGAAATCCGAGTTAATCAAAAAGCTGGATGAAAAACTAGGCGGCGAAGGCACGGCCGAAAAAGCCAAAGATACGCTAAGAAATCTATTTAAAAAGAAAGAAGAAAAAGCTGAATAATGACAACTACATTTTCGCAATCCGTTTTAAAGTGGTTTGATAAGCACGGCCGCAAACATTTACCTTGGCAACAAAATATCACGCCTTATCGCGTGTGGTTGTCCGAGATTATGTTGCAGCAAACCCAAGTTGCTACGGTGATCCCGTATTTTGAGCGCTTCACGCAAAAATTTCCCACGGTGCACAGCCTTGCTGCTGCGCCTATTGATGAAGTGTTGCACTTGTGGACTGGCCTCGGCTACTACGCGCGCGCGCGGAATTTGCATCGCTGCGCGCAAACGGTGGTAAATCAATACGGCGGCGAGTTTCCGGATTCGGTGGAAGCGCTTAGCGAATTAACGGGCATTGGTCGCTCAACCGCCGGTGCAATTGTGAGCATCGCCTTTCAAAAACGCGCCGCCATTTTAGATGGCAATGTGAAGCGCGTACTGGCTCGTTATGGCGCAATTGACGGCTGGCCGGGGCAAACCGATACGCTCAATCAACTGTGGGAAATTGCCGAAGAACTTACGCCCAAAAAACGCAGCAATGATTATACCCAAGCCATGATGGATATGGGCGCAACGCTCTGCACGCGCAGCAAGCCTAAGTGTGGTGAGTGCCCGTTGCAATCTGGCTGCATAGCTTATGCGCAAGGCGAACAAACGCGTTACCCCGGCAAAAAACTGAAAAAAACACTGCCAGAAAAATCCGTACAACTTTTAATGCTGCGCAATCCGAATGGCGAAATTTTGCTGCAACAGCGCCCCCCGCAAGGTATTTGGGGTGGCCTGTGGAGCTTCCCTGAATTGGCGATAGATGACGATGCCGAAACCCATGCGCAAGATCAGTTCGGCAAGGTGATCAATACCGAAGTGTGGAATAGCTATCGCCATACGTTTAGTCACTACCACTTGGATATCACCCCTGTGTTAATTCAGCTCGCCAAAGCGCCGCGCGGCATTGCTAGCGGCGGCAGCCATTGGTACAGCCTGCATACGCCCGAAGCGTTGGGTTTGGCTGCGCCGGTGAAAAAGCTGCTGGAAAAACTCAGCCAATTAGACCCATGTAGATAATCCGACTTACAATGGCAACCTCGTTTTATTTCCCCCTTTAGGAATCCCTATGGCTCGGCTCGTTTTTTGTCGCAAATATAAAGAAGAACTCGAAGGTGTGGATCAGCCGCCTTACCCCGGCGCTAAAGGTCAGGATATCTTCAATAACGTCTCTAAAAAGGCGTGGCAGGAGTGGATGGCGCACCAAACCATGCTCATCAACGAAAAGCGTTTGAATATGATGGATATGGGCACCCGCGTTTACCTTAATGAGCAGATGCTCAAGTTCTTATCGGGCGATGAATACGACCAAGCGGATGGTTATGTTCCACCGCCCAAGGCTTAGTTATGCATCTCATGTCGCCCATGTATAAAGAGTTGCGCAATAAACACACAATCGGCTTAGGGTTTAATTAACCCTTGATAAAAAAGGACTTTTTTTCACGGCGAGTATTGACTCAATCCCCTCCAGCGGGTTTAATACGCGCCTCTTGCAGCCAGCCTGCAACGACACGCCCGGTTAGCTCAGTCGGTAGAGCAGTGGATTGAAAATCCTCGTGTCCCTGGTTCGATTCCGGGACCGGGCACCATATACAAACCCGAAGTTCGCAAGAACTTCGGGTTTTTTATTGTCTGCGGTTTTTGTTTTTCCTGTCTTCGGTTTGTATTAAATCAATCCCCCCGCCTTATTTTTTGCTGCAAGTGTTTATTTCGTTGCTTCGTGTAATGGCGTGATATTGCGTCAATTGATAAAAGGGTTACTATCACATTTGAATAGTGCCAGCGTGGGAGTCCAAAGGAATATTCGCTTAATTTACTCTGATCTAATTGTTTAAGATTATTTTTGTGAATTTATAGCTTTACTACGCGTTAGGGCTAAAACGATTGATGATGTAAGGAGTTATATGGTTCAAAATATCACGATCAAGCTAACCCCCAATATTTATGATGGCATGTTTCGTGGCAGTGATGGCAGCGGTGATAAAAAACTCCTTAAAAATATAGTAAGCAGCAGGGAGCTTGTTTCATTACTACAAAAGCTGAATGATGTTAATTCAAGCTCTGTCGTAGCTTTGTTGTTACGGGAAGCGCTTCGTATATTGCCGATAGCTTTCTTTAGATCGTCACAATCTAATGATGCCAGTATTAAACTTGCTATTTCTCAGCTCACTGATCATTTCGATGAATTATATCTTCTGTTGATTAGCCTTTCAGAAAATATTAAAAATAAAAATTTTGATTTCGATGAAAGTGCCTATAGCGGCTATCGTGAAGCTATAGCTAAAATTTATTGTTGTAGAGATCTTATATATCGTCCTGTAGGTGTCTTTACGTATAAAAGTCAAACTCCCAGTTATCAATTTTATCCATTGACATTGTTTGCTGCTGCAATTGAAGCTTATTGCTCGCTTAAATTGAATCCAGCCGGTGTTTTTGATTTGTGTAGGATCATGTTCTTTTCATATGCCAAAGCATTGAATGTAAATGACTGTTGCTCTCATTATGAAATACACAAAGATATGAGTTTCATTGAAAATGGCGGAGATGTGACTTTTTTATTAAATCGACCATTATGGTCTGGTTTTCAGTTTATGGAGAGTCGGATTGTAGAAGTGTTAATTGAGTTTGGTGATGAATGTGAGTATTTGCCTAGAGATGTTGTGAAATCATATTCATTGGTTGCATTTGGGGATTTTGATTACCCAAGTTATCAATCTATACTGCTTATTGAGCTAAAAAGAATAACCCCTAATAAGGAAATCATACCCATGATATACACATTTAGTTTCCCTGATTTTTCTGATAATAATAAAAGTATAACTTTGAGTTCAGGGCAGATAGCATTTGTAGTTGGTGAAAATGGAAGTGGGAAGTCAGCGTTAATGCATCATTTTTATAAATCAAACGCGCACAACTCAAAGCGTATATTTGCACATAGAAAAATATTAATTAAGTCAAATGTTGCGTCGATGACAGATGTAGAAAGGAATAATGCAGAGCGGAATATAATCCAAAGCGATATGAATTCTAGCGCTAGATATTCGGATCACAATGCCGATCAAAAGCTTATGTTGGCAATATTTGATTTGGTTCGTGCTGAAACCTCTAGAGCATTTCAAATAGCGCAGGCTCATGATTCGGGTAATCAAACGCTGGCTGCTGAAATTTCTCGAATTGACTCTCCAATCAAGATTATAAACTCAGTTTTTTTTAACGCTCGAATTCCTATCGAAATATCAATTGCTTCAGACTCACAAATATTTGCTAGTAAAAATCGATGCCCTAAATACAGTATTATCGAGTTGTCTGATGGCGAAAAAAATGCACTATTGATGTCCATTGAGATCCTTACAGCAAAGCCCGAGGGGATAATTATTATCGATGAGCCGGAAATACACCTTCACTCATCAATATCATCACCATTGCTTTCGGACTTGTTTTCGAGGCGGCCGGACTGCTCTTATATTATCTCTACACATGATCTCGAATTGTTGGGGGACTCTTCGGCGGAAAAAATAATTGTTATTAGAAATTGTCAGTGGAATAGCGGGGAGGCTGTGAGCTGGGATGCAAACATTATTGAGTCTCCAAGAGATATTGATAATGATGTGAAAGCCAGTATAAAAGGAGGGAGAAAAACCATATTGTTTGTAGAGGGTAAAGAATCGGGAAGGGATGTTTCTATATACTCCATTCTATTCCCCGCTGTTTCTATAATTGCTTGTGGTAATTGTACGGAAGTAAAAAATTCTGTTAGAGGCATGCAGGGGGTTCAGGATCTAACTTGGTTAAATCCTTTGGGGTTGATTGACTCTGATGGACAAGTGTCTGAAAGTCTTGGAAAGTTGCAATCAGAAAATATTTTTGCTTTACCGTTCTACGCAATAGAGTCCTTATATTATAACAAAAGTGTAATTGCTAAAATTATTTTTGGATTTGATCCTAAAAGTGTTTCGATTGAATTAGAAAAGATAGAGGCAATTATTAAAGTCGAAGCGAGTTCTTTAAAAACACATATGTGTGCAATGGTGTGCGAAAAAAGGGCAAGAGCTGAAATAATGGCCAATCTTCCTAAGAAAGCCGATATCTTGGAAGGGGGAACGATGCCTGCTATTCCTCTGGATTATGATCAGCTCCTGAATACTGAATATATAATTTTTGACAATTTAATTGAGAATAATATCTTTGGAATAATTGGTCGATATAAAATTAAATCATTAACACAAAAAATAGCTGCCGCTTGTGGATATAAATCAGATCAGCGGTTCGAGCAAGCGGTCAGAGCTCTAATTAGGAACGATAACGACTTGCGTGCCGAAATTAGAGCAACGCTAGGTGCCATTGTTCCGGTGATTGATTCTCTTGGTGTTTAGTGCATAGGTTTGGGCGGTAATGCCAAATATTTTCAATCAAGAAAATCACCATACATAAACAAGCAAGAGCAACCCCACCCTAACCCTCCCCTTGAAAAGCGGGAGGGGACTGTAGTGAGCTTCGCACAAAACTTATCGCACTGGGGGTCAGCCCCTCCCCGCTTTTCAAGGGGGAGGTTGGGAGGGGGTTATGAGAGTCTTGATAGACTTCTTGCTGTTATCAATATAGGGTGAATTATGGAGCGTTATTTATTCATGATTGAGCAGTGGGGGATTTGGTCTCGGTGTGGTGGCACGCCTGATTTTCGTGCAAAAAGTTCTATGTTGCATGTGATGCAATTAGTAAAGCCGAATGGATTGGTAGTACCCTCCATTACAGATGATGATGCTATAAAAATGGACCAAGCGGTCGCAATGTTGGGTGCGGCTGATAAAAAACTGAAAGAAATTATATTCTTGCACTTTGTTTGTGATTACAGTTTGCAACAAATTGCAATTCGTCTTGAGGTCACTCGTAGTTCAGTATCAAGGCAGTTGTGGATGGCTACCGGATTTCTTGTTGGTGTGATGACGGCGAACGCGAAATCTTTCAAGTAAACATTTGCCATATGTAGGTTGGGCAGCAATGCTCAACATCGCCAATCAAAAATACACCGTACCTTCATGTTTACACAATTGGATATTTATTTTTTCGTTGTGCTCTGAGGGTTTATGCTGTTGGGCATGGCTGCCCAACCTACGTTAAAAATAATTAATAATGAAGAGGGAGTAAAAATGAAATTAGATCTCAATGGAACCGAGCTTACGGAACCGCTCAATGAAGCATTAATTATCAGTTCACTCCAATCATTAAGCGGTGACGATGATTCCTTTCTTATTTTATCGAAAGATGAAATGAGTTATATCCAAACCTGTAAAACAGCCGATGGTCATTATGTTCTGGAGTGTCAGGAGGGATCGCTTGCTGAGCATTACGAGTGTGCGGATGAAATGTTAAATTTTCAGAAAGTGTCTATGGCGTTCACCAGTTATTTAAACGGCACCGATGAATGGAAAAATTCGTTGAGGTGGCGGTCTCAAAATTTTTCTTCTTCTGGTGTGGTGGTTGCTCGCCCTGTTAAACTCTTGGTGTTGGTTGTAGTGGTTGCAATAGTTGCTTTTACTTTTTTAATTACCTCTCTATAGCGAGGTCATGAGTAGACGAATGCGGATTTCTTTGCGAGAAAAAATCATCTTGGTGTGTGATAAAAAAATACTGACAAAAGGTGAATTTGGTGGTATTCATTCTATGCATTTTTTGCCAATAAGAATGATGATCCAGAACTTCTTATGGAGGCGGCAACGCGGCGGATCCAAAATCATCATCTGGATCATTTTAAAAAAGCTGTAAAAATAAAAAAGATGATAGAAAGCAGGCTTTGAAGAATTGGATTGCTGTTGCAGTATAAGGGATTAGATGATTGTTTAATCGTTACTCGTGCAGCGTTGAACAAGGCGTTTAAGTAATTGTGCATTTTCAAATGCTGCACCTATGGTGTTATTAAAATAAACGTAGATTGACGGAACGTTTGTGAGCCAGCTTCTTATTTTTTCTGTATATAAACGAATATATTCTTCGTTATAACTTCCATTATAGTTACCGGTTGGTCCATGAAATCTTAGGTAAATAAGGTCAGTGATCGGGACGTTTAAAGGGGTTGGTGAGCCGGGCATATCGTGGATAACTATAGTTGCATGGTATTTTTGGAAAAGCTCGTATGCTGCATTGCAATACCAGCTTGGATGCCGAACCTCTATAGCGAGTTTCCATTGTTGACTGGCATTTTGTTGGCTAATTATGTCGATAATTTCAGCTACTTTTTTTAAGTAGGAAATATCGATGCTGGCAGGGAATTGAATGAGTATGCATCCCGAGCGTGCACCCAATTTATTAACCGACGACATAAATAGCTCAATATCACTTTTAGCAAAATTAAGATGCTTTGCGTGGGTTATTCCTCTCCAGCATTTAACGGTAAATTTAAAATCATCAGAAACATCATTAGCCCATTTTTCAAACGTTTTTGCTAACGGGATTTTATAAAAAGAGCTATTTACTTCCAGCGTGTTAAAGAGTGAGCTGTAATAGTGTAGCCGGCTTTGGTTTTTAAATTCGTCGGGGAATGTTTGCTTGTTGCCAGGAAGCGCAATGCCGCTTGTGCCTATGCGAGCCAAAGAGTTAGCCTGCGGCGGAGTTAGTGTTTGCTGGTTTTTGCTCATTAGAAAAAATCTCTATTGCCACAGATTTATGGGTGTGTGAAATCCCTTTTAAAAAGTATTAACGTATACGAAATCTTATTTTCACCAAATTTTTTGTGGCTGCTATTGAGGTGTCGCTAATACTTAGCGAAATGCTGAGGGAAGTATGTTCGTTATCGTACAAGCGGCAGCTTCTTATTCTTCGGCGTTGTTAGGTGAAAAGGGGAGAAATCATCTGCCGCACCTATAGACTAATGGCAGCAGCAAAAGCTACATTAGCATCGACTATCACCCAAGGTTTAGGTTATGACAGAACTGAGTTACCTCCTTCAGCAATCCGCTAATAAGCTGATGGATTTGATTAAGAATGCTGCGCCGGGCACACGGCATTTACCGAATGATTTTTCCCTGTCTCGCGACCTTGGCATAAGCCGCACTACTGTGCGCACGGCAATTACGCACTTATGTGATAAAGGCATTTTAAAGCGCGAGGGAAACCTGAAGCTTATTTTAAGAGCGCCAGAACCCACAGATTACTTTGATATTAGTAACGAACCTTCTACTAAAGAGGAACAGTTTGAAAAGTATTTTTTATCTTTAATCAGCTCTGGCAAATTGTTACCGGGTGATCGTTTCTCTGAGTTGGATTTGGCAAAAAAATCCAACTGCATCACCATTACGGTACGTGAATTTTTAATAAAGTTTTCTCACACCGGCTTAATTAAGAAGAATCCCAGAGCTCAATGGCAGATGGTTGAGTTCGATGTTAATTTTGCTGAGGAACTTATCAATTTTAGGAAAATTTTGGAAATGGCCTCAATACGGGCACTGCTTGAGCGGCCTGCGGAAGATCCGGTCTGGGGGGAATTAGGTGACTTGCTGAAAGAGCATAAAGCGCTTATTGAAGATATAGATAATAGGTTTAATGATTTCCCTGCACTGGATTCGCGTTTGCACCGGTTAATTCAAAGTGCGTCGGGCAATCGCTTTATCAATCAGTTCTTTAATATTGTTACGTTCATTTGCCACTATCACTACCAGTGGGATAAGTCCGATGAAAAGGAGCGTAATGCAATTGCCGTTACCGAGCATATCGCTTTATTAAATAATTTATTGTCCCGCGATATTGCGGGTTCGGTGATGAGCCTTGAGAAGCATCTCAACACCGCACAGCGAACCCTTATGCGTTCTGCCCATGGATTAACAGACTAAACCCAATGAAGGGTTTAGTTGTACTTCCAAACTCCGAACTAATTCAGTGTCACTATCTTAGTTAAGGGTCACTATCGCTTTAATCAGCGAATCTTGCTCACCTAACCATTGCGGTAATTTGCTGGGTAGATCTTTTAACTCCGCGGTGTGAGTGTTCAGTAAATCAATTGGAATTTTTCCATTTTTTATCGACGAAATAACGGTATTAAAATCCTGCTTGGTTGCATTGCGGCTACCAATAATACGCATTTCACGTGCGTGGAAAAATGGATCGTCAAAGGTAATTTGATCTTTTACAACACTGATAAATACACAGCTGCCGCCATGGGCAACGTATTTTAGGCTCGCTTCCATGGCGCGCTTGTTGCCGGTTGCATCAAGCACTACATCAAACATTTCACCATCGGTATGCTGCTCAATGTCAGCGTCAGTAGTTGCATTGAGCACAAAACCTTTGGCGCCTTTAACGAGTGAAACGGCGCCCGCGACTCTTGCGGAATTCGTATCCAATATTGTCACTGAGCCAGCGGCAATTTGCGCAAAAATCGCAGCGCCCAAACCTATCGGCCCAGCGCCTACGACCAATACGCGGTCACCAGATTTGATTTCACCGCGACGTACACCGTGAGCACCGATGGATAGAAATTCCACCATGGCCGCTTGCGCAAAGCTTAATTCGTTGGCGGGATAGAGTTGGCCTTCAGGAACGGTGATGAACTCGGTCATTCCGCCATCTGTATGTACGCCAAGTACGCGAATATTGGAGCAACAGTTCGGCTTTTCTTTTCTACAGGCAACACATTTTCCGCAGGGCAAATAGGGATTAACGATTACCCGGTCACCAATGGATAAGCCCGAGCCTTCGTTTACTTCTACCACTTCGCCCGACAATTCATGCCCCATAACACGGGGGTACTGAAGAAAAGGATGGGTGCCTTCGTAGATATGGAAATCAGTTCCGCAAATGCCGATTGATCGAATTTTGATTTTCACCATTCCTGGTGTGAGGCTGGGTTCAGCCCTATCCTCCAGCGTTAATTTTCCTGGCTCAACGCACACCACTGACAACATATCTACTTCCCCAAGAAGTTGCGCCGCAGGCATTTGAATGCGTTGCGACATTGATTTTAATTGGATATTTAATGCTCGAGCTAATTTTTTGTCAATTGTTTTTTTATATTTAAAATTCATTTAATCAATTCGGTGCGGTGAACATCATTTTTCTGTATCCACATTTAATTTATAAAATCTTATGGCGTTTTCACCCCAAATAGCTTTGCGATCTTCCGGCGGTAACTTACTCAAGAAAGTGCTCACATAGCCAATCCATTCGCTGTAGCTTGCCACGAGAGTGCACACTGGCCAGTCGCTGCCCCACATTAAGCGCTGTGGGCCAAAGCAAGTGGCCAAATGATGCATGTAAGCATAGAGTTTTTCATAAGAAACATTTGCGCCCGCCTCAGTCACCAGGCCAGAGATTTTGCAAAATGCCGTGGAGTCTTCGCTGATTTTTTGGATTTTTTCTGCCCAGGGATTAAAGGCGTCAGATGCTATATCCGGTTTTGCACCGTGATCAATAACAACCCTGAGCTCCGGGTAGCGCTGCAATAAAATATAAAGCGCATCAAGATGTACAGGCTTTACGAGTGCATCGAAGCTGCGGTCATTATCAATAAGCCATTTGAATACCGGATCAAGTTCAGGCTTCAGCATCCAATTAGGATTAGCAATACCTTGGATAATAGGACGGATTCCCACTAATTTTGGATGCTGTTGCAAACGCTCCAAAACTTTAAGCGTGTCGGGTAAATTCATATCGACCCAGCCGACTACTCCCGTTACAAATGAATTCGCGTCGGCCAGCCCTAAAATATAATCTGTTTCTTCAACTGTCTCCGCGGCCTGCACTATGACGGTGTAGTCCACCGCGTTTTGGGTGAGGAGAGGTTGCAAGTCATGCGGCAAGAAATCGCGGTTAATTGTTGCGGGCTCGCTGCTAAGCCAATGGTAGTCACCTCTATCTAATTTCCAAAAATGCTGGTGACTATCAACGCGTAAAATTTTGCTCAAAACAGGTTCCTCTTATTATATGCTTGGGCCAAACTGCGGCGATTTCAAAAAGGTAAACGCTACCTCGAAATATGTCAATCTGTATATAATAAACACTTTAAGCTAATGGGTTTGATATATGAACTGCTTTAGGCTCCCCCACGGTAATTTTCGGTACCACTAGCCTTGGCAATTTGTTTAGCGAGTTTTTGTATTCACGTAAAAGGGAAATTGAAACTTGGGGGGAAGATTTGGAGTTATTTCTCAAGTGAAGATTGCGTTCACACCACAGTATATGTAACTGACTTTGAGTTTTACAAAAGCCAAGATGAGATTGAAATTCATATTGGTATTAAATAAATAAAAAATTTCCATAAGCATTACCTTTGGCGCATCCCAATATAATATTTGGATATCTGCGCCAGACCTAAATAGCAATGATTTCAATATTGCTTTTGGTGCAAACTCACTTGTACCAAGTAATGCAAATTTCCACCATCCGCACGGGTTTCCAGCAGTTCTATGTTTGCAACTGCGGGATCTTTTTCTAGTAATTGGATGATTTCTTTGCCTTGGGCGCTATTGTTGCTTAGGAAGCCTAGTAGGAATGAAGCTTGAGCACAGTCACCGTCACCGTCCTTTATAACAATTGGCTTAGGTGTAAATTGCTCAATGATTAATCCGTTTTGAAGCAAGCGTTGATTAAAATTGATAATTTCATGCTCTGTTAATGGATGGCATTCACTGATCTTGCGAATAGCTATTTTATTCGCTGGTAGATCTGCTTCGGTCCACGCCATTGTGAAATTTGCATCGGATGCTTTTTTTATTTTATCCCATTGGTCGTTTATACGAACTAATCGCATGCCCGCGCCGCCTGCCGCCCAAAAGGTCCAGCCTGCTTTTTGTTGGTAGCTAATGGTGTGAATTAACAGGTTGCCATATTTATCGCGCGCTAACCAAACATCATCTTGCTTAACATAGCTTTCGTTAGCTTTAGCATCCCATGCACTTGTTTCAATTTCCTGAATCTTTACCCAGCCTTTAACGCAGCCATAGGCATGGAATTGTCCTTGCTGCTCATATACGGAGCCGTACTTTAGAACGTCGGCGAGAAGTTTTTCTGAGTAACCTTTACTCATGAGTAAAGTATTTTCTCGCCAGTGATAATATTTTTCTGGATCATTAGCTTCTAGATCTTGAGCTTTGCTAATGAAGTGGCTTCGATCCATTCGTAGCGCATAGTTATAGGCTTGGTCAGCGACTAAAGAATTTATGACAAAGTAGCTAAAATTTTTTCCATCAATGGGTGCTTTCAGCAGTCTATTATGTTCTTGGGCCGGAGTTAGGCGATAGGTATCTATCAGGTTGGGGCAGCCTTTCCTCATTGGGCTTTCTTCCTGAGGCACAACGGCTTCGAAACCTTTTGGAGGTGCTTGTTCAAAACAGCCAGCCATTAATAAACTCATCGCTAAGAGCAAATACTTATTCATTCCCCGGTGCTTCATGGATTATCCTGAATGATGATCACAGTGAATAGAATTCTAGCTTATGAGACTAACGCTTGCTGATAGGTAGAAAAAAATTCTGCAATAATTGGGCTTTACCACACAAAAGGCAGCTGAGTAATGAGAGAATCATTAAGGAATAAAATTATTGAAACCTGCAACAAAAAAATCATGACCAAAGGTGATTCTGTCGGTGTTTCATTCTATGCATTTTTTTCCAATAAGAATGTTGACCCTAAGCTGCTTATGGAAGCAGCAACTTGGTGGATTCAAATTCATCGGCTAGATCATTTTGAGAAAGCCGTAAAAATCAAAAAGATGATAGAAGATCAGCTTTAAGGTGTTGCGTTTGATGCCCGTGGGCTTAACCCATCGCCAATAGCGATTTACCCATGCTCCGGCTAACGGAATTAGTTCGTTGGCGTACGGTAGCGGTGGCTTAAAGGTGCTCTTATGCATATTTTTTAGGGGAATTTATGATTGTAAGTGATGTTTATTTGTCATCTTTGTGGGGAATTGCTTCTATTATTTTGTTGCTCTTTGTTCAATGGATTATTGCAACTGCAGCAAAAGGTGCTCAAAAAGGCGCAGTTCCTGGAAAAATAGATTCCTCTTTGGGGCACGAGTCCTTTGTGTTTAGAGCGAATAGAACTTTCATGAACACACTCGAAAATATTCCGGCAATGTTAGGAACTTGTTTTTTGGCTGTATTCATTGGCGTTAATTCCTATTGGGCGGCTGTGTTTATATGGGCCTTTGTCGTCGCTCGTATTATTCATATGACACTTTATTACTTAATTGCCACCGAAAAAAATCCTAGCCCAAGAAGTTATTTTTTTATGTTGGGTTTGTTGGCGAATTTAGGTTTGTTTTCTCTGTGTTTGATAACATTGGGTGCGCACTAAATACACAGTGGGCAATAGAAAAACCGAGAGTTAATACGATAAAATATAGCGGTACAGTTTAGAATAGCGATGCAACTCATGATAGTGGTTTAACTCATCATTGTGGAGAAACAATATGGCGGCTAAACAAGCAAAAAATACCATTTGTCTTTGGTTCGATGGCGATGCAGAGGACGCGGCGCAATTTTATGCGAAGACTTTTCCTGATTCATTTGTGAGTGCAGTACATCTCGCGCCGGGAGATTATCCATCGGGCAAAAAAGGCGATGTGCTGACGGTCGAGTTCACAGTATTAGGTATTCCCTGCCTGGGGCTCAACGGCGGGCCTATATTCAAACATACAGAGGCATTTTCATTTCAGGTTGCAACGGATGATCAAGCGGAAACAGATCGCTATTGGAGCGCGATTGTGGGGAATGGCGGTGAAGAAAGTGAGTGCGGCTGGTGCAGAGATAAGTGGGGTTTATCGTGGCAGATCACGCCGACTGCACTGATTCAAGCCATAACCGACCCAGATCCCGCCGCTGCCAAACGTGCGTTCGATGCGATGATGGAGATGAGAAAAATCGACATAGCCACCATCGAAGCTGCTCGTCGCGGTTGAACCTAATTGTGGTTAAATCAAACCGCGATTAAATCGCAAGCGAGGGTTAAATTCCCCGTGGCTTGCCACGGAATAGATTTTTGGAACAAACATATACCTCGCTGCTTGCGGCGAGGTATTTAATTTAATGTGAAAAATACGGCAAAAGATGTTTGCTTCTTATTCTTCGGAGTTGTTATGAATCACCTACGTAATCTTTTGCCTTTTGTTTGTTGTGCTCTGTTAGTTTCCTGCGCGCAATCTACTGGGTCTGCACACGTTGTATCTAAAACCGCGCCAACAAAATCTGATTTAACGAAAATAGCCGCAACAGATGCTGCTGTAATTAAAAATACAAGTATAGAGCCCCTGCAGGCCGCGCCGCTAGTTACCGAAACTGAGTTTTCGGCGTGCATTAATATCTTTGCAGAAAAAGCCAAATCTTCAGGTATTTCTTCCAATACTATAAATAATAGTTTGCTTAATGCGCGCCTCAATACGCGCGTGCTTGAGTTGGATCGTCAACAGCCGGAGTTTTCTACCACTTTCGCCGATTATTTTAATCGCCGCGTTACCGATCAACGTATTCAGCAAGGCCAAGCTTTGTTTATAAAGCATCGCGAGCTACTCGATCGCGTTGCAAAAAAATATGGTGTGCCAGCTAATTATCTCTTGGCGTTTTGGGGGCTTGAAACAAACTTTGGCGGTAACTTTGGCAATATATCTGTCGTGAATTCGCTGGCAAGTTTGGCGTGTGATAAACGCCGCAGTACATTTTTTACCACCGAGTTAATAGCGGCTTTGCGTATTCTGGATGAAGGCGCAATTGCGCCGGATAACATGGTTGGCTCTTGGGCGGGTGCCATGGGGCATGTGCAATTTATGCCCTCGGCCTTTTTAAAATATGCTGTGGATTACGATGGCGATAGCAAGCGCGATTTATGGAACAGCACGCCAGACGCCATGGCTTCTGCGGCAAATTTTTTACAAAGTTTGGGTTGGCAGGCGAATAATGGCTGGGGTCGCGAAGTTAAATTACAGAATGATTTTCCCTTTCTTGAAGCGGGTTTAAAAAATACCAAATCACTTTCTGAGTGGAGCAATCTAGGTGTAAAAAGTGCAGACAATTCGCCGCTGCCGCAAACCAATGAACAAGCTTCTTTGCTTGTGCCCGCAGGCTATCAAGGCCCTGCATTTTTGGTGTACCAAAATTTCAATGTGATTATGCGCTGGAACCGCTCTGAATTTTATGCGCTCGCAGTCGGCCACCTTGCCGACCGAATTGCAGGCGCTGAAAAATTAGTGCAGCCACCACCCACAGATGCGCCTCGCCTACATCGCGATCAAGTGATTGCACTGCAAGCGCAACTGAATCAGAAAGGTTTTAACACTGGCACACCCGACGGTATTCTCGGCCCAGGTACGCGCCGTGCTATAGGTGAGTTTCAACATCAACAGGGAATGATCGCCGATGGTTTCCCTAGTAAAGAGGTGCTTGCGTTACTAGGTGTAAATCTATAGCAACAATAATGAGCCTGCTGTGATTTTAGAAAAATGCTACTATGTGCCCCCATTCAGCCAGAGATTTCTGGCTTTTTCCTGTTTCAATTATTGGTTTTAATATTTGCCCCTAACATTTGGAAGCCCTCTGTGACTAACAACGACATACTCCGCCGCATTCGCTTTATTTTTGATTTAAGCGATTCCAAAATGATGGATATATTCGCGCAAGCTGATTTTGTCGCAACACGCGAGCAGGTGAGTGCTTGGTTGAAAACTGACGATAAGCCCGATTTCAAAGCGCTGAGCGATCCGCAATTGGCGACATTTTTAAACGGCTTTATCAATAAAAATCGCGGCAAGAAAGAGGGCGCTCAGCCTGAAGCTGAAGCACGTTTGAACAACAATATTATTTTCCGAAAATTAAAAATCGCCTTGGATTTTAAAGAAGAAAATATTCTAGAAGTAATGCAGCTTGCCGGTTTTTCGATCAGCAAACATGAGTTGAGCGCGTTGTTCCGCAGGCAAGATCATCACAATTACCGCGAATGCCAGACACAAATTCTGCGCAACTTCTTGAAAGGTTTGCAAATCAAGCTGCGCGGTGATCTTGCTGACCCTGAAGAGACTAATGAAAAGGCTTAGTTTTCTGATTTGGGAGTAGTTTGTTTTAAATCGAAAGGATTTTAGTTGTCGCAAGTGTCGAAATCTGGCTTGGAAAGAAATGATTTATGTTGTGGAGGGTTTCCCCTCCACAACATAAACTTATTTGCGAAAGCGACGTGATGCGAGCATCAGCAGGCCTAGACCAAACAGTGCAATGCCTGCGGGTTCCGGCACGCTGGTAGGTGGATTGTTTGGGTTGTTTGGATTTTCACCCGGTGTACCTAAGTAAAAGCTATCAATACCAATGTCTGTTCTCAATCCATAGGTATCACTCATAGCGCTCACTGTTAAAGACTGAATTTCGGATGTGGCAGTAAAGATCATTGTCTGCCATGTCCATCCTTCAAAAACACCAAAATCTGGAATGCTCATCAACGCCGAATCGTGAGATTCGGTGCCAAAAAATACACGCCAGAAACCACCTGTTTCAGACCAGTCGCTGCGCGATATGCTTTGCTCAAATGATATTTCGTATTGTTGTCCAATCACTAGACCATTCAGTGCAAGTTGCTGAGCACTTTCAGTCCAACTTGGTTGCCAGCCGATTCCATGAAGAAAGTCTCCTCCAGTGCTGCTGGGTGCCCATGTGTAGTTTGCGAAGTTAGTGTTGCCGTCAAAAGTATCTGGAGTTCCACCTGTTGTAGTCCAACCGGGTGGAACGTCGGAGTTGTGTTGGTTTGTGTCACCTGTGTAACCTTCAAATCCACCATTAGCAAAAGAAAGTAATTCTGCGTTGGCGTATGCGGAGAAAATCAGTGTGGCAGTAAGTGTGGTTTTAGTGATAAAGCTGATGAGGTATTGCAGTTTGTTCGTCATATTAGACTCTCCTTGAGACTGGTTCTGACATTTAGATAGGTTCTTGCGGTGAAGATCCCAAGAAACTGTTTTAGTTAAGAACAGTTTCGAGAGGTCATCGGAGCCACTGCTGGGTTAGCATAGATTGTGCCATCCATTTATTTGTTTTTTTAATCAATCAGTTATATTTTAATATTGGTTTTACGTTAGTCGCGCTGTAACTTTTTTCGACAAGGATTTAAACGTCAACTCAAAAATTAAATATTTTTTGCATTCCTTTGCGAAAATGTGACGCGGGATAATGGATGCAATTGTTATCTCATTATCTCTTGTAGAAATATTATCTAAGTCAAGCGTAGATTTTTGGCGAACAGCCTAGCGACAACGCTTAGTTCTTTGGGTTCTAAGCCGTTTGTGTTTTGATGGCAAAGCAGTTGATTCTGGTTGTGTGCAGCGGTCTAAAATTCCTAATAGCCATTTTACGGCTATAGTTAAGTTCAAGAAGTTTAGGCCAAGTCTCGCCGCGAGGTTTCACCATGCGCAACTACATTCGCCACCCAACCTCTATTCCCATTCATGTTTCGGCTGGCTCCCAAAATAGTACGCAGGTGATGGTGAATAACCTCAGTGCAGGCGGCTTGAGTTTTGTCACCGATATTGCGGTAAAAGTGGGCTCGGTGGTGGATTTAATGATCTCGTGCGTTACCCCCGATTATCAGGGGGCCGGTGTGATTGTGTGGCGCCGCAGCCAAGAGCCTAAAGGCTTTGAAGTGGGGGTACGCTTTGCCAATGACGATGAGTATTTTCGCGTGCGCATGGTGGAGCAGGTTTGCCAAATAGAAGAGTATCGTCAGCAATTGGCAGATGTTGGCCGTAACCTCACCACTGAAGAAGCTGCGTTTGAATGGATTAATCGATTTGCAGCTGATTTTGACCCTGCGGATGCTTGAGTCTGCTACCCATTTTCTCCTTGTTTTATCCTCGATATTTTAGCCTTTCGCACTATTCCTAAATCTCTTAATGTCTATAATGGGTCGCCTTCAAGCTGCCCACTAACCCAATGGATATGAGAGATTAAAATGACAGTTAAGCGCCTCCCGGTTTATTTACTGCTAGACACTTCAGGCTCTATGCATGGCGAGCCGATTGAATCCGTTAATATTGGTTTGCGCGCAATGCTCAGCACCCTGCGCCAAAATACCTACGCGCGCGAAAGCGTTTTTCTTTGTATTGTCACTTTCGATTCAAAAATTAATGAAGTCCTGCCGCTCACCGCATTAGATCAAATCACTTTGCCAGAAATTGTATGCCCACCTTCCGGCGGTACTTTTTTAGGTGAAGGCCTAGAAGATATTTGCGCGCGTGTTGAGCGCGATTTCAAACAGCCCAATGGCGATGACGAAGGTGATTGGAAGCCGCTGTTATTTATCATGACCGATGGCAAGCCTACGGATACCATGGTGTATGAAGAAGTCATTCCACGTATTAAAGCCCTGCCATTTGCAGCGGTAATTGCCTGCGCCGCTGGCCCTAAAAGTGTGCCGGATCAATTAAAACAACTCACCGATAAAGTCGTGAGTTTAGACACTATGGATAGCAGTTCTTTCTCCACCTTTTTTAAATGGGTGAGCGCTACTGTAACGGCGGGTAATGAAAATGGTGAAGTGGCGAATACAACCAATAATCGCGAATTGCCGCCACCTCCACCGGAAGTACAAATTGTTATTTAGCGAAAAACTCGCGCACGAAGGCGCTTTTCAAATTGAATAAAAACAGGCACTACTTGAGGAACTAAGCATGCGCCGTTTACCCATATTTTTTCTGTTGGATGTTTCTGAATCCATGGTGGGCGATAACCATCGTCAAATGCAGCAAGGGCTTGAGCGTTTGGTAAAAGCGTTGCGCACAGATCCGCATGCATTGGAAACGGTGCATTTATCGGTGATTGCGTTTGCGGGTCAGGCGCGCACGCTTACGCCGCTTACTGAACTGGCCATGTTCTACCCACCGCGTTTACCCATAGGTGCTGGTACGTCACTTGGCGCCGCGCTTGAGCATTTAATGAATGACATTAAACGCAACGTGATTAAAACCACACCCGAGCGCAAAGGCGATTGGAAACCCGTGGTGTATTTAATGACGGATGGTAAGCCGACCGACGAGATTAAAGACGCAATCGCACGGTGGAATTCCTATTTTGCAAAATCTGTTACGCTGGTGGCGATTGGTATCGGTAAGCATGCATCGCTGGATATACTGAAACAAATTAGCGAAAACGTACTGCTCTTGGATGCAACTACCGATGCAGATTTCCGCGATTTTATCGACTGGGTAACTATGTCCGTAGTAGCGCAAAGCCGCAGCGTTTCTACTACCGAAAAAGGCGTAAGTCTCGCAAAAATTAATCCCGATATTTTGAGTTTGGTAAACGATATTAGCCAAGCGAATAAAGTGGATGAAGATTTTGTGATTTTAAATGGCCGCTGCCAGAAATCGCGTTTGCCTTATTTAATTAAATACGAACGCAGCGCGCCTAATTTTGAAAACACCAATATCAGCATGGGCGGTAGCCAATATTATCTCACCGGCGTTTTTGCGCTGGAGCAAGATTATTTTGATCTCTCCGACACTCGTTGCCTCACGCGTACAATCAATACTGACGAACTTATAGGCGCACCCGGTTGCCCGCACTGTGGCAATCCCTATGGTTTTGCTATGTGTCGTTGCGGCCAAATTATGTGCATTCACGGCGATGGCCCCGCAACCTGTCCAACCTGCGAGCAAGCCTGTAATTTTGGTCAAAGTAGTGGTCAGGGGTTTGATGTTTCCAGAGGTCGCGGTTAGTGCAAAATTTAAATATAAGGAATTTATCGCGTGCCTGATTTTCGTTTGCCCAATGCCCGTGCGGATGAAAACTACACCACGAGTTTGAATTCGGTATTAACTAACTTGGGCTCAGTGTCCTTCTTGGATATTCACGTTCCTGATAATTTAGGATTAAGCGCAGATTTAGTGACAGGCACCTTAAGTGGTTCACCCGCCAGTGCGGGCGATTTTGAGATATCGCTGGTCTATTACAAAATTACCGAAGTGCCCGCGCGTGAATACACCGCAAAACTTTTGCTCTTGGTTGTGCCCAACCCAAAATCCTTGTGGAAGAACTTACCGTCAGATACCAATGCCATTTATTGGCGAACCGATGAAGCGTGCAGTTCTTTGCACCATCAAAACCTTTCTCTAATTGCCGCCAGCAAACGCGGTCGCTCTCATGCTCATGCGGGTAGCTTTCGCGATGATGATTTTCAGCATGCACTTGTCAATGATTGGGTGATAACCGTCGTGGCCGATGGTGCAGGTAGCGCCAAATATTCACGGCGTGGCGCACAACTTATTTGCGAAGCGGCGCTGCAAAATTTATCACACGCTTTGGTGAATGATTCTGCATTAGTTGAAGCGGTAACTATTTTCCAGCAAGCGCAAAGCGAAAAATCTCCCTCTCTAGAAACTGCTCAGCAAAACTTGCATTCTATTCTTGCTAGCAAACTTGGCAGCGCTGCGCGCAGTGCAGAGCAGGCAATTCAACAAGAGCTTGCATTGCAATCGAGTTTGCAAGCTGAGTACAAAGACTTCTCCAGCACCGCGCTGATCGCCATTAGCAAACAATTTAGCTTTGGTATTTTGTGTGCGGCCTTTGCGGTGGGTGATGGCGCTATAGCAGTTTACCAACATGGCCAAGCGGTTACTTTATTAGGTAGTGCAGATTCCGGCGAATTTGCGGGGCAAACGCGTTTTTTGGATGCTCAAAGTGTTGCTGATTCTGCAATAGCAGCGCGTACGCACTTTGTGTTGGTAGAAGATTTAACTGCGCTGGTATTAATGAGCGATGGTATTTCAGACCCTTGGTTTGAAACAGATGCGCAACTCGCCAGCATTAACAAGTGGGATGCGTTTTGGTCAGAGTTGGTTGCGGCAGATGCAATTGCAAACGAAGAAAAATTGTTGGCGTGGTTAGATTTCTGGTCATCGGGTAATCACGATGATCGTACAATTGTTTTGGTGCGACCAATCAAAATTAATGATTAGAAAATTTATATTTAACAGGGAGTCGTCATCCCCGCAAGCGAGGATGACGGTGAATAAATATATAAAGTATGAGTAGAGTTTTTAGTAAGCATAAAAATACAAGTCTATAAAAAACTAACATAGGTAATCCATGGCTATTATTACGCTCACTGCTGCCGATGGCTCGGAAGTACAATTTTACGATGAACTTAAAGCATCGGGTGGCATGAAAGATGTTTACTTCTCGCTCAATCGCGATTACGTGGTGGCGTTTTATCGCACGCCTGCAGTCGCGGCTGTAGAAGAGCGGTTGGCTGTTATCACCGGTGTTTATCGCGAGCGTATTTTTAATCAAGCGGGTGGCGATTACTGGAAGAAAGTATTTTGTTGGCCGACTACCACGGTAAAATATCGCGATTATATTGGCGTAGTAGTGCCGTTTTATAGCGATGATTTTTTCTTTAAGTTCGGTTCACGCAACGAAGATATGCTTGGCATTAAAGGGCGCGAGAAAGAAGGAAAATGGTTTACCTCTCCCTCCAACCGCTCAAAATATTTAGACCCGCGCGAGCTGGGTAATTGGCTACAACAACTTAAAATTTGCATCATGATTGCACGCGGTGTACGCCGTATGCATGCGGCTGGTCTTGCGCATTCAGATTTAAGTTACAAAAATATTTTAATTGATCCGGTCAGCGGTCGCGCTTGCTTAATTGATTTGGATGGATTGGTGGTGCCGGGGAAATTTCCACCGGATGTGGTAGGCACGCCCGATTTTATCGCCCCCGAATGTGTAATGACAGCGCACCTTAAACGCGATGACCCAGCGCGCAAATTGCCTTCTATTTCTACTGACGAACATGCGCTAGCGGTATTAATTTATATGTATTTGTTGTTGCGCCACCCGCTGCGCGGCGATAAATGTCACGATCTCAACGACACCCAGCACGACGACGAATTGGCCATGGGCGCGCAAGCACTTTTTATTGAACATCCCACCGATGATTCCAATCGGGTTCGCCCAGAAAATATCAAACCCGCAGAATTACCGTGGAAAGATCCCGCACTGATTCCCTATACCGTTACAGGCCCCTATTTAACGGAATTATTTCAGCGCGCATTTATTGAAGCCCTGCATAAACCTGCGGCAAGGCCAACAGCAGATGAATGGGAGCGCGCTTTAGTAAAAACTGTAGATTTGTTACAACCCTGTGCGAACAAAAGTTGCGAGCAAGGCTGGTTCGTGTTCAGTAATCAAACCCAACCGATTTGCCCTTTTTGCAGTACGCCGTTTGTAGGCAAATTGCCAGTGTTAAATCTTTATTCATCGCATGCACAGGGCAGCTTCCGGCCAGATAATCATCGCCTTATGGTGTACTCCGGCCAATCACTGTTTGTGTGGCACACCAACCGCGACATTTACCCCAACGAAAAACTCAACGACGCGCAAAAAAAGCGGGTCGGTTATTTTGTATTGCACAATAACAATTGGTTGCTGGTGAATGAGGGAATGCCAGATTTGTTGGATGTGAAAACCAAAACGCCGGTACCGATTGGTGGGAGTGTTGTGCTAACGGAGGGGCTGCAATTGTTGTTATCGAAAGAAAGTGATGGCAGGTTGGTGATTGTGCAGATGGTGGGGGAGTAGGGTGATAGACGCGTTGTGGAATTTAATAAAATTTTATATTAATCAGGATTAATAGCTAAATGAAAAATCTATTGTCAGTTTGTGCTTTGTTTTTGGTTTCAGGGGTTGCATTTGCTGAGCAGGTGCTTGACATAAATAAAATTGCAGGCAAGAGTGAGTCGGAAGTTGCCGCTTACTTGGGTAACCCGCAATCGTGTGAACCAAATAAATATGGCAAAAAATGCCAATATAAAAAGGCTGAAACAGAAATTGTTTATATAAATAAAAAGGCTGATTGGATTACAGTGGAGGCAATTGATCATTTGCCTTACAACGAAAACATACTGATTGCACTTGGTTTAAAAATCAGTAAGCCGAAATTTAAAAATGAAAATGTTTTGCGCTGGGAGTTGACGCAAGGCCTACTAGAAGTGGCTGTGTTTAAAGGTACTTCATCGTCTGATTATGCACATATAAAAGTTGCTACTAAGTAACCATGCTGTAAGTTTTTAGTGTGGTTTCAATTTTATAGGGAATCGTCATCTTTGCGCAGCGGAGATCCAGCAGTTGAAAATCTATAATCAAGAGCTGGATCCCCGCAAGCGAGGATGACGACGGATAAATATATGACATTGTTGCCGGTGGAAAAAGCAGAGGCTTAAAGGCACCCCCTCCCAACCTCCCCCTTGAAAAGGGGGAGGGGGCTGATTGTGCTTCGTGCGGGGTTTGTCGTGAACTGCATTATCTCGACAAGTAGGGAGTAAAGTCCCTCCCCTTTGTGAAGGGGGAGGTTAGGAGGGGGTGCTTTTGTCTCAGAATAGGCTGAGGTTAAGTGAGGGTGCTTTTAGTCGGGAGAAGACGCAGTTCAAATACAACAAAGGAAATGTTCCCATGACAACTAAACAAATCTTCAACACCTCACGCCAAAAACCTGTCCGCCAAACGTTGCGCAATAATCTAACCACGCCAGAGCAAAAACTTTGGGCGAAAATTCGCAACAAACAACTTGGTGTAAGGTTTCGTCGTCAATACGGCATTGGTCGTTATGTGGTGGATTTTTATTGTCCTGAATTAGCGCTAGTTATCGAGCTAGATGGCAATAGTCATTATGAAGAAGGTGCGCAGGAGTACGACCAGGTGCGCGATACGTTTATGGAATCACTCGGTTTGCGAGTGTTGCGGTTTACGACTTTGGATGTGATGAACAATATCGAAGGGGTGTTGGTGGCGATTTTTAAGTCGGTTGAAAAAGCTGAAGGCACCCCCTCCCAACCTCCCCCTTGAAAAGGGGGGAGGGGCTGACTGCGCTTCGTACGGTCTTTGTCGCAAATTTCATTGCCTTGGCAAGTAGGGAGTAAAGCTCCTCCCCTTTGCGAAGGGGGAGGTTGGGAGGGGGTGCCTTTGTATCAAGTTATATTACCACCGCAAGCAGGAAGTAAAGTTTCTCCCCTTTTTCAAGAAAGGAGGTTAGGAGGGGGTGCTTTTGTTGTTACTCATCCCCATCTCCACCAAATGTTCCTGCCCATCATCCACAACTGGAAAACTATTTTCGGGCTGCAACACACCATCCAACCTCAATTCATTTTTCGCATTTTCATTTTGCGTAATTTCAATGCGATACAGGGTTTCGCCTGCGCGGTAATTAATTGTGTAGTTCGGCCAATCAGCGGGAATACATGGCTTGATATGCAGTTGATGACCTTCTCGGGTAATGCCGAGCAGTGACTCAATAATCAGCCGATAAAACAAACCCGCTGAGCCGGTGTACCAGCTCCAGCCGCCGCGGCCTATATGGGGGGCGACGCCGTAAACGTCTGCGGCGACTACGTAAGGTTCGGCTTTGTACACCGCAATTTCTTCGGCGGTTTTGGTGTGGTTGAGTGGGTTAATGAGCGTAAGTAATTCCCACGCGCGTTTGGCATCGCCCAAGGCGGCGAAGGCCATGATGGTCCACACGGCGGCGTGGGTGTATTGGCCGCCGTTTTCGCGCACGCCGGGAACATAGCCTTTAATGTAGCCCGGGTTCATGGGCGCGGTATCGAAGGGTGGGTCGAGTAGCTGGATTAAGCCAGATTCGCGTTTTACCAAGTGCTTATCTACGGAGTCCATCGCTTGTTGGATACGCTCTTTGCTGCCAGCGCCAGAGAGCACCGCCCAACTTTGGGAGATGGAATCTATTGCGCATTCAACGTTGGTGGATGTACCCAATGCGGAGCCATCGTCAAACCAAGCACGTTTGTACCACGCACCATCCCATGCATGTTGTTCAAGGTTAGCGCGCAGTTGAGTGGCTTCTTTCAAGCAGAACTCTACGTAAACGTCATCGTTATAGATGCCCGCGAGCGCAGCGAATTTGGTGAGTACATCGTAAAGGAAGAAGCCGAGCCAGACGCTTTCACCTTTGCCGTGAATACCCACTAAGTTCATGCCGTCGTTCCAATCGCCTGAGCCCATGAGTGGCAAACCGTGTTCGCCAAGGCGCAGGCCGTGCATAAGCGCGCGTTGGCAATGTTGGTAGAGCGTGGCGGTTTCGGTACTGTGGCCGGGTAAATCGTAATAGGATTCTTCATCTGGGTTGAGTTCGCGGCCCTCCAAAAATTGGATGCGTTCATCCAACACACTCGTGTCGCCCGTACTTTGTACGTAGCGGCAGGTGACGAGCGGTAGCCATAAGTAATCGTCTGAACAGCGGGTGCGCACACCACGGCCTTGGGGTGGGTGCCACCAGTGCTGTACGTCGCCACCGGGATACTGGCGTTGGGCGCAGCGCAATAAATGTTCGCGCAATAATTCAGGGCGTGTATGCACTAATGCCATAGCATCTTGCAGTTGATCGCGGAAGCCAAAAGCGCCGCCAGATTGGTAATAGCCGCTGCGCGCCCAAATACGGCAGGCGAGGGTTTGGTACATCAGCCAACCGTTGGCGAGCATATTGATGGATTCATCTGGCGTTTCGATTTGTACGGCGCCCAAAGTGCGCTGCCAGTAACCGCGTACTTTTTGCAATGCAGCGCGGGCAGATCCGGCGATGCGCAACCGTTGCGCCAGTGCGCGCGCCTGTTCCAAATCACCACCGGAACCTAAGCGGAAGATCATCTCGCGGCGTTCGCCAATACCTAATTCAAAGGGGACTTGAATAGCGCCGCAAGGGTCGAGTGCGGCACCTAATTTGCCAGAGAGCTGAATATTGCTCAGGGCATTGGGGTTGGCGAGAGAGCCATTGCGACCGAGGAATTCGCCGCGGTCACCGCTCAGGGTGCGAGAAATATCATCCACATCAAAAAACGCAACGCGGTTAGAAAACTCAGTGTTATAAGCGTTGCGAGCGAAAAGTGCGCCGCTGCTGGCGTCGATTTCGGTAACAATGTGCATAGCGTGTTTAGCGCGTAAATCACCCAGTACCCATTCCACATAGCCAGTGGCGGATAAGCGCCTGCTACGGCCAGATTGGTTGTGAATTTTCAGCACGGAATATTTTACAGTTTCCTCTAAATCTACATACACCCAGAGTTCTGATGTTATGCCATCCTCGGTGTGTTCAAACACGCTGTAACCAAACCCGTGGCGCGTAGTAAAGGGCTCTTCGCTGTGGCAGGGCAGTGGTGTGGGCGACCAGAAATGGCCGGTTTCTTCATCACGCAAGTAAATAGCTTCGCCACCGGTGGCGCCTACCGCATCATCGCTCCAAGGTGTAAGGCGGTATTCGTGGGCATTTTCGCTCCAAGTATAGGCCAGCCCGCTTTCGCTAAGCACGCTGCCAAAATGGGGGTTGGCGAGTACGTTTACCCAAGGTACCGGGGTGACATTGGCATTTTTTGAGCTGGCGGAGTAGGTCGTAATAACGTATTCACGGCCATCTGCACTAAAACCGCCCAAGGGATTACTCAGGCGTAACTCGCGGGTGGGCGGAATGTTTGCGTGGTGTGTGAGTTCTTTTGGCAGATGATAAGGACGATAGCGGCGGCTTGGGTTTAAGCGCCCGATACGTTTATCGACAAAGGCGCGGCGGTTGAGTTGTTCTAGCAGCGTACCGCGTTTATCCGATATAAGTGCGCGCGCAACGGATTGTAATAACACTCGGTCTTCATGGGATATTTGCTCCGCCGAGCGTACAAAAATACCGCCGGGTCGGTCGATAGTATTTGCCTCGGTGCCGGTTGCAATCAGGCCGATGATTTGGTCTTGCAGGCGCTGGCGATAGCCCGCGTGGTCTTCGTTCCAAATCACTAAATCTACCGCTAAGCCTTTTAAACGCCAGTAGGCGTGGCACTGAATAAGCTGACGCGCCAATTCAATTTGTTCGCTGTTGGCAATTTTGAGTAACACAATGGGCAGGTCACCGGAGATGGCATAACCCCACAAGCCGGATTGCCCACGGCGATTTTGAATCAGGATATTGGCGTCCGCTCTGAGCGTGGAATTGCCGTAAATCACATAGCGCGCAAGGCGGCGATAGAGTAAGGCATCGCCTTCGCTGGCGTTGATTTGACGCAGGATTACCCCTCCATGTGTACCTGCTAACTCGAAGGCGCGATCAGAAAAATAGCGATCTCGATATTTCTCGATCAACTGCATGCTGGCGTGGCGGCTAGCGGCTGCGCCAGATACTAATACCAGCGTTGTCGATTGCTCAGCTTCCAAGGTTATACGGCAGCGGATAGCGACTATCGGGTCAAGCACTGAGCCTTGGCTGCCCGATAAATCGCCGCCGTTGGTAAGTGCTTGAGGTGAAACTAGCGTGCGGCCACGGCCAATAAATTTCACGCGATCCGTCTCGTACGAAATATCACTGATTTCCGCACCATGAGCAGCGAGCAGGTGGAAGCTCCACGGTGTTTGCTCCTCTGCCGAGCGCGGCCGCTTGGTGCATAACAACGCGCGGTGATCGGGCAAAATTTCCGTTTGTACAAACAGTTTGCCAAAGGCAGTTTGCCCGGCATCGGCGGCTTGGGTTGCCAATACCACTTCGGCGTAGCTGGTGATTTCGATAACGCGGCGGCGATTTGAGCGATTGGTGATTTTCATGCGCCGCAGCTCAATATCGTCCTCGGGCGATACCACAATTTCCGAATAGGTTTCTATATCTTTGTCGCGGCGCCGGAATTCCGCACGGCCTTCGCTAAACATGGCGGCGTAGGTGTCGGCGCGTTTGAGCGTGGGTTGATGCGCGGCTGACCAAAACTCCCCGTTAAACTCGCCATTATCGGTAGTGTCGCGCAAGTAGACGAAGCTGCCCCAGTTGTCGCAGGTGGTATCTTCACGCCAGCGGGTGACTGCAAATTCTTTCCAGCGGCTGTAGCCGCCGCCAGCATTGGTGAGCATCACTTGGTAGCGGCCATTGGAGAGCAATTGCACATCTGGCATTGATGTATCGGCACTGAGTGGGGTATGCACCGTGGCTTCGGTGGTATCAAAAAATGCACCGCCTTCGTTATCTTCGGCGGCGCGATTATGAATCACCGAGAGTTTAGGAATGCGCTCTTGTAAAAGTAAGAGCGTGGCTTGCAGCGCAGGGTCAGCTTCAAAGCGCGCTTGCATAGGGCGATTGAGCAGCAAATACGCCAAGGATAATAAGCTCATACCTTGATGGTGAACCATAAACGAGCGCACCAGCGCGCTGGTTTGGCCACGCGCTAAACGTGCCGGGGTGTAATCTATAGCCTCGTAAAAACCATAGCGCCCTTCAAAACCATTCGCTGCCAAGCGGCGCATATTGTCGCAAGCGGCCTCTGGGGCAACCATAAGTGCCATCACTGAAGCGTAGGGCGCAATTACCGTATCTTCTGCTAAGCCACGTTTTAGGCCTAAGCCTGGCACGCCAAAGGCGTGATATTGGTAATTGAGGCTGGCATCTACAGTGTTGTAACCCGATTCAGAAATGCCCCAAGGCAGCCCGCGCTGATTGCCGTACGCAATTTGGCGAGCCACGGCGGCGCGGCAAGTTTGATCGAGTAAGGTGCCTTCGTAGCTGGGCATTACCAGCATAGGCATAAGATATTCAAACATGGAGCCGCTCCACGACACCAAAATTGGCTCGCCGCCTGCGGTAGTGCGCAAGCGTCCGAGCGCAAACCAACTCTCTTGCGGCAGTTGCCCTTGGGCGATGGCGATAAAGCTGCACAGCCGCGCTTCGGAAGCGAGCAAATCGTAGAAGCTGGCATCGCGACGGAAATCATCCACGTTGTAGCCAATCGCCAATAAATGCCGGCTTTGGTCGTATAAGAACTCGTAGTCCATAACGACCATATCAGAGATTTTTACAATCAACTGCTCAATACTGGCCATACGTGCTTGGGCGCGCTGGCGGCCTAGGGTTAACAGTTGGCGTTTTTGTTGAAGCCACTCTTGGTCTTCAAGAGAGAGTTGGTTACTGGGTGAGTGAGAAGCCTCTTCTGCGTCGGCTGGGAATAGGTGGGCGTCAATAGTGGCAAATGCACCATTACTTTCGGCTAAATCGCGCAGGCTGGGGGTGCTCTCGCTATCTGTCAACATGCCAAGATGGTCGGGCACGCTGGTGTGTTCCAGCCAAGGTGCTAAATACAGCAATTCTGTTTGCGCGGCCTGAGCTTGGCGGCTAAACGTTTGCGCCCAAAACCCGGCTTCGGTGTCTAGTAATGCATCAAATTGTTCATGCAGGCTTGTTGCTCTCATCACTATGGGGGCGAGCCTATCGTAGGTTGTGGTGAGCGTAGCTGGCTTGGCGTTACAGGCATCGTTCAATGCAGTTAATAACTGTTGAGTGGGTGCCTGCAAATGTGCGGGAGTATGGGTGGCAAAAATTAAAAAAGTATCCAGCAAGCCTTCAAAGAGGCGCTCGGCGATAATGGGCTGATCCGGCAAGGCGACTAACCCAGAGCGTAGGGTTAGCAAATGACCTGCTAGATTGCCACTGTCTACTGTAGATACATAGCGTGGGTACAGCGGCTGCAAGCTGCGGGTGTCATACCAGTTGTAAAAATGGCCAAGGTGGCGCTCTAGTTTTGCCATGCTGGCAAGGGTATTCGCGGTGCGCTCTAGCAGATCGCCTTGGGTGCTGTAACCAAAGTCGTAGGCGGAAAGATTGGAAAGCAGCGCCATGCCCATATTAGTGGGCGAGGTGCGGTGCGCAACAATGGGCCCTGGGTCTTCTTGCATATTGTCGGGCGGCAGCCAGTTATCTTCAGCGGTAACGAACTGGTCGAAAAAGGCCCAGGTTTTACGCGCGATTTTGCGCAAAAATAATAGCTCATCAGTATTTAAACTGACCGATTGTTGGCTTAAAGGCTGGCTTAATTTCCAGGCTAAATAGGGCGCGCCAAACCAGAGCAGTAACACCGGCATTGCCGCCATCAAACCCGCGGGATTGATGAGTACTAGCCCGGCAATGGCGAAGCCAGCGATTAAAGGTGCTGGCCACATACTGATATAACTGGAGCGCCAACAGGTAGATTTGCAGCGCTGGCTATAGACATCCCATTCCAGCAGTAAACGGCGCGTGAAGAGTACGCGCCCCGTGCTGCGCAATATGGCTTCCAAGCTATACACAGCCTCGTGCGGCAAACAGGCAATACGAAAGATGGCTTGCGCAAGGTTGCGCCCAGCGGATTGCAGTACAGCGGTTAAATGCTGTTTGCAACTTACTTCTTTAGGCATGCGGAACGCATCTACCAAAGCGAATAGCAGCGATGGAATTAGTACTATGCCGATCACCGCAAGTGTCCAAAACCAGATATGACCCGCAATCCACCACCCCAATAGCAAGAGCAACAAGAGCGCTACGGGTGCGAGGCTGCGCAATAAATTATCCAGAATTTTCCAGCGCGATAATGCCGATAAGGGATTGGAGGTGTGTTTGCCATCGGCAGTGGGTACCCAAGGCAACATCCAGCTAGCGATTTGCCAATCGCCGCGAATCCAGCGTTTGCGGCGTTTAACATCGGTGGTGTACTGGCTGGGGTGTTCTTCAAATAAATGCACATCGCTAATCAGCCCGGAGCGGGCGTAGCAGCCTTCTAATAAATCGTGGCTGAGGATGCGATTTTCCGGCAGGCGGCCTTTGATGTTGTGCTCGAAGGCATCAATATCGTAAATCCCTTTACCAATAAACGAGCCCTCGCCGAAGATATCTTGGTAAACATCCGATACCGAGCGGGTATAAGGATCTATGCCCGGTTCACTGCTAAAGAGACGCGCATAGGTGGAGAGATTTGCGCCCGCTAGGCTCGCCGCCATACGCGGTTGCAAAATACTGTAGCCGCCCACCATTTTACCGCTGGCATTGTAGCGTGGCTGGTTGAGTGGGTGCGCCATGGCGCCAATAAATTCCCGTGCAGATTCGCGCGGCAGGTGAGTATCGGTATCCAGCGTAATAATGTATTTCACGGGTGTTAAGCTTTCGAGATTACCCACAATTAGTGAAAACTTGTAATTAGCGCCTTGGTCTTCTGCATAGTGAATGCTGGGGTCTTGGCGTAGCAATGCATTGAGATCTGCCAGCTTGCCGCGTTTGCGTTCGTAACCCATCCACACTTTATCGCTGGCATTCCACAGACGTGGGCGATGGAATAGAAAAAAGCGGCTATTAGTGGGGTTTGATGGGTATTTCTCGTTAAGCCGTTCAATCCCTTTGCGCGCATGTTCCAGCAAGGTTTCATCCAGCGGCATATGTTGGTTGGGGGCGTCGGTAAAATCGGTGAGTAGGCCAAAATGCAGGTGAATATCGCGGTTGCCTAAAAAGCGTACCTCCAAGGCTTCGAGTAAGTCATCCACATTGTGAATTGAATAAATTAAGCTGGGGATTACCACCAGCGTGCGCATCTCGCGCGGCAAACCGTTTTGGTAATCCAGGCGCGGTACGGGCTTTGGGCAAACCCATAAAATTGCCAGCCAATTGGTTAAGGCGGAGGCCAACTGGCTGGCCGCCAAGAGCGATAACCCCCCAATCAACCACAGTGGCCAACCGAATACACCCGTGTCATGCGCCTGCCACGTTAAACCGGCAGCGAACAGGCAAGTAAGCAGAATAATCGTACCCACATGCAATGTAAGTGGGAAATGTCCCGCCCAACGCCGCACTTTCATCATCAACGGCAAGCGCGCACTGACGGCTTGTTCCAAGCGTGGCAAACCTTTATCGATTAAATAAAAGCCCACATGGGCGGTGGGCGATTCAATGTTATTGCCATTGCTAGTGGCATCCATACCTGCCAGTAGGATTGCTGAGCGCGCGATTTCCACTTCAGACATGGGGCTGTGTTTAGCAAGGCGATCAATCACGCGGCGATAGCTATCGCGAGTGGTGAAATCCATAGCGCTATAAACGCCGCCTAAATCTTTGGCTAGGGTTTGTTCAACCACACTCATGCTTTCAACAAACACGCGCCAATCAGTGGCGCCTAAAAAACGCAGGCTGCCAATGCTGTTGCTAATCGACAATTGATCTGCAGCTTGTTGCTGGGTTTCGGTTAATACCATTTGCTCAATGGTCAAACTGGATTCAGCCAAGCGCTGTTCAATCCATGTAAGCGGTAACGCCAACGCGTGACCGTGGCCTTGCAAGCAGCGCGTAAGTTCAGCCACAAAGGCGCTGGCCATGGGGGGATTAGAACGCGCCATATCGGCAATAATTAAAATCAAACTTTTAGGATCGCTTTCGGCAACCTCAATCATCTGGCGCGCCCAATCTTGCGCTGCATTGAGGTGGTAGCGAGCAGTAGTAATGCGCGCAGCTACTCGGCGCAAATTTTCTATAAGTGCAAGCCGCAACATAATGGGAATTGCCCAGAGCTCACCCAGAGTGAGTGGCGTGAGGGTTTGGTAGGCGGCCACAAAACGGCTAAAGGTTTCGGCATCCACGCGGCCATCGCCGTGCGAGATGACTTCCAACGCGAGATCATAAACACGCGGTAAACCTGCTGATGGCCCTTCGGCTAAACGTGGTAACTCACGGCTATACCCTTTCGGTAAATGCTGCCGTGCCATGCGAATTTGTTCTTCTATCAAATAAAAATTATCCAGCAGCCATTCGCCTGCCGGAGCAATACGTGCTTTGGTTTTTACGGTTTCTGTTAATAATTTTCGGCAGGTCAGCAAAACCTCTTCATTGTTATCCAGCCGTTCTAATAAGCGCGTACTTTTGCTTAACGGCCCAAGAACATGAGTGCTCGCCAACACTTTACCGTGCTGTTCCATTTGGTCTGCACTAAAAAGTTCTGCGCGTAACGGTGTTTGGTTCTCTTGCTCCAATTTATCAATGGGTATGGAACCTAAGGGGTTGAAAGAGCGCCCCACAGTTACCGCTAAGGTTTTACCCCAGCTTGTCATAGTCATAGTGTCAGCCTTGGCTAAGGAGTTTTTGAGCGAATGAGTAGACTTTTTAGAGTAGGGCGAGGGGTTGGAAGGGTCTGTGCGGTAGCTAGCTTAGATGGCTAGGAATTAGGTTCTTTGGGTTATCTATAGGTTCATTGAGTTATAAAGTTGGGTGAATTTAATAAATAGTTTCTCGCTCTTAAGTTTCAGCTTAAGAGCGAGCAAAACGTGGATGTGTGTTTAGCAGCGACGTGCCAATAAAACCCCAACAACAACTCCTGCCAATGCACTTGCACCTATCACCGGCCACGGCTGTGCATGTACATAGTTATTGGTAATCGTTACGCCCCTGCGTGCTCTTTCGCTAATACCGCCGTCAAAATCATTAAAAGAATTTTTAATTGATTCGACAGTCTCTTTCAACTTGGCTTTTGCTTTTTCCAATTCTTCATTTGTCATGGTTGTGGCATCGGCAATTAAGCTTTCAATATCCGCCAATAAATTTCTCACCATTAAGGCTGGGTTTATTGGTTTGGGTGACGCTTCCAAATCAGTTCTTTTTCCATTTGAAAGATCTAGGTTTTTTACATTGACTTGCATGGTGAGCTCCTGTTGATCAACGTGGTAAATGCAGTAGCGCTAACGGCCAGAAAAATTCCGCTGCCGTTTGGCTATCAATCAAACAATGAGCTTGGTCAGAGGCGCAGTCTGTACGACAACGTACCTATTCTGCGCACAAAAACGGCAATAACTTATGAAGGTTTATGAGCGTTAGCGCACCGACCCCAGTAGGGCGCGAGCTTACTGTCACAACTGTTATTTGCCTAAGCGTTTTGCATCGGTGCAGAGCGAACAAACAATCACACAGGGGATATTCCTATGAGTACTTTCGATGAAAATTTTGACGACCGCTTTAGCATTCCGCTTACCGCGTATAAACCTCGCGCATGGGGTGAAGGGCAACAAATTGGTGCGCCAATAAGATCGAGACCAGAGCCAACCTCCAAAACAAATGTGCCAAAGAGAAGAATATTTGCCAAAGGCCTGAGCAGACCTCTCGCTACTCCACTTACCAGTATTCATGACTTTGGGCACTCGCATTACAACAAACCCTAGGGAGTCTCTGAAAGGCTAACTTATTTGCTATGGCTAATATGGCATCCTAGGCGTTTTTCAAATGCTCCATAGTTAACAATTTCTTCCATGGACGGATTTTTTATTAAAGCATTATTTTTATTTTCTGCATGGTCATTCGACTGCTGTTAATAATTACTATTACGCGCATCAAGAATTGGTGACAGTGGGTCAGCGACGCATTGTGGCTATGTATTTTTATAGCAAGGTATTTATAAAAGGTATCTGCATAATCTCATGAAAAGAGGAAGTTGATATGGAAACTGTTTTGAGTCCATCTGTTTCGAACTTGACTGACGTTGCCACGTTGCGTAGTCATGCGCGAGAAAATATTGAGCAGGGGGCGATTACCGCCAGTTATAGCGCAGATCGCGAAGCCGTTATTGAATTGCTCAATCAGGCATTAGCAACAGAATTGGTATGCGTATTGCGCTATCGTTGCCATCATTTTATGGCGCGCGGTATTCACGCTAAAAATATTGCTGCAGAATTTCTTGTGCACTCCAACGAAGAACAGAATCATGCGGATCAACTGGCAGCGCGTATAGTGCAACTGGGCGGTGAGCCTAATTTCTCACCAGACACGTTAACTAGCCGTAGTCATGCCGAATATCAAGTGGGCACGTCTTTATTGGAAATGATTAAAGAGAATTTAATTGCAGAGCGCATTGCAATTGATAGTTACCGTGAATTTATTCAATATCTCGGCGACCGGGATTCCACTACTAGCCTCCTGCTTAAAGGCATTTTGGCGGTGGAAGAAGAGCATGCGGATGAATTGGCAGATTTGCTACAAGGCTTGCCTACACGAGTGTAAGCGGGTAATTAACAATGAGAACTAAAGGTATTCATTATGGAAGCAAATCAACATGGCATGTCGGATTTATTTGATCAGCTTGGGTTGCCTTCCAGCAATGCCGCTATTCAAGAATTTATTACCATACATCGCCCATTGAGCCGAGAGCTTATGTTAAGCGAGGCGCCTTTTTGGTCATTGACCCAAGCAAAATTTTTGCGGGATCAAGTTAAAATTGATGCTGATTGGGCTGTCATAGTCGATAAATTGGATGCCAGTTTGCGTTAAGCGAAATGAGTATAATATTAATGAGGGGCTTCAGGAAGAGACCACATGACGTACACTGTTCTTATTGTAACCAGTGATATCAAGGATTCGGTTACATTGAAAAATATATTTGCCAATGCGCGCAATGACTCTTTCAATTTAATTTGGGTAAAAAAATTCGCGACTGCTATACGGCGGCTTCACAAGACTAATATAGATGCGGTCATTGTTGATTTAACACTTCCTGATAGCGATGGCATATCCACCTACGATCAATTATCGGTAGCAGCACCCCATACACCTATAATGACGCTTATTGCTAGCCACGATGATTTACTTATTAGTAAAGCCTTGGCGCGTGGTGCTCAGGGCTATTTAACCAAAAATGCTTTTGATAGTAATTTAGTCCCTCAAGCTGTGCGAAATTTAATCCGCCATAAAGCAGTAGATCAAGAATACTTTAATGAAAAAGCGCGTGCGGAAATTGCACTTAACTCCATTGGAGATGCAGTTTTATGTACTAACTTGCTAGGTAACGTTGAATATTTAAATATTGCTGCTGAAACTTTAACGGGTTGGTCGCGTGAAGACGCGCGTGGAAAACCTATATCAGAGGTTTTTAAACTGATTAATGGCATTACTCGTCAGGTAGCACCTAATCCAGTTGCAGAAGCTATTAAAAAAGATAAACCCGTGGGGTTGAATGCCGATACTGTTTTAATTCGGCGTGATCAGAGTGAGGTTGCTATAGAGGATTCCGTCTCACCTATTCACGATTGGGATGGAAAGCTAACAGGTGTAGTAATTGTGTTTCACGATGTGACAGAAACCAAATTAATGGCAAAAAAAATGGCACATTCTGCGCAGCATGATTTCTTAACAAATTTGCCTAATCGTATGCTGTTGAGTGATCGCATTGCGCAGACGATTGCTTTGGCAAAACGGCGCGGAACCCAGCTTGCTATACTTTTCTTGGACTTAGACAAGTTCAAACATATTAATGATTCGCTCGGTCATGAGATGGGCGATAAGCTTTTGCAATCGATAGCATTGCGTTTAATCGGTGCAGTGCGCAACTCTGATACAGTAAGCCGTCTAGGTGGGGATGAGTTTGTAATAGTGTTGGCGGGAAAGCATGGTGAAGATGCTGCATTGAGTGCAGAAAAAATAATCACTTTGTTAGCAGCACCCCATAAAATTGACACACTTGATTTGCACGTTACTACCAGTATTGGAATTAGTATTTATCCCGAAGATGGGGTTGATACTGAAACGTTAATAAAGCATGCCGATACCGCAATGTATTGTGCCAAAGCAAAAGGCCGTAATACCTATCAATTTTTTAATAGCAGCATGAATGTGCGTGCTGTAGAGCGGCAATTTATTGATGCCAGTTTGCGCAATGCTTTGGGTAAAAAAGAATTTGTACTCTATTACCAGCCAAAAATAAATTTAAACACGGGTGTTATTACGGGTGCGGAAGCTTTACTGCGTTGGGTGCATCCAAATGGTGAAGTTATTTTGCCGGGTCGCTTTGTGCCTATTGCTGAAGAAAGCGGCTTGATTATACCTATAGGGCGCTGGGTGTTGCGTGAGTCTTGTGCTCAAGCAAAACGTTGGAGTGACGGTGGATTTTCTAAAAATTCTATTTCAGTTAATATTTCTTCTCTAGAATTTAGTCAACATGGATTTTTTGAAGGCGTGCGCAATATTTTAAAAGAGACAGGGCTTTCACCACATTGCTTGGAGCTGGAAATTACCGAAAGCGTGCTTATGCGTGACGTAAAAACCAGTGCAGAAATTCTTAAGAAGCTAAAAAAAATGGGTGTTCAATTAGCGGTAGATGATTTTGGCACTGGTTATTCCAGTTTGAGTTATCTAAAACAGTTCCCTATAGATGTATTAAAAATCGATCAATCCTTTGTTAGTGATATTACCGGCTCAAAAGACGAGGGCATTATTGTGAGTGCCGTTATTGGTATGGGAAATAATCTTAAACTGCGTGTGATCGCTGAAGGCATTGAGAGTCAAATGCAGTTAGAGTTTCTTAAAGCTCGCGAGTGCGAAGAAGGCCAAGGGTTTTATATTAGTAAGCCTCTCGCAGCACAAGATTTTACTGCGTTATTAGCGAATGGAATCCCCGCAGCAATATTTAATTAGTATCCCTTTTTGTGTGTTATCGAACAGATTCGCAGTTTTTTTATGATCAAACTGAGTATTACTGGCGCAGTTATTGTTTAACAGCCTATTAGCTATTCATCCCTATTTAGGTATTATCGTAGGAGCTCGGGCAATGTTACATAAGCTAAGTAATCTTGATGGTTTTGCACTTCATGCGACCAATGGCAATATCGGTTCAGTAAAAGATTTTTATTTTGATGATAAACAGTGGGTAATTCGTTACCTTGTTGTTGAAACGGGTTCTTGGCTGGAAAGCCGCAAGGTGCTGTTATCACCTATTTCAATTAAGCGTTTAGATTTTGAAAAAAAGGTATTCACGCTTTCTATTGATATGGAGCAAGTAAAACACAGCCCACCCATAGATACGCATCAACCGGTTTCGCAGCAATACGAAATAGATTACCTGAGTTATTACGGCTATCCCTTTTATTGGGGCAACACCGGCCTGTGGGGTGCTTTCGAAAGCCCTGGAATGATTGCAACGGGAAGCGCAAGCCCATTACGAAAGCGCAGTGATGACCCCAAAAATAATGAAACCTTAACTGATACTGCACAGCAGAATCATGTTGATCGCCATTTACGTAGCTGCAATGAAATTATTGATTACCATATTCAAGCGTTCGATGGTGAAATAGGTCATCTAGAGGGCATGCTGGTAGATGAAGATACATGGGCTGTGCGTTATTTTATTGTAAATACCAGTAATTGGTGGCTTGGGCATCAAGTGCTAATTGCGCCGTCATGGATTACCGGTATTAGTTGGGGCGACGCAAAAATTTCTGTGGATATGACACAGCAGCAAGTGAAATATGCGCCCTTGTTTGATCCGGATGTTCCTTTTAGTCGGCAGAAGGAATTGGGTATTCATATCCATTATGGTCGAACTGGTTATTGGGAGGATCATGAAAAGGCTAAATATAGGTAAATGATAAGTAAAAAAATCCCTCATCAATGAGGGATTTTTTTATTCGTTCTTTAACGAAATCTTAAGCTGCATCCACATCTTTGTAATCACCAATGGAGGCTTTAATGATTTCTTGTGCAATAGTGGTTTCTGCTTCAGTGCGTGTTTCTGCGACCACTACTATTTGCCCGCTGGCAATAGCATCCTCAATTAATGCCGATAAAGGTTTGGTGTTTTCAGCAGCACCAATGCTTGCGCCCACTACACCGCCAATACTCGCGCCCCAGCCTAGTAGTACGAGCGGTGCGATTAACGGGCTAGCCACAAATAAAGTAACGTTGGTGGCGATAAGCGCAACTTGAATCAGCGCGCCCACGCCAGTGCCTACCGCCGTCCCAATGGTGCCATCGATTAAAACATCTTTTAATACTTGATTACTACTTTCGGTGGCTTCGTGGGTGGGGGTGGGTGAGTTTTGTTTGTAAATTTGTACGCGGTCGGGAGCAATGCCTTGGGCAATTAATTTTTCAATAACATCATCTGCTTCCTCGCGATGTGCAAAAAAGCCGGATACATAATGTACATAAGTAGTCATGAGAGTTCTCCAAATTTTGACCCGCTATGAAGTTTCTAAACGGTTGGAGTATGAGTGTAGTTTTAGGGTAAGTAGGCGTCTGTGCGTCGCCGTACGTAATAGCCGGTTAAAAATGTCTTGGGTTAAGGGATGTTATATATTCCAAGGCCATATCCAGCGTTGTCATAAATTCATTAATTCTAATGGGCTTGGTTAAGTAGCGAAAAAATCCCGCGTCCAACCCTTTTTCAATGTCACTTGGTATAGCGTTAGCGCTCAATGCAATTACGGGAATGTGTGCAGTACTTGGGTCGGTGGCAAGAATTTTTAACGCTTGAATGCCGCTAATGCCGGGCAAGTTAATATCCATTAAAATCACATCTGGCTGGGTTGCGCGCGCAAGTGCTATACCGCTAACACCATCGAGTGCAGTGAGTAAACGCATGTTGGGGCGCCGCGCCATAATATCTTCAATCAACATTAAGTTGGCGGGGTTGTCTTCAACATACAATAAGGTTTGCATGTCTGTGTACAGTTTTTCAGGTTTGTAAGCTAATGTCTTAACTGCAACGCAATCGGTTGCTACTTGTGTGGTTAAATGCATCTCTACCCAAAATGTACTGCCTTCACCCATTTTGCTTTCTAGCCCAATTTCACCGCCCATTAATTCAATGAGGCGTTTGGTCATAACTAAGCCAATGCCCGTACCTTCCACTACATTATTTTCTTGCCCAAGGCGATTGAAGGGTTGAAACAATTGCGCAATCTTTTCAGCCGCTAAACCTTCGCCGGTATCTGTTACACAAATGCGAATACGTTCTAGGGGTTGCGCAATACAGTGCACGGTCACACTGCCCGCGGGTTTGTTATATTTAATGGCATTGGATAATAAATTAATCAGTATTTGTTTTAAGCGAGTGCGATCTGCATGTACTACATGCGGTGTATCTACCTCAAGAAAATTAATTTTAATCGATTGTTTTTCTGCTTGGGGTTCAATCAGGGTTTGGCAGTCTCGCAGCACATCTGCCAGCGCGACCGGCTCCAGCGAGAGCGATAACTTGCCCGATTCAATTAATGCTAAATCTAGAATTTCATTGATAAGGTCTAACAAGTACCAGCCCGCGCGTAGAATTTGATCGAGGTTGCGTTTTTGTTTTTCGGTGGGCGGTGGGGTTCCTGTTTCAATCAGTTGCGCAAAACCTAAAATGGCACTGAGCGGCGTGCGCAGCTCATGACTCATGCTGGAGAGAAAATCTGATTTTGCGAGATTGGCTTTTTCTGCAATGGCACTGGCTTTTTCGGCCGCAATTGTTGCTGTTTCGGCAATCGCGGTAGCGCGCTCCAAGTCGAGTGTGTAATCGTGAAGTATATGATCAACACGTGAACGCTCTGCTTCAACGAGCATGCGCTCAGTAACGTTGTTAAATAGAATGGCTACCTTAAAACTACCGGCTTCACCCACTCTAAAGGCATAAACGTCAAACCAGCGATCCATTTTTTTAGCTTCATTAGTGGCGCGAATAGGCTGGCCAGTGAGAGCTACCTTGCTGTATAAATCAATCCAGAAATTATCAAAATCGGGTGCTATCTCAAGTATTCTTTTACCTGTGGCATTGTGCAGCCCACTTTGTTTCTCAAAGGATGGATTTACTTCTAAAAAGCGGTAATCGATGGGTTTTTCATTGTCATAAATCATTTCGATAACGCAAAAACCTTCATCAATTGAGTTGAATAAATTGCGGTAGCGCTCTTCTGATGTACGCAACACTTGTTCGGATTGTTTGTTCTCACTAATGTCGGTCATAATCATCCGCAATAGCGCCACGCCATCAGCATCTTTTTCAATGGTGGCCGTCACGTTAACCCAGCGGGGTGTATCGGTATTATTCAGTATGCGCAATTCAAAAGATTGCGGTGTACCTGATGCTAAAAGTTGTTTGCGGTGTAGATAATAAATATCTTGATCGGTATTGAAAATAAAATTTGAAATTCGCTTTGTAACCAATGCGCCACGGCTGCAATCGAACAAGGTAGCGGCCATCAGATTAGCCTCCAAAATTAAACCCTCTTCGCTCAGAGTGCAGTAACCGACAGGTGCAAGATCGTAGAGGTCAAAATAACGTAAGCGCGCAGTTTCCAATTCCCATTGGGTGCGACGCAATTCTTCATTTTGCATTTCTAATTCGATTTGGTGCACTTGTAATTGGTGCACCAATAGTTGCATTGACTCAGGCGATTTAAGATCTACTGTGCTTGAAAAGGCTGCAATTTTTTCGCGGCTACGCTCACGCGCCTGATCATCTACACGGCGGCGCGGTATGGTTTCAGCGAGGCTAAGCGCTGCATTCGTATGCTCTACTACCATTCTCTATTCCCCAGCCTAATGACCGATTTATGCACGATTTACGCTATGCCGGTTTTACGATTTATGTGTTGTTAATTCATTTGCACAGCGCAAGGCTTCGCGAATACGCACCATCTCGGTAATATCTACAAAGGTAATTACTGCGCCTTCAATAACATTATCGAGAGTGCGATAGGGTAAAATGCGCATGGTGTACCATTTGTGTTCAAGGGTTTGCACATCAATTTCTTTGGGCGCCAAGGTTTTTAATACGGTTTGCACATCGGCAATAAAATTGTCGTAGCCAATTAAGTTGGAGGCAATGTGGCCCACAGGTCGCCCAACATCGCTCAAAATTAAATTAATAATTAAGGTAGCAGCGGGCGTGAAGCGTAAAATGCGCAGGCCGTGATCCACAAAAATAGTGCCAATCCCCGTCCCTGCTAGAAGGTTGTTCATGTCATTGTTAGCGCGCGACAAATCGCTAACTTTGGTTTGTAGTTCAGTATTAACCGTTGCCAATTCTTCATTGATGGATTGTAATTCTTCTTTTGAGGTTTCTAGTTCCTCATTGGTGGACTGCAACTCTTCGTTGATGGATTGCATTTCTTCGTTAGACGATTTTAGTTCTTCGTTGGAGGTTTCCAACTCTTCATTAGTGGCGTGAAGATATTCATCTTTGGCTCGCAACTCTTCATTTAACTCTGCAATTTGCGCGATGGCTTCCTTATTGCTGCCATCAGCACTCAGCATAAGCGGTGCTGTGGCTAAATGCTCCTGATGTGTATCAAGGATACCTGCTTCCGCAAGAATAATTAGAAATAAGGGAGATTCAACTACTGCTGAAGAACGTACTAGTACGGGGCAAATAGTAATGTTCACGAGTGTGAAATGGCCGTTGGTTTTTACCCGAATATTATGAACGTGTAGCGGATCTTTGCAGGTTGTAGCCTTGTGCAAGCTGGTGGTGAGTATGCGTTTAAGGCCTTCGCGGGCCATTTTCAAAATATTATTGATGCCGGCTTCGCCCTGCGCAGGCTCCAAATACATACCAGTACGGCCATGCAAATATAAAATGTCGCCTTGGCTGTTGACTAAAGCACAGGCAGGATCAAGGTAGTGTAATAAGGTTTTTTCGGTTAATTCGCGTAAGGATAATTTGGCAAGATTGGGCAATTTACTATCCATTGTTTTAAGCGTACTGGGTAAGGGCGCAGAATACTGGGTTATTGTGGGTGGTAAAAAACGATTTAACGCTGCGCGTTTTGCACCTTGAAAATCTTCTTTGCGCTGATACATTTTGGCTTTGCGATCCAGCGGTACGAATAAGCTGGCAAGTTCGCCCACCGTTTCAGATGTACCTAAAAACATAATGCCGCTAGGGTTTAATGCGTAGTGAAATAAAGTGATGATGCGCTTTTGCAATTCGGCGCTCATATAAATTAATAAATTTCGGCAGCTGATTAAATCGAGTTTGGAAAATGGTGGATCTTTGATGAGATTGTGTTCAGAGAACACCAACATATCGCGAATATTTTTGTGAATTCGGTAAGCGCTGCCATCGGCTTCGGCGGTAAAAAAACGCGCAAGGCGTTCGGGAGTAATATCATCGGCAATGCTGGCGGGGTAAACACCCGCTCGTGCGGTTGCAATAGCGCGGCTGTCGATGTCGGTTGCAAATACCTGCACCTTAAAGTTTTGTTTGAGCGCCTCTAAGCGCTCTTGCAACAAAATGGCAATCGAATAAGACTCTTCGCCAGTTGAGCAGCCAGTGGACCATGCGCGAATGACCGCGCCAGCTTGTTTGCCTTCAAACAGTTTAGGAATTATCTGTTGCTCAAGTACCTCAAACGCATCTGGGTCGCGAAAAAAATTTGTCACGCCAATTAATAAGTCGCGAAACAGGGCTTCTATTTCAACCGGCGTTTGTTGTAAGTATTTTACATAGCCTTCTATCTTATCAATTTGATGCACCGCCATACGCCGTTCAATACGGCGGCAAATAGTGCTGGGTTTGTACTGTGAAAAATCGTGGCCGGTTTGCGTTCGCAGCAACACAAAGATTTTTTTCAGTGAGTTTTCATTGAGTACGGCTGGGGTGGTGTTAAACCCGGGTGGACGGTGAAATGCGTGCTTCACATAAGCGATAAGTTGCGCGGGCATTTCTGCAGGGTGAAGTTCGTAATCGACTAAACCCGTATCTATCGCACTGCGCGGCATGCCATCAAATTCGCTGGCCGCAATACTCTGTGCCATCACCATGCCGCCTTCACTTTTAATGGCGCGTACACCCAAGGTGCCGTCGCTCCCCGTGCCGGAAAGTACAATGCCAATCGCGCGTTCATGCTGATCTTGCGCCAGTGATTGAAACAGAAAATCAATCGGCAAGCGGTGTCCGCGCGGTTCAGCGGGCTCCATTAATTGCAGGGTGCCGTTCAAAAAAGCCATATCGCGGTTGGGCGGAATTATGTAGGCGCAGTTGATTTTTACTTCCATGCCATCTTCAACCTCAAACACTTTGAGGTGGGTGTAGTGCTGTACCAGCTCGGTGAGAATACTGTGATGGTCTGGCGCTAAATGCTGGACTAAAACAAATGCCATATTCGGTTCGGCACTGGAGGGCATGCCTGAAAAAAATGCTTCGAAGGCAGCTAGCCCGCCCGCCGATGCACCAATGCCAACAATCGGAAAATGAGCGGCTGGGGTAGCGGTTACTGGCGTATCTATAGTTGTAGTGAGATGCGCGCTGGGTGGCTTGGCCTTGTTCTTGGCGGTCATAGCATTTCTATCCTCATTATTTGTTTCTATCTCCATATAGGGGAGGGCTCAATGCACTCAGTGAGAAAACCTCAGGGGAATAGAAGGCACTGAGTCGGGTGGGGCGAATGCTTAGCTGTGTAAAAATGAGATGAGTGTGAAATCAAATGATGGGCAAAACGCAGCCTACTCCTTTATTGCATGGGTAGCAGTCTTATTTGCGATCTAGAGCCTCTGCCATTTTCACCAACATCATTTGCGAACATCTAGTGCACCCAAAATAGGCATTGGCATGGATACTGCTGACCAATCTTTGGAAGGATGCTTGGATAAGTTATGTTTCACGTTAAATTTCGTTACTTTTACTATAAGCCCAAGGGTATTTTCTACCCAAGCTGGGGGCGATGACGTAGAATGCCGCCCTATTTTGATGCTTCTTTTTGTTCCCTCGATCCAGTTGGAGATGTCTGATGTCAATGCTGCCTGAAACCCTACGCGAGAATGTACGCCTGTTGGGGGAACTCTTAGGTGAGACGATTCACGCCCATGAAGGCGAAGATTTGTTTGCTAAAGTCGAGGGGATTCGCAAAATCGGCAAATCCATTAATCGTATGGAAAATGGCGACTCTGCGCCGCTCGTAAAACTGCTGGGCGAGTTGGATGATGCCGATATTCTGCCCATCGTACGCGCCTTCAATCAATTCCTGAATTTGGCGAATATTGCTGACCAAGAGTATTTCTCCAGCGCCGAATCTGAGCGCGACGATGGCTTGCAAGCCATGTTGCAAGAGTTTGCTGAAAAGTACGGCAAAGAAGAATTAGCAAAAAAAATCAGCGAATTAAGCATTGAATTGGTATTGACTGCGCACCCCACCGAAGTCACCCGTCGCACCCTGATTCGCAAATACGACCAAATTGTAGATACCTTGGCTGACCGTCAAAACGGTAGTCTCTTAACTTTCGAACAAGATAAGTTGCGTGGCCGCTTGCACCGTTTGGTGGAAGAAATTTGGGCTACCGATGAAATCCGCACCACCCGCCCAACCGCTATCGACGAAGCCAAATGGGGCTTTGCCGTTATCGAAAACAGCTTATGGGAAGCGGTACCCGACTTTATTCGTCACCTTGATCGCCTGAGTAAGCGCCACCTTGATCAGCCTTTGCCGATTGATGTGCAACCCTTCAAATTCTTTTCGTGGATGGGCGGCGACCGCGATGGCAACCCCAATGTAACTCACAAAATTACCCGCGAAGTATTATTGCTCGGCCGCTGGATGGCCGCTGAACTTTACTCGCGTGATGTGTACAGTTTGGGCGGCGACCTGAGTATGAGTGAAGCGAGCGATGAGCTGCGCGCACTTTACCCAAGCTCAACGCCGTATCGCGATGCTATGTATACGCTGCGTAAGCGCATTCAAACCACCTTGGAGTGGGCGGAATCCCGCCTGCAAGGTCGCATTGTTGAAACACCAGAAGACTTAATCGTTAGCCGCGAAGATTTGTTGGCACCCTTAATGGTTTGCTACAAATCCTTAAATGATGTGGGTTTACCGCATATCGCCAACGGCCCCTTGATGGATACCATCCGTCGCATTCACTGCTTTGGTATCAACTTGGTGCCGCTGGATATTCGCCAAGATGGCGAGCGCCATGTAAAAGCCATCGACGAATTAGTGTCTTATTTAGATTTGGGCAATTACGCCGAATGGTCTGAAGAGCAGCGCCAAGCCTTCCTCCTGGAGCAATTGAGCAGCAAGCGCCCATTGATGCCGGTGAACTGGCCGGTGAGCGACGATACTGCTGAAGTGCTGGCGACTTGCCGCGTAGTGGCCAACGAGCCGCGCGAAATTCTTTCTCACTATGTGATCTCCATGGCACAACAACCATCGGATGTACTCGCCGTTGCGCTCTTGTTGAAAGAGTGCGGCATGACGTGGGATATGCCGATTGTTCCGCTGTTTGAAACCCTTGACGACCTCGACCGCGCACCGATTGTAATGAATCGCTTGTGGAGTATCGATTGGTATCAAAAATACAGTGCCAAAGATCAAACCATCATGATCGGTTATTCCGATTCAGCCAAAGATGCCGGTAAATTCTCTGCAACTTGGGCGCAATATAAAGCGCAAGAAAAGCTGGTCGCCTTGGCCGATAAATACGAAGTGTCGCTGGTGTTGTTCCACGGCCGTGGCGGTACCGTTGGCCGTGGGGGTGGCCCAGTAGAAAAAGCGATGGCATCGCAGCCACCCGGTTCTATTCACGGCCGTATTCGTGTGACCGAACAGGGTGAAATGATTCGTTACAAATTTGGTTTACCGCGCGTTGCATTTAGCAGCTTATCGTCTTATGTCGCGGCAACCTTGCGCGCCACTATGTCGCCCCATGCTGCACCATTACCGGAATGGCGTGACCTAATTGAGCGCATGGGTGCATCCAGTTTGGAAGCCTATCGCAGTGTTGTGCGCGGCCACGAGCATTTTGTGCCTTACTTCCGCAGCCTCACACCTGAACAAGAATTGAGTTTGTTGGCGCTCGGCAGCCGCCCTGCAAAACGTAAATCCACCGGTGGCGTGGAAAGCTTGCGCGCAATTCCGTGGGTGTTCGCGTGGACGCAAGTGCGTTTGAACTTGCCCGCATGGTTGGGTGCGCGTCAGGCGCTTGAGTATGCCTTGCAGCACAAGCCAAAAACCTTGGAGGATATGGTTGCCAACTGGCCGTTCTTCTCCAGCTTCCTCGACTTGTTGGAAATGGTTATCGGCAAAGCCGATGGCCCCATTTGTACTTACTACGAACAACAACTGGTGCCAGCGGAATATCATGGCCTGGGCAAGCAATTGCGCGATGATTTGAAAGCATTGGAAGTATTGATCAATGCCTTGAAGAAACAAGATATTCTATTGAAAGATGAGCCGCTGTTGCGTCAATCACTGGAAGTGCGCAAGCCTTACGTTGACCCACTTAACTATTTGCAGGCAGAGTTGCTGAAGCGTTATCGCAGCAGTGAAAATATTAGTTCAGATTTAGAGCGCGCTTTGAAAGTGACTATGGCAGGTATTGCGGCGGGTATGCGCAATACGGGTTAAGTTCTAGCGAATTTATCGTTCATAAAAAAACCGCGCACTGCGCGGTTTTTTTATGAATCTGTATTTAGTAGGGAGTCGTCATCCTCGCCTTGGCGAAGATGACGATACCGACTTTGAAAAACTAACTTAACGAGCGAGTTTAAAAAACTCCATCATCTCTTGCAATTGCGAAGCTTGGTGCGAAAGTTCTTCGGCCGTTGCGTAGAGTTCTTCGGATGCACTCGAGTTGTGTTGCGTAGCAATGCTGATTTGCGAGATTGCGGTGGTGATTTGGTTGGCGCCTATAGTTTGCTCTTGGCTGGCGGCAGAAATCTCCTGCACCAAGTCAGCCGTTTTCTTAATGGAGGGCACCATTTGATCCAGTAAGTTGCCAGCACTTACCGCTTGGGTTACTGAACTATTCGCGAGTTCGCCTATTTCTTTCGCAGCAGTTTGGCTGCGCCCCGCCAATTTACGCACCTCACTTGCTACTACGGCAAAGCCACGGCCATGTTCGCCCGCGCGCCCCGCTTCAATCGCAGCGTTCAGTGCGAGCAAATTAGTTTGATAGGCGATGTCATCAATCGCACTGATTTTTTCGGCAATTTTCTGCATAGCATTCACGGTGTTTCTAACGGCTTCACCACCTTGGATTGCTTCTTTCGCACTTTGTGTGGCCATGCCATCGGTGACTCTGGCGTTATCGTTGTTCTGACTAATAGACGCTGAGATTTCCTCCATAGAGGCGCTCGTCTCTTCTGCGCTAGCAGCTTGTTCAGTCGCAGATTGACTGAGCGATTGTGCGGTTGCACTCACTTCTTCAGAGGCAGCAGAGAGTGAGTCTGCAGTGCTGCGTACATCATTAATGATAGATGAGAGCTTCACTATCATTTGGTTAATGGCGTATAAAATACTACTTTGATCATTGTTAGCGAGTTGCGCGCGCACCGTTAAATCGCCATTGGCTACTTGCTCCACAATCTGTGCAGTGTAATTAGGCTCGCCGCCTAATTGATGTAAGAGACTGCGGGTAATAATGTACCCAAGGGCAATACTGACTAGGATGCTGAAAATAATACAGGAGATATTGAGCATAAATGCGCGCTCATAACTGACCAATGAAGCTTTGTAGGCTTTCTCTGCCACGCTCAGCTGCACATCAACTAATTGCGTGAAGCGATCTGATACAGGCTCGATACTGGGATAAAGCTTGTTTAAAACAAAAGCATCTAAGCGAGCAGTATCTTGGGCAGAAAATATTTGCAGTAATTCGGCAGTGGCGTTGTCAGCAATTACCAGTAAGGGTTTTAACTCATTCACCAAGCTTGCCTCTTCTGCTACTAAATGAGTAGCTAAATAAGCATCCCAACGCGCGTGAATATGTTTGCTGGCGTCGGTGACGCTATCCGTTCCTTGTTGCCAATTGGCTCCCTTGTTGCGAACTTTATGCGCCATATCCACTATGTTGACGGCATACAAATCGGCAATCAATTTCAAATCTTTTAATGGTATGACTCTGTCTTTATAGACTGAACTCATGGCTTCATTGGACTGGCTGGTGGACTGAATGCCCATAACGCCAATGATGATCATGAGTAGTACTAATGATCCTGCCAAGAGCGCCAAGCGAACGGCGACTTTCATATTATTTAACATGCATCTTCTCCTAGAGTGTGCTTGTACTTATATCCTTTATTGCACTTTTGAGGTGCAAAGACTTAAAGCGCAATAGCAATTAGTATATGGAATAGTTTTATTAAGGTTGGCAGGCAGGAGCAGTTGCATAATATTCCTAAAGGCTAACCCTAGTTAAGGACTGGTATCTTGTCAAAGTACTAGGCTTATCTTTCGGCGACTGAATCTTTAAGTAACATTTTTGAAACAAGAATTTTTTGTCAGGTAACCAACAAAATAGATAAATATCTTTAATTTACTTTTTAAATAAAAAATTAGCAGGCAAACTTTTAAGAAAAATCTGCATGTATATATTCTTAACTCATATCAATTGCGATTGATAGAGTAGTTTTACTTAGATACGTAGTTGCACTTAAGCGCCTATCTTTTTGACACCTATTTAAACGGCGTCTATACCTACCTTGGTCTATGCCGTGCTATCGGCAAGGATAAACCTAACCGCTATGTGTATTTTGCTAACGCAAAGCAATCTTTCCAAACGGATTGAGTGGCCGCTATGAACTCTCGTAACTATTCGCCAAATAACCAAGGCTCCCCTATTCAGGATTCTTCGTGGCCGCCAAGTAGTGCGTCACAGCCATCTTCTTTTATGCTTTTGGGTGCGCTCCTAGCGTTAACACTTATTGCAATTGGGTTGGTCTTTAACGGGGCTATTGCTTTTTTTATTAAAGCTATTTTGACTTTCGCCATTATCGCCGGCGCTGCTGTTATATTTTTACAAGTGCAAATTTTACTGCGTGCACATGAAAGTTTTGAGCAGCTGCGCACAGCGCATCGCCGTCAAGAAACTCAACTAAAAAAACTTAAAGCGGTGGCTGGAAATTACCAAGAGCTTATTGCTGAATTGTTACCGTTGTGGCAGCGTCAAACCGATTTAGCTAAATTCCAAATGGAACAAAGTATTACAGAATTAGTGAATCTCTTTTCAGAAATTCATGGACGTTTGCAATCGTCGGTAACGAGTGCGCAAGAAACTGCTAGAGGTATGAGTGGCCAGCAAGGGCTTAGTGGCGTTATGGATTTTGCAAATGTTGAACTGGGTGAGTTGGTGCAGACTTTGCGTAATGCTATTCAGCAACGCGATGAATTGTTGCATGAAATTTCAAGCTTATCTGAAATTACTAATGAACTAAGCACTATGGGTGCAGATGTTGCGGGCATCGCCTCGCAAACTAACCTACTTGCACTGAATGCCGCAATTGAAGCCGCACGTGCTGGCGAATACGGCCGTGGTTTTGCGGTAGTGGCTGATGAAGTGCGTACACTTTCAAGTCGTTCCGGTGAAACAGGTTCGCGCATTGGCAAGCGTATCCAGCAAGCGAATGCTGCATTGCAAAAAACCTTAGATCGCACTACTGAATATGCTGCACAAGATGATGAACGTTTAAGTAAATCTGAATCCTCTATTTCGGAAGTGCTTACTCAATTTCAACGCTCAAGCGAAAATATTTTGAATTCCGCAAGTTCACTTGAAAGCGAAAGCTCTCATGTGCAACACAGCGTAGAAGGGGTTCTTGTAAATCTACAATTTCAGGATCGCGTTGGGCAGATTCTCAGTCATGTCATTGATGATATGGAGAAGTTTGCAAATCTTATTAAAGAACAGCAACAACAGTTGGCAACTGATCAGGAGTTGCAGCTCATTAATGTTGAGAACTGGCTGGCGAGTGTTCGCAAAACTTACACCACGCTTGAGCAAGTTGATGTTCATTACGGTAAGCACAGTTTCAATAATCCCAGTAATTCTGACGTAACACTTTTCTAGGAGTAAGGCATGTCCAAAGTTATTTTAGTGGTGGATGATTCGGCCAGCGTGAGACAAGTTGTAGGCATAGCGCTACGCGGTGCTGGTTATACAGTGGTAGAGGCGTGTGATGGTAAAGATGCATTGGTAAAGCTAGATGGCCAAAGCAAAGTTAATTTAGTTATTTCCGATGTGAATATGCCCAATATGGATGGTATTACTTTCGTAAAAGAGATGAAGCAAAAGGCCAACTATAAATTTACGCCCGTCATTATGCTCACCACCGAAGGTGCGGATGATAAAAAGCAAGAGGGTAAGGCTGCGGGTGCTAAAGCGTGGATTGTAAAACCTTTCCGCCCAGAACAGCTCTTGCAAACAGTTTCTATGCTGATTTCATGATTGAGTTGAGTTTAATTTGGTCGCCTAACATTTAAATACATTGTAGATGCGGTTCGTGAAGAGATAGAAACAATGAATATTAGCTGCAAAAAAAATAAATCTGGTACTTTGCTGAGTATAGATGGTGACTTGACTATCTACAGCGTTGCGCAAGCCAAGAAAGAAATTTTTGACGATTACGATAATTTTGTCAGCCCAGTAACCTTGGATTTACAGAGTGTCAGTGAAATAGATACGGCCGGATTACAATTGCTGTTGTTTCTGCAAAAAATGCTAAGCAAGGATAATAAAAAAATTCACTTAGAGAAAAGCAATGAGCATGTTGATGCTATCTTAAAAAATTTGGATGTAGCCACCTATTTCACATTGGACAATTAATATGAATCTCGATAGCGCCCTGCAAACATTTTTTGCTGAAGCGGATGAGTTGTTGACCGCTATGGAGTCAGCACTTTTGCGCATGGATGAAGGTGAAAAAACCCACGATATTATTAATGAAGTATTCCGTGCCGCGCACACCATAAAAGGCTCGGCGGGTTTGTTTGGGTTGGATGACATAGTCGCTTTTACTCATAAAGTAGAAAATGTATTGGATTTGGCGCGCGACAACAAAATTGAAGTGACCAGTGATTTACTCAGCATCCTTTTGCCGTGCCGCGATCATATTGCGCACTTGGTAGATAATGCTATGCAAGAGAAAGAGGCGGACGCTGAGTGTATTGCCAAAGGTAGCGCGCTTATTAATTCATTGTCGCCTTGGCTCGGTGAGCCTGCGCCTAAAAGTCCTGCACTCCCCCAGGAGAGTGTAAGAGAAGATTTGCATAACGCTGTGCGCACTGAAAAAGATCTGTGGCATATTTCGGTGCGTCTTGGTCCTGATCTATTGCGCAACGGTATGGATCCACTTTCCATTATTCGCTTTCTGGGCACCATGGGTACTATTACCCACATCACCACACTTACCGATCATTTGCCGGAATTGAATGAGTTTGATCCAGAGCAGTTGTATTTAGGCTTTGAAATTAGCTTGGAAAGTTCAGCAACGCAAAGCGACATCGAAAACGCATTTATGTTTGTGCGCGATGATTCTGAAATTTATATTATTCCACCGCGCAGCAATATTGACGCTTATATTAATTTAATTAAATCCCTGCCAGAAAACACCCACCGCCTCGGCGAAATTTTGGTGAAAAGCCACGTTATCAGCAACCACGAATTGGAGCAGGCACTAGCCACACAAAAAGCTCAAGCCATAGCTCAAACTGCGATCCCCTTACTTGGGGAAATTTTTATTCAAGATCAAGACGTGGCACCCGAATTAGTGACTGCAGCGTTAGATAAACAGAAAAAAAATCAAGATCGCCGCGCAGCACCTGAAAATCGCTTCATTCGAGTTGAAGCCGAGCGTTTGGATACACTCATAAATTTAATTGGTGAATTGGTCGTAAATCGTCAGCGGGTAGATTTGCTTGCATCAAAATTAGGCAATGTGAGCTTAATTGAAGCCATTACTTCCATGGGTAATTTTACTGAGCAAATTCGCGATGCTGCGCTCACATTGCGCATGGTACCTATGGCTGAGACCTTTCAAAAATTCAAACGTGTAGTACGTGATACCGCCAAAGAGCTTGGTAAAGAAATTGAATTGGAAATTGAAGGTGCAGAGACCGAGCTTGATAGGTCAATGGTAGAAAAGCTAAATGATCCCCTAATGCACATTGTGCGTAACGCCATGGATCACGGTATTGAATCGGTTGCGGTACGGCAATCATGCAATAAACCGAGTGCCGGTACTATTTCCTTAAAGGCGCGGCACGATGCCGGCAATATTGTGATTGATATAAGTGACGATGGTGGTGGTTTAGATTTAGATCGCATCCGCAAAAAGGCAATTGCCAATGGCGTAATTGAAGAAGGCGTCCACCTTAGCCGTAATGAACTCTTTCAACTTATTTTCCACCCTGGGCTTTCTACCGCAGAGAAGGTAACTAATATTTCTGGCCGCGGTGTGGGCATGGATGTGGTTAAACGCAATATTTCTGAACTACAAGGCTCTATTGACATTGATAGTGAGCTTGGCATAGGTACGCAATTTACTATTCGTTTACCGCTCACCTTGGCAATTATTGATGGCTTCCATGTGGCTGCCGGCAATGTTGATTTTATTGTGCCCCAAAATACCATTTTAGAATGCGTTGATTTGAGTTCCTTGAGTCATGTGCAAGGGCAAAGTTGCGTTAATTTGCGCGGCGAGCAAATTCCATATATTCGTTTGCAAAAATTATTTTCGTTGCAGTGTATAGAAGATACACGCGAAAAATTAGTTGTAGTTCAGTTTGGCGATAAGCGTGCAGGTATTGTGGTAGATGTTTTACACGGTGAAATTCAAACAGTAGTGAAACCTATGGGCCCCATTTTTAAAGCACTAAAAGGAATAGGTGGCTCAAGTTTGTTGGGTACTGGTGCAGTCGCATTAATTTTAGATGTACAGCAACTTATTGGCTTTGCCATTAATAAAGAGCATTCGCTCAATGGCTCCCTGGTTCCAGGCGGGCAGGAGAAACTAGTATGAATAGTTTAAATAAACAAAAGAAAAACACTAACGTTGCAGTGAGTAAACAATTTCTCACGTTTCGTATTGGTAATGAAAATTATGGCCTCGAATTGTCGCAAACGCGAGAGATTATTGAGTACAGTGGTATAACTGAAGTGCCGCTTATGCCTAAGTTTTTGCGTGGCGTTATCAATTTGCGTGGAGAAGTGGTGCCGGTTGTAGATTTAGCGGTAAGGCTTGGGCGTAACTCTATAGAAGTGCAACGCCGCACCTGCATTATTGTGGTAGAGCTAACTAATAATGATCAGCATCATGTTTTGGGTTTATTGGCTGATGCGGTGAGCGAAGTTATCGAAATGGATGATGAAAGTATCGAGGATGCCCCTTCATTTGGTGCCAATATCCGCGCTGAATTTATTCAGGGAATTGCGAAGCAAGGGGAAGAATTTGTGGTGTTGTTAGATGCTAACAATGCTTTGTCGATTCGTGAATTGGCGCATTTAGTTGAAGCAGAATTAGAGTAGTTTTGCTGCAGACGTAGTTAACAGTTTTTATAAATTATCTGGAGATATAAAAGTGACTATCGCACAAAAAATGATTTTATTGGTGGCGTCAGCCCTCTTGGGTATTGTTTTGTTAGCAAGTGTAGGGCAGTACCAAATTAATAAGGTCTATGAAAAAGCTAACTTCGCTAACGAAAATACAGTGCCATCCATGAGGTATCTTGGCGACATAGAAAATAATATTATGTTTATTCGTTTGACTGTTTCCCAGAATGCGGAGATGAAGACTGTAGATGAAAAAACAGTCTCTGAAGCAAAGATCAAAGACTATATTGCCAAAGCGGATGAATCTTTTAAGAGTTACGAAAAGACTATAGCGAACGAAAAAGATAAGCAGATGTTTGATAAGGAATTTTCTACTTATAAAAAATATGTAGAGATGTTACCTGCGATTCTTGCGGCATCCAAAGCTAACCAAGTTGATGAGAATCTGCGTTTGCGTGAAATTTCTAGGGATTTATCTGGGGGTTCTATAGATCTTATTGAGGAGCATTTGAGTTACAACACGAAAATGGGACAGGAGGGTGCTGAGGCCGCTATAGACACTAAAAATAGTGCAGTAACTACTTCTATTATAATTGCATTAGTTACATTGGCTGTGATTGGCGTTATAGGGTTTTTTATTACCCGTAATTTATTGAAGCAATTAGGTGGGGAGCCAGCTTACGCATCCGATATTCTTTTAAAAGTAGCGGGTGGTGATTTAAGTACACAAATTATTATTAAGCCTGGTGATACCACAAGCATGCTATCGGCGATTAACGATATGGTGATCAAACTGGCAGGTATTATTCGCGATGTAAATAGCTCGGCAGATGCATTGGCATCTGCCTCTGAAGAGGTTAATGCAACTGCACAATCGCTAGCGCAAGGGGCTTCTGAGCAAGCGGCTAGCGTTGAAGAAACATCGGCCTCTATGGAGCAGATGTCTGCCTCTATTGCACAAAATAACGATAACGCTCGAGTTACCGATGGTATGGCTCAAAAATCTGCAACTGATGCTGTTAGCGGTGGGAAAGCAGTATCTGAAACTGTTGAAGCTATGAAGAAAATTGCCGAGCGTATTAGCGTTATTGACGATATTGCCTACCAAACTAATTTGCTCGCATTAAATGCTGCCATTGAGGCGGGGCGCGCCGGTGAACATGGTCGTGGTTTTGCTGTGGTTGCCTCTGAAGTGCGCAAGTTGGCAGAGCGCAGCCAAGTGGCATCGCAAGAAATCGGCGAGCTGGCTACTTCAAGCGTGAAACGTGCTGAATTGGCAGGTAATTTATTACAGGATATGTTGCCTTCCATTCGCAAAACTGCAGATCTAGTACAAGAAATCGCAGCTGCGTCTTCAGAGCAAACTACGGGTGTTACACAAATTAATACAGCCATTGGTCAGGTGAGCCAGACTATGCAGCACACCGCTGCCGCATCAGAAGAGTTAAGCTCAACTGCGGAAGAGATGAGTGCGCAAGCCATCGGTTTACAAGAAGCGATGACTTTTTTCAAATTGACTGGCGATGGTTATGCGGGTGGTCACCGCCAAGCATCTTCAGCCAATACGCGTCGTCAAGAACCAAAACCCAGTGTACAAAAATCTGCACCTAAAGCTAACTATAAAAAAGCAAGCCACGGTGATGATATAGATAAGAACTTTGTTAGCTTTAAATAAACCACCGTTATCCGTTCCTTAAAGTAAAGGGCTGCACCATGTTAAATAAGTTGACGTTAAAATTTAAAGTCATTTTATTGAGCTGTGTTATTTTGCTTGGTTTGGGTTTGCTGGGTGTATCCGCTTTTATTCAACTAAAGAAATACAATGTCAAGGTTGATGAGCGTTTGCTGCAAATTCAACAGCAGTCTGACTTGTTGTCTGATGTGGATCATGCGTCGCTGCAATTACGTATTCAAGTGCAGGCATGGAAAAACATTATGATCAGTGGTAACGATAAAGCGTCCTATGATAAACATTTTAAAACGTTTAGCGGCGCGGAAAAAGCTGTGCAAGAAAGCATGTTGTCGGCCATTGCGCGCAAAAAAGCCATGGGCTTAGACCCAAGCGATATTGAGGGTTTTCGCCAAGAGCACATTGGTATGCAAGACAAATATACCAGCGCGTTAAAAAGCTTTGATCCAAAAGATCCTGAAACAGGTAAAAAAGTGGATGCATTAGCCGCAGGGGTTGTTGCTGCCTTGGGGGCTAAGACTCTGGCGGCTTCACAAGAGTTATCCAATGGCTTTAGTGAGTTGATTAAAACGACCGATGCCGAAATTGACGTTTTATATAAGTCATCCGTAAAAACATTCACTGTTATTTTATTGATTGCTTTTTTACTTATCTTGGCGTTATTGGTTTATATTTTTCGCGATCTATTCCTCGTGCTGGGCGCAGAGCCGGCCTACACCTCTGAAGTAGTTGCACAACTCGCTCAGGGTAATCTTGATTTAGCTATTCAATTGAAACAAGGTGACACTACCTCGCTGCTTGCTGGGGTAGCACAAATGAGTCGGCAGTTAGCACAGATTATTACTGAAGTACGCAGTTCGGCCGATGCACTTTCATCGGCATCCGAGCAGGTAAATTCAACTGCACAATCGCTGGCTAAAGGTGCTTCGGTTCAGGCTGCCAGTGTTGAGCAAACATCCGCTTCTATTGAGCAGATGTCAGCATCTATTGCACAAAACAATCAAAATGCTAGCGTTACTGATGGAATGGCTCAAAAGTCAGCTGCCGATGCAGTCAATGGCGGCGAAGCAGTTTCTGCGACAGTTGAAGCTATGCAAAAAATTGCTGAGCGCATTGGCGTTATTGATGAGATTGCCTACCAAACTAATTTGCTTGCACTTAATGCAGCGATTGAGGCAGGGCGTGCAGGTGAGCATGGCCGCGGTTTTGCGGTGGTGGCTTCGGAAGTGCGCAAACTGGCAGAGCGCAGTCAAGTTGCCGCTCAAGAAATTGGTGAGTTGGCAACTGCCAGTGTGAAGCGCGCAGAATTGGCGGGTAACTTACTAGAGCAGATGGTCCCCTCTATTAGCAAAACTGCAGATTTGGTACAGGAAATTGCTGCGGCTTCATCGGAACAGGCAACTGGTGTTTCGCAAATTAATAGCGCTATTTCGCAAGTCAGCCAAACCTTGCAGCAAAACGCCGCTGCATCTGAAGAGCTAAGTTCTACTGCGGAAGAATTGAGTGGGCAGGCGATTAAGCTACAAGAGTCCATGACGTTTTTTAAATTGTCTGGCGATAGCTTTAAAAGATAAATGCTCAGCATCGGGTGTCGAGAGCAACGACAATAGCATCATGGATGAAGAATAAAAAACTGTAAAAGAGTCTACTAAGAGCTGTTGCATCGCATCAATAATGCGCAGTGTATGCAGGTGACGGCGATAAACATTTTGTTCATTTTGACTGGTGTGTGAAATAAGCTATGACAGTGGAATCTGCTAACAATTTACCTAGCGATAAAGAATTTTATTTATTTCAGAAACTTATTTTAGAGCGTTTAGGAATTTTTTTGCCGTTGCAAAAAAAAGCTCTTCTTACTAACCGTTTGTGGAAGCGTTTACGCGAGTGTGATTTACATCGATTTGAGGATTATTATCGTTTTATTGTGGGTAATAATGGCAACGCAGAGCTGAATATTGCGTTGGAACTAATTACCACCAACGAGACCTACTTTTTTCGCGAGCAAAAGCATTTTGATTATCTTGCACAAAGTGTTTTACCCAATTTCAGGCAAGGTAAAAAATTGCGGATATGGAGTGCTGCGGCATCAACTGGCGAAGAGCCTTACAGTATCGCTATGTTGCTAGAAGAAAAGTGTCAAGCTGCATGGGAATTGGAATGTTCTGATGTGAATAACTCGGTATTGGAACAGGCTCGTCGAGGTATCTACCCCGACGCAAGAATACGCAACATTCCAGAAAATTATTTACACCGTTTTTGTCGCAAGGGTGTAGGCCCACAAGAAGGGTATATACGGGTAACGCAAGAGTTGCGCGATAAAGTCAATTTTTTTGCTTTGAACTTGCATAATGATTTTCCAGATGTCGGTAAATTTGATTTAGTGTTTTTACGTAATGTGCTGATTTATTTTGAAAACGATATCAAAGAAAAAGTGCTAGAGCGCATTGCTAAAGTGTTAAATCCTAACGGAATTTTATTTGTTGGGCATTCAGAAAGTTTGCATGGTGTGAGCAACCGTTTCATACCCATAAAACCAGCCATTTATAAGCTTGCATAAATGGTTTTGAGAATTTTTTAATAGACCAGCAATTGAGTTGTGGTGTCATGATTGAGTTAACACCTCGTGAATCGAGGTTAAATATTCATCCTGGTGAGTGGTATTTTGGTAATGAATACAGCAGCCTCTATACCGTTTTAGGGTCTTGTGTGGCATTAAGTGTATGGCATCCTACACTGAAATTAGGCGGTTTCTGTCATTACCTTTTAGCGCGCGAGCCTAAGCATTTAACCCGCTCTGGATTACTTGAAGGGCCAGGGCGTTATGCCAGTAGTGTTTTGCCGCTCCTGAAGCAAGCCATGCAGCGTTATGGTTCGTTAAGTGATTATCAATTGGGACTGTTTGGTGGCTGCGATGCCTTCACATATTCCGTAATTGGTAAACAAAATATTTTATATGCACAACAATGGTTGCAGGATCACAAATTAAGGTTAGCCCACAGTGATGTGGGTGGTACGAGTTCGCGCACATTGATCTTAAACATAAGCTCGGGTGCGTTAGAGTTAAAACATTATGCAATTCAAATGAGCGGTCTACCGGCTAATAATCCTTAGGTTGGCTAAAATTTTTTGTGAGATGTATGTTGCTATGGCTATAAAAGTGCTAGTGGTTGATGATTCTGCGGTGGTGCGTCAAGTATTGCGCGAGGTTTTGTGTGAGGCGCCGGATATTAATGTTTATGCTGCGGTGTCTGACCCTATTTTTGCCATGCAAAGAATGCAGCAGGAATGGCCGGATGTAATAGTGCTAGATATGGAAATGCCACGTATGGATGGCTTAACCTTTTTGCGCCAGATAATGAGTGAACGACCAACACCAGTCATTATTTGTTCATCGCTTGCAGAAAAAGGTGCAGAACTTTCCTTGCAAGCACTCGCCGCTGGCGCAATCGATATTTTTACCAAGCCGCAATTGGGCGTAAAAGATTTCTTGTTGGATACTAAACAACAATTATGGAATAGCGTGCGTGCTGCCGCTGGTGCGCGACTCACTCGCCGTTCCGCATCGGCGAGCGTCGATAAAAAAGAGCCAGCGCATAAAATGCCGATGGCCGATTTGATTTCTATGAGTAGTACCACTGACCGTATTACAGTAATCGGCACATCAACTGGTGGCACACAAGCTTTAGAGGCAGTGTTAATTAATCTATCGCGCACTTGCCCTGGTATTGCGGTAGTGCAACATATGCCAGAAAAATTTACGGCGGCTTTTGCCAAGCGGTTAGACAGTGTTTGCGCTGTTGATGTGAAAGAGGCCGAAACTGGTGATCGTTTAATTCCGGGGCGCGTGTTGATCGCACCCGGCGGGCATCATTTAGAAATTCAGCGTTCTGGTGCGCAATATATTGCCAAAGTATTTCGCGGGCCTGCGGTTAATCGACACTGTCCCTCGGTGGATGTTTTATTTCGCTCCGCAGCGCGCGCGGCGGGTCGCAATGTGACCGGAATTATTATGACCGGCATGGGCGATGATGGTGCTCGTGGTCTGCTAGAAATGCGTCAAGCAGGTGCTAGAACCATCGCACAAGATGAAGCTTCGTGCATTGTGTTTGGTATGCCAAAAGAAGCCATAAATCTTGATGCAGCAAAAGAAATATTATCGCTGACGCAAATATCTTCAGTGCTGGAGGGCTAGATGAAAACAGCGGTAAATGAATTAAGCGTGTTAGTGGCAGACGATAGCGTCACCCAACGCATGCATGCGCAATCCATTTGTACTGAATTGGGGTTGCAGGATATTTATGGTGCAAAAGATGGGCACGATGCGCTTAAGCTATTGTTAGAGCATAATGTGGATGTTGCGCTCATTGACTTAGAAATGCCCATTATGGATGGTGTTGAATTACTGCGCAGTATTGCGCAAGAAAAATGTGTGAAGAGTGTAATAATTCTCAGCGCCAAAGACCCTATTCTTATCGCCAGTGTTGGAACTATGGCGGAGGCCGATGGCTTGCACGTGTTAGGTACTTTTCAAAAACCTTTGCAACGCGATCTCTTGGAGACGAGCTTATTGCGATATGTACGCGAATTAAAAACTGCGGATATTAGCGAGGCGGCGCCACAAAGTGATATAACCGTTATTGATTTTTGTAACGCTCTAGACGCCGGAGATATTACGTTAGCCTATCAACCTAAACTTACTGTGCAAGGATTAATCTTGCGCGGTGTAGAGGCCTTGGCGCGTTGGAAACATCCACAGAAAGGCAATATTTCACCCGCTGTATTCATCCCTCTGGCTGAGCGTCACGGTTTAGTAGATAAACTCACCCGCGAACTTTTGGTGGTTGCATTTAAGCAAAAGCAAGAATGGCAACAATATGGTTTGCGTTTTCATTTAGCGTTTAATCTATCGCCGCTTTCGCTTGCAGATTCAGATTTGTCAGATTGGTTGTTTGATTTGGCGCAGCAGTATGCTATTCCTCCAGAAGAAATAACCTTAGAGGTGACCGAAAATGCATTATTGGGCGAGCTCGCCTGCGCTATTCGCACTTTGGCTCGGTTGCGCTTAAAAGGCTTTAATATTGCAATTGATGATTACGGTACTGGTTTTGCTAATGCTCAGCAATTATCGCGCGTGCCTGCCACGGAATTAAAAATAGATCGTTCTTTAATTCATCAGGTTTCTACGCGCCCACAGCAGAGAACCATTTTGGCAAGTACGGTAGATCTTGCAAAAAAATTAAAGCTCATTACAGTTGCAGAAGGTGTAGAAACACTAGAGGATTATAAAATTCTGATAGAGCTAGGTGTAGATCAAGTACAAGGATTCTATTTTTCAAAGCCGCTCTTCCCCAATGACTTATTGGTGTGGATAAAAACAGGCCTATCGAACACGCGCCGTCAGGTACATGGTAAATAGTACCTATCAATATCATTGCATTGTTACCATTCACTCGAAAGTGTTACTTACGGCTGTTTTAAATAAGCGCAATTCATCTTTAAGAATGTTAGTATCACTTTCCTAAACTGAGTGTTACTAACAAGCCTATGAATAATTTTTATTCATAGGTTACATTTCGTTTATCCTCGTATCCACGCGATTATAAATTTCCTCGCCTAAGCCAAGCTACTTTCGGTACTACCTTGGCTAGATTATTTAGGTGTCTTTCATGCAGACTTCATTTGTGCGAACTATTAATATGCCCTATCTTAAATTCCCAGCACTTGTTCTCATTCTGATAGCTCTATTTGTGAGTAATGTGCAGGCTGATATTGCTATGCAGAATCCAGATTCGCGCAATGCTATTATCCTGGATGGCCGTTGGGATACGATTATCGATCCCTATGAAAACGGTTATTATAATCATCGCTACGAAGAATCAGAAAATGGCTATTTTAAAAATGCCAAGCCTGCGAACCTTGGCGATTTGGTGGAATATGATTTTACACGTTCGCCAAAGTTAAATGTACCGGGCGATTGGAATACGCAGGATGAGAAACTATTTTTATACGAAGGCACCATTTGGTATCACCGCGATTTTGATATAGGTAAAAAAGTAGACCAAAAATATGCTATTCATTTTGGTGCAGTAAATTACCATGCTACGGTGTATTTAAATGGGAAAAAAATTGATACCCATGAAGGTGGCTTTACCCCTTTTCAGTTTGATATCACTGAAGCAGTTAAACCGGGGGTCAATTCATTAGTGGTAAAAGTGGATAATCATCGCGAGCGAGATCAAATCCCCACGGTGAATACCGATTGGTGGAATTACGGCGGTATTACTCGCTCGGTAAAAATACTGAAATACCCTAAAGCTTACATTAAAGATTATTTTGTACAGCTTAGTAAAACCGAAGAGGGTGTTATTGAGGGATGGATAAAAGTTGACGAGAGCAGTAAAGATAATTTGGTTGCACAAAAACTGGAATTGCGAATACCTGAGCTTAATATTGCACAAAAATTAAATTTAAATAAAAACGGTGAGGCTAAATTTGAAATTTTTGCTAAACCTATTTTGTGGAGTCCCGAATCGCCCAAGCTTTATTCGGTAGATATTCAATATCAGCAAGATATCGTTCACGACAAAATTGGTTTTAGGACTATTGCGGTGCAAGGCGAAAATATTTTACTGAATGGAAAGTCAGTTTTTTTACGAGGCATAAGTATTCACGAAGAATCGCCATTGCACCTTGGCCGCGCGTGGAGTGAAGAGGATGCTCGTATATTATTAACTTGGGCAAAAGAGTTAGGCTGCAATTTTGTACGTTTGGCGCATTACCCCCACAGTGAAACTATGGTGCGCATGGCAGATCAAATGGGGCTTATGGTATGGTCTGAAATTCCTGTTTATTGGACAGTGCTGTTTAATAACCCTGCTGTTTATATTAAAGCTGAAACGCAATTAGAAGAAATGATCTCGCGCGATAAAAATCGTGCTGCCATTATTATGTGGTCCATGGCTAATGAAACTCCCAACTCCTCTGCGCGTTTAAAATTTATTGGTCAGCTGGCAGAGAAGGCACGCGATCTTGACTCAACCCGTTTAATTACTGCTGCATTGGATACGCAAAGCGATGACAATGGCTTTAAATCTATTGATGACCCTTTGTCAGCCATTGTGGATGTAATTGGCGTAAACAGTTATTGCGGCTGGTATGTGGCTACACCGAGTAGCTGTGCCAATTTGAAATGGTTATCGCGCTACCGCAAGCCCGTTATTATGAGTGAGTTCGGCGCGGATGCATTACAAGGCCTGCATGGCGATAAAGCCCAGCGTTGGACAGAAGAATATCAAGCAGATGTGTACACTAATAATTTAATCATGATTGACAATATAAGCTTTCTGCGCGGTTTGTCACCGTGGATTTTAAAAGATTTTCGCTCACCGCGTCGCCCATTGCCTAGTATTCAAGATTTTTGGAACCGCAAAGGCTTAATTTCAGATAAGGGTATTAAGAAGAAATCTTGGGCCATTTTGCACGATTATTATGTAAAGAAATCGGAAGACTTTGCTAAGAAATCTGAAGAGCATAATAGTAAAATTTTACTGAAATAACGTCCTTTTCCTCTTTTTACGGTTGCGTGGGCGTGCCGAATGAAAAAGAGCCATGATTATTTTATGCTAATGGTGTAATTAAAATATTTGCATCAGCAAGCTGATTAAACAGGTGCAAACTTATGCGAGTTAACTATTTAAGTGCCCTATTTTTAATTGCAAGTCAGTTTTTCCCCTGTGCCTATGCTCGGGAAATTGTATTGGCCTTTGACGATACTTTGGCTCGTTCAACAAGCTTAGATGGCACTGCTCGCACTAAAATGCTTATCAATAATATGGCAAGAGCCGATGTAAAACAGGCTATGTTTTTGATTAAAAGTAAAGCCTTAACCGCTAATACTATCGACCGCATGATGTATTATGATGAAACTGGTCAGTTGATCGTCAATGCGGGGCATAATTATTCGCTGCTACACCGTGCCAAAAGTTATGGCTATCCTATAGACATTATGAAAGCAAATTCGGCGTTAGAGCCCTATGTTAATTATCACAAGCATATTACTTATCCCTATTTAGATGGCGGTGGCAATTCAGAACTCCTACAACAATTGCAGCGTTACCTTACGGAACATAATTATTTCCCTACCTATGTGACCACACAGGTTCACGATGAATACCTGAATGAACTTTATCAACGGCGACTTGAAACTGGTCGTACAGTTGATATTCGCGCTTTAGAAAAAGCCTATGTCAATATGATTATGGATAAGGTAATTGCCTACGATGCAAAAGCTTATTTAAGTCTAGGTGTAAGCCCACGCCAAGTTTTGCTGTTACATGAAAATGATTTATCAGCATATTGTATTGTGGGGCTTATAGATGCATTAAACAAAAAAGGTTTTAAGGTCATAGCGCCCGAAAAAGTATTTACAGATCCGGTGGTAAACCCATATTTTATTTCAAATTTTACCGCTAATGTTCTTAATCACTATCTTATTGGCTTGCCAGAAGCCAAGCGCGAGTGGCCCTATATCGCCAGCAAACAAGATCAAGAAAAAATTCACACTTACTTACGAGAACAAGAGTTAGAGGGATTGATTTCACCATAGCAGCTATTAGTGGATAGAGTTTTTACTTTATTGCCAAGCTCATCTAATACGTGTAAATAGATTTCTGTGGTGCGAATATCCGTGTGTCCCATCAGCGTTTGAATCAGCCCAGCGCTATATATAATTTGAGCCATTAGCTTGTAAGGCGTTACCATACAATCAATAACGGACATAGCCTCTTCGTGTGTGAATACGGTAGGAATTTTTTGAGGTTTTTTTGCGTATTGAAAATCCAGCTTTTCAATAGGTTTCTTTAAAAAAAGATTATAGAGAAACATAATCGCATTCAGTGCCGTCTTTTGGGTGTTAGGAGCGGCTTCTGAAACCAAGACTAGGTGCGACAAATAACCTTCAATTTACTTAGCACCCAGTTTTTCGGGGTGTTCTTTATTGTTAAATAAAATATATTGATGAACCCAATGAACATAGGTATTCTCAGTTGCGTAGCTCTTACCATCCTTTCGAAGGAAAGCACGAAACTGATCCAAGAATCTAGTGGGTTTTTAAGGAAGAGGGATTTTGACATTTTCCATAATATACCTGCATATAAATCATCCGTGAGTTGCGAATATATAGCTGCGACTTTAAAGTTTCAAGCTGTTTTTATCGGCCGTATATCTACAAATATATTAAACCGTATATCTCCAACCTTATTTTGTTGTTAGGATAAGTTGTTGTTATAACAAGGCTTTTATTTTCCAATTTGGCATTGCCGACCGGAAATATACGGCCTTCAATTTTTGAATAAACTGTTATGAGAACGAGAATGATTGAACTGAGAGAATTTAAAAAGGAAGATGAAGAGCTTTTAGTTTCTTATCTTAACGAAGAGTCCGTTACAAAATTTATATCTGCTAGATTGCCGCAACCTTATACGAAAGAAGCTGCTGCATGGTGGGTAAATACAGGCAGCAAAATCGGAATAGTCAAAGCCATAACAAAAAATGGAAATTTAATCGGTTCAATAAGTGCAGTCATCGGAGAATTTGAAAGGCAAAAATCTGCTGAAATTGGTTATTGGCTTGCACGTCCATTTTGGGGGCAAGGTTTTGCTTCACAAGCATTGGCTGAGTTTTCTAAAACCATATTTCAGACCACAGAAATAGTTAGATTGTATGCTCCTGTTTTTGAGGGTAATACAGCTTCTGCTAGAGTTTTAGAGAAGTGTGGTTTTAAGTTGGAAGCAATTTTGGAAAAAGCTATTTATAAAAACGGCATGCTTTATAATGAGAATCACTACGTTAATATCCGCTCATAACAAGCGACTGTGGTGTCAACTATTAAAATTTAGCCATGGCACCACTCCTTTTTATCGCGCACCATGGCGTTCAAAATCGTAATAAATTTACGCATACATGCGACTATAGCCACTTTCTTGTGCTTCCCTTGCTCCACCAATTTTTTATAAAAATGCTTGATTACAGGATTGCATTGCGTTGCACTCATCATGGCCATATAAAGCATTGGCGCCCACCTTTGATTCTTCTGCGGCCTTTCATGGCTCCGCTACTCGATTGAAAGGAGCTAGCCCACAGAGCGCACTAATTTGTCGCCCAGTTAAACTACCCAACTCGGGTAACTCACCAAGCAATGTAAACGCAACACCATCGCCAATACCTGGCGTCGAGCTTAAAATTTCATAAGTTCGTTGCCACTCAGTGACTTCGCTGACGGCTTTGGTGAGTAATTTATTCACCCACTCGATTTCTCTCTCTAATACTTTTATCCGGCGGGCATGTGAAGCAAACAGTGCCTTATCAGCTTTGTGTTGGCGATTCAGCTCTTGTGTTCTGGCTTCGTTAAGTTGACGCTTTCTGGCTAATAAATCCTTGCTGTAACGTACTTTTTAGTGGCTAGCGGTCTTGGCTCTGGCTTCATGACCGCACCAAATTGTGCAATTAAGCGCGCATCAAATTTATCTATTTTAGCGAGCTGACCCTGTGCTTTTGCAAATTGACGCACCTGCATGGATTGAACAATGATGATGGGTAATTCTTTTTCAGCACAAGCTTCGACTAACCCGCGTTCATATCCACCCGTGGCCTCAATGGCGATACGAGTAAACTTATAGCGAGAAAAGCTTTTCAGTAATTGTTTAAAGCCTTCAGGGGTATTTAGATATTGCGCATAGAGGTCCAACTCAAAGAGGTGAACATCTAAAGTGGTTTTACCAATATCAATTCCAAGATTTCGTTCACTGCGATTAATGTGTGCGGCGGTAGTTGTATTCATGACTCACCCTTGCTACATTCGGGCTCGAAGCCGTTTCGACTGTTCGAGTTAAATTTGAAATCAGCAAGGTGCCCACACTTGTTAACGGGCTAGATTTTATCGGCACCTTCGTTGCACTGGGCTACCTTGCTGAATACCTGTTGCAGCAGGTATAGGCTTCACCTTATCGCTTTATGAATTTAATGGAAACTGCCGTTTAGCTCGGCGTTGCATCTGGGTATTTTGCATGAAAACTGAGCCAATTTTGGAGTCCATTGTCACGGTTCCTTTAGGTGAAATACGAATGGGGTGTGAAGCCTACGGGTTAATAATAAATACTAATTTTGGAAGTTTTGAGCAATTTTCAAAAACTCCGATACTGATCGGTTCTGAAAACTATTCTAGGTGCATTGAGCACTCAAGCTGTAAGAACTACATTCTTATCCGCGGCGAGTTTCATGTGTATATTCTTAATTTAATGGAGCAAACCATAAGCATATATAAAGCTACAATCCGTGGTGTAGAGAATACTTGGAGTGAGGAGCAAGCCATTTACGGAAATAAAAAATATCATATTGGCAGCTTTTCTCGGCAGTATTACCTTCAATTTCCTTTTGTTCATAAGGAAAAGTTTTTGTCTTTTTTAGGAAAATACGAAGCATTGAGGAGAGAGCAAATTAGTGCAGCAGTAAATGCAACTTAAAAACCATCCGTTTATCGCAACGTTAAATTTAATCAGGAATGAAAATTGTGCAATTCTTTGAGAATGGTTGTGAGCTTGTTAAAGACTTTATTTCAGAAAATTGGCTCTATACAATTCTTAGAGAAATAGAAATTTCTGAAGTTTCAACCGAGGTCAGCGGAGTTAGAAACATCAATAAAAAATTGAAATCGGTGGCTGAATATCTCAATTCAACCGAGTTTAAGGAGAAGGCAAGTGTTTTTGTTCCTATTAATGCTCAATTAGTAAGAGCCATACTGTTTAATAAATCTCTAGAATCAAATTGGTTTTTAACTTGGCACCAAGACAAAACAGTTTCAGTTTCAAGAAAATTTGAGGAATTGGGCTGGGTGGCGTGGAGCGTAAAAGAAAATACTCTACATGTTCAGCCTCCTTTGGCAGTTCTAGAAAGCATGGTTACAATTCGTGTTCATTTAGATTCAACACCGAAAGAAAATGGTTGCTTGAAGGTTATTCCAAATAGCCACAAATTAGGTATATTGAATCCAGAACAAATAAACGAAGTAATTGCTTCTGAAAACGTCTATTTTTGTGAGTCTGAAAAATGTACCGCACTTATAATGCGTCCACATTTGCTGCATGCTTCCAGTAAAAGTTTAGAGCCTCGTAATAGGCGTGTGCTACATTTTGAATTTAGTAATTGGCAATTACCAAGTGGTGTGTGTTGGGGCTAAAATGTATAAAAATCGTTGCCGCTTAGCTCGGTATTAGCTATAGGGAAACTATGCACCAGACTTCGAAAAATATTAATTTATTTGAATTACATGACGCAGTGGTTTGCTCCATTGAAACTGTGAAAGAGGAAATCGTTTTATCGCTTTCATTTGCATTTATATCTGCCTCCCATGAATCTAATCCTTTCGGTAAAGCACAAACAATAAAGCCTTGCGCTATTATTTTTCAGGGTGTGAGTAATCCAGACACTAAGATATGGAATGATAAAGAAAGAGTTTTTGAAGCTCATCCAGAACCAGAAAAGCCTATATACAATGAAATCATGGAATTTGAAGCCGTAGAGCAGCTTCATGGCCATTACATCAAAATAACTGGCTATCATCTGGCAGGTTGGGCAGAGTGGAGTTTCATTTGTAAATCATTTATTGTTTCATGGGGTGAGTTTTCAGGTGATGCGTGGTACGAAAAAAATAGCTAACAATCGCTGCCGCTGAATTTAACGTTAGGCCAAAAGAAAAAGTTATGATAAATAAAGAAGTTAATGCTGATCCGGCCTTTGTTGAGTGGGTTCAATCTCCGCTCATTTATAAAGAAAATACAGGTTTTAAATCGCAAGTATTGAGTATTGTGCCCGATGTATATTCTATTGAAAGTGGTATTTATCACTATAGAAGCATGGCTAAAAAAAATTTAGAGGTTACTTAAAAGAGGAACTTGTTCCACTTAAAAAATATTTTTACGTATTACGTCCATTGCTATCTGTATTATGGCTTGAAAAATATAAACGACCTGCGCCAATAGAATTTAGTAAGTTGCTTCACCTAATCGGTGAACAGAAGTATCTATGCAAAGCAATTGAAGAATTATTGCTTGCCAAGCACAGTGGTCTCGAACTAGGTTTATCAGCTCAAATACCCGAAATTCATATTTTTGTTGAAGCTGAACTGGAAAGGCTAGAAAAGATCACTCTTGATCATATTGAACGTAAAAACATTGAGCCAAAACTATCAGAAATATTCAGAGCCGTACTTCGGGACGCTTGGGCCTAACAATCCGCATGTGAACGCAATATTAGCAAAGCAAGGAATCTAGAGTGTGCTAAACAATCCAGAAAAAGCAATAGATCGCTGGTACGGGAAAGAGTCTATCCATCTTCACGACGGACATATAAATTCTATTTGCTATACTTTGGCGGTAGAAGGGTCGCAAATATCTGAATCACAAAAAGAATTTTTCAAAGAGGTTTTTGAAAAATACAATAAACTCTGGCCATCTATAGCCGAAAAAATAATTGAATTAGAGCCAAAGTTTAATAAATTGCAGCCTTTTATTACCTGTTTAGGTAATAATCTTCTCTTCTACGCACCTAGTCGCGTAAATAAAGAAACGTATGATTTCATGCTAGGTTATGAGCTTAAAGACGGTGAAAGCATTATTGCTTCATACTTTTTTTGTTATAGAAATTGGCAGCTAGAATTTTATGAAGTGGTTTCCTAATGTATATTGCTAACAGGTGTTCCAGCCCGTGCGCTTCGCGCACTGGACAGTTTATAAATCGCAGTTTTGTGGCTTTGCTGCGCAAAAGTGGCTCAAAAAACTAACCTTTTGAACCAGGTTTAAAATTTAGCCCAAAACCAAAGCGATCATTCATCAGTTCGTGTGCCATTTTTTGGCGGTTGCCTTCAAAATATTCCACCACTTTAGTCGCCTGTAAATTGCCGCCATTATTTTCAATCATGGCGATGGCGCACATTAATGCGTTGGTGCCATTGTCGAGCTTCACTTCAATAGGCGATTGGTTGGGCGTGGTGATGGTGACTACGCCGTTGGTGTGAGCCCAGTTGGCAACGCCTTCATAAATGAATGTAAAAATCAGCAGGCGTTTAATTTGGCTGAATTGATCGCCATTGATGAAAATATTTTCGCCATTCACATTGTTGCCGGAGCGATCATCGCTATCCAAATGTACGAAAGGAGGATGATTAAAACTGCCCCAAGAATCGCCCAGTGCTTGCACAATTCCACGACGGCCATCGGCCAATTCAAACATACAACCTAAATCCAAATCGATTCCACTTGAACGAGGCTTGCCGCCGGTGCCCATAATTTTGGTTAAGAAACTGGGCGCTGCTGGTTGGCTATTGGGCAGTGCCGCTTGGTTCCAATTGAGGTTGACGACTATGCGGCCAAAACCTTGGTTACCTTTTTTCTCTAGCGACACTTTATCGCCGCGCTTGGCGAGGGTAACTTTAGAGAGAGATACTTTTTTCGGTTCTTGTACGCCTGATTCTGGTGCTGCCGGCGTATTAGTCGGCGCTGCTTCTGTGCCACCGAAATGTGTTAAGAGTGCAGACAAGCCGCCGTTGAAACCTTGGCCGACAGCGCCAAAGCGCCATTGGTTATCGCGCTGGTAAAGCTCGCCGACGATGATGGCTTTTTCGTCTTGGAAATCGCTGCCAGAAAATGCAAAAGTTGCATCGCCTAAACGCAAATTACTTGCGCCTATTGAGCGCATACTGCCAGCGCCGGTAATAGACGCGGTAAACACAAGTTTTTGAATGCTGCTGGGCAGGCCTGCTACATCAATCTTAAAGGTGGATTGATCGGCGCCAAGGGTCAGTGTAACGACATCGCCGGGGCAGGCGGTTTGGTTGAAAAACACCATGTAACGGTCGTCGGAGAGCTTATCGTTGGCGTCTAGGCCAAAACAGGCGATATCGATTTCCATACCTGCTGCGGCCACTTGCATTACCAGGGGGAATGCACCAGTACAACCTATGTCAGCCAGTTTGGTTTTTTGTCCGCGAGCGAGTGCGACCATGATGAGATTCCTTGTGATGATTTTTGGATATTTATTTGTCGTCATCCCCGCTGCGCGAGGATGACGATTCCCAGATAAAAACTAAGAATAAGTCGGTTGCTTTAAGCCGTGGTGGTGATCGTTTACTTCGGCTTTTTTACGCGTACCAAATACGCGCGCTTGCGCAACTATGTGCAACGCCCAAGTGCGGTGAGTGGCAACTTCGCACATGGAGTTGTGCATTTTGAACACCGCTGGGCTATCTTTATCGATAATACGCAGCGCCATTTCTATATCGTTTTCGCATACGCGGTAATGTTTTTCAATAGATTCTATTTGAGTTGGGTGAATTGCAGTTTTGCCCACTAAACCATGCGCCAGATCTTCTCTGACTTCTTCCTCTAAGAGCGCGGGGTTGTCTAAGTATTCAAATACCGGCGCGGTAAGCGAGAAGCCGTAGGGGCGAAAAGTAGTTACCAAACGAGCAATCACTGAGCCTAGCGGAGTTCGGTAGATGGTCATATCGGCGGGGCGGCGAATACTGAGCAGCGCGAGCAAATCATTGCCGCCAATACGCAACGCCAGAATACGGTCGCGGATATTGGGTTTATCTAAGGCTTGGCGAAACATTTTCATTTCGTCTTCATCGAACACATCTGCAGTTTCCAAGGTGGGCATTAACAGGTGGTGAGTATTTTGCACTTGGCAAAAGTAACTTTCAAAGTTGTGGCGGGTGGCTTTGGGGATCACAAACCCAGTGAGCTTTTCTGCGCCCGGCATTTGCAGCACTTGCATCATCACCTGTTGGTTGCGCACGCGCACAAAACGCTCAGTGTCTGTTTTGGCAACCATGTGCAAGAGGGCGTTAGCAAGGTTTTTTAGCGCTGCGCGAACGTTTCTGGCCGAGACCGCATCCTCAGTACAAAAAATCACTGAACGCACGTGGCTGAGAAGTGTTCCGTTTGCAATTGCTTGCAAATCCTTATGGGTGGCTGGGACATAGAGCGACGCCCCAAGTACAGTGTTTCTAGCCATCTAATGCACTTCCTATAAGTGAAACAGCCTGGTAAGGCAGCGTGGGTTGAATGATGATGGGCACAGATTTTTGTTCGGCAAGCACTTTTAAATGGGCGACATCTGCGGCATTTGGGTCGCGCAAAATAAGTAAGCGCGGCACTCGGCGCAGCAACACGCGGGTGGCTTCGCCGATGCCGGGTTTGATGAAATTAATATTGTGGATTTGATAATCCGTCATGGCTTGCGCCAAATATTCATTGGAAATAGCGGCCAGTTGCCGCTTATCTGCTGGCTTTGCGATTGGTCTAGCTTCACCCACTGAAGTACTGTTTGCGATAACAACTGCGTCGGCGATAATCGCGTAGGCAAAGGCTTGTGATTGATCTTGCGCGGCAAATTCCGGGTAGTAAACGCAGCCGTGAAAGTCATCGGCGCCGATTTGCTCATTAAGCACTGAGCGGCTCACTAAGCCGGAAACCGTCGCGTTTAGGATGCTAGAGGGAATTAAATAATCCTCGCCCGACGCACTCACGGCAGCACTGCCCGCCAAGTCTGCCAATACAAATAACCCGTCATTAATGCTCACATTATTGCGCGTGTTGTAGCGGGTTATGGCTTCTTCCAACACGCCAGAAATTACGCCCTTGCCAGTCCAACCGTCCACAAACACGATAGATTCAGGTGCGTGGCCTTGCGCCAAAATATGGTGGAGGGCGTTTTCGTCAATGCCGCGGTCGCGGATGATGGAGAGCGAGTAGTGAGTAACCTTACGCTCAAATACCTGCTCAAGAATATGCTTCAGAATGACGCCCACGGGTGTGCCCGCGCGCAACAGCGAGGCGAGCACTATCTCACCGCTTTGCCGGGCGTTAATCAGGCTGGCGAGCCTGAGGCAATCTCGCGCCATACGCTGGCGATTGGTTTTGAAGGCCTGCTCGAATACGGCGAGATAGGCAGGTGAGGGTAGAGATTCTGGCGATAGCATTTCGCTGTAATGGCGCTGGCCGGATTGTATGAGACGCTCTTTCTCCTCAACCGACAAAAGCGGCTGCTCAGGCAATATTTTCAGCAGGAAAATCACATCCTCTGGCCTATAACTTCCATGAAAATGCGGCGCGGTTGTAGCTGCAAATCGGCTCATAAGATTTCCACCGTGCGCGCGGCAAGTTGGCTGCCTTTGGGGATAATCGTGTAATCGCAGCTCGCCATAAAGCGTGCATCTGAAGTGCTGTCGCCCATGCCGAAGGTGATGATTTCGCCGTGTTCGGCTTCCAGTTTTTGGCGCACATAGGCGACTGCGCGTGCTTTGTTTAAAGTATTAGGCAGAATGGCGAGGTTGTTAGCGTTGCGATGGATGCAGAAGTTTTTGCCTGCCTCTTTAGCCCAAGATGCCAAAGCTTCGCGCTCAATTTGTTCAAGCTTATCGGCTTGTTTGTCGGGATCTTTTACCACTATGTAAAACGGCGTGCCACAATCCTCTACCAAGCGAGCTCGGGCTTTTAAACCGGCGCCGGCTGCATAGGTGTCAATAATGTGCATAGCGGTTTCTAGGCCGCTCAGGGCTTGCGCCATATCTGCACGCATAATGTCTGCCCATGCTTCATCCACTGAGCCATCGGGTTTCAATACCACGCCGCCGAAATCAATAATCGAATAACTGGCAAAGGGCAGCTCCACCCGACTAAGCGCATCGTGATTGCGCGCGGTGGTGGGAATTAGTGTCATATCGCAGTTGAGCATCGCAAACAACGCGCGCTGTTTGGCAGTGGTATAGGAAATCGGGTCGCCACTTTTTAAATAGGCAACGGGCTCTAAATCAGTGGCATTGGGAACCTTGATGGGGGTTTGAAACAAGGTGTCATCAAGGTCTACAAACAAAAATGTCTTCAATGCGGGTCTCACTTAAAAAATGGAGTAAATGTGCGCCGCCTATACCTATGCCTGTGCTTAAGGCGTGCGCGACTTGGTGTAGTGCGTCGTTATCAAGGTTGTCGCTAAGCGGCGTTTCGTGGCAAATAAACACGTGATCGTACTGGCCGGGTGTGACGTTATAGAGAAAGTTGGCGACACCTTCACCGTAGTTGTCGGGAAAGCTCAACGTGTGGCTCACGGCTCCCCACGGCAGAATCGGCGAACGAGTGGTAGATTGCACCGCCACTGAAAGGCCACACGCTTCCAAACCGCGCCCCAGCAAAAACGCCATATGCATAAACTCGCCCGTGCCGAGTACCAAGACAGATTCATTTGATTTGATTTTGGCAGCCAAGCGCTGGGCTAAAGCGGTGGGTATGGGTAACTTATCCACCAAGCCCATGCGCCCAAATTTATCGCTAGCACCGCGCTCGGTGTGGGCTTCAAACCGTTGTGCTGTTGTGGGAGGGTGTTGGTAGTTGTTGGGTGTGAACTCATAGCTGCCGCTTAGGCTAGCGCCAAGAGTGGTGGTAATCCCAAAGCGCGCAGACAATTCTTCATCGGAACTATTGCCCATAAAGTTGGTGATCACCGCCAAGTGCAAGTGTTCTAAGGATGGGCTTAGCGTGCGGCAGGCTTTGGTTAAATTCACAAAGGTGTTGCCGGTGCTGGCTTCGTCATCCACCAAGACCAGTGAGCGCGCTTGGACAAAAATCTCACGGTAATGCTCGTTTACCGGCATATGCAAAAACTGTTGTGGCGCGTGGCTGTGTGCCTCGGCAAACTCAATTAAGGGTGCATTGGCTACGTGGTAGCGGGAGCTGTGTAAAAACAGTGCTACTGAATCGGGCTTGGCCGTTTTGAAAGCTTCAAATACACCTTGCCCTAAACCTATGGCGGTTTCTGCCATGGCGATAAAGACGACGGGCTCGGGCAAATTAGCGGGTATACGCGCGGCTAAATCGGTATGTATGGCGTACATGCCGCTGGGCGTCACTGGCCAGTGTTTGCCCAAGACTTTGCTCATAAACAGAAAGCCGCGTTTGGGGTTCGCGCGCGCGGCAAAGCCGATTAGGTCATCCAGTGCGAAAGTGCTGGACTCTTTATGGCGGAGCGTATGGTTATGGGGGAGCGCATGGAGTTGCGCAGTAAGCGACAGTTGGCCGGTGGGCAGCGCGATGGATCGAGTCTCACAATGACGTGAAGTCGTAGTTGAAATATTTGCGGCACGGTTCATTAGAGCACCACGGCATGGGCGACTTCCGCCACGTACAGGCCATGCTTGAGGCTGGGAATAACTAGGCCTTGGTAGCCGCGATCAAAGCCAACCAGTGCTAAATAGGGCAGGTTAGCACCCGCAAGGCAGGCCATGCCAATACCGCCTGACATACGCGCGTTGATTTCCAACAGGCGTAAACCGTTGCGACCTTCACGGAATTGCGCGTTAAAAATACCGTTCAAATTATATTGCGCGGCCAGTTCGGCGGCGCAGGTTTGGATATCCTCACGCACATCAATGATTTGGCCGTGGCCCACTAAGAGCGATTTTTTGCGCGGAATGGCGCAAATCAAACGGCCATTATCGGCGAGGCAATCCACACTATATTCGTGCCCGTCCAAGTATTCCATCAACAACATGGTGCGGAACTCGCTCAAGGTGGCTAGGCCACGGCGAAAGTCTTCCAAGCCCATTTGGTATTGCACGCCTTCCAACAATAACTGCGCACTGGAACGCGCTTCGTTGAGAATACTGAAGCCCAAACCGTACACCGAGACAGAGGGTTTTACACACAAAATTGAGTGGCGCCCGCGCAAATCGGCGTAGGCAGTTTCAAATTGTTCTAAGTTTTCAAACCGTGTGAACTCGGCGGGTGGGGCCAGCGGCAGTTTTACATCGTGGTAAAAGGCGGCTTTATTGTTCAACAATTCAAGTGTTTGCTGATCGGCAACGCTAAGTACGCGAGTGCCTTGTGCGGCAAATTGTGCTTTTGCTTCGCTGATTAAACCGGCTTCTTTACCGGGCATAAAAATATCTATCTGCTTATCACGACAGAATTCCAAGCACCACTCAACATAGGCTTTACCTGTAAGTTTATTGGGCTCGGTGGCAGATTCATGGGCGGCCAAAAAAGCGGGTGAGAAGGATTTAGTATGGGTGCAAACAATATGGTATTCGCGAGAAGTATCCGCCTCACGAATGAGGCGGATGGCTGCGGCTACTGAAGAAAACGTTTTATTAAACCAAACACGCAGCATGGGTGAGCCTTAACAGAGAGTAAAATTAGAGGTGCGGAGTGATTTGTGCGATCAAATCGCCAAAAGTGCGACCATTGCCTGTTTCACCAATTGCATGCATTTTCCACTCGCCATTGTGACGGTAGAGTTTGGCCATGATTTGTGAGTTGTGGTTGCCCAAGGTGGTCAAGTTAAAACGCGCCACTTCTTGATTATTACTGGCGTTAACGATACGGCAGGTTGCATTATCAACTTGCGAGAAATTTTGACCGGTAAAGCTATTTACTGTGAATACCAAGCTTTTTACATTGGCAGGTACGCTGGTTAGGTTAACAATAATTTGTTCGTCATCACCATCGCCTTCACCAGTGCGGTTGTCGCCCGTGTGAATGATAGAGCCATCTTTTGAACGCAATTGTCTGAACCAAACCACGTCAGTTTGGTTGCCTTGTTCGTCAAACATAACGCATGACGCATCCAAATCGATTTCTTGTGAGCCGCCGCCAAAACCAAACAGACCTTTTTTCTTCACGGGATCCCAACCAAGACCCATGATGATTTGAGTTAATTGAGTGCCAGCTTCTTTGTCGAGAGAGATTTTTTGACCTTTGGATAAGCTAATAGCCATGATGTTTTCCTTTGATAAATGATGGATGGTTGTAATGCGAATTACTCGGTGTGTATTAAGCGCTGATGAGTTTATTAAGCCCCGCCTATGGCCTTTTTAACCCAACCTGCAAAAGAATCGCGGTTGCGCGAGCACACACAAATTTTGCCGGAGCCACTGAAGCGCAATACAATGCCTTCGCCGCTTTTAACGCTGTTGACTAGGTTGCCAATCATGCCGCCCAATCCGCCACCGCTACCTGTGGTCACTGAAACTTCGTAACGCAAACTGCTATCCCAACAGACCACATGGGTGTTATCGATAATCACATCTTTACCGGCTTCAACGTCCAACTGAAACATGGAACCAAAACCGGATACAACAACTTGGCCGACGCCCGATGTTTCCATCACAAAGAAACCGCCCGAACCTGCAAACAAGGCGCTGCCAATATTTTGCGTGCGTACTTTCATTTCAGTTTTGTCGGTTGCTGCGACAAACGCGCCGTCGTTCAGAGTGTATTGACGTTGGCCTATATCCAAAATTTGGATGGCGCCCGGCATACCCGGAGACAACAAACAATCGCCATCGCCACCGGTTGCTTCTATGTGTTGCTGAAACAAGGATTCGCCATTGGCAAAACGGCGCATAATCGCGCTACCAAGGCCGCCAGTCATTTTGCCTTTGAGTTCGAGGGTGGAATCCATCATCACCATCGCGCCCGATTCACAATAAATTTTCTCGCCTTTGGTCATGGATACATGCAAAAAGGGATCTATTTCACCGGTTGACGTAAATGTAGGCATCTAAAAAAATCCTAATAATTAATATGCTATCGCCAGTGTAAAACAGGTTCACACAGTGCCAAAAATGAGGCCTCTAACAAAGAGGTGGCACCCTGTGAACCTGCGAATAGGAGCGGGAATTACTTAAGCGTCAATACCAAAAGAACGAGCCAAAGGCGCTAAACCGCCGGCAAAACCTTGACCGATTGCTTTGAACTTCCACTCTGCGCCAGCGCGATAAATTTCGCCAAAGATCATGGCTGTTTCAACTGAGCTGTCTTCAGACAAGTCAAAACGTGCGATTTCTTTGTTGTCGCCACCGTTGATGCAGCGGATAAACGCTTTGGAAACCATGCCGAAGTTTTGACCGCGTGCAGTAGCATCATGAATGGTTACGCATACGGAAATTTTATCCACATCGGCCGGAACTTTGTCCAAATCGATAGCTACGGTTTCATCGTCGCCATCGCCTTCGCCAGAGCGGTTGTCGCCGCTGTGTACTACAGAGCCATCTGCTGATTTCAAGTTGTTGTAGAAAATGAAATCGGCATCAGAGCGTGCCTTGCCGGTTGCGTTCAACAAAAATACGCTGCCATCGAGGTCGAATTCTTTACCATCGGTAGCGCGTGGATCCCAACCGAGACCTACTACCAATTTCTTCAGACCTGGTGCTTCTTTGTTTAAATTTACGTTGCCGCCTTTCTGTAAACTAATAGCCATTTTTAATGCTCCTTACGGTTTTTTAAGAAAAAGTGTTCGTTATGTAAAAAGTAAAACAGTGGTGTAACTTAGTGAAATTTAAATCGATAAAGCTTAACTCTTTGGGCTTGCACCCCTAGCCATGTGAGCTAAGGGTATGAGTAAGGCCGCATCACCGGATTACAAGGCTCAAACCCCAAAATTGACATTTCTTTAACTAGCTTCTTTCGCTAACTTGCGTTTGTAGATGACCGATGAAATAACCGCCGCCACGATAAAGCCAACGCCAACCAAGCCAGTAAACAGTTCTGGTACATGATGATGAATGGATACGAACATGATGATGGCCAAGATACCGATGGCGTAGTGCGCACCGTGTTCAAGATAAACATATTCTTGCAAGGTGCCTTTGTTGACCAAGTAAATGGTCATGGAACGCACAAAAATCGCACCAATCGCCAAGCCTAACATGATGATGACAACGTCTTTGGTGATCGCAAAAGCGGCAATTACACCATCGAATGAGAAGGAGGCATCCAGAATCTCTAAGTACACAAACGCCATTGCACCGCTACGTTTTGCCACGCTAACAGCGGCATCGCCGGCCTCTTCGTTCTCAAACAAGCTGCCTAAGCTATCCACAACAACATACAGCACCAGGCCACATACGCCCGACATTAATACCGTGGCTTTTTGTTCTGCAGTAATAGGTAAGTAATGTTGCAGCAACAGCAATGTGATCAAGCCGATGACGATTTGAATTGAATCAATTTTGCCCAAGCGGCCTAACTTTTCTTCGATTACGCCCAGCCAATGAACTTCTTTGCCGTCATCTAATAAAAAGCCTAAGAACACCATATATAAGAAGATACCGCCGAACGCGGCAATAGAGGTGTGGCTAGACATAAGATGTTGCGAGTAAAGATCGGGTTGTTTAAGCGCCATGGTCATTACATCAATCAAGCCTTGGCCCGAGGCAACGGCTACGATCAGGATCGGGAACACCAAACGCATACCGAATACAGCAACTATGATACCGACAGTTAAAAACATCTTGCGCCAGTATTCATCCATATCTTTGAGCACGGAAGCGTTAACTACCGCATTATCAAATGACAAGCTGATTTCCATAATACCCAAAATGGCGGTAATCGTTAGCGCAACTACAACGCCATTCATGCCGCCGCCAGTCGTATAACCCCAATAAGCCGCAAGGCATAAGCAGATAAAAGCAAAAATAAATGAAAAGCGAAAGTCGCGCATGGTGAAGGTACCTGTTATGGGTGCGTTATAGTGAATGCTGGCGTATCTTATCGGCTCACTTCTGCTAATACAACGTTTAAAAAGTAGGGGTTTTTACCGTTGAATCGCGGTGAGTAAGGTAGATGTTATGAGATGGAGGGCTGGGGAAATATGTGGCGTCGCTATTGAAAGTTGGAGCGAGGAAGTGCCAGTGGATGCCGGAGATTACGCCCTCATGTTGCGGTTACTGTAGATAAATGTGGTCGTCCACATCGATTGGTGTGGGTCAAAATCAAAGTCTGTTGCTATATTGCCCATTTTAAAAATGACCTGCTATTGCAGATTTCGTTCTGGCATTAGTTCAACGATGGGATGGTACGACGAAGGAATAATCCCCCCTAACAAAGCATAACGGGAGTCCATGAAATCCATTCTCAATAATTCGCCTTCAACTGAGGTGGATCTCATAAAATCTCTAATCTCAGCTGACTATACCATCTTAATAATTCCATTTATGTATAACGCTTGTAAGTAAGGCGTGAGCTCATTTGGAGAGGCGCCATCGGGCTTTTGCTGCCATGAGAGAACTTCAGGTATTGTAAAGCTCGCCAAGTCAGAAGAGAGTCGTTGGAGAATAGGCGCTAAAGCAACCGGAAATCTAAGTACACCATTGTCACAGGGTACAATCACGTTATTTTGGGTTTCAATAAAACGGAGCGATGATGTTGCGACACAAAACCGTTGATCCGGCCTCACTGCTGGGATGGGCAAGATTGGATCTGGATGCCATCCCGTGTAGGGGTTATGCGTCAATGAATTCAGCCAGGGCTCGATTAGCGCATCAGGGCTATCTATAGCTTCCAGCGCCATCTTGTGAAACTCGTTGAGGCGCTCGCGCATGTACGCGGAGACTGTCTCAGGCATATTGCCGTGAGTTTTTTCTACCGTGGCGGGTGGTCCACCTCGCCAATTTTCGTTTGATGCAGCGAAATTCTGCAGCAAAGGGACTAAATTATCCAGCAGGTTACGCGGTGCGAAATAAAGGTTCAGAGCCAATGAATAACCGACACCGCGAGCAGAATGCCAAGCACCAGCTGGCAGGCAGAGCATATCGCCAGGGTTTAACTCTACTTCGCGAAGCTCCATATCGGCAGGTAATTTTCCGGCATCCGGTTCAACCTGTCCTTCTTGATACACCTGATTGTCGTCGGGCCAAGCCTTTGCTGGCTCTATGGAGTATCTCCATCGCTTCTTTCCCGCTATCTGGAGAGTCGTGGCAACTCTTTTGTCGTAGTGCATGGGTAATCCGGAGCCATCCGCCGAGACATAACAGTTTATGCCCACAGTGCCCGTAAAGTTAAGTTGCGTGCGAATTGCTTGTGCCCAGCGAGCAAGAGATGGATCAGCCATATGAATATTGGTAATACAGATTGTTGCCCCAGCGTTGAGTAACTCTGTTACCTGATTATGATGGGCTTCCATCATACGCCGAGAGCTACCGGACTCTTCTCCACCAGCGAATGATGCAGTTATGTTGTAGCGTCTATCCCGGATTTTCTCTCCTCTCGCAAGGGCTTGCCGCAATCTGCCCCAACTGAAAATATGGTCGAATTTTTTGGGGTGTCCTTTCACGTTCAGTGAAGCACGCGAGAAATAGGAATTTACAAACTCCTCGCAAGAGATTGGGCTTACAAGCTCCTGAAGTTCACTACCATTCAATACTATAGGTGCAAGAGGCTCTTCATAGGAGTTGGTATCGAGTAATGAATGGAAGTCTGTAATTTTCATAAATTTATTCTTTTTAAGGTGTTGTGCTACTTATTTTCAGTTGCTCGCTGCAAGGACCCCAATATCTCGATTGAAAGACATTTTGTTAATCCAAAGGACTAAAAAACTATCGCGCTAACTCCTTGAAAGCAAAGAAGGTTGGCAAAGATTGATTTAGACGTTTGATATTAAACATCTGCAATATATCGAGGCCAACCTTAATGAAGCGTCATATTAGCGGATGAGCTAACCTCCGGCAACGTCGCCTGCGCACGCAGGTTTTTAAACTTAGCTTTATATTACTGCCTCACGTCGTCTAAAAATAAAAGAGTTGAGCGTGAGCCTTCCTGTTGCCGGGTGCGGATCAAAATTAAAATTAGAGGGGATGTTGCCTGAATGAAGAATATTTGACGGATAAATAATAATGCGATTAAATGTGGCGTCTACTTCAGCAATTTGCTCGAAATAAGAATTAGAACCATTCATGTAAGATTTTTTTTCAAACTCTAGCGCCCCTTCATTAAACAAACATTCTTTGTAAGAATCGATGTTTTCACTGGTAATTGTTTCATAACCAGTTTTTCTGTGTCTATATAATGATGTACCGCCTTTTTCTTTATCACAAAGATAATGAACACAAGCTAGATCACCACTTAAATATGAATCGATATGTGGTATGCATTGAATAGGTTCTAATTGATCTGGCGGTGTAACCACCATGGAATAAAGCGATTTCCCTCCCGCCATTTTATCCCGTGTTAGTCCAAATACGCCTTCCAATAGCTCGACCAAATAGTGATGAATCGCTTGCAGATATTTCGTTGGCGCCTCCATTCGCAGGCCAGGATAAAAATTATCTACTTTGCTAAATTGGGTGTTTAACTCGCAAAACTCTACCAATAAATGTGCATCTTGAATAAAGTTATCTATAACGAGTAAGGGGGTTTGCTCTCTACCAATATTGTAGATTTTATAGGAAAGTTCAGGGTGCAATCTTGGTATTAAAGTATCCCGCATCGTATGTTGCCTGTTAAAAATTACTTGCTGTTACAATATTTTTTAATGAAATCTTGATGTTTTGACATGGTTGCAATGTTGTTGTCGACGTCTACTGCAATACTATTCAGAAATTGTTTTAGATCTTGTTCAGGCATCAGTTCAACAAGGGGATGATACGATGAAGGTATAATCCCTTGGCCAAGCATAACTTGAGTCCATGAATCTAATCGAAATAATTCGCCTTCAACTTGGTTGGATTTCCCAGACTCTTTAAAAAGCTTCATTCGATGCATAAGATCATCAGGAATCTCCATGTCTTTACAGTAGCGCCAAAAGGGGCTGTCATCACGCTCTGTAGCTTTATAATGCAATATAATAAAATCTCTAATTCTCACATATTCACTTTCTGCTTGGGCATTGTACTCATCAATAATTGATTGCTTGATCTCACCGTGTGGAAATAACTGTAACAAGCGGGTTACTGCTGTCATTATCATATGAATACTGGTTGACTCCAGTGGCTCCAAAAAGCCAGAGGCGAGACCCATCGCGATACAATTTTTATTCCAAGATTTTTTGCGTCTGCCCGTTTTAAATTTTATTACATTGGGTTCAGTAAGTACTTTCCCATCTACGCTCGAAAGTAACATATTGATTGCTTCGTCATTTGACAAATGGCGACCAGAAAAAACAATTCCATTCCCAACTCTATGTTGCAAAGGAATTTGCCAACGCCAACCAGCATGATGCGCAATCGATTTGGTATAGGGTACAGGAGGAGTAGTGGTCTCAGTTTGGATTGCAATAGCACTATCGCAGGGTAACCAATGCCCCCACTCTTCAAATCCTGTCTGCAAAGACTGCTCAATCAATAAACCTCTCATGCCAGTACAATCTATAAATAAATCTCCCTGTATTTCTTGACCTGACTCCATTTTGAGTGAAGCAATAAAGCCAGATTCTGGGTTTAGATGTACATCCGCTATTTTTCCTTCCACTCGTATTACACCACGAGATTCAGAGCGTTTTCTAAGAAAGCTTGCGTAACGTCCAGCATCAAGATGAAATGCATAATTTGGTTTGGTCTGGGCGCTTATAGAAAAGCGATCTTTTAATGCTGCCTTAAATTCAAGACAATAATCACCAAATTCATGAGCTATTCCCAGTTCTCGACCTCTAAGCCAAAAATGGATGAAGTCAGTAATTATTGTTTGCTTCCCTGTTATGCCAAAAGAATGAAAATATTTTTCACCGATTTGCTTCCAGTTTTCGAATTGAATACCGAGTTTAAATGTAGCATTTGTTGCTCTCATAAACTCCTGTTCGTCAATTCCTAATAGTCGATGAAATGTTCTCATGGGCGGGATGGTGGCTTCACCAACACCAATTGTGCCTATTTCCTGAGACTCAACCAAAGTAATATCGAGAATTTCGCCCATTTGATTCGAAAGGGCCGCCGCTACAATCCAACCCGCTGTACCGCCACCGGCAATAACTATTTTCATTTTTTTATTTAGCATTTTCTATCCATCACTTTTATTGGCATCAACGATTTAATTTATTAATAAGTAAGGCTCTTAATTTTCTAACCCCAAGTCTGTCCAATGCATGTAAAAAGCCTCTTGCTTCTAATGGAATAAAGGCGTTGGATTTTTCAGTTCCATTAAAAATATAATAATCGAAAAGGTGTTTCCAGCCTTCTCGCTCATGAGCAGATTTATCCCGGATTCCCAACATCGCCATATAGAGTGCATTCATGCCAGAAGTCAAAAAGGCTGGGGCATCTTCCCACCAGTAATTAACCAAGACATTGTAAGGCTCTAGGCTCTCTACATGATGCCACCACATGCTGGGTATATATAAAGCATCTCCTGGCTCCAAGTCGGCGACCTGGGCAGTTGAAAGTGCATCGTTAAATCGAGGGAATTTTTGAAAATCAGGGTTTTTAAAATCAACCAAACTAATGACTTGCCCACCTGGCGTTGGCTCCAGTGGCCCAGGATAAAGGTTGCTTATTTGATTCGGGGGGAAAATTGTAAACTTACGCTTACCCGCAACACAGCACGCAATGTTATCTAGTGCATCAAAATGACAAGTCGCTGTCGTTGCACCACCGATCCAGATGCTAACTCTTTCTTCCATGGCATCAATATGTTTATTTCTGGGAATTACAATGTTATTTTTTTCGCTAAATCCGGGCAAATGGGTATCAATAATATTCGATGCAATATAATACGCTGGATCATCTATTTTATGTATCCCTTCCAAAATGGCATCCAAGGTCTCATCAATGCGTCCTTTAAAACTTTCATAATTGAGTTGGGTGCAGTTTTCGTTGTAAAACATTCTCCCTTTATTTTCAGCAGGGATCTTACATACGATAGTAGGGTTATCATTATAAAATGATTTTAGGTAGTCAACTGATACTCGATCAGAAGTTTTCCCAGCTTGGACTATAGGCCAATCACCAACTAACTGCTTAAAAACAACAGGCTCTGCGGAATTAATTATGTCTCTTGGAATGTTATGTGAATTAATTCCATGCAAAACCTTTGTTTTTTTTAAAATCAATTAACGCCACCTGCTAAAAGCTTGCGGTTCTTCAAATCTATTAGTTTGCCAACATTGGACATAGATGCAACGATAAAATAAGCTGCCTGAAGAAAGCCTGATTTATTAAGTTCTTCAAGCGCCTCACCATTTAGTTGGGATAATTTTTCAACGTTGATCGTTTCAAATCCAGCGATTTTTAGTTTATGTTGGTTTTGAAACTCTATATCCAGAACAACCGTCTCTAACAACTGATGCTTAGTGAAGGCATCAAACATTAATTTTGTCAGGTGTATGCCATCGTTAAGAATTTCTAGTGTCTTTGAAATATAGTTCAAGTATGGACTATTTCCTCCGTTTTCTAAAAACAGCCTATGTCCATCTTCGCAGCTTGCTTTAGGATGATTCATATCAATATGCACCATCGCTTTATGTATTTCTGATCCATTCTCAATTTCGCGATGAATGCCGATGGAAAAAGGTTCTCTAGCCATAACTGCCGGTACATAGTCTGCGCGCCATCCCAAATTTCTTTGGTTGGGTGAATCGGCTTCTACTAAAAATAAGTTTTCATCTTTTTGGAATCCAAAAAACACCACAGCCTGATACGCACCCGTCTCTGGATTTTTGCGGCACAATATTGGATATTCTTTTTGAACGTCTGAAAACTCAGTGACATATGTGACTGTGCTGGCCACGTTATCACCCAGCTCTGCTGCAAATTTCGAACTCACTCTCAAATGCTCATGAGCAATATTGTTTAATACTTCTATTTTTTGCATATAAATGTTACCGAGAACCGAACAATTTATTATGAGTTAAGATAAAAAAGAGCCGCCTAGGCGACTCTTTTTTTTCAAGCGACCTTATAAGTAAAACTTAGAAGGTGTAACGAACGCCTGCTTGGTAGCGAGCGCCTAAATCATCATAACCCCACAACATATTTTCATTGCGAGCACTTTCACGACGATCTTCCCCAGTAATGTTGATAGCTTCGAGCGATACTGCCAAATCGTCTGTGATATGGTAGGTCACGTTCGCATCAATTTGTGAGTAAGCTTCAATATAGCCAGGGTTGTTGTTGCTACCAGCGCCTGTTCTGTTTAAGAACTTGTCACGCCAGTTATAAGCAATACGAGCTTCGATACCGTGTTTTTCATACATTGCCACCAAGTTTGCAGTATCGCTGAGGCCTAATAACGCAAATTGGTTAGCGGTAAGATCCAGGTTCTTGAACTTCACATCACCTTTAACGATGGTGTAGTTAGCTTGCAAACCAAAGCCAGTATCACCAAAGAAATGTTGCCCTGCAAATTCAGCACCATAAATTTTTGCTTCACGGTTGTTAACAGGGCTGTTCATTTTGTACGACATCAGCGGATCATCAGCATTCGGCGTAATGAACGAGTAGCCAGCCTGATCATTAAGGTCGCTATTCAGAGCCGGGGTGTAGGCTGCAGCACCGGTAGGATACGCTGATGGGTTTGCCAAAATCTGCATCATTGCATAGATGCTGGCGTTATCAACGTTGATGCCTCTGCTCTCCAAGGCTGCCTTTGCTGCTCTCGCTCTTGGGCCTGAAGTTTGGTCTCGAATACCTTCAAAGGTGCGTGTTACTTGCTCAATACCGACAAAGTTGGTAACGCGTTTTTCAAACAGACCAGCAGATACATAACTGGCGTCATCAAAATACCACTCTAAGGAAACGTCAAAGTTGCTTGATTCCAGTGGCTGCAATTTTGGGTTGTTCCCAGTTGCTGTCACACTGGTGCCAGCATTCAGTGTGGAGCCGTTTGGGTTATTAAACCCAGTTGCTGCACCTAGTTGCCCCAAGCTAGGACGAGCCATGGTTTTGCTGTAGGAGAATCTGGCTGTAACTTCGTCTGTCAGTTTGGCGGCCAAATCCAAGTTTGGTAGCACTACATCATAGTCATTCTCAACAACAGTTTTGGCGCCTGCTGCCTTGCTAACAGAAGTGAAGTCGTTGTCCGACTGCCATACATAATAATCCAGCGGCGGGGTATCGGAAGATGAGACTTGTTTGGTTGTTTCGTAACGCACACCAGTCAACACATCAATATCAATTCCGCCTAATTGACCAGTAGTACCTAACTGGAAATAGAACGCATCTGTATCTTCCTGAATGTCGTTATTGCTTTTGCTGTTACGAACAGTACCTTTAGGGCTCTGCTTGTTCTCTACACCGATGTAAGCTGGTCCGGCTCCGAGAGGGTTGGAAGGAGAAACCTCAGTGGTGGGATATATACTCACTAGGTGTTTTGCCAGTGCACGCGCATCAGCACGGTAACCGACTGCTGGAGAGTTACCAGTACTAGGGTCTTTAAATTCGCCTGCTACATTGAATGGCTCAAATAACGCTGCTGGGAACTCACCCGGCGATGAAGCACCCCATCCACCCAATACCTGAGCATTATTGGTGTTGTAGTTGATGGTATTAGAGCCCATTTCGCGGCGCTCAATACCAAAATCGAAGCGGCCATCATCAAACTTCCATTGAGCTTCCACTTTACCTTGAGTGACGTCAGACACTTGCTCTGCTGAGAATACGCGCAAAACAGAGGAGCTAAGATCTTCTGTGCCCAAGGTTCCGTCTAGTGTATGGGTCCAGCTAGGGATGGTGGCACCACTAAACTGCCAGCTTGCACCGGATTTAATGGTTGCGCCAATGCCAACGTCCAATTCGCCAGAATGGCCTGGGCCGGTTGGCACACTTTCTAAGGTTGAGTCATGGAAGTCGACGTTTAAGGTCAATTGGTCATTAACGGCCCAGTTAAGGTTTAAGCCAGTTGACTCCAAGGTATCTTCCTGAGAACGGTACTGCTGAGAGAAACCGACATCTTTTCTATCTGCGCCATAGTTTTCGACAATAAACTTAGGCGTTTTAATTGCAGAGTTGTCAAATTCAACGGATTGTATGTATCCACCATTTTGTACCCAAGTAGTCACTTCACCGCGATGTTCAGATTGATTATTCTGAGCGAAGGTGTAGTCCAAGGTAGCTGTCAAATTCTCAATAGGTCTGTATTGGAAGGTAAGCTGCGCATTGGTACGGTCACGCTCGCGATCAGAGAACGTATAACGAACATCGTTAGGGCGAGAGTAAAGCTGCCCAACAGCAGGTGCGTTTTTGAATTTGGTGCTGTTAGCCGGGTTGTCAAATATGGTCTGAGTAGAGCCGCCGCCCCATTCTGCTACGGACCAGTCGTTAACGGTAGCGCCTGTAAAACCTGAGTCACGCTCTTGATAGCTTGCGCTCAACGACACACCAAATACTCCAGCATCATCTGACCAGCTCACTAGACCAGAAACTTCAGGCGTTACATCGTCACCGGTACGGTTAGTTGTATCCATTACGGCTTTGCCGCCAATAGTTGCTTTGAAGCCTGAACTATCTAAAGGACGCGCAGTCTTAATATTCACAGATGCTCCAATACCGCCTGCAGCGACATTAGCTTTACCTGTTTTGTAAACTTCTACGCCAGCAACTGATTCAGATGCAAGGTTCGCGAAATCAAATGCTCTTGAGTTGCCGCCACGTGTTGCTGCGTCAGCGCCTGAGCTACCACCATAGGCGCTACCGGTTGGAAGTGTTCTTCCGTTCAGTGTCACCATGTTGAAGTCAGGGCCAAAGCCGCGAACGGTAATGCGAGAACCTTCACCGTTGGTACGGTCAATCGATACACCAGTAATACGTTGTAAAGATTCAGCAAGGTTAGTGTCTGGGAATTTACCCATGTCTTCTGCAGAAATCGCATCAACAACACCCGCTGAATCGCGTTTGATATCCATAGCTGCTTGCAAGCTCGCTTTGATACCGGTAATTACGATCTCTTCGCCTTCTTGCGCGAAAGTCATTGATGCTGCTGATAAAGATATTACAGATGCTACCGCTACTGTGAGTGGTTTCATTCTGAAGTTTTGTTGGAATGTTTTAAGCATAAGACTATGCCTCCAGTGATTGTTATTAGATTAAAAGCCGCTGTTGTAGTGACTTTAAACGTTCCTTATTAGCCCGTGGTTCGAGCCAACAAGAAGCAAACGCACAAATTGAATATTGCCGACAACTCGTGTACTTGCTACTTAAACACCTGCTTCTGTGAGTAGATGTTCAAAGTTCTCTATGAGCCTATTTTTGTAATAGTTAATAGTTGCTCATCTCACCGTCTTGTCTAACGAGGGTATAGAACCCGATCCTTCATGGTTGAAGCATGATCTAACTAGGCTAATTTTTTTAGTGCGCCAGCATCCATATCATATGGTCATTAATACTATAACGGGTTATTGCATGTCAACATGCAGAGCAATTGATTCTGCTGGTTCGCATAGAAAATACCATAGCTACATATGAAAATCGACATGAAATTTACGAATGTGGTTTTTTTTTGAGATCGATAGGTGCACTTATGGTTGGGGAGGTTTTTTGCTATCCGCATCCCCGGATCGAAATCCATGATTTTAAGTTATAACTAAGGCTAGTAGACCGTGTTAAATAGTCTTGAAGTTTTTTCGGTATATGCCGATAGGATCTGTAATGCCAAGTCTCTTTAACACTTATTTCAACTGGGTGCATTATGATCTCATCTATTACCTCTTCACCGTTGTTAAGCTCTCAGAACGATATTTTACAGTCTCGCCCGCCTGTAAAAACTACGTCTCCAGGCCAGGCAGTGACGGCAAGAAATGATAGTACTGCTACCAATGAAGAAAAGCGCCAATCCGCGTTACACTTGGTTACTCGCACACTTACGCAGGCCTACGAAAAGATTGCTAACCGAGGCCTGCCGACAACTGCGACTTACAATGACCAAGAGCCTATGACGACCACCAAAGCCGCAAATACAATTTTAGGTTTTATTGAGCGTCGTTTGAAGTTGGATGCGGCCGAAGGTGCAACCCAAGAGCAGTTGCAGTCGCGATGGGAAGCGGGGTTGGAAGGGTTTAAAAAAGGTTTTGCAGAAGCGGCGGAAAAATTAAAAGCACTCAGTATGCTTTCGCCAGAAATAGCTGCAGATATTGATGATACCTATCAGCAAGTAATGTCTGGTCTTGATGCGTTGCGCGTAAAATTTATTAAAGATGCCGCGCCTGCTACGAGTGCACCCCCTGTCGTCAAAGAGCTGCAGCGCCCCACGCAAATCAATAATATCGCTATCCAGCAAGGGTTGTATGAATACGCTGAGGCGCGCGATTTCCGTTTTGAATTAACAACGAAAGAGGGCGATAAGGTAAGTATTCGTGCATCATCTAGCTTGGGTATGAGCGTGGCTGCGGGGCGCGATGCTTCAGGTATTTATGGTAGTGCCAGTCAGAGTTCTGCAAGCAGTTTTGAGTTGTCAATTGAAGGCGATTTAAACGAGAGTGAATTAAAAGCCATCAATGAATTGATGGGGCGTATAGATAAGCTTGCCGGGCAGTTTTATGCAGGTAATTTAGATGAAGCTTTTAATAGCGCAGTAAATCTTGGTTACGATGATCAACAAATTGCAGGTTATGCACTTAATCTTTCGCAAGTACAAATCCAGCAAGTTGCAGTTGCCTATGGTGCATTTACGCCAGAAAGTGGAACGCAGGCTCCCTATTTGGCCAATCAATTAGCGCCTGTGGGTAGCTTTATTAAAGATGTATTTGAATCCCTGGATTTGGCCAGTGCATTCGCTGATCCGCAGAAGTTGTTGCTGGACTTAAGCCAAAAAATGGCCGATAAAGCGGAAAGCGAAAATGCTCTGCGAAGTACTTTCGCACAGTTTTTAGAGCGAATATTGACGGCTAATGTTTAAAAGAATTACGTAACGCTTACTCAATATTAAAACGCCCCTATAGCAATATCGGGGCGTTTTTTTACACAAGACTCAACAATGATTTAAATTCCTCCCTATAGCGGCGCGATAGTGTGAGAGTTTTGTTACTGTGCAAAGTCACTTGGTAATCGCCAGTGTCCAGCGGTTGTATTTCTTGGATGTGTTTAAGATTAACAATGGTGGAGCGGTGAATTCGGGTGAAGTTGGAAGGTAAAAGTTTTTCCAATTTATCCATGGTAATGCGCATTGGGTAAATGCTGTCTTTAATATGTAAATTCGCGTAGTTACCGGATGCTTCAACCCATTCAATATCGGCTGTTTGAATTAAAAATTCGCGGCCAAGTTTTTTAATCAGTAAGCGCTCTGGTGGTGATTCTGGTTCTGCATTTTCGCTTTCTTCATCTTTGGCTAAATAGCTGGCTTCACCTTGCAATCGACGCACTATAAGGCGATAGCCAAAGATGATCAGTGCAATAGTAAGATAACTCTGGGCGTCTTTGCGATATTCGTAAAGTAGCTCAACGAATAGATTGCCAAATTCATAATGGCTACCCATCAAGTGATACCAAAGTTGGCGAATCCCAGTCATGCCTGCGATGTGTGCTGCCGAGAAAGGAATTGTGAGTAGAATATGCACCAGCAACCGAGCTTTCAGGTTCAGTTTTTCAAGCCAATGATCGCTGACAAACACCCCTAAAGGTATAAGCAACAACATGATGAGTTGGCTGGAGATTTCCCAGCAAAAGGGTTCCCATACGGGAATGCTTTTACCCACACGAGCAAATTCCATCAGCGTAGTGGTCGCCAGCACTAGCACGTTGATGCTAAACCAGCCGACTAAGAGCACCGATGCCCATAGGTATTGGTATTTTAAGAAGTGTTGGGTTGGCAGGTTGTGCATATGGGTATTCATTATCGGGCTCGTAGGTTGCTAAGTTTGGCGGGTGTGGAATAAACCGCAATAGATTTGGTCACACCGAGCTTCCGCTTGTCACATACTTATGTAGAACAATCACTTAGCGTCACAGTTTCAAACAGTCTTTCCTTAGCATAGCGTTTTACCTATAGCGACAGGAAGTATCAAATGACACAAGCGATTTCCCCAAGGCTCCCTCTGCAGAATTTTGCTGACAAACGTTTAATCGAGTTGGATTGGCTGAGGGTATTGGTTTTTGGACTGCTGATTTTCTATCATGTCGGCATGCTCTATGCGGAGGGTTGGGGCTACCATTATAAAAGCGGGTATAGCAGCAAATTTCTCACTAACATCATGTTATGGTCGAACCAATGGCGCATGTCATTGTTGTTTCTTGTTAGTGGCGCTGCGGTCTCTTTTCTATTGGCTAAACAATCATGGTGGGGGTTTATTCGCAAACGAGTCACAATCTTGTTGCTGCCTTTAGTGTTTGGGATGCTGGTTGTTGTGGTTCCGCAAGTTTATGTAGAGGCAAATAGTAAGCACTTAATTGATTGCACTAACTATTGGCATTTTTGGTATGCCTATCTCGACCAAAACAGCCCTGAATTTGCGAACCACAAAACCTTGGGCGCTATTCATCTCACTTGGAATCATCTGTGGTTTTTGCCTTATCTCTTCACCTATAGCTTTATTATATGGGCTGTTTATCCACTGCTAACAAGTGCTTGGCTTTCGCCTCTGTGGCGTTGGCTTGCCGATAAAGCAACTATGCCCGTGGTCATTATTCTTCCCATTTTTATCTCTTATGTATTGGGCAAATTGTTGGATGATGATAATCCTGTCACCCACAACTTTGTGCAGGATTGGTTTAATCATGCGCGGTCACTGTTGGTTTTTACAATTGGATTTGTATTGGTGAGGATGCCGTTAATTTGGAATCGTTTTTCATCGTTACGCTGGACGTTTTTGTTCATCGCTCTATTTACGTATAGCTATATTTTGTTTTCATTCAATGGTGGATCGCTAGGGAATGATGTAGCTGCAAAAATAGTTAACCGCATATTTTGGACGGCTAATGGCTGGTTTTGGATATTGACGTTAATCGCTTGGGCGCAATACTGGTTTACATCAAGCAATCCAGTATTGCGCTATTTAAACAGCGGTGTTTATTGTTTTTATATTTTGCACCAAACCTTAATTATTGTTATCGCCTATTTTTTGGTTCCTAAAAAATTAGGTGCGGGAATGGAAGCTGCTTTGATCATTATTTCTGTGATAATTGGTTGTGTAGTGTTCTTCGAATTGATTCGGCGCATGCCAATAGTTAGGGTTCTGTTTGGGGTTCAAAAGCGGGCTTATCCCCAGAAACGATAAGGTTGGTAGTGATGAGCCGATTACACTATTTATTATTGTGGTCGCAAGCTTGTTATTGCTGCATCAGGCTGGCCTCCAGCGACAGAAAGGCGGCTAAACATAAAATTTTGTAAATTCAATAAAGCAACCTGCATTTATAGAAAACTCAACTAGAATTACAGCATTCTCTATTAATTACAATGTTCCATATAAGATAGGTACATAAGCCAAATGTCTCATTCACCTTTTTCCGCTCTTCGCTTAGGTAAATCTGTTCTTGGGGCGCTAGTTTGCTACCTGCTGATTTTATCGTTGAATGCACATGCTAAACCCCTGCGTATGGTGTCGGGAAATGAAGGTATTCCTGCTTATGCCAAGGGGCTTCTTAAGCTCGCTTTATCCAAAATTCCTGAAAAATATGAGTGGGACGAGTCAGCCGTCACCAATACCGAAGCTCGCATTATTCAAATGGTGGATGAAAACCAGCTAGATGTTTGCTGGTATGCATCAACAAATGAGTTTGAAGAGCGCATGCAACCCATTCGCATTCCTATGTTCAGAGGTTTGCTGGGTTATCGTGTTTTAATGATAAAAAAAGGAACCCAATCCAAATTTGATGGCATACGCACTATTGAAGACTTGCGCCGTGTTTCACTGGCCTCAGGCCGTTTTTGGGCAGATACAGATGTGCTGGTCGCTAATCGTTTAAATGTAGTTAAAGTGCTTAAGTATGATGGTATGTTTTATATGTTGGATGGAGGTCGATTCGATGCATTCCCGCGCGGTGCGCATGAGCCTTGGGCTGAAATTGCACGATATCCACAGCTTGATCTTGAAGTTGAGAAAAATTTATTACTGGTTTACCCCAATCCGTTCTATTTTTTCGTCAATAAATCCAATAACGAGCTCGCCAGGAACATTGAAAAGGGCTTACGTATAGCAATTGCGGATGGCAGCTTTAATGAATATTTTTTGAACGACCCCACTGTAAAAGATGTAATTACCAAAGCTAATTTAAAAGATCGCATTGTTATACCTCTGCAAAATCCTGGGCTTCCCAAGCAAACCCCGTTAGACGATAAAACCCTATGGTTTGATCCCTATTCACTGTAACAAGTTAAAGAGCTTTTTGGGATAGGCAGTTATTTGAATCTGCTTATCTTGCCAAGTGTCGGAATAGTTTACATATTGGTTGGCGCGTAAATTATCATTTCCATGTAAATCAAGTGGTTACAAGTTTGGCGTCAAAATTGCTGTGTATTTGATACGTTAGTTAAATACATCAGGAACTCGCCATAATGAAAGCCAAATACGTAGTAAGTTTTTTCGCTGCCGCCTTTATTAGTTTAGGGGCTAACGCCGGAATCATTTTTCAAGACAACTTCGATTCAGAAGGGTCAGCACTCAACTACACAACTTTTAGCAATTGGACTGTGTCTGATGGCACTGTGGACGTGGTTTCTAACGCTACCTATGGCATAAGCTGTGCCGGTGGAAGTGGCAAATGCGTTGATATGGATGGTTCTACGGGTAATGCCGGCATTCTAACCAGTACTTTATTGAATCTTGCAGCAGGAACTTATTCCTTTAGTTTTGATATTTCCGGTAACCAACGTGGTTATAGTCAAGATGCTATGACAATGACGTTGGGTGGGTTTCTCAATCAATCATTTAGCCTTTCGTCGTCAGATCCTTGGGCGACTAAAACGTATAACTTCACCGTCTCAAACGCCACTGCTAATTACATCGTATTCAACCATGGCGGCGGCGATAATGTTGGCATCTTGCTAGACAATGTTTCCTTGAGTCTGATTAGCGAAGTTCCAGAGCCAAGCGCAATGATTCTGCTTGGTTTGGGTTTATTAGGTTTGGGTCTCGCTCGTCGTAAATCGATTAAATAATTAGTCGATAGACCCAACCTAAAAAACGGCTCTTCGGAGCCGTTTTTTTTGGTGAAGCCTTGGTAGTCCGCGATAAATTAATACACATCCCGCACATAGCGCTTATCCATATTTAATTTGCGCATGTAGTTGGCGGTTTCGGCTTCATCAAATTTTCCGTGTTTTTGGATAATCTCACGCAGCGCATTGTCCACATCTTTCGCCATGCGGCTTGCATCGCCACACACGTAAAAATAGCCGCCTTCGGCATCAATCCAGTTCCAGATTTTTTCGCCGTTTTCGCGCATGCGATCTTGCACGTAAATTTTTTGCTGTTGATCGCGCGAGAAGGCGAGGCTCAGTTCAGTGAGCACGCCTTGCTTTTGGAATTCTTCTAATTCGTCTTGATAATAAAAATCGGTTGCAGCGTGTTGCTCGCCAAAGAACAACCAGTTTTTACCGCTATCGCCGCACGCCCTACGCTCTTGCAAGAAGCTACGGAAAGGCGCAACGCCGGTGCCTGGGCCGACCATCATAATCGGTAAGCTACCATCAGCAGGCACGCGGAAATTTTTATTGCCTTGAATAAAAATCGGAATATCAATTCCATCCGCACGATCGGCCAAAAATGTTGAGCTAACGCCTTTGCGAATTTTTTTGCCGTTAAAGAATCGCTCAAAGCGCACGACAGAAACGGTTAAATGAACCTGTTGTGCGTGTTCTTTCGAACTGGATGCAATGGAATACAAACGCGGTTGAATGCGTTTTAACAGCGGCATAAATTCATCTACGCTGCAGCGAATTGGGAATTCGTGAATTACATCTACCAATTGGCGGCCGTACAACCAATTTTGTAAGTCGGCTTTTTTATCGGCATGTAAAAGTGCAGTTAATTCTTTGCTGGCGTTCTTGTCAGTGCAGCGCTGCGCAATAAATTGCAGGGCTTCATTGCTGGGGCGACAAATTTCAAAATTATGTTGCAGGGCTTCACGCAATGGCTTTTCGTTGGCATCCACAATTACGGGTGCTTCTCGGTTTACATTAAGCGCAATCACCAATTCATTAATAAGATCTGGGCAGTTTTGTGGCCACACACCAAGTGCATCGCCAGCTTCATAACTCAGGCCGCCTTCTTTGTTGCCGAGCGCGCCCAAATCAAAACCAAATTGACGGGTATCTTTGGTTTCGCTGCCGGTGTTCAGCCGTTTGTTGATGACCAAACGCGATAAGTAAGGATTGGTTTTGGTAAAACCGCCTTCGGCTTTTTTCGCGCTGGTGGTTTGTGTGCTTGCCATATTGGATGAAGTCTCGGTTGGCAAATACGTTTTGAGTGATTCACTCAACTTTAGATTAAGTTTTGCAAACCAGCCATCGGCCGGTGCTTCAAAATCCGTATCGCAATCCACGCGCTCAGTGAGCGGTTTTGCGCCCAGCGCTTGCAGGCGTTCAAATAATTTTTTCCCGTGGCCGCAGAATTGATCGTAGTTGGAATCGCCGAGAGCGAGCAGTGCGAAATCCAAATGCGTAAGATTAGGTGCGGAGTCGCCGCTGAGTTGTCCCCAGAAATCGCCGCCACTATCTGGTGCATCGCCGTCGCCAAAGGTGCTGGTGATAAAAATCGCGTGCTTATCTTGCGCGAGTTTTTCCACGCTGTAATCGTTCATCGCCTGCAAATTAATTGACCAGCTACCGCTTAACTGCGCGGCAAATTTTTCCGCGAGTGCTTCTGCGTTGCCAGTTTGCGATGCCCATAAAAGTGTGAGCGCAGGTTTTGCGGTTGCGATATTTTCGCTGACGCCGATTGGAAGTGTTCTGCTAAACAATCCTGCGAGTAAGCCATTTACATAAGCGCGATTTGTGGGGCTAACGGGACAATCAGCTGGCAAGGTCGGTACGGCGTTGATATGTTTTGCGCTGGCAGTTAAGCCGCCGATAAAGCCACTTAAAAATGTTTTTTCTTCAACTGAAAGTTCGGGTGCAACCACGGCTTTTAAACCGAGTGTGGTGGCAAAAGTATCAATCAAGGTCATGCTGGTTTCCTCGCTCAAGGCGGCGAATGCCATGTTTGCTTGAGCTGAACTCATGCTGCTGTGCGTAGCGCTTTTATGATGAGTTGCGCTCTCGGGTTGCGCTTGCGAATCATCAGCAAAGACTTCTACACGTTTGAGCACAACCGCACACACTTTTAATTCGGGTTGCTGCGATATCGCATCAACCGCATCGCTGGTAACGGCGTTGATGGTGAGGTTTTCGCCATAAATATCGTTCCAGTGAAAGGGCGCAAAGCAAGCGCCGGGCAGTACGCGGTCAGTCACTATGGCGGGCAGTATGGCGTAGCCGCGACGCGAGCGCACTTCTACTTTGTCTTTGGTTTTAATGCCTAATTCGGCGGCGTCTTCGGGGTGGATTTCCACAAAGGGCGCGGGGTTTAATTTGTTGAGTGTGGCGATTTTGCCAGTCTTGGTCATGGTGTGCCATTGGTGTTGCAGGCGGCCGGTGTTCAAGATGAAGGGGTAGTCGCCATCGGGCATTTCCACCGCGTCTACGTGGGGGCGAGCGAAGAAATTGGCTTTGCCTGAATCGGTAGCAAACAGAACTTTTGGTTGGCTGCCATCTTCGTAGATTTTCAGGGTTTGGTTGATGCCGGTGTTTAAATAGCGAATAGGGTTGCGGTCGCTCGCGGCTTCCTCGGCACAGGGCCATTGAATGGATTTTTCACGCAGGCGTTTGTAGCTTATGCCGCGTAAATCGTAGCCGGTTTTGGGATTGTAACTGTGTTTGATTTCTTCAAAGACTTCTGCGGCGGAGTTAAAACTAAATCCGTCGGCAAATCCCATCTCGCAGGCGACTTTGGCGACGATTTGCCAATCCGCCATGGCTTCGCCCGGTGGAGGCAAAGCTTCTTGCATCAGCGTGAGATTGCGCTCTGAATTGATCATCACCCCTTCGGCTTCTGCCCAGAGTGCGCCCGGTAAAAGGATGTCGGCGTAGCGATTGGTTTCGGTGTCGAGGAAGGCGTCTTGCGCGATGACCAGTTCGGCTTTTTGTAAGCCATCAATCACGATTTTGCGATTTGGAATACTGGCAACGGGATTGGTGCAAATGACCCAGCAGGCTTTGATTTCGCCAGCGGCCATGCGCTCAAACATATCCACCGTGCCTTTGCCCAGTTTGATGCTGATACTGCCGCGCTCGATACCCCACATATCTTCCACAAAGTCTCGGTCGGCATCGGAGAGTAAGGTGCGCTGGCCGGGTAGGCCTGGCCCCATATAACCCATTTCTCTGCCGCCCATGGCATTGGGTTGGCCGGTGAGCGAGAAGGGGCCGCTGCCGAGTTGGCAAATCTTGCCGGTGGCCAAATGCAGGTTGCAGATGGCGTTGGTATTCCAGGTGCCGTGCGTGGACTGGTTTAAGCCCATGGTCCAGCAGGTCATAAAATTCTTGGCTTCACCGATCAGCTTCGCGGTTTTACGAATATCGTCTTCGGGGATGCCGGTAATAGTCGCGACTTTTGCAGGTGTGTAGTCGGCCAGAAATTCCGGCATCGCCTCCCAGCCTTGGGTGAATTGGGCGATAAATTCGGGGTCGGTATGGCCGTTTTCGACTAATAGATGCAGTAAACCATTCAACAGCGCCAAGTCGGTACCGGATTTGATCTGCATAAACAGTTCGGATTTCTCGGCAGTCAGCGTGCGGCGCGGGTCAACCACAATCAGTTTTGCACCTGCTTTAATGCGATCCATCATGCGTAAATAAAGAATGGGGTGGCAGTCCGCCATATTGGCGCCAATCACGAAAAATAAATCGGTGTGCTCAAAGTCTTCATAAGAACCGGGCGGGGCATCGGAACCGAGCGATAACTTGTAACCCGCCCCCGCACTTGCCATGCACAGACGCGAGTTGGATTCGATATTGTTGGTGCGCACAAAGCCCTTGGCGAGTTTGTTCACCAAGTATTGGGATTCAATAGACATCTGCCCGGAAACGTAAAACGAAAGTGCATCGGGCCCGTGCTCATCCAAAATCGCCTTCAAGCGTTTGGCGGTGGTTTTGATGGCATCGTCAATGGGCGTTTGAACTGACTGTGCTGAGCGCTCAGGGCGCACAAACGCGGCTTCCATACGGCCAGATTCGCGTAATGCTTGGGCGCTGGTTTGGCCTTTGGTGCATAGACGGCCGAAATTGGTGGGGTGATTTTTATCGCCGCTGACTTTGAGGATTTTCTTACCGTTGGTTTCCAACAGCATGCCGCAGCCTACGCCGCAGTAGGGGCAAACGGAGGAAACTGTTTTGGACGCTTGTGTAACATTGGAAGACATAAATGCAAAACTCCGGATTGCATTGAGTTTTGCAAGCGCTATGCCACGGAATCTGCTTCAGGTTTTTTGGGTGTAAAAAGTTGATAGGTTCGCTTAAATGGGTACTAAAACAACTAAAAATCACCAATATCAAAATACTTTGACTGGACGTGGTGAGGATTTTTATAAGTTTTTTGTTCTGTTGTGGTGCGTAAAATAAGGCTTCGGGCGCTAATAGGTGGTTTTATGGGGCGGTTTTTGTTGGGCTGTTTTAGAGGTGTTCTTCGGGATTAATCTATTTTGCTTTTTGTTGGTGCAATAAACATGCTTGTCTTCGTGAGTTCATCCTATAAACCTTGGTTGGGTTGCCTAAGTTCCTGCTTCACACTAAGCTGGCGGCCTTTGTTAATCCCACTTATTACTGATCTTTTATTATGCTTAAAATTCGAATTATTGCTGCCCTTATCGCCATAGCCTTAACGGTTCTTACTATTTATCTTGCGCCTTTTGTCATCGATTTTTATCAGAGTTGGTCGGCGGGTTTAAGCCCCCAAGGCCAGCTGTGGTTTAACTGGAGTCAGGCGGGAATAGGGGCGTTGATTGCGATTTATGGTTTTTGGCTTTGGAAGAAGAAAAAACCGTAAAATATAAACCTCGTAAGAGATAAACCCCCTCCCAACCTCCCCCTTGAAAAGCGGGGAGGGGCTGACTCCCGGAGCGATAAGTTTTGTGCAAAGCTCGTTCTTACTCCTCCCCTTTGTGAAGGGGGAGGTTGGGAGGGGGTGCTTTTTAAGGTTAAATCAAACCCCCTTCACCACCAAAATCGTCCCATCCACACTGGTCACTTCCACGCGGCTTTCAGTTTCAATCGGCTCGCTACTTGAGCTATCCAAGCGTGCTAACCACTCCACGCCAGAATAACTCACGCGGCCATCGGCTTGGGTGATGCGCGCTGTCACAGGGACAACTTTGCCCACCATATCGCTACTGGTTTCCGGGCCTATTTCTTTGTTCTGCAGTTTTTTTAATGGTCTCCACAAGAGTGCGGCACTCGCGAGCGATATGCTTCCAAGCGCGACTAAGGCGATGCCAAAGCTGTGAATGATTCCGAGTGAAATTAATACTCCTGTAATTACGCTACCAATTGCTACGAATAGAAGTGGGCCACTCATACCGAGCAAACTTAATTCCACTAATAAACAAATACCGGCGAGGGCGTAGAAAAAATAATCTTGATGTTGCGTGAAATATTCCATCGCGACATTGCTCCTGGTTGTGCATGATAAATAGTTGGGTAGTTATAGTTACATGTGATTAATAGTGGATGACACAGCAATTGCCTGCGCCACTGTGTTGGCAATATTGTCACCCGTTTTACCATCAGTTAAGACCACGGTACTTTCTTTGGCGATGGCTTTATGCGCCTCAATGGAGCCTTGCGCCAATTTGAAGTTCACGGCAATGCGGCCATTATCAGTAGCAGCGGCATCGCCCACAGTTTGCAGTGCGGTGGCGTCTGCGGATGCTACAAGTTTAATTGCAGCGGCTTTACCTTCAGCTTCCAGAATTTGCGATTCCTTGCTGGCTTTTGCCGCTAAAACTTGTTGTTCGCGTGCCGCTTCTGCTTCTAAAACAATTGCAGCTTTTTGGCCTTCAGCTTTAGCGATGGCAGCAGCCTTTTCACCTTCGGCTGTTAAAATTGCAGAACGTTTTTGGCGCTCGGCAGACATTTGTCTTTCCATATCTTCTTTAATAGATGCCGGAATAGTAATTTCTAATAATTCAAAACGTAATACCAAAATGCCCCACGGTTGTGTGGCTTCGAGCATAGCTTTTTGAATTTCCGCGTTAATGGCCGCGCGATTTTGAAAGCACTCATCCAACTCCATAGTGCCAATCGCATTACGCATAGAGGTCATGGCTAGCTGTGTGGTGGCGAGTTTATAGTCAGTGATATTGTTAGTGGCGGAAGCTGCATCAATTACTTTAATAAAGAGTACGCCGTCAATCATAAGCGCCACGTTATCTTTAGTGATGGCAGATTGGTGCGGCACCAATAAAGTTTGCTCTTTAAGGTTTCGGTCAGCAGCAATGGAATCAAGAAAGGGAACTATCCAATTAAAGCCGGAACTTAGGGTGCGGGTATATTTACCCATGCGATAAATCACATAGCCACGGTTTTGTGGCACAAAATGTATAGCCTTTTTTAGCGTAAATAATAAAACGGCTGCAATCCAAAAAGTGGGGCTGGATAAAAATGAAAAAAGCGAGTCCATAGTTGAATCCTTTAATGAAGAATGAACGAGAAATCTTTTTAGATGTATTGTGGTGGAGAGAATATAAGTAATGGCAGGTGGTTGGCAAGCACAGTGCGCGGTAATAGTGCAATGGCTTTACCGCACATCTCCGTGTTATTTAGAGTGCTAGCACCAGCTTGTCACCTTTAGCTCGCGAAACACATACACAGATAAACCCCTGAGTCTTTTGTGCATCACTTAATACATGATCGCGATGTTCCGCTTCGCCTTCTATTATTTTTACCGCACAGGTTCCGCAATCGCCCACGCAGCAATCAAAATTAACATTCACACCGGCACCGCGCAGTGCGGTTAGCAAAGATTGATCGGCGGTGGTCTTAATGAGTTTATTGCTGTGCGCTAGTTCAAGTACAACCGCTTTATCGTTTGCAGATTTTTCAGTGGCGAAATGTTCAATTTGGATTCGGTCTTTGTCTATGCCGAGCATACGTGCGCAGGTTTCAATATCTGCCAACATTTTTTGGGGGCCGCAGGCGTAAAAAAGTGTGTTGGAAGGCGCATCAGCCAAAACATTCATAATATCCAAACGTTGATTTTCATCGGTGGCATAAATATGTAAATTGCGCGTAAACACTTTTTGCAACTCATCCACAAATGCCATGTCGTTTTTGTTGCGACCTGCATAGTGTAATTGAAAGCGTCGGCCTCGCAATGCAAGTGTATGGGCTATGGAAATTATAGGCGCGATGCCAATGCCACCGGCAATTAATATCGCCGGGCTAGCATCGGCATGAAGCTGAAAATTATTGCCAGGCATGTCGCACTCAAGCACTGTGGCTACTGCAAAGTTGTCAACAATAAATTGCGAGCCACCGCCGCCATCTTCTTCAAGCAATACCGCTATTTCATAAAATTCGCGTTGATTGGGATTACTGCAAATAGAGTAGTGGTGAAAATCCTGCTTGCCGTTTTTGAGTGTAAGCGGAATAGCAATATGTGAACCTGCGGTTATCAACGGTAATTCCGCACCAGAAGCTGCGCGCAATTGATAGCGATAAATGCGAGGTGTTAATTGCGCAACCTGCGTAATGATTAAGCTTAAACGCTCAATAGTCTTGGTCATGAGAGTGCATAGATGTTGGGGATGGTCGAGTGAGCTTAGCAGATGGGTGAGTGGGTGTCAGGTTGGGGGTGCAGTGATTAACTTTATATGGGAGTCGTCATCTTCGCGCAGCGGAGATCCAGCTCTTGATTGTAGCCTGTTAACGGCTGGATCCCCGCTCGGCAACTGCTCCTGCGTTGCTCTACCTCCTGCATCCATGCAGTCGTACGCGAGGATGACAACTCCCTTCTAATTCTATTTCTAAATATATTGAGAAAAATACTTAATTCAGTACAAAAAACCTCTGAAGTAAATACCGCAGAGGTTTTTGGTTTTAATTTAATTTTTCAGTCATTAAGCCACTTGCTTACTACTGTCTTTCTCTGCCGTTTTTTCTGCCCGTTTGGGTGCTATGGGTTCAACTTTTCTTTGTTTCTCGTAAAGGAAACGTAATACGGCGGTGCGATAGCTGTTGTACTCGGGGTCGTCTGCCAACTCCAAACGATTGCGTGGGCGTGCGAGTTTGACATCCAATATCTCACCCACAGTTGCCGCTGGGCCATTAGTCATCATCACAATTCGATCTGATAACAAAACCGCTTCGTCCACATCGTGAGTAATCATAATCACGGTATTACCAAGCGCGGTTTGAATTTCCATGAGCGAATCTTGCAAGTGCGCGCGGGTGAGTGCATCGAGTGCGCCGAAAGGTTCATCCATTAATAATATTTCTGGCTCCATGGCCAATGCACGGGCAATACCTACACGTTGTTTCATACCGCCAGAAATTTCATCGGGGCGTTTGTGCATGGCGTGGGTCATATGTACTAATTCTAAATTGTGTTCAATCCACTCACGCATTTCGGCTTTGGTTTTTTTACCTTTAAATACCCGTTTAACACCTAGCTCTACATTTTGGTAAGTGGTGAGCCAAGGTAACAGTGAATGGTTTTGAAATACAACGGCGCGCTCTGGGCCTGGTTCATTGACTTCGCGACCATTTAGCATGACACCACCACTGGTGGCTTGATAAAGACCGGCGACAATATTGAGCACCGTCGATTTGCCGCAGCCTGAGTGACCAATGAGAGACACAAACTCGCCTTTGTTAATTTTTAAATTCACATCTTGCAGCGCACAGAATGGGCCTTTGGGGGTTGGGAAATCTATACCAACTTTGGAAATTTCTAAGTGTAATTCGCTCATGATGTCATTCCTGTCTGATATCCGCCATGCGGAAATTCTGGTGAGGAGCTTGCGTAAAATTACGGTAGTGCATTAGAGGGCTTTTAATTAACGAACAATCGCTGACTTATCCCAATTCATATAGCTTTGAATGGCGAGCAGCGTACGATCTAAACCAAAACCTATAACACCGATGGTGAGTACAGCTACACAAATACGGCCGAGTGAATCGGATGAGCCGTTTTGAAATTCATCCCACACAAATTTCCCAAGGCCTGGGTTTTGCGCCAGCATTTCAGCGGCGATTAATACCATCCACGCAATACCGAGCGATAAGCGCAAACCGGTAAACATCATGGGAATGGAGGATGGAATAACAATTTTGCGCACATGTGTTAACCAATCTAAACGCAGTACACGGCTTACGTTAATTAAATCCTTGCTTACTCCGGCAACACCTACAGCGGTATTGATCATGGTGGGCCACATGGAACAGAGCGTTACTGTGAGCATGGAAATGATGAATGATTTTGAAAACATCGGGTCTTCACTGACATATACCGAACTGACCACTAAGGTGATGAGCGGCAACCATGCTAGGGGTGACACAGGTTTAAAGATTTGAATCACGGGGTTGAAGGCGCGATAGAGCGATTGGCTCAGGCCTATAATAATGCCCATGGGTATAGCGATAATAGTTGCCAGTATAAAACCACTTAATACGGTGAATAAACTGGTTTGAATCTTGTTGAAAAAAGTAGGGCGGCCATTGTATTCGCGTACTTTAATTTCAGCGCTTGGGTTTCCTTTTAAGGTTTCTGCATTGCGTTTTTCTTGGCGCTCATAAAATGCAACTTCACGGGCATATTCATCTTTTTGTTCGGCAACTAAGTTACCCCACTGGGTAGCGACTTCTTTTGGGCCGGGGAATGTTCCTAGCGAGGTTTTAATATGCTGCGCACCCACATGCCAAAACATCAGGAAAAAAACTAACCCCAAAATTGGTAAGCAGATTCCCAGTACTATGTCGCGCAGTTTCGCGGGTGAAATTTTGCTAACAATGGCGGTTGGAAGTTTGGGTGCTATTTTTGCGCTTGTAGGCACTACACTTGTGGATTCGCTCATTTTTTGTCTCCAGCTTTTGCAAGCTTCTTGTCTAACATCTCTCAGGCCGCAAAATGTGACTGCTGGGCCTGAGAGAAATTTTTAATTAACGACTAGGATAAAATGGTATGTACACTAAATGTATGGCTTACAGCTTGTCGTTACCTTTCAAACCAATCGGGAACTTCGTTAAGTAATCGTTTGGCTTGTGACCGTCAAACTTAATCCCATCCATCCAAACAGTTGCATCCGGTGAGCGGTAACCATCGGTTTTGGTAAAGTCTTGGAAGTCAGCTGTAGTCATTTTTCCTTCAGCAATTAAATCTTTAGCTGCTTGTTGGTAAACTTCTGGCAGTGCAATTTTCTTCGCTAAATCGGCATACCAGTTATCGGGTTTGGCTTCTGGGATTTGACCCCAACGACGCATTTGCGTTAAGTACCAAACCGCATCTGAATAGAATGGATAGGACGCGTTGTAACGGAAAAATACGTTAAAGTCTGGCTCTGCACGTTTATCACCGCGCTCATATTCAAAAATTCCCGTCATGGAGTTTGCGATAACTTTTTCATCTGCGCCCACATAATTAGGATTGGAAATCATTTTTGCAGCGGCTTTACGATTTGCGTTGTCTTTTTCATCTAACCATTTACCGGCGCGAATTAATGCTTTCACTACATGAATGTGAGTGTTGGGATTTTTCTCTGCCCAACCTTTGGTCACACCAAAAATTTTGTCGGCAATTTGGTTGGTAACAGTAATCATTGGAACACCAATTCCGCGAAATACAGCTTGTTGATTCCATGGTTCACCTACGCAGTAACCGTTAGTGGTACCTGCTTCCAGTGTTGCTGGCATTTGGGGCGGTGGAGTTACGGATAACAAAGCATCGGCTTTTATTTGGCCGGTGATATCGCCTTTGTGGGGAGCATAGTAACCGGGGCTAATTCCGCCCGCTGCAAGCCAGTAACGTAAACCCATATTGTGGGTAGACACGGGGAATACCATCGCCATGTTGAATGACTTGCCTTGGTTTTTGAAATTTTCAATAACGGGTTTTAATACAGATGCGCTGATTGGATGAATTGGTTTTCCGTCTGCACCTTTGGGTACAGATTTTTTAACCATGTTCCAAATATCATTGCCAACCGTACAGGCATAGGTATTTTGTGTTAGCGCATAAGCGTAAACCAATTCAGCGCTAGTACCGAAGCCTGCTGCTGCGCCAACAGGTTGCCCCATCAACATATGTGAACCATCAAGTTGGCCGGTAATAACGCGATCCAGCACAACTTTCCAGTTAGCTTGCGCTTCAAGTTCCACGTTTAAGCCTTCGTCTTCAAAGTAACCGTTCTCTAAGGCGACTGCGAGTGGTGCCATATCGGTTAATTTAATAAAGCCAAATTTTAAGTTTTCTTTTTCGGGTTTTCCGGTGGCAGCTTGAGCGGCATTCATTAAGGCAAATGCGGCAGCAAAGCTAACGGTGGTTTTAATAAGTTTGCTAAGCACGCTCATTTTTTTTGAAACAGGCTTTACGGAATTCAACTGTGGCATAACGCTCATAAACTTGCTCCTAATAATTTCTGCTGCCAACACATTAAAGCGAAGAGTGAAATTGTCTGGTCAATAATCTTGTGTGGTTTTCTTTTACGGTCGGTAAAAGTTTTTCTTACAAAGTACTTCTTACAACATGCTCTATTCAAAGTCTGTGCCAAGCATTTTTAAACATTCTATTTGTGCATTTTTGGTTCGCGAAAAAACCCGAATTTTCCGGCGTGCACTTTTATGAATCAGGCTGGTACATGAAATGGAATTTTTGTTAACACGCACGCGCATGTTTTTGATCGCATGGAATGCCAAATAAAAAAGCAGTGCATTTTTTTAAAGCATTCTGTGAGGAAGAGCTATTGACGATAGCGTTGCGAATTTGTTGCTTTGCAGGTTTGTTGTTTAAATTCAATGAATTAACATCTTTCACCCGCAATGACTTTGAATGTCTTTTGGAACTCAATAGCTCCGTAATTTCAGACTTAATCCTTAAGGATTCTAAAGGATTACTCAAAACGAGCGATGTGAGTGTTCATCTCTAGTGCACTTCGGTTATTGTTTAGGGCTGAAATCGTCATTTCCGATAGCCGCTCCCCTTTTTCTATGAAAAGCCTATTGGCTCAGTGAGTTGCGTGTATTGATGATTTTTATAGGTGGTTTGCTCTTACAGGTCTCGTAGCGTCGATTTAACCTATACTTTGGCGATACGAAAAGGATAAAAAAAATGATCAGTACTTGTATAAAACCCATAGCTTGGCTGGTGTTAAGCGTGCTCATGATGGGTTGTGTTTCCGTAACTGTGCCACAGCAGCAAGCTTACTCTGCGGAGGTTGCCGAGCTGCTTTCTGGAAAGGCGATTTTGGGGCATGCGGTGACGGAGACAGAATTACCGACCCTTGATCTATTTGCAATTACCCCTGAAATGGAAGCTTTTGCCAAGCGTGCGGTACGTCGTGGAGGTAGTTATTTTGAACGGGTGAAAGCACTGCATGTAGCACTGCTGACTGCGCAGGAAGAAGGTGGTCTCGGTGTTATCTATAGCGCCTATGTGACTGAGGCACCTATTGCGACTTTTGAACAGCGCCGTGCCAATTGTTTAAGTTTTACCTTTTTATACGTAGCACTTGCGCGTTCTGTTGGCTTGAACGCTAAGGTAAATGAGGTGGAGATTCCACCGACGTGGGATTTGCGCAACAAGAAGGACATGGTGTTTCTGCGCCATGTGAATGTAAAGGTGCCGCTATTAGGTGAGAGCAGCAGTGCTTTACAGCGTGATGATGTGGTGATTGATTTGGAGATGAGCCGTTATCGATCCAGCTACCGCCAGCATGTTATTAGCGACAACTTGGCTGCAGCGCAGTTTTACAGTAATCGCGCGATGGAATATCTCGATGAAGGCAATTTTACCGATGCCTTTTTGAGCCTGCGTAAATCAATAAAGTTGAACGATCAGCAAAGTTATGTGTGGAGTAATCTGGGAACTTTGTTCGGGCGCAAAAAACTTCTGCGCGAAGCTGAACAAGCTTATTTGCACGCCTTGGCGATAAACCCGGGGGATTTAACGGTAATGAATAATCTTTCTTATCATTACCAGCAAGTGGATAATAAGGCGCAATCGCTAAAATTTTCGCGTCTGGCTCAGCGTTACCGTGAATCCAATCCTTACTATAAGTATAACCTTGCACTTTCAGCCTATGAGCAAAAAGAATATCAGCCAGCTTTGCAGTTGATTCTGCACGCTATTGAGCGCGAAAAGCACGAGGTGCGTTTTTATGAATTAGCGGCTAATCTTTACGAACAATTAAATAGGCCTACCAAAGTGTTAGAAATGCAAAAGAAAATTAAAAAAATTAAAGACGAATAATTTTCAGCGCTATTTGTCATACCTCTGTCATTTTAATGTGACTTACTAAGCATGCAGCAAGCCTCTGCCGCATCCTAGGGTTTATGTGGATGTAAAACTACTAGGCGCCCTCTATTCTAAGGACTATTTGCTTTCAGGGATTAATGTTCATAAGGATCATTACATCTGCAAGGATGCAGATCCCATCAATCGCTACAATAGCGACGCCACCAATAGTCCTATTTTATTTCTCAACGTCATCTGTCATCTAGCCGTCACTTTTTATTCATATAGTGCGCCAGCCTTTTTTGCTGACCGCTATAGAGAATTTATTATGTCCCCAAAATCTCATAAACACTTGCACTACAACGTAGCGCTGGTGGATAAAGTCTGGAATTTGAAACGTTTGTGCGAAACACATTTGAAAATGCATATTCCACTTAACATGGTACTTAAGGATGAGGAATACCGTACCGATTTACTAGAAAAAGCACTCACCACAGAAAATGAAGAATTAGTCGCACTGGTGTGGGAAATTCGTAAAATGGAAGATGCCATTTTGCAATCCGCTCATGATACCTCTGGAGTTAAGGTACATAAAAAATCTCGCAACAGTTTTCGTTTAAATATTGTTACGGCTGCCGCCTTTGCCATGATTATTTTTATGGGCGGTTATATGCTGCGCTCATTCTTACCTATGGATGCTGGCGAAGTCTTTTTGTTTAAGGCGGTGCAAAATGTCACTGTTGAGTCGCGTTTAAAAACCAAAGGCAATCCCGCTGTGGCTGGTGGAGCAGTAAAATCCGATAAGCCACTCTTTCGCTTGCACGGTTCCAATACCGTTGGCGAAAAATTAGCGCCGCGTTTGATTGAGGCCTATTTAATGAGCCAAGGCGCCAAGAGTGTTCGCACAGACGTGAGCCCGATATCGCCCAATGAAAAAGTCATTTCAGGCGAGATCAATGGCCGCATTGAATATATTGAATTGGCGGCTCATGGTTCGGGTACTGCGTTCACTGATTTGTTGAAAAATGAAACCGATATGGGCATGTCATCGCGCCGTATTAAAGACAAAGAGCGTGAAGAACTTTTGCCAAAAGTAGGTGACCTTGCTTTGCCTGGGAGCGAACATATTTTGGGTTTGGATGGCTTGGCAATTATTACTTCGCCAAGCAATAGTGTGTCCAGCTTATCAATAGATCAATTGGTGGCTATTTTTGCTGGCGACATCACTAACTGGTCGCAATTAGGTGGCAAGGATCTGCCCATAAAAGTGTACGCGCGCGATGAAAAATCTGGCACGTGGGATACCTTTAAAAGCTTGGTATTGGAAACGCGCAAAGCAAAGCTTGCTGAATCGGCTGTTCGCGTGGAGTCCAGTAGCGAACTGTCTGATTCTGTTGCGCGGGAGGCCGGAGCGATTGGTTTTATTGGCTTGCCCTATGTGCGCCACGCGAAATTAATGGCGGTGGCATCATCCGATCACAACAAAGCTATTATGCCTACGCATTTTACGGTGAGCACGGAAGACTACCCGCTATCGCGCCGTTTATTTTTCTATACGCCGCCGTTAAACCCTAATATTGAGGCGAAAGAGTTTATTCGTTTTGTTGTGACTGAACGGGGCCAATCAATAGTTGAGGAGGTAGGCTTTGTATCGCAAAATATTAAATTGGGTAAGCCCTTCGAAAATGATTTTTATCCAATGGATATGCGCGCATTAACGGCTCGCTCAGAGCGCTTGTCCATTAATTTCCGCTTTAAAAATGGCAGCGATGAATTGGATACTAAATCGCTCAACGATTTAGATCGGGTTGCTAAATATGTTGAAATTAATGCACCTAAGCGCGTACAGCTCTTCGGTTTCTCGGATAGTGAGGGTGATGCGGGCAAAGGTAAAGAGTTGTCTGAGCGTCGCGCTAAAGTCGTGGAGCAACAGTTAATTCAGCGCGGTATTTATCCTCTGGTTGCTAAAGGTATGGGCGATGCTGCACCCTTGGCGGCAAGTGATACAGAGGAGGGAAAAAATATTAATCGCCGTGTGGAAGTGTGGATTTTATAACGAGGCGAATTGCGTAAAAAATACCGAGCTGGAATTTTCTAAGCTCGGTAATTTTTTGAATATATACAAGTAGTTAATTTTTGCGTAAATCTGCCAGCAGCTTTCCCGCATTCAACACCTCTTGTTCATGGGCTGGTTCACGCCATGTTTCAACTAGGGCTGCTTCATACCATGCGCGCATAGCCGGTAAAGCTAGGATTGTTTCCAGGTAATTGCTTGCATGTATGCTCATGGGTAATTGATAAGTTTGTACGCGAAAAACAACGGGTGCAAAAAACGCATCCACCGCGCTAAATTTTTCGCCCGCTAAAAATGGCCCGCCAAATGTTGCCAAGCCTTGGTTCCACAACTCATCAATACGCGTAATATCTTTTTGCAGCGCGGGCGATATGTGCTGCAACTGAATCCGCAGGCCGCAATTCATTCCACAGTTATTGCGTAGCGCTTGAAAACCCGAATGCATTTCTGCCGCTGCACAGCGCGCCCAAGCCCGCACCGTTTTATCGCTAGGCCATATTTGCGGATGCTCCTCCGCCAAATATTCGGTAATGGCCAGTGAATCCCACACCACTAACTCACCATCTTGCAGGCAAGGCACTTTACCGCTGGGTGAAAAGGTGCGATACAAATCCCATGCATCATTTTCAGGAAAAGGATGAATTTTTTCTTCAAAGGGAATATTGAATACAGATAAAACCAGCCACGGCCGCAGCGACCAAGATGAATAGTTTTTGTTGGCGATATGCAATGTGAGCATGATGGACTCCTTACCTGCGGGTTAGAAACAAAAAAAGCCAAGGTATTGGCCTTGGCTTTAATCTATTTTATTTCACGCAACATCTTCCAGCGCTTTGAGGCTCCAGTCTATCGCCTCTTTATAATACTGCTCAGGTAAAAGGTATTTGAGTTGCTGCAGGGTTGCACGAAGATCTTGCGCATCTTTACTCACCAAATTGATATGCCCAACTTTGCGGCCTGGTAAAACATCTTTGCCGTACCAGTAGGTTTGGGCAACGGGCAAGCTGAGCCACTTGGCGTTGTACTCGGTGCCAATCAAATTGATCATTACGTTGTGGCCAAGAATTTGCGCTTTAGGAATCGCCATATCGGCAATGGCGCGTAGGTGATATTCAAATTGGCTAATGCTCGCGCCTGCTTGTGTCCAGTGGCCGCTATTGTGTACGCGCGGAGCTAACTCATTAATCATAAGTTGATCGCCAACGCGGAAACATTCCATCGCCATTACACCTACATAATCCAATTCATTGAGCAGTTTGCCCAACATGGTTTCTGCTTGGTTTTGTAGCGATTGCAAACGCGCGAGCGGTGCAACTGAGGCGTAGAGAATGCCATTCAAATGCAGGTTAAGTGTGAGCGGATAAAACACGCATTCACCCGCGCGATTACGTACGCCCACGAGTGAAATTTCTTCATCAAAAGCAATAGCTTGTTCAGCTATCGCATGGCCTTGCCAATCGGTGGGAACTTCATCGTCTTGCGCGCGAATCCAATATTGGCCTTTGCCATCGTAACCGCCTGTGCGACGTTTCAACAGAACACGCTCACCGAGTTGGTTGCGTAACTCGTTGGCATTAATGTCATTGGCCACATTGCGCCAAGGTGCGGTAGATAGGCCAAGCGAATCAATTAATTCTTTTTGCGTTTTGCGATCAGCCAAGCGGCCAAACACAGGTTTGTTCACAAAGTTTGAGTGCTGCGCCAAGGTGTGAGTTACCACGGTATCCGGCCATTGCTCGCGCTCGGCAGTCACCAAATCATCGACCTGCACGGCTGGCGCACTGCTTTCATTAATATCCACCGGGCGTACATCCAACGCCAACGGCATGCCCGCATGTTTCAACATGGCACCCAGTTGGCCTGCACCTAAAACCCAAATTGGCTTACTGATCATTGACTACCTACAAAAAATTAACTCTGGAATAAGAACGCATTTGCATTTTCACCACTCACCCTGAGCGGGATTGATTAATCGCCGCTTGGGTCTGGATTATCCAACACCGCTTGCGTCTGGCTATAACGGAAATCTTCAATGCGAGCTGCTAGCTCAGGGTTATTCAGCGCTAGAATTTGGCAGGCTAACAAGCCAGCATTAAAAGCGCCGGCAGTGCCAATTGCCAAAGTCCCAACCGCAATGCCTTTAGGCATTTGCACGATGGAGAGCAGGCTATCCATACCATTCAAGGCTTTGCTTTGTACCGGAACACCCAGCACCGGCAAGCGCGTATGAGCAGCAATCATCCCCGGCAAATGCGCCGCACCACCTGCGCCGGCGACTATCACCCCAAAGCCATTAGCCACGGCTCCTTCAGCAAAAGTAGCTAATTTTTGTGGTGTGCGATGCGCTGAAACCACCTCGGTATGGTACTCCACACCCAGTTCCTGCAGGATTTCAACAGCGGCTTGCATGGTGGCCCAATCACTCTTGGAACCCATCACAACGGCGACTTTAGTGCTCATAGCATTGTCTCGAACGAAAAATAACCAATGGAAAAAAGGCGCGTATGTTAGCACAGAGTGAAGGGAGGGGTAACTCTGAAAATCCATGAATGACTAGAGGTAAATAAGCTGCTTATGGAGTGTTTAATTGGGGTTTAACGGGTGCATCCACTACCTCAAACCGCAAGATACCAATCACTTGTTTCGCGTCGGTCATAACGTAAATTTGCCAGTGTCCGGCGGAGTGTTCGGGGAAGTTGGTTTTGTGTGTCCATGCGCGATAGCCTTGTTCGCGGCCGCCACGGATATCCAGCGCAATTTTATCGAAATCTTTCCCGTTGTAGCGCCATAGGTGATAAATGCGCTCGTTTAGGCCGCGTGGTGCGTGAATGGCGGTGTAGGCATAAATTCCTTTGCGCAATTGATCGCTGCTCACAACTTTTAATTTTTGCTTAGGAGAGCGGCTGGCGTCATCAATATGATCGGTGATAGCAACTTGGGTTAACCAGAGTGATGCCGGCGGAATCCACGGGCGCACTAAATAACCTATACCACAACTCAGTACAGCAAATAATACAATTAAAGGGATGCGTTTTAACCAGCTTATCCTCATGTTCTGAGCGATTCCCGGCAGTGACAACAGCACCGAGACACCTAGCGCCCACAAATAACTTTGCGCAGTAGGCAAATGAAAAATTAACGGTAGTGCAGTTAATAACACTGAAAATAATGTGACGCCATGAAAAATAAAATAGAGCCAGCGGCGCGGCGCAAGCCATTTGTAATAAATGGGATCAATAATAGAAATTAAGGCAGCGATAATGAGCAGAGTTGTAAAAACCATCTGCCCGGTATTCCACGCGGTGGTAATAAAAAAGAAGGGGATAACAAAAAATAAACTTTCTTGATGCACTAACTGGGTGACATAGCGCAGCATTATCGGCGGGACTTTAATATTGAACCAGTGAGATATTCCACGCTGTAGCAAATCTTCTAACGCTAACCAAACCCAGCCGGCCAACATTAAAATAGACATTATTTGCGCAAATTGTTCCTGCTTGCGCTCGACAAGGACAAAACTGACAGCGCCCGATACGAAACCAAATAGCGGTATTATCCAAGGGTAACGGTTGGCGAGTTTCACGGTGCGCCGCATTAGTTTTTTAATTACCGCCATGCGTTTTGCTCTGCTAAATATTTTAGTTTATGTCTGCACTTTAACGGGTTCTGTGCGCAAAGACACTTAGGTAAACTAATTATCTTCAGCTTCTTTTAACTCAACATCTTTTAGTTCATTTAGCGCTTTGGTGTTTTTCTCGATGAGCTGTTTACCTTCCTGATCCACATACAACGCGGCAATATTATTTTCATTTGCCACTTTTATTCCAGCTTCGCTTCCCAAACACAAAAGTGCAGTTGACCATGCATCGGCAATTGCGGGGTTAGGGTGTAACACCGCAACTGAAACTGTGTTGTGCTCAACAGGTTTACCTGTGCGGGCATCTAAAATATGGCTATAGCGTTTTCCATTGCTATCAAAATAGTGGCGATAGGTGCCAGATGCCATAAGTGACATCGGCTCGCCGGAGTTGAAGGTCACTATTTTGGATAACTTTCGTTCGTTCGGCAAAGGCTTTTCCAGCGCAATTCGCCAAGGTTGCCCATCCGACTTTTTACCGCGTATTTTTAATTCACCGCCAATCTCTACCAGGTAATTGGTAACACCATGCTTTTCTAAAAGACTGGCAATGCGACCCACGCTGTGGCCTTGGCCGATGGATGATAAATCCACGCGCAAATTGGGCAGAGTTTTCTGCAAATGGGTTGCATCGATTGTAACGAGTTTTTCTATACCAATAACTTGAAGGGTTTGTTGTAGTGCTTCATCGCTAGGTAAATTGAATACATCTTTTTTAAAGCCCCACAAATCAAACAGTGGCTTAACCGTTAAGTCATAACAACCATTGCTGGCTGCGCTAACTTTGCGTGCTTGTTCAATGAGTGTTACTACCTCTTCATTTACTTCATGAGGTTCAGTATCAAGTTGAGCATTAAATAGTTCGATGGTGGAGTCGTTGCGATAATTGGAAATGGAGGCATCTATGCGCGCTAACTCTGCAGTTATTTCCTGGCTAATAACGGTTTGTTCCTTGATATTGGGCAATACAAAAGTGAAATGATAAGTAGTGCCCTGCGCAAAGCCTTCAATTTTTACCGGTTCGGGAGTTTTGCTGCAAGCAGCCAGCAGGCTGAGTGTGCAGCTAAGGAGAGTGACGAATGGTAAAAGTTGGCGCATTATTAAATCCGAGTCGTGGTTAGTGGTTTAATCTTGCGCGCATTATATCCTTATACTCGCTGTTTTGGGTTGTGAGATTGTGCAGCAATAGTGGAAGCATGACTGGTTATAGCGAAGCTATGATGGGATATAGCGAAGCCATGAGCTGGTATAGAAACTGCGCAGCAAAAAAACAGGTCTGTTGGCATTACTGTTTAAAAAAGTCTGCATTATTTCAACACTGGTTTTATTTAATGTAAAAATCTGAAGAAGATTAAACGCTTATGCCGCATCGCTCGCATTTATTTTCGCTCCGTTTATTTCATGCCTTGCGTGAAGCCTGCTTTACTGAGACTTATACCCGCGAGCGATTGCTACGCGATTTACTGGCGGGCATTACCGTTGGTATTATCGCTATTCCCTTGGCAATGGCGCTGGCGATTGCGAGCGGTGTGCCGCCGCAGTACGGTTTGTACACGGCAATTATCGCGGGTTTTTTAATTCCACTCACGGGCGGTTCGCGCTATAACATCTCTGGGCCAACGGCTGCGTTCGTGGTGATTTTATTTCCCATTGCACAAAAATACGGTTTTGGTGGCTTGCTGGTGGCGAGTTGTTTGGCGGGCGTAATTTTAGTGATTATGGCGTTTATGCGGCTGGGGCGTTTGATTGAATATATCCCTGAATCAGTCACGCTGGGTTTTACCGGTGGTATAGCCGTAGTATTAATTACACTGCAAATAAAAGATTTTTTTGGTTTGCAAATCGCTGACTTGCCAGAACATGTTGTCGATAAAAGTATTGTGCTCTTGAGTCATTTGCCCCAAACCCATTTACCCAGCTTTGCGATTGCCGCACTTACTTTTTTAGTGATGTTGCTGTGGCCGCGTTTTAAAACGCGAGTGCCGCCCCATTTACCTGCGATTATTATCGGCACCTGTGCGGCTATTATTTTCGCGCAGCAGGGCTGGGCGGTGGATACCATTGGTTCGCGCTTTCATTATTTATTAGACGATGGTACTCAAGGGCAAGGAATTCCACCTATGCTGCCCGCATTTGAGTGGCCGTGGTTGCGTGTGGGTGCAGATGGAGCGCCGCTGGTTTGGAGTTGGCATCTTGCGCAAGAATTATTAACGGCTGCCTTTGCGATTGCTATTCTCGGTGCAATTGAATCGCTGTTGTGTGCAGTCATTTTAGATAATGTTTCCGGTAAACATCACAGCGCTAACAGCGAATTATTAGGACAGGGTATTGGCAATATTGTTGCGCCTTTTTTTGGTGGCATAAGCGCCACTGCCGCCATCGCCCGTTCAAGCGCGAGTTTTAAAGCCGGTGCGGAATCACCCGTGGCAGGCATGGTGCATGCGGCAGTTGTGCTCTTGGGGTTAATTGCCTTGGCACCGCTGATGGCTTATGTACCTATGGCAGTGATGGCTGCGCTTTTAGTGATGGTAGCGTGGGGAATGAGTGAAGCACACAAAGCGGTGCATTTATTTAAAACCGCACCGCGTAGCGATGTGTTGGTTCTACTGACCTGTTTCTCGCTGACAGTAATCTTCGATATGGTTATCGCTATTACAGTAGGAATTGTTCTGGCAGCTTTGCTATTTGTAAAAGAAATTGCTGCCACAACACAAATTGTAGAAATCCAATATAAAAATTTGCCGCCCAATTGGCGTATATTTAAAATTAATGGGCCACTTTTTTTTGCAGCGGCAGATCGAATATTTGGCGAGCTTTCACTTAAGGTAGGTGCTGAGCAACATCTTATTTTGCAAATGGATAGCGTCACCATGATTGATGCCGGTGGCTTGGCTTCCCTGCGTAAATTAATGGCGCAGTGCGAAAAAAATAACACTCACATTGCACTCACTAATATTCAGCGCCAACCGCTTAAAAATCTATTGCGCGCAAAATTAAAACCGGATGAAACTCCGTTAGAGTTTTATGCGTCTTTGGATGAGGCGCTGTCTGAAGCGAGGGAGCATGCGTGATTGGTGTGATGGTTCAGCTCCTCCCTTTGAAAAAGGGAGACTGGGACGACTGTATGGATACAGGAGGTAGAGTAACGCAGGACGCAGTTACCGAGGGATTTGCTATTGGTGTTTTAAATCCCCCTAACCCCCTTTTTCAAAGGGGGAATAACATAAAAAGCATTAAACCGGATCTGTCTCGCCACCAAATGCTGCAAGCAAGGCAACAATAAAGTTTTTCAATTCGCCGCTCATAATCGCAAAATCTGCATCAAATTGTTCCGCTTTGCTTTCGGGGTTGCGTTCGTTGGCTTTTTCGCTGATCACATCATCAAACTTTAAGCGTTTTACCGCGAGTTGATCATCCAATACGCAGTGAATAGATTCTTTCCAGGTTACCGCGAGTTTGCTGACAAACATACCGCTATTGATATGGCTGAGAATTTCGTTTGCGGTTAAATCCTGTTTTTTGCACTTAATTACGCGCGCATCTTTACCGGCTTGTAACTCACATTCTTCGCCCAGCTCAAACTCATTCGCCAGCTTGCCCGTTTGTACCCAGTGCGTCATTACTTGTGTGGGAATATTTTTGGCGCTGATTGGAATACAACGCAAGCTGCCGAGTGCTTCGCGCAATTTGCTGAGTAAGTCTTCGGCGCGTTTTGCGGAGGATGAGTTCACCACAATCAATTTTTCTTGCGGAGCAATATAAGCGAAATCCAGTGATGATTTCGCGAAAGCTTTGGGCAAGAGTGAAAAAATAATTTCATCTTTCATACTTTGCTTTTCTTTACGGCCTACGCTGCGGCTTTCGGCTTCGCTAATCGCAAGTGCTTTTTCTTCCAGCTGCTCATTAATCACCGATGACGGCAGAATTTTTTCCTGCTTCTTGGCGCAAATCATAATGTAGCCGTTAGTCACGTGAATAAATTCACTGCCGTGGCGGCCAAGCGGCTCAATAAACCCGTAACGCATGGGGTCAAGACTACCACAGGGGTTAAAGCAAAAAGCTTCCAGCGCGGTGTTGAGGTCTTCAGGTGTGTGTGTCCATTCTTCGGTGAGGCGATACAAGCGTAGGTTTTTAAACCACATGAGGGAATTCCAAAAGGTCAATCAAACAAGAGGGGAATAGGGATCACAAAAAAGTTATTGCGTGAGGAACTTCTCACTTATGAAAAGGCTCTGTTCGCGGTAACAGTTGGTTCTAAGCTTTGTAGAAAATTAACCGCCTCCCAACCTCCCCCTTGAAAAGCGGGGAGGAGCTGACTCCCAGTGCGATAAACGCACGCTCTTGCCCCCTCCCGCTTTTCAAGGGGAGGGCTGGGGTGGGGTTTTGTGCGTTATTACCCTACAATTTCCAACAATTCCACATCAAAAATCAACGCAGAGTAAGGTGCGATGGTTGGGCCTGCGCCGCGCTCACCGTAGGCGAGGTTGTGTGGAATGTACAAACGCCACTTTGAACCTACTGGCATTAATTGCAGTGCTTCAGTCCAGCCAGCGATTACGCCGCTTACGGGGAAGTCGATAGGCTCGCCGCGATTCACAGAACTATCAAATACAGTACCGTCAATCAAGGTGCCGTGGTAGTGAGTTTTTACGCGTGATTTCGCCGTTGGTTTTTCGCCAGTGCCGGTCACCAATACTTCGTATTGCAAACCAGATTCGGTCACAGTAATACCATCTTTCTTGGCGTTTTCTGCCAAAAACAGCTCGCCAACTTTAGATTGAGCTTTAGATTGCTGCTCTTGCTTTTCTTGCATACGGGTACCGATGGTGCGAAAGGCTTCTTCCAACTCTGGGCGCGCTACTTGGCTGTCTTTACCGTTCAAGGCATCTAATACGCCCTGAGCAACGGCTTCGGCATCTACACCGTCAAAAGGGTTGGATGCTAATTGCTCGCCCATTTGGCGGCCTACGCCGTAGCTGGCGCGCAGTTCAATGGTGTTGTATTTATCTGACATGAGTGTTCTCTTTCGTTAAGGATGGTGGGTCAATAAAAGGGTAGCGATTCTATCAGATAGTTTTTTAACCGTCAGAGTACTGATTGTATTATCTTTTTTGGAGGTTCTTCGTTGGGATCTGGGTCTGTATGAACACCGGGTTCAAGGGTCTCGAGATCGTGGATAAATATGCCCCAAAAAGCCAGAAACAGCGCCGCTACTAATGGCCCAATTACAAAGCCGTTAATACCGAAAAGGGCAATGCCGCCCAAGGTGGAGAGCAGTACTATGTAATCCGGTAATTTGGTATCGCGGCCTACCAGAATAGGGCGCAATACATTGTCCAACATACCGATAACGCCCGCGCCAATACCGGTTAGGATCAAGGCGGAAGTAATGTCGCCAATGGCGGTGAGGTAGAGTGCGATAGGCACCCATACCAAGGCTGAGCCGACAGCGGGAATCAGCGATGCGAAGGCCATGACTACGCCCCAGAGAATCGCGCCGTGAATATCCAGCGCCCACAGGGTTATGCCGCCAATGGTGCCTTGTAACATAGCAATTACTACATTGCCCTTTATGGTGGCGCGGGTTACTTCGGCAAAGAGTGAAAACAGCATGCGCTCGCGAACATCGCCCAATGGCAGCGCACGAATTAACAAGTCTACCAAGTAGCTGCCGTCCCGAAGCATAAAGAAAGTGACGTACAGCATGAGCACCATGCTCATTAAAAACTCAAACGCGTTTTGACCTAGAGAGAGGGTGTGGCCAGCGATAAATTTTCCGCTCGACATAGCGGCAGCCATCGCATCTTCTTTGATGTTGTTCATGTCTACCCCCAATCTACCCAGCAGATTGTTGAGTGTAGGGAAGGCGGTGCGCATGGATTCAATATATTGCGCGGGGTTAATTTCACCAGATTCCAATTTGTTATAGGCCTGAATGCCTTCGCTCACCACTGAGCTAATCACAAATGCCAGCGGTAAAATAACAATCACTATGCAAATAGCTAGCGTTGCTAGTGCAGATTGGTTTTTACGGTTGGGCCAGCGTTTCAGGAGCCGTTGTTGGAGCGGTGCGAAAATCACCGCCATCGCACAGGCCCAAAAAATAGTGCCAAAGAAAGGCTTCATCAGCAGGATAAAGCCCACCGACACAATGAATAAAAACAGTAGGAAAGTACGAGTTTCCAGTTTTTCTTTTTCTTGCATGAAAGAATCCTTGTTGAAGTCACAGGTTGGCGTGACTATACGGTAGCGCTGTGCAGCTGTCATCACGACCTTATACCTAGGCTATCTTATATGGGATATTCGTTCACTTTGTAATTGATGAAAATCTAGTGTGCCCAAGCGCTGTTTGAATATTTCAACGCTTGGGCTATGAGGAGAAGGGGTAAAACTAGAGAGGTATTCGGTGTGCTTACGTGCTTGTTAGTGAGTGCCTTTTTCAGCCGGATTACTACAGCTTTTTGTGGTATTGCAACCACCGCAACCACCACAGCTACCGGTGGATTTTTTACCAAAGGGAAGCCATTGGCGCGCTAAAAAAATCACCGCGCCTAGCACAATTAAACCCACAATGATTTCTTGCCACATAGATTTCCCCTTAATGCGTGAATGTTTGACAACAGCCAAAGCACACCCTCTGTAACTGCATCCTGCGCAGCACTACACCAACCAACTGGCGATTGTGTAGGTTGCCCAAGCGGCAAAATAGGCCAGTGCGAATAAGTAAAGTGCAAACCCAACAGTGGATTTCATGGAGTTGGTTTCGCGCTTCACCACGGCGATAGTGGCGATACATTGCGGTGCATAAACGAACCATGCAAGGTAAGCCAAGGCGACCGGTAGACTCCATGCTTGACCGAGTGCGGTGCCTAAGGTGGCATCCACATTATCACCACCGACCGCGTAAACCGTAGCGAGTGCGCTCACCGCAACTTCGCGCGCGGCCATGGCGGGAATCAGAGCGATACACATTTCCCAGCTAAAGCCGAGCGGGGCAAACAGGTGTTGCATCCAGCCGCCTAGTTGACCGGCAAAGCTGTACTCAATTGCAGGGCGCGTTGCATCCGCTGGTGCGCCAGGGAAGGTGACTAAGAACCACAGCACAATTGAAAGTGCGAGAATAATGGTTCCCACTCTGCGCAAGAAAATCCATACCCGCTCTTTCAAACCTAGAAACAAATGATACGCCATGGGCCAACGGTAGCTGGGCAGTTCCAACAGTAATGGATAGTGCTCGCGGGTTTGGTTGCGGCGCATAATTAGAGCGACAATTGCGGCGCTCACAACGCCTGCTAAATAGAGTGCAAAGAGTGTAAGCCCTTGCAAATTAAAGATTCCCCACACACCTTGCTGCGGAATAAATGCACCAATAATCAACGCGTACACTGGCAGGCGCGCTGAGCAGGTCATCAGCGGTGCAATCATAATGGTGATAAAACGCTCGCGCGGATCGGAAATAGAGCGGGTAGACATAATGCCCGGTACGGCGCAGGCAAAACTTGAAAGCAGTGGAATAAACGAACGGCCAGAAATTCCCAAACCGCGCATGGGGCGGTCAAGCAAAAACGCGGCGCGGGTGAGGTAGCCGGTGTCTTCCAACACTAAAATAAAGAAAAACAAAATAATAATTTGTGGCAAAAAGACGATCACTGAGCCTAATCCAGCGATTAAACCCTGCACAATAAAGTCTTTGAGAATGCCATCGGGCAGGCCGTTACTGGCTGCTTCACCCAAGGCGGTAGCACCAGCATCAATAAGATCGGCGGCAGGCGATGCCCACGCAAACACGGCTTGAAACACCACCATCAAAATTGTGAACAGTACGACTAAACCTATAACCGGGTGCATGACCACCGAATCGAGGCGCTCTTGCCAACGCGGTAAATCCACCGGCTGAATAACATGCTCCTGCATGATTTTTTCGATGTGCTGATAGAGCTCTTCAATAGAGTCATCGCGGCTCAGTTCATCAATTTGGTTGAGCGATAGAGTTTGGGTGTCTTTACTGAGCGGGTTGTTGGCGTGGTCAGCGGCAAATTCAGCCAATACTTTGCGCAGCTCATCGGTACCGGCCCGGTTCACGGCTACGGTTTCAACCACGGGCATCCCAATCTCGCGGGCAAGGCCTGCGGTGTTGATGCTAATCCCGCGAGACTTGGCAGCATCCATTTGGTTGAGCGCCAAAATCATCGGGCGATTGAGCGTTTTTAGCTCCATCACCAAGCGCAAACCCAAGCGCAAATTAGTGGCGTCGATAACGGCGATAAGCACGTCGGGCTTGGCTTCGCCGGCGATTTTGCCGAGGATAACATCGCGCGCAATTTGCTCATCGGGAGAGGTTACAAAGAGGCTGTAAGTGCCCGGTAAATCCAGCAATTCAGCAGCTTCGGGCAGGTCGCTAATAGGGCCGGAACGGCGCTCAACCGTAACGCCAGGGTAATTGGCGACCTTGGCGCGGGCGCCCGTTAAACGGTTGAAAAGCGAGGTTTTACCGCAGTTGGGGTTGCCGATTAAAGCAAAGCGAATGGACATTAATGGTTACCTGAAATCAATTCCACGCGAACTTTGGCGGCTTCGGCGCGGCGCAAAGCGAATTTAGTACCGTTCACTTGCACAGCGAGTGGGTCGCTACCTAAGAGGCCAAACCCAATAATTTTGAGCTGCGCACCGGGCAAAAAGCCCAATTCTTTTAAGCGTAGCGTGACGCGTTCATCTTGCGCACCAAATAGCGCTTGCGGTTGCAGGTCTACAATACGTACTTGCGCACCTCTGCTGCATTCGTCCAAGCGTAGGGTATTACTACTGACCGATGTTGCTTGGTTGGGGGATGCGATGCTGGATGCAAGAGCAGAATTCATGGAAATGATCTCTAGTTACAAATGAGAGTGATTACTATACAGGTTAAACTATTTGCTTTAAGTCCGCAAACCAAGGCGGGCAGCTAGAGGGTTTTTAATCGCTATTGAATCTTAAGAAGGCGTTGCGCTTGCGCAACTAAATGAACTATCGGCAGTCTCTTTCACAAGCCAGCTCATGGGCTTTAGTGGAGCGATGATATTTTTTCCCCCATAATCGCCGCCACTTGATCTTCACTCATTCTTGGTGATTTCACAAATAGGAGCTTTTATGCCGTACAACAATCGCCCAGCTAACGCCATGGGCGTATTCGCAAAATGGGTTGTGGTTATAGTCGCCTTGGGCGCGATTGGAGCTATAGGTTATCTTTTAATTGCAGATCAAGCGGGCAAGTCGCCCAAATTGCATGATTTACCAACCCCAGCACCGCTACAACAAGTAGCTGCGCCTGACGCACAATCACAGGAAAAGCCGGTTTACGATGAACCGGTGCCAGATCCTATCCCACAGCCGTTGCCCGATATCAATCAAAGCGATGCTACTGTCCTCGCGGCCTTAAAAGCTCTGAACGTAAACGGTTTGGTGGAAATGATTATCCCACAGGATATTTTGCGCAAATTTGTGCGTGCGGTGGATGTGGTAGAAGAGGGAAAAATAGTACGCGATTATCGCCCCATAGCTTCACCCCAAGGTACATTTGTGGCAGATACCTTCAATGTAAAAGTCTCTGGTGGTGAGTTGGGCGAACAACAAGAAGTGGAGCAATTCCGTGTTAGCCCTAAAAACTATTTGCGCTACACCTTATTTGTACAAGTGCTGTCGGGGTTGGAAAGTGATGCTGCGGTAACGCTTTATAAGCGTTATTACCCACTTTTAAATCGTGCGCACCAAGAGCTGGGCAGCAACAAAGGTAACTTTCACTCAGTGCTCATTCGCGCCATCGATAAGACCCTGAGTGCACCTGATGCCAATGGCGATATGCTGTTGGTTCATCCCAAGATTTATTACGAATTTGCAGACCCCGCGTTGGAACGATTACCGGAGGTGCATAAATTGATGTTGCGTATGGGGCCAGATAATGCTGAAAAAGTGAAAGCCAGTTTGCGCAATATCCGGGCGAAGTTGTTGCAGAAATAAAATGAGTGCTCATTTAAATGCTTGCCTCAAGCCAGCCTAGCGCTGGCTTTTTTTGTGCCTATACTCACCATGAAGAAATGTAAAACCGCTTGATTCTTGTATACATGTCTAGCAGTCTGGTTGAATTAATTGTTAATAATAAAGAGGGTTTAGTATGAAGGCGCTATCGAGTTGTATAGTGGCAAGTTGCTTGGTTGTTTCTGGTTTGTTAACCGCAGGTTATGCAACTGCAGATGTAAGCTTGCCCCGTTTAGTAAGCGATGGTGCGGTGCTTCAGCGCGATAAACCTATTGTGCTTTGGGGGTGGGCCGATGAAGGTGAGCAAGTCTCAGTTACCTTGGGCAAGCAAGCCTTGAGCACCAAAGCGGAAGCTGGTCGCTGGCAAGTCACTTTGAAACCGCTGCCTGCTGGTGGCCCTTACACGATAGACATTCAAGGCAAGAATAAACTGCAAGTCAAAAATGTATTGCTGGGTGATGTTTGGGTAGCTGCGGGTCAATCCAATATAGAGCTGCCGCTTAGACGCGTTAAATACCAATACCCCGATGTCATTCCCTCCACACACTTACCAAACATTCGCGAATTTAATGTGCCTGTTGTGTATGAGTTCAAAGGCCCGTTAGAGGATTTTAAGCAAGGCCAGTGGAAAACGGCGGAGCCAGAAAATCTTGCTAACTTCTCGGCAGTAGGTTTTTTCTTTACGCGCGCTTTGCATGAAAAATATAAAGTTCCTATGGGTTTAATTACGCTTCCGGTAGGTGGTTCACCGGCTGAAGCTTGGGTGAGTGAATCTGCATTGCAGAAATACCCCAAATTTATTGAGCAATTAAAGCCGTTTAAAGATGATCGTTTTGTAGAAGAAACTATCGCCAAAGATAAATTATCCAGCAGCAATTGGTATGCAGACTTGGCTAAAAACGACCAAGGTTTGATCTCCAATTGGTGGAATGCAGAATTTAATCCAACCGGCTGGCAAAAATTTTCAGTGCCCGGGTACGTGCGTGAACAAGGGAGTGATTTTAAAAATGGTTCAGTATGGTTCCGCAAAACCATTGAGTTAAATGCAGAGCAGGCCGCTAAATCGGCAACCGTCTGGTTGGGTGTGGTTGTAGATGGAGATCAGGTTTACGTCAACGGTAAAGAAATTGGCCAAACCGGCTACAAGTACCCACCACGTATTTACCCTGTTCCTGCCGGTCTTTTAAAAGCGGGTAAAAACACCATTGCAGTTCGTGTTACAAGCTATACCGGCAACGCAGGGTTTGTAAAAGATAAGCCTTATAAATTGGATCTGGGCTCTGAAGCGGTGTCGTTGGCAGGTGAATGGCAATACAAGGTGGGTGCTCAAGCGCGCGATATGACGCCCACAACCACGCTGCATTATCAGCCGGCATCTTTGTTCAATGCGAAATTAGCACCTACCTTGCGCACTGCTATTAAAGGTGTGATTTGGTATCAGGGTGAATCCAATACGACAAGAGCAGCAGAGTATTCAACCTTGTTTCCTGATTTGATTACTGATTGGCGCGCACAATACAAGCAGGGGGATTTCCCATTTTTGTTTGTGCAGTTGCCGAATCTTAATGATGCTAAAGCAGAGCCGGGCGAGAGTGAATGGGCGGATACACGCGCCGCGCAACATAAAGCGTTAAGTTTAAAAAATACGGCAATGGTCGTGGCGATTGATATGGGGGAATGGAACGATATTCACCCCGTCGCCAAGCAACCTATTGGCGAGCGTTTAGCGTTGGCTGCACAAAAATTGGCGTACGGTAATAAGAAAATTATTGCATCTGGCCCTGATGCGGTTGCTGTAAAGAAAACCAAAGACGGTTTATTGGTTAGCTTCGATAAGAGCGGTGGCAAGTTAGCCATTAAAAACGATGGCGTTTTGCAGCAAATCGCAATTGCCGGTGCCGATAAAAAATATGTGTGGGCGAATGCAAAAATTCAGGGCAATCAATTGTTGATTTGGAGCGAAAAAGTTGCCGATCCTGTCAGTGTGCGTTACGCTTGGGCGGATAACCCAGAAGGCGCAAATCTGTATAATACGGATGATTTGCCTGCGTCGCCTTTTGAGCTTTCACTCAAATAATCTCTGTAGACGGGCATTAACACTCTAAATGGTAATGCCCTTGTCTAACTCAAAGTCTAATTCAAATATTAATGTTTCAAGTCATTCGCAGGTCGCCATTATTGGTGGCGGCCCTGCGGGTTTAATGGCCGCAGAAGTTATCGCAGCAGCAGGTTTTAGTGTTGCGCTTTACGATGCCATGCCCTCGGTAGGCCGCAAGTTTTTATTGGCGGGTATCGGCGGTATGAATATCACCCACTCTGAGCCGCACTCCAAATTGCTCACGCGTTATGCGCAGGCAACTCCCGCTTTAAAAACGTATCTCGATGATTTTTCTGCCGATAATTTGCAGCAGTGGATTCATGGTTTAGGCATAGAAACTTTTGTTGGCTCTTCTGGCCGTGTATTCCCCACCGATATGAAAGCGGCGCCTTTGTTGCGCGCGTGGTTGCATCGCTTGCGTGAATTGGGCGTACAACTTTATCCGCGTCACCGCTGGTGTGGTTGGGCAGGAGATGGTTCTCTGAAATTAATTGAGCAGCGCAACAATCAAAACATTGAAAAAACTATTCGTGCAGATGCACTAGTGCTCGCGCTCGGCGGTGCAAGTTGGCAGCGCTTAGGGTCAGATGGTGCATGGGTAACATTGCTGCGTGAAAAAAATATTCCGGTTACCACTTTATTGCCCAGCAATTGTGGTTTTAATGTGAATTGGAGCGATTCATTTCAGCAAGAATTTGGCGGAGCACCGTTGCAAACGGTCTGTTTAACGGCGTTACATATTGATGGCAGTGTTCATTCCGTGCGCGGTGAAGCTATGCTGGCTAAAACCGGTATTGAGGGCACCAGCATGTATGCGCTCTCTGCCATCTTGCGCGATAAAATAATTGCGCAGGGTTCTACGGAATTGTTGATTGATCTCCTGCCAGATTTAAGCAGCGAAAAAATACTCACCTTGTTGAATAAACCGCGCGGTAAAAATTCAGTGAGTAATTTCTTGCGTAAACAATTCAATCTGCCGCCGGTAAAACTGGCGTTGCTGCGCGAATTAACGCCTGCTTCAATTTGGCAAGATAATCAAAAGCTCGCGCAAGCGTTAAAACAATTAGCCGTACCGCTAACGAGCTTTCGCCCTATTGATGAAGCTATAAGCTCCGCTGGCGGCGTTGAATTTTCTGCCTTGCAGCCATCGCTTATGTTGCGACAATTACCCGGTGTATTTTGCGCTGGTGAAATGCTGAATTGGGAAGCGCCTACGGGCGGCTATTTGCTAACAGCGTGTTTCGCCACTGGCCGCGCTGCAGGTTTGGGAGTGGTAGATTATTTGCGGGCGCGTCTCATATGAACGGCATAGATGGCATGAGCGGCAAGAAAAAATTATTGATTATTGGCTATGTGTGGCCAGAACCAAAATCTTCGGCAGCGGGAAGCCGCATGCTGGAGTTAATTGAATTATTTTTAGCGCAATATTGGGAAGTTGTATTTGCGTCAGCAGCAGCGCTTTCTGAGCATAGAGTCGATTTATCTAGCCTTGGTGTACAAGAAAAATCTATCGCGCTAAACGATTCCAGCTTTAATGAGTTTATAGCTGAGCTAAAACCCGATGCGGTTTTGTTTGATCGTTTCTTTACGGAGGAGCAATTCGGTTGGCGAGTGGAACAGGTCTGCCCCAATGCGTTACGATTATTAGATACCGAAGATTTACACAGTCTGCGTCATGCGCGTCACCAGCTTTTAAAACAATCGCAAAAACAGGCAGAGAACGAATCTGCTCGCCACAGTGTTGATCCCGTAGTGGCAAGCACCGCTGAAATTTACGCAAAAATGGCTGGTGACGATATGGCACAGCGCGAAATCGCGGCTATCTTTCGCTGTGATTTAAGCTTGATGATTTCTCACTTTGAAATCGAATTGCTCACACAGTATTTTTCAGTACCCAAACAAGTGTTGCATTACAGCCCGTTTCTCAACGTGCAAACACCTGAGCAGGAAGCTCTCTCTGGCTTTAATGAGCGGCAACATTTTATTTCTATTGGCAATTTTCGCCATGAACCCAATTGGGATGCTGTGCTCTATTTAAAACACGCCATATGGCCATTGATTCGCGCACAGCTTCCGCAGGCAGAATTACATATTTACGGCGCCTATCCGCCGCCCAAGGCCACCCAATTACATAACCCCAAACAGGGTTTCTGTATAAAAGGTTGGGCAGATGATGCGCTTGCTGTTGTGCAGCAAGCGCGTGTCTGTTTAGCTCCAATACGTTTTGGTGCAGGCATTAAAGGCAAGCTGATGGATGCTATGCGCTGCGGTACGCCTAGCATCACCACAGATATTGGCGCTGAATCTATGCAGGGCGATTTTGCATGGGGCGGCTTAATTGAAAACAGCGCACAGCAAATCGCAACCGCTGCAGTAAAAATTTATAGCGATGAAGCCTTATGGCAAAAAAGTCAGCAACAGGGATCAATTATTCTGCAAAAATATTTTGGCGCACTCGATCATTCGCGCTCTTTGGTTGAGCGTGTTGATTTGTTGCAAACCAGTCTTGCGGAAGAGCGCCGGCAAAACTTTATTGGTGCCATGCTTCGCCATCATTCGCTAAAAAGTACGCAATACATGTCGCAGTGGATTGAGGCGAAGAATAGAAGCTAAATCTAAGTAAACGATAGTGTCTTTTAACCTAAAATAACGAGGTGTGTATGTATAAAAAATATTTATTCGTGTTGGTGGTATTGCTGGGTTTAAACACTTCTGTTTGGGCGGAGCCTGAGGTTAAAAGATTTGTATTGAATAATACCAAGGTTGTTCCTATACACTCTAACATTACTGGCCGGGATCATGAATTAGTGGTCGTTCTCCCTTCCAGCTATGCTGAAAACCCCAACAAAAAATATCCAGTACTTTACTTTCTGGATGCTTACTGGGATACGCCGCTACTAGTCTCTACCTACGGCAATTTAATATATGACAATGTAGTACCGGAATTTATTATGGTGGGTTTGTCTTATCCATCAACGGCTAGTTATGACAAAGAGCGGCGTATTGATTACACCTTTACTGCGGTGGATGAATTTTCTGGCAAGAGCAGCTTGTTTTTAGACTTTATCAAAAAGGAAGCTGCGCCATTAATAGAAACAAAATTTCGTGGGGAGAAAACGAATAGAGTTCTTTCCGGTAATTCGTTAGGAGGCTTATTTACGATTACGGCCGCCTATCAAGCACCCGATTTCTTTTCAGGATTTATCGCTCTAAGCCCTGCGGTTTCTTGGGATAATAATGCGCTGGCGAAAGTAGACGAGGCTTACGCCAAAAAACATAAATCGTTAACTGGCCGCATGTTTATTTCTTACGGTACAACGGAGTATGCGGCTTTTCGAGATCCCATCATTCAGTTTCAAAAACAACTCGCTGCGCGCCAATATTCAGGGTTTGATTTATTAAATTATTCAATGGAAGGCCTTGATCACACCAGCGTAAAAGGTGATGGCTATGTTCGCGGTTTAATGTGGGTATGGAAAACTCAAAAACCCACAGGCCCAAGCGGTTTGGAACGCGGTTATACAGGGGAGAAATAAGCTTCTGGTTTGTAGATGCCAAGGCAGTTTCTAGCTCGCTAGACCATTTTTCAGTGGGTATCACTAAAGGCAACTCTCGGTGCAGTTTGTAGTATGAGCCGAACTGGGTAGTTGCCTTTTTCCAACGATCTATCCCCCAAATCAACCCAATTCCATCTTAATCTTGGAATATCTCGCCAAACTTCCCGACTTTATGGGTAATCGTCACCCGATTTGGGTAGAATGCGCGCCCTTAATTTACGCTTTTAAGTCTTCTCACCCTCTATTTAGGTATGTCTTCGTGATCTCCACCGCTAATATCACCATGCAATTCGGCGCCAAGCCTCTGTTTGAGAACGTCTCGGTTAAATTCAACAACGGCAACCGCTACGGATTGATCGGCGCCAATGGCTGTGGCAAGTCCACGTTTATGAAGATTTTGGGTGGCGATTTGGAGCAATCAGCCGGGCAGGTGATGCTGGAACCCAATGTGCGTTTGGGTAAATTGAAGCAAGATCAGTTCGCCTACGAAGAATTTACCGTGCTGGACACCGTTATCATGGGTCACACCGAATTGTGGCGCGTGAAGGCTGAGCGCGACCGTATTTACAACTTGCCAGAGATGACCGAAGCAGACGGTATGGCAGTCGCCGAGCTGGAAGTTGAATTTGCTGAAATGGACGGTTACACCGCTGAAGCGCGCGCGGGCGAGTTATTGCTCGGTTTGGATATTCCTATTGAACAACATACTGGTTTGATGAGCGCGGTTGCGCCGGGTTGGAAATTACGTGTGTTGTTAGCGCAGGCGCTGTTTTCTGACCCAGAGGTTTTGCTGTTGGATGAACCTACCAACAACCTCGATATCAACACCATTCGCTGGTTGGAAGGCATGCTCACGCAACGCAACTCCACCATCATTATTATTTCGCATGATCGCCACTTCTTGAATGCAGTGTGCACGCACATGGCAGATTTGGATTACGGTGAGCTGCGCGTTTATCCCGGCACTTACGATGACTACATGATTGCATCGACCCAAGCGCGCGAAAAATTACTCGGTGAAAACGCCAAGAAAAAAGCACAAATTGCCGAGCTGCAAACTTTCGTTAGTCGTTTCTCTGCGAATGCGTCTAAAGCCAAGCAGGCGACCTCGCGCGCAAAACAAATTGATAAAATTCAATTGGACGATGTTAAACCCTCAAGCCGAGTAAGCCCTTATATTAAGTTTACGCAAGACAAAAAATTGCATCGCCAAGCGGTAACGGTTGAATACGTTAAAAAAGCCTTCGATAAAATTTTGTTTGCAGATTTAAATTTGCAAGTAGAAGCGGGCGAGCGCATTGCGATTATTGGCCCCAACGGCGCGGGTAAAACCAGCTTGTTACGTTGTTTATACGGCGATTTAGAGCCGGATGCAGGCACCGTAAAATGGGCAGAGCAAGCCGAGATAGGTTACTTCGCGCAAGACCACACCGAAGATTTTGCCGTAGAAGATAACTTGTTCGATTGGATGAAACAGTGGACCAAAGGCGACGAGCAATTGGTGCGCGGTGCTTTAGGGCGTATGTTATTTTCAAACGATGACGTTAAAAAATCCGTAAAAGTTATTTCTGGTGGCGAGCAAGGCCGCATGCTGTTCGGCAAGTTAAGTTTGATCAATCCTAACGTTTTATTAATGGATGAGCCAACTAATCACTTGGATATGGAATCCATTGAAGCGCTTAACTTGGCGTTAGAAAATTATCCCGGCACCTTGATTTTCGTTAGCCACGACCGTGAATTTGTATCCTCGTTGGCGACACGCATTATAGATATGCAACCAAGCGGCTTGGTGGATTTCAGCGGAACCTATGAAGAGTATTTGCGTTCTCAGGGAATTTTTACTAATTGATTTTTTAAATCTCCCCTAACCCCTCTTTTTCAAAAAGGGAGGGCTGGGGGAGGGATTTGAGCTTTTAAATTTCGCTGGTTTATTTTTGTGGTGGCACTTTATCTTGCTCGTTTTTATTCTTATCTTTATCATCACCTTGCCCACTTTGTTTAGCTTTCTTCTCAATAAAGACTTCAGGTTCTTTAATTGTATCGAGATTGATGAGCTTGTGAGTCGCGCCTTCAAAAATTGTCCCCCACAATTCCCGATTGTGACGCTTGCTGCGTAAATAGTGAATAAATTTACTCGCTAGCCAGACCATAATAAAAAAGCCGAAAACTGTTCCTACCAATATATATTCATAATGACTCATCTGCTGTTCCTATAGAAATTATGAAGGTAAATCTTCCACGGGGCAGTTATTGGGTTATGCTTTTTATATTCAAGCCTCTGCAATAATTGATTTAACTCAAGTTCTCGGCTATTCCTTGTTGCACGCAGAGTATCCATGCTTGAAATGCGGTGCCTTGCCCCCACTACTGTATTAGTGAGAAGTTTAAGTTCTCGCAGTCACATCAGCCGTTTTGTAACACTAGAGGTTTTCCATGCGTATCGACCGTTTAACCAATCAATTGCAGCTTGTGCTATCCGATGCTCAATCGCTTGCCGTTGGGCGCGACCATAGCCAGCTGGAACCCACGCATATGCTATTCGCCATGCTTGAGCAAAAAGGTGCGGGCAGCGTGCGTTTGCTTTTAAGTCAAGCTGGTTTCGATGTGGCCGGCTTGCGCGAAGCTTTAATTAAACAACTCGATAGTTTGCCCAGTATAAAAACCCCTACCGGTGAAGTAGGCATGTCACCTGAAATGGGGCGCTTATTAAATCTCGCTGATAGATATGCGCAAAAAATTGGCGATAAATTTGTCTCTAGCGATACAGTATTGCTTGTTGCGATGAAAGATCCGCAATCGAGTATTCATGAATTATTAAAAAAATTCGGCAATGAGCAGCGTTTGCAGCAAGCCGTAGAAAAAGTGCGCGGCGGCGAAAAAGTTGACGATGCAGACTCAGAAGGTAATCGGCAGGCCCTAGAAAAATATACCGTGGATTTAACCGCGCGCGCTGAATCGGGCAAGCTCGACCCCGTCATTGGCCGCGATGACGAAATCCGCCGCACGATTCAAGTCTTACAGCGCCGCACTAAAAATAACCCTGTATTAATTGGCGAGCCAGGTGTCGGTAAAACCGCCATTGTGGAAGGCCTTGCACAGCGAATTGTGAATGGCGAAGTGCCGGAAGGTTTAAAAAACAAACGTCTCTTGTCGTTAGATTTAGGCGCACTTTTGGCTGGCGCAAAATTCCGTGGCGATTTTGAAGAGCGTTTAAAAGCCGTTATCAATGAACTCGGCAAACAAGAAGGCCGCGTCATTTTATTTATCGACGAAATCCACACCATGGTAGGCGCTGGTAAAGCGGAAGGCTCAATGGATGCGGGCAATATGCTCAAGCCTGCGCTAGCGCGCGGTGAGTTGCATTGCGTGGGCGCAACTACCTTGGATGAATACCGCAAATACATTGAGAAAGATGCTGCGCTTGAACGCCGTTTTCAAAAAGTGCAAGTGGATGAACCCAATGAATCAGACACTATCGCAATTCTGCGCGGCTTAAAAGAACGCTATGAGGTTCACCACGGTGTAGATATTACTGACTCCGCAATTATCGCGGCGGCAAAATTATCTCAGCGCTATATCACAGATCGCCAATTGCCCGATAAAGCCATTGATTTAATCGACGAAGCGGCGAGTCGCATTCGCATGGAAATCGATTCCAAACCAGAAGAAATGGATCGTTTAGAGCGTCGTTTAATTCAATTCAAAATTGAACGTGAAGCTGTAAAAAAAGATGAGGATGAGGCGAGTAAAAAGCGCTTGGCTAAACTCGACCAAGATATTGATAAGTTCGAACGGGAACTCAATGATCTTGAAGAAATTTGGCGCGCTGAAAAAGCAGCTTTGCAAGGCTCGCAGGAAATTAAAAGTGAATTAGAGCAAGCGCGTTTAGAGTTGGAAGAAAAACGCCGTAAAGGCGATTTGGCGCGTATGAGCGAGTTGCAATATGGCATTATTCCGCAGCTGGAAAAGCAGTTAGATATGGCTGGGCAAGCCGAAATGATGGATATGAAATTGCTACGCAATAAAGTGACTGAAGAAGAAATTGCCGAAGTAGTTTCTAAATGGACGGGGATTCCTGTTTCAAAAATGCTGGAGGGCGAGCGCGATAAATTATTGCGTATGGAAGATGCATTGCATAAACGTGTCATTGGTCAACACGAAGCCGTAGTTTCGGTTGCAAATGCGGTGCGGCGTTCGCGTGCAGGTCTAAGTGACCCTAATCGGCCTAATGGTTCGTTTTTATTTTTAGGCCCTACAGGTGTGGGTAAAACGGAACTGTGCAAATCACTCGCAGAATTTTTATTCGATTCCAGTGATGCCATGGTGCGTATTGATATGTCGGAATTTATGGAGAAGCATTCAGTCGCACGTTTAATTGGTGCGCCGCCTGGTTATGTGGGTTATGAAGAGGGTGGTTATTTAACGGAGGCGGTACGTCGCAAGCCTTATTCAGTGTTATTGCTGGATGAAGTTGAAAAAGCCCACCCTGATGTGTTCAATATTTTGCTGCAAGTATTGGAAGATGGTCGCTTAACCGATGGCCAAGGCCGTACTGTGGATTTCCGTAATACCGTAATTGTTATGACGTCGAATTTAGGTTCGGATCGCATTCAGGAGTTAGCTGAAGACAAATCGTTTGATAGTGTGAGTTTTGATACCGATGTTGACGATATTAACAGCTCTCTCAACTCTTCAATCAACAACGAGAATCGCTACAACGCCATGAAAGATGCAGTGATGGAGGTTGTGGGTAATCACTTCCGCCCTGAGTTTATTAACCGTATTGATGAGGTAGTGGTTTTCCATCCGCTGGGTCGAGAACAAATTCGTGGTATTGCCGATATCCAATTGGAGTTGCTGCGCAAACGTTTAGCGGAGCGCGATTTAGGTTTGGAGTTAGATGATGCGGTAATGAATAAGTTGGCTGCCGTCGGGTTTGATCCGGTTTATGGCGCGCGCCCTTTAAAGCGTGCGATTCAGCAACTGGTTGAAAACCCCTTGGCAAATGACATTTTGTCTGGGAAGTTTATGCCGGGAGCGATTATTCACGGTACCCTCAGGGGCGATAAGTTGTTTTTTGAGCCTAAGCGATTGCAGTAATAGGTTGTGGAAATAAAAATGCCGTCAAATTTGACGGCATTTTTATTTAGCATCCTCGGTTAGTAATCGATAACTAACCACAGCTTTCCTCAATGGCTTTGGATGCCTCATCGGTTTTCTGTTTTTGTTCATCTGGTGTTAAAAATCTATATTCGCCATCATCACCTTTAATTTTAATACGCGAATAGGTTTTTAGGGTATCCAGGTTTTTACGTGCTGCATCACAACGCTCCGGGTCTTTCAATGCGTTCTTGTCAATAACCGCTTTTTTCGCTTCTGATGCTTTTTCGGTTGCCGCAGTTTCGTAATTCACTGGCTCGCTGTGGCCAATCTGGGGTTTGACCACTTCCGTCTGCGTACCAAGCGGCGGACGTTCGCTATAATGTACTTGGCCTTTGTTATCGGTCCACTTATAAACTTTACCCGGTGCAGAAAATGCGTAAGTAGTAGTCAGTAAGTAGCAAAAAAGACTTAGGGCTAGGGTTGCAAAAAGTTTCATAACGCAGCTCACTCATTCTAATAATGACTAACTATAGCGCTAATAATCACATGGCGAAACACTGATATGTAACGACTCTTTGTAGTTGTGGATTAATTGGTATTAATAATAAAGAAAGATCTAAAATTAATTAAAGGTGAAATTTTTTTTACCGGTAATTTTAATTACAAAACTTTACTTATTTGCTCCCCCCTATAATCATTCTTCATATTTAAGTGTGTGTTGCGCCTATTGAGTCATAAATGTCGCTTTGAACCCTTGATAGCCCAATCAAAGGGCAAATTTTGTCTGGTTTTCACCAATTGGGTACATTATCCCTACTGTTTTTGGTGTTTGAGATAGCTGATTTAGCGCTAGGAAGCCAGTCGATTGGCGCTAGTAAAGTAAAAAGTAAGTATGGTATCTTTTGACTTACCTAAGTGATTGAACTGAATTATCGGTTTTGTCACTGCAAGGTTTTAATAAAGCGAATAACCAACTAATAAACAAAACTTTAAGTTACAACGAAATCTATATTCGGATTTTGGTGTGGCTTCTCAAGTAGGAGATACAATCGTGATGGTAAAACAATTAGCAGTGGTGCTCTCATTAAGCGTTCTGATGACCGCTTGTGGTGGCAGTGACAATAAAAAATCAAGCAGCAGCTCATCAAGTTCAGTAGCTGTAAGCTCAAAAGCGAGTTCTGCAGCAGTAAGTTCTGCAGCAAGCTCAGCCGCCGTGAGTTCGGTAGTTAGTTCAGCAGCAAGCTCGGTAGCGGTAAGCTCAGAAGCAAGCTCGGTAGCGGTAAGCTCAGAAGCAAGCTCAGCTGCAGTAAGTTCAGTCGCAAGCTCAGCTGCAGTAAGTTCAGTAGCAAGTTCAGCAGCTGAAAGTTCAGCAGCAAGCTCATCAGTTGCCAGCTCAGTGAGTGCGGCAGCGATCGATCTGTACTATGATTTTGAAGCTGACTCTGTAGGTACTGCCCATGCAGTAAGCGGGTATAATGGCAATGCTCCTGAATCGGCTGTAGCAACTGTTGTTGATGGTACGGCTTTTGTAACAATCCCTGCTCAGGTTGACTCTGTTCGCGTGCTGAAAGTTATACCGGGAAACTGGGATTCAGGCACTAAGTTTACTATGGTACTTCCAGAAGGTAAAACCTTGGCTGATTACGACATTTCTTTCGATCTCTATATTCCACAAACTATAAAAGATACTGATTTCACGGGTGGTGATAATGGCTATAAAACCCTTGCTGTGGTTGCAGGTCCCTCGGTAAGCAACAAAATTAAAAATGATGTTGTTTTTAATGGCGCTGACTTTAACTATTACGCTATTGGTCAAGCCGCTGTTGGTCGTGGTGAAACTAATGCCGATGGTTATGCTTCTGATGCGTGGGTAACGGTTACAATTCCTACCGATACCAATGGTGCAAATGTTAGCGGAACCTTTGAGCTTGGAATAGGTATTGGTCGTCCAGCAGGTTCAGATCATGATTTCTACCTTCTAGATAACATTATATTGATTGAAAAATAATAGTAAGGCTTTTGCATAACGCCTTATCATGAAAAGGAAACCCCAAAGAAAAGTAAAGCTTCTTTGGGGTTTCTTTCCGTTATGCTCTAATCAACTGACCTGCATCAACCTTAAGTAAGATAAAAAACAGGTTGTGGGTCTTGTAGTAAAAAATAGTCTAAAAAAATAATTTATTAATCATCGGCTCAAGCTGACGAGGTGTTTATGCGTACACACAATTCCCCTATAGATCAAAAATTTAAAAAATCACTACTTGCCGTTTGCATCATGGCTTGTGCGGTGCCTGTTGTTGCTCAAGATGATAAAACCAGTGATGACGTTAGTGAAGTTATCATCACCGGAACGCGGGTGAACTTAGAAAGTGCTCAAAACATTAAGCGTAATGCAGACACTTTTGTTGATGCTATTTCTGCTGAGGATATGGGCTCGCTGCCTGACCGCTCTGTGCTTGAAGCTATGCAGCGTATTCCGGGTATTTCAATTGAACGTTTTGCCGCAGCAAACGACCCCGACCATTTTGGTGTCGAGGGTTCAGGTGCAGTAATTCGTGGTATGAGTGCAACACGTTCTGAATTTAATGGCCGTGATTCATTCACAGCTAACTCGGGTCGTGGTCTTAGCTTCCAAGATGTTCCGCCAGAATTAATGTCTGGTGTTGAAGTATTTAAAAACCAATCTGCCGATATGATTGAAGGTGGCATCGGTGGTACGGTTAACCTTAAAACCCGTAAGCCTTTTGATAAGAATGAACGTGTTATGGGTTTCAACGTTGACTATTCTTATGGCGATATGGCCAAAGAGTGGACGCCCACATTCTCTGGTTTGTTTAGCGATATTATTGAGACTGACGGCGCAGGACGCTTTGGCTTTCTGGTGAATGTCGCGAATTCCAAGCTAAAAGGTGTATCTCACGGTATTCAGTCAGATGCTTACGTTGAATATAAAGATGACTACACCAATTTTACCAAAACTTTACAAGCACCCGATGCAAATACTGCTCACGCGGGTCCATCAGACATGCCTGGTGCGGAGCGATTTGCAGGTCAAAGTGTGTGGATGCCTAATGGCTCAAACTTGACCATGAAGAATGATGATCGCAGCCGTAAGGGATATGCGACATCACTTCAGTGGGAATCTCCTGATGAAACCTTTTTGGCAACCTTTCAATTTATGCGTTCAGATGCACGCTTAACATGGAAAGAAAATGCTCTAAAGTATCAATCTGGTTACGGCTCTCGCCAATCTATGCCTCTAGATGGAACAGAGTTCACGTTTGATGATAAAGGTTTATTTCAAGCGGGTACTATTACACAAGATGCAGCATTTACCAGAAATTGGCGTGGCAGCAACCCTGAAATTTACGGTAGTTTAGATAACGCAAACTACGTAGCACCATTTTATATGCCAGGCTTTAATGGCATAAGCAACGAGCGATTCAATAAGTTCTTTGAAGCATCAACGCCAGAGGCTCGTCAAGCAGCATTGACCGATATTGCCAGTGGTGGCGCAACGGAAGAAGCGATGGCGCTTCTTGCTGCTGCAACTACTAGCGAACAAAAAGCAGCTGCGATGAGGGCTATTCAGGCTGGCTCTGAAAGCATGAGTAGCATGCAGCAGTTTGGTTACCGCTTCCAGTCGGATAACCGCATCAAAGATACTCGTACCGTTATTGATGATTTCGGTTTGAACTTTAAGTGGAATCCATCCGACAATCTTGAGTTCACCTTAGATTTACAACATATTGCTGCTAAAACGGCCGATGATGATGTTCTTGTCTCTATGGCGCTGCACGCCGTACAAGATTTTGATACTCGTGGAAGTACCCCGCATTTAAAACTGATAGAGCCTTGGCACGGTGCGCGAGACAATAACCCAGCTCTTTATGGTGTTGCTGGTGCGGGCACGGCAATTGACATAACCTCTAAAAAAGGCGACACACTTGCTGCCCCTGCGGCTGAGCCTGATTTACGTTATTACAATGGTTATTCAAATGATCCTCAGGGCGATAAAAACTGGTTCCAAGACCCAAGCTCTTATAACTGGCAGTCTATTCTGGATCACTTTGAAAGATCTGATGGCGACTCTAATTCCGGCCGGTTTGATGTTAAATACTCTGTCGATGATTCATTTATTACCAAAGTTCGTGCGGGTGTACGCTACGCAAATCGCGTACAAAACGTAAGATTTACGGATTACGGTCAACAGTGGGGCGCCTTATCGCCATTATGGGGTGAGCCACCAGGCTATGCAGATGCACCTTACTCTCCTGAGTATGCAAATCCCGATATCATGCCAACTACGACCTCTGTTGAAATAGCAGCCAAACAAGCGGTTGTAGACAAGATAGCGGAACTTAAAAAACTTCAATCAATTAAAGGTAGCTGGGAGTGTGTTGATTGGAGTAATTTCCATGGTGGTGGAGTACTGGAGATGCCTGGTGGTTGTGCTTTGGCTCCTAACGATGCCTTAGTGAAGGCAGCTACTAAGGGCGATTTGAGTGCATTCCCGATCACTTTGGCAGATGGCTGGGTGCCAGCAAGTCAGCGAGAGGGTGCCTTATCTGGCAATGGCGGCTATTTCTTACCATCAGAAGTTTTTGTCACAGAAGAGACCAATCAGGCCGCTTATATTCGTTTGGATTTTGGATCTGATGAAACACGCTTCAAGTTTAGCGGTAACATAGGTTTACGCTATGTTGATTTTGAGCGTTCTGCAGATGGTTCTGTACAGTTCTCTGATGCTGGCGTGTCCAAGTTGGATCCAAAAGATATGCCTGCCGATGCGCCAGATCCACGCAACCTTGAAGCATTACAAACCTGGATGGTAGAGAAGCGTTTAGCATGGTTTGCTACGAGACCTACTCTTAATCCTGAAGTTGCCCTCACAGGTGCTAATAAGAGAGCATTTACTGTTTATATGACAAACTTGCTAAAGTTTGCCAATGAACCAGCTTTAATGTTGCCTGACGATGATGTTGCTTATAACAATGGTGCTACTGTATTCCAAGAGTCCCTCTATAAATATAACGATGTATTGCCAAGCTTTAACCTGAAGGTTGAATTTACCGATGAGTTACTGGGCCGCTTTGCGGTGTCTAAAGCTTTAGCATTACCCGATATGGAAGACGTGAAGAACACGACAACTATAGGGGCAGCTGTTGATCGCGCGCAAATTACTTATCCGGCTACCACTGGTCCTGCTAATGACTTTGCAGGTTTGACTCATTTGATTGGTGTTGATCCAAGTTCTAACTTGGCAACAGCTGTAGATCCCAACAACGGGTATACCGGTAAGGCAGGTAATCCCAAGCTTGGACCAATGGAGTCAATTCAATATGATATGTCGCTGGAGTGGTATTTCGCTAAGGCGGGTTCATTGACAACCTCAATATTCTACAAAGATCTGTCTAACTTCTTCATCCAAGGTTCATTTCCGAAGCAAGTTACCAATAACGGTGTAACTCACACTGTGTATGTTGACGGTACTGTTAACAATGGTAAAGGCAGTATGCAAGGTATAGAGGTGGCCTATCAGCAATTCTTCGATATGCTACCTGCACCGTGGGATGGTTTAGGCTTGCAAATGAACTATACCTACATTGACTCTAAATCTATCCCGAATCAGGGCGAATTAGGGTTAGACCCGCAGAAAGAGACTGATTCTCCTGATAGCGCTTACACAGGTGCTAACGTTGATTTGAACGGCTTGCCACTAAAAGGGCAATCGAAAAAAACCTACAACATCGCGGCTATGTATGAAAAAGATGAATGGTCTGTGCGTTTGGCTTATAACTGGCGCTCACGTTATTTATTGACAACGCGCGATGTAATCAGCCGTTATCCAATGTGGAATGATGACGCCGGTTTCATGGACGGCTCTGTGTTCTACAAGTTTGATAATGGGCTGTCTGCGGGTGTGCAATTAACGAATATACTCAACACGCAAACCAAAACTATCATGATCCTTGATGGTAAGGGCTTGGAAGCGGGTCGCTCGTGGTTCGTTAATGACCGTCGTGTAGCCTTGATTCTTAAAGGTCAGTTCTAGTTTTTGATACTAGGTCGAAAAATGCACACAGGTAAACTGTGTGCATTTTTTTTATCTGTCAATTCAACAAAGTGTGGATATTGTTGTGATTCAAAATCTTGTAATACTGGGTGGTGGAACGGCGGGTTGGATGGCGGCCGCAGCATTCAGTCAAATATTCCGAGCGGACAAACTAAATATTCGCCTTATAGAAAGTGATGAAATAGGCACTATAGGTGTAGGTGAATCTACTATTCCTGCGATACGTGACTTTAATCGCCTGTTGGGAATTGATGAGCAAGAGTTTATTCGTGAAACCATGGCCACTCCCAAATTGGCTATTAAATTCTCTGATTGGGGGCGTATAGGCGACCACTATTATCATCCGTTTGGGCAGGTAGGGCATGATATTAATGCGGTTGATTTCCACCAGTATTGGCTCAGTTTGCGTCATGAAACTGATATAGCCGAATTCTCGCGCTATTCAGTAGCTGCTGAAGCCGCCGAGCAGGGGAGATTTTCATTCCCATCACAAAGTAGCAATTTTTGGTCTTCAACGTTTAGCTATGCGTTTCATTTTGATGCCGGGTTGTATGCGGCATATCTACGCAAATATGCGCAAGCTCGTGGTGTAGAAAGAATTGAAGGGAAATATCTTGGCGCAGATAGAAACCCCGACACGGGCGATATTGTACGTCTGCATCTCGCATCGGGTACTAGTGTTGAGGCAGATTTTTTTATAGATGCCACCGGGTTCCGAGCTTTATTACTTAATGGTGTATTGGATAGCCCGTATGAGAGCTGGAAAGAATGGCTCAAATGTGACAGTGCGATTGCTGCACCCTGTGCCACAAATAAACCGCTCAAAGCCTTCACCCATGCCACAGCACATTCGGCTGGGTGGCGCTGGAGAATTCCACTTCAACATCGTGTTGGTAACGGCTCTGTATATTCCAGCGAATATATTTCGCGCGAAAAAGCGCTAGAGGACTTTCTGCTCAATCTGGAATCCGAGCCTTTGGCTGAACCGCGCTACTATTCGTTTATGCCTGGCAAGCGCCGCGAACAATGGAAAAATAACTGTGTAAGTATTGGGCTTGCGGGTGGATTTTTAGAGCCGCTGGAATCAACATCTATTTATTTAATTCAGTTTGGGATTCAAAAATTGATTGAATATTTTCCCGTTGCAGCCAATTTTTCGCTGGCGCAATCGGAGTTCAATGCACAACTGAGTAAAGAATATTTACGTATTCGTGATTTTATTATTATGCATTATGCTGAAAATCAGCGGGATGATTCTGTATTTTGGCAAGATTGCCGAAACATGTCTTTGCCCGAAGGGCTTGCGTATCGCCAAGCTATATTCCGCACTGCAGGTATTGTGGATCCAACGCAGTATGGTGTGTATGCGTCGGTATGTTTGGGGCAAAATCTGATCCCGGAATTTTACGATGCGCGCGTGAACGCAATAGCGCTAGCTGAAAGAAAAAAAATCCTGCAAGACATCAAACGTGAACAAGAGGCATTTATTTCTACCTTTCCGCGATTGGAAAGTTGGCTCCAAAACTTGGGAGCAAATTCAGGAGCAATCGTAAAATGAGTAATCCCCTCTATCGTATAGTTGTTCTGGTGGGTGATGGCATTTACGCTGATATTGCAACCTGCTATTTGGCACATCAGCTTCGCTCTGTGGGCGTTAAGGTTGGTAGAGTTGGTGGACTTTCTACGCAGGAGCTTCCAGCAGTTATAGATGTTGATCATAGTATTCATATATTGAATGAAGAGTTGGGAATTGATTTTACAGAGCTGATGTCTACCGGTGTTTTCACTCCGAGGTTGGTCAATAGTGCATCTTTTCCAGAGCGAAAAGCCTATTTTGAGTCTTACCCTTATTTAAAAGATGATTTGCCCGCGCCTTGGTATCAAGTTATGGCGCGATTAATCCTCGAAGGAGTGGCTACTGAATGGGAATCTGCTTCGCCTTTGGTCGCCTTGCATAAGGCTGGCAAATTTCATCCTGAGTTACATCAATTTTATCGTGGCAATGTGCGCCCTTATGGGGGCAGTATAAATGCCCAAGCATATTCAGAAATAATTAACGCAAAGTCTTTAGCGCTGGGCGTTGATTTTTTGAATGCCTCAAAAATTGAGGTTGATACAAATGTTGATGAGCAGCATATCTCTGCGTTACATCTCGCTAGCGGTGAAGTTCTGCAAGATGTATTTTTTATTGATATGACATCTGAGAGATGCTTAATAGATTTTATTGATAGATCAAATGTCGCTAATGCTGAGCAAAATGATTTAGGCTACTCACACCAACCATGGGTGGGGAATTGTTTGGCGATGGGAGATGCCGCCATTAGGTTTACATTAAAACCTGAGCCGGTGAATTCTTTTGAGTGGTTGTTTAAAGCCTTGGTACGTTTTGTTGATTTTTTCCCATGCCCTGCGCGCCAAAATATATTGGCGGCTGAATATAATCGCCTTCAAAAAAATGATTATGTTAGCCTCGCGGATTTTGTACAAACGTATCATTCATTCTCATCAGGAAATAGCAGAGAATTGTTGCCCGAAAAATTACGGCACCGAGTTAATCTTTTTGCTGAATCCTGTCAATTGAGTGAGGATGCTGCCGATTGGGCATACGCGAGTTATTGGCCAACACTTATGCAAGCGGGTGGCATCATCCCTCAAAACTTGCCACGACGGGTGCAGGAGATTCCTTTGCAGTATCTGGTAAATTGGTATAACCAACGCTTACAAAATATTAACCATTTGGTGGGGCGGGCGCATACTCTTTAACTGTGCATTTTTAGACGCACATTTTATTTTTTCATTTAGCCATAATAAAGAAGTTAATCATGTCAACTAACTCTCTAAAAAAAGTCGTCATTCTCGGTGGTGGTACCGCCGGATGGATGACCGCCGCCGCCATGGGTAAACTCTTGGGCGCGCAATATTGTGAAATCGTTTTGGTTGAGTCGGACGATATTGGAACTGTCGGTGTTGGTGAGGCAACGGTTCCGCCCATGTCGATTTTTAATAAAACGCTTGAAATCGATGAAAACGATTTTTTAAAAAATACCCAAGGCACATTCAAACTGGGAATTGAATTTGTAAACTGGGGAAAAATTGGCGACCGTTATATTCATGCCTTTGGTGATGTTGGCAAAGACATGAACTCACTGCATTTTTATCAGTATTGGCTAAAAATGCATTTAGCGGGCAAAGCCGCCAATTTTGATGAGTATGGATTAAACGCCACGGCGAGCCATCAAAGTAAATTTATGAGATCTGAAAATAGAGGCAATTCTCCGTTATCCAATATTGCTTACGCCTTTCATTTTGATGCGAGTTTGTATGCTCAGTATTTACGTAAATATGCCGAGCAAAGAGGCGTAGTACGTATAGAAGGAAAAGTGCAACAGGTTAATTTAAGGCCTGAAGATGGGTTTATTGAATCCTTGCTGCTGCAAAGTGGGCAAGTAATAACAGGTGATTTATTTATCGATTGCTCCGGGTTTAGAGCGCTACTTATTAGTGATGCATTGAAGGTTGGCTTTGAGGATTGGAGCCATTGGTTGCCATGCGATAGAGCTTGGGCAGTGCAGTGCGAAAGCGCAACAGAGTTAGTGCCTTATACAAGATCCACCGCGCATTCTGCTGGATGGCAGTGGCGGATTCCATTGCAGCATCGCGTAGGTAACGGACATGTATTTTCCAGCAAGTATATGAGTGAAGAAAAAGCGCGTGAAATTCTACTGGATAATCTTGAAGCTCCGCCAATAACTGAACCTCGGTTAATAAAATTTCAAGCCGGAAAGCGCAAAGAAATATGGCATAAAAACTGTGTTGCTATTGGTTTAGCATCAGGCTTTCTTGAGCCGCTGGAATCAACGAGCATCTTTTTGATTCAATCCGCGATTGCGCGGTTGCTAGCCTTATTCCCATCGAATGATTTTAATCAAGAAGTTATTGATGAATTTAATCGTCAATCAGATTTTGAATATGAAAAAATTCGCGATTTTATTATTTTGCACTATTACGTTAATGAGCGGGATGACTCGGAATTTTGGCGTTATTGCCGCAATATGCCTGTACCTGAAGCGCTTTCACGTAAAATAAATCTTTTCAAATCAAGTGGCCGTGTATTTCGGCAGACGGTAGAAATGTTTTGTGAGTTGAGTTGGGTTGAAGTACTTTTAGGGCAGGGGATCACCCCGCAAGCCTATGATCCGTTGGTTGACCGCATGTCTGAAGATGAAATCGCACAGCGCCTTGAAAGTGTACGCCAAGTTATTCAGCGCTCGGTTGATTATATGCCGTCGCATGCTGATTTTATTGCGCATAATTGTAAGGCCGAAAAGGCAATGTAATTATTGTTTACAGCCGATTTCTTAGAAATAAAAAAGGTCGCCAGTGTTTAAACTGACGACCTTTTTTTGCCACTATGTTTATTGTAATGACACGATCATAGACCGCTATATTAGGGCTTAGCGCAGCCTTTTTCACCCTCCGGTAATTTTTGCAGGCGCACATTTGCAATGGTTATTTTCAGCCTACCATCAGTGCTGATAACAATAGGACCATTAACTTTTTTAATATCAAGCCCCTCTTTGGTGAAACAATTTAAAGGAATGGGGAGAGTTGTCCATTCATCTTTTTTCAGGTCTTTAAGAATTTTTGATACATGCATTTCGCTGCGGCAAGGGTAGCCACAATCCATGCCGAAGGTGACATTTTTATCGGGTTTTGTGTCCAGTCGCATATCAAACACTAGTGCTCCTTCATTTTCAAATTTACTCAAATCCAGTGGTGCTCCGTATACACCAAAAACGCCTTTAACATCTTTGCGTGGTGACCAAGAAATTTGCAGTGCATCACCTCTGCCTGCGCGATCGACCGGCTCAATGGATACTTTGCCTGAGGCAGATTTTGCTTTGCGGCTTGCATCTACCGATGTAGCCCAGTTGTCTGGGTCACCCAGTTGAAGACCCCAGCCGCTTACTGCCTCTCCATCACTTATATAATTAAAGTTTGAATTGACGGCAGCTTTTGCAGAATCTGCAGCTTGAACTGTTTGCAGGCTCAATGCTGATAGTGCGAGAGTAAAAATAGTGAGTTTAAGACGGTGGCGGTGAGTTGCTGGCATGGGAGTTACCTCTTTTTTTATTGATTATTAGTGCCACAACATCTTTGCAAAGCAGGTAAATCTTGTCAAACGCAAGGAACTTTTATGGAGGTTAATAAAAGTAAAGCCCAGCTTTTGGCTGGGCTTTAAGGGGGGAGCTGTTTTAATAGCTGCCTTACCAATTCCACAAAGTGCCGTCTTCCAAGCGGTTTACGGGCAGACAGGCTCGTTTATAAGGGTACTTGGCGGCCAAGGTTTCATCGATATCCACGCCGTGGCCTGGCGCTTCACCTGGTGTGAAAAAGCCATCATTAAATTGATAGGCATGAGAGAAAACCTCTTCGGTTAATTCGTTGTGCGCCATATGTTCTTGAATGCCAAAATTGGGTACCCAATAATCAAAGTGTAAAGCTGCGCCCATGCATACTGGTGATAAATCGGTTGCGCCGTGAAAGCCGGTGCGCACATTAAAGAGGCTGGCAAAATCGGCGATGCGACGTACATGAGTAATGCCACCCGCGTGAACGATGGTGGTGCGAATGTAATCAATTAGCTGGTTTTGTATTAATTCGCGGCAATCGTGAATGCTATTAAATACTTCGCCCACGGCGATAGGCGTAGTGGTGTGTTGGCGAATTAATTTAAACGATTCTTGATTCTCTGCCGGTACGGCGTCTTCCATCCAAAAGAGGCGATAGGGTTCCAAATCTTTGCCGAGTCGCGCTGCTTCGATTGGAGTTAAACGGTGGTGAACATCGTGTAGCAAATGTAATTCGTTACCGAACTCTTTTCGCACTGCGGCAAAAAGCTCGGGCATAAAATTCAAATATTTTTCGGTTGACCAAACTTCAGTGGATGGCAAATCTGCATCAGCAGGTTCGTAGTTTTTTTGTGATGTAGCAACGCCATAGGTTTTTGCAATACCAGGAATACCCGATTGCACACGAATCGCTTTGTAGCCTTTGGCTTTCGCTTTGGCGACCGCTTCGAGTGTGCTCTCCAAGTCTTTTCCGTTGGCATGAGTGTAAGACAGGATACGGTCGCGGCTGCGGCCACCGAGTAATTGGTAGAGCGGCATATTGGCGGCTTTGGCTTTAATATCCCAGAGCGCAACATCAATGGCGGCTAAGGCGGTCATACCAACTGGGCCACGACGCCAGTAGGCACCGCGATAAAAAAACTGCCAAATATCTTCAATTTGTTGAGGGTCGCGGCCAATCAAGGCAGGTACAAGATAATCTTCCAAATAAGCGACAACGGATTTTTCGCGACCATTTAAGGTTGCATCGCCAATACCGTAAATACCTTGATCCGTTACAATTTTTAAGGTGACAAAATTTCTGCCGGGGCAGGACACAATGACTTTAGCTGCAATAATTTTCATTGATACGACTCAAAATCCTAAAACAATATGGGTATAAAAAAGGGTAGAAGAAATTCACTACCCTAATCGATTTTCTAAAACGCAGACTTTTGTCTATAAAGTAATTCTCTATTTTACCCGCGGGCTTTCTTCTGGCCCTAAATAACTTGGCAGTAAGCCGCCCGTATTAATGACCAGCCGCGATAAAGTTACGCCTGAGTCGAGCGCATAAATTCGCACTTTGTGTTCCCCAGCCTTAACAATAGTATGAGTGCTGAGCGTTTTGCGCATTTCACTGCGCACAGACTCTTCCCAAGCCGCCGCATCATTTACATCTTTGACGAGGTCTATGATTTGCGGTGTTTCGTCATCCACTGCAATCGCGTAACGCAAGCCCCGCCCTGGTGTAAATGGCAGACTAGGTGCAAAAATCCCTTCAATATTCAGTTCACCTGTGGTGAACAGGTAAACATTGTATTCTAAATAGGGCGCATGCTGAGTATCCACAAATGAGTTCTCCGCGACAGGGAAAACTGACATTGAGGATAGGTTGCGGCCATGTTCCGGGATTTTTTGCCAAGCAAATTCAGACCATGATTGCGATTTACTAAAGTGTTCAGCCTCTACAGCGATGTAACCATCAGCCTCTACAAAACCTTTGAAACTTTTGGGCAGTGGCTCAGTGTTCAGCGCGCTGACATTAATAGTGGCGCCACCCCAGCCGGTACCGCTAATGCTGACTTTGCCCTTGGCTAGGCCTTTAGGGGCTTTGCTCCAATCAATAGACACGTTAACAGTTTGGCTAGCATCAACTTGTATACTAGTGTAACTCAGAACAATCCATGGGTCGCTAGTTTTGGCGGAAAATTTAAAAGATTCTGTGCCTTTGTTGAACACTTCAATAGTTCGAGTTTGTTTGCCATAACGATCAAAGCGTGCGAGTGCATAGCTGCCGGGTACTGGCCAAGCGGTGGCTTGACCTTCTACCGCAACCCCCATATCGGCTGCTTGGGAAGGTTGGCGGTCATAGAGCAATGGCATTACGTTAGCAGGTGGATTATTCCAGTGGGTGTAACCAATGTGCGGCTGATCCATAAAGTGTTTCCACTTTCCGTTGCTCAGTTCTGTATCAAATTGTGTCTGTAAATCGGCATCGGCTTTGAACAAGGTGCGCGCCTTATCGGCGTATTGATTGGCGTCGCTGCGCCCCTGCTCGGCATAGAGGTGATTTTTACCGACCATATCGTACATCTCGGTAATAATTGCGCTGGCTTTTACAGGGTGCAGTACCAGTTGGAAGAAGGCATCTTTAGATTCGCTTGGCATTTTGGTGTAAAGCGCTTCTGCTTTAGTGCGCAAACTTTTGATATTGCCGGTGACGCGATTGGCTTCATTGTAATTCACTTGGCTATAAATGGTTTCATCTTGCAACTCGGGTTTACGGCGCGAATTGTGGCGGGTGTAGCCCGTCATCAGCTCTGCAATTTCAGTGGCATACTCTGCGCCGAATTCTCGTTCTGCCCATAACTTACCAAATTCTGGAATACGTTCTTTCGGCCATTGTTCTGGGTTCCATGCCATGCGCAGGAAATATTCGATGGGGTATTCCATGGGTTTTAAATCGCCCACGTTGACGATCCAAATTTTATTGGCTTCGTACTCGTAAGCTAAATTCATTTGCTCCCAAATTTTGGCGATAGGAACTGTGTTGATCCAACGATAGGAGCGCGGCCCGCCCACATAATCAAAGTGATAATAAACGCCTGCGCCGCCGACACGTTTGCGTTCATCGGGCGTTGGCAATCTGCGAATATTGCCCCAGTTGTCGTCGCACCAGAGCAAAATCACATCGTCGGGTACGCGCATACCGCGCTCATAAAATCCTTGTACTTCTTTATAAAGCGCCCAGACTTGCGGTACTTCAGCGACTTTTTCTTTGCCGAATACTGTGCCTAAAATTTCGCGTTGATCGCGCACTATGCGCTCTAAGAGCTGAACGTTTTCGCCTTCGCTCATAGGTTCATCTTGCTGACCGCGCATGCCCATGGTGTAAAGGCTTTCATAATTTTTATTGCGTTTTGCACCCGCCATCCAGAAGTCGTAGAGGTTTTTTGAATTTTTGGAATATTCCCAAGGGCCGCTACCATGACGATTCCATTCTTTGTCGGCGCGCATCATAGGTTCATGGTGCGATGTGCCCATGACGATGCCGTACTCATCGGCGAGAATCATATTTTGAATGTCATCATCGGCAAAAGCGTTATTCCACATAGCTGGCCACAAATAATTGGCTTTTAAACGTAATAACAATTCAAAAACGTTTTCGTAAAAGGTGTGGTTGTAATCGCCGTGATTTTTCTTCACGAAATTAGTAAGCGCAGGGGCTTCGTCGTTGAGGAAAATACCGCGATATTTCACCTTCGGCATTTCCTGCACTAAAGTATTCTTGCCGATATAAATTGCATTTTTCTTTTTCACCGGAACATCTGCCCACCAATACCAAGGCGATACGCCAATTTGTTCGGTGAGATCATAAATACCGTAGCTGGTGCCGCGTTTATTGCTGCCGACAATTACCAAGGCTTGTTTAATGTTTGGTGTTGGGTTTTGCACAACCGATAATTGATAGGCATCCCATTTGTCTTTAATGCCGCTCACATCAATTTTTTTGCTGGCAATCAGCGCATCAATTAATTGGCTTTGGCCGATAGTACCGATGATGACGGCTTGGTTTTGCAGGCCTGCTTCATCGTGACCAATTACAGGTTTCTTGGCCGTAACTTTTTCAATATCGCGCTGTAGGTTTTGCACGGCGCGCTGCACACCAGCGTGGTCTTTTGTATCGACATAGAGTGTTGCAGTTTGGCTGGCATCAGCCAAGGTTACATCGCCCAGTTTGGCTTTGGCGGTGAGATAGGATTTTTCACCAAGCGCCATACATATTGAGCTGGCAGACAAAAGTAGTGCGCAGAGCGCAATGCGACTGCGCCGAGATTTGTTAGACGTCATGATAATAATTGCCCTATGTTGACACTGGGTATGAGTGTTACTGGGATCAGCTTATGCGTGCATGCACACTTATTCGATACGTGCGTGCATCCCCAGGTAGGTACCGACAAATCCTCCAGCCACTTCGGTACTGAGCACAGTCGCGTCGGCGTCTTTGAGTATAGTCACAGGTTTTCCGGTTTTGGGCTGGTAATAGAAGCTTATTTTCCCTGCATTACCTGCAATACCAAGCACTATATTTTTGCCTAATACCTCTTTTGGGATGTGTATGGAGGCAAGAGTTTTGGGGGTGGACTTATTGGTTTGCTCTACGAAAGCTTGATAGCCTTTAGCTGTGCGTTGAACTCCAAAGTAATAATGTGAAGCTTCACTTTGAAACGCGGCTATACCGGCAGACATTTTTTCTGCACGGGGCAATTGCAGTTCAGTATTTGCATCAAACTGCATATGCTGCTGGCGGCGGCCAATAAATGCAGGTTGAGCTAAGCCTGAAAGCCGATTCGCTGAGGCATTAATTGTTAAGGTTTTTTGTTGAGAATTCAGTTGATACCAATGTGTTGCCACTGTACCTAGGGTATTCCAATTGGGCAAAAGCTGCGCGCTGCTAAAGTTATCGCGCCATACAAAATTGCCTGTCGTTACTTCGGTGCTTGCAGTAGTTTTTGCAATGCGAGGTGCTGATAATCTATAGGGAACGGCTTGGCCTTTGTCGAGTATGTGCGGCCATTCGTTTTTCCATGTGACTGGCAGCAAGAAAGTTTCACGGCCGGTATTGAAATATTTTTTATCGTAAGAGCGTGTACCTAAGAATACCGCCCACCAATCGCCTTCTTTGGTCTCCACCAAATCGGCATGACCAATAGTCGTAATGGGGTTTGCACGGTTTTCGTCGAGATCGCGCTGGGTGAGTATTGGGTTTCCTTCAAAGGGAACAAACTTATCTTTCAAGCTGCGCGCGCGAAACACTACCGCTGAGTGATCAAACGAAGTGCCACCCTCGGCGCAAATTAAATAGTACCAGCCGTTGATTTTATATATGTGTGGGCCTTCAATCCAAACCGGTTTTTTAGCGATGTCAGTGCCACCATCAACAATTATTTTGCCGGAGTTTTTGATAATTTTTTGCGTTTTTAAATCAAATTCCCACTGCCAAATAGCACGGTGACCTTGGTAGAGTGGTTTGCCCATTGGCTCTTCATTGTGAGTGATGTAAACACGGCCATCATCGTCAAAGAAAATGTCGGGATCAATGCCCCCAACTTCTGGCAATTCAATAGGGTCAGACCAAGGGCCTGCGGGATTGGTGGCAGTGACAATAAAATTGCCGCGTCCATCTACCAAGGTAGTAATTAAATAAAAGATGCCGTTGTGATGGCGCAATGTAGGCGCATAAATACCGCGCGATACCTGCTGGCTTTTAAGTGGCAATTGCTTGGGGGTTATTAAAATATGACCGAGAGATTTCCAATGTACTAAATCTTTGCTGTGAAAAATCGGCACTCCTGGCGAATAGGAAAAAGAGGAGTTAACCAGATAATAATCTTCATTAACCCGCACAATACTGGGGTCGGGGAAAAAGCCGGCGAGAATGGGGTTTTGATATTCACCTGACGGGAGTGGCGCGGCAAAAATATCGTCTTTGCCTTGGTAATTAAATTCGTAAAAGGTGGCGGATAGTTCGGTCGCACTAACGCTGCTTAGGGTGAAAAATAATCCCCCTAAAAATAGTAATAGTTGGGGATATTTCATATGGTTTTACCCTGTGAAGCTAGCTTTATTCAGAAGAAAGCCGCTGACTACAAAAATAGTCAGCGGCTTGATGGAGAAACAATAAAATTAGAAAGTCTTGGTGCAGGCGGTGCCTAATAAGCCATCAGCAAAACCGCGTAGCGCAGGTTTGTCGTTGTAGGAATTGTCAAACAATAATGGCCATGCGAGTGCTTGACCCTTGTATTGTGAGGTTGCGGTGGTTAGCCATGTGCTGGCGTCGGTCGTTCCCCACACTGTAATACCGCCGCGCTGTGCTTCTGGAACGACTTCTTTATAGGCTGCAATAATGTCGCAATAATGTTTCTTTTGGTCACCTGCGGTGGTGTCATTGTATTGTTTTGCAGTGGCAACAGACCAGCCGTTGCTATAGGGGTTATTAATTGCAACATCCATTTCAGTGATTTTTACTTTCAAGCCTTTATCAGCCACTTTTTTCATAGCCGCTTTAATATCGGCAATGGTGGGGTAATCCACAAATACGTGCATTTGGAAGCCAACGCCATCGATAGGAATATCGCGCGCTTGGAAGTCAGTAATCATTTCAACGAGCTTAGTGGTTTTCGCCCTATTTTGATCAATGTTGTAATCGTTGTAGTAAAGTTCCACATTGGCATCGGCTAAGCGCGCTGCTTTAAATGCATTCTCAATGTACACAGCACTGTTACCGCTTTTGGTGTAAAACGCAGAGTCTGTGCGGAAGTTAGATGGGGTGTTGTCATTAAGTGCTTCATTAACAACGTCCCAGCTTTTTACATTACCTTTTGTTGCAAAATGTCTAACGATAGTATCAACGTGGGTATCCAGCATAGTTAAGAAGCCGGCTGAGTCATTGTTTGGCCAGTTTTTCATAAAGGCTGGTACTTGGTAGTCGGAGTGCCAAATTAATGCGTGGCCGTGAATAGTCATGCCTTTGGTGTTTGCATAATCTACAAATGCATCGGCATTGGTGAAATTGAAAGTATTTAATGATGGATGCATATAACTCACTTTCATGATATTGCCTGCCGTCATTTGGTTGAAATGCTTTTCAACCACAGCTTTTTCAGATGCGTTGGTCAGAATATTGTAATTTGGTGAATCGGTATTGGATACCGCTGCGCCGATTGGGAAAGTTGATAAATCTTTTAAACTATCAACATTCGCTGAATAAATAGAGGAGCTTGAAGAGCTTGAGCTGGAAACACTTGAGCTCGAACTTAAACTCGCCACACTGGAGCTTGAAAGGCTAGAACTGGTAGCTACAGAACTAGAACTAGCAACACTTGAGCTTGTAGCTACTGAGCTGAGTGCGCTGCTTGCTAAGGAACTAGCGGCAGAACTTGCTGGTGGTGTACCAGATTTTGAGCTGCCTCCACATGCCGAAACTAAGAGACTAAAAGCGACTAAAGAAATGAGGTTGATGGTACGCATAATGATTCCACTTATTTTATGATTAGATGTAGGGTTGTAGTTAATTACACCATAAGCTAGCGCCGCTTGTATATGTTTGCTGTCGGTAGAAGTGTAAGGATTTATCTATGCAAGAGATAGGATTTAGCTAGTAAAAAAGCGTTTAAATGCAAAAAACCGCATCGCTGCGGCTTTTTAAACGCGTGTGACTGAATGGTTCTAAAGAAGCATTAGCCTTTCATATTTTCTAGTTCTACCCCTTTGGTTTCTTTTACCCACCAGATTACAAAGAGTACCGAAAATAGTGAGCAGAACGCATAAATACTGTAAGCGCCAGCCAAGCCAAGCGCTGAAGCGAGTAGCATTGGGAAGGTCCAAGTAATCAGGAAGTTGGCTGCCCATTGCGCCAAGCCGGCAACTGCCAAACCGGTACCGCGAATTTGATTAGGGAACATCTCACCCAACATAATCCATACCACTGGTCCCCAAGACATATTGAAGAAAATCACGTAAAGATTAGCTGAAACTAATGCTGTTATGCCCATGCTGCCGCTTAGAATCAATGCGCCTTTATCATCTAAGGGGGCACCCGCAAATGCGAAGGCCACTAAGGCGAGTGTTATAGTCATACCGACTGAGCCGATCAAGAGCAAAGGTTTGCGGCCAATTTTATCTACTAAAAAGAAGGTTATAAAACAGGCGCCAATAGACACCGCGCCGGATACCACGCTGATAGCGAGCGAATCACTTTCGGAGAAGCCGGCTGCTTGCCAGAGAACTGCACCGTAGTAAAACACTACGTTGATGCCCACAAACTGTTGCAACACTGCCAAGCCAATACCCACCCAAACAATGGGGCGTATGCGTTTTTTGGTTTTATCAATTAAGTCGGAGAAAGCTGGAGCGTGGTCGTGAGCAATCGATGCGTAAATATCGGCCACGGTTTTGGTTGCTGCTTTTTCGCCATAGAGTTTGGTCAACACTTTTAGCGCTTTATCTTTTTTACCGCTAACTACCAAGAAGCGTGGGCTTTCTGGAATTGTAAGTAAGGTAACCAAGAAAATAACACCGGGAATTACACCCACCCAGAACATCCAACGCCACGATGCATAGCCTAGCCAGAAGTCGTTAATGGCTGAGCCGGCTGCTGTGGCTAAAAAGTAATTGCTTAGTGCGGCAGCAGTTAAACCAGAAATAATGGCAATTTGCTGGATAGAGCTGAGTTTGCCACGATATTCTGCTGGCACCAATTCACTGATGTATGCGGGGCAGATAATACTGGCGGCCCCAATGGCTAAGCCGCCTATAAGACGATAGATCACAAATTCTGTTGATGAGGTGGAAATACCTGCACCCCAAGCAGACAGCACGAAGAGGACAGCAGCAATAATTAAAATGCCGCGGCGACCAAAAGTATCTGCCAAAGAGCCGGCAAAAAAAGCGCCCAAGGCACAGCCCAGCAGAATTGAGGCTACGTTAAAACCAGTTCCTGCAGACTCGGACTTAAATGCCAGTTGCAGCCCTTCAACGGTACCGTTGATAACGCCGCTATCAAAGCCAAACAAAAAACCACCGATGGTGGCGATGATGCTGATGATGACAACAGAGGTCATATTCCTCTCGTTGGGATCCAAAGAGATGCTAACCTCATTGTCAGTTGGGGATGGATTCATGGCGATACCTGTTTTTTAAATTATGGTTGTTGGAATTATTGTTAGAACAAGCTGTTATTGGAACTTCTATTGGATTGGAGCTTCCTTAAGCGGTTCCCTTCCGCGCTACGGATGGCGACCATAGCATAATGCTATGATTTGTAGCATATGACCTAACTCTTACACCCTGACTTATTTTAGATCTCGAATGAGAAGCCGCTTTCGGTGAGTTGCTCGTAAGCCTCGGAGTCAAAACGATATAGGTTAGCTGCGCGGTGGGGCACGCCTTGTTGCTTCTCGTTACAGGGGCTGAGAAGATTCATCTTCATGATTTTTCGGCGGAAATTGGGTTTGTCCAACTTGGTATTTAGAATTGCTTCATAGAGCGCCTGTAGCTGTAAGAGGGTGAATTTTTCGGGCAGCAAGTTAAAGCCGATGGGCTGGTGACACACTTGATGACGCAAAAATTTCATGCCATAGGCGATGATTTCAGCGTGATCGTAAATTAATTCAGGTAGCGCATTAATACTTTGCCAGCTAACATCAGCAGCGCTTTGGCCGGCTACCAGCGAGTAGTGTTCAGCGCTAACCAACGCATAGTAGGCGATAGTGACTACCCGTTCAGTGGGGAAACGATCAACGCGACCAAAGGTTTTGAGTTGTTCCAGATACAGTTGCTTAACGCCGGTTAATTCCTCTAGTAAGCGATAGGCTGCATCGCGCAGGTTTTCGTCAAAGCGAATCCAGCCACCGGGTAGAGCCCACTTGCCTTGGTGCATAGGGTCGGTTTGTCTTACCAGCAGAATTTTTAGCTCGTCGTTATCCAGGCCAAACACGAGGTTGTCAATGGAGAGCGCCTTAATAACATCCTGCGGTAGGTGCAAAGGTTCTACATGACTGTGAGGTGGCGACGCGATATTTGACACGGTAACTTCCTGAGCGAATTGACAATATTTAGTTATTATAAAACGGCAGCGTAATGTTTTGTAAAAGGTGGCGTAAGATATGTTATCCACCCAAGCGCGAGGCCTCATTGTAACCATCATCACCTAATTGTCCATAAATTAAGTATGGGGTTAAAAGTCTTTATATGGGCTTGTGGTCAATGAGACAATAAGATATGCTGTATGTATTGCAGCAGTAAATATTCACAAGAATAAGTATCCATAAGTTCAGCAGTTAATCCGCGACGAATGGAATTGGCAGTTACATTATTTCACTTTAAGAGATTCGCTATGTTGTTTCTTGGTATTGACGTTGGAAGCTCCTCCACCAAATTATCCGTACTCGATGGTAAAACCGGCAAATGCCTAGGTGCGCTGTCCTACCCTGAAACCGAGACTGCGATTGCGAGCCCAGAGGTGGGTTTTGCTGAGCAAGATCCTGAAATGTGGTGGGATTGTATCCAAAAGGGTGCGGCTAAACTCTTTGCCAGCGGAAAGTTTGATAGCAAACAAATCCAAGCTATTGGTATTTCCTATCAAATGCACGGGTTGGTAGTAGTAGATGCACAGCAACAAGTTCTGCGCCCTTCAATTATTTGGTGTGACAGCCGCGCCGTTCCAATTGGTAACGCGGCTTTGGCTGAGTTGGGTACAGACTATTGTTTTGGCCATTTACTGAACTCACCTGGAAATTTCACCGCGGCAAAATTGCGTTGGGTGCAACAGAATCAGCCAGAAATTTTTAATAAAATTCACAAGATTATGCTGCCCGGTGATTTTATCGCTATGAAATTAACCGGCGAAATTACCACCACTGCATCGGGCTTATCTGAAGGCACTTTGTGGGATTTCAAAGAGCAGCGTGTAGCGAGTGAATTATTAGCTCATTGGGATATTGATACCGCTGTTATCCCCACTATTGTTCCTAGCTTTGGTGTGCAAGGCACAGTTAAAGCTGATATTGCCGCTGCATTAGGTTTGGGTAGCAATGTGAAAGTGTGTTATCGCGGTGGCGATCAGCCTAACAACGCGTTTAGTCTTAATGTGCTTGAGCCAGGTGAAGTTGCTGCAACGGCAGGTACCTCAGGAGTCATTTACGGCGTTACCGATAAACCAGCGGCAGATGTTGAATCGCGCGTAAATACTTTCTTGCATGTTACCAACACCGCCGAGCAAGAACGCAATGGTGTTCTGGTGTGTGTAAATGGTTGTGGCCGTTTATATTCATGGTTGCGTCAAACATTGAGTGAGTCAGGTGCGGTTCCATCTTATCCGTTGTTAAACGATTTGGCTGAGCGAGTTGCGGTAGGTAGTGAAGGGTTGATCTTTCATCCTTTTGGCAATGGCGCAGAGCGTATTTTCCAAAATCAAAATATCGGCGCACAATTGCGCAACCTTGATTTTAATCGCCATGGCCTCGGTCACATGGTGCGTGCGGCACAGGAAGGTATAGTGTTTTCGCTCAACCAAGGTTTCGATGTATTGAAATCCTTGGGCGGCAGTTGCGATGTAGTGCGCGCCGGCAAAGGCAATATGTTTTTGAGCGATGTGTTCACTCAAGCGTTTGCCAATACTACTCAGGCAGCCGTGGAATTATTTGAAACTGATGGTGCCGAAGGCGCAGCGCGCGCAGCAGCTATTGGCAGTGGTTTTTACGCTTCTGCTAAAGAAGCATTTGGTGGCTTAACGCGTGTGGGGGTGGTTGAACCCAAGCAGGCGCTCTTTGCCGAGTATCAAGATGCATATCAAAATTGGGTGTCATTGTTGCCCAAACAATAAATAACAATATTTACAAAAGCGTTAAGGTTTCCAGTTATAAATTAACATTTAATTTTCTAGAGAAGACGAGGTTAAACATCATGAGTATTGTTCTTGGTAGTAAAGAATTTTTCCCCGGCGTTGGCAAGATCGCGTTTGAAGGCGCGGACTCTGACAACCCATTAGCGTTCAAATATTACGACGAAAATCGTGTAGTCGCTGGCAAGACTTTGAAGGAACACTTCAAGTTTGCTACTTGTTACTGGCACACTTTTTGTGGTGCTGGTCACGATCCTTTCGGTCCAGGCACTAAAGTATTCCCATGGTCTAGCACGACTGATGCAGTTGATCGCGCGAAAGAAAAAATGGACGCTGCGTTTGAATTTATCACCAAAATCGGCACGCCTTACTACTGCTTCCACGATATCGACTTGGTTGATGAAGGCAGCACTCGTGCAGAAACATCTAAGCGTTTACAAGCTATTACTGAATACGCAAAGCAAAAGCAAAAAGAATCTGGCGTAAAATTATTGTGGGGTACAGCAAACCTGTTCTCTAACCCACGCTACATGAACGGTGCTTCTACTAACCCTGATTTCAACGTAGTAGCTTATGCTGGTGCGCAATTGAAAGACGCGTTGGACGCAACCATCGCTCTTGGCGGTGAGAACTATGTGTTCTGGGGCGGTCGTGAAGGTTACATGAGCTTGCTTAACACTGACATGAAGCGTGAACAAGAGCATATGGCTCGCTTCCTAACTATGGCTCGCGATTACGCGCGCGCGCAAGGTTTTAAAGGTTCGTTCTTCATTGAACCAAAACCAATGGAGCCTTCAAAGCATCAGTACGATTTCGATGCTGAAACCGTAATTGGTTTCTTGCGTCATCACGGTTTGGATAAAGATTTCAAATTAAATTTGGAAACCAACCACGCAACTTTGGCTGGTCACACTATGTGTCACGATATGCAAGCAGCAGCAAACGCTGGCATGTTGGGCAGCTTGGATGCCAACCGTGGCGATTACCAAAACGCATGGGATACCGACCAGTTCCCTTACAACATCAACGAAACTGTTGAAATGATGTTGGTATTGTTGCGCAGCGGTGGCTTGCAAGGTGGCGGCGTAAACTTCGATGCGAAAGCACGTCGTAACTCTCCAGACTTTATTGATTTGTTCTACGGCCACATCGGCGGTATGGATACTTTTGCTCGCGCCTTGATTATTGCAGACAGCTTGTTGCAACAGTCTCCATTGGAAGGTATGCGCAAAGAGCGTTACTCATCATTTGATGCAGGTAACGGTTCAGCTTACGAACAAGGTAAATTAACTCTGCAACAACTTGCTGAACTCGGTAATGCTGGTGGCGAAATTACTTTGCAAAGTGGTCGTCAAGAGTTGTACGAAAACGTTATCAATCGTTACATTCGTTAATTTAGCTAGGCGCCATTTTTTGGCGCCTACTACTTTAATTGAATCTTTAATGCTTGAAGGTAAATTTAAGTATTAAACATTAACTGCCAGTCATGAAAGTGAAGTTACTTTTGTGATTGGCAGTTTGCATTTCCGGCCTTTAAAAATCTAAAGTTTCACCGTTGCGGCACTATAAGAAATTGTAAAAATACAATTGATGACTCCTATTGATTCCAGTCGAGATATACGCCAATGAAACCTATTCAAGTAAAACTTTTAGCCTTCGTTATTCTGGGTACCCTTGGTCTAAGTGGTAGCCTTGCTGTTGCTGAAGTTCCGCTTTATAAAGATCCCAAGCAAACTACTGATGCGCGCATTAAAGATTTGCTGGCGCGCATGACACTAGAGGAAAAAGTTGCGCAGCTAGAAACTATCTGGGAGAAGAGGCAAAAACTCGAAACTGATGATGCTGTATTTACCAGCGAGCACGCTAAAGAATTCTTAGGTTTAGGGCTGGGGCAGGTGGCGCGCCCAGCCGAAAATAAAACTCAGGCAACATCGAATAAAACTCCTTTACAGACCGCTTTATTTACCAACGCGATTCAAAAGTGGGTAGCGGAGAATACACGTTTAGGTATTCCGGTGATGTTTCATGAAGAAGCATTGCATGGCCATGCTGGCCGCTACTCCACCAGCTTTCCGCAAGCAATTGGTTTGGCGAGCACCTGGGATCCAGAATTGTTAACCCAAATTTATTCGGTGACGGCGCAAGAAGTTCGCGCGCGCGGGGTGCAGCAAGTACTGGCTCCGATTTTGGATGTGGCGCGCGACCCACGCTGGGGTCGCATTGAAGAAACTATGGGTGAAGATCCCTATTTGATTGCCAGTATGGGCGTTGCGGGCATTAAGGGTTTTCAAGGTAGTGAAAGCGGTGTTGCTAAAGGTCATGTGATGGCAACGCTCAAGCATTTGGCGGGTCACGGAGAGCCTACTGGCGGTTTAAATACAGCACCTACACCTATAGGTGAGCGTGGTTTGCGCGAAACTTTTTTGTTTCCGTTTGAGGCAGTGGTTAAGTTGTCGCATCCACGCAGTGTTATGGCATCTTACAATGAAATTGATGGCGTACCTTCCCATGCAAACGGAAAAATGCTGAATGGAATTTTGCGCGATGAATGGGGTTTTGATGGTTTATTAGTAAGTGACTATTTCGCCATTAATGAATTGGTAAATCGCCATCATCTTGCGGCTGATCGCAAAGGGGCTGCGTTAATTGCCTTTAATGCAGGTGTGGATGTTGAAACACCCGATCCAGATGCGTACCAGAACCTTATCGCATTAGTTAAAGACGGTAAGTTGACGACGGAACAAATTGATATTGCGGTTGCGCGCGTTTTGCGTGAAAAATTCACTCTGGGTTTGTTTGAAAATCCCTATGTTGAAACCAAAGGCATAGATGCATTTATTGGCAACGCTAAGCACCGCGCTTTGGCGCAACAGGCGGCAGAGAAAACGATTGTACTTTTGAAGAATGATAAAAATATTCTTCCTCTGGACGTTAAAAAATTAAAATCGATTGCGGTGATTGGCCCGCATGTTCATGAAACTTTATTGGGCGGTTATAGTGATGTACCCAAACAAACCATCAGTATATTGCAAGGCATAAAAGATTACGTGGGCAATAAAGTGCAAGTGAATTATGCACAAGGCACTTTAATTACCTTAGATAAATGGACTCCCGCACAAGATTCTATTGCTGCCAACACGCTCTCAAGAGAGCGCTGGAATACTGATAAGGTTGAGCTGGCAACGCCTGCTGATACGAAAGGGATGATTGAAGAAGCAGTTGCGGCCGCACAAAAAAGCGAAGTTGCTTTAGTCGTAGTAGGCGATAACGAAGCGACTTCTCGCGAAGCATGGTCGGATACCCATTTAGGTGATAGCACGGATTTAAATTTGGTCGGTCAGCAGCAAGAGTTAGTGGATGCTATTTTGGCTACAGGTAAACCCACAATTGTGTTGTTAAATAATGGCCGCCCTTTATCTATTGCGAAAATTGCAGAAACAGCACCGGCTATTCTAGAGGCTTGGTATCTTGGTCAAGAAACGGGTCGTGCGGTTGCGCGTACTTTGTTTGGCGATGTAAATCCTGGTGGTAAATTACCTGTTTCTATCGCGCGTTCAGTGGGTCAATTACCCGTGTATTATAACTACAAGCCTGCTGCAAAACGCGGTTATGCCTTTGCCGAAACTTCACCGCTTTATCCTTTTGGTTATGGTTTAAGTTATACCCAATTTGGATATTCAGATTTCAGTATTCATCAATCTGAGGCTAAAGCGGGTGATGTGGTTGATGTCAGTGTAACGGTCACAAACATGGGTGCGCGTGCTGGCGATGAAGTTGTCCAACTTTATATTCACGATGCAGTTGCCAGCTTGACTCGCCCTGTTAAAGAACTGAAAGGCTTTAAACGTATTAGTTTAAAAACCAAAGAGTCAGCTGTTGTCACGTTTAGTTTGGCAGTGAATCAATTAGGTTTTTACGATACAGACATGAAATATGTTGTAGAGCCGGGTAAGTTTGAAGTTATGATCGGCTCTTCATCACAAGATATTCGCGCGCAAGGTGAATTTGATGTTGTAGGTGATGTGACTGATATAGGTCAGCAAAAAGTGTACTTTAGTGGGGTTAAAATCGTTAAAAAATAGTATAGATATTCGGTGCTAAAAACCGCAGCCTAGCTGCGGTTTTTTTATATTAATCCTTGTGATTCGTTTTATATGGCTGCAGTTACAAAAATATTTTTGGCCTCCAACCGCTCGATACCAATACGCCCATCAATACCAATAACATTCCTAAAATCTGAACACTATTTGGAATAGATCCAAATGCTAAGCTGACCAGCAATGTAAAAACTGGCACCAAATTAAATGCAATGGCCGACTTTTCTGGCCCTAAAAAATGCACGCCTTTCAGCCAATAAATATAAGCCAATACCGAACCACACACACCCATGTAAATTAAAATACTGTGCGTTGTAAATGATAATTGGGTTATATCAGTAAGGGGTTGCTCCAAAATGAGTGCAGCAATAATAAGAGCCACTGCACCTATGCTCACAGTCCACCGCGCAAATTGTAATGAGGGGATATGATTCGCATATTTTTTTGAACCAACGCTATAGAGGCTCCATACAAAACACGCCAGTAGCATCCAAATATCGCCAACCGCGCTATGCAGCAAACTAAAACGCCCACCAGTAATAACGAAGATGACGCCAATAAAGGCGATTAACATACCCAAGTATTGATGCAGGCGAATATGCACTTTTAACATAATTACCGACAGCAATGTCGATAACATAGGTGAGAGTGCCATGATAAGTGCAGCATTGAGCGCTGAGGTGGTATGCAGTGCGGTGAAGAATGCATAGTTAAAACCAAATACGCCAGTAACACCCAAGAGAATTAAAATAAGCGCGTCGCTGGCTACAAGTGATGACTCAGCTTTACCGAAGCTAAAACGAATTGCCCAAAATAACAGCAGGGCGATAGCGAATCGTTCAGCGGCCGCGGTCAAGGGTGTAACATCGCTTGCGACTGCATGGCCAGCATTGAAGTTGCTACCCCAAAAAAAAGTACTGATAATAACCATGAGCCAAATGCGGCTAGATGTTGATTTCATTAATTTGCGCTGCCAGTGTAAATTCTGTAGGGTGGCCATTATAGGGCTAAGCGAATGATAAGATGTAGTGACCTTTGTCCCTTGTTGTTAAAACTGCCCTAGCTGTTTAAAAGTTTCAAGATACAGGATGAGTAATCCATGAAAGTAGAGAGTTTTAATTTTACAGATTATTGCAAGCGAATTGGCTTTAAGGGCAAAGCGCAAGCAGATGTAGCCACTTTGGCTGCATTAATGCGCTGTCAATTATTCAGTGTGCCGTTTGAAAATCTGGATGTACAGGCCGGGAAAATAATTTCTATAGATCCGCAAGATATCGTTAATAAAATTCTCTACCATCCACGCGGTGGTTATTGCTATGAAGTGAACAGTTTATTTGCCATGGCGCTTACCTGTGTGGGAATAGAGTATGATTTAATCGGTGCGCGTCCGATGTTTTACCCAACGCGGTGGCCAAAAACACATATGGTTGTTGTCGCTAAAATCGCCGGAGAGCAATATTTATGCGATGTAGGTTTTGGCAGTTTTGGTTTGCGCGCACCCTTTTCCTTAAGCAACATAAATCAACCTGTACAACAAGACGATGATTTTTTTAAATTGTTATGTGTAGATGGTAAGAATTATATTCTGCAAGCGTTGGTGGATGATGAATGGGTGAGTCAATTTGAGTTTGACTTGTACCCTCATGATTTGTTGGATTTTATTCCCGCCAATTATTTCAATTCAAAGAATCCTGATACTGTTTTTGTGCAAAAGCTATTAGTGGTTAAACAAAACCCTCTGGGACGTAAAATTTTACTAGGGACACGTTTAAAAACAATTGAAAAAGGAATCACTTATACCAAAGATATAAATCAAGAAGATATTAAATCTTTGCTTGATAAAGAATTTGGTTTGATCCTGTGAAAAATTTTACCGAAGTAGATCCATTTAAACCTGAGCTTGTCGCTGCACGAAAACGCGCCAAGCTTTTATGTCAGCAATTAAACGCTTTGCGAGCAGATCAGCACAAAGCTCGTAAACCTATCTATAGGGAACTATTCGGTAAAGTTTCCACTGCTTATATTGAGCCTAATTTTTTCTGCGATTACGGTAGTAATATATTCTTGGGTGAAGGTTTTTACGCCAATCACAACTGCGTAATTTTGGATGTAGGCGAGGTGCATATTGGTGATCGAGTTTTATTTGGCCCCAATGTACAGATTTATGGCACTACTCATCCGCTTGATCCTATGGAACGTGCCAGCGGTAAAGAGTTTTGTGCGCCTATCGTCATTGGCGACGATTGTTGGATTGGCGGTGGGGCTATTATTATGGCGGGTGTGACTATAGGTAAAACGTCGGTAATTGGTGCGGGCAGTGTGGTAACCCGTGATATTCCTGAAGGCGTGGTTGCGGTCGGCAATCCTTGTCGGGTACTTAAAACAATAAAAAAATGATATTTCTTAACGCTAGCTCCTTGTATACAAGTGCTATAGTTAACAGCTTAGAAACTTAATGGGTTGCGGCGTGAGCATTTAATTGCTTTTATGTAGGCTCAACCTAGTCTAGCGGCGTCACATTAACAAGTGGAATAACTTATGCGTAAATTCAGCTGGCTCTTAATATTGAGTATTGGTTGCCTTTTAACCTCTTTTGCGCGAGCAGAAGATGGCTACGATATGTGGCTGCGCTATCAACCTGTTGCAAATGAAAGTTTACGGCAAGAATATCAAACACAAATTCAACAATTGGTTGCTGAAGGCAAATCACCCACTATTAAAGTTGCTGTTGCAGAACTGCAGCGGGGGTTGTCGGGTTTGCTTGCAAAACCTCTAACAGACACTCCAGAAGCGCGTAATTTTAGTGCTGCAGGCATTGTTATAGGTACGCCTGCTAATTCACCGTTAATTGCCGCCATGGGTTTAAAAAAACGTTTAGCGGCGGTGGGAGAGGAAGGTTACTTAATTGAGCAGCACAAGCTTGGCGATAGTCAGCAGTTGGTTGTGGCTGCTAATTCTGACGTGGGCGTGCTCTACGGCAGCTTTCATTTATTGCGCTTGCTACAAACTGAGCAATCACTGAAAAATTTATCCATCAGCAGTACACCTAAATTACAACATCGTGTGGTCAATCACTGGGACAACGTAAATCGCTTGGTTGAACGCGGCTACGCTGGGTTATCGCTGTGGGATTGGGGTACTCTGCCTGAGTCCAAAACCACACGTTACACAGATTATGCGCGTATCAATGCTTCACTCGGTATCAATGGCACAGTGATCAATAATGTGAATGCTGATCCGCGTATGTTGAGCGATCAGTTTCTAGAAAAAATTGCAGCGCTGGCTGATGTCTTTCGTCCTTATGGAATAAAGATGTACATATCTATCAACTACAATGCACCACGCGCTTTTGGTGATGTAGATACTGCCGATCCGCTTGATCCGCGTGTGAAAGCTTGGTGGAAAGAGCGCACCGAAAAAATCTATTCGTATATTCCGGATTTTGGCGGCTATTTAGTTAAAGCGGATTCTGAAGGTCAGCCTGGCCCGCAAGGGTATGGTCGCAATCATGCCGATGGTGCAAATATGTTGGCGGATGTATTGAAGCCTTTTAACGGCGTGGTTTTTTGGCGTGCTTTTGTGTATCACCCAGATATAGGGGATCGCTTTCGAGGTGCCTATGACGAGTTCATGCCGCTCGATGGAAAATTTAAAGAAAACGTTATTCTGCAAATTAAAAATGGCCCGATTGATTTTCAGCCGCGTGAACCTATTTCACCTTTATTCGCCGCGTTGAAAAAAACCAATATGATGATGGAAGTGCAAGTCACTCAAGAATATTTTGGTTTTGCAACGCACCTGGCTTATCAAGGCCCGCTGTTTGAAGAAGCGCTAAAAACTGATTTGCTGGTGAAAGAAAAAGGTTCAACGCTTGCCAATATTTTAGGTGGTGAATTTAATAAGGCGACACTTAAAAAGCCGCGCACGGGTATGGCGGCGGTTATCAACCCTGGTACAGATCGCAATTGGACTGGTCACCCATTCGTGCAATCAAGCTGGTATGCCTTTGGCCGTATGGCATGGGATTATTCCATAACTGCTGATGCCGCTGCAGATGAATGGTTGCGCATGACTTTTTCTAATCAAGAAAAATTTGTAGTGCCCGTAAAAAAAATCATGATGAGTTCGCGTGAAGCAGGTGTGAATTATCGTTCACCCTTAGGTTTAACGCATTTGTACTCGCAAGGTGATCACTACGGCCCAGCACCTTGGACCGCAGACAAAGAGCGCGCGGATTGGAACGCTGTGTACTATCACCGCGCTGCAGAAGATGGTATAGGATTTAATCGCACAGCGACGGGTTCCAATGCGCTGGCGCAATATCCTGCTGCGCTTGCAGCCCAATACGCAGATATCAATACTGTGCCAGAAGATTTGATGCTGTGGTTTCATCATGTGAATTGGCAGCACAAAATGAAATCAGGCCATACGCTCTGGGAAGAAATGGTTGAAAAATACTATACAGGTGTGCAACAAGTACGTCTTATGCAAACGGAATGGAATGCATTGGAGAATCAAATTGATGCCGAGCGTTTTGCACAAATAAAAGCGCTCTTGATTGTGCAGGAGCGCGAGGCAGTTCGCTGGCGCGATTCTTGTGTACTATACTTCCAAAGCATCTCCAAACTGCCGATCCCAGAGTCATATGAAAAACCTGCGCACGATCTGGAGTATTACATGATGTTGGCGCGTACGCTTTATGTGCCCGAGCCTTGGCATCCCGCTAGCTCTAGTAGGGTACTAAAGTAATTTGCAAATGTTAATTTTTGAAAAGGGAATCGTGGATATAGCGATTCCCTTTTTTATGTGGTGAATATTCCTAAAAATAAATTTTAAAAGGTGATAAGTATGCGAATAAATAAACGAATTAATAAAAAGGAAAAATTATTAAGCTTTATGCTTGTTGGCTTGCTTTCTGCTTCTTTCAATACTTATGCAGATGATACTGCGCAAGCCTTTAAGTGGCCCAAAGGTCAAAAAGCGGCAGTAAGTTTATCTTACGATGACGCCTTAGATTCTCAGTTGGATTATGCTATTCCTGCGCTTAACAAATATGGTTTGAAGGGTACTTTCTATTTGCAGCTATCGAGTGCGGCTATAGATAAGCGTTTGCCAGAATGGCGAGATGCGGCTAAAAAAGGCCATGAACTAGGCAACCACACTTTGTTTCACCAATGCTCAAAATCAAAGCCCGGCCGCGACTGGGTGGGTGTGCATCGCGATTTGGATAAGCTGAGCGTTGAGCAAATGAAAGACCAAGTGATTATGGCAAACACCATGCTGTATTCTATCGACGGTAAACGCGAACGCACTTTTACTGCTCCTTGCATTGATAAAGAAGCGGGTGGACAAAACTATATTGATGCCGTTAAAGCTGAATTCGTCGCTATCAAGTTAGAGGGCGGAAATGTAGTGCCCGATATGAATAAGCTTGATCCTTATGCAGTTCCTGTTTCTTTTCCTGAAGGTGTAACCGGCCAACAGTTGATTGATATCGTCAAAGAAGCTGCAGCCAAAGGCACAATGGCGAACTTTACCTTTCACGGTGTAGGCGGCGATCACTTAACAACGTCCATAGAGGCTCACGAAGAGTTACTGAAGTATTTGGCGGCTAATAAAAATATTTACTGGGTGGATACCTTTGTGAATGAAATGAAATATGTGAAAGCGAATCAGAAGAAGTAAGCCTGAGTAAACTATTAAAGTTAAGCAATAAAAAGGGTGGTCTGCGCTTGCAGGCTGCCCTTTTTTATTTTTATGCTATCCCACTTAAAAATTACCGATAATCTAGGAATTATGTAAGAATACCGAACTGCATTCGTAATGGTGATAGCGAATGCGGCAATTTTTTCACTTTAAAGAAGAATGTAATATGAGTAAAGGTACAGTTAAGTGGTTTGATGCAACTAAAGGTTTCGGTTTCATTACCCCTGAAGATGGTAGCAAAGATTTGTTTGTTCACCACTCTGAAATTCAAGCTGGCGGTGGTTATGCCACGCTAAATGAAGGTCAAGCGGTTGAGTTTGAAGTTGGCCAAGGTCAAAAAGGCCCATGTGCTAATAAAGTGCGTCCCATCTAATATTCTTTTAGTTAGAGTTAGATAGGTACCACAATCATTACGTCTAAACACCGGTAGTAGCTATATTTTCGGTGTTTTAGGCGTAGCGTTTTCTGCTAAACGTTACCCTGCTCCTTGAAAATTAGTTTTTCGTTAAACATTTAATCGCAATTGCGGCAGCCGAAGTTCTATTCTCAACCCCAAGTTTGCGAAATACCTGCTCCAAGTGTTTATTCACCGTACGTGGGCTCATATCTAAGATTTGGCCAATTTCGCGATTGGTTTTTCCGTTGGCAATCCATAAAAGTACATCGGCCTCTCGCCCCGTTACACCAAACTGTTCTTTAAGCGCATGGGTGTCGTCGGCCGGTTTATGAGGGTTGGATAAACGCAATAAGTACTCGCGATTGTCAATCAGGTTGAGCATTTCAATGGTTAAAGGCTGTAGTAAATGTGGCAATTTTAAATGATGCCCAGTTTCAGGTTTGTGTTTTAACCAATCAGTCAATACTGACGCTAGGCGTAAGCTCAGAGGTTCTATATTTTGTTCGCTTTCTGCAGCCGCTAATAATTGGTTTACTTGGGGTGTTGCCCAGAGTAATTGCCCATTTACATCTACGGTAAATAAATATTGCCCCGCGGTGTCTAATGCCATGCGCGCGCTTTGGGTCATGCGTGCATTGGTAAGGTGAACTCGCATGCGGGCGATAATCTCATCAGCATTAATCGGTTTGGTTACATAATCTACGCCGCCAGCAGTAAGGCCCATCACTACGTGTTCGGTATCACTTAATCCGGTCATAAAAATAATCGGTACATCGACGAGTTGTGGATTGAGTTTTAATTGCTTGCAGGTTTCAAAACCATCCATATTAGGCATTATGGCGTCGAGTAAAATAATATCTGGCTTAATATTTTTAGTAATGGTTAACGCCTGCGATCCTTCTAGCGCAACCAATACGGTAAAACCTGCCTCTTCAAGCACGTCGTTCAGCATATGAATACTTTCTATGCTGTCATCAATAACCAGTACGACGTTACGCTCTTGCTTGGTGCTCATGGTGAATTACTCTAGGGTGCCAACAAATTCTGAATCAACCCACTGAATAATCTTCTCAAATTGAAAATTATTAGTGAGAATTTTTAATTGCTGAATAAATTCAGCAGATGCTAAGCCCTGTTGTTCAAGTTGAATAATTTTTTCCTGTAATCCTTTTTTATGACCAATGCGAGCCAAATGCGAAATATCATCCAAGTGTTCATCGCTAGGTAATTCTATTGTGACGATAAGATTATTGCTGATGGGTTGAGATTCATTGATTGGCTCATAGCGCCACTGCAGGTTTAGTAATTCTTGAATTTGGTTGAGCAATACTTGTAGTTGTACCGGTTTGGTAATGTAGGCATCGTGTAGAAGCGGCGTATCTACTGACTGGTTACGACCCTCGCTGGCATCTGCGGAGACCATGATAATTGGCGAATGAAAATGCGCTTGACGCAACTGTTTTGCTAATGACCACCCATCTAATACGGGCATGGAAACATCCAGCATAATTAAATCAGGCCGATTATTTTCTTGTGTTTGTTGGGCGAATACAGCTAAAGCATTTAGTGGATTATCCACATCAATTACTCTAAACCCTAACGGCGTTAGCAGTGTACGCATTAATTGGCGATGAGTTTCTTCATCATCTACCAACATGATAGTGCGCGCATTACCTTCGTAGCCGTAAATGGTTTGCACGGGCGCGCGAATGGGCTCGCTGAGCGGCGCAGTAATACTTGCCAACATCAAACTGGCTTTAAAGGTGCTGCCTTCACCAGGCATACTTTTCACTGCGATATCGCCACCCATAATTTCAGTTAGCAAACGGGTAATGGTTAAACCAAGACCTGTGCCTGTAGCAGTTGAACCTGGGCGTCGCACTCGTTCAAAGGGCCTAAATATTCGTTCCATATTTTCTGGTGCAATACCTTCACCTGTATCTTTTACGGTGAATTCTGCTACTTGGTTGCGGTACCGTAATTTAAAAAAGACGCTGCCGGAATCGGTATATTTAATAGCATTGGATAATAAATTAATCAGAATTTGGCGCAGGCGTTTTTCATCGGTACGTACTAATTCTGGTAGGCGATCCGCGCATTCATAAATAAATTGCAAACCTTTATTCTCAGCCTGTATACGAAACATATTAACAAGCTGATCCATAAGCATAGGCAGGCGAACTTGATCTCTGTGCAAATCAAATCTCCCTGCTTCAATTTTGGAAATATCTAAAAGCCCTTCAATTAAATCGGCAAGGTGTTCGCTGCTACGGCGAATAACGCCCAAAGCGTCTTTGCGATGCGCGGGCATATCTGGGTCTTTCTCTAATAATTGTGCATAACCTAAAACCGCATTGAGCGGTGAACGTAACTCATGACTAATACCCGTTAAATACCGGCTTTTAGCTTGGTTCGCAGCTTCTGCTTGTTCTTTGGCAAGTTGTAACGCTTTGTCGGTGCGTTCATGCGCTTCTATTTCTTCCATTAATAAACGGGTTTGGCGTTGCGATTCTTCTTGCGCGACATGGCGGCTTTCGTGCGCTAATACAAATAGCCAGCTCACCACACCAGTAATAATCACGAGCAAGAAAAATACTTTCCATAAAGTATTCTCTAGTAAGAGCGCAGTATCACTATCGTGGATTGGCGTTTGAAAATAAATTAGGGACAGCAGTATCGCAGAGAGTCCATTGATTAAAATAACTAATCCTAAAAATTGACCCACCTGTGAGTTGATTTTTGAGGTGATGAACGTGGGTAGAAACAAAGTAAAAAAACCTTGTAATTGCTCGCGATAGTTTGCGCCAGGTTTGCAAAAATCATGGCAGCGAGCGTCTAAAGAGCAGCAGAGGGAACATATATCACCCGCATAGGCCGGGCAGTAAGTAACATCTTCATGTTCAAATTTATGCTCGCAAATACAGCAGGTCACAGTGCTATAGGCATTATGTTTATGGCCGTATAGATCATTGCAATCAATAGTTTTTGCATCAACAGTTTTTATATCAATACTGGGGCGAGCAAGATAGTAGCGGCCTTTGGTGAGCCAAGCGATGCAAGGCGCGGTGATCAAGGCGCAGGCGAGCGCAATAAAATGTGAAAGTGCCTGTGCAATTTCACCGAACAACCCTGTGTGACAAACAATGCCGATGATAGATGCCAGCAACATTGCACCGAAGCCAACGGGATTAATATCGTAAAGATGCGCACGCTTAAATTCGATATGTTTGGGGCTTAAACCCAGTGGTTTATTAATGACTAAGTCGGCGACTAATGCACCTAGCCATGCAACGGCGACAATGCCATAAAATCCTAGCGTTTGCTCCAGCGCGTGATAAATCCCTAGCTCCATTAGCAATAATGCGATAGCGACATTAAACACTAACCAGACCACGCGGCCAGGGTGACTGTGTGTTAAGCGTGAAAAGAAATTTGACCACGCGATGGAACCGGCATAGGCATTGGTTACATTAATTTTTAATTGGCTCAAAATAACAAAAATACCAGCAAAGGCGAGGGCTATTTGCGGTGAGTGAGTCAAATAGCCAAAGGCAACCATATACATACGGGTTGGGTCTGCGGCTTCATTACTAGGTACATTATGATTAAGTGCGAGTACCGCGAGAAAGGAACCCGCCATAATTTTTATAGCGCCAATAACAATCCAACCTGGGCCACCGGCAATCAGTGCTGCCCACCAGCGCCACTCCTTTCCTTTTTTTGCAGGCGGTAAAAAGCGCAAGAAATCTACCTGTTCACCAATTTGTGCAATTAATGAAAAAACAACTGCCGAGGCTGCGCCAAAAAATAAAATACTAACGCCTTGCTGTGTTTCTGCTGTTTGTAAATTTCCTGAAAAACTTGTCCAATTTTCTACTGCTTTGGCATCGGTATAAATAATAAAAACAAAGGGGATTAATTGCAGAATAATCCACAGCGGTTGGCTCCATAATTGAAAGCGGCTAATCACCGTAATGCCGTGGGTTACTAAAGGAATAATAGCGACTGAGCTTAATAAGTAGCCCCATGCTAACGGAATTCCAAATAACAGTTCCAATGCCATGGCCATAATGGCGGCTTCAAGCGCGAAAAAAATAAAGGTGAAAGAGGCGTAGATGAGTGACGTGATGGTTGAACCAATATAGCCAAAGCCTGCGCCGCGCGTCAGCAAGTCAATATCCACGCCGTATTTGGCGGCGTAATAACTGATGGGAATTGCAGTTAAAAAAATAATTAAACTGACTATGCAAATCGCTGCAATGGCATTGGTAAAACCGTAATGCAAAGTAATAGCACCACCAATGGCTTCAAGCGCGAGAAAAGAAATAGCGCCTAAGGCGGTGGTAGCAACTCGCGCATTGCTCCAGCGGCGTGCGCTTTTGGCGGTGAAGCGCAGGGCATAGTCTTCCAGTGTTTGGTTGGCAACCCACTGGTTGTAGTTGCGCCTAACGCGAAAGATATGTTGTTTTGCGGTCATGCAGTGCCTGTTAGTGGTTCTGTTTGTTGGGTAATCCTTGTCTCTTAGCGGTGCTTTTATAAATAAGGTGTATTTATTTGGTGCAAGGTCGCGCAGTAATAATCTTTCTTTGCTTTATAAACCCTGCAAAATCAAACAAATACCTATTTTTTAAACCTTTTAACTAAGTCTGTTAATCCCTTTCAATTCCCGTACCACATAAAAAATGAGGCCTTCCTCATTCTTCCTTCATTATTTCATGATTAGAAAATACGGAATCCCCTAGCTTGCGGCTATGCGTTAAATGACGTAGTGATCTGCGCTATTTATCGAATGGGTTTGGTAGGGCGATGTGCGTAGATTGGGGTTTGTGGGCAAAGATCATTTCATTCGAAATTATTTGCTCAGCAATAATTTATTCGAGCACTTAATCAAGCCTGAAAAATTTAATTTGAGGATAGACCATGAAGACATTATTTTTTAACGGCGAGCAAAAGCAAACGCTCGCCAAAACAGCACTCACTAAAAAAGCAAAGGCGCTTAGCTGGAAAACCTGTTTATTCACCTTGGCTGCCTCATTTGCATTTAGCACTGCGCACGCGGCTGATGTGAATACCACAGGTCTTGCAGTGACAGACAAAACCGTGAAGGTTGGCATTCTTCATTCGGTAACCGGCACCATGGCTATTAGTGAGACAGGTTCAGTGCAAGCTGAGAAGCTCGCTATTGAGCAGATCAATGCTATGGGTGGTGTGCTTGGCCGCAAAGTTGAATTTATTCAAGAAGACGGTGCAAGCGATTGGCCAACCTTTGCGGAGAAATCCAAAAAATTATTGGTGAATGATAAAGCCGCTGCTGTATTTGGTTGCTGGACATCTGCCTCGCGTAAAGCGGTATTGCCGATTTTTGAACAATACAACGGCATGCTTTACTACCCAACCTTCTATGAAGGTTTGGAGCAATCGAAAAACGTTATTTACACCGGCCAAGAAGCTACCCAACAAATTATTGCGGGTATCGATTGGGTAACTAAAACCAAAGGCGCTAAATCATTTTACTTGCTTGGTTCAGATTATATTTGGCCGCGCACATCTAACAAAATTGCACGCAAGCACATTGAAAAATTGGGCTTGAAAGTGGTGGGTGAAGAATATTATCCACTTGGGCACACGCAATTTAACTCTGTGATTAACAAAATTAAACTCACCAAACCCGATGTGATTTACGCCATTGTGGTAGGCGGCTCTAACGTAGCTTTCTACAAACAATTAAAAGCGGCGGGTATTGATATGACCAAAGAGAAACCATTGGTATTAACCATCTCTGTAACTGAAGACGAAGTTCTAGGTATCGGCGGTGAAAATATGCAGGGTGCTTATGCGTCTATGAAGTATTTCCAAAGCTTAACCAACGACAACAACAAGAAATTTGTTGCAGCCTTTAAAGCGCGTTGGGGTAAAGACGTCGTGATCGGTGATGTAACTCAAGCGGCCTACCTTGGCCCATGGTTATGGAAAGCGGCGGTGGAAAAAGCGGGATCATTTGATATCGATAAAGTGCGCGCTGCATCACCTGGTATTGAGTTGACCACTGCACCCGAAGGTTATGTGAAGGTTCACCCCAATCATCACCTCTGGTCTAAAACACGTATAGGTCATGCACGCCCTGATGGTCAATATGATGTCGTATTTGAAACCAAAGATTTGATTGAGCCAGATCCATTCCCTAAAGGTTATCAATAAATCATTGAGAAGAGCCACTTTCCCTGAGTGGCTCTTCTTGTTTTAAAGAATGATTTTCGCATTTAGAAATTTGTTTGTAAATTTTGTTTGTCACTCTTTCTCGTTACTTAAGAGGATTACGCGATGTTCGCTGAATATAGCACCTCCGATTTACTTTCCATCTTCGCTATGCAAGGCGTTGCTGGTTTAATTTTATTTTCTGTCTTTGTTTTAATGGCGTTAGGGCTTGCAATTATTTTCGGCCAAATGGGCGTTATTAATATGGCCCACGGCGAGTTTATGATTCTGGGAGCCTACGTTACTTATTTAACATCCCAAGTGTTTGAAACGTACCTGCCGAGTTTATTCAGTTTTTATTTTATTTTAGCGATGGTGTTCGCCTTTATTGCCGCAGGCGCACTGGGCGCGTTAGTTGAGTGGGGAATAATTCGGCATCTTTATAATCGTCCGTTAGATACTTTGTTGGCGACCTGGGGTTTAAGTTTAATTTTGCAACAAACTTATCGCAGCGTATTTGGCGCGCGTGAAGTAGGTGTGACTTTGCCCGATTGGTTAATGGGCTCAGTAAAAGTCAGTGAAACTATTGACCTGCCAATTAACGGATTATTTGTAATGTGTTTAGCGTTGGGTATTTCTACGGCGGTCGGTATTTTAATGTATCGCTCGCGTTGGGGAACACAAGTGCGCGCTGTTGTGCAAAATCGCCCTATGGCGGGTGCAGTGGGTATTAATACGGCAAAAGTAGATCGTATTACCTTTGCATTAGGTTGTGGCATTGCAGGTGTAGCGGGTAGTGCTTTCACCATGATTGGTTCCACTGGGCCAACCTCTGGTCAGCTTTATATTGTGGATACTTTTTTGGTGGTGGTATTCGGTGGCGCAACCAGTTTGCTTGGCACAATTGCATCGGCATTCACTATTTCGCAAGCGCAATCCACTATGGAATTTTTTATGAGTGGTTCCATGGCCAAAGTGTTAACGCTTTTGTTTGTGGTGCTCATTTTAATGTTGCGTCCACAAGGTTTGTTCACGCTGAAAGTTCGTCGTTGAGGAGTACATCATGTCTTATCAAGGCTTAGCATCGCTGTTTCCAAAAAAAGAAATTTCCGGTTTTGTGGTACTGGCAGTTTTATTAGTCGTGGTGCTGCCTTTATCGCTGGATATTTTCCGCTTAAATTTAATGGGTAAATATTTAACCTACGCATTTGTCGCCATAGGCTTGGTGTTGTGCTGGGGCTACGGGGGAATTTTAAGCTTAGGGCAGGGCGTATTTTTTGGATTGGGTGGATATTTAATGGCGATGTTTCTGAAACTAGAAGCGTCTGATCCCATTACTACTAAAATTCAATCGACACCGGGTATTCCCGATTTTATGGATTGGAATCAAATAACCGCATTGCCATTTTTCTGGAAACCTTTTTACAGCTTTCCTTTTACGATTGCAGCCATTCTAATAGTCCCCGCTATTATCGCTTATTTAGTCGGAGCGGCTATGTTTAAGCGACGTGTAGGTGGAGTTTACTTTGCGATTATTACTCAGGCTATTGCAGCTATTCTCACCATTTTAATCATTGGCCAGCAAGGTTATACCGGCGGTGTAAATGGTATGACGGATTTACGCACGCTCTTGGGATGGGATATTCGCTCAGATCAAGCAAAATATATTCTCTATTTTGTGTGCGTAGGCATGTTGTTCTTGTGTTTATTTGTTGCTCAGTTTGTGCGTAAAAGTAAATTTGGTCGCTTGCTGGTTGCCATGCGCGATAAAGAAGACCGAGTGCGATTTTCCGGTTACGATGTTTCCAACTTTAAGATATTTGTGTTTTGTTTGGGGGCTGTATTCGCTGCAATTGGCGGTGCTATGTTCACCTTGCAAGTTGGCTTTATGTCGCCAACTTTGGTGGGAATTGTGCCTTCTATTGAAATGGTAATTTTCTGCGCGGTGGGTGGGCGTATGTCAATTATAGGCGCAGTTTACGGTGCGCTTTTGGTGAATTGGGCAAAATCCAGTTTGTCAGAAAGTTTCCCTGAGTTGTGGCTGTTTGCCCTCGGTGGTTTATTTATCGCCGTGGTTATGGCTTTCCCCAATGGTTTGGCCGGCTTATATACAACTTATGTTTCGCCAAAAATTAATCAGTGGGTTGCTGATTTTAAAACTCGAAAAGTGAATTCAGTCGTTGAAAAAGGTGATGCTGTAAAAGTGTCAGTTACAAAACCTGCTGCAAAAAAAGATGCTAGTGCCAATCTTGATACTCCAAATGGCCTCAATACATCGCCTTTAACCCAAGGAGTTCTCCATGAGTAACAACACAGATTTTTTGCTAGCGGTTGAAGGACTCACTGTTTCTTTTGATGGCTTTAAAGCGGTAAACGATTTGAGCTTCTATGTGGATGAGCACGAAATTCGCGTGATAATAGGACCCAACGGCGCAGGTAAAACCACAGTATTGGATTTAATTTGTGGCCGTACTAAAGCGACTCAGGGCTCTATTAAGTTTCGCAATAAAGAATTAACGGCTATGAAGGAGCACGACATAGTCAAAGCGGGCGTGGGTAGGAAATTTCAAACCCCGTCTATTTACGGCGACCTTAGTGTATTTGAAAATTTGGAAATTTCTTTTCCGCGTGGTCGTTCAGTATTTGGTGCGCTTGCGTTTAAACGCGATGCCGAAGTGATTAACAAAGTGCATGAAATTGCCGACATGATTTTCCTCACGGAATTTTTAGATAAGCAAGCGGAGCTGTTAAGTCACGGACAAAAACAGTGGTTGGAAATTGGCATGTTGCTTATTCAAGACCCTGAATTACTGATGCTCGATGAACCTGTTGCTGGTATGTCGGTAGCAGAGCGGCAGCAAACGGCAGATCTCTTACGACGTATTACCAAAGATCGCTCAGTGATCGTGATTGAGCACGATATGCAGTTCGTCGCCAAAATTGCAGATCGAGTAACGGTGTTGCATCAAGGTAAAATTCTTGCTGAAGGTTCTATCGACAAAGTGAAAGCCGACCCCAACGTGATTGAGGTGTATTTAGGGCATTAAGCCAATCACCTAATCATGACTAATTGAGGAACTATTTATGTTAGCAGTCTCTGATTACCGCGTATGTTATGGCCAAAGTGAAGTTTTGCATGGCTTAAATTTTACGGTTAAACCCAATGAAATTGTTGCGATTATGGGGCGCAATGGCATGGGTAAAACCACCCTGATGAAGTCGCTCATGGGGGTAATTCCCAGTGCGTCTGGAAGCGTAAAACTCGGTGAAACCGAAGTGAGTGGTTTAAAAAGTTATCAGCGCGTTGCAACGGGTTTTGGTTTTGTGCCGCAAGGCCGCATGATCTTTTCAAGTATGACCGTGAAAGAAAATATTGAAACAGGCTTAACGTCAACCAACAAAAAAAATGTACCCCAAGAACTCTACGATATGTTTCCGGTGTTACATGAAATGCGCGGCAGGCGCGGCGGTAATTTATCGGGCGGACAGCAACAACAATTAGCCATTGCACGCGCACTGGCGAGCGATCCTAAAATGCTGTTATTAGATGAGCCCACGGAAGGTATTCAGCCTTCCATTATTCGCGAGATGGGGCGAACTTTAAAAGCCATTCGTGATAAACGCGGCTTGTCGATTATTGTTTCCGAGCAAGTGCTCAGTTTTGCGTTGGATATTGCCGATAGAATTTTGGTAATAGAGAAAGGCGAAATCGTACATGAGGAATTGCGGTCATCGGTTGATGAAGCCAAGGTTGCTTCTTATCTGTCGGTTTGATTGGTGTGGTTTAATTTTAGGGTTATATAAATTTATTGCTCTTCCATCCTTTGGTTTCTCCGGCTAAAGGGTGGGTTTTTGTATTTGCAAAATCCCTTTATAAAAAAAGCCCTCTTAAAATTTCTCCAAGAAGGCTTTTTAGCTATTAATATATTTTATTTACTTGTTTGGAGGGGTTAAATCCAACTGCCCATTTTGTTGTAGAGGGATTTTGTTACCTGGATCATAAGACATACGTACTACGGATTCTTTACCGTCTAAGCGGTAGGTTACATCATAACCAGTAATATCTTCGCGGGTGTCGTACTCGGTTTTGCAAACTTGTTCAACGGTAGTGTAAGTGTCTTTTTTCTGCATATTATTTTGTACGCGATCACCCGCGTAACCACCGGCAACTGCGCCTGCGACTGTCGCCACTTTTTTGCCGTCACCACCACCTACTTGATGGCCTAAAACGCCACCTAACACAGCGCCGATGGCTTTACCGGTAAGGCGGTTATCATCCTTTACTTCACGCTGATGCGTAACCGTTTCTTCGCGACACTCTTTGCGAGGAACTTTCACTTTTTTAATAATGGCTTGCGCATTAAGCACATCTGCATGAGTCGGCTCTGCAAAATACTTATAACCAGCAATTGCGCCGCCCGCAGTGGCAACACCTGCGCCCAACACTATGCCAATAATCATAGATTTGTTCATATCATTTACTCCTGAGTTTCAAAAAAGTTTGTAGCTGTACCCGCCTAATGTAAACAATTCCTATCTTAACAAGACCTTAATAGGCAAAGTTTGCTGTATATGTGCGAACTGCTTATACATTTTTGAGCGGATTTAATAATGGTTATTAGACTATTTATAGTAAAAGAAATATGCAGTGATGTCAGTGTGTTTGCGCACAGATAAGCTTTGCATAGTGAGCACGTTTAGTCGCCCCCCTTTTTTTGCCTTTTATAAAACCAAGTCCATACGTCAAATAACGCAGTGGACTTGGCTATTTATCGTATGGCTCCTGCACCGCTTCAATTAGATACTAAGCCCGACCGCTAGCCTCGGTTTTTTCGCAAAAACTGTTCTCGCAAAAAACCAAGGCATTGTTAGCACTTAGCCACTCTCAGCAGGAGTCAGCACTATGACTGAAACGATAATCAAAGTAGATTTAAAAAAATCGCCTTACGAAAATGACATGATTCATAACCGCTGGCACCCTGATATTCCAATGGTGAAAACCGTTAAGCCGGGCGATGATTTTATTATTGAGTGCTACGACTGGACCGGTGGCCAAATTGCGAATAACGATTGTGCGGATGACGTGCGCGACGTGGATTTATCGCAGGTACATTTTCTCTCTGGCCCGGTAGGTATTGAAGGTGCAGAACCTGGCGATTTGTTGGTGGTGGATATTTTAGATATTGGTGCCTTTGAGGAAAGCCAATGGGGCTTTAACGGATTTTTCTCTAAACAAAATGGCGGCGGTTTTTTAACCGAGCATTTCCCCGAAGCACAAAAATCTATTTGGGATTTTAAAGGCATGTTCACCAGTTCGCGCCATATTCCTAACGTGGAGTTTGCCGGTTTAATGCATCCAGGGTTGATTGGTTGTTTGCCTTCTAAAGAAATGCTGGAAGAGTGGAATAAGCGCGAAAAAGAATTGTATGACACCGAGCCAGAGCGCGTGCCTGCACTGGCAACGCTGCCCTATGCAGAAACCGCACATATGGGCCGCATGAAACCCGATGATGCGAAAGTAGCCGCAGCTGAAGGTGCGCGCACAGTGCCGCCCCGTGAGCATGGTGGTAACTGCGATATTAAAGATTTATCGCGCGGCTCTAAAATTTATTTCCCTGTGTATGTGAAAGGCGGCGGTTTATCCGTTGGCGATTTACACTTTAGCCAAGGCGATGGTGAGATCACTTTTTGCGGCGCTATCGAAATGGCGGGTTGGATTCATTTGCGGGTGAGTTTAATTAAAGACGGCATGGCGAAATACGCCATTAAAAATCCCATTTTTAAACCAAGCCCCATTGCACCTAAATACGATGACTATTTAATTTTTGAAGGGATCTCGGTCGATGAATACGGTCAACAACATTATTTGGATGTTCACGTTGCTTATCGCCAAGCGTGTTTGAATGCAATTAATTATTTAACCAAGTTTGGCTACAGTAAAGCGCAAGCTTATTCGATTCTGGGCTGCGCGCCGGTGCAAGGGCATATTAGCGGCGTGGTGGATATTCCTAACGCCTGTGCAACGCTCTGGCTGCCAACGGATATTTTCGATTTTGATGTGAACCCAACAGCAGAAGGACCAACCAAGAAAGTAACGCCGGGAATGGATGTACCATTGTCGAAAGATAAATAGTTTTACATGCGAATAGTCATCTTCGCGTAGCGGGGATGACGACTCCCAAGTTACTGAGGGTGACAATAGATTTATTAAGAGGAATCATCATGCCCGTTTACGATTACAAATGCGCAACCCACGGTTTGTTCCATGAATTAAATACTATGGATGCCTCCAGCCAGCCTTCTGCGTGCCCAAGTTGCGGTGCTTTATCGGCACGGGTAATTATGGTTGCACCAGAATTTTTGGATATGAAAAAAGAAAACCGTGCAGCGCATTCACGCAATGAAAAAGCGATGAATGAACCGGTATTTTCTACGCCTGATTATCGCGCAGAACAAAAAGCGCGGCGCGAACATAAACATAATAAGGGTTGCGGTTGTGGCGATAAGCCGATTCGTAAATCGGCCTTAATGTATACCGCGGAGGGCAACAAAATGTTTCCTTCAGCGCGCCCGTGGATGATTAGTCATTAAAGAGTATTAATACTTCATAAAGCCAAGATTACTGTTCGCAAATCTACCCACATTCGGCAGAATAGAATTAATCTCGCTACTACTAACACCAAACCAACGCGCTAACGTTGCGGCGAGTTGATCTACCGAGGTTGAGGGCAATAAACGCCCTTGGCCAACTTGATCGTCGCTGGTGAGAGAAATTTGCGGTGCGGTTCCATAGAATTGACCGCCATTGACTGCACCACCTACTACAAAGTGATGGCTGCCCCAACCGTGATCTGAGCCATCGCCATTGGATGCCAGCGTGCGGCCAAAATCTGATGCGCTAAAGCTAGTCACTTTTTCGGATACGCCCAGCTCCACAGTCGCTTGATAGAACGAACTCATAGCTTCATCCACTTGCGCCAACAATCTTGGATGGTTCTCATTGAGACCGTCATGCGTATCAAACCCGCCCAAGGATACAAAAAATACTTGGCGCCTTGCACCCAAAACATCGCGCGCGCCAATTAATCGCGCAACCACTTTTAACTGATCTGCGAGTGAATTTCTTTTGCCATCGCGATCAAAAGATGTGGATAAGTTCACAGGGTTTAACGCAGCGTTTACCACCTCTTCTAAATCCATAGAGCGCTTGGTTACTAGCGCTAATTCATTTTCCAAAAGGTGTGAACTGTTTTGGGTAATCAGTTTTTTTAATGCAACGGATGCGGCAGAAGAGCCAAACGCAGAACCTTTAGCTGCATTAATGGGAATAGCACCTGAGGGACTAATTTGATATTGCAGCGCATCATTGCCCGCTAAAAACACCGCGTTACCAGAAGCCGAAATGCAGGTGAGGGTACTGATATTGTTACTGGATAGTGCAAGGTCGCCCATATATCCGCCCCAGCCTTTGGTTGCCCCTTCGCTATCGAGTGCTTGCCAAATAGATTGCTGATCGTTATGTGAAAAAAGTTTTGGTGGCAGTGGATATTTTATGCGGTCTGAACCTTTGTATTGTGCGAGGGTGAGCGGTGTGAGCAAGGGCCCAATATTTAATTGCACAGCGGCTTTGCCGGAATTGAATAAAGATGCCATGGATTTTAATTCAGGCGATAAAGCGTATTGAATATTATGGGTGAGTGTTTGTGGCGTGAGCGTAGTTAATGCTGTTGCCGCAAGTGCAGCTCGCCCTATTGCTATGCCGCCTGCGGTTCGGTCTACGCCCCCACCGCGAATTTTGCTGTAGAGATCATAATTTACGGTGTCAAAAGGTATGACAGTATTGCCATAATCGTTCCCGCCAAATAAAAATACGCATACTAACGCTTTGTAATCGCTGGCTTCAAAAGCCGCTGCTTCACTGATGCCGGCGAGGTTGAGTGCGAGCGGTGCGCCTACACCCATCATAGAAAGTGCACCAGCGCGTTTTAAAAAAGCGCGGCGAGTCATGTCATTTATTTTATTGATATGCATGGTTGGCTACTTTTGAATTAAATATTCAGGGCAAGCAACCACCAATAAAATGGCTGCATAAAGTCGATTGTTTATTGCGATAACAGATCGGGGGCTGGTTATCTTGATAGATTCCAACGCGTTCTGAATTATGTCTGTGGTTGCGCTAGAAAGTTGATTGGCTGTTAAATGTAAATTCAGCCATTCAACCAGCGCTTTGGTGTCTAGGGCAAGCGGTTCTATTGCCGCTGTTTTTAACTTTACATCCGAGTAACCATTTCTAATAAAATTGGTAATGAAGTTAATATATCCGGCGGTGGATGTTTCATTGTGTAATTGAAATTCAGGCGCTAATAAAGCGTGTTCAGCTAAGGCAGTATTAGGTGGCACATAGCCGGGGCGAAAAAAATTAAACACTGAGGGGGAGCGCAAAGGTGCTTGGCCTAAACCGGTATCCGCATTAGAGAGATCGTAAATTTCCCACTTGCTACTCGTGCTGTATACATTAAAAGTGCGTGCAATTTGTGTGAGCCGCACAATGGGTTCGCGCAATTTTCCTGCAATGGTATTGTTGAGTAAGGTGCGCGCTTCGGTATCTGTTAAAATCGCACGCCATACGGCTTTTAAATCGCCGCGCACACCCGAGCCATTATTATTAAAGGCAGTTGCTACGCGCTGAACATAAGCTGGGCTTGGGTTGGATGTGACTAAGCGTTGAATCATTTGCTTGGCAAAAAAAGGCCCGGCATTGGCGTGATTAAACAATGTATCTAATGCAATGCGCAGTGCTTCGGGCCCAGAAGTATTGGCGGGAATATTGGTGCCCAAAAAACTAACCGCCAGTCTTGAGTGTTTGTTTGCATCAAATCTCATGCGGCCACTGGTAAATTCGGTGGAAGGGACTGGGTAAGCTTCGAAGCCGTTTTGATAAGTGACTTTTGAGTAATCCCAATCGTAACCGGTAAAGACGCGCGCAAGATTGGTGATGTCTGATTGCGCATAGCTTTCAATCGGGTCACCTAACTCATTGGTTTTTATCGTGCCATCAAGATTGAGTTCATAGAGGCCAATCGAAAATAATTGCATGACTTCGCGCGCATAATTTTCATCGGGTTGCCTGCCGGATGCTACATCTTCTTTTAAATTACCTTTTGTATTGAGGAAAAAGCCCATGGCAGGATTTAGCGAAATTTCTTCAAGCAAATTTCTAAAATTATCGAAAGCTTTAGCATTGAGTAAATCCCAATAGCCTGCAATTAACATCGGCGGCCAAAAGCCATCGATGGGGCTTAAAGACACCACAAAAAACTCTGAGAGTGCGAGTGCTAAACGTTTGCGCACTTGGCCTGTGCCGGTGAGCAACTGATTCCACGCCATCCAATCGCCGTATACGGGGTTAAAGTAATTGCCGGTATCATTCGCCGTGGTGTGGCCACTGGCCGTTAACCATTGCGCCCCAGTTTGATCAATAGCTGCATTAAATTGTGCGGTAAGCCAAGCCTCATAACCCAAAGTTCTCGCGGCCACTATGTCTGCTTCGGTTGCGGTGAATTGCGCTTGTAATAAAAAGCGCGCGGCTTCTGCCTCGGTGTAGCGAAGTTGAGATGTGCTAGAACTTGAGGATGACGCGGGCGCGGAAGTTGAAGAGCTTGATGATGAAATAGGAGCTGAGCTTGAGCTGGGTGTAGAACTAAAAGAGCTAGGCGCTGAGCTGGCTTCACTCCCACCACCACCGCAACTGCTGGCAGCCAAAGCGGCGAGACCGGTCAAACCTAAGGATACGCCAGACATAACAGTTTGCGCTACGGGAGGAAATTCCCCCACTAGCGCTTCCGTTAATAGTGGTTCTTCGGTCAGTGTGGTTGAAGAAATCGATGCTTTTATTACGTTGTTATTATGCATAGGTGGCCTACAAAAATGTGAAATCGGTGGTCTGCCTAGAAAACCTAAGGCTTGAGTATAGGGCGCATCAATCATCTGTGCTGCATACTAAGTGTTCAATTTTTGTAAAGATGATGCATAGCGTTAAGCTCTGTTTATGCCAAATGAAAAACCTGTCTGCAACAAAAAGCCCCTGTGCTCGATAGCAACAGGGGCTTTTTTATTCGCGGTCAATGAGCTTATTACGGGGTTTCCGTTTGCTCCACAAAAATCAACTTAGTGGTATCAAATCCTAATGCTGCTGCTTTTTCTAGCAAACTCGCTTTAACATCTCCGGGGATTGTAGGTGTTCTGGCGAGTAGCCAAAAATAGGACTTATCGCCGCCTGTCACTAATGAGTACTGATAGTTTTCATCCAGATCGAATACCACATAAGAACCATAGAAAGGGCCAAAAAAATACACTTTTAAATAGGCGGTGGTTTTGTCTTCCACAAAAAAGGCTTTGCCGATTGATTCTTTCCATTCTTTATTTTTTGCGGAATAACCGCGATTTTGCACGCTAATGCCACCATCATCACGCAGGCTATAGGTTGCGGTCACTTGGGTTAAGCCGCGCTCGAAACGGTTATCTAAGCGTGCTATTTCATACCATTTGCCTAAATATTTTTCGGCTTGAAAGTTTTTAACGGGGGTAATGTCTTTAGGTTTCCCCATGCAAGCGGTTAGCGTAAAAGCAGTGGCCAGAATGATTAAGGCTGCAAAAATTTTATTCATTGTGTTTTTCCTGATAGATTCTCCTTTATATACGATGCGCTCTCGCATTGGGATTATCCGTCTGCTATCGCACGCTATTTATCCCTGAGCTTTTGTGCTCCAAGCTTTATCTGGCTGCCAATTTGCAACCCAATTGGGAATTTCGCTGGCGGGCATGGGTCGGGCTATGCCGTAGCCTTGTGCGAGTTCACAACCGTGCGCGAGCAGTAATTCACCGTGGGCGATGGTTTCTACTCCTTCTGCAATAACCTGGCGATGGAAGGCGTGAGCCAAGCCGATAACACCTTTTACGATGGCGAGATCATCCGCGTCTTCGAGCATATCGTGCACAAAACTTTGGTCGATTTTAAGTAGCTCAGCGGGTAAACGTTTGAGATAGGTGAGCGATGAATAACCAGTGCCAAAATCATCGACCGCAAAATGTACCCCGAGTTGATGACACTGGCGCATAAGTTCGGCAACGTCAGCAATATCTGCCAGTGCGCTGGTTTCTAAAATTTCCAATTCTAAATTGCCGGGCGGAACATCCGCGTGGGTTGCGAGTTGTTGGCTCAAGCGTTTAACAAAACTACCCTGCTGTAATTGCAGAGCTCCCACATTTACGCTTACACACAAATCCAAACCGGCTTTGCGCCATTGGCTCATTTGCCAGAGCGCTTGATCAATAACCCAATCGCCCATTTCAATGCTGATGACATGATCTTCCACCGTGGGTAAAAATGCCGAGGGTGGGAGCAGGCCAAGCTCTGGGTGTTGCCAGCGAATCAGCGCTTCTGCGCCAATCACTACGCCTGTGCGCATATTGACCTTGGGTTGATAATGGAGCACGAACTCGCGTTTATCCAAACTTTGGCGAATTTGCTCAATACTTTCGCGATGTGTTTTCACCGCGACATCTTTAGCGACATCAAATAAATGAAAGCAGTTTTTACCTGCTTGTTTTGCCAAGTACATGGCTTGATCGGCGTGGCGCATTAGCTGGTCTGCATCTGAGCCATCTTGCGGGTAAAGAGTAACGCCAATGCTGGCGGATACACGCAGCAAATTTTGGTTGACGGTGACCGGTGCGGCAGCGGCATCCAGTAGGCGTTGCAATATGGCTTGGTAATCCTCACTTTGTTCAAGATCTACCAGAATCACAATAAATTCATCACCGCCAATCCGTGCCAATGTATCGCCTTCGCGCAACGCATCGGTCCAGCGATTGGCTACGGTAACCAATAGTTGATCGCCAAGATCGTGGCCGTAGTTGTCGTTAACGCTTTTAAAACCATCAAGGTCGATATAAAGCACTGCAAGGGAATTGCCGACGCGATGGCTGCGCGCAAGCGCTTGCTTGAGTCTATCGGCCAATAATACGCGGTTGGGTAGCGAGGTGAGAGCATCGTAATGGGCGATATATTCCAGCTGTTGTTGATGCTCTTTGAGTTGGGTGATATCGGTAAACAGGCTGACATAATGGGTAGCTGCACCCGTGCCATCTAGCACCCGGCTGATGGTTTGCATTTGTGCGTAGACTTCACCATTTTTGCGCGTGTTCCACACTTCGCCAGACCAAAAGCCTTTGGTGTTGAGATCGTTCCAGAGCATCCTGAAAAACTCTGTACTGTGGTGGCCAGAATTGAGTATGCGCGGGTTTTTACCTAATACTTCGCTGCGCTTGTAGCCAGTGATGCGGGTAAATGTTTCGTTGATATCCGATATATTGCCATTAGCATCGGTAATCAAAATACCTTCCCGGGCGTGGGTGAAAACACTGGCTGCCAGTTCCAAGCGTGTGCGGTCTTTGTCTTTTTCTATCACCAATGCGGCGAGCCGCGCTTCGGTTTCAATTAATTTAATATCATCGGGCGAGGGCGCGCAGGGGTACGTGTGGTAAATGGCGAAGGTGCCCAGCACCTTGGCGTCGGGCGCAATAATGGGCTGTGACCAGCAAGAAACTAAGCCCGCTTGCGCGGCTAAATCTTTATAGTCTACCCACCAAGGGTGAATGCGAATATCTTCCACGATGGCGGGTTGGCCGGTAAAAGCAGCGGTACCGCAAGAGCCAGCGGCCAAGCCAATCGCTGCGCCATCAATCGCTTCAATAAAAAACTCTGGCAGGGTGGGGGCGGCGCAGTGGTGTAGGTGTTGGCCGTATTCGTCCAGCAGTAAAACGGTACAAAAAGCGCCGGCATCGATGTGCTCAATATCCCGAGCCATGGTGTTCAGCACTTGCTTAAATGGTTTTCGCTCGGCGATTTGGTTGAGGATGCGGCTTTGGTGTTGTTGATACAGCTCCGCTCGCTTGCGTTCGGTAATATCTTGTATTGTGCCGACCATGCGTTGCGGCTGGCCAGTGAAGTCGCGTTCAAGATTACCCCTACCATTGATGAAGCGGATGTTGCCATCAGGCCTGATAATTCTAAATTCAAGTTCAGTGGGAGCCTTGCCACTGGCGCACGCGGCATACCATGCGCTCATCATGGTTTGCTCATCGGGGTGAATCAGGCTAAAAAAAGTTTTTTGGGTGGGCTTAATGATGGCTTGATCTAGGCCGAAAATGCGGTAAGTTTCATCAGACCAAAGTACCATATTAGTCGTGAAATCCCAGCTCCAGCTACCAATGTGGGCGATGCGCTGTGATTCTGAGAGCAAATGTTCTTTCTCGCGGATTAAGCTTTCTCTGGGCTGTGCTTCAACGGTGTTTATATCTTTATCGATACGAGGGAGCGCAGCGGGTTTGCCATTGTCATTGCGCAGCAATTCCAACGCTTTTTGCCAAATACGAATTTCAAAATGTAATGCTTGTTCTGGGGATACAGGTGCGTCTTCGCCCAAGGTTTGGTTGCGTAAATACTCCTTGGCGCGTCGATAGAGTTCAGCAGAATCAGCAGGAATCTCGGGCTTCATAACGATTTTCATAATCCATAATGCCGTAAAGGCCTGCTTGATTCATTTCGAGAGGGGTATAGGCAAGCAGCCTATGATAGAAAATATAGCAGACTGAAAACATCCCTGTGGAAAACCCAGTGTAAATATCCCGTTTTCCTCATTTCAACGCCAACTTATACCGATAAAGCTCTTTGAGCGGCGAGAGGGAGTGTTTACAACGCTTTTACCAAATAAATAGGTGCTTCAGAAATTACTACTTCCTTTAACTTATTGCCATCGCGGTCATAAATTTTCTGAGCGTCAAACTGAGCTAACGCGTTTGATTCACTGTTTGGCTCTCTTTTGGTGGTTGTCCATGCCATAAGAATTTGTTGTGTGTCGTTGTGAAATTCCAACACATAAGTGTTTTTAGCCGAAGGCCATTTTTTCATAAAAGTGGCATCGCCCAAACGCACTAAAAAATATTGTAGTGCTGTAAAAGCTGGGCGCGGTTTAAATTCATTTTGGTCATCTACCAAGCCATAACCCTTGGCCGATAAACGCCACCAAAATAATTGATCAACATGGCCAGAGCAAATCGCAATTGCTATGTAGCGCAGCATAAAGTTGGCATGGTCGTTTTCAGTTTCCCCCGATGGCCGGTTGCTCCAGCGAGGTGTGACGTAGGGGCACACAATTGGTGACCAAATGTCGGTGTTTTCAATCGGCCAATTCACCTCAGAAATAATCACCTTCTCTTCGCACTGTGGTGATATTTTGGCGAGCGCCTTCAGTAGCGCACATTTTTCTAACGTGGAAAAAGGGCCTTGGGGATTCTCTGGTGCACCGCGCCTATCCACATAAAGTAAATGCGACAGCGCCGCAAAAGACTTACCTTTCGGCAGTGAGTTGAGTGCAGCTATTACTGGCAAGTATTCAAAATCAATACAAGCCGGGCCGGTTAATTTAATGTGTGGATATTGATTTTGGAGTTCAAATGCCGGCGCCATAAGCGCCTGTAATTCTTGCATATTCCACACGCCCCATTTAATGCGATTGTAGGCGTGAGTAATTTCAATGTGTTGCACTAGGTTAGCAATAGCGGGGATCACTGTATTTAAAAAAACGTTCCACTGCGCAGGCTCAAGAACCGCTTGGCGATCTTGCAACAATGCCACCATCACCTCAACACCATCGCTATGCAGTTGCTGAATAAGCTGAATGGTTTGATTCCAAATTGCCTCGCCTTCGTGATGACAAAAACGAATTAACACAGGTGGGTTGCCAAGCTCAGCCAAGAGTTTGCGCTCTGTGGCTATATAGTGTTCATGTGGGTGAAGTGCTACACCTATACGCCCCTTGAGTACCACTTGTTGCTGAAAGCTCACTCGCTTTACTTGTTGGTACGCGGAATAGAGTTTTGGCAAAGCCAGCAAGCCTTGGCCAATCATCGCCAATAAATCACTTAAAAAGCGTTCGCGATGTTTTTCTTTGCGTGAAAGGGCGATCATAGGCTGCGCCGATTTCTCGTCCCATAGCCAATAATCTTTTGCGTCTGGGTAGACTCTTTGGTTGGGCTGTTTATGGCGATTTTTTAAGTAGCGCAAGGGGTGACGAAAATTACGCGACTGGCGATGAAAAGCAAAACGCTTGCGATAAATATCTTCCCATCGATTTAACTCGCGGGAAGGCATTTGGTGCTGACAATAGATGTATTTAAAAAAATTAAGATAATTGCTCGGCAAAATAGGCCGCGATAAATCAAACGCCCGCTCTTTATCGGTTAGCGGGCGGTCGGCAATTAAACAGCGGTTTAAATCAATAAACTGCGGCTGCGCCCAAGTGCCATCGGGATTTTTAGGCAGTAAGATATTTTGATTGCCCATATCACCGTGCATAAAGTTCACATCGTGCATCGCGCGAACCGCGGGCGCTACCAGATGTAATAATTCCATGAGTGGTTCATTATTGCGTGCGTTGTAATAAATATCGGTGAGCGCATCACGCAGGCAAATGGCCGGTTGGAAAATACACAAAAAATAACTCTCTAACAACCTGTTATTTTCCCAGCGATCTAACCACGCAATCGGCGCGGGTGTTCCAATTTTATGTGCTTGCAAATGGCGAGCAGCGCTATAAGAACGCTCAGCTTTGGATTTGTGTTTGCGGTCAAAACGATCTTTTAACCAGCTTTGGCGTTTAAAAATTTTGAGTGCAACAATGATCTCGCCTTGTGTGGTTTGCAGTGGTAATTTCACCACGTAGTCAGCACCGTTTGAAAGCCTAGTAACGTTGCTGGTTTTTAATAAAGTGGTAATTTGAACTAATTGCGCGCGTAATGTCTCATCATCAAATTCAGGTGCTAGGGCTCCGTGATAAACACCTAGTGTGGTTGGAGTGCTAATGGTGTTATTACCGCCGTGTAAATTGGTCAAGCCGAAGCCCCTTAATGCTGAAAATCAATGGGTGAGGTATACTTTGAAGCGTTTTTGCAAGATTAAGAATTATAACGACTATTCACTAGCTAGCCTAGTTCGCGCTCTAGGCTTGCCAGCTTCCAGCTTTGCTCAACAATCTCATGCCCAATGGCAAAGAGGATAATAATAAGATGGCCCAAATCGCCAGTGCATTGAAAAAATCATTATTTCATAACTTTCCTGCGTACTTAGCTCGCTTCACCCAATGGGCCGGGCCTTACGCAACTACTTTGCAAATGTTGCTAGTAGGGTTAGTTGCCTTATCACTTTCGCGGATAGGCTTAATTGTTTGGCAGTGGGATCGTGTGAGCCTGACTGGGTTATTCCCCGAAATGCTCTTGCAAGGTGTGCGCGCCGATCTAATTGTTTTGGGGTATTTTGTTGCCATTCCGGTACTGCTTGCACCTTTTTTTGCGCATAAATTTTCGGTGCGTGTGTGGCGCGGCTTTAATTTATATTGGGCGACTTTTGCACTTTTCTTTGTGATTTTTATGGAGCTGTCATCGCCGCCTTTTATTATGCAGTTTGATGTGCGCCCCAATCGCTTATTTATTGAATACTTGTCCTACCCTAAAGAAGTTCTTTCAACACTATGGCACGGTTTTCGTTTGGCGTTAATTCTTGGTGTTGGCTTCTCCATATTATTGGGTGTGGCTATTTATTCAGTTTTAAAAACCGCTTCTGCCAGTGCACAACTTTGGTCTACTAAAAAACTATTGCTGCTTTGGCCGGTTATTTTTGTCGTTGTTTTTATGCAAGTGCGATCCACTACTGATCATCGCCCCGCGAATCCTGCGCTATTTGCGTTATCTGGCGATGCATTGGTTAACTCCTTAATTATCAATTCAGCTTGGTCGGTTCTCACTGCATTGAGTTCTCTGCGACAGGAAGCTAATTCATCCGAAATTTATGGCCCTTTTCCGCGTGAAAAAATCTTTGCGCAAGTTAAGGCTGTACCTTGGTTGCGCGATTTTCAATTTACGTCAACTGCACTCCCTACCCTGCATCGCCAGGAGGCCGCAATTAAACGCGATAAACCGCTGAACTTGGTAATAGTATTAGAAGAAAGCTTGGGTGCAACTTTCGTGGAATCGCTTGGCGGCTTACCGGTAACGCCAGAGTTGGAAAAATTAAGGCATGAAGGTTGGTGGTTTGAGCAACTTTATGCCACGGGTACGCGCTCTGTTCGTGGTATTGAAGCAGTGATCTCAGGTTATGCTCCTACCCCAGCGCGCAGCGTAGTGAAGTTATCTCTGGCGCAACATAATTTTTATACCTTGGCGCTGGGCCTGAAGCAGCAGGGTTATCGCACGGAGTTTGTGTATGGTGGCGAAGCGCATTTTGACAATATGCGCAGCTTTTTTACGGGCAATGGTTTTCAGCGAGTAGTTGATCGTAGCGATATTAAAAACCCTATTTTTGAAGGCAGTTGGGGTGCCAGCGATGAAGATTTGTTTAATAAATCGTTGGAGCGCTTGCAGCAGCTGCACTCCGAAAAAAAACCCTTCTTTAGTCTTATTTTTAGCTCGTCCAATCACGAGCCCTTTGAATTCCCTGATGGCCGTATTGAGCTTCACGATGAAGATAAACACACAGTAAACAACGCTGTTAAATACGCGGACTATGCACTGGGTAAATTTATTGCTGAGGCTAAAAAACAGGATTACTGGAAAGATACCGTGTTTTTAATTGTGGCTGATCACGATAACCGTGTGTATGGCGATAGCTTGGTGCCCATTAAAAAATTCCATATCCCTGGATTAATTTTAGGTGCAGATATCCAGCCTAAAAGTATCAGTACCCAAGCGAGTCAAATTGATTTGGGCGCGACAGTATTGTCGTTAATGGGAGTATCCAGTGAACACCCTATGATTGGCCGCGATTTTGTGAAGGATAGTGAGTCGCCGGGGCGCGCACTCATGCAATTTGATAATTATTTTGCTTGGTTGGAAGGTTCCAAGGTGACGCTTTTGCGCCCCAATCAAGCGCCTTTGCTGGGTCACTACGATGCGGCTACAGGCGAGTTGATTTTGAGCAAAGAAAACCCCGATGCGGGAGATGTTGAAAAGGCGATGGCTCATGTGATGCTGCCTTCGCTTTTGTATCGCGAGCAGCGCTATAAATTGGCCAAATAACGATACTCAACCCTTGCCAGCAAGAGCTATCAAGATTATTGTTTACAGGTTATCCTAGCTCGTTATAGATGTTTTTGATGCCATTATTTTATGCGACGGATAGCAGTCAATAGGACTTATTATTAGATGTCGATTCAGTCACACTTGCCTAACTTATTTGATTGTTTGCTGAACAAACAAAAATCGCTCCGACAGTGCATCTCTTGGTTGTTGACAGTTATGCTTGTATTCAGTGGTCATGTATTTGCGCAAACACAACCCGTAAACAAACAGCGCATCACCGCTTCTTATATATACAATTTTGCCAAAAACATTGAATGGCCTAATGAAGCGGCAATGAGCTCTTTTGATATCGCGGTTTTGAGTGCGGATAAACCCCCTATTTATAATGAATTGATGCTGCTTGCAGAAAATGTAAAGCTCAAAAATCAACCCATCACGGTTAGCCATCTCAACTCGGTTAAAACGCTTTCTAAGTATCAACTTGTCTATATTGAAAACGCGAATAATCAGTCGTTGGCTGATATTTATGAAGCGGTTGAAGGCAAACCGGTTTTAGTAGTCACCTTCGATTTCAACAATAAACAATTAGTGATGATTAACTTGGTACCTTCTGGTACAGATCGCCTGCGTTTTGAAGTTAATAAATCTAATCTGCTTAACCAAGGTTTAAAACCTCTGCCCGAATTAATTTTAAATGGAGGCACCGAGATTGATGTGGCGAAGTTGTTTCGCGAAGGCCAAACTTCACTCGTAACCATGCAAAAGCAATTGCAAAGCCGCGAAAAAGTACTCGCAGATTTAACAACGAAAACACAAAACCAAGAAGCTTTAAATGCGCGCTTGGAAACACAGATGGCTGAGCTGAATAAAAGTATTCAGAAAAGCGATGGTTTAATCGCTGCACAAAATGCCCAGCTTGAAAAAAGCAAGCAAGAGCGTTTAGATTTGCTGAATGAAGTACAGATGCGCACAAAGGAGTTAACTGAGCAGCAAAGCCAACTTGCCACGGTAATGAGTCAAATTAATGCTCGTGAAAAACGTGTGGTGGAATTGGACAGCACTATTAAAGCACAGGAAATTGATCTTAAAACTCAGCGTGAGGCCATTACCAATCTCGATATTATTGTGGGTGCGCAGAAGAAAGCGCTAGTGTATTCATGGGGTTTGGCCATTTTAGGTGCGCTCTTGGTAATCACGGTTTTTATTGCCTACACGATTAAACGCCGCGATAACCAACGTCTTGCCGCCCATGCACAGGATTTGCAGTTTGCCAAAGATCGTCTCGCTATTGCCAAGCGCAAAGCTGAGGATGCGAGTCAAGCCAAGGGTGAATTTTTATCGCTCATGAGTCATGAATTGCGCACACCCTTGCAGGCCATTATTGGCTATACCGAAGTTGTGATTGAAGATTTAAAACTCAATAACGACCACCTGCATATTAAAGATCTTATGAGGGTTATTACCAATTCAGAGCGTTTACTGAAACTGATTAACGGTGTGCTGGATTTGGCCAAAATAGAATCAGGCCGTATGGAACTGGATTTAACCGAAGTTAAACTATCAAGCTTGGTGGATGATGCGGTAGGTACAATAAAACCACTGCTGGAAAAAAATGCCATTCAATTAAAGCTTGATGTTAACGACGGTGCATTTTTACCGATTGCTGATCCAGAAAAATTATTACATATCATGATTAATTTGTTGGGCAATGCCAGCAAGTTTTCGCCCAAGGGCACTGTGACACTCAAGGCACATCATGAGCCTTATCGTCTTTATTTCAGTGTGGCGGATACCGGCATTGGTATTTCGAAAGAACAGCAAGAGCATATATTTGATTCGTTTCGCCAAGCAGATAGTAGCACTACGCGCAAATATCAGGGCAGCGGTTTAGGGCTTTCCATTACTCGCCAACTCTGTGACATGATGGGCGGAACCATTGAAGTGGAAAGTGAGTTGGGTAAAGGTTCTACCTTTATTGTTGATGTCCCTTTACCGATTGAGCCTGATGCGGGTTTTGGACAGTCGGAAACGGGCGATAATGAGGATTGGGAGGAAGCGGAGCAAAATTTGGATGCGGCGGGCAACCACATAGTCATGATTGATGATGACCCTGCATTTCTGGATATTATGGCACGCACTATGCGCCGTGAAGGTTACAGTGTACACACCGCACACGATGCCGAAACGGGCTTCAAATTATTGCAAAAAGTGAAGCCTCAAGTGATTACATTGGATCTATTATTACCTGATCAACACGGTTGGTTGTTGTTCGAGAAGATCAAAGAAGACCCAGAGCTAAAAGATATTCCGGTCATTATTATTTCTATTATGGATGATCGTAGATACACCTATAAGCGGCAGGCAGAAGAGTTTCTCACCAAACCAATTCGTCGTGAAACCTTAAAAATTGCGGTGCAGAAACTGGTGCCTAACAATAGAGCTCCCTGAGTTTTGTTATGAGATGTAAAGATAGCTGAGACTTTTTGCGTTTGTGTTTAGTTTGGGTTCTTCTTGGTGTGCACTGCCTTTATAAGCGTTTTACTAAAATATGTGGCGTTTAAAAGTTTATAATTGAACTCGTTGAATGCAGCACCTGTTCAGTGGTTATTGCCTAAATGCAACAATAATTGCAAATTCACACTGGCGTATGAGTGCCCAATTAGCATGGGCTTAAACTCTTACTGTATTTATAGGTGGTCGCTATGAAATCATTTGCCAAAGCCCTTTTGCCTCTGTGTATTTGTTGTGCTACCAGTACGTTGGCCTACGCCAACAACAAGCCGCAAACCACAGCGCCTTTGGATTTCTACAATCTCTCGCTAACTGAGCTGAGCCAAGTGCAAATCTCTATTGCAACGGGCAATGGCACCTCTCTCGATAAAGCTCCTGCCACCGCATCCGTTATTTACGCCGCCGAAATTGAGGCGATGGGCGCTCGAACCTTGGACGATGTTTTAGAAACAGTTCCCGGAATGCATATATCACTTTCAAGCCTTAGCCGTCTTGATTCGGTTCAGTCAATACGCGGAGTGCATAGTGGGTTTAACCCGCAGGTGCTGATGCTGCTCAACGGAGTCCCGGTTCAATACAGTTTACAGGGTGGGCGCCCAACATTATTTCGTATGCCTATCGCCAGCATAGAGAAAGTAGAAGTTATTCGTGGGCCAGGTTCAGCGATATACGGGGCGGATGCCTATGCTGGTGTGGTTAACGTTATTACCAAAGATGCTAGCGCCATACGAAGCACTAGCATGGGTGCGCGGGTAGGTTCATTTAACAGCCATGATATTTGGCTGCAAAGTGCTACTCAATGGCAGGGTGTTGATATTGCGTTGAGTGTTGCTTATCAAGAAAGTGATGGAGATAAAAACCGACGCGTTAGCTCAGATTTGCAAACCGAATTGGATTCTGTTTTTGGCACTCATGCCACGCTAGCGCCCGGAGCGTTATCAACACGTTATCAAGTACTTGATTCCCATCTTGCGCTAAGTACTGATCAGCTACAGATTAATATATGGAATTGGATTTCAACCAACGCTGGTGTTGGTACGGGTGCTGCTCAAGCATTAGATCCAAGTGGGGGAGATGATAGTGACTTATTAATGGGTGATCTTACCTATCATCTCAACAAGTCCGACGATTGGGATAATAGCGTTCGCTTGAGTTACATGCATTATGAAGAACGTGCGCAATTTACATTGCTCCCTGCCGGCACTAAGGTTCCTATAGGTAAAGACGGTAACTTGGATTTTGATGCCCCTGTCGGTGTTGTTGAGTTTCCGGATGGATTAAAAGGTAACCCTGGTGGATTAACGAACGACGGGCAGTTTGATTTCGTATCGCTTTACTCGGGTTTTGAATCGCAGCGAATTAGAATCGCGATGGGTGCCCGGCATCAAAGTTTGGATGGAACCGAAAGTAAAAATTTTGGCCCCGGTATTTTAGATATAACCCCTTTGCCTGCGGTGATGGATGGAACTCTAACCAATGTGACAGGAACCTTGAATGCGTTTATTGACAATAGTTCGCGTACAGTTCGCTATGTTTCATTGCAGGATGAATGGCGAGTTATGCCTGGGTTAGATTTAACGGCAGGCGTGCGTTACGATAACTATTCAGATTTTGGCAGTACCACCAACCCTCGCATTGCAGTGGTGTGGGCGACTAACGAAAAATTAACTACAAAGTTACTTTACGGTAGTGCGTTTCGCGCGCCATCATTTGCGGAGTTGTATTATAAAAATAATCCCGTCTCGATTGGTAATAGAGAGTTAAAACCAGAGCTAATGAATACTCTGGAGTTATCGTTCAATTATAAATATACCCCACATTTGCAGACGAATTTAACGTTGTTTGATTACCGCGCGCGCGACATGATTGAGTTTGTGGATGATATTAGCACCACACAAGATGCTTCTAAGTTCGCTAATAATATTCGTGATCAAAATGGTAAAGGTTTTGAGTTGGAAGTGAATTGGAAGCCCTCATCGCAATTGCATTTAAACGCTAGTTACTCCAAGCAGACTGCAACCGACATGGAAAATAATTCAAAAATTCCTGATGCCCCAGGCCAACAAGTGAAGGCGAATTTAAATTGGATGCTTGCGCCGCAATGGTCTATTAATGGGCAGTTAAATTGGGTAGGTGACCGCGCTCGTGCAATGGGGGATCTGCGCCCAGCTATTTCAGATTACACCTTGTTGAATTTAACTCTGCATCGTAAAAACATTTTACCTGAGCTTGATCTCTCGCTTGCCGTACGCAACTTAGCGAATGCCGACGCGCGCGAACCCAGTAGTGGTTCTATTCCAGATGATTACCCCCTTGAATCGCGCAGTGTTTGGTTGGGGTTAACCTACTCAATTCATTAATCCTGCTAAAGTTAAGCAGTAGGATTAAAGCTCGCAGTTATCCCTAAAAAAATATCCACACTATTTCTGTTTTGCATTTGAGATAAATAAATGACGCAAGAGCATAAACATGAGCAAGTGCGTAGCCGTAATGAGCCTTTTGTGGCGCATACCGCTACGCGTATTTGGCAAGAGCAACCCACTATTGATAATCCCTACATAGCGGCATCAGCGCTCTGTCATGGTTATGATCTATTTGAGTTAATGGCGAAACGCTCATTTGTCGATGTATTTTATTTATTGTTTCGCGGCGAATTACCGAGTGAAGCTGACGCTGAATTATTGCAACATTTAATGATTGCGCTCATTAACCCTGGGCCGCGTCATCCCGCTACACGTACCGCTATGAATGTGGGTGTGGGTAAAACGCAACCCCTGCATATCTTGCCCATAGCATCTGCTGTGTTGGGTGGTGATTATATGGGCGGTGGGGAAATAGAAAGCGCAATGCGTTTTTTTCGTAAACAGCAAAGTGTCGATGTGCACACACTCGTTCCAACTCTGCTAAACGAAAATTCACCTATTTCAGGTTTTGGTGTTCGCAATGGCGGTATTGAAATAATGGCCGTTGAACTAGCCAATCGCTTGGCAAAACTGAATGGTGCGGGTAAGGCACTGCAATGGGGTTGCCAGCTCAATACGTTACTCGAAGATCATAAGCAAGGCTGGTTGATGACGGGTGTTGCGGCAGCAGTGTTTGCAGATTTAGGTTTTCAGCCAAGAGCTGGAGGCTGTCTATTTCAATTACTAGGCGCGCCCGGTTTGGTTGCGCACGGTTTGGAATTGGCAAACAAACCCATCACGGCTATGCCTTTTGTAAGCGATGAAGATTATGTCATTGAACGATAAAAATACTCACAGTGATTTAACGGCAATACATTACCTTGACCAACGCCGTGGAAAAATTATTAGCAATACCGGTGGCTGGTTTCCGGGTAAAGGTGTTTTTAGTCACGGTTACTCAATGCTTGAGGATTTGGTTGGGCAGAAATCTTACTTTCAAATCTTGATTTTAAATGCAACGGGCAAAATGGTTGAACGGCCTTTTGCGGATTGGGTTGAAGCCATTTATGGCTGTTTAAGTTGGCCGGACCCGCGCATATGGTGTAATCAAATAGGTGCCTTAGCGGGAAGTGCACGCACTTCTGTAGTAACGGCAACAGCAATAGGCTGCATGGCAACGGATTCTAGAACCTACGGTGTTTATCCGCTGATTGAGGGCGTCGATTTTATCCAAGGCGCTTTTATAAAGCTGCAAAAGGGTATGTCTGCAGTGGAGATAGTGAATGAGGTTGTCGCAGCCCATAAAGGCAAGCCTTATATCGTAGGTTACAAAAGGCCAATTGCGAAAGGTGATGAACGCTTAGAAACTATGGAGGCTGTTGCGCGTACATTGGGTTTTAACGATGGCCCACATTTGTTACTGGCCTATGAAATAGAGCGTGTTTTGTTAGAGCAGTTTGATGAAGGCATGAATATCAATGGCTATATGTCTGCATTTCTGGCCGATCAAGGTTTTAGCTCACAAGAAGTCTATCAAATGTTTTCTCTGCTCGTTGCGAGTGGCGTAACTGCCTGTTATTTAGATACTTATAATCAGCCCCCGAATAGTTTTTTACCGCTGCGTTGTGAGGATATTGATTATCAGGGAGTGCCGCGCCGCCTTGTGCCGGATTAACACCTTTTGAGCTGGTTAAAGCGTGATAATGGGTGAGAGGGAGAACGAGCTAATTAATGTATCCCCAGCGTCTTTTTTGCAAGAATTGTTTCCACGGGTACAGGGTGACCAATATGGTAGCCCTGCACAAAATCAATACCCATAGATTTTAAAATATCTAAAATTTCTTCGTTTTCTACGTACTCCGCTACCGCTTTTTTCCCCAGCGCTTGAATGACTTGAATCATCGCTTTTACCAGCGCTTGGTCAATGGCGTCTTTATGTAGGTTTTGAATAAACGAGCCGTCTAGTTTGATGTAATCAGCTGGCAAATCTTTTAAATAGGCGAAGCTGCTAAAGCCAGAACCGAAGTCATCCACAGAAAAACTACAGCCTAATTTATGCAATTCAGCGATAACGCGCTGGGTGATATTTAAATTAAATAAGCTCGCACTTTCGGTTAATTCAAATGTTAGGCGGTTAGGGTTTACACCGGTATTTTTTAAGCTTTCTAAAATCGTTGGCACCAAAGTTTCATCTTTAAATGCCTGTGCCGAAAGGTTAATGGCTATATGATTTAAATCCGGATATTCCTTAAGCGTGCGTGTGGCAAGTTTAATTATCCAGCGGTCTAACAAATGCATTTCACCGGCAGCTTCCAAGGCAGGAATAAACTCAGCAGGACCAACAATAGTACCATTGGCCTCGCGCAAACGAACTAAGGCTTCATAGTAAGAAACTTTACTGTTAAGTACATCGTAAATAGGCTGAAAGTAAAGCACCATGCGATCTTCAGAAATGGCTTTGCGGATTTTTTGCGAGATGTTAATACGCATGCGCAATTCATCGCTTTCGTTATCCTGCGCGTCATAGAGATGAATTAAGTTTCGGCCACGGCCTTTGGCCACATAGAGTGCAATATCGGCGCGCATAAAATGTTCTTCGGCAGTGTGCGCACTGCCATCAATCATTGTCACGCCAATGCTGCAGCCTAAATTAATACGTTGCTCTTGCAGCTGAAAACTAAATTCGCCAATAATTTTTTGAATTTCGCGTGCAAAATCTTGTGCCGTTTGCGCGCTCACATCGCGCAGCAGAACAGCAAACTCATCGCCACCCAGCCGGCACAGGGTATCTGGTTTGCGAATACGGCGGCTGAGCAGCGTAGACATTTCGCGCAGCACTTCATCGCCTTTTTGGTGGCCAAAAGTGTCGTTAATCACTTTGAAGTGATCGAGGTCTAAATAAACCAAGCCATGCTGACGCTGGTTGCGTTTGGAGTCTTCTGAAAGTTGTTCTAGGGTAGATTCAAAAAAATGGCGGTTGTGTAGGCCGGTGAGCGAATCGTGCATGGCCAAATATTGAAGTTGCTCTTGTGATTTGCGGCGCTCGGTAATGTTATCCAGGCAGACAGTGAACGTTGAAAATTTTTCGCTGCGAGTGGAGCGGCTGATTTTTAATTGCGTCCAAATTTTCTGCTGATTGACGTCGCGCAGGCAAAGTTCAATTTCGGTGTTGGATTTCTGCTCGTGAATGGCGGCGGTAATTTTTGCTTTAAATACTGCAAACTGCTTTGCATCTTCAGGCGAAGTGAAATCTTCAATAGGGCGCCCAATAGAATCTTCTATGGGGTAACCCATCAGTGTTTCCCATGTGCGGTTCAAGAAGCAGATGGTGAGCTTCTCATCCAGCTCCATGACTACGGATTGTAAATCGTCTAGTAATTGGTGATGGCTTTCATAGAGATTGCGAAACTCTAATTCGCGCTCTTCTAGCGATTTTACGCGCGCGGCAAATTGCGCGTTACTGACTAAATAATCTTCGCGGTGAATAGCAATATCGCACACTTTGCGCAACTGCTCGGCGCGAAAAGGTTTGGGCAAAAAATCCACCGCGCCCAACAGCATTAATTCTTCGGCTTGGTCGATGGTGGTGTGAGCAGTCATTATGACCACGGGTTGGTTGGGATCTGTGTGATGGATATCGATCAGAATATCGTGCCCGGAAAGTGTGGGCAGCATGACATCTAACAGAACGAGATCGTGGCGTCTTGCGTTCCATGCTGCCAAGCCTTCGGCACCATCAGCAGCTACTTCGATATCGAAAGCGGGAGCGAGTACGCGCGTAATTAAATCTGATGTATCGGGGGAGTCTTCTACTACTAGCAGGCGTGGCTTCGGTGGTTCGTAACGGTGCTCGTGCGCCAGTTGTTGAATAATTCCCGGTAATTTCTCGAGGTGATTGAGCGGCAATAAATAGTTAATGCCGTATTCGCGCGCAGTTACCTCGGCGATGCGCTCGCACCAAGTGCTGGCCATAATGACAATGGGCAAGTCTGCGCGACAGTGCAAAATTCCACAGCGAATGAGGCGCGAAAATCGCCAGCCATCAAGATCTGGTGTATCGACATCAACAATCACAATATCAACGCGTTGATTGCGTAAATAGCGCAGGGCTTTTTTAGCGGAATCAACAAGTGTTAATTGGGAATAGCCAAAGGGCAGCAAACAATCCCGGATTTTTTGCTGGGCTGAGGAGTCGTTGTTAACAATAAGTATGCAGATGCTTGAAGCTGCTGAGTTAGTTTTATCGGTATTTTGTAACACACATGGCTCTCCGCTTAAGAGTTCATGCTAGCTGAATAAATACCGAGATGCTATTTTTGAGGCTAAAAAATCGAGATCAGGTTACTTTTAATACAGCCCGCAAGACAACCTGATCGCGGATTCACTTGAAAAGCAATTTTAGCCGCCAGGTGTGGCAGAACCGTTTACAGCCAAGCCTTTAATACGGTCGCCCATAGGTGGTACTTCATTGCGGTCGATACGAACATCAATCAGCGTCGGGCCGTTTTTATGGAAGAGCGCGTTAAAATCCAAGGCGTCTAATTCAGCGGGTGATTCAATCACTATGCCATCCACCCCCATGGCTTGTGCGAGGGCAGCGTAGTTGACGGTGTTGAGCTGCCAGCCAATGGATTCCTGCAGGCCGAGACGCTGGCCATGCATCACCATGCCCATAGCGGCATCGTTCAAGATCAAAAAGACTACGGGCAATTGATGCTGCGCCGCGACGGTAATTTCTTGTGCACTCATTAAATAGGAGCCGTCGCCCACAATACATAAGGTGGGCGCTGTGCGATTACCAATGGCAGAGCCAATAGCCGCGCCAATCGACCATGCCATAGAGCCGTAACCCATGGCGATGCGATAAAGGCCTTCATTATTGCTGCGGGTTAGGTAATGAGTTGCCCATGACCAGCTGTTGCCAGCATCCACAAAAATCCGGGTATCTTCGGGCAAATGTTGTGAGAGGTTGTGCATTAAACGCTGGGGTTTAACGGGGCTGTCATTGCTTAAACATTTTTCAGGGTGGCGCAGAACGGCATAGCCGCCATTAATATTGCGTATGCTGGTAGTGTGCAAGGTATCCCATTTTCTACCCCATTTGCGAGCCTCACGCACGTTCACCAAGAGGCGATCAAAAATTACATCTAGGTTGCCAAACACATGCAAGTTGGCCATGGGTGAACGAGTAAAATGTTCAATGGATGAATCTATATGAACCAGTTTGGTATTGAGCAGATCGTTTTTCCAGCCGCTGGTGCCGAGTTCGCCCAGTGCTGCACCCACGGCCAAAATCAAATCCACCTCGTCATCTTGCAACAGCGCATTGGCACTTTCGTGGCCGGCAAAACCGTAGACGCCGCGATACTGGGGGTGCTTTTCATCCACCCAACTTTTACCCATAGGGCCCGTTACAAATGTGGCGCCGGTGAGGTTGATAAACTCCATGATTTGCTTGCTAGCCTTGCCTGCACCGTGGCCGATGTACATGACAATATTGTTCACACGGCTCATTTTTTCGCACAGTCGCGCAATGGCTGCTTCATCACACATAGCAAAGTCGTGAATCAGCAAATCACTGTGAATATGGGTATTGATGGTGGCGGGGGCGCGCAAAATATCGGCTGGAATACTGATATGAACCGGACCATTCGGTACGCGGTGCGCCGCCATAATGGCAGAGACCAATTTACTTTCTAGTTGTTCGTGGTGCGATACCAATGTATTGAATTGAGTGACATAGCGGAAAATGCCAACAGTATCAATGGCGGTACAGCTAGATTCTTGCAGTGCGCGTTTACCAAACTTAGGCAGCGGAGTTTGCGCAGTAATGACCAACATAGGGACTTCATCGGCAGCGGCAGACGCTACACCAGTAAGCAGATTCGTAGCGCCTGGGCCAGTAGTACTGCAGACCACACCCATTTTGCCGGTTTCGCGGTAGTAGCCATCAGCCATAAAGGCAGCACCACACTCATGGCGTGCAACCACCAAACGTGGCCCCCCATTGCGTTCGCTGCGGGCAAGTGAATTTAGAAGTGGCTCAATAGCGCCACCCGGCACCCCAAAGACGGTGTCTATACCCATTTGGGCAAGATAATCCACCAGCAGATCGGCGTAAGTGTCTTGATAAGCAACTTCCGGCTGGGAAAATTCTGAAGTATCTAGGGGTAATGCAAAGGGAACAACGTTTAACATGTATGCGAACCTTACTTAGTAGCAGTGATCCGTCACTGGTTAAATGTGATGTGTGTCACATAAGGTAACACAAGGATGAAAAATGCGCCACACAAAAAATAGTCATTTAGTCTATAAAATGAACATTTTTTGATTTTTGGTATGGAAAGGGTCTTAATGCTTTGGGGGAGGGCGGGGCGATATAACAGCTTACTAAGCGTTTATTGTGCGGGGTTGGTGTCGCAATTTTTTTTACACGAAAATGCAAACTTCTTTTGCTCGCGGGCTTCTTGGTGGGTTTTGGGAAAGCGAAAACGGTTGTATTCCCATTGATATTGCGCGGGCGCTAAATGCACGCAGTTTTCCACGCTCTTATTTAAGCCAGTAACAGATTGCACCATATCGTCACTATAAATAGCGTCATCCGCCGGCAACACAATCACTTTGAAACCACCAGGAACGCGTTTGGCAAACAAGCTTATTACGGGGCTTTGGGTGCGGCTAATAAGCGAGTGAACGAGAGTCATCGTCAGCACTTCATGGCCGAAGAAGGGGGCGAATTCAGAGCCTGCATCTTTTTTGGGGAGTTGATCCGGTAAAATTCCTACGATGTGTCCTTGCTGCAGCGTCTTCAGCAATATGCACACGCCTTTGCGGTTGGTGGGTGCCATAGTGATATTACATTTGCTACGCCCAGATAAAATAAGTTTATCTATTGTAGGAATTGGAGCGGGTTCGTACATGGCTGCTAAAGGGGCAATACTGGCGAGATAAGGGGCGATAACTTCCCAGTTGCCTAAGTGTGGTGCCAAGGCGACCAGCCCGCGGCCTTTGGCTAATTCAGTGCGTAGAATCTCTTCGCCCTCAACTTCAACAATCTTAGAATGCAGCCATTCCCAAGAGTTGCGCCAAATAACGCCAGCTTCGGCGGCGGTTTTGGCGGTTTCTATAAGGCTTTCTTGGGCAAATGTTTGTACTTCACTGGTAGATAGCTGCGGGAAGCAGGCGTTAATATTCTTGAGGGTTATTCTGCGCGAGCGACCATTGGCCAACCACAGGCATTGGCCAATAAGAGCGCCTAGTGCGCGTGAAGCGGGAAGCGGTAGGCGTGCCAAGCAATTAAAAATGTGAGGAACAAGAGTGTTTCTCATGGGATACCTTAAAGTGTTACTGCAATGACGGTTAAGTGCCATAAAGAGACTTAAATACGGTAGTTGGCCTTTATGGCATAGAGTATTAAGCGCCAAATTGGGGTGGCATTGTATAGCCGCACCCCAATAAAAGTCTGTATGTTTGCTCATTATGACCCTAAGTAGGACGCCTATTTTGGCGATTGGTTTCATAAGTTCCCACATTAGGCTATTGATAAGTGTCATATGTTACCGCCCATAAAAAAACCAGTAAGCAGTCTGGCTGCTTACCGGTTTTTGTGATTCTAACGAGGAGTAAATTAACTCTCTGGATTGGTGTTTTTGCTATCCGCAAATTTCATTAACAAGAGCGCCAAAATAGTCATTACCAAAAATCCTGTGGTAACTGGAATTAGGGTGTTGTTATACATTTGACCAATCGCAGTGCCAATGACCATAGAAATAATAGAAGATACTGACCCTATAATTGCAGAGGCAATACCCGCAACATGCCCCATCGGCTCCATGGCCATAGCGTTTACATTGCCGAAGATTAAGCCAAATGCAAAGAATAGGGCGGATGCGTAAATCATAAACATCCACAATTGAATACCGCACACACTGTGCAAGGTTAAAAACAAAGCTGAGCTGATAATAATGCCCCACACCGCACGCTTGCTAATGTAGTGCATGCCCCATTTTTCGACGAGTTTTGAGTTGAATAGCGATGAGATACCAAACACCAGTGCGAGTACGCCAAAGTAAACCGTAAACATTTTCCCCGTACCGAATTGCACCTGAAAAATTTGTTGCGATGAATTTAAATAGCCCACAAAGCTGCCAAAAAATAAACCCATACAAAGTGTGTAACCCATAGTGATGCGATTAAAAATTACTTCTTTAAAGCCATCCACAAAGCCAGCCACGCTAAAGGGAATACGATTTTCTTTGGGCAAAGTTTCTTCTAACCGCAAAAAAATCCACACGCCAATAATCACCGCATAAATAACGTAAAGCACAAACACATAACGCCAAGAGGCAAACAATAAAATTGCTTGCCCAAGGCTGGGCGCTATTGCGGGTACCATAATAAAAATCATCATCACCAGTGACATCACTTTCGCCATTTCGCGGCCTGCGTATTTATCGCGCACAATGGAGATTGCAGATACATAAGGGCCAGAAACGCCTAAGCCTTGAATAAAGCGGCCAATCAGCAAGGTCGTAATATCCTGCGCGAAAAAGCACAAGACACTGCCTGCTAAAAATAACACTATGCCGCTGTATAAAACTTTTTTACGGCCGGTTGCATCTGAGAGTGGTCCGCATACCAATTGGCCAATGGCCATACCTAAAAACAGCGCGCTAATCACCAGCTGCACTTGGTTGGGATAAGCCATGGTAATTTCGCTGCTGATAATGCCAAGTGCAGGCAAGAGCGCGTCAATTGAAATAGCGACAATCGACATTAAAAGCGCAACGAGTAAGGTGAACTCTTGTGTGGAAATTTTTGAGTGTTGCATTGAATCAGGTGAGGTCATTATGTAAATCCGATTTTTAACGGGCGAGCTATAGGCACTACTGTTTATAAAAAGCGATTGGCCTATAAATGAAAATTACTAAAATAGTCGAATGGTGCTGAGTTGAATCGACGGCGCTTGAAAAAATAAGCGATACTCTCTGGACACTATTGCAGCGAGCACAGGCATGCACCCCTACCCACAAGGTTACCGCCGCGTAGCCGATGGCGATACTATCAAAGAAGGCGATATAGCACTCGGCAAAATCACAGCCATGTGCGGTCGGGAGAGCTACGGCTGGAAAAATATCGCCCCCCATTTGATTGGCCAAGAGTTTTTCGAAGGTGCGCTAGAGCTGGGGCACCCTAGTGTGTTGTTGCGGAAGCATGAAGCTTAAATAGTCTAAGGCAAGTGCGTGGCGTTTAACTATACTGATCACTTCTTGAACTGAGTTTTCTTCATGGTGATCGGTGATTTTCTAGGCTATTCCCCCTATGGCCCGGGTTCTGTGTATGCACAGCGTCCCACCCCTGCGCGGCCAGCCGTTACCTTGGATGCCGAGCCAGATCCCCAAACCCCTAACCAATATGTGGTGCAAACCAAACCGCAGGTGATTCCCCCACCAGAGCGACCCGGCGAGGCGAAATCCTCCGATAAAAACGCCAATCACAATGATGACCCTGTGAGCCGCGCGTTTTTAGCAGTGGAAAACTATCAACCGACTTATCACCGCATTGATATTAAGGTGTGATCAGGCGATATCCTCTAAGTTGGTAGGCGCATGCGCAAATTTGAGGACTATATCAAGTGTATCCATAAACTCTGTAACCTTAATGGGCTTAGTGAGATAGCGAAAAAACCCTGCTTCTAGCCCTTTGGCAATATCGGTTGGAATAGCGTTGGCGCTGAGTGCAATAATAGGAATATGTGTTGTAGTCGCGTCCTGCGCTAAGAGTTTTAAAGCATTAATACCGCTAATACCGGGTAGATTGATGTCCATTAAAATCACATCGGGCAGTGCGGTGCGCGCTAAATCTACGCCGCTAATGCCATCGCGCGCGCTGAGTAAGCGTATATCGGGGCGACGTTTAATAAGGTCTTCAACTAACATTAAATTCGCGGGGTTATCTTCCACATAAAGCAATGTATATAAAGTGCCATCGGTGGTGGTTAACGCTCGGGGCACATGCGCTACCTCAGTCTTAATAACCGGAATACGTTGATCAGTTAGGTTCATTTCAACCCAAAAAATACTGCCTTTATTCAACGTACTTTCTAAACCAATTTCGCCACCCATTAATTCAATTAAACGCTTAGTCATTACCAAACCTATGCCAGTACCTTCTTGATCTCGGTTTTCTTGGCCCAAGCGATTAAATGGCTGAAATAATTGCGTAATTTTTTCGGGTGACAAGCCTTCGCCAGTATCCTCCACCGATATTCGAATGCGCTTTGCGCTGGGAGTGCTGCAAGTGACTTTGACATTCCCGTTGAGCTTGTTGTATTTAATCGCATTGGATAGCAAGTTAATGAGCACTTGTTTAACGCGCGTGCGGTCGGCTTTTACAAAATAAACGTTGTCAATGCTGGGGAAACTTACGGTAACTGAACGTTTGTTGGATTGCGGTTCAATCATGGCCTCGCATTCGCGCATTACTTCGGTAAGTGATACAGGTTCTAGCGAGAGCGATAGCTTTCCGGATTCAATTAAGGCCAGATCTAAAATTTCGTTTATCAACTCCAGAAGATACCAACCGGCCTGTAAAATTTGATCAATACTACGTTTTTGGCTGGGGGTTGGCGGCAGTGTGTCTGACTCCATCAATTGCGCAAAGCCTAGGATAGCGCTGAGTGGCGTGCGCAACTCGTGGCTCATGCTGGATAAAAAATCTGATTTTGCCAAGTTTGCTTTTTCTGCCACTGACTTGGCTGTTTCCAGCTCAATATTGTTTTCCGCTAAAACCTGATCGAGACGTTTTCGCTCAGTTACATCGCGCGCAGCGGCAAATACACCTTGCAGATTGCGGTCGCGGTCATAAAAGGTTGTCGCATTGTAAGAAACGTCGGTTTGTTTGCCGTCGCGCGCACAGGCAGTGAGTTCGTAATTGGTGACTTTGTTTTCGCTGAGCACACGTTTAATGCCCGCTTGCGCACGCTCTGGTTCAGTAAAATAATTTTTAAAGGGTGCACCAATTAATTCATCGCGCGTGCAGCCGGTGAGCGCTTCCATCTGTTTATTAACATCGGTAATAATCCCAGAGGGATCAGTTGTCATAAGCGCATCAATATTAGATTCAATCAGCGAGCGAGTATAAAATTGCTGATCGCGAAAACGTTGGTCGAGTTTTTTCTGCTCGGCCTCAACTTGTTTGCGTGCGGTATTATCGGTGCCAATCAAGAGATAACCAATAATCGCATCTTCCGTATCGCGCAGGGCGGTAACCGATACTACGGAGGGAATACGGCTGCCATTTTTACGGATATAAGTCAGCTCATAAATATCCTCAATGCCACGCGACGCCTTAAATACCAACGCTTCAAAGCCGGGGGTAATGGCGGTTTCCAGCTCAATACTTAAATTGGCTGCGCGTGCAATTACCTCGTGTGGGTCTGAAATATCGGCGGGGGTAATTTTATTTGTCACCTCCGCTGCTTCATACCCCAGCATGCGCTCAGCGCCCACATTGAAGACTTGAATAATACCTTTTTCGTCGGTGGCGATAATTGCAAAATTTGCGCTGGTGAGAATTGCGTTTTGCAGTGCCCCCGTTTTTAACAAACCTTTTTGTCGATGCAATTCGGTAATACCTTCCGCCTTACCGATAGGTTCGACAAGGAGAGAGCCATTGGTATTTTTGGGCATAGCCACATTCCATGAAGGTGTTTCAGTGAGCATGTGTTCAGTGAAAACAAATTCATTAAGCGTACGGTGAGGGGATCCAAACAAAAGCAGCGATGAGAAAAATTCTGAGAGGTATAGACTGTCTAAATCAGTACATAGCAAACTAATTCAGTGCATAGCAAAACGCGGGCTAGCCGCGTTTTGCACATAGTATAACTCATCAGCTCCCTCTTATGTATGCTGATCCTGCAGCGAGTACAAGTAAACCGTTAGTACTACAATCGCTCAATCTGACCGCTTTCAACTCTTACGCGGTCGCCCACGCGTAAATCATTAATCTCTGCGTAATCAAACTGTTGTCTGCTGCCATTTTCAAATTTCACCGTAATACGGTAAATCTCACTGTCGCGTCCGTTGCGTTTTTCAATACTGTTGCCTGCTACGGCACCACCAATTGCGCCTATACCCGTGGCAACATCGTTCCCGCGGCCGCTACCCACTTGATGGCCAATAACACCACCCAATACTGCGCCCAATACTGCACCACCGCCAGACGATTTTGATTCAACCGTGAGAATATCAATATCGCTTACGCGCCCGTATAAAGCCGCGTTATGTGGTGCAGAATAAATAGTGCGGGTTTGGTGTCGTGGTTGTTCATGAGTACTACAGGCAACCAAAGATACAACGCAAAGCAGGCAGGTAATCAAAGCAGAAAATTTCATAAGGTTTCTCCATAAAGTGATATGCCTTATGGAGAATAACGATGCCTTAAAAACGTTTCTGTACGCTGGCTAGCTTAGCAATGTGCAGGTTAGTGAAATATCATTTTAATTCAAAGCCTGTACGCTGTCGCACAGATCAAACTTCTTCCGTTTGTGCACTATCTAAACTATTAAAAAATCCTGCTGATAGTCTCCCAGCGAACCTTATTATCCCTCTGCTTCCAGACCATGAGAAATAGCGTAGATACAAAGCGCCTTCTACTTCGGTAAGTAAATACGAAAGGAGTATTTATGCGTTTATATACTTGTAAAAGTTGCGGTCAATTGGTTTATTTTGAAAATACTTCCTGTACCCGCTGTGGTGCCGTATTAGGTTTTATTGCCGATCAATTAGAAATGCAATCATTTGTCGCCACAGCAGATGGCATGTTGCAGATTGTTGGTAGCGAAGAAGAATCTAATCCTTATCGTTATTGCGCCAACGGTATAAATTACAACGTTTGCAATTGGGTAGTGCGTGCAGCAGAATCCCACGAGTTATGTCTCGCTTGCCGTTTGAATAGAACCATTCCAGATCTTAGTGTGCCGAATAATCTTGAGCTGTGGGGGAAAATTGAAACCGAGAAGCGTCGTTTAATTTATAGTTTATTGGTGCTGGGTTTGCCTATAGCGCCAATAACTACTGACGCTCCTAAATTAGCCTTTGATTTTCTGGCCGATACAGCCGTTGCACCTCAAGAAAGTGAACGCATTCTTACCGGCCATGCCGATGGTTTGATTACGCTTAATATCAATGAAGCTGACTCATCGGTTCGTGAAAAAATGCGCGAGCAAATGGCTGAGCCATATCGCACTTTGCTGGGGCATTTCCGTCATGAATCTGGGCATTATTATTGGGATTTATTAGTACGCCATAGTGACTGGTTAAAACCTGTTAGAGATCTCTTTGGTGACGACACCATTGATTATAACGAAGCTTTAAAATCCCATTATGAGAATGGCGCCGCGCCGGATTGGCAATTACATTATGTAAGCGCCTATGCCAGCACTCACCCATGGGAAGATTGGGCGGAAACATGGGCGCATTATTTACATATTACCGATACACTTGAAACTGCTCATGGGTTTGGAATAAAGGTTCACCCACAAATTGAGAGCAGTAAAAACTTACAGACCGATGTGGCTATCAATGTTTACGATAGTAAAAATTTTGACAATATCCTTAAGCATTGGTTGCCATTGAGTTACGCCTTAAATAGTTTAAACCGCAGTATTGGTCACCAGCATGCGTATCCTTTTGTGTTGGCCGAACCGGTCATTAAAAAATTAGATTTAGTCCATCGTATAGTCCAAAAAGGATTTAGCGAAGGGTTTGTTTCAGCATAAATATTTATTCACATGCATTCAAAACAATTCATCTAGCGTAAACTCTACTTTATTTGGTAGAGGTTTTTCTAATGCTCATTAATTGTGTTGTATATCAAGAAGGCAAAAAGCTAAGCGATATTCCGGTTGAAGATATTAGTGAATATGTGCGGCGGCCCGATTGTTTTGTCTGGGTAGCCTTGCGGGATGCTGAGCCGGCTGAGCTGGCGCAAATGCAGCAAGAATTTGGGTTGCATGAGTTAGCCGTTGAGGATGCCCGGGTAGGGCATCAACGCCCAAAAATTGAAGAATATGGCGATTCACTCTTCACTGTTATGCATACCTTAGAAATACACAATGATGAGCTCTCGATAGGTGAGGTGGATGTTTTTGTAGGTGCGAATTATGTGCTTTCAACCCGCAACCGTAGCCAGCAAGGCTTTCTGGGAGTGCGCGCACGTTGCGAACATGAACCACATCATTTGGGGCAGGGGTCAGCGTTTGTACTCTATGCTTTAATGGATGCCGTGGTTGATCGCTATTTTCCAGTGGTGGATATTTTAGAGTCTGAATTAGAGACCATTGAAGAGCAAATTTTCACCAAGGGATCGCAACGCGAAAATATCCAAAAACTTTATCAGCTCAAACGTAAAGTGATTACGCTTAAGCACGCTGTTTCACCTTTGTTGGAGGCTGTTGGTAAACTGGATGGTGGCCGCGTTCCACCTATTGTGGCTAACACTAAAGATTACTTTCGCGATATTCACGATCACCTTTATCGCATTAATGCCTCGATTGATTCTATCCGCGACACTATAAGCACCGCCATTCAAGTTAATTTATCGATGGTAGCTATTGATGAGGGCGAGGTTAATAAGCGCCTAGCTGCCTGGGCTGCCATTTTTGGAGTGGCAACAGCATTTGTCGGTGTGTGGGGTATGAATTTTGAGATGATGCCAGAACTAAAATGGAGATATGGCTATCCTGTCGCTATAGCAATAGTCGCAACAGTCTGCTCGTATTTGTATTATCGCTTCAAAAGATCAGGTTGGCTTTGAGATTGTTTGTTCTGCTGCACTCTATTTCTAATAAACTTCCATATTGAAAAGCCATATTTAACAGATGTAATGGTTTTTATGCCAACAGCTGTAAAAGCTAATTTTTTGAGCATATGAAGCGTAGTTTTTTGAGTAAGCAAGCGCATTACTGCACTGCGTGGAAAATGATCATTAATTTGCTCATCACTAAACTTATCTATAAGTAAGCGCCGGTTCACCTGTAGCTTGAATTGTAAATCAAGCCGTTGCTCCGCCAGTGTTTTTTTAGTCTTATTTTGAGCTATCGAGGGAATGAGATCGTTCATAACACACTCTTGAGAAGGGCTATATCTGCTTCGATTTCTGCGCGTGTTCCTGCAAAACTATTGTTACCCTGCTCGGCAAGTGCATATACCTTAAAAGCTGCCCAAGTTAGCGCTAGGAAGTAGCCAAAAATTAATAGCAAAAAGACGGGAATGCGAAACTTGGTATCCCAACTAAGTGTTAATACAAATGCACCAATAAAAAATAATAAACATAAAAAACATGCAAAGCCGATTAAAGTAAAAATCAACATTTTTGATAAACGCTGTTTTTCCTCTTTCCATTCTACTTGGGCTAATTGTGCATGTAGCGTCGCCTGCGCGAATAGAGCGCTGCTCGCAGAGCGTATAACTGATAATACCTGCAGTGGGTTCATGGAACCGGCATCCTTGCTGGCAGTCATGCTAGTTACAATGTCCATTATTAGCTTCCACATAAGCTTAACTACGGCGAGATGCTAAAAGGCCAACCAACAGACCCAATGCTGCACCTGCACCAATCGCAACCCAAGGTTGTTCATGAACATATTTATCCGCCACTACAGCACTCTTGCGCGCTTTAGTAGCAACACTTTCACCAATATCATCAAATGAATGTTTAATAGTATCAATGCGGTCATGCAATTTGCTTTTTGCTTGTAGTAAGTCGTCGCCAGTCATAGAAGTTGCCTCAGTGATTAATTGTTCGATATCCGCTAAGAAATTTTTAAATTCTGTGGAAATGGCTGAGGTTGCACTGCTTGCTGATGCGCTCAAACCACTAGCGGCTCCGTCAATAGTAGAGATTTTCTTGTTTTGCATAATAAATTCCTGTGTCGATAGTAATAACATATCGGCTTAGCAGCAGATAACATCTGCTGGCTGCCGATCTGTTTTAGCAGAATGATCGGTCTCGTTTATAGAATCTGTACGGCAACACACACACAAGTCCTTTAGCTGCAAGCGATGCGCCTTCATGCACGACTCCACCTCCTCAATTAAGTGACGCTTACACTCTATATATGTACTTACTGCGATTTCTGAAGTCTCACCCCCTTTTAAATTGATCGAATGAAACAGAAATCTATTTGCCCATGAAAATCAATATTTACCTAGGTGCGATAGCGCACCGACCATGCTTCTAGCGCCAATCAGAATGATGGCTGTAAATCCTGTTAGGGATCTCTGAAAAATATTAAATAAGTGCAGTTTTTTTAGAGTCGTCTAACAATAAATAATGACACGAGGAACACTATCATGATTCGGAATTCAAAAAGTGCAGTATCGAACACACCTGTTAGATTTTATAAGGCGCACGCTTTTACGGTTAGTGTAATTGCCTGTTTATTTTTGGCTGCATGCGCATCAACCCCTCCACCGACACAACAAATTACTGCAGCAGAAGTTTCAATCAGCCACGCTGAACAAGCGCAAGTCGCTGACTACGCTTCACCTGAGTTAAGTTCTGCACGTGAAAAATTAACGGCTGCGCGCGCTGCCGTAGCTAAAGAAGATATGAAAGCTGCTAAGCGTTTAGCGGAACAGGCCACCTTAGAAGCTGACTTAGCCACGGCTAAACTCAGTGCTGCAAAAGCAAAAACGGTAAATGATGAAATGCTAAAAAGCACTTCTGAAATCAAACAAGAAATGCAACGTAATCCAGGAGTTAAATAATGAATAATTTTACTAAGCCTACCCAAAAAATAGCTATGGTTGCTCTTAGTGCATTTTTGTTGGTTGCATGTAGTAGCTCTCCAAAAATTCCATCAGAAGTAACCGATGTGCGTAATAAATTAATGCGTTTACAAGCGGATCCACAACTGGCTAGCCGCGCGCCTGTTGCTTTAAAAGAGGCTGAAGCTGCTGTGCAGGCTGCTGAAACAGTTCCTAAAGATAAAACCTTAGCGCACCACTTGGTCTGGGTTGCTGATCATAAAATCGATATTGCTAGTGCTCAAGCACAAACCCGTTTATTAGAAGATCAACGTAAAGACTTAATTGAAGGCCGCGCTAATGCACGTTTGGATGCGCGTACTCGCGAAGCAGATATGGCTCGCAGTGATGCGGATCGCGCCAAACAAGAGGCTGATTTGGCTCGCCAGCAAGCAGAAGATTTACAGCGTCAAATTGCCGAGTTAAATGCGAAAGCTACCGAGCGTGGCCTAGTAGTGACCTTAGGCGATTTATTATTTGAAACCGGTAAAGCGGAATTGAAAGGTGGTGCTGCGGCTAATCTTAGTAAGCTCTCTGCATTCCTAACGCAATATCCAGACCGCACAGTTATTATCGAAGGCCATACCGATAGTGTTGGCAGCGACGATTACAATCTTAATTTATCGCAACGTCGTGCGAATTCGGTTCAGCAATTTTTGCTGACGCAGGGCATCGCGTCTAATCGTTTGAGTGCGTCGGGTAAAGGCGAAAACTTCCCAGTGGCCAGTAATGATTCCAGTTCTGGCCGTCAGATGAACCGTCGTGTAGAAGTTATTATTGCAAATGTATCAACGGCTAATTAATAAGCCATTCACTAAAGGAGAACTCTATGAGTTTAGGAACAATTCTACTGATTATTTTAATCTTAATGTTAATTGGCGCAATTCCCAGTTGGTCCCATAGCCGTTCTTGGGGGTACGGCCCGAGTGGTGGTTTAGGTTTGGTTGTTATTATCGTGCTGGTGTTACTACTCACAGGACGAATTTAGTAGGGCACGTTGCCCCATTGCTATTGTCCTTTTATGTTAATTTTTTAAGCATATTTTTTGAAATATCTAACAGTCTGCAGTATCCAAGAGGAGCCTTGTATGAACACTGAAATAAAGCATAGTTCCAACCTTGCACGGCAAGACGTAGCTGTCTCAGAAAGTGAACTTAATTGCCCATATTCCATTAATCCATCTATTGAGATCATCATTATGAAAGCACTTTTAAAAAATATCCCTTTGTTTTTGGTTACCTTAAGTTTGATTTTTTTAGTGGCTTGTGCCTCCGGCCCTAAGAAAGAAGGTGCGGGCGAATATATCGACGATACAGTGATTACCACTCGCGTTAAAGCTGAGATAATTAAAGAAGATTCTTTAAAAGTTTCAGAAATTAATGTAGAAACCTTTAAAGGTGTAGTGCAGCTGAGTGGATTTGTAAATTCTTTATCTGATCAGCAAACTGCTGTGAAAATTGCGCGTGGTGTTCCAGGCGTAAAATCAGTGAAGAATGATATGCGCTCAAAATAAATTAGCGCGTAGCATGAATCCCATAAAACCTATGTTTGTCGGCTGTAAATAAGCCATCGAGCATAGGTTTTTTTGTTGTGAAGCTTTGGCTCACACTGTTGGTTATGCAGGAAATATTTCAAAAAACACATTTATTGATATGTTCAGGAGCATGCTAGGAGGATTTATGCTTAAGTTGATTGCAGTTTTATTTTTGATTATCGCTGCAGTGGATGTTTATTTACACGGGTCACCACTGAATGCATTGGGTGTTTTTTCGGCAATAGGTTTTTTCTATATCGTTATAAATTTTTTAATGGAAGAACTTTCCGCGCAGGATGATTAAAATAACTCCACGATAATTTTTAAAAATTGTTTTTCTGTGTGTTGCCGTACGGATTATAGATGCCTCTTAATTTATCCTGTGTAGGTGTTCATAAAAATAGGAGTGACACTATGTTAGAAACTATTGCAATTATTTTACTCATTCTCTGGGTACTAGGCCTTGTTACATCAGTTGCCATTGGCGGCTTTATTCATATTCTGTTGGTTGTCGCTGTTGTTATGTTGCTTGTGCGCGTAATTAACGGTAGAAAACTTTAGTATCGGCTAGCGGTGTATTTGTTGTATAGGTGCAGCCGCTAATATATTTATTCTAGGTAGGGGTTTAGTATGAGCTTACAGCGCATTCTTGGGATTGTATTTTTGGTAGTGGGCATACTCGGCCTAGCTTATGGTGGTTTTAGTTATACCAAAGAAAGCCATAAGGCGAGCATTGGCCCCTTAGAGCTTAAAGTAGATGAAAAGAAAACCGTAAATATTCCGTTGTCGGTGGGTATAGGTTTTATATTAGTGGGTGGACTGCTAGTACTAATTCCTAGGAAACAATAAATATTTATTGCGCTAAGTAATTAGCGTCCACATTTATACATTTGCTTATATCTTTCTAGAGAATTAACTTGTAGTCTGTTGTCGCGGTACTTAATTTCTTACTTAGGAGAAATACCATGAGCAAAGCCCAAGATAGCAAAAAAGAAGGTAAAAAGCCTGCCACTAAAACGGCGAAAGAAAAGCACGATGTGAAAAAGGCGAAAAAGGCAGAGAATGCTCGTAAAGAATTTTAAGTAATTACCCTCTGCAATCCTTTAAAACACAAAAGCCTCGATGTGAAAGTATCGGGGCTTTTTGCTATAGAAATAACGTGAGTTGGATGCATAAAAAACCCCGCTTGAAGCGGGTTTTAGGTCGATGTTAGATTGCATCGGATTTGATTTGGTGCCCAGGGCCGGACTCGAACCGGCACAGCTTGCGCCACCAACACCTGAAGCTGGCGTGTCTACCAATTTCACCACCTGGGCAGCTCGGCCATAGGTTACAGACGCTTTAACTAGAGTGCGTGACCTAAGCCTGCAGAGCGTTTTGATACATTGAAAATTTGGGTTTCAGTACCACAACGGAGGCGCATATTAATTGAAGCCGAAGCTGCCGCCAAGGATTAATTGCACCGATACGCGCGCGAATGACTCCATCACTACCGAGGGGCGGTTAAATATCGTGCAAGCCTTGTGGATGCTGGGTTTGGCAAAAATAAAAATACATATAAATCAATGACTTATGGTAAGGTGTCTCTCGCACCTCCATTAAGTAACGCATTGCGCTGGGATGCCCATAATCGCGTGAATGTAAGAACACCCACCCTAAGATCCGAATAATCTACTTAATACTAATAGATAACTATTAGATAGACTGGGAGTGTCTAGTGGAAGACTAGTAGTGACTGGTTATAAACTGAGAGACACTTACTGACTAGCACAGCCTGTTAGCCCGTACTAGTAACACTCTTAACATAAGCCTAAGTGAGTTTAATCTATGGGATGGTTGATTCTGTTAGTGATATTCGTGCTATGGATCTCGCTCACCTATCTTTCCGTGGCTAGGACAAAGCGCTCAGCCCGTTTAAAGCAAAACCTAATTGTGCAAAAGCGGCCATCAGCCTCCTTTACCGATCAGCATTAGGTGAACTGGTAGAGGGCTAGCTGTTATTGTGTGGATGGCACAGACTGTTAACCCGTACCAGCAACACTCTCAACATAGGTCTATGGCTTTAGAGGTCATTCAAGAAACTACGCTTCTAAGGGTTAAACTGGTCTTCTGTAATGCCTTGTAATAGTCTAATGAATTCCTAAGTGTTAATTTTCGCGATACATTAAAGTAAGTTCTATATTTTCATTAAAATCATAAAAAGGGGAATTGTATTGGCAGGATTTACACTAATTAAAATATTTTCAGATACAAATATCATACATGCAGCCCAAGCACATCTTTTGTTGCCAGCAAAGATATCTGAATATATCGCAGAGCATAAAAAAATTGAAAGTGTCGAGGTCAAGTGGTTGCTACCTAAAATGGTAGTAAGTGAACGTAGACATCAAATGCTTTTGGCGGCTAAGGCTTTAAATCCTAAGATCGCAGAGCTAGAGAAACTTCTGGGTCATAATTTGGGCTTTAATGATGATGTTCTGGCAGAAAGAATCGATTCCAAAATAAATAAGGTAATTGTAGAGTTAGGTATTGATATCTGCGATATTGACTCTTCTTCAGTAGATTGGGATGAATTGATTGATCGAAGCGCTAAGAGGATGCCGCCCTTTGAAATTTCAGGAGATAAAGAAAAGGGTTTTAGAGATGCAATTATAGCTACCACCTTTTTGCAGCAGCATAAAAAATCCCCTGTTACTGCAAGAGCATGTTTGCTTATTTTCATTTCTGGTGATGAGCGACTACGCGAGTATGTACAAGAAAAAACTGCTGAAGCTAAAAATGTGCGGATACTTGATTCTCTTGATGAATTGAAAAGCTTGTTAAATTCAATTGCTTCGGAAATTTCTGAGGAGTATCTCAATGAAATATCTGCTAAGGCGAAATTAATATTTTATGATTTTTCTAAAAATGAAGGTCTCTATTCCAGTTCTGACGTAATTGAAGGAATCTTTGCTAAATTTTCAACTGAAATTGAAAAGATTAACGCAGCCTTCCCTGAGTCACGAAGCAAGCTAGAAAGTGTGATTATCGGAGAGCAAACTTTCATAAAAAAAATTGGGCAAACCGTATTTTGGAGCCATGAGATTATTTTAAAATTTCAAATTTTAGTGGGAGGAAACGATACATTGGTCAACCCCGCTGCTTATGCCGCAATTCTCGGAGGTAGGTTGCTCGGTGATTCATTGCTCGGTAAAGCTGCATCAGTAGAGCGAATAGTTTCTTATGTCACAACTACTTTTGCTGTGGAGTGGCAGCACCAAATAACCACAAAAGGAAATATAAGCAAGCCAAAAATAAATAGTATAGATTTTATTGGTCATACTTTCTCCTCAGATAAATAGATTCTATGAGTTGTACTCGTTCAAGCTTGATCTGACTCTTCTGCTTTAAAGAAGAGAGAGTTACCGATTTTTAATATGGGTGTCAAACCCTGACAGACCCGTACCAGTAACTCTCTCAACATAGGTCTATGGCTTTAGAGGTCATTCAAGAAACTACGCCTCTGTGCAGGCACCCCCTTTATTGCGCAAGCTACCTGCCTCAATGCTTGGATGAGATAACAGACCATGAAGTAGTTCGGCATAATCGGCGGCCTGATACCACTCACGGCGCATCTGTAAGACCTCCCGCACAAGCTGCTCTTTGCTCCAGTCTTTAATTTCATCCCATGTTTGCAAGTCATAATCAATTATCGCGGCTACATTAACGCCAGCGTGTGTTGCTACTTCTTCTCTGAGTTGATTGGTCATCTTCTACTTCCTCGGTTTTAGTGGTGCGGCTACCTGCCACGGTTTAAATTTCGTAAGCGTCATACATCTGTAAAACTTCTTCTTTCGTGATCCCCAAGTAGCGCATGGTCACGGCTGGCGTGCTGTGGTTGAGAAACATAGCGATCTTCTCGATTGGCACCCCATCACTGTGCATCGCCCAGCCCATGCTCTTACGCATTGAATGCGTCCCGAGGTTGACCTGCATCATCGTCTTAGCGCAGTGCTAAACCTTTCCAGCCATCTTTTAGCCGCTCAATGTCCACTGCATCAAACTGTATTTTTTTTATTTCCTCGAATAGCTGCGACATTGGTGCGCCCTTGTCGTAGATTGCAGTGGCGCCCATTGTCTTGCCTTTTTCATGGCCGACTAATTCCTGTACGTGTCTTAGGTCGATCCGAATTGCTGAAGGTGTAACTGAAGGGTTGAGATAAGCTGTAGCTTCAAGGAGGTCGCCACCACGTAGAAGGCTTTCGTTGTACTTGCCCAGACCGATGCTAGCGCGGGAATATTCACGGCATAGTTTTAGGAAGGGGAGTGCTTCAGTATTTATTTCCTCATGGCCGTGGGCTTTCAATAGCTTGATAACTTTAGCTTCCACGTTTCTGAAATTATTAGCGGCGAGGTCATCTTGCATATCGCCAACAATATGGCCAATGGTTTTTGCATGTTCGGCGGCAATGTCTTTGTGTTGGAACTTGGAGGTTAAGTAAACCTCTTCGATCCATTGCCGTTCTGAATTTACGTGCTGTTGTATCAATGCTTGAATTTGGTCGTCGGTAAGGTTCATGCGTTTTTTAAGTAAATCTTCAAGAAGGGTTTCTATTCGGCACACTAGCTTTCGCGCGCGGCGTTTTGCTTCGGATAGTAGATGCGTTTTTAAGGTGTAGCGGAGTTCACGCTTGCATAGCACTTCTTTGAAGCGTTTGGGGGTGTTATAGCGAAGGTAGTAACCGGAAGATCGAAGAAGAATGTAGTTTGCTGACATGATTTCGATACCTTGATTGGTATCAAAACGCGCTACAAGTCGCTGAAATGCCCACTGCGTAACGTGTTTGGTCAGTCGGCCGGACTCGAACCGGCACAGCTTGCGCCACCAACACCTGAAGCTGGCGTGTCTACCAATTTCACCACCTGGGCAGCTCGGCCATAGGCCAAGGCCGCGAACTATAAATAGCAGCCTTGGGCTTGTCAACGCGCAAACTGATTATATTTGTGGGTTTGTCATAGTGTCTGCCCTATAATTGATCGACCAAGACTTTTAGTAATTGATCAACAAAGAATTTTGGCGGCAATCTGGCCGCCTTCGCCATATTAATAGGCCACAACAGGATATCTCCTTTGACCAAACGTAAAACCCCGCATCAAGACGCTTTTGCTGCTCGCGAAGCTGAAAAATATGAAAACCCCATCCCCAGCCGCGAGTATATTTTAGACTTGCTCGATAGTGCCGCTGAGCCCATCACCCACCCGCAAATGTGCGAGATTTTAAATCTCACCGATGAAGATCAAGTTGAGGCGCTTCGCCGTCGCTTGATTGCAATGGCGCGCGATGGTCAATTAATTAGCAACCGTAAAGATGCTTATTTGCGCTTAGATAAAATCGACGTGATTCGCGGCCGCGTGCAAGGCCATAAAGATGGGTACGGCTTTGTGATTCCCGCTAACGGTGGCGACGATGTTTATCTTCACAACCGCCAAATGCGCCGCGTGTTCGATGGCGATGAAGTATTAGTGCGCATGTCTGGCGAGCAATATCGCGGTAAAGAAGAGGGCGCAATTGTTGAAGTGCTTTCCCGTAATACCACGCAATTAGCGGGGCGCTTTTTTAATGAAGATGGTGTGCAGTTTGTGCGCCCAGAAAATGCGCGTATTACGCAAGATATTATGATTCCTTTTGGTGCTTACGGCGGCGCGGCGCACGGCCAAATTGTGGTTGCAGAAATTACCCAGCAGCCGGATAAAAATCGTTTGCCCATGGGGCGTGTTATTCAAGTGCTTGGCGATCATATGGCGCCAGGTATGGAAATTGAGTTGGCAATTCAGGCGCATGGAATTCCGTGTGTGTGGCCACAAGAGGTTGTTGCGGAAGCGGCAGTATTACCGGCAGAAGTGGCAGAAGCAGATAAGCTGCACCGCATTGATGTTCGTCACCTTCCGTTTGTAACTATTGATGGTGAAGACGCGCGCGATTTTGACGATGCAGTTTTGTGTGAGCGTCGTCGCGGCGGCTGGCGTTTGTATGTGGCGATTGCGGATGTTTCGCATTATGTGCAAGTGAATAACGCGCTAGATATGGAAGCGCGTAGCCGCGGCAACTCGGTATACTTTCCCGATTTTGTAGTGCCCATGTTACCGGAAGCTTTATCGAATGGCTTATGTTCGTTAAATCCGCATGTTGATCGCCTGTGTATGGTATGTGAAATGACCATCACTGATGCAGGCAAAATTTCCGGGTACGAATTTTACGAAGGTGTGATGCATTCACATGCGCGGTTGACATACACCAAAGTGGGTAAAATTCTCACTGAATCTGATGACGAATCCAATGCATTGCGCGACGAGTATAAACATGTGATTCCGCAATTAGAATTGCTGCATGATTTGTATAAATGTTTGCGAATTGCGCGCGATGAGCGCGGTGCAATTGATTTTGAAACGGTAGAAACTCGTATTCAATTTAACGAAGAACGCAAAATTGAACGCATAGTGCCTATTAAACGCAACGATGCTCACAAACTTATTGAAGAATGTATGTTGTGTGCCAACGTATGTTCGGCGAAATTTTTAGAGAAGCACAATCTGGTTGGTTTGTATCGCGTACATGAAGGCCCAACCGAACAAAAGCTGACGAACTTGCGTGAATTTTTGTCGGAGTTGGGTTTAGGTTTGGCGGGTGGTGCTGAGCCAACATCGGGCGATTACCAACAGCTTATGCAGCAGATACAAGGCCGTAGCGACAGCAACATGATTCAAACGGTTATGTTGCGCAGTTTGCGTCAGGCGATGTATCAAGTTGAAAATCGCGGTCACTTTGGTTTGGGTTACGATGCCTATACGCATTTCACTTCACCCATTCGTCGCTATCCAGATTTGTTGGTGCACCGCGCCATTCGCTCGGTAGTGCGCAGTGAAATTCCTACCACCCATGTGCGTCGCGCTGAAGGCGCAACACCCATTCCCACTCGCCACATTTATCCTTACAGTGCTAATGATATGGTGGTGTTTGGCGAGCAGTGCTCGCTGACTGAACGCCGTGCCGATGAAGCCACGCGCGATGTTGTAAGTTGGCTGAAGTGTGAATATCTACGCGATCAAGTGGGTGCTGTATTTGCGGGGCATGTGAGCGCGGTAACGGGTTTTGGTTTGTTTGTTGAATTAAAAGATTTATATGTGGATGGTTTGGTGCACATTACTGCTTTGCCGCACGATTATTATCGCTTTGACGCAGCGCAACATAGGCTAGTGGGTGAGCGAACACGTAAAGTATTTGGTTTGGGTGACGAACTGACCGTGCGGGTAGTGCGGGTGGATTTAGAGAATCGCAAAATCGATTTTGAATTAGAATCTGAAACTGCTGTTCGCCGCCCTAAAAAATCTATAGTGCCACTTGTAGTGAAAAACGCGGAGAAGAAAAAAGCGCGCGCGGCAGACAGTGGGAAAGCGGGCGAGAAAAAATCTGTAGGTAAAGCGCCAACGGCCAAATCACCGGCAACTATTAAAGCAGAAAAAATTGCGGCTGCTAAAAAAGCGGCAGAATCTCTGGGGGCTCCTGCTAAAAAGAGCGCCAGTAAAAAAGTAATTGAAAAAACACCGGCTGCCCCTAAAGCAGCTTCGGCAAAAGCAAAAAAACCGAGCGAGGCTAATAATGGCGATCAAAGTCAAAAAACTTCGCGCGCGCAGGCGCCAACAGCAGTTCAGCAACCTGCGCCACCAGCGAATTCGTCATTCTTTAGTAAGGCGAAAGCTGCTGTTAAAAAAGCGTTGGGTAAATCTAAAAGCAAGGATTAATGCTTGGCTATGCCCTAGCGATGAAATCAAAACGCAGGATGATTTGTTTTAATAAGCGGTAACTAAATTGAAAAATGAAAATATCTTCGGCTTGCACTCCGTGCAAGCTTTGTTAAAAAGTGCGCCGCAGCGTGTGCTGGAAGTTTTTATGGTGCAGGGGCGCAATGATCAACGCCTTACTAAAATATTAAATCTCGCGCAAAGTAACGAGATTAGCTGCAAAATTGTTGATCGCAAAAAGCTTGATGAAATGGTTGGCGATGAAAATCATCAAGGTGTTGTCGCTGTTTGTACACCAGGCGAAATTCATGATGAAAAATTCCTATTCGACTTACTCGACAACCTTAACGTACCTGCATTTGTATTGATTTTGGATGGCGTGACCGATCCGCATAACCTGGGTGCTTGTATGCGTACCGCAGACGCGGCGGGTGTGCATGTGGTAATTGTACCTAAGGATAAATCAGTCGGCTTAACGCCCGTCGCGCGCAAAGTTGCCTGCGGTGCTGCAGAAGTTTTGCCGCTCGTGCCCGTAACTAACCTCGCGCGTACCTTGAAAAAGCTGCAAGAAAAAGGTGTTTGGTTATTTGGTGCTGCAGGCGAGGCAGATGCATCAGTTTATCAAGCGAATTTAACCGGCAATATCGGTATTCTTATGGGGGCTGAGGGTGATGGCTTGCGCCGTTTAACTCAAGAGACGTGTGATCATTTAATTAATATCCCCATGGCGGGCACGGTTAGCAGTTTAAATGTGTCTGTGGCAACCGGTGTGGTTTTGTTTGAGGCTGTGCGTCAACGTAGTTGTTAATAGTTAGCCAGTTAATGTGTCTATGAAGCCTATAAGGGATATGTAAATATGAAAACGATTCTGGTTTTAGCTTTGAGTTGTTTATTGCTTAGCGCTTGTGCTCCAAAAGTGGGTAGCCCACAATGGTGCGAAAATATGGAGGCAAAAGCCAAAAGCGATTGGTCTTTAAATGAGGTGAAGGATTACGCTAAACACTGTGTTTTGAAATAAAAACTTGGGCTGTGACGAGTGTGTTATTACCGGCAGCCCTAGAATTTGCAATGGTTATAACTACATTCTCATTTCTTGGGTTGCTGTGCGCGTTACTCTTGCAAAGTATTTTTAATTACTTTTCCAAATCAAATTTTCGTTTAAAAATCTTCTGTTTGTATTTATTTGGTGCGTTTTTGGTTTTTGTGCACCACAAAATCATCCCGTCTTGTCTTATTGTTGTGCGTCCCCGCTCTAAACATCCCTTAATTATTTATGCGCCACCTGCTGGCGCGCATAGTGCATAGGTTCACTTACTTTTAATGAAGTAGGTGGGTCTGATATGAGCTTACGCAGTGAACAAATGCAATTATCAATGGCTGAACGCGGTTGGTTAAAATGGTTTGGCAAAGTGGGGAAATTGAAAATGAGTTGGGCTTGCTGGCTAAACCGCAAGCGCTACCCCATTATGGAACAAGCCTTTGAAAGTATTGCTAATACGCGGATAAAACTCTTGCAGCAATGGGTGAAGCGGCAGTGGACTCAACTGGAGTCTGCCCGTGGGCAGCTGCATTTTTCCGACGACTCCTTTGAAAATGTGCTGCAAAAAAATTGGCGCATTATGGTGGATTGCACCGAGCTGTTTATTATTGATGCCAAGGGGAATGTTTTAGCTTCTACCTACGCAACTCGCACGGGTACCCGCGATTTAAACGCAAAAGCGGTGAGTGCAGGCTTGAGTGAAGCCTTTTTACACGGCCCCTATATAGACCCGCAAACACAAGCAATTGGCAAGCGCAGTTCAGCATTTCATGATGAAGTAACACTCATGTTTTATTTGCCAATAACCTTTGCCGATGGTACGCAAGGCTGTCTGTGTTCGCGTATTCCCAATGATGTGTTGGGTGATTTAATTCAGCGCGAAGCGGGCCATATTTTTAATGAGTCTGGTGATAATTATTTGTTTATGGTGAATTCGGTGTTTGACGCATCGATTACCCCAGGCACGGCGCTGTCGCGGTCACGGTTTGAAGATAGCACCTTCTCGCATGGTGAAAATTTAAAATCCGGTGTGCATACCGAGTGGGGGCCAGTAAGAATTAATCGCCACACTGAATTTGAAATTAAATTTACTGACCCCGCTACGCAACAACTCCATCCTGGTGTGCGTGAAACTATCCGCCATAACAGCAATTTATTTGTGACTTATCCCGGCTATTCTGACTATCGCCATATTCCTGTAGTTGGCAAAGGTATTACTTTCCAGTTGCAAGGTTCCCCCGATACTTGGGGCATGATGTGCGAGGCAGATCTGGAAGAAGTTTATCGTTATCGCTCTATTACTTACACGCACATGAAGATTTATACCGCGACTGTAGCAACGGGTTTTGTTGCTAATGCGCTAATGCAAGGTTGGACGGAGTTATCCAATACCAGTATTAATTTCATTACTTTATTTTTATTAATTGCTGGTGGTTTAGTGTTTCGCCAACGGGCGGCGCGCCGTTTAGGTCGCCGTTTGGGGAAAATGACAGAAGTGATTCATGCCATTGCTGAAGGTGGCGGCAATTTGCGGCAGCGCTTAGACACTACAAAATTGGCGTGCGATGAAACCGGTGATCTAGGCCGTTGGACCAATAGTTTTATCGACAACCTTGATCATATCGTGGGCGAAGTTATTCGCGCTGCCGATGAAGTTATGAAAAACAGTGACAATTTATTAACGCGAAATTCTGAAGCGCAAAACTCATCGGATCACGTTGCCGATTCTATGGATAAAATGCTGAGCTTGGTGCATAACCAATTGCAAGAAATTAGCAATGCTTCAGGTACCGCCAGTGAAATGAAAAAAGTGATGGAGAATGTCGTGCAAGATGCGCGCGAGCAATTTGAATCGGTACGTACAGGTACGCAAACTATTCGCGATGTAGTTGAGGCTTCTGCAAAAACCATTCATGCTTTAAATAATCGCACCAGCGAAATTGGCAATATGGTGTCGTTAATTAGCAACATTACCAGCCAAACCAATTTGCTCGCGTTAAATGCAGCGATTGAAGCAGCGCGCGCTGGTGAACATGGGCGCGGTTTTTCTGTAGTTGCCGATGAAGTGCGCAGCCTCGCGGCACGAACCTCGTCGGTAGCGAGTGAGATTGGCCAAAAAATTGAAGTTATTCGTATGGAGGCGCAGCAAGCAGCGGCCTTTATGGAGAGCAGTGTTGCAAATGTAGATCGCGGTTTGCGTTTGGCGGAGGAGGCGTCTACCGACAACACTCAGCTACACCTTATTGTGGAGCGCATGTTCGATATTATTCATCACATAGCCTCCAACAGCCAACAACACGGCCACCACGTGCGCGATGTGGCGAGTGCGAGCCAAACCATGAACAAAGTAGTGCGCGCGCTGCAAATCAGTTCAGATCGGTTAAAAAATACCGCTGCAAAAATGCATCAACTTGCCGGTTCATTTCAGGTAACTTCTCGTTAAAGATTGTTAATCTTTTACCTTCAATAGTACAACCAGAGCACTCACATGTTCTGGGTTGTGCTTGCTAAGCAATAACAATCTATCAAGAGTTTGACATAGCTATTTAATTTTCTTCGCAGAGAACTGTTCTGACGCACCTATTAAAAAACAAACCCCCACAAAAAACCAACCAGAGCTTGCTACTAATTCCCATATGTCTAAGTGTGATGACATTAAATAGGGAACAGTAAGAAGTGCGCGCGCTAAACAAAGAAAAGCAATGGTCACCAGCGCCGATTTCAGCAGTGGAATTTTTATGATAAGACCTGCACCGGAAAATGCATAGGCAGTGCAAGTAAACATTAAACCTGCAATTACAACAGTACTTGCAGGCGCTAACAGAGTTCCTTGCTTTGCGGAGTTAACTACCACTTTTGGTGCTCTTGCAAACGCATACCAACTAGGCCCACCCACAATACAAAGCAAATGCCAAACAGCAGTTGCGGCCGCAATAACGCCACCCGTAATTAAGAATTTTGATTTGACGCTTATTTTCAATGTGCGCTCCTTTTATATGCTGCGCTCAGTATTAGCGCCGTCCGCTGCATGCTTGATAGCTATAAATTTCTCTGTGCGTAACCGGCAATTAAGCGGGTGGCACAATTGAATTACCGCTCCCAAAAGACCACTCGTCTGCTTGAGTGGTATTTATAACTATCATGATATCTTCTGGTCTTATGCCAATAGATGCATGAAGTAATTCTACAAGATGCTTGTAAAAACCTTGCTTAACGCGTGTACTCCGTAATCGACCCGCCGTAATACAAATCAGCACATAATTTTCTGAGCGCGGTCCCCCCATGTAATTTTTATCGTAGATCAATTCATAAGACTCGTGCTGATGAATTACCTGAAAGCGATCATCAGGTGGGACTTCAAAGGATTCAACCAATGCCTGATGAATAGTATCCGAGAGGCTTTTTAAATACTCAGGGTCTTTACCTTTAAGAAGAGAGATTCGTACATATGGCATATTAGTTCCTTACAATGTAACAGTTGAGCTTTCAAGTAATTTTAATGCGGATGCTGCCGCAGGCCAGCCAGCGTAAAATGCTAAGTGTGTAGCCGCTTCAACAAGTTCTTCTTGAGTCAAACCATTCTCGAGTGCGCGATTTATGTGAAAAGGTAATTGCTCTAAACGATACATTGAGATTAAAGCCGCAACAGTAATTAAGCTCCTGTCTCGTTTTGAAAGTTCCGTCCGCTCCCATACATCAGCAAATAATACATCATCACTTAATTGGGAAAACTTTGGAGCTATAGAGCCAAAGATCTGTTGCGTGGTTGATTGCTCGTGAGATGTTTTTTGATCACTCATGTTTAACCTCTCTGATTCTAGCCGTTAAAAAGCTGGATCTCCGCTGTGCGAAGATGACGATTCCCTGTTAAATCTTAAATGTTAGTAAAATATCGATAGTTAAGTTGAACAGAGCGCCATCGAGAAGTGGGTTGTTAGTGGCTTTACTCTGCCATAAAAACAATTATCTTTTTTGCAATAAATCAGAGCTGTTTTTAAGCATAAACAAATAACTATCCACCATAGTTTCGGCGTAGCTATCCAAATCAAAACTGCCAGGCAGAAAAAGCCAGTTGCTAATTAAGCCGCCCATTAATGCGTGATTGGCAATAGCGGCTTGATGGGTGTTTAGCTGAGCGGGCAACTGGCCTTTGTCGATAGCGTTTTGCAAACATTGTTCAATGTGTTGGAGATACTCCATATAACCGGCTTGGCGGCGAATTTCCAATTGCTTTGCTTCGCTATTAAGTTCACATTTGAAGAATAGGATGGTGAGTACACGCCGCTTGCGCGGGTTGCGGGTAATTTCTTTGAGTGCTTGAATCCAAAACTCGCGCAGTTTTCCGAGTGGGTCTGCTTCCTGTGGATCGGCACAGGCTACACTTAAGGTTTCCATTGGCAGGCGTATGCGATCAGCCATGGCTTCAAACAAATCGCTTTTGTTTTTAAAGTGCCAGTAAATTGCACCACGGGTTAAGTCGGCAGCAGCAGCAATATCCATCAGGCTGGTTTGACCAAAGCCTTTTTCAAAAAACACTTTCTCTGCCGCATCCAGTAATTGGTTGCGGGTTTCGAGTGCATCTTCTTTGGTCTTGCGAGCCACTTTCACTTCCTAAACATTCATCGATGTATGTTTAGCTATTGTTTCAAGTAAAAGATGCTGGCGTCAAGCGCGGCCTCGTGAACCACATCAGAACTGTTAAGCAAAGCGTTAAATTGTGCAAATATTACAGAAGTCATGGGTTTTCAGGTGTTTTTCATTGGCTGGCTAAAGCCATCCGAGGTACCATATATACATTCATTTATGTATGTATTCTGGCGCTTTATTACAAGATGCTGCTAAGGAATATGACGATTTTGTCTGGAGAGAGGGCTTTATGTTGCGTGTTAAATATTTAGGTTTATTAGTTCTGGGAACGCTCGGAGCAGCAACACTGGTTGCGTGTGGGCCAAAAGCGCCCGCTGGTGCCGCAGAGGCTCCGCCGGTAGAGGTGGGTGTGATTAAAGTAAGTGCTGCATCAGCGACAGTAGAGTCAGATTTGCCTGGTCGCACATCCGCCTATCGCAAAGCTGAAGTTCGCCCGCAGGTGAGCGGCATTATTCAGAAGCGCTTATTTACGGAAGGTGCTGAAGTTAAAGCCGGCACTCAACTCTATCAAATTGATCCATCAACGTATGAAGCGGCCTATGCAACGGCGCAAGGTCAGTTGGCGAGCGCAGAAGCCACTTTTGCAGCCGCTAAGGCGCGTAATACGCGCTACCAAAATCTCATCGCTACCAAAATGATTAGCCAGCAGGATTTTGATGACGCAGCTGCAATCTTTGGGCAGGCGCAAGCTAATTTGGAAATTGGTAAAGCCGCTGTCGAAACCGCGCGCATCAATCTCAAGTACACCAAAGTGGTAGCGCCTATTAGCGGCGTGATTGGTAAATCCAGCGTTACCGAAGGCGCGTTGGTTAGCGCAAATCAAACTCAAATTTTAACCACCATTCAGCAGCTTGATCCTATCTATGTGGATGTTTCCCAATCTGCCGATGAGTTGCTTAAGCTGCGCCGCCAAATTATGAGTGGCAAAGTGTCTGCGCCGGGCGAAGCTAAAGTGGGTTTGGTATTAAATGATGGCTCGCGTTATGCGCAGGAAGGCCGTTTGCAGTTTGCTGAAGTAGGTGTGAGTGAATCGACGGGTACCGTGGTATTGCGTGCGCTTTTTCCAAACCCCGATAAGTTGTTATTGCCGGGTATGTTCGTGCGTACCCAGTTGCAAGAAGGTGTGCATGCCAACGCCATACTTGTGCCGCAGCAAGGTATAACTCGCGACCGCTCTGGTAATGCGACTGCTCTGGTGGTGACTAAAGACAACAAAGTGGAAGTACGCCCCATCAAAACCAGCCGCACCGTGGGTGATAAATGGTTGGTGGACGAAGGCTTGGCCGTTGGGGAGCAGGTCATTGTGGAAGGTTTGCAGAAAGTAAAACCTGGCGCTTCTGTAAAAACGGTTCCTGCACAAATTGCTAAGAAAGCCGGGGAGTAATCAATATGGCGAAGTTCTTTATTGATCGCCCGGTGTTCGCTTGGGTTATTGCAATCATCATCATGTTGGCGGGAGCGCTATCGGTATTTACCTTACCGGTCGCTCAGTATCCCGATATCGCACCGCCCTCAGTGAGCATTAGTGCTAACTACCCCGGCGCATCTGCACAAACGGTCCAGGACACGGTGATCCAGATTATTGAGCAGGGTCTCACGGGCATCGACAATGTGGATTACATGTCGGCCAACAGTGAAGCTAGTGGCGCTGGCTCAGTAAGCCTCACATTCCTAGCCGGTACAGACCCGGATATTGCGCAGGTACAGGTACAAAATAAACTGCAAACTGTTATGCCGTTGTTGCCACAGGAAGTACAGCAGCAAGGCATTCGCGTAACGAAATCCTCAGCGGGTTTTTTAATGGTGTTGGGATTTGTGTCTGCCGATGGGCGCATGGATAAGTATGATATTGCCGACTATGTTGCTGCCAATGTGCAAGATCCGTTAAGCCGTGTAAATGGTGTGGGTCAGATTCAATTATTCGGCTCCCAATATGCCATGCGTGTTTGGCTAGACGCTAACAAGCTTGCAGCTTACAAGCTGACTACCATCGATATAGTCTCCGCCATTCGCGCTCAAAATGCCCAGATTGCTGCGGGTGAATTGGGTGGTGCGCCTTCGGTTCCCGGTCAGCAAATCAACGCCAATATTGTGGTGCAAACCCGCATGTCCACACCGGAGGAGTTTAAGAATATTCTGCTGCGTGTGAATCCGGATGCATCGCAAATTCGTTTGGGTGACGTAGCGCGCGTTGAGCTGGGCGGTCAGAACTACTCGTTCGAAACAGAATACAATGGTCGCCCTGCTGCGGGCATGGCGATATCACTTGCGTCTGGCGCCAATGCTCTCGATACAGCCAACGCCGTACGTGCTCGCATAACTGAATTATCCCGTTTCTTCCCCAATGGTTTAGAGGTGGTTTACCCCTACGACACCACCCCCTTCGTGAAACTTTCGATTGAAGCCGTAGTGCACACGCTTATTGAGGCGATTGTACTGGTGTTTTTGGTGATGTATTTATTCCTACAAAACTTCCGCGCCACACTAATTCCCACTATTGCAGTACCGGTGGTATTGCTGGGTACTTTTGCGGTCTTATCGGCATTTGGTTTCTCTATCAATACACTGACCATGTTTGCGATGGTGCTGGCGATTGGGTTGCTGGTTGACGATGCTATTGTAGTGGTGGAAAACGTGGAGCGGGTAATGGCCGAGGAGGGCTTGTCCCCGCGCGAAGCAACGCGCAAATCCATGGGGCAAATTACCGGCGCGCTCATCGGTATTGCGCTGGTCTTGTCTGCCGTATTTATTCCCATGGCATTCTTCGGCGGTTCAACGGGTGTTATTTATCGTCAATTCTCTATCACCATCGTATCAGCCATGTTGCTCTCGGTAGTTGTTGCACTGACTTTGACCCCCGCGTTGTGCGCAAGCTTATTAAAGCCGGTAAGCAAAGATCATTATGAGAAAAAAGGTTTCTTTGGCTGGTTCAATCGCAATTTTGATAATGCCACTAGCCGCTATCAGTCTGGCGTGCGTAGCATGCTGGGCAAAACGGGCCGCTATATGTTGATTTACATTGGTATTGTGGTTTTGTTGGGGCTGTTGTTTGTGCGTCTGCCCACATCGTTTTTACCCGATGAAGACCAAGGCATTATGTTTACGCAAATGACTTTACCAGTGGGCGCGACTAAAGAGCGTTCTATGGGCGTAATGGATCAAATTGAACAGCATTACCTCAACAACGAGAAAGACACGGTACGTTCGGTGTTTTCGGTGATTGGCTTCAGCTTTAGCGGTCGCGGGCAAAACAATGGCCTTGCGTTTGTAGGCCTGAAAGATTGGAGTGAACGCGATTCCGATGAGCTTCACGTGCAAAGCGTGGCCAAGCGCGCTATGGGCGCCTTTGCCCAAATTAAAGACGCTATGGTGTTTCCCTTTGTTCCGCCTGCCATTACGCAGTTGGGAAATTCAGCAGGGTTTAATTTGCAGCTGCAAGATCTGGGTGGCCTTGGGCACGAAGCCTTAATGAATGCTCGCAATCAATTTATGGGCATGGCCGCGCAGGAGCCTCGGTTGGTAGGAGTTCGTCCTAACGGGCAAGAAGACAACCCGCAGTTTAAGTTGGATATCGATCACCAAAAAGCCGCCGCACTGGGTGTCTCGTTGGAGGATGTAAATAGCATTTTCAATACCGCTTGGGCCTCCAGTTACGTCAACGACTTTATCGATAAGGGCCGGGTGAAAAAGGTTTACGTTCAGGGCGATGCAGAGTTCCGCATGCTGCCTGAAAATGTTGGCGATTGGCATGTACGGAACCGCACTGGCGATATGGTTCCCTTCTCGGCATTTACCTCCGGGCGCTGGATTTTTGGTTCGCCGCGCCTAGAGCGTTATAACGGTGTGCTGTCGGTGAATATTATAGGCCAGGGCGCACCCGGAATAAGTTCTGGTGATGCGATGCTGGCTGTGGAAGAAATTATGAAGAAGCTGCCTCCGGGTATCGGGTATCAATGGAGTGGTATGTCCAAACAGGAACGTGAATCGGGCAACCAAGCACCGCTGCTGTACGCGCTATCCATTCTCATTGTATTCCTGTGTTTGGCAGCACTCTACGAGAGTTGGTCTGTACCTTTCTCGGTCATGCTAGTAGTCCCGCTGGGTATTCTGGGTGCAGTTGTATTTGCTCTGGGGCGGGGCTTGTCTAACGATGTTTACTTCCAAGTTGGCCTGTTGACGACCATCGGTTTGGCTGCAAAAAACGCCATTCTGATCGTCGAATTCGCCAAAACCCTATATGAACAAGGCATGAGTTTATATGACGCAACCATGGATGCGGTACGTATGCGCTTGCGGCCAATCATTATGACCTCGCTAGCATTTATGCTTGGGGTAACGCCGCTGGTCATTAGCTCGGGTGCGGGTTCAGGCAGCCAGAATGCGATTGGTACCGGAGTATTTGGCGGTATGCTATCAGCCACTGTGCTAGCGATTTTCTTTGTACCGGTATTCTTTGTCGTGGTGTTTCAATTTGCTCACCGCTGGTTTCCTAAAAAACCAGATCCAGATGCCGTCAAAGAATCATTGTGATTGACTAGGGCTGACTCGTTAAAAATGCAACCCTTCTAGTTGTATAACTTCCCATAAAAAATCCGGCCAAGTGCCGGATTTTTTATGGGAACGATGGTTAAATTACCCATCGTTTGTCATGAGTTGTTTTATTTCTGAGGCGGCAATTGAGCTGGGGAAAGCGGTTTTACATTTGAGGGCGAAGAAAATTGTAAGCACGGCGTTACACCGATGAAGATGGGTAGGAAACGAAAATAAAGTTTACTCTTGTATCTTGAGCATCAGCTAATTATGTTTGTACAGGCATAAATTAGCAGGGCGAGTGAGGATGTTTTTACTCTTGGGTATTTAACCTGTGGGTCAGATTATTCCCTCGCCCT